>ENA-UOIY01000001-UOIY01000001.1-human-gut-metagenome-genome-assembly--contig:-P114-NODE-1-length-638102-cov-19.493909_pt1 | contig 638102 bp, 608 predicted proteins | sample MGYA00242335_ERZ723882 | MGnify/ENA metagenome assembly ERZ723882 | reverse complement strand
ACATTTGAGCTCTCGGTGTCGCTTGCCGTGATTTTATATGTATAGCTTCCTGCGGCAAGCCTTGAGAACGGCAGACTGTAGTCAACGCTGTTTACATCGAAGCTTTTTGCATTAGGGGTTGCGATATATTCAAAGCCCTTTGTACCGTCCGCTTTATATGCACCTATCACAATCCTCGTTATATTATAGTTAGACGAAATAATTCCCGTTACTGAAAAGCCCTCTCCTATGTCAAGCATATAGGGATAATTGGCATTTGTTATTTTTAGCTTGCTTGACTGAACCGTTCCGACGGTGAAGGGTTTGTTAAGAAGAACCACATTTGAGCTCTCGGTGTCGCTTGCCGTGATTTTATATGTATAGCTTCCTGCGGCAAGCCTTGAGAACGGCAGACTGTAGTCAACGCTGTTTACATCGAAGCTTTTTGCATTAGGGGTTGCGATATATTCAAAGCCCTTTGTACCGTCCGCTTTATATGCACCTATCACAATCCTCGTTATATTATAGTTAGACGAAATAATTCCCGTTACTGAAAAGCCCTCTCCCACGTCAAGGGTATCGGGATATTTTGCATTGGTTATTTTCAAGGTGCTTGCAGCCTGACCGGTGCTTGTAACCGTAAAGCTCTTGTTGAGAAGAACAACGTCGGAGCTGTTGTCGTCTGAAGCTACGATTTTATATGTATAGCTGCCGTTTTTAAGTTTTGAAAAAGACAAGAGATAGTCCACATCATTTATATCATAGCTTTTTTCTCCAGGCAATCCGGTATAATCAAACTCTGCGGTTCCGTTCGAATTGTAAACGCCGATAACAACCTTGCGAATATAATAATCCGAGGTAATAATCCCCCTTGCAATAAAAGGATCGCCCTGTTTTAATGTCGTCGGATATGTTGCGTCTGTCAGCTTCAATGATGTTGCGGCGGAAACAGGCATACAAAAACCGACCGCAATTGCAACAATTAAAAGAACCGATAAAAATTTCCTTTTCACTGTAAAGCGCTCCTTTCTGCATTTTGCCTTATTATAACATATTACGGCGAGATTGTACACTTTATTTTGTATAAAAGACGATTTTTGTCACATCGGACAAAACCTTGACGAAAATATAATGGACTGCGCCTAAAAGCAACAGTCCATTATCTGTATCTTTTATCCAAAGAAAAAATATTTATAAGCATCGCGGTAAAATATCCTATAAAGCCGAGGTCAATTGCCGCCAGACCGAATGTCCACGGATATGTAAATTCTCTGCCGCCGAGCGTGACCGGATTGCCGGAAATGTTTGCCGAGAGCGCAACCAGAACCAACACGGTAAAAATCAAACTTCCGATGCCTATCGGGAAAAAAGCGCCCATTAACTGTTTTTTCAGATATGCCCTGCGCAAATTTTCATCGGCGAAGCTTTGTCTTGATGCAACAACACTGCCTCCCGTGATCTCAAGCTCACAGCCCGAAAAAAGTGCGTCAACACCTGTTTTTTCAACAAGTATCGGCTTTTTCTTTACCGTCCAAACGGATTTTGAAGCGATAACGTTTATTTCAAAAACTCCCTTAAGCTGCACATATTGGCTGTTCTCGTCCTTTGAAAGCTTGCGTGTCGGATTATCCTTATCGCTGTCGAATTTCTTATCCGTCTCCGTCCTTATTGCACGGCAGGCGATAAGCCTGTGATTTCCTTTTTCGACAGGTGAGATTGTTATACTCCCGTCTTCGGGAATAAAGTATTCCTCGCCGTCAAGCTCGATTTTCAGCACGTCATCGGAAGCGTTGTCTATTCTGATATTCGCCATAAATTCCTCCGAAAAGAAAGAGCTGCGGCAGAGAAACTTGCCGTTTTTCTGCAACAGCTCTTAAAGTCAGGTTTTATTCAACGATAACAGTTCCGTCCTCTTTAACGGTGATCTTGTCGCCGTCCTTTACAGCGCTGAGGAAATCATCGCCGAGAGAGTCAACGGCAACGATAGTGTTATCCGTCCAAACATCGGAGAGGATAACGCCTGCGGCTGCAAGAGAGTCGATCGGCAGCGAGAAAAGCATTGCCGCCGGAGCCATGTTAAGAGCGCATACGGTGTAGAGAACCATACCGCCGGTTGTTGAGCCGATTGTCTGAGGCAGGCAAAGAACCTTGCCGGTAAGATTTTTGCCGAATACATCCGGGTTGTTCTGGTCGGAACCGATAACCTCGTCCTTGCCGATAATCGGAATATCATGCATGAGGGCTGTTTTCTGGAATGTGGCAAGTGTGTTTACACCGTTATGAGAAACAACAGCCTCGCCCTTATTGATTGTGCCTGCTACAACAGGACGTCCTTTGAATGTCTTGCTCATAATCAAAAACCTCCCTTGACAGCGATCTTGGTGATATCGTCAGTTGTGAAATAACGTGCGGTGGTATATGTACGAAGCTTGTTGGAGCAAGTAATAACATTGCTCGTGTCGCCGCCGCAAAGCGGATTGTTCATATACATAAGCGGACAAATACAGGAAATGTTGACGCCGAAACCGATAAGCTTGTTGTAAGCGGCACTGTTTTCCTTCTTAAATCTGTCGAGAACCTCGGGAGCGGTTGTCATAACAGTACGAAGACCGACCTTTGTCTTGCCCTGCTTTTTAAGCTCCTTCTCAAATCTTTCTGTCCATTCGCCGAGCTGCGCATATGAAAGGTGAGGACAGCCGATAAAGCAAAGCTTCGGAGCTGCGCCCTTATCCTTCCACATAACGGGATAGTTCTTGTAAACTCTTTCAAGCTCTGCATCGTCGATAACATAAGTCTGAGCACCCTCGGCGATGAGGCTTTCGCCCTGCTCAACTGCCTCGGGAGTAAGATTTTCAATATGGTAGAGTCCGACTGCACCGTTTGAAGCGGTTGCTGCGCCGAAATCCTTGAGATATGCCTTGGCATCGTCTGTGAGCTCTGTGCCGATCCACTTGTCAAGACCCTTGACGTAAGGAACGTCCTCCATAACCTTCATACCGATTGCCGAACCGAGAACCTGAGCCTCCGGAATCTTTGTGGTCTTTACCTCAATGATCCACTTTGCCTTTCTTCCCTCATCTGTGAGAAGATCAAACTCGGGAACCTTGCCGAGAATTGAACCGAACAGCTCGATGATACCGGAGTTACGGTTACATCTTGCACCGAGAACGGAGTTTGCAAATACAACAGCCGAGCTCTCTGCCCATGAAAGAATATCGCCCTTCTTGGGTGTGTTGCCTACCTCGTCAAAATAGCAGGCGCAAGTGAATGACTTGTCACTCTTGAGTCCAAGCTTATGGAGCTGAGCCTCGTAGGAATCCTGCATACCGTAGAGAATCTTGTTGAAGATCAACTTCTGGAGCGGATTGCACTTAACGTTTGCGTAGTCAATGGGTCTCGGGTCAACTGTAAATCCCTCGTCAACCTTGAGGCCGCCCTTAATAAGCTCATCCATGATGGAGAACACGGGCTTGAGAACTGAAATGCCGAAGCTTGTAACAAGATGTCCTTTGCCGTTTACGGGAACGAATTTCTCTGCTCCGAAAGCGTCTCCGTAAAGCACAAGGGTCTTCATAACCTTCGCCATTACCTCGCCCTTTGAGCCGTGAAGAATTTCTTTTTCCTCGTCTGTCAGCTTCATTTTGTAGCTGAAGTTTTCATTCATAAGGTTTATCCTCCTTTTATCCTCATAAGCCCCCGACACGGAGGACTTATTATTTCCGAACCGAGCCTCCGTCGCTTGCGTTTGAGGAGACCGTACATTCTTATTTTAATTATATATTAAAACTCATCGCATTTCAAGAGTTTGTTAAAGATTTGACTAAAAAAGAACTCATTTATTTTTGGTCAAAATATTCAAAAGCCTGCCCTTTCAAATCATTGATAAGGACAGGCTTTAATTGCGGTAATTTTTATTTTTCAATATTTTTCGGCGTAAACGCTTCGGGAAGCAGTTCGTTAAGGGAATACTTTTTATACGACTCCTCTCCCGTGACAACAAGAACCGTAAAATCGGGAGAGCAAAATTCAGCCATAACCTGACGGCAAACTCCGCAAGGGGGAAAGGATCCGCTTATAATTCCATCCTTGCCGCCGGCAACGGCAATAGCGGCAAAAGCTCTTTCGCCTGAAGAAATCGCATTGAAAAAAGCTGTTCTTTCGGCGCAGACGGTCGGAGTGTATGCGGCGTTTTCAATATTGCAGCCGGTGAAAAGCTTTCCGCCCTCGGTCATCAATGCCGCACCGACCCTGTAGCCGGAATACGGAACATACGCATTCTTCATTGCGTCAATTGCCGCTTTACAAAGCTCTTTTTCATTCATAAAAACACCTCGCTGAAAATCAATCAAACAAAACCGTGCTGAAATATCTTTCACCTGTATCGGGAAGAACAGTCACAACCGTTTTGCCTTCACCGAGCTCCTTTGCAAGGCGAAGTGCCGCAGTAACGTTCGTTCCGCTTGATATTCCGCAAAGGATTCCCTCTTCACGGATAAGGCGTCGTGAGGTTTCGATCGCTTCCTCGTCTGTAACGATATCAATATGCTCATAGATTTGTGTGTTTAGATTTTTCGGAATAAGTCCGTCACCGATGCCCATTTGAAGATGAGTTCCGATGCTTCCGCCCGAAAGAATTGCGGCATTTTTCGGCTCGACTGCCCAAATATGGATTTCGGGATATTTCGATTTAAGCGTCTCTCCGATTCCGCTGAGAGTTCCACCCGTTCCGACACCCGAGCAAAAACCGTCGATCGGCTTGCCGACCTGCTCAATTATTTCCTGTGCAGTATGGCTTTTATGAACCATCGGGTTCGCCGGATTCTCAAACTGCTGAGGAATCCAAACGTTTTTATCCTCCTTCGCCATACGAAGTGCGGTTTGCAGGCACTCGTTGATGCACTTGCCGATATCCCCGTCATCATGGACCAGCACAAGCTCGGCTCCGTAAGCCTTGACAAGCTTTCGACGCTCCTCGCTGACAGAATCCGGCATAATAATACGAACATGATAGCCTCTGACTGCACCGATAAGAGCAAGACCTATTCCCTGATTGCCGCTTGTCGGCTCAACAATAATCGTATTTGAATGTATTATTCCTTTTTCCTCTGCGTCGCAGATCATATTATATGCAGTTCGTGTTTTAATCGAACCGCCGATGTTGACGCCCTCGTACTTGACAAGAACCTCTGCGCTGCCCTCGGGTACAATTTTTGAAAGGCGAATCATAGGCGTGTGTCCGATTGCTTCAAGAACATTTGAATAAACCAAAGTAATTCCTCCGATGATATTATATGCTGAACAGCTTACAATAACATAATATTAAATATAAGTTTACAGGGAACTATTTTATCACAATATGTAAAATATGGCAACTTGTTTACAAAATTTTTCAGTTGTATTTTTGAGAATACCGCAAAAGATATAATTGCAAACGCAAATGAATTGCGAAGGGGTGAAATGCAAATGTCAAGCAGCAAGAAGAATGTTGTTCCTCAGGCAAGAGAGGCTCTCGATCGTTTCAAGATGGAGGCTGCATCTGAGGTAGGTGTAAACCTTTCTAACGGCTACAACGGTGATCTCACATCTAAGCAGGCAGGTTCTGTCGGCGGTCAGATGGTTAAGAAGATGATTGAATCCTATGAGAAAAACATGAAATAACCTTTCATGAATTCACAACCACACGAATAATCAATAACAAAGGGGAGCGCTTTCAACTTCGGTTGAAGACGCTCCCAATCTTCAAAAAGAAAAACTCCCGGGATTTCTCCCGGGAGCCGATATTCGGAAATCAAAATCAGAAATCAAAAGAAGCAAATGTTCCGTTGCTCTGATTGAAGATGTTCCATGTCTTCTTGAGACCTACCTTGCCGATAGCGCTGTGGTTACCAACAGAGACGTTGAGGATACCGTAGATATCCGCATGACCGCTGATATCGATCTTACCGTCTGTGTTTGAACCTGCTGCAAGCTCCTTGAGGTAGTCAACAGGAATTGTAAGAGATGACTGAACAACAACGTTTCCGTTTGCGTCAACATACTTAGCCTGTGCCTTAACATAAGCACCAACGCCGCCCTCAACGCATACGTCTACAAGAGCGTAGCCATAGAGACCGAGTGATACATCAAGGCCGAGACGAAGCTCGAACTGACCATAGATGTTAACCTGACGATCAACAACTGTTGAATCGTTAACTGTGCTTACCTTATTGTTGATGATCTCAATACCGTGCATTTCCTGAGAAGTTACAACGATTTCCATTCTGCCGTTTACATCGATGTTAAGGAGAACGTCGAATGTAATGGTAAGCGGAGTTGAACCGAGAGGAAGTGTGAAGGTGAAGAGCTTGATTGATGTAGAATCAAGCTTTGAGAGAGCATACTTGTTAACAGCCTTAGCCCAGAAGCTGTCGCCTGAGAGCTTCTCGCCAACAGATGTAACTTCGTCGCCGAAGGTCTTAGCATAGGAACCCGAGATAGCTGTTGTATCCTTAAGGTCATAGTTGAACTTAAGATATACTTCGTTGAAGTTAAGCTTTGCAACGTTCATGTCAGCCTTAGAATCAACCGTGAGGTTTGTGAGCTCATAAGCCTTAGAAAGTGTAACGCCGTCGCATACGCTCTTTGCAACTGAGAAGTTGAGGCCTGTTTCTGTAATCTTAGCCTTAACCTTGAAGCCCTTTACAGAGAAGCTAACGTTAGCAAGCTTCTTGAGAGTCTTCATAATGTCATCCTTAGAGATGGCATTTGTATCAAGGTAACCGTCTGAAAGAATCTCGCCGTTGCCGTCAGCGATCATTGATGTTGCGAAATCAACATCAGATGAGCCTTCGTAGTCGATCTTCTCGATAACGTCCTCGATAGCAACATCAGAATTCTTAACTACCTTCTCGCCGTCTACAACGTCGATAGCCTCAACCTTGTAAGCTGCACCTGTGAAGATAGCGTCGGACTGCTCAACAACATAAACGTCGCCGACTGCAAGGTCTGAGCTTGCAGGAACAACGATGCTGTCGCCGTCAACAGTGTAGTCGGAAACCGTCTTAACACCGTCAGCGAGAACGATCTTCTGAGCGTTTTCGTCAACTGAGCCACGAAGCTCAACAGCCTTTGCGATAGCTGCTGTTACGTCGTCAGCTGCCATTGCGCCGAGACCGAGCTTGTTCTTAGCATCAAGCTTAATGATGCCATTGTCAACAGCTGCGGAAACCTTTGCAATGTTTTTGATGGATGTAGCATTCTCGATTACAACGGTGGTCTTGTCAACCTTAACGCCCGATGCATTAACAAGAACTGTTGCTACGAATTCCGGAGTAACGGCCTTTGTAACGTCGATTGTATCATAATCAACGAGAACGTCATTATTATCTGCTGTTGCAACAGCTGCATAATACTCGTTGTCCGGCTTAACTCCACGAATTTCTTCCGTGGACTCAGCCGCCTGATAACCAAACGCTTCATTAACCTGCTCCAAGAATGCGCCTGTCTCAACCGTCTTTGTTCCCGGCCATACAAAGCCCGGGAAAATACTGGTCATGACAAGCATTACAATGGAAACGATGATTGAAATGATCTTGGTCATATCAATTCCTCCTTTAATTTTTTGAGGTTTGAGCATCTTTTCCACGGCTTTAAAGTGGTATAACGTTAGTACCGCTTATAAAGTTGAGCTGCCCGAAGACAGCAACCCTGGTAAATACTCCCCTCACTATGAATTATAAGCGTTGACCCGTCATTTTGCAAGTATTTTTTTGCATTTGGAGAAAAATTTTATCTATTTTTGAAAAAGTCACTAAATATTGTGGTTAAAATTGTGCAAAATACAATTTTAATGCCGTTTTTAACAAAAAAGATAAGTTGTCTAAATAATTTTTTCGTCTCCTATTACATTATATATATAATAAAACCAAAATGAAACAAAATACTCCTTGACACAAAATTGGTTTTGTGATATCTTATAAGCGATATAATAAAGGCTGTGACAAAGACAGTAGCCGCTATGCGAAGCAAAAGCGAGCCGGGGAGGGTGTAAGCCCGGCGTGAAGTACATTGCGGTGAATATCACTTTCGAGCTGCGGACTGAATTGAGTAAGTTTTGACGGGTGTCCTCCGTTAAAGGGAACACATATTAAAGTATGTTGAATAGGTGGTTGCGAGTTATCCTCGTCCTGTTTTTCACGGGACGGGGTTTTTGTTTTGAGCATTATCCTATCACACAAAAAGGAGCTATCATAAATGTACAAGAAAGTTTCTGCAAACCTGAACTTTGTTGACCGAGAGAAAGCGGTTGAGGAGTTCTGGAAGGAAAACAAAATCTTTGAAAAAACCTGCGAGAAAAAAGGTCCGTCCTATGTTTTCTACGACGGTCCGCCGACTGCCAACGGCAAGCCGCACATCGGTCACGTTCTTACTCGTGTTATCAAAGACCTGATTCCTCGTTATCGCACAATGAAGGGCTATCAGGTTCCGCGTAAGGCGGGCTGGGATACCCACGGTCTCCCGGTTGAGCTTGAGGTTGAAAAGCTTCTCGGCCTTGACGGCAAGGAGCAAATAGAGCAGTACGGTCTTGAACCGTTTATCGAAAAATGTAAGGAAAGCGTTTGGAAATACAAGGGTATGTGGGAGGATTTCTCTTTTACTGTCGGCTTTTGGGCAGACATGGATAATCCTTATGTAACCTATCACAATCCATACATCGAATCAGAGTGGTGGGCGCTCAAAAAGATTTACGAAAAGGGTCTCATCTACAAGGGCTTCAAGATCGTTCCCTACTGTCCTCGCTGCGGAACTCCGCTTTCTTCACATGAGGTTGCCCAGGGATATAAATCCGTTAAAGAGCGTTCGGCAATCGCACGCTTCAAGGTCAAGGGAGAGGACGCTTATCTTCTTGCATGGACAACAACTCCGTGGACCCTTCCTTCAAATGTTGCGCTCTGCGTAAATCCGACCGAGAAATATGCAAAGGTCAAGTGTGTTGACGGAAATGTTTATTACATTGCCGTTGCTCTTATGGATAAGGTTCTTTCTCCTCTCTCCGAGGACGGAAAACCGGCTTACGAAATTCTTGAAGAATTCGTCGGCAAGGATCTTGAATATAAAGAATATGAGCCGCTCTTTGAGTGCGCCGGCAAAAAAGCGGAACAGCAGCATAAAAAAGCTCACTTCGTAACCTGTGACAACTACGTTACAATGTCAGACGGTACAGGCATCGTTCACATTGCGCCGGCATTCGGTGAGGACGACTCCCGAATCGGCAGAAACTATGACCTTCCGTTTGTTCAGTTCGTTGACGGCAAGGGCAACATGACAGCGGAAACTCCGTTTGCGGGTCTCTTTGTTAAGGATGCGGACGTTCCCGTTCTTCAGAATCTTGAAGAGAGAGGACTTCTTTTCAGCGCACCGAAATTTGAACATGATTATCCGTTCTGCTGGCGCTGTGACACTCCGCTTATTTACTATGCAAGAGAGTCTTGGTTCATCAAGATGACGGCTGTTAAGGATGACCTTATCAGAAACAACAATACAATTAACTGGATTCCCGAAAGTATCGGTAAAGGACGCTTCGGAGACTGGCTCGAAAATGTCCAGGACTGGGGCATCAGCCGTAACCGTTACTGGGGTACTCCGCTCAATATTTGGGAATGCGAATGCGGTCACAGACATTCAATCGGCAGCATTGAGGAGCTCAAGAGCATGTCCGATAACTGTCCGGACGATATCGAGCTTCACCGTCCGTATATCGACGCTGTTACAATCAAGTGCCCCGAGTGCGGCAAGCAGATGAAGCGTGTTCCTGAGGTTATTGACTGCTGGTTTGATTCAGGCTCAATGCCTTTCGCTCAGCATCACTATCCGTTTGAAAACAAGGATCTTTTTGAGAGTCAGTTCCCGGCAGATTTCATTTCAGAAGCTGTTGACCAGACAAGAGGCTGGTTCTATTCACTTCTTGCAATTTCAACCCTTATCTTTAACAAGGCACCGTTCAAGAACGTTATCGTTCTCGGTCACGTTCAGGATGAAAACGGTCAGAAAATGAGTAAATCCAAGGGCAACGCCGTTGACCCGTTTGACGCTCTCAAGACCTATGGCGCAGATGCTATTCGTTGGTATTTCTACACAAACTCCGCTCCGTGGCTCCCGAACCGATTCCATGGCAAGGCTGTTATTGAGGGTCAGCGCAAGTTTATGGGCACTCTTTGGAACACATACGCATTCTACATTCTTTATGCAGAGATCGACAAATTTGACCCGACAAAGTATGAGCTTGATTACAGTAAGCTTTCAGTCATGGACAAGTGGCTTCTCTCAAAGCTCAACTCAATGGTAAAGAGCGTCGACAACAATCTTTTCAATTATCGAATCCCCGAGGCTTGTAAGGCTCTCCAGGAATTTGTTGACGACATGAGTAACTGGTATGTTCGCCGCTGCCGTGAGCGCTATTGGAAACAGGGTCTTGAGCAGGATAAAATCAATGCCTATCTGACACTCTACACCGCGCTTGTTACGGTTGCAAAGGCATCTGCTCCGATGATTCCGTTTATGGCTGAGGACATGTATCAGAACCTTGTACGCTCGGTTGACAAGAATGCCGAGGAAAGCGTACATCTCTGCTCATTCCCCGAGGTAAACGAAAACCATATTGACCTTGAGCTTGAGAAGAACATGGACGAGGTTCTCAACATCGTAGGTCTCGGACGTGCGGCAAGAAACGGCGCAAACATTAAAAACCGTCAGCCTCTCGCAAAGATGTATGTCAACGCAGACATTAAGCTTGAGGGCTATTATAAGGATATCATTGAGGACGAGCTGAATATTAAGAACGTCATCTTCGTTGATGCCGCAGATGAACTTTCCGATTACAACTTTAAGCCTCAGCTTAAAACACTCGGTCCTAAGTACGGCAAGAATCTCGGTGAAATCAGAACTGCGCTTTCGGAGCTTGACGGTTCAAAGGCTAAGAAAGAGCTTGACGCAGACGGTCATATCACGCTGAATATCAGCATCGGTGCAATCGAACTGACAGCCGACGATCTTCTTATTGAGGCTGTTCAGAAATCGGGTCTGTTCTCGGTTTCCGACTTCGGCGTAACCGTAGCAATTGACACAACTCTCACTCCGGAACTTGTTGAAGAGGGCTTTGTCCGTGAAATTATCAGCAAGATTCAGACAATGCGTAAAGATGCAGACTTCAACGTTACCGATCACATCATCATCAGCGTTGAGGGTAACGGTAAGATTGCCGATATCATTGCCCACAACAAGGCTGATATCTTCACTGCTGTTGTTGCCGACGACCTCGTTACAGGCTCTGCCGACGGTCATACCGCAGAATGGAACATCAACGGTGAAAAAGTTACCTTCGGCGTTAAGGTCAGCAAATAATTCAATATAAACGCGTCACATTCGACGCACCAAAAGCAAAACAAAAAGGCTATATTTCGCGTTGCACTTAAAGCCGTGCAGCTTGCGAAGTATAGCCTTATTTTTATACCTGAATTATTTTCCTCTTTTTCTGATAACCTTTGCCGGGTTTCCGACCGCAACGGAGTACGGAGGAATCGACTTCACGACAACAGAGCCGGAGCCGATGACCGAGCCTTGCCCAACATCGGCGCTGTAAAGCACGCAGACGTTCATTCCGAGATAGGCATCCTTTCCTATCGTTACCTTGCGCGTGTGTCCGCCCTGATTGATGATATAATCATCGGGATCCTCAAAGATATGAGAATACGGCGTAATCGTTATGTTCTGCGCCAAAAGTGCGTGCTCGCCGATTTCCATTCCGGAGTGACCGAAAAGTGTCGTTCCCGTTCCGATATACACATCGTTATGCACGATTATGTATCCTTCCTCGCGTTCGGTGTCAAGATACGCTCTGTCGTTTATGTGATTATTACTGCCGATCGAAATTCCGCCGGGGCCCCTTGCGATGAGCGTTGCGTGGTCATCTATCAGAACGTTGTTGCCGATTGAAATGTACTGAGGATTGACAATTTTCACTCCGACGCCGATCCTGACATCCTTGCCCATTGACTTGAACCGCGTCGAATAATATCTGTTTCTTATCTCGGCAGCCTCCTCGGAATCGGTGTTCATTATAATCGCCTTGTACATTGCTTCCTTATCCTCGGCAGAGGAAAATGCATTCGTGAAAAAATTATCCATTTGTCTACCTCTTTTAAAAATTATGCAAGCTTTATTGTTTTGACAGCCTCTGCTCTTTCCTCGCGTCTTTTTTCGTAAACCGCTTCGGGAATGTCGGGGTTGCCCTTTGAGTTTGACGGAAGAAGCTGATTGCCGGCAACCTTCGGATCTGTGCAACGGTTGTCGTTTCGGAACTTTTCGCGAACCTCAGGGTCATGAAGATCCGGGATTTCCATCGGGATTCCGCCCGAAAGCACGGAAAGATATCCAAAGAAGCCGCACATCCACATATCCAGCGCTTCGTATTCGTCAATCACGTTCGCATTCTTGTCTCCGAGAATGTAATCTATTGCATTGTGCAGACAGTGATAATCACTTCCGCCGTGGGCAAATTTCTTCATGGTTTCGGATTCAATCAGTTCGGGTATGTAGCTGTCAACGTCATTGTTGCTCACGCCCTCGGATTCGTCAAGGTTGACATAAACCCTGCTCACGCCGTCCTTGTCGGCATCCTCTCTTGCGGTTTCGATTCTGCCCTTTGAGCCGTAAGCCGTGTACCAGATTGAATTTTTGGCACAGCCGACACCGTGAACGCTTTTTACAACCGCGTCGTTCTCAAGGGTTATCATCTCAACAGCCGTATGGCCGCCCATTGCGCCCATTCTTGCCATTCTTGAGTTAAACGGACACTCAAATCCCGTAACCTTTTTCGGCTTGAGTCCCGTGATATGAAGGATCGGTCCGACAGAGTGAGTGCAGTAGAAGAACGCCGTCATTCTGTTGCGCCAATGGTCACGCTCGCCGTAGGTAATGCTTGTCCATATATCCTCGCAGTTGTGGAGATACTCTCCCTCGCCGTATTCAAAGTCTCCGAGCTCGCCGTTGCGGTATTTTCTTCTCATCTCAAGCGGTCCGTTCATATAGCAATTATTTTCCGCGTAGCAATAAGCCTTTCCGGTTCTTTCACAACATTCGATCAACCGTACCGCTTCGGACATGGTCTGAACGGGGAGAACCTCGCTGATAACATTCTTGCCCGCCTCCATGGCTTTGATCGCAAAGGGCGCGTGCTCCGTTGCATAGTTTGCCAGAACAACAATGTCCATATCGTGCTTGAGAAACTCGTCATAATCCGTGTAATATGTAATACTGTCGCTTTTCAGCTCATCGGCAAGCTTGTTGAGTCCCTCTTCCCATTTGTCGCAGATTGCAACTATTTCGGCATTATCCGAATCCTTGCAATACTGCCAAACCATACTGCCCCTGCAAATTCCGATTACTCCAACCTTTGCTTTTTTCATAAAAACAGCTCCCCTTACAAAATTGTATAAAAGCTCAAAATTCTTTTACATTTGCATTATATAATAAGCACGGCTGCAAATGAATGGCAATAATCTATTTATTTCGGATTTTTTTCCATTTTTTTGATTGATTTCGAAGCTTATTTATACTACAATAAACAAAACGGAAATTCGGCGAAACGGAGAGATTGAAAAGATGACCGACAGCATTTGCAAATTCGTGCAGTCCAAAAAAATCGCGGACGGAATCAACATTATAAATTTTGTTTATGAAAAAGAGGCAAACTTCAAGCAGTCGTTTATCTACTCGGCGTGTCACGGCATCCACCTTGTAACAGGCGGAAGAGGGATTCTGCACACGGCAAAGGGAGACCACGCGCTTTCCGCCGGCGATTTGTTTTTCACTTTCTCCTCCAAGCCGTTTTATATTCAAAACTCGGAAAAATTGGAGTACATCTACATCAGCTTTATCGGACTGCGCGCTCCGGCACTGTTTGACCGCCTCGGCATCGACTACTCCGCGCCTGTTTATAATGACTTTGATTTTCTACGCGAGCGCTGGACGGAGGCTTTTGATTCTGCCAACAGCGCCAACATTGACCTGGTCTGTGAGGGACTGCTTTTGCACACGCTGTCATACCTGTGCAAGAACAGCAGGGAAACGGTCGTAAACCATAAATCCACCGGCATACTGAAGCTGAAGGCTTATGTTGATATGAACTACACCCAAACTGAGCTGAACCTGAAAACCGTCAGTCAAAGGTTCAATTACAGCTACAAATACACCTCCAACGCCTTTATCAAATTGACCCGTATTCCTTTTTCAAATTATTTGTGCAATCTGCGTCTCAGCCACGCGCGGCAGCTGTTGGAGGACGGAATAAGCAACATACAGGAGGTTGCCTGTTCCTCCGGCTTTTCCGACGCCCAGTATTTTTCCAAAGCTTTCAAGAAAAAGTACGGAACGACGCCGTCCGAGTACCGAAAAGCGTTTAAATAAATTCTTTTAGTCAAATCTTTAACAATCCTGTTCAATATACGCCCACAAATGTTATAGACATTACAGCATAATATATGTTATAATACTGTCATGTTTATCATGTCCTTTTATCCGACAACATTTTCTTAAAACACATTGACTTTATCGGTTAAAAGTGATAAAGTATTCTATAATACATTTATAATAAATTTTCCGAAACCACGGGAAGTTAAAACAATCAGAGGTGGAAAAAATGGTTATTACCGAGCTTCTTGAAAGAAATGCTCGTCTTTATCCCTCGGACACCGCTCTCGTTGAGGTTAACCCCACCGTTGAGCGCGACAACGCCGTAACCTGGCGTGAAGCAAGTCTTATAGAAAGTGCAAGCCCCGGCGCACCCTATCGCCGTGAGCTTTCGTGGAAAGACTTTGACCGCAGGGCAAACCGATTTGCAAATCTTCTGCTCAGCAGAAATGTAAAAAGAGGCACCAAGGTAGCAATTCTTCTTATGAATTGCCTTGAATGGCTTCCGTTATATTTCGGAATTCTCAAGGCAGGCTGCATCGCCGTGCCGATGAACTACCGATACTCAGGCGATGAAATTAAATATTGTCTCGAGCTTGCGGATGTTGAGGTTTTTATTTTCGGCCCTGAATTCATCAGCCGAGTTGACCCGATACACAATGATCTGAAAAAAATTAAAATTACTCTTTTTGTTGGCAAAAATACTCCTGAATATGCAGAAAACTGCATGACTCTTATTCGCTATTGCTCGTCGTCGCTTCCGCCGATAGCTTTGGACGAAAACGACCATGCCGCAATTTATTTTTCTTCCGGCACAACCGGCTTTCCGAAGGCGATTCTTCATCGCCACAAGGCTCTCTATTGTTCGTGCCTGACTGAACAGAAACACCACGGACAGCAAAAGAACGATGTTTTCCTCTGCATTCCTCCGCTTTATCACACAGGAGCAAAAATGCACTGGTTCGGCAGCTTGCTCTCAGGCAGTAAAACCGTTATCCTCAGAGGAATTAAGCCCGAATGGATTCTTCGCACAATTACGGAGGAGAAATGCACAATTGTTTGGCTTCTCGTTCCATGGGCGCAGGATATTCTGGATGCAATAGATTCGGGCAGAATCAATCTCGACCATTATCTGCTTGACCAGTGGAGACTTATGCACATCGGTGCACAGCCTGTTCCGCCGAGCCTTATCCACAGATGGAAAAAGATTTTCCCGCATCATCAGTACGATACAAACTACGGTCTCAGCGAGTCGCTCGGACCGGGCTGCGTTCATCTCGGCGTTGAAAACATTAACAAGGTCGGCGCAATCGGCAAGGCAGGCTATCTTTGGGAGACAAAAATCATTGATGACCACGGCGAACCGGTTAAGCAGGGTGAAGTCGGCGAGCTTGCCGTAAAAGGACCGGGCGTTATGCTCGAATACTACAAAAACCCGAAGGCGACAGAAGAAATCCTCAAGGGCGATTGGCTCTACACAGGTGATATGGCACGAGAGGATGAGGACGGATTTATCTATCTTGTTGACCGTAAAAAGGATGTTGTTATTTCCGGCGGTGAGAATATTTATCCTGTTCAAATTGAGGACTTCCTCCGCCGTAACGATAAAATCAAGGACGTTGCCGTTATAGGTATTCCCGATCCCAGACTCGGTGAGATTACTGCCGCGATTATTGAACTCAAGGACGGCATGACCTGCACCGAGGAGGAAATCAACGATTTCTGTGAGGAGCTTCCGAGATATAAACGTCCTAAGAAGATTATATTTGAAAAAGTTCCCCGCAACCCGACAGGAAAGATAGAAAAGCCTGTACTCAGGGCAAAGTATTGCAAGGGCAGACTTGTCGAATCACAGATTACAGGCTAAAAGCAAACGGAGGTTTATATAATGAAGCAGTTGATGCTAGGCAACGAAGCAGTTGCCAGAGGACTTTACGAAGCCGGCTGTTCCTTTGTTTCCAGCTACCCGGGTACTCCGAGTACCGAGATCACGGAATATGCCGCAAAGTATAAGGAAATTTATGCCGAATGGGCACCAAATGAAAAAGTTGCCGTTGAGGCGGCTTTCGGTGCATGCGTTGCAGGTAAGAGAAGCTTCTGTTCAATGAAGCACGTCGGACTCAACGTTGCAGCCGACCCGGTTTTCACAATCGCGTATACCGGCGTTAACGCAGGTATGATTATCGGCGTTGCGGACGATGCAGGTATGCACAGCTCTCAGAACGAGCAGGATTCACGTCATTACGCTATTGCCGCAAAGCTTCCGATGCTTGAACCGGCGGACGCAAGCGAATCCCTCAGCTTTACGAAGCTCGCATACGACATTTCCGAAAAATACGATACTCCCGTTTTTGTCAAGATGTGTACAAGAGTTGCTCATTCTCAAAGCATTATCGAAACATCGGACAGAGTTGAGACCTCAAAGACCTACGAAAAAGACGGTGCAAAATATATTATGATGCCGGGCAACGCAAAGCGCCGACATCCGATCGTTGAAGCAAGAACGGCGGCTCTTACAGAGTATGCCGAAACAGCTCCTTTCAACCGCATTGAGGACGGAAGCGATCATTCAATCGGTATCATCACATCAAGCACAAGCTACCAATATGCAAAAGAGGTTTGCGGCGAAAAATATCCCGTTCTCAAGCTCGGTATGATAAATCCTCTGCCCGTTAAGAAAATTCAGGATTTTGCAAAGTCGGTTGACAAGGTAATTGTTATTGAGGAGCTTGACGGCATAATCGAAACCCACTGCCGCAACATCGACGTTGAGGTAACCGGAAAGGAACTGTTCAGTTGTATTGACGAGTTAAGCCAGAATATAGTTGCCGAAAAGCTCGGTTTTACTCCCGACTGCGGAAAGAAGCTTGATGAAAGCATTCCGGCAAGACCTCCTGTTATGTGTGCAGGATGTCCGCACAGAGGACTTTTCTATACTCTTAAAAAGAATAAACTCACCGTTTTCGGCGATATCGGCTGTTACACTCTCGGTGCTGTTCCTCCGCTTGCCGCAATTGACACAACCATTTGCATGGGTGCTTCCGTTTCTGGAATTCACGGCTTTAACAAGGCTAACGAAGGCAAGAGCGACGGAAAAACGGTTGCCGTTATCGGTGATTCCACATTCATGCACTCAGGCGTTACGGGACTTATCAATATCGCTTATAATGAATCGAATTCAACCGTTATTATTCTTGATAACTCCATTACGGGCATGACGGGACATCAGCAGAACCCGACAACAGGCTTCAACCTCAAGGGTGACCCGTGCACAAAGATCGACCTTGAAACCCTTTGCCGTTCGGTCGGCATCAAGAGAGTCAGAGTTGTTGATCCGTATAACCTTAAAGAATGTGACGACGCAGTTAAAGAGGAGCTTGCGGCAGACGAACCTTCGGTTATCATTTCAAGAAGACCGTGCGCACTTCTCAAATATGTTAAACATAACGGACCGATTACGGCAAATGCGGACAAGTGCATCGGTTGTAAATCCTGCATGAAGATCGGCTGTCCTGCCATCAGCATTGTTGACGGCAAGGTTAAGATTGACGCAACACTTTGTACCGGATGCGGCGTTTGCAGTCAGCTCTGCAAATTCGGCGCACTTCCGAACGGAAAGGAGTCCTGATTATGCGGACGAAGAATATTATGATTGTCGGAGTCGGCGGCCAGGGAACCTTGCTTGCAAGCAAGCTTCTCGGCAGACTTCTTCTTGAAAAAGGCTACGACGTTAAGGTCAGCGAGGTTCACGGAATGAGCCAGCGAGGCGGCAGTGTTGTTACATATGTCAGATACGGTGACAAGGTTTATTCTCCGATTATTGACAAGGGCGAAGCTGATATTATTATATCCTTTGAGCTGTTAGAAGCGGCTCGATGGACTGAATTTCTCAAACCCGACGGAACTATAGTTACCAACACTCAGGAAATTAACCCTATGCCGGTTATCACCGGTGCGGCGGAATACCCGACCGAGCTTGTTAAAAAAATCATGGCTCTCGGTGTTAATCTTGACGCAATTGACGCTCTTTCACTTGCCGAGGAGGCAGGAACTTCCAAAGCGGTCAACCTTGTTCTTATGGGCAGACTTTCAAAGTATTTTGACTTTACAACAGAGGAATGGATGGCAGCGATTGAAAAGAGCGTTCCGCCTAAGTTCCTTGAGATAAACAAAAAAGCTTTCTTGCTCGGCAAAGACGCATAAATAGGAGACCTCGTTATGGAAAATTACTATCAGAAAGAAATTGAATGTGCCTCACCGGAAAAACTCCGTGAACTTCAGGACGAAAGACTTGTTAAGCAGGTCAAACATGTTTGGGACAATGTTCCTTACTACAGAAAGAAGATGGAGGAGAAAGGCGTTACACCCGACGATATCAAAGGCATTGACGATCTTCACAAGCTTCCGTTTCTTTCAAAAGCGGATCTTCGTGATGCTTATCCCTACGGACTTCTTGCCGCTCCGTTAAAGGACTGTGTAAGAATTCAGTCCACATCCGGCACAACAGGCAGACGTGTTGTTGCCTTCTACACAAAGAATGATATCGACCTCTGGGAGGACTGCTGTGCACGTGCTATTGTTGCGGCAGGCGGAACGAATGAAGATGTTGTTCAGATTGCATACGGTTACGGACTTTTTACAGGCGGCGCAGGACTTCACGGCGGCAGCCATAAGGTCGGCAGTCTTACTCTTCCGATGTCCTCGGGCAACACGGACAGGCAGCTTCAGTTCATGACCGACCTTAAGTCAACAATTCTCTGCTGTACTCCGTCCTATGCGGCATATCTTGCAGAGAGTATCCACGAGCGCGGTCTAAGAGATAAAATCAAGCTCAAGGCAGGTATCTTCGGCGCAGAAGCATGGAGCGAGAAAATGCGTCAGGAAATTCAAAATCAGCTTGGAATCAAGGCATATGATATTTACGGACTGACTGAAATCAGCGGTCCGGGCGTTGCATTTGAATGCTCCGAGCAGGCAGGCATGCACATTAACGAGGATCATTTCATTGCCGAAATTATCGACCCCGATACAGGTGAGGTTCTTCCCGACGGAACTCAGGGCGAGCTTGTTTTCACATCAATCACTAAAGAAGCATTCCCGCTTCTCAGATACAGAACCCGTGACATATGCGTTCTTACAAGAGAAAAATGCTCCTGTGGCAGAACTCTTGTTAAAATGTGCAAGCCGATGGGCAGAAGCGACGATATGCTTATCGTTAAGGGCGTCAACGTATTCCCGTCACAGATCGAGACCGTTCTCATTGAGCAGGGCTATCAGTCTAATTATCAGATCATAGTTGACCGTGTAAACAACAGCGATACTCTTGAAGTTATGGTTGAAATGACTCAGGACAACTTCTCAGATAACCTCGGTAAGATTACTGAGATGGAAAAATCACTTGTTGCCGCTTTGAAGGCTATGCTCGGAATCTACACCAAGGTTCGCCTTGTTGCTCCGAAATCAATCACCAGAAGCGAAGGCAAGGCAGTCCGTGTTATTGACAAGAGAAAGATATAAGGAGGAAGGACAATGGCTATTACTCAGATTTCGGTTTTTTTGGAAAACAGAGCAGGACAGCTTTCGGAGATTACGAAAATCCTTTCCGATAACAACATCGACCTCAAGGCGCTGAACATCGCCGAGACCGCCGATTACGGAATTCTTCGTATCATTTCCGACGATTGCAATGAAGCTGCAAAGCTTCTTCGTAATAACGGTTTTATTGTTACGCAAACTCCCGTTGTTGCTGCTGCCGTTCCCAATAAAGCAGGCGGCCTCAACGAGCTTCTCAATATCATTTCAAACGAGGATATTGACATTGAATACATGTATTCCGTTTTCGGACAGAAAGACGGTCTTGCATACATGATTTTCAAGGTCAAGGATGTTGATATTTTCACGTCTGTTCTCAAAAAATACTTTGTCGTTGTTGCAACCGGCGACGATCTCGGAATTAAATAACTATTGATTTTTTCGGACTGACGGAGTATTATTTATATGCCGTTAAATTAAAAACAAGTCTGTCTCCTCTTATTTCAAGGGGAGGGGGGCCTTTTGCGGTGAAACAGATAAATGCTTTTAAATAAACTTTATCTTTTCTGTCGCACTTCTTTGTTCCATTTAATTTAACAAAGGAGAAATAAATCTAAACAAATAAAATAAATCGACTTTCCTTTCAGTCGGTTTGTTAAGAAAGGAATATACAACAATGCAGGAATTAAGCAGAAAAAATGCACTTTTCACCGATTCCGTTATCAGAAGAATGACCCGTGTTGCTCTTGACTGCGGCGCAATCAACCTTGCACAGGGCTTCCCGGATTTTGATCCCCCAAAGGCTATGACGGATCGTCTCGCAGAGGTTGCTCATACAGGCCCTCACCAGTATCCCATCACAATGGGAGCCCCGAATTTTCGTGAGGCTCTCGCAAGAAAGTGCGGTCGTTTTATGGGTCGCGAGCTTGATCCAAATACAGATATGGTTGTAACAATCGGTTCAACCGAAGCAATGGTAGACACGATTTTCGCTCTCACAAATCCGGGTGACAGAATCGTTATGTTCTCTCCCTATTTTGAAAATTACAGAGCGCAGGCTATTATGGCAGACTGTGAGCCTGTTTTCATTCCGCTTGTTCCGCCCGAGTTTAACTTTGATCCCGATATCATCGAGGCTGAGTTTAAAAAAGGCGCAAAAGCAATTCTTATCTGCAATCCCTCAAATCCGAGCGGCAAGGTTTTCACATACGACGAGCTGAGAACCATTGCAGATCTTTGTATCAAGTATGATGTTTATGCAATCATGGACGAGGTTTATGAGCATATTATTTACGAGGGACACAAACATGTTTACATGAACAGTCTTGACGGAATGTGGGAGAGAACAGTCAGTTGTTCATCTCTTTCCAAGACATATTCAGTAACAGGCTGGCGTCTCGGCTATGCAATTGCTCCTAAGCCGCTCATGGACAGAATAAAACAGTATCACGACTTCAACGCTGTCGGTGCGGCTTCTCCTCTTATGGAGGCTGCCTGCGTCGGTCTTAATATGCCCGACAGCTATTACGAGGAGTTCGGTGCACACTATGCCCACATGAAGAAGCTCTTTACAGAGGGACTTGACCGTATCGGAATTCCTTACACGGATCCGCAGGGCGCATACTTTGTCCTTGCAGATATTGCCCCGTTCCTCAAGCCGGGTCAGTCGGACGTTGATTTCTGCCTTGAAATGGCTCAAAAGGTTGGCGTTGCTTGCGTTCCCGGTACATCTTTCTTCAACGAAAAGGGCATCAATAATATCGTTCGTGTTCACTTTGCAAAGAAGGATGAAACCCTCAATGAGGCTCTCGAAAGACTTTCACACATCAAGGAAAAGATGGGATAAAAATAAAATACTAAGTCAATACACCTCAATTATGCGGTATTGAGTTAAGCGAAAGTCGAATTTTTTTCGGCTTTCGTTTTCTTTTTGCATTCAGTGTGGTATAATATTATAAAATTTTATTTTCGGAGATGCCAATGAAAAAAGAAACCGTTAAAAATATAATAAAAATCGTATTTGCTGTCGCCATATTTGTTACGGCAATAGTCAACTACGATTATCTTTCAAATCTCGATGTCCGTGTACTGATTGCAGGTGCTTCGTCATTATTGATTGCCGAGTTGATAATACTCGGTGTTTATTCCGTCAAAGCTGTTTTAATGGTCATTCCCGCATCACTCATCTATATTTCCGTCGGTATGGCTTTCGACACCAAACGCGCGGTTATTGTCAATCTTCTCGGCATTGCCATTGAGGTCACGGTAACATTTTTCATGGGCAAATTTCTCGGCAAGGACGCCGTTGAAAAGAAAATCCGCAACACAAAAGCCGGTGATAAATTTTTCTCTATGCTTGATAAAAATCGAAATGTTGCTGTTTTTCTGATGCGTTTTATCCCTGCCTTTCCGATTGATTTTTCATCGCTGTTTATGGGTGCATTTGATTTTAAATTTTTGCCATATCTGTTACTTTCGGTTCTCGGAATTGCACCGAGAGTCATTGCTTTCACAATTCTCGGCGACGGAATATATGACCTTATTCCGATGAAATATATTGTCCTTGCGGCAATTTGCTCCATTCCGATAGTAATTGCGGTTCTGCTGATAAAAAAATACATCGGTAAAAAGAAAAAACCTAAAGAAAATGAATAATTTTTTATAAAATCCCTTGCTAAAATACCGAAAATATATTATAATAATTAAGATATTGCAGGAGATTTAATCTGAAGCATTATTTCAGTCATGTGGTGTGTTGGTCCTGTGCGACGGGGTGCCGCGAACCATGTCAGGCGGGGAACCGAGCAGCATTAAGCGGTTAACACCGTGCGACACAGTACGGCCTGCACACCATGTGACTGAGATAATGCTTTTTATTATTACAAGAGGAGGTATATGACGTGTACAGAGTGCTTTACAGAAAGTGGAGACCTCAGACTTTTTCCGACGTTATAGGTCAGGAACATATTACCTCAACTCTTGCCCACGAAATTGAATCAGGCAAGGTTTCTCATGCCTATCTTTTCACAGGCTCACGAGGAACGGGTAAAACAACCTGTGCAAAGATATTTGCCAAGGCGGTCAACTGTCCGCATACCCACAACGGCAATCCATGCAATGAGTGTGAAATATGCAAGGGTATTGACGACGGTTCGATTCTTGACGTTATTGAAATTGATGCCGCAAGCAACAACGGTGTTGACAATATCCGTGACCTTCGTGAGGAAGCAAATTATACCCCAGTTCATACAAAATACCGTGTGTATATAATCGACGAGGTTCATATGCTTTCAATCGGCGCATTCAATGCTCTTCTTAAAACTCTTGAAGAGCCGCCCGAGCATGTCAAATTTGTTCTTGCAACTACCGAGGTTCATAAACTCCCGGCAACGATTCTTTCAAGATGTCAGCGCTTTGATTTTCACAGAATTACACCTGAAAATATAAGTGCAAGACTTAAATATGTAGCAGGGGAAGAAAAAATCGAGCTTGATGATGATGCCTCCCTTCTTATTGCAAGAATTGCCGACGGCGCAATGCGTGATGCACTTTCGATTCTCGACCGTTGTGCCGGAATCAGCGACCATGTCACGGCAGATATTGTCAGCAATGCAGCAGGCCTTGCAGGTAAAGGCCATCTTTTTGAAATGGTTGACAATATAAATAATAATAATTCGTCTGAGGTTCTTTCGATAATTGACAAGCTTCACGGAGAATCTTGCGATATGGAAAGACTTTGTGCAGAGCTTATCAATCATTACAGAAATCTGATGATGATTAAGACGGTAAAGGAACCGCAAAAGCTGATTGTATGTACGGATCACGATCTTGAGCTTTATAAAAAACAAGCTGACAAAACGAATCTTTATAAAATACTTAACTGCATTTCTTTGCTTGAAGAAGCTTCAACTGTGTTAAAAACCAGCTCAAGCAAGCGCACTGAAATGGAACTTACGGCAGTTAAAATGACTGTGCCGAATATTTCAAGCGACAATACTGCCGTTATGAGCAGAATTGATAACCTTGAAAGAATTATTAAAAGCGGAGAATTTTCTGCCGAAAAAACGACAGAGAGTTTTAAAGAAGAAGTTAAAACTTCTCAGCCCGTTATACAGGAAAAAGCTTCTGAGTCTTCCGACACTCCGCCTGAAATTCACAGCGATCTTCCGACAAACGAAACTCCCAATGATACCGAAGAGGATACGCTTTTTAACCAATGGGGTGAGGTGCTTTCGCTCCTTGATGTTTCAGATAAACCTCTTACAGGGATTCTCGGAGCTTCAACGGCATATGTCAGAGGAGATTTTATTCTCATTAAATGTGACAATCCGGTATTTTCACAGTTCATTCGTCAGAGCAATCATTCAATGGCAATTCGTAAAGCGGTTTTTGACGTAACAGGCAGAAAATACAGACTCGGAATTTACAAATCAAATGATAATCAACCAACTAACAAGGATCCGCTTGCCGACCTGATAAAAAAGATCAACAGGTGATTATTATGTCTCCTAAAATCAGCATAATTATTCCTTCATATAACGAAGAAAAAAATATTTCCCGTTGTCTTGACTCTGTTATGAATCAGACGTTTTCCGATTTTGAAGTTCTTTGCGTTGACGACGGAAGTAACGATAAAACATATGATATTATTAAAAAATACTCTGAAAAAGACAGCAGAATTATTCCGATGAAAAATCCTAATAAAGGCGTTTCATCGGCAAGAAATTTCGGCATTGAAAATGCAAAAGGCGATTATATCGGATTTGTTGATTCCGATGATTTTATTCAGCCGCAGATGTATGAATTTCTTTACAAAGCCGTTACGGAGAATAACTGCGATTTTTCTGTTTGTCGATATAAAAAAACATCTGAATTTATTCAGAAAAAATTTGAATATAAAACAGATACTTTTAAACCTGAAAATTTTATAAGCTTTTACGATTCTGAATTTACAAACAATAATGAACTTGTTTTTTCCTCGGCATGTACAAAATTGATTTCAAAAAATTTTTTAAATGATATTAAATTTAAAAATTACAAAATCGGTGAAGATACGGTTTTTAATTCTGAGATTTATTCAAAAGCAGAAAAGTTTATTTTTATTGATGCCGAGTTGTATATTTATTTTAATAATACAAAAAGTGTCAGTTTCACAGAGCTTTGGCATGAAAAATGGTTTGACCTTCTTGAAACAAGATTTATTTCATACGACCTTTTAAAAGAAAAAAATAAAATTCTTTCGGCATTCTATCTTGAGCGAGGAATGAAATTTTTGCTTTCTTATCGCTTTAATTTAAAAGGCTCGCCAAATGAAAATAAATTTAAAAAACCGATAAAAAAATATTTTAAAAAATATTATATGGCCTTTATGAAATGTGAAAACATTTCTTTAAAAAATAAAATTTCTGTTCCTATTTTTTTTCTGTTTCCTTTTTTATATAACATGTTCAGAAAAATGACGGACAAAACACTTTAATTTGAAAGGATAATTACAATGAAAGCAAGAATACCCGGTGCTCAAAATCAGGGCAACATGATGAAAAAAATCCAGCAGATGCAGGAAGATATGACAAGAATTCAGGAGGAGATTGAAGCAACTGAATATACTTCTTCCGTAGGCGGAGGAGCTGTTGAAGTTACAGTAAACGGCTCTCATGAAGTTCTTTCAATAAAGATGCAGCCCGACGTTGTTGATCCGGAGGATATTGAAATGCTTGAGGATCTTCTTATTTCAGCACTTAACGAGAGCATTAAGAAAGCAAACGATGCCATGGATCAGGGCATGGAAAAAGCAAAGGGCGGACTTTCAATTCCGGGACTGTTTTAAAGATGGCACGTAATGTTATTCCTCTCACAAATCTTATTGAGCAGTTTGAACGTATGCCCGGAATCGGTCATAAGAGCGCGCAAAAACTTGCTTTTTATATTCTCGGAATGTCCGATGATGAGGTAAATCGCTTTGCGGAAAATATTATCCTTGCAAAGCAAAAAATTCATCATTGCAAGGTCTGCTGTGATTTGACAGACAGCGATATTTGCTCAATCTGCAGTGACGAACGCAGAGACCGTTCGGTTATTTGCGTTGTCGAATCTTCAAAGGATGTTATAGCAATTGAGCGCACCCGTGAATATAACGGGCTTTATCATGTTCTTCACGGTTCAATTTCTCCGATGAACGGCATCGGACCCGATGAAATTACAATCAAGGAGCTTCTCTCCCGTCTTTCCGATGAAAATATAAAGGAAATTATTATGGCAACAAATCCGACTGTTGAGGGCGAAGCGACAGCAATGTATATTTCACGTCTTATTAAGCCGATGGGTATTAAAGTCTCACGCCTTGCATACGGTGTGCCGGTCGGTGCCGACCTTGAATATGCTGACGAAATAACGTTAACAAGAGCGCTTGAAGGCAGACAAATATTGTAACAGTTTTCCACACTTTCTTTAACATTCTTTCAACAGCTTTCAACTTTTCAACACCGTTATTTAATTAACAAAATTTTCAACAAAAATATAAACACATTTTCAACAAGAAATATTATCCTTAATCGACGTTGTTTCAACAAATTTTCTTGTTTTCCACACTTTTAACAGGTCCTACTACTAATACTATAATCTTTATATTATTTATTTATCTCAAAACCCGACAGGAGGAATTTTAATGAAATTCGTATGCGAAACGTCAAGTCTTTCGGTAGCATGCCAAAATGTACAAAGAGCGGTATCAACAAAGTCATCTATTCCCGGAGCGGAGGGTATTATGATCAAGACTACCGTTAACGGACTTTCGCTGACAGGCTACGATCTTGAAATCGGAATCAACACAAATATTTATGCAAAGGTTGAGGAAGAGGGAGCAATTATCATTAACGCAAAGATTCTTTGCGAGATACTCCGTAAAATTCCCAATCAAACCGTAATATTTGAATCTGACGAAAGAAATCTTGCCGTTATAAGAAGCGGTGACATTAAATATGAAATAATGGGAATTTCTGCCGAAGAATATCCCGAGCTTCCTACGGTTCAGGGCGGATTTACAATAAATCTTAATAAGAAGCAGCTTGAAGAAATGGTTAAACAAACTATTTTTGCCGTTGCCGTTACAGACACAAAAGTTGTTTATACAGGTATTAAGTTTGAAATTTCAGATAATGAGCTGAAGCTTATCGCTGTTGACGGCTTCAGAATGGCAATCAGAAAGGAATTTATTGATTATAAGGGTGAGGATATAACCTTTATTGTTCCTGCAAAAACCATGAATGAGATAATCAAAATTTCAGTTGAGGAAGAAAACGAGGAAGAGACGGAAATTTCAATCGGCGTAGGCAAGCGTCACATTGTTTTTGAAGTAAACGGCTACAGCGTTATTTCAAGACTTCTTGAAGGAGAATTTCTCAATTATAAACAGACGATACCGACAACGGCAATGACAACGGTAGAGGTTGATACAAGAAGTCTTATAGAAAGCATTGAGCGTACTTCTCTTATTATCACGGACAGAACAAAGAGTCTTATAAACTGCGTATTCGACACAGATTTTATCAGAATATCAAGTATAACGTCATTAGGAACAGCCAGCGACAAGGTAAGTGCAGATGTTGATGGCAGCAGAGTTGAGATAGGTTTTAATAATCGTTACTTTATAGAGGCTCTCAGAGCCTGTAACACAGACAGGGTTAAAATTATACTTAACGGAGCGGTTTCTCCGATACTTATTCTGCCGACAGAGGGAGACAGCTTTACATTCCTTGTACTTCCCGTGAGGTTGAAGAAAAATGCTTAACAACAGAAAAATAAAGCTCAAAATAAAAGAAAAAGAAGTAATTGAAAAACATATAACAACAGAGTTTATAAGACTTGATGCTTTTTTGAAGCTTTGTGATGCGGTTCAGTCCGGCGGCCATGCAAAAATCGTTATTCAGGACGGTGAAATAAAGGTCAACGGCGAAATCTGCGAGCAGAGAGGAAAAAAACTTCGGGTAGGAGATAAGGTTGAATTTGAACACAAAATTTATGAGATAATATGAGAAGCCGACTATGAATATTGAAAGAGCTGTTATAAAAAATTTTCGTAACATTGAAAATATGGAGTTTGAGCCGAGTAACGGAATAAATGTTATTTACGGTGAAAACGGACACGGAAAAACAAATATTATCGAAAGCATCTGGCTTTTTACCGGATGTAACAGCTTCAGAACAAGGAAAAACACGGAGCTTATAAATAAAAAATCAGAAAGCTCAGAGCTTTTTACCGAGTTTAATTCAAACGGCAGACATCAGGAAGCAAAGCTCATAATTAAAGAAAAAAAAGAGGCATATTTAAACGGTATAAAACAAATTTCACCGAGAAAATTTCTCGGCGAATTTCAGGCTGTTGTTTTTTCTCCGTCTGTTCTTTCCGTAATAAGAGACGGTCCGTCGGAAAAAAGAAAATTTCTTGACATTGCAATAAGTCTTATAAGACCTAATTATGCCGCATTGCTTTCAAAATATAACAAAACGGTTATACAAAGAAATTCATTATTAAAGCAGATCGGCACCGAAAAAAAAGGCGAAGATTTGCTTTTTGTTTTTGACGAAGAACTGGCGAGGTGCGGCGGCAGAATAATTGATTACAGACTGAAATATCTTGATGATTTGAGCAATGCCGCTCCTAAAATTTATTCAGAGATTTCAAATGGCAGAGAAATTATGAATATTTCTTACATAAATTCGCTTAAAGAAACTGGATCAAATAATGTCGAATGGTCTGAAATTCTTTATAAATATCTTTCTGAAAATCATGAAAAGGACATTATAAGACAAGCTACATCCTTCGGACCTCATAAGGACGATCTTGAAATTTTTCTTGACGAAATGAATGTAAGAAATTACGGTTCACAAGGTCAACAACGCTCATGTGCACTTTCTTTGAAAATCGGCGAAGCAACAATATTAAATAACATTTCCGGTGAACAGCCTGTTGCGCTGATGGATGATGTAATGAGTGAGCTTGACGAAAACAGACAAAAATTTTTAATGAAATTTTTTGACGGATGGCAGGTTTTCATTACCTGCTGCGATCCGTCTCACAGAAAAAAAATAAAATCCGATAAAATATTTGAAATTTGTGACGGAAGGATAGTATAAAATGTTTCTTCATCTCGGTCAGGATACGGTTATTATAGAGGACGACATAATAGGTATATTTGATCTTGACACAACGACGGTTTCAAAACCGACAAGAGATTATCTTAAAACGATGCAAAAGGGCGGAAATGTTGTAAATGTCAGCTATGATTTGCCGAAATCATTTATTATTACCTGCAAAAAAAAATCAAAGAAAAAAACAATGTTTATATCACCTATTTCCACAGCAACGTTATTAAAACGATCGGAAAATGTTAATTACCTTAAAGATATAAAATAACAGAAAGGATAAGCTAAAATGAAAACAGGAATCATTGACTGCGGCGGCGGGCTTAGAGATATATACGGCGCAGGTGTTTTTGACTTTTGTCTTGATAATAATATTCCGTTTGATGTTGTAATCGGAATTTCTGCCGGCAGCGCAAATATTGCTTCATTCATTTCAGGTCAGCGCGGAAGAAATTACCGGTTTTATTATGAATATCCTTTCAGAAAAGAATACATGAGTTTTGAAAATTTTATAAATAAAAAATACTATCTTGATCTTGATTATGTCTATGGAGAATTGAGTAACAGCGGCGGAGAAAATCCTTTTGATTTTGAAAAATTCAGTGAAAATAAATGTGAAAAATATATTATTGCAACAGATGCAAAAACAGGTAAGGCACAATATTTTAATGCCAATGAAATGGATAAAAACAATTATTGGATGTTGAAAGCATCTTCGTGTATTCCGGTAGTTTGCTCCCCTGCTGTTGAAAATGATGTAAGATATTTTGACGGGGGTTTGAGTGATCCGATACCGATCAATTTTGCGATTGAAAAAGGCTGCGAAAAAATTGTTGTTATTTGGACAAAGCCTATTAACGATATAGGAAATTTTAAACTTGATGAAATGGCAGGGCATGCTTTAAAAAAGAATTATCCCAATATTTCTAAGGACCTTTTAAACAGAAAGAAAAAGGTTGAAAAAGCCTTGGAATATGCAAAAAAATTGAGAGATGAAGGAAAGGTTTTGATCGTAAGTCCCGAGAGTATAGGAAAAATGAGTACACTTACTAAAGATAAAGAAGCACTTGACAGACTCTATAAAATCGGATATTCCGACGCTGAGAAAATAATTGATTTTATAAAATAAAAATAAGGCTGTGACGAAACTTAAAAATTTCGCCGCAGCCTTTCTTATTATATTCTATTATCCCATATTTGCAACTGCATTTGTCAGCAATGAATATGCAGAAGAAATATCATTTGATGTTGCAGACGGATTACCGAGAACCGTTCCTGCATTCATGAGCGCAGTTGAATAAGCGTTGAAAGCAGTGGTGCTGTAATCTGACGAATTATAGGCAGCCAAAATCGCAGCATTATAAGCAGTTCGGAGCTCAGTCTTATTCACATAATTTGCATTGATCGTTATGTTATAATAATTGTTATTTTGTCTTTTTCCTCTGAGCGTGATTGTGTAAGCAGAAATCGTAAGCTTCTTTGTACCTTCGGCGCAAAGCTTATTCTGATAATTGAGACTGTTATTATATGCACAACCAACTTTAGCGGAAAGATTTGTTATTGTTGTTGTCGAACCGTCAACAGTCTGCTTGATATATCCGGAAGCAACGTCGTCGCCCTCAATATCGCACTGCCAATAACCGATTTTAAGATTCGGAATTTGATTAAGATTTGTTACACGGCTTGAGTCAACATAGATTGTACCTGTTCCGCCGTTAACGGTGTGAGAATCTTTTGCATTTGATTTATGGCTCCAGCTTCCGTATTCAACGCCGCCGTTAGTCGTCTTTGTAAACCAATCGCCTATACCTGTATTTGATGAAGGAGCTGAATCCGTAAAGAAATTCTTTTTACAAATATATGAACCGCCTGTTACATTGCTAAAGCCAATTGCATAAAGAATACCCTGATTGAAAACGTCTGTGCTATATGTATGAGCCTGTCTTATTCCTGCGCCGATTTCATTTGTATTCGGTGAGTAAACATATGAATAAGCCGTTGCTGTTCTCTTTTCACCGTTTTTAAGGGTATATGTTGCAGTCCAAGTGATTGTTTTTCCCGAACCTGCGGCAGGTGAAGAATAAAGCTTACCGGATGAAACAGCTGTTGAAAGAGTTCCGTTTGATGAGCTGTTTCCGTTTGTATAGCTGACTGTTGCGTCGCTTACAGAAATGCTGACATCTGTTGCTTTATCGCATTTGAAGAAAATGTTACCTGTTGTTTTAGTTGCACTGTTTGAAAGTGAACCGTCAACCTTATTTTCTCTGTCAACATAATATTGGAATGACTTTGTTGAAGGATTTGTGTAAATGGTTTCTGGAACATAGAATGTTGTTGTTACAACACCTATATCTGCTTTGAGTTCAACATTGATTTTAATCTGAAGTCCCGCATTTACAGAAGCCTGAGAAATGCTGAAGCTTCCTGTTTTTGTCTCAAAACCTGTTCTTGAAGCTGTGTAAGTATAGTTGCCTGCACCGAGCTTATAATAATTATCCGAGTTGCAAGCTTTGATAACATTGCCGTTTGAGTCCTTAACGGTTACAGATGTGTCTGTTGAAGGAAGAATAAACTGTACAGTGCTTATTTTTGTATCGGACTTTGTTACAAGGAACGGTTGAGCATAGCAGATACCGCCGTCGCCGAGAACATAAAATCTGACATATGAACCGATTTCGTTTTCAAACTCATTAAGATCAAATGTTATTGTTTCGTTGTCACGGTTAACCTTCTTTTCGGCAACAACCTTGCCGTCGGCAACCATTTTTACAACATTTGCATTGTACGGGTTAATGCTGATCTGATTTGTCTCTTTATCAACATTAACTCTGCTGATCATCGGAAATTCACCTTGTGCCTCAAATCCGTCACCAAGCTCTTGCTCGGTTTTTGCAGTTTTTGAGCATGCAAAGAAGGTTCCGTTTTCCATGCTTGTGCGAATATTTGCCTGAGTATTCTCGGGCATAACAAAATACTGAGCATTATTTGCAACATCGCCGAAATCATGAGCGTCGTCCTCACAGAAGCCCCAAATGTTTCTTCCGAGAGGTGCGGTACGCTTGAGAGTTTCGTCATAAAGATAGCGGTCATTGTGAGTTCTGTTATCCTTTGTATTGACAAGCTCCATACCGATACATGCCGAGTAATTTAAGAAAAGCTTTGAAAACTTTGTTACAAACTCATTATTATAAGTATTTATATCATGTCTGCCCTCTGTCCATTCGCCGACATGGTTGATGTGACAGATACCGCCGGCAGCCTGACTTTTTTTAATTGCACCCTCGGGCCATTTTGCATCAAGCTCAAGGTCACCGTGACCGCAATCCGCATAATAGCTGTTAACATGGCATTTTGTGGTTGATGCACCGTTAAGCTCAATACCGAGAGGAATCTCGGTCATACCGTTGCCGCCTCTGTCTGAGCCTGTTGTAATCTGCTGATATCTTTCTTCGGAAAGCTCATCAATATTTCCGTGTGAAAGATATTGATATCCGAAAATTGAAAGACGTGTCTGATCCTTTGTCCATGAATAGTTAACTGTACCGTGGTCTGTAAGTGCAAGAGCCTGGTAGCCGAGTGAATAATATTTCTCAATCATATCGTCAAGTTCAATATCGCCGTCGCTTCTGACGGTATGAACATGAGTTGCGCCCTTATATGCCTTCCAAGTATCCCAATCTACTGTTTCATACGGATTTGTGATGTCAAAATCATATTTGCCTATTATGTCGTATGAGGAAGCAAAGGCTGTTGCCGGGATATAAGCAATCATGGCAACAGCCATCATTACACTGAGAATTACGGATAATATTTTACGCATTGAAATTCCTCCAATTCTTTTCCTTATCGAATAGAATATCACTATCAAACAAAATAGTCAATAATTATTAATAATAATTCTCAAAATTATATTTTATGCACAAATAGTTACTTTTACTATCAATATGTGATGATAAAATTATGACCTGATGTTGAAAATTTTATAATTATATGATAATATTCTAATCTGTAAAAGGAGCATTGAAATGGATAAATTTATAATTGCACAGATTTTCGGTTTTGCAGGTCTCACCTGTTCCGTTGCCGCTTATCAATGTAAAAAGCACAAAAGCGTTATGCTTTTGAAAACTTCGAATGAGATGCTTTTTGCTTTTCAATATTTTTTTCTCGGCACTTATACCGGAATGGCGATGAATATAATCAGCTCAGTCAGAAATTTAACTTTTTCCTATCTTGTAAAGAAAGAAAAGAATACTCTCCCCTTCCAGATTTTATTTTGTATGGCATTTATTGTTTCCGGAATTTTTACATGGAAGAATTATCTTAGCCTGATTGTAATTTTTGCAAAACTTTTGACAACAGTTGTTTATGGAATGAAAAATACAAAATATCTTCGTTTTGCGACAGTTCCTACAAGCATTTTCTGGTTGATTTATAATTTCAGTTGCAAAGCTACAGCCGGAGTTATCTCTGAAATTTTTTCGCTGATTTCATTGATAAGCGCAATAATAAGAATTGATATTATAGGAGAAAAAAATAAAGCAGGTCAGCAATAACTGATCTGCTTTATTCATTTGCGATTTTTTATAAGATTCCGAATAAGTATCTGAAAAACGAAATTATATTTTCATAAAATTTTCTGAAAACCGAAGTTGTTTTTTCTTCTTTTTTATCTTCATTTTTTTCCTCTTGATTAGGTTCTTTCTCATCCGGAATGTCCTGTGATATTATACTGCTGTATTCACAGTAAACTGACGAAGTTTTAATACTCTCGCCTTGAGAAACGTTTGAAAGAAGCAATCCTGCCTGTTCTATAATTGCAAGGTCGTCTGTATTTATTACGCTGTCATGGTTACAGTCGGCAGCAAGTCTCATTGCCGGAGACGGAGTAAGCATACCGTTTATAATAAAAGAAAGTATTGTTGCATCACGACCGTCGTAAATTCCGTCACCGTTGATATCGCCGAATACTACAACCATATAGGTTTTAAGAACATTTCCTGTTTTATCGTCAACAATTTTTATTTCATCACCGGTTTTAGCTTTTGAAATATCTTCAATTTCAAAATGCGTTCCGTTCTTTAAACCTATTGATTTATTAACCGGATCGGAAATATTCTCAAGTATATTAAATCCATAAACCAAATCATTCTGTTTTGTAAAGGAAAGAGGACCGGAATTCTTAACCAACTCTATATCAACTTTTATTTGTAATCCTGCATCAACGGTTGCCTGAGTAACATTTATTGTTCCAACCTTTGTTTCATATCCGTCTTTGACAACGGTATATGAATATTTACCTGCGGAAACACGGAAATAATTTTCATTATTTATTGGATCAATAATATTGCCCTGCTCATCTTTAAGAGTGAGAGTTGTATCGGAATAAGGAATATTAAACTGAACTGTACATTTTGCATATTCGGTCTTTGTTACAAGGAACGGCTGAACATAGCAGATTCCGCCTTTACCGAGAATATAGATACGAACATATGAATTAATCTGATCCTCATAATCGTTGAGATCAAATGTAATTGTATCATTATCGTTTGTAACATTCTTTTCACCGATAACGTTACCGTCGGCAACGAGTTTTACCGAGTGAGCATTATAAGGATTGATACTGATTTGATTCGTTTCGTTATCAACATTTACTCTGCTGACCATAGGAAACGGTCCCTGAGCCTCAAAGCCGTCGCCGAGTTCCCAGTCATTCTTCGACGTTTTTGAACATGCAAAGAATGTTCCGTTTTCCATACTTGTACGGATATTTGCCTGTGTATTCTTAGGCATTATAAAATACTGAGCATTGTTTTCAACATCGCCGAAATCATGAGCATCGTCCTCACAGAAGCCCCAAATATTTCTGCCTTGCGGTGCAGTGAGCTTAAGAGTTTCATCATAAAGATAACGGTCGTTATGGGTTCTGTTGTCCTTTGTATTAACAAGCTCCATTCCTATGCAGGCAGAATAGTTAAGGAAGATACTTGCAAATTTTTTTACGAACTCCTCGTTGTAAGTGTTTATGTCGTGTCTGCCTTCTGTCCACTCACCGACATGGTTTATGTGACAAATTCCGCCGGCAGCCTGACTCTTTTTTACCGCATCCTCAGGCCACTTTGCTTTAAGCTCAAGGTCACCGTGACCGCAATCGGCATAATAGCTGTTAACGTGGCATTTTGAGGTTGATGCACCGTTAAGCTCAATACCGAGAGGAATCTCGGTCATACCATCGCCGCCTCTGTCTGAGCCTGTTGTAATCTGCTTATATCTTTCTTCGGTCAGTTCATCAACATTGCCGTGTTTTCCGTACTGATAACCAAAGATCGCAAGTCTATTTTGATCTTTAGTCCATGAATAGTTGACTGTACCGTGATCTGTAAGCGCAAGAGCCTGAAAACCGAGAGAATAATATTTTTCAATCATGTCGTCAAGCTCAATATCTCCGTCACTTCTTACGGTATGAACATGAGTTGCGCCTTTATATGCTTTCCATGTGTCCCAATCAATTGTTTCATAAGGATTTGAAATTGTAAAGTCGTATTGTCCAATCGTATCTCCTGTTGCTGCGAAAGCCTGGATTGTAAGTGCTGCAACGCTTGAAAGAACAAGGACGATACTCAAAAGAATTGATAAAACCTTTTTCACGTTTGTACCTCCGAATTACAAAATATTCCTTATATAATATAACAAAAATATTTGAATACGTCAACAATTCATTTGTTATGAACCCAACTTTTTACGTTTTATACAAATGAATTTTTTACTTTTTTAAAAATATATTGTGCAGATTGACTATTTAATAATATTTTATATATCTTTTTTATACAATTCTAATTATATATTATCACTAAATCTTCCAAAAGAAATGGTAAAATAGAAAGAAAGAGGTGATTTAATGTTTTTTAAAAAGAGTATTTCGCTGTTGTTGACTGTTATAATATTTTGTTTTTCGTTTGTATATAATGTTTCGGCATTTGATAATGATAACGTTGATTATAATTTTACAAATCTTATTGTATTTGCAAAATTTAATGATGAAGAGGAATTTATTGACCGTGATTACGGTGAAACCGTTAGAAAGATTACCGACAATTCATACAATACCGCCGAATATAATGTCTCTGATTATTTTTATTCTGTTTCTTCCGGTAAAGTTAAGATGAAAAGTTTATTTCTTTTCGATAATGGCGGTTCTTTAACGCTTAGCAAAAAAAGAGCTTACTATGCTTCTCAAAGCGATGAAAATCCGGACGGTTATGCAAACAGCCGAGAGCAAGCCGAACGTCTGTATCAATTAAAAGAAGATTGGTCACAAGCAATAAATAATTTGGCAAAAAAAGAAATTACAGATTACGACGGAAAAGAAAAATATAATTTAGATGAGCTTGATAAAAATAACGATGGATACATTGATTTAATTACGATAATTTATAAACCAACCGAACAAACCAACATTTCCGTTGAATGGGCATCTCCTTTATGGAATTATCGTGATCAAACAAATCTTGTTGAAATTCAAACCGACAAGAAAACTATTCAAAGCCGTGCGTATGTTCAAATGACGAAGGATTATAAATATCTTTATACCGATACAAAGGGAAATAAAATAACTGCTATCGGTGTTAACTGTCACGAGACGGCTCATGCATTCGGTCTTTACGATCTTTATCAGTCGTCGTATCAACCGGTCGGGTATATGTCAGCAATGGGTAAGCATACAACCGAGGTTGCGCAATTTATTTCAGTAAAAGAACGTGAAGCACTTGGTTGGATAAATAATAAGAATATTTATCACATTTTAAATGAAGGTGATTACACTTTAAAACCTGTAATTGACGGGCTTACCGATAATGTAATCGGGTATAAAATGGATATCCCTGAAATAAATAAAACCTTGTATCTTGAATACAGAAGATTTGACGGAAAGGGGAGCAAATACGATTCACAAAAGAAAGAATTATTCCTTGCAAACGGGTCAAAAATCAAAGGGCTTTCTTTAAAAAGCGGATTGGTTTGCTATTTATTAAAAACCGGTATAAAATTTCCGAATAATATGCAGTCAAGCGTTAATAATTGGAATTACAGTGTTGCGGGCGGTCAATATAATAATAAGCCCGATGCCGCATTATCTCTCGGAGAAGAAATTGAAATAACAGACGGACTTTATATAAATGTTACAGAAATGACCGAGAATGAATTGACGTTTCATATAGAAGGAAATTTCTTCAATTCATCAAGCCTACCTTCTGTAAACGGAGTTGAAATTACAACTTTTCCGGATAAAATCTGTGTGGGAGAAAGCTATAATTTTAATGCAAATGTTTTAGGAAAAAATAATCCGCCTCAGACGATTATTTGGAGCGTTGAAAACAATACCGATGATAAAACTACGATAAATGAAAACGGAAAACTTTTTATCGGCGAAAATGAAAACTCAAATGAAATAACAGTAATTGCATCGTATGAAAATAAATATTCCGACAAGAAAATTATTTCAATTGAAAGAAAATCGCATGATTTTGAATATCATAAAGCCGTAAAAGCAACGTGTGAAACCGACGGCAATTTTGAATATTATCATTGCCGTGAATGCGGAAAATATTTCGTTGATATGGGCGAAACATTTGAAGAAACCACAATTGAAAATATGATTATAAAAAAGACAGGACATATTCCCGGAGAATGGAAAGTTGTTAAACCGGCAACCTCTGAAGAAAACGGAATTATGGAGCAAAGATGTGTAGGTTGCAATAAACTGATGGCTTCAAAAGAATACGGTTTTTATCCTGAAAACCCGAAAGAAAATGTAAAGACATTTCTTAGTAATTTTAAAAATCTTATAAAAAAGTTTTTTAAAATTATAAAAAATATTTTAATCGGAAGATAAAAAAATCGACACGACTTTTTGCCGTGTCGATTTAAATTTATTATCTGATTATGCCTTGCCTGCGCAGCCGAGAACTGTGTTGATCTTGTGCTCAACCATTCCCTTAATAGCCTCACGAGCGGGCTTGAGATACTGGCGAGGATCGAAATCGCTCGGATGCTCAACAAAATGCTTTCTGATAGCTGCGGTCATTGCAAGACGAAGGTCTGAGTCGATGTTGATCTTGCAAACTGCCATTGTTGCTGCCTGACGGAGCATATCCTCGGGGATACCGATAGCGTCCGGCATGCTTCCGCCGTACTTGTTGATTTCCTCAACAAACTCGGGGATAACAGAAGATGCACCGTGAAGAACGATCGGGAAACCGGGAAGTCTCTTTGATACTTCTTCAAGAATGTCAAAACGAAGCTGCGGCTTCTGACCGGGCTTAAACTTGTATGCACCGTGGCTTGTGCCGATAGCAATAGCAAGCGAATCAACACCTGTGCGCTTTACAAAATCCTCAACCTGATCGGGATTTGTATATGAAGCGTCCTCAGCGTTAACGTTGACTTCATCCTCAACTCCTGCGAGCTGGCCGAGCTCACCCTCAACAACAACACCGTGAGCGTGTGCATAGTCAACTACCTTTTTTGTAAGAGCAACGTTTTCCTCATAGGGAAGAGAAGAGCCGTCGATCATAACAGATGTAAATCCGCCGTCGATGCAAGCCTTGCAGGTCTCAAAATCCGGACCGTGGTCAAGGTGAAGGGCAATCGGAAGACCCGATTCCTCAACAGCAGCCTCAACGAGCTTTACAAGATAGAGGTGATTTGCATAAGCACGGGCACCCTTGGAAACCTGGAGAATAAGGGGAGCGTTGAGCTTCTTTCCTGCTGCAACGATGCCTTGAATGATTTCCATGTTGTTTACGTTGAAAGCGCCGACGGCATAGCCGCCTTCATAAGCGTCTTTGAACATTTTTGTGGTTGTTACAAGTGGCATAAAAAACACTCCTTTGTTTTATTACAGGATAATTATATCATTTTTATCCTTTTTGTCAATGTGAAATTGATATAAAATTAACGTTCTTCAAAAGGATTTAGAAACTGTTTATAAGACGTTAATTATTTGATAATATCTGTACCCATATACGGAACAAGAACCTCGGGAATCGTAACTGTTCCGTCCTCATTCTGGTAGTTTTCGAGGATTGCTGCGGTGGTTCTTCCGATAGCTACACCCGAGCCGTTGAGAGTATGAACAAGCTGCGCCTTGCTCTTGGGGTCTTTTTTAAATCTGATAGCAGCACGTCGAGCCTGGAAGTCCTCAAAATTGGAGCATGAGGAAATCTCAACATATCTGTTGTAGGACGGCATCCAAACTTCGATATCATATGTCTTTGCCGATGAAAAACCGATATCACCCGTTGAAAGACAAACAACGCGATAAGGAAGACCGAGAAGCTGAAGAACTCTTTCTGCATCGTTCGTAAGCTTTTCAAGCTCATCATAAGAAGTTTCGGGGTCGACGAATTTAACAAGCTCAACCTTGTTGAACTGGTGCTGACGGATAAGGCCTCTTGTATCACGGCCTGCAGAGCCCGCCTCCGCACGGAAGCAAGCCGAGTAAGCGCAATATTTAATCGGAAGCTTGCTGCCGTCGAGAATCTCATCTCTGTGCATATTCGTTACGGGAACCTCGGCTGTCGGAATAAGAAATAGATCGTCGGTTGTTTTGAAAGCATCGTCCTCAAATTTCGGAAGCTGACCGGTACCTGTCATTGAAGCTCTGTTTACAAGGAACGGAGGAAGAATTTCCGTATAACCGTGCTCTGTATGGGTATTGAGGAAAAAGTTGATAATTGCTCTTTCAAGTTTTGCACCGAGGCCTTTATAGAAGTGAAAACGTGCTCCTGTAACTTTTGCGGCTGTTTCGGGATCAAGAATACCGAGATCAGCGCCGATATCCCAGTGTGCCTTGTATTCAAAATCGAACTTTCTCGGCTCGCCCCAACGACGAATTTCAACGTTTTCGCTGTCGTCCTTGCCAATCGGAACGCTCTTGTTAGGAATATTCGGAAATTCATAGATAAGCGATTTCTGTTTCGCATCAAGTTCGGCAATCTTAGCGTCGTCCGCTTTTATCTTTGATTTTATTTCGTTCATTCTCGCCATAATTTCAGAGATATCGCCGCCATCCTTCTTAATCTGAGGGATTTTCTTGCTTGCGGCGTTCTGCTCTTGCTTGAGAACGTCGGTCGCCTTCATAAGCTCACGTCGCTTTGCATCAATATCGAGAATATCGTCAACAACAGCGTCCATATCCTTATTTCTTGTTTTCATTGCCGCTTTAACCATTTCAGGGTTTTCACGAATAAGTTTGATATCTAACATTTATATCACTCCAATTTATTATTTACCGTAATTTTCGAGCTTCATTGCGAGACCTTCAAGATCGTCCTTGTCAAAAAATTCTATTTCAAGTACGCCTGCGTCCTGCTTTGCCTCTTTTATTTTAACCTTTCTGCCGAGGTTTTCAACCAAAGCAAGCTCAACCTCGCTGAAAAATTTATCTCTGATCTGTTTTTTTGTAGCCTTCGGAACCTTTTTTGATTTTTTAACAAGAGTCTCAACGTCACGAACCGAAAGATCTTCTTTAATAATCATCTTTGCCGTTTGAAGAATCATATCGTCACTGTCAAATCCGAGCAAAGCCCTTGCATGACCGGGTGAGATAAGATTATTCTTTACCATTTCTTGCACTTCATTCGGAAGCTTGAGAAGTCGCAGCGCATTTGCAACTGCCGGACGGGATTTACCGACCTTTTCTGCCGCCTGCTCCTGCGTAATTTTAAGCTCGTCCATCATATACCGATAACCGAGAGATTCTTCAAGCGGGTTGAGGTCCTCACGCTGGAGGTTTTCAATCATCGCGATTTCTATTACTTCCTCATCGGTAAGCTCTTTAATTACAACGGGAACCTCTGTAAGTCCTGCAATTCTTGCCGCTCTCCAACGCCTTTCGCCTGCAACAAGCTGATAACTTCCGTTCGCAAGCGGACGAACAACAAGCGGCTGAAGAACCCCGTGTTGTTCTATGCTTTCGGCAAGTTCTGAAAGAGCTTTTTCATCAAAATCCTTACGAGGCTGATTGTGATTGGGCTCGATTTCCATAATTCTGAGCTTATTGACGGAGGAATTTATTTCTTCAACGGAGTTGTCGGCAAAAAGGGAGTCAAGTCCCCTACCCAATCCGCTTAATTTTTTTGCCATATTCAGGATACCTCCTTACCGTTTTGTTTAAGAAATTCATCTGCGAGCGCATCATATGCCATTGCACCCTTTGAATTCTTGTCATAATAATATATCGGCAGTCCATAGCTCGGAGCTTCGGAAAGCTTAACGTTTCTCGGAATTGCCGTGGCATATACTTTCTTCGGAAAAAATCGCTTTAATTCCCCTACTACCTGCTGAGTCAGATTAAGCCGACCGTCATACATTGTTAAAAGAACGCCTTCCATATCAATATGCGGATTGTAAAGTCTCTTGACCTGACGAATGGTGGACATAAGCTGTGAAAGACCCTCAAGCGCATAATATTCGCATTGAATAGGAACTAAAACCGTATCTGCAGCACACAAAGCATTAAGCGTTATTAGTCCGAGCGACGGCGGACAGTCAAGAAAAATAAAATCAAAATCCGCTTTAATCGGTGCAACAGCATTTTTTATTTTGCTTTCACGGTGCTGCATATCAACAAGCTCAAGCTCGGCGCCTGCAAGGTTCATATTTGATGGCAAGACCCAGAGATTTTCAAACTTTGTTTTTATCATTGCTTTCTCAATCGCCAACGAGTTAACTATAACATCATACGATGAGGTTTCAAGCTCTCTTTTGTTGATTCCGAGACCGCTTGAAGCGTTACCTTGAGGATCGATATCCATCAAAAGAACTTTTTGACCCTTATATGCAACGGAAGCCGCAAGATTGACGGTGGAAGTTGTTTTTCCGACTCCGCCCTTTTGGTTTACAACCGCTATTATTTTTGCCATATATTCACTTCCTTGTATTCTCCATAAATTAAATTATATCACAACTATATATAAAATAAAAGATTAAATTAAAATTTTCTTATGTTTTATCATTTTTGTTTCACGTGAAACAAAAAAGACGGGTCTCCCCGTCTCATTTGCAGTTCACATTTTCAGGTTTATTGATTTTTACAACATATTCTATATATTGGTCTGTCTCGTTCTTCGTTGCCGAAGCATTTATTCCGCTTTTTCTCATTGTACTGACTGCGTGATTAAGCGTGTTAATAAAGATACGAACATCTTTGAAAACCATTACCCTCTTGCCCTTTCGTTCTTTTTCTTCGGGCTCTTTGTTTAGCATTTCGGTAATCAACTGTTCCGAAGCGTTGACTGTCAGTCCCTGTTCGACTATTGTATCAAGTGCTTGATCCATCATTGCGACCGTCGGCAGTCTCAATAAAGCGCGAGCATGACGCTCTGTAAGTCCGTAAAGCATGACGCTGTAACGAATTTCATCAGGCAAGCGTAGAATTCTCAGCTTGTTCGACAATGCCGATTGTGATTTTCCAAGTTTCCTTGCGATTTCTTCTTGGCTGAACCCGAAGCCTTTTATAAGACGTTCTATTGCCATTGCTTCCTCAAAAAAATGTAAATTCTCTCTTTGCAGGTTTTCAATTACTGCAAGTATCGCCGATTTTTCCTCATCAACATCTACAATAATTGACGGGATTGCGGATAGACCGGCCATTTTGCAGGCTCTGAGCCTGCGTTCACCCGAAATAAGCTCATATTTGCCATTTTCCTTTTTTCTGACGGTGATCGGCTGTAACAATCCATTGTAATGAATACTTTCGGCAAGGCCTTCAAGATCATCCCAATTAAAGCTCTTTCTCGGCTGATGTGGATTTGGTTGTATAAATCTTGCCGGCAACATAATTACTTCATTGCTTTTCTTAAATTTAGTTTGGCTTTTAAGCATAGAAAAACCTCCTTATGCGTACCACAAAAATACTGTAACACGACAAAAGAAGGTTGTCCACTGTTTTTCATTGACTAAAAATGCTGTATTTCACGCTGTTTTTCGTTTATGAGAGCGGCTTTTTTGATATTTGTGCCGAAGCTCGTGGATATTTTGGCGGAGTTTGCGATATTTTTTTTGTTAAAATAATGTATCTTTCGCCGCAATTATCAATATTAGGCTCTTTGATTTCTTCAATCCGACCGCCCAAAAGCTTTATTGCTCCCCTTGCAGCTAAAACTTCTTCATCGGTTTTTACTGATTTCATCGGAGAAAAATATCCTCCGAGCTTTACAAACGGTAAACAGTATTCACTAAGTATATTAAGACTTGCAACCGCTCTTGCAGTTACAATATCGTATTGCTCACGAAAAGTTTTATTATTCCCTGCAAGTTCGGCTCGCATATGGACAATATCGGCTTCAAGACCGAGTTCATCAAGAACGTTTGCAATGAAAACAAGCCGTTTATTTGTTCCGTCAAGCAAAGTCATTTTAAGATCGGGACGTGCAATCAACAATACAACGCCCGGAAAACCCGCGCCTGTGCCGACATCAATCACTTTTGCATTATTTTTAAAATTTACACAAGATAAAAGTGCAAGCGAATCAACAAAATGCTTATATACAATTTCATCCGGATCTGTTATTGCGGTTAGGTTGAGCGTCTTATTTGTCTCAACAAGCATTTCTGCATATAAATCAAACCTGTCAAGCGCAGTTTCATCGAGTAAAACACCGATTTTTTCTGCTTCACATTTCAAAAGTGATTTATTTATCATTTCTGCGCTCCTTTTCAAGGTAGATAAGCAAAACAGATATATCCGACGGGCTGACGCCTGATATTCTCGAAGCCTGACCAATGCTGTGCGGACGAATTTTTGACAGCTTTTCTCTTGCTTCAAGTCTAAGACCGAGAATCGAATTATAATCTATTTCATCGGAAAGCGTCTGAACTTCAAGACGGTGCATTTCATCAACCTGAGCCTGCTGACGTTTGATATAGCCCTCATATTTTGTATCAATTTCGACCTGCTCAAAAATTTCATACGGTAAATCGGGTCTGTCAACGTCAACCGATGTTAAGCAGTCATATCCTATCTGCGGCCTTTTGAGCAAATCGCAAAGACGAACGCCTGTGGTTGCTTTTGATGTTTCACGTGAAACAAGTATATTGTTTAATGCATCCGACGGTGAAAAAACTGTTTTTTCGGTACGCTTTTTTTCATCGGCAATTAGCTTAAGTTTCTTCAAAAATTTTGCATACCGTTCGTCGCTGATAAGACCTATTTCGTGTCCGATTGGTGTCAAACGGCGATCGGCGTTATCTTGTCGAAGCAAAAGACGGTATTCGGAGCGAGAAGTCATCATTCTGTAGGGATCGGAACAACCTTTTGTTACAAGATCATCAATCAAAGTGCCGATATATGAACCTGAACGCTCGAGAATAAGAGGGTTTTGACCCTTAACCTTTCTGGCGGCGTTAATTCCTGCAACAAGACCCTGTGCAGCAGCTTCCTCATATCCGGAGGAACCGTTAAACTGACCCGCACCGAAAAGACCGTCGTAGTCCAAAAATTCAAGACTTGCCTTAAGTGCAAGCGGATCCACGCAGTCATATTCTATTGCATAAGCTGTTCTCATAAGCTCAGCATGTTCAAGTCCGGGGATAGTTCTTATAAATTTAAGCTGAACATCTTCGGGAAGAGAAGAAGAAAGACCTTGCAAGTACATTTCTTCGGTGTTCTCTCCGCAGGGTTCAATAAAGATCTGGTGACGTTCCTTTTCGGCAAAGCGAACGATTTTATCCTCGATGCTCGGACAGTAGCGAGGACCTTTTCCGTCAATTTTGCCGCTGTAAAGAGGGGAGCGATGTAAATTTTTTAAAATTATATCTTTTGTTTCAAGATTTGTATAGGTAATATAGCAAGGAAGCTTGTTTTGTATCTTTATTTTGTTATCAAATGAAAAAGGTACAATTCTCTCGTCACCGTTCTGAAGTTCAAGCTCATCACAATTGACCGTTTTCTTGTTAACTCGTGAGGGGGTTCCGGTCTTGAAGCGTCTTGTCGGGATACCGATGCGTTTAAGCGCTTCACCAAGCTTCTTAGCAGGGAACATACCGTCGGGACCGCTCTCATAGGAAACGTCACCTACGTACACCTTGCCGCTGAGGAAGGTTCCGGTTGCCAAAATCACACAATCTGCTGTGTAAACGGCCTCAAGGTGCGTTTTCAGTTGCCATTTACCGTTATCAAGCTTTTGAATATCAACAATTTCGCCTTGACGAAGGTCAAGGTTGTCCTGCTTTTCAAGCGCATGCTTCATATAGTCGGAATAAAGACGACGGTCAATTTGAGCACGCAGACTGTGAACGGCAGGTCCTTTACCAAGGTTAAGAATTCGGCTTTGCAGAGTGTTTGCGTCAGCCGCCTTGCCCATTTCTCCGCCGAGTGCGTCAATTTCACGGACAAGATGCCCTTTAGAGGTTCCTCCGATTGACGGATTGCACGCCATGTTGCCGACCCAGTCAAGATTTATTGTAAAAACACAGGTTTCACAGCCGAGACGTGCCGCAGCAAGACCGGCTTCAATGCCTGCATGACCTGCGCCGATAACGATAACCTGATAATCCTTTGCAAAATATTCCATAAAACTTCTCTTTTCTTTATTTTCCTACGCAGAACTGTTTAAAAACCTCATCAACAACCGCTTCGCTCGCCTTTTGACCTGTCAATTCAAGCAATGCAGCTATCGCATCATCAATGCAAACGCCGATAGCATCGGGAGTGAGGCCAATATTCAAAGCTTCAAGAGCGTCTTTTAACGCATCGGAAGCTTTTTGACAGCAAGTGCGCTGTCGTTCGTTGACAAGCATTGCCGATGTTGTATCGAAATTCTTAGTTCCAATCAATTCGGCAACTCGGTCGCAAAGTTCATTGTAGCCGTCGCCGCTTTTGGCAGAAATGAACAGTGGAGAGCCGAGCTTATTTTTAATGTAATCAACGTCAAGACGAGGCTCAAGGTCTGTTTTATTTATAATAGGAATAACGTTTTTGTCTTTGCACTCATCAATAAGTTCCTTATCCTCATCGGAAAGCGGCTTTGAGAGATCAAAAACAGCGAATGCAACAGCGGCGCGTTCAAGCTTCTTTCTGCTTCGTTCAACTCCGAGCTTTTCAACTATGTCGCCTGTCTCTCTCATTCCTGCCGTATCCGAAATTCTGAGAATGCAGCCGTTGAGGTTAACCGTTTCTTCAACAACGTCTCTTGTTGTGCCTTCAATTTCCGTAACGATAGATCGGTCATAGCCCGTCAAAAGATTCATAAGAGTGGATTTTCCAACATTTGGTTTTCCGACAATTGCAGCTTCCACTCCGTTTGTTACTGCCATTCCGCTGTCAAAGTTGCTTAACAAAGCACATAATTCTAAATAAGCATTATATATTGTGCTGTAAAGCTCGTTATTGCCTAATTCTTCAATCTCGTCATCGGGATAATCAACCCAAGCGGCAATATGAGCGGCAAGAGAGAGGAGAGAGGAGTTGATTTTTTCAATTTTACGGCTGAGACTGCCTTCAAGCTGGTTAAATGCGGCGTTTGCACCCTGTTCGCCTTGAGCGGATATAAGAGTCATAACGCTTTCGGCTTCGGAAAGGTCAAGCTTACCGTTAAGAAAAGCTCTTTTTGTGAATTCGCCCGGTGCAGCCGCCTGAGCCCCGTTTTGCAGAACGAGACGGAGTATTTTTTTCAAAAGAACAACACCGCCGTGGCAATTTATCTCAACGACATCCTCGCCTGTGTAGCTGTGCGGCGCACGAAAAACAAGACAAACGACCTCATCAACGGCTGTTTCACCGTCAAAAATCCTGCCGAAATAAGCTCTGTAGCCCTTGGAAGAACTGAGCTTTTTGCCGTTTACGGAAACAAAAATTCTGTCGGCAATTTCAGTTGCATTTTTTCCCGATATTCTGATAATTCCAACGCCGCCGGTACCCAACGGTGTGGATATGGCGGCGATTGCTGATAAATCACTCATTTCGTGACCTCACAATTTAAGATTGATATTAAAGCCTTCCAGTCGCATGGCAATGCGCTTAAAGGCTTCCTTTGCCTTTGAGTTATCCAGCATTCTCATGCCTGTAACGGAGCAATAGGAAATTTTGCTGTCCTCGGGAACAACTCCGATAAGCTGGAGTGACGTTGCGTCGATAACCTCGTCGATATTGAGATAATGTCCCCGTGTGGTTTGTTTTTTATTAAAACGGTTAATAATAAGCTTGATTTCTCCGACACCGAGCGTTGAAAGCTTGTCGCCGGCAAAGGAACCGACACGAACACAGACATCGTCGGCCGTTGAAACGATTATTCCTTCATCGGCACATGCCGCAGCGAGAAGAAAACCACCGCTGACACCCGCAGGAGCGTCCATAAGAATATAATCAAAGTTGTCATCATAGTTTTCAATCATTTCCCTGACACTTTTTTCATTATATTCGTCGCTAAAATAGGTCGGAGCGGTCAGGAGAGACGGACCGACTGTTGAACGAAGTGCCTGAGCAGGTTCGCATGAGCCTGAAATCACGTCGCCCCAGTTAAAAATTCCTGTGTCATCAGAAGCAAGAATAAGGTCAAGGCACCCCATTCCGATATCAAAATCAACAACCAAAACGTTCTGACCCATGGAGCAAAGCTCAATGGCAATGCCGGCGGTCAGTGAAGATTTTCCCACTCCGCCTTTGCCCGAAGCCAAAACAATTTTTCTTGCCATTTGATCACTTCCTGTTCTTTTTTATCTTAAAAGATCGCTGTACTCTTTCTGCTGACTGTCATCGTCCTGAGTGTCGTCGTTTTCGCCTGTTGTAACTTTATTTTTGTAATAATAGTTATATACCGCAGATGCTATGGGAGAAAGACTGCCTCCCGAATAAGCGCCCTCAACGGCAACAGCAACACAGATTTCCGGATCGTCATACGGTGCCATTGTGATAAGAAATCCGTTCGTATAAATTCCGGTTTTTCCGTTAATTGTTTTCTCAAGGGTTGAAGTTCCTGTTTTACAGGCAACCTCAACAACAGAATCGTCAAAGCTTCCGGCAAGGGTTACGGTCGCAACCCGGCGCATACCTTCCTTGATTATTTGAATATTCTTCTTTTTGAAGCCTGTTTCGCAAAGAACCTCAGGCTGCTTTTCTTCGATAATGGTTGAATTGTCCGCGGAGTAAACCGCTTTAACTATGTGTGCGGCATAGCGTGTTCCGCCGTTTGCGATAGTTGAAACATAGTTGCAAAGCTGAAGGGGAGTGAAGAGGTTGCCGGCCTGACCGATTGCCGACTGGAGCGAGAAGCCGGTTTGCCATGCCTGGCCGATCGAGGCACGATAGCTGGGGGAGTCAAGGACGCCTGTGTTTTCGTCAAGCTCTATGCCGGTAGGTTGACCGAGTCCGAGCATTTCACGGTACATATTCATCTTTTCAATTCCGAGCAGTTCGCCGCCGAAATGGTAGAAATATATGTTACAAGAATCCTGAATTGCCGTTCTTATATCAATTGTGGTCGTTTCCGGGTTGTTATTACAAACAAGACCGTACTTATACGTTCCTGTACATTCAATCGTTGAATTCTCATCGGCAACACCCTCCTCAAGAATACCGATAGCCGTTGAAACCTTGGCGGTTGAACCCGGAGCATAAGTGCTCAGAAGCGCACGGTTATAAAGAGGGGAGTTGGAATCCTTCGCAAGCTTTGAATAGTTCTTATAGTATGTGTTGAGGTCGTAGGACGGGTAGGTGGCAATTGAAAGAATCTCTCCCGTCTTACAGTTCATGACGACTGCTGCGCCGCCGCCCTTGTTTGCGCTGTCAAGGGAGTTGATCTTTGCCGCCAAAGCGTCCTGAGTGACCTTTTGAAGCCCTGCATCAAGGGTAAGAAAAACATTATCGCCGTTTTCCAGACCCTTAGTAACGGCCGTCTGCGTGCCGTCAAGAGCGGTGGTGACAAGCTTCGTTCCGTTTTTGCCCTTAAGCTGTTTTTCAAAGAGCTGTTCAATACCTGTTTTTCCGACAATATCATCCATTCCGTAGCCGTCTTTTTTCAGCTCGGCGTATTCCTCGGCACTGATAACGCCTGTTACGCCGATTATGTGCGGAGCAAGAGTACCGTCGGTGTATTCACGGTAGTTGCCTATCTGAATATCAACACCCTTGTAAAATCGGCTGTTTTCCTTGATTACCGAAGCAACCTGATCTGTGACATCGGTTGCAAAAACATAGGGATTTGCCGAATTGAAATTGTTAATCTTCATTTGATAACAGACCGAAGCAATTTTTCTTCTGTCTGCCTTTGAATAGCTCTCAAGCTTATATCTGTCGACAAGCTCGCTCATGCAATCGTCTGCCGTAGCATACTTATTAAGACGAAGAATATCACGGGATTTCATGGTTTCGATATCTTTTTCCCTGTCCTCGGCAAACTGATAATTTCCGTTTGAATCGAGGACGATGGGCATATCATCGTTCCATTTAACTTTGTTCTTTTCAAAAAGATCAATGAGGGATTTAATAAGCTTGTTACGCTCCTCCTGCTTGGAATATTCGGGAAAATCCGCAGCGTTGAAAACAACATCATTACCCTGACGGTTGCCGACGATAACCTTACCGTTGCGGTCAAGGATCTGACCTCTTGTTGCTTTGACCTCTGTTGATTCAACCGAAGCGGTGTTCGACGCCGTGTCTTTTTTACCGTCGATTATCTGACTTTTTGCAAGGGTGAAAATGAAAACCGCCGTAAGACAGACGAAAATCGTTATCATTGCAATAAATCTTCCTTTTTTCTCTTCACGCGCAAGTCTCATTTTTTCACTCCTTTTTTTAAAAAATTTTTGGTATTATTTGAATTTTTTGACCGTGAGACGGACAATCAGATAGAAAATCGGTGTAAAAAGCGTTGTGTAAACGGCAGAAAAAACATAATACTTAAGATAGAAAACAAAAGTGATTTCTATTCCGTCAAAGACATAGAAAAATAAGCAATAAAGCGAATTGAGAAGCAATGTAAACACAAATGTAAATATGAGCGCAGTTACAAGATTGTTTCTCATAAGGTAGGTTATGAGCATACCCGAGACGAAGCCTATAAGGGTAAACATAACCGAATAGAAACACACGCTGTCGGGGCTGACGGCTTCAAGCATCATACCTGCGGCAAGGCCAAAAAACAGCCCGGAGAATTCACGCTCAAACATGGCAATGCAAACCGTTGCAGGAACCAGCAGGCAAGCATGTATTCCGAAGGGAGAGGGGAAAAATCCGCTCGTTGTCTGAAAAATAAACGTGACGAGAACCAATACGGCGAGAAGAATTCTTCTTTTTATACTGTCATTTTTTTTAAGCTCTTCAATATAATTCATATCAGTCACCCGTGATGGTTATAACGCCCTGACCTTCAAACTCGGTGATGATGAAAACCTCGGAAAGCTCCTCGATATTGACTGCCGACCTGATTGTTGCAAAGGAGGAATTATCCTCCTTGGAGTTTTCAAGTTTAACTACCGTGCCGACAATCAAATCCTTGGGATAAACACCGCCGTTTCCCGTTGTGCAGATAATTCCGCTCGGTGAAACGGACGAATCCGATTTAAGACCCGGGAGCTTGCAGTAAACTCTGTCCTCAGTCTTGCCAAGACCCGTAACATAGCCGATTTCTCCCGTGTAGGTTTCGTAAACGCTGACGTTCATCTTGGGGTTTGAAAGGGTATAGACCGTGCATGAAGTCGGACCGACGCTTGCAACGACGCCGACAAGATTTTTGCCGTAAATAACAGGGTCATTGATCTTAACGCCTGCCGTCGTGCCCTTGTTAAGGGTGAATGAAGAAAACGGATTTTCAAAATCGTTTGAAATTATTTTTGCGTTCTGAAATTTGAAGTCGGGATTTTCCTCTTTAACTCCGAGAAAGTCCTCATAGGTACCGAGCTTCTTTTTTATGTTGTTATAATCAATAATTTTGTTCTGATATTCTTCAATCTGTTCTTTGAGCTTTGAATTTTCCTCCTGGAGAGTCTTTGACGACTTAAAGCTGTCGTTAAAGTTGGAAAATTTATAGCTTAGATATGAAGAAAAGCGCTGAAGAGGATGAAGCACCGTACTTGTGGCTGACGAAAGCGGAGTTGAGCTATTATGCGTGTATGCGGCAATAACAGCGCCCAGCGAAAGGGCGACAATAACGCAGACAAGCGCCTTAAACGCACGGTTTCTGATAATTTTTTTCATTCCTCTTCACCTCCTTGATTTGTAGAAAGTTTTTTCATCAGCGACGTTTTTCAAGGCAAATGCCCGTTCCCTCAACAACGCAGTCAAGCGGATTGTCCGCAACCGTAACGGGGATTTTTACCTCCTGCTCGATGAGCTTGTCAAGACCTCTGAGCTGTGCGCCGCCGCCTGTGAGGGTGATGCCGTTGTCAATAATATCTGCGGCGAGCTCGGGCGGAGTGTTCTCAAGAGTGATTTTGATTGCGTCGATGATTTGATAGACCGATTCCTTGAGAGCCTCTCTGATTTCAGCAGCCGTAACCTCAACGTCCTTCGGAAGGCCGTCAATGAGGTTTCTGCCCTTAACGTTGATTGCGCCCTCGCCCTCGTATTCAAAGGCGGAGCCGATCTGAATTTTTATATCTTCGGCCGTTCTTTCGCCGATAAGAAGGTTATATTTTTTTCTGACATAATTGATAATTGCCTCGTCATAGCTGTCGCCTGCGCCCTTGACCGAACGAGAGGTTACAATATCGCTGAGTGCAACAACGGCAACCTCTGCCGTACCGCCGCCGATATCGACTATCATTGAGCCTTCGGGCTTTTCAACGTCAATTCCGGCGCCGATTGCCGCCGCCATGGGTTCCTCAATAAGGCTGACATATCTTGCGCCTGCCGATTTTGCGGCATCGTTAACGGCTCTGCGCTCAACCTCGGTAACGCCGGACGGAACGCAGATCATGACTCTCGTTTTGCTCAGCGGAGAAGCCGTGATGGCCTTGCGAATGAATTTTTTGAGCATTTCCGCCGTTGCGTCAAAGTCGGCAATAACGCCGTCGCGCAGGGGACGGAGGGCAACGATAGAACCGGGAGTTCTGCCGATCATATCCTTAGCCTCGGAACCGACGGCAACGACCTTGACCGGAGTAAATCTCTGGTCAACGGCAACAACCGAAGGCTCACGAATGATTATACCCTTGCCCTTAACGAAAACAAGGGTGTTTGATGTTCCGAGATCAATTCCTATATCCTGTGAAAACAACATAATGATTACCCCTTACTGATTATTAGCTGTCGTGGTTTTTTCGGACGCCTTGGTGAAAGGTGCGGTCGGAATTGTACTAACCTCGTCCGTTGGCAGCTCCTTGACGGTTGCGCACGAGTTGATAAGCTCAACCATGCTGTCGCTGTCATAGCATTTATCGTAAACGGAAGCCGTAATCTCAATCATCGGCTCGCCGTCGTCAATACAGAAATAAAACACGTCTGTGTTTTCGGAGGCAACTCTGTAGGAAATTGCCTTTGCATTTTTGCCCATGAGGGTTACTTCGTATTCTTTAATGTCGGAAATTGAATTGCCCATCTGGCTGAGTTGAACAATGTTGATGAGATATTCGTTGTAGGTCTCCTGCAAGGTTCTGTTCTGCCTGTAGCCAAAGTCGATCTGACATGCCGCAACGCCGGATTTTGTGCATTTTCCGGAGTGGCGGAGCCTGACAAAAGACGTTTCCTTTGAAACAGCCCAGTCGTTCGGAACCTTAATGCTTACAACGGCATTTTCAATTTCCGTATTGCGCTTGTTTGTAATTTTATCGGGAAAGTCATACGGCTGAGTAACTTTACTTCCGTCCTCATCGGTTTGTTCTATTATAAGACGACCCCATTTATCTTGCTGCTTGTTGCCGTCTTTGTCCGTAACGGGGGTATAGGTGCGTCCGTTTTTGTCAACGATAACATTTTTATTTCCGCAAGCCGTCAAAGCGGTCGCAAAAACGAGAAGCAGAGCTGAAATTATTATAAGAGATTTTTTCAAATAAATCGCCTACTTTACAATTTTATTCAATATAAAAGTATACCATTTCATATGTTAAAAGTCAATCGAAATAATGCAAATTACGGTTGACAACGGATAGTTATTTTGATAAAATATCTGAGTAATCATCGACAGATGAAATTGACAATATATCTGTCTCCGTAGCTCAGCAGGATAGAGCGTTCGCCTCCTAAGCGAAAGGCCGTGGGTTCGAATCCCGCCGGGGACGCCAAAAAGGAAAGCCGCACATCAGTGTGGCTTTCCTTTTTGGCATTTTTCGTTAATTACGATGTTTATACGTTCGTTTGTTTATATAAAAACCGGAGTATATCCGAATCATAAAAGATTTGATATGCTCCGGTTCTTTAATCAGAATTATTCAACCGTGATAGTTGCCTTGAGGGTTTGGCCGCCCTTTGCGTACGGGCTGTACGGCTTGATGCGAACGGTGTATGTTCCGGCTTCAAGATTGCCGAGGTCAACATTCATTCCGTCGGAAACTGTGCGGACATAGTTTGAAACAACAGTCTGCGACCAAACATCCTTGAAGACACCTTTTGTGACGGAGATTTTGTAATTTTCTGCGCCCCAATAAGCTGTTGCATCAGGGAAACTCAGCACAATATTACCGTCCTTGTTTCTCTTTGCCGTGACTGTTGCTCCCTCCGGGAACTGCGGAGCGGTGTCAAGCGACTTAAGATTGCCCCATGTGTACTTATGATCTGTCGGTTTGGTGCTGTTCACAAAGTAATATTCATTCTTCTCAAAAAACTTGTGATTTGCAAGATCCCAAAGCTGAAGTCTTGTATTGCCGTCAGCGTCAACTTCAACGATCCAGCAAGTGCCGCTGTCTCCTGGTGCATCTTTGTCATGACCGAAGTAGTTCAAATTGCTCATAAGAGCACGGGTTGAGCCTGTTCCGATTGCAGTAAATGAACCCTGCCATACAGAGCGGGGGTCGGACGAGGTGTAATGCGAATGGCCGGAGAAGTCGATGACATGCGGATATTTTGTGAGAACCGATCTGATATCAACATCGCTCCAGTTGATGCTGCCGTAAACTGTAGCCGTCGGGTGCGGATGTTGATAAACGAAAATCGGCTTGTCGGGCGTATCTTTTGAAGCCTCTTTAAGCTGAGCGTCAAGCCACTCGGTTTTACCCTTAAATGTTTTACCGTTGTCGTCATAAGAAACGCCGATGAAATGATAACCGTTGATCACAACATGAGTATCAACATTCTCATTGATGAGAGCCTTGTATCTCTCGTAAGCGATGGTTGCGTCGTAGTCACGATAGTTAATAAATTCGTGATTACCCATGCAGGTGAGGAGCTGAGTTTCAGATTTGATATTCTTTTCAACAAGCTCGTTGAAACGTATGTATTCCTCGTCACGGCCTCTGTTTGCAAAGTCGCCGGCAACGATTACAGCGTCGAGCTTTTTGTAGCTGCTCTTTGCGGCATACTTATAAGTATCTGTGAAAACCGCTTGGAATTTTGTTTCTCTGTTCTGATCGTTGGTGCAGTCGAGGTGAACGTCGCTGCAAACAACGAAACGGAGAATCGGTGCGAAATCCTCGGGAGTTTTCGGCAGCTCTTGATTAATTCCGCCAAAAAGCGACGAAAGGCTGAAAAGAGCCGTGAAAACTATGGTCAGAAATCCGCTGAGAAGCTGACCGACGCAGTTCATGAATGAAAACATTTTTTTACTCCTTAATCAATTTTAAAGCATTTATTATATCCCTCGACCCATGACAGAACACGCTTGCGGTCATATCGAACGGGCATAGCTTTTGTTATCGCCATAACGGCGGCGATTCTTGTATTCATGCCGAGAACCTTTTTTGAAAGAACAAAATCGCTCATAACGCCCTTTACCTTGAGCTTGAGTGAGTTGAAATTCATAAGCTTTTCGATAAAGCACATAATGCTGTTGGTGTCTGCACCGATAGTCATATCGTTGGAATTGAGAATTTCGTTATCAAAGAAATAATCAAGATCCTTCGGAGAAAAACGGGCAACCATAAGCTTAATAATTGCAATCGGAGCAAGGCCTGCGCCGAGTTTCTTATAAAAATCACGCTGATATTTCCAGAGAGTATCCGCACTGAAAAGCTCGTCCTTATCGGCTATCACGGCATCGGCAAGAAGCCTTGCAGCCTTGAGACTGTTTGCAATTCCCGAGCCGATAATCGGGACGGTCATAAATGCGCTGTCACCGATCGCGGCATAGCCGTCGGCAACCAAAAGACCGAGCGGCTGACGAACGGGGATAGTGACATACTGTCCGCCTCTGAGGCGTTCTGTGCCAAGGTCGTCGTTAAGTTCACGGAGTTTTCCGAGCGTGTCCTCCACCTCCGCATCGGTCAGCGGAGAGAAACGGCCGATAAGAACGTCGGTGTATTCCTCGTCGTCGGCAACCCAGCAAATCTGCTGCTTGTTGTCAAAGAGAAGATAAACCCTGTACTTGTCGTCCTCAACCGTAGCGGTTTTGTTATAAAAAGCACGGTAAACATAGAATGTATCGTATTTATCCGGCTCTTTCTGGATTCCGAGAGCGTCGGGAAGATTTTTACGAATGGGAGAGTTTATGCCTGCCGAGTCAATGACAAGGTCTGCGTAAATCGTCTCGTCCTTTGTTTTTATTCCTGCCACTCTGCCGCCGAGCATTACGGGAGCGAGAATTTCGGTTTCATAGGAGAATTTCACGCCGCATTTTTCGGCATGGGCGATTATGTGGTTGTAAATATCCTTGCGTTCCATCTGGATTTCAAGTTGATCCTCTGGAACATGCTGTTTAAGTGTTTTGTTTCTTGACGGACTGAAAAAGGTCATATCGTTTTTTAGACGGTATTTATCTTCGGGCGGCATAGTCATTCCGCAGGCAAGAAGACCCTTGCGGTCAAAAATATCCGTCCAGTCGTAGCCCATATCCTCACGCCTGTTCTTTTCATAAACAGTTACGTCGAAGCCGTGTTCAGCCAAAAGAGCGGCTGCGGCAATACCGCCGTGTCCGCCTCCGGCAACGATAATCTTTTTCCCCATTTTACACACTCCTTATTCGCAGTCTTCTATGAGACCGTAATATCTTGCATACCAGTACGGGTGAGTGAAGTTGATGCAGGTTTTGAGAACGAGACCTTTGTCATCGCCTGTTCCCGGGAACATTGTGTAAGCGGTCGGTTCATCGGATTTTTTGAATATTTCCTGTGCAACGTCCTCAGCTCCGCTGTCAACGGTGAAACGATTGCTGTCGTTGCTTGTTATTCTTCTTTCATGTGCCGGCAACGGCTCGTAAAGCTGAGGAGGCATGCCAAGCTCTGCCGGAGACATATCCCACTTTAAATCCTTACGGTAGCTGTTATAAAGAGGCCACATAACCTGATCCATCGGCATATCCATAAGCTCGTCGATGCAATCATCGGCATTGTACCATTCGCCGGTTACTGCGCCGTAAACAAAGTTGAAGAAGGCATTTCTCTCAACCTTTTCGTCCTCCCAGTGGTGGGTAAGACCCATGGCGAAGATTGAACGGAGGTTCGGATCGTCCGTATATTTCATCAAGAGTGAAATCATAAGGAAATCGTGGTTATCGTCAATATGAAGGAGATGTCCGTCGGGAATCTTATACTGCATGAGATTCATTGCAAAGTGTTTTTTGCCGGCAAACTCAACGAAAAGCTTCTCATATTTTTCATCACCTGTGATGTGATAACCTATTTTGAGGAAGGTAAGCATCTGGAGTGAGTTCGTACCCTTTTCATATATCCACTTGTGGTCATTGTTGAGAAGATCCGGATCCCAGTTTGCCCATGTTGTCGGCAGACCGTCGGAATCGACAAGGTGGAAATTGTTGTCGATAATATGGTCGAGAATCTTTTTGACCGTGTCCGCAATGAGCTTCTTTTCTTCATCATCCGCAACAAGGTCAAAATAGTTTGCATAGCAATAGAAATGACCGACAACCTCGTCCGACGAGGTCTCGCCGAGCCATTCGCATTCTCTGCCCTCAGCGTCCTTTGTAATGTGCCATTCATGGCGGGCGCCTGTACCGTAGTCAACGGCGTCGGAATATCTGATAGCACGGGCGAAGAAGCCTTCAATTCCTGTAATCTCGGTCAGCTTTATCATTGCAAGCAAGCTTCTGTGAGCGTCCTTGCGAACCTCGGGATCCTTCGTGCAGGCATATTCGAAGCAAAGAGCCGCCGTGTAGAGACCTGTCCAAAGGCCTTCATTGTCCGAAGCAAGAATATGGCCCTCCTCGGTTGAGATAACTCCCTCATGCTCGAGGTCACGGTCAATGACATAGCCGTAGCGAACGTTATATTTTTCCGTTTGTGCACGAAGCTCGTTTGCCTTTTCTCTGAGTGATATCATTTTTGTCTCAAAAAGGCTTATGCCCTTATCTGTCGAAACACAAACCGAGCCGTCGGGAGAGATTGCAACGCCTGTTGCGTTCGGGCTCGGAAGCCAACGCTTATAGCCGTAATACGAAAGTCTGCCGTTGTGCTGATGAATTAGACCCGTTGTCGTCGAGAAATATTTATCGCCGTTTTCTGCGATTGCCATACCCGTTATGTGAGCATCGGGCAGGCCGTCGATTTTTGAATGATCCAGCCAATAGCTGTTGTCGTCATAGACACAAACGCCCTTGTCCGTGCCGACCCAAATGCTGCCGACGGGATCCATGTAAAGGCAGGTAATTGTGTTGCTGAGAATTCCGGTAACACCCTCCATGAGCTCCGACCAGTGCCAGCGCTTGCCGACGAGAGCATGAAGTCCGCCGCCTGCCGTGCCTACATAGACCTTGTTGTTCTTGTAGGCGGCGAGGCAGCTTCCCTTGCCGGGAACACCGATTTCAATATCATAGCCGTTTTCGCCGAGCTTGTAGAGCACGCTCTCGGTCAAAATCCACGTTGCACCGTCAAGGTCAACTTTAATGTCAATGAGCTTGGAGCTGAACTTTTTCTCCGAAAGCTTCTTTTTGCCGTCAAATTCAAGCATTGAGTTGCCTACGCCGACAAACATATGATTTTCGGCATTGAAATAAATCATTGAGATGGCTGCATCTTTTGCCCCAATTGAAACGGGTGAGAATTTTTCACCGTCGAAACGTGCAAGACCCTTATCCGTGCCGACGAAAAGCACGCCGTTATTGTCGAAACGCATCGCCGTAACGTTGTCGGATTTCAGCCCGTCTGCCGTTGTAAAAACTCGGCGTGTAAGCTGTGGAAATTTATTTGTTTTTATAACCGATCTGTATTGCCTCATGTAAACACTCCTCATACGTTTATAAATTTTCTTTAACTTCAAGATGTAAAATATCGGGTCTTGAATAGTGGCCGCATGCGTCATGCTCCATTCTGCTTGCCGGAACAGCCTGCATATCAAGTTCGGCGTAGATAATTTCTTCCTTATCCCACACCGGTTCGGTCACTTCATGACCGTAGGGATCGATAATACAGCTTCCGCCTCGGCACACGTTGTCGGGCAAGGCGGCAATTTCATCATTCGCACTAACCGTTTCGGGATAGTCGCTCCTTTTGAAGAACATGTCGCAGTTGATGAAATAACAATGACCCTCTATTGCAATATGGCGAATCGTGTTCTGCCATTCGGGATTGTCGTTTGTGTTTGGCGAAATATAAAGAGTGATTCCTTTTTGATAAAGAGCAACTCTTGCAAGCGGCATGTAGCTTTCCCAGCAGATCATGCTGCCCATTGCGCCCCACGGGGTTTCCATGACAGGGAAAAAGCCCTTATCGGCGTCGCCCCAAACAAATCTTTCGCTTCCCGTCGGCTTGAGCTTGCGATGATTGACCGTTTTACCGTCGGGTGAAATGAACATATTTGAATTGTAAAGAGTTGCGTTCATCGCATCACGCTCGGAATAGCCGATACTTATGTAAACTTTGTGCTTAATTGCACGTTCGGCGATTTTTTTCATTTCCTCACCGTCGGCAAGTAAGGAATTGTCATAATACTTTTTCCAATCCTTGCGTCCGTTTTCCGAACGGCTGCCAATTTTAAAGCCATACGTCATTCCATAGGGATATCCGGGAATAAAAAGCTCGGGGAAAACGATGATCTCGGCTCCGTTTGCGGCACATTCGTCAATAAGTCCGAGAGTCTTAGCCAAGCCCTTTTCCTTATCGAATATGACGGGAGTTGCCTGAATTACGGCAATTTTGCAAGTGTTCTTTAAATCTCTCATTATATGCTCCTTTATAGGTTAATTTAATCGTTAATGTAATCCTCAACGTTGAAATTGTCGTCATCCGTGCCGAAGCTGTCTTTTTCACCTTCAACCTCGGGAATCTGCGCAATAACTTCAACCTTGCGGCCCTGCGACCAGAGCGAGGGGGTGATTCTTATGGTATAGCCGCAGCCGCCTGGAGTCAGCCACTCATGCATCGGAGCCTGCGGCAGTCCGAAAAGGGTCAGGAGAGCCATAATAACTCCGCCGTGAGTGACGATTGCCGTGTGGGTCACTCCGGTTTCAATAAGGCCGTCAACGATTTTGATAAATGCGTTTGCGATTCTGTTTGCAAATTCGTCGTTACTCTCGCCGAACGGAGGCTCAACGCCTTTTTTGCCTGCCAACCAGTCGGGAAAAACAGGGTGATTCTGTAATTCCTCCGCTGTCTTACCCTCAAATTCGCCGAAGTTATATTCAATCAGTCCGTTTATTACGATTGGTTCACAATTCGGATAGATAATTTTCGCCGTTTGGGTGCAGCGTGAAAGCGGACTTGCAAAAACAGCGTCAACAGGCGGATATTTGTAGTCGGATTTCATCTGCTCAATCTGAGCTATGCCCTCGCGGCTGAGAGGCTCATCAATATGACCGACATATTTTCCGCTGACATTGCCCTCGGTCAGACCGTTGCGAATGAGTTGAATGTAGTATGATTTCATATATTATTCCTTTTACCTACAATGCCCCGGCGCAGGACACACCGGGGACATTATTATTTTTTGATTTCTCAGCCTTTGAGGGTTTCCTTGTAAAGTCTGATATATGCATTTGCCGAGCGACCCCAACTGAAATCGCAATTGAGAGCACGCAGAACAAGCTCGTTCCAATCGCCGTTGTAGTAGAGAGTAAGCGCACGTCGAATAGCGTCAAGCATATCGTGAGCGTTGTAGCTCTTGAATGTGAAGCCGTTGCCCTTACCATCGCCGCAGTCGGTGATTGAGTCTCTGAGACCGCCTGTTTCACGGACGATGGGAACCGTACCGTAACGTAGCGCAACCATCTGTGAAAGACCGCAAGGCTCACTCTTGGACGGCATAAGGAACATATCTGCGCCTGCATAGATTTTTCTTGCAAGCTCGGGAACAAAGCCGATTCTTAAACCTACCTTGTCCGGATATTTTTCTGCGATCCAGCGGAAATAGCTTTCGTATTCATAGTCACCCGAGCCGAGAACAACAAGCTGCATTTCCGAGGTGGCGAGAAGCTCATCAAGAATTCCCTTGACGAGGTCGAGACCCTTATGGGAAACAAGCCTTGTAACCATTCCGATTACGGGAACGCCGGGTTTGACGGGAAGACCCATTTCCTTTTGAAGCTCTTCCTTGTCAATCTTTTTGCCCGAAATATCGTCGGCGGAGAAGTTTGCCTTAATGCATTTGTCCGTTGCGGGATCATAGCCTACAGTGTCAATTCCGTTGAGAATACCGCTGAGTTTGTAACGGCGCTCGTTGAGAATTGAATCAAGGCCGTGAGAATACCACGGGTCAAGGATTTCGTCTGCATATGACGGGCTGACGGTCGTAACCTTGTCGGCACATTCGATAGCACCCTTCATAAAGTTGATGCAGCCGTCATATTCAAGCAAAGAAGCCTTGTCGGCAGGGATTCCGAGAACGTCCTCAAGAAGCTCCTTGCCGTAAACGCCCTGATACTGAATGTTATGAATCGTGAAAATCGTTTTTATATTTTCGTAGCCCGGTGAGTTTGCATACATTGCCGAATAGTAAACGGGAGTAAGAGCAGTCTGCCAGTCGTTGCAATGAATAATATCGGGCTTGAAATCAATATAAGGGATTATCTCAAGAACGGCACGGGAAAAGAAAGCAAATCTTTCCGCATCGTCATAGTGTCCGTAGATTGTGTCACGCTTGAAATAATACTGGTTGTCAATAAGATAATAGATAACGCCGTTATATTTTGCTTCAAAAATTCCGCAATACTGACGTCGCCATGCAACGGGAACAGAAATGTGAGTGATAAACTTCATTGTGTCCTTGAGCTCTTGCTTGATCGTGTCATACATCGGAAGAACGACACGGCAGCCGATAAGCCTTTTTCTCAGCGCATGCGGCAGAGATCCTGCAACATCACCGAGTCCGCCGCTCGCAATGAACGGGAGCGCCTCCGAGGCGGCATATAAAACTTTCATCTAAATCATCCTTTCTTAAAAGCAACACCGTAATTTTGCGGTATGTTTTAGATTACTATTCCCTTTCCGATAAATACAGGGAACTTGACATCGCCCGAAAGATTTTTGTTGGGCTTGATAACAACATTTTTGTCGGCGATAACGCAGTTGAGTTTAACGTCGTCGCTTATATATGTGTTCTGCATGAGCACGCAGTTTTTAACCACGGCACCCTTGCCGATATGAACGCCTCTGAAAAGAACGCTGTTTTCGACGGTGCCCTCAATTACGCAGCCGTCCGCAATGAGCGAATTGGAAGCGTTGGAATCAAGACCGTAGATAGCCGGTACATCGTCCTTGACCTTTGTGAATACGGGCTTTTCTTTTGCAAAAAGCGCCTTGCGATTCTCTTTCTTGAGAAGATCCATGTTTGCTTCAAAATAGCTCTGAATTCCGTCAATAACCTTAACGTAGCCGTTAAACTCGCAGCCGTAAATCTTCAGCGAGTTAATGTTCTTCTGGAGAACGTCCTTGGTGAACGAATGATAGCCGAGGCCGATTGCTTCCGAAATAAGTCTTTCAAGAAGCGACTTTCTCATAAAGATAACATTGAGCGAATAGTTTGCCTCGTCGTCGCTGCGGCGGCTGATCGAAGTGATTCTGCCGTCGTCCGCAAGCTCAAATTTTGTAAGCTCTCTTATTGCCGGAGCGGGAGAACGTTTGTAGGCGATTGTGATATCTGCGCCCGATTTTTCGTGACGCTCGAACATATCCGTAAAGTCAACATTATATATAGCGTTGCAATCCGTCATAAGGACATATTCCTCCTCCGAGTTGCGAAGGAAATTCATTGCGCTGGAAATAGCTTCAATTTTGTTTGAGTAAATTCCCGTTGTGCCGATATTGAAGGGCGGGAGAAGATAAAGTCCGCCGTTTTTACGGGAAAGATCCCATGCTCTGCCATGTCCGACGTGATCCATGAGTGACTGATAATTGCTCTTTGTAATGATGCCGACCTTGCCGATTCCGCTGTTTACCATTGCGGAAAGCTGAAAGTCGATAAGGCGGTAGCGGCAGCCGTAAGGCACGGAACCCATGGAGCGAACCGACGTTATCTCGCTGAGATAATTGTCATATGTATTTGAAAAAATAAGTCCGAGTACATTATTTGCTCTCATTGCTTACGCCTCCTTTACATCTTCGCCGATCATTGCTTTCGGCTCAACTGTTGCGCCCTTGCCGATGTTGACTCCCATTCCGACAACGGAAACGCCCCAATCGTCGAGATTTTCCATTTCCTCGGGTCGCTTGCCGACTCTTGCCTTTTCTTCAACGGTAACGTTTTCGGCAACGATTGCATACTGAACAACTGCGCCCTTTTTAATTACACTGCCGGGCATTACGATCGAATCCTTGACTACAGCACCGTCCTCGACGGTTACATTTGCAAAGAGCACGGAGAAATCAACCTCGCCCTCGATTTCGCAGCCCTCGGCAACCATTGAATTCTGCACCTTTGCGGTGTCGGAAACATAGTGAGGGCCTGTGATCGGGTCTTTTGCGTAAATTCTCCAGCTTGTGTCCGTCAGGTCAAGGTCAACCTTCGGATTGAGCAGGTCAAGATTAGCCTCCCAAAGGCTGTCGATAGTTCCGACGTCCTTCCAGTAGCCGTCAAATTCATAGGCGAAAAGCCTCTCGTGGGCGGCGTGCATTGCAGGAATAAGATCCTTGCCGAAGTCGTTGCTTGAGTTCGGATTAGCCTCGTCGTCAAGCAGGTATTGTCTGAGTTTCTTCCATGAGAAAACGTAAACGCCCATCGAAGCCTTGTTTGAACGGGGGTTCTTTGGCTTCTCCTCAAATTCGGCAATCGAGCCGTCGTCGTTGACAAGCATAAGACCGAAGCGTGAAGCCTCCTCCCACGGAACTTCAAGCATTGCTATTGTGCAGTCTGCATTTTTCTCCTTGTGGAAAGAAAGCATCTTGGAATAGTCCATTTTGTAGATATGGTCTCCCGAAAGAACGAGAACATATTCGGGGTCGTATCTGTCTATAAAGTTGATGTTCTGATAGATTGCATTTGCCGTGCCCTTGTACCATTCGGTACCCGATATCTGCTGATAGGGGGAGAGAATGTGAACGCCGCCGTCGGCACGGTCAAGATCCCAAGCCTGTCCGTTGCCGATGTAATCGTTCAACTCAAGCGGCTGATACTGAGTCAGAACACCGACGGTGTAGATGCCGGAATTCACGCAGTTTGAAAGAGGGAAATCAATAATTCGGTATTTTCCGCCGTAAGGAACGGCAGGTTTTGCAATGTTTTTTGTCAGAATACCAAGGCGGCTTCCCTGTCCGCCTGCAAGAAGCATTGCGATACACTCATGTTTTCGGGACATTATTATTCCTCCTTTATTTGCTGGCCTTATCGGTCGTGATTTTTTTTGTTGTTTTTCTCTGTGCCGGCGGCGTCAGATAGATAACGCTCAGTCCGGCAAGGTCAAGCACTATGCTGTTTTTAAAGCCGTGCATCGGAACTTTTTCACTTTTAACCTTAACTGCGGTTCCCTTGCCGCTTCCGCCGAAGCTCTCGTCATCCGTGTTGAGAATAACTTTATAAGTTCCTGCTCTCGGTACGCCGATTCGGTAGCCGCTGCGCTCAACATTAGTGAAGTTGCAAACCGCAATAATTTCTTTTTTATTCTTATCGATTCTTCTGAAAGAAATAACAGAATTGTCAATGTCGTCGTTGCTTATCCAGTTGAAGCCCTCCCAGTCATAGTCGATCTGCCAGAGAGGACTCTGCTTTTTGTAGATAGTGTTAAGAGTGCGGACATAGCTTTGCATTTGAGCGTGCTTTTCATAGTCGAGCAGAAGCCAGTCGAGACCCTGCTTATAATTCCACTCAATGAATTGGGCAAATTCCTGACCCATGAAAAGCAGTTTCTTGCCCGGGTGAGCGGTCATGTATGCATAGAAAGCTCTCAGTCCCGCAAATTTTTCATCATATTCGCCCGGCATTTTGCCTATCATGGAGCATTTTCCGTGAACGACCTCATCGTGTGAAATCGGAAGAACAAAATTCTCCGAAAAAGCGTAGAAAAACGAGAACGTCAGGCAGTTGTGATTGAATTTTCTGTAAATTCCGTCCATCGAAAAATATTTCAGACAGTCATTCATCCAACCCATGTTCCATTTAAAATTAAATCCGAGACCTCCGTCGCAGACAGGCTTTGAAACCAGTGGCCATGAGGTGCTTTCCTCGGCGATCATCATGACATCGGGATGCTCACGGAAAATAAGGACATTGAGATTCTGCAAAAACTGAACCGCTTCAAGGTTTTCTCTGCCGCCGTTTTTGTTGGCTATCCATTCGCCGTCGTTTCTGCCGTAGTCAAGATAAAGCATTGAGGCAACGGCGTCAACGCGAAGTCCGTCAACGTGATATTTTTCAAGCCAGAACATTGCCGATGAGGTAAGGAAGCTTCTGACCTCGTTACGGCCGTAGTCGAAAATTTTTGTGCCCCATTGCAAGTGCTCTCCTTTGCGGATATCCTCGTATTCGTAGCAGCACTGTCCGTCAAATTCAAACAGGCCGTGTGCGTCCTTCGGAAAATGAGCGGGAACCCAGTCAAGAATAACGCCGATTCCCTCTCTGTGGCACTTGTCGACAAAGTACATGAAGTCCTTCGGCTCGCCATAGCGAGAGGTCGGGGCAAAATAGCCGGTTACCTGATAGCCCCATGAACCGTCAAACGGATGTTCGCATATCGGAAGCAACTCTATATGAGTATAACCCATGTCTTTGACATATTTTGTCAATTCGTCTGCTAACTGACGGTAGGAAAGAAAATTTCCGTCCTCATGCTGTTTCCAAGATCCTGCATGAACCTCGTAAATATTGACGGGACTTTCATAAATATTTACGGATTTTCTTTCGGCCATCCATTTTTCGTCTTTCCATTCATATCCGTCAATGTCATAGAACTTTGATGCCGTTTCCGGTCGTGTTTCGGCATGGAATCCGTAAGGATCCGCCTTGTAGCGAAGCTCGCCCGACGGAGTGGTTATGCAGTATTTGTAGTTATCAAACTGCTTTATTCCTTTTATTTTACATTCCCAAACGGCATCGTCCTCAAGTTTCTTCATCGGGTTGGCTTCAATATCCCATTCGTTGAAATCGCCTACCACGCTGACCGCCGCCGCATGGGGCGCCCAAACACGGAACACAACCCCGTCCCTGCCCGAACGGTGAGAACCGAGAAAATCATAGGTCTTGGCATTCTGACCCTGATGAAAAAGGTAAAGGGGAACGTCGTTTACACTTGTTTTTTTCTTTTTCATTGCGTCACCTCGACAAACAAAGAAATAGTTATTGGTATTATATTTTTATACATTATATATTGTATCAAAAACAAAAGTAAAATTCAAGCCGTTTTTGATTATTATATTCAAATCAAATGTAAAAAATTGTCGCATTATTTGTGTACTTTGTTACAAAAGGAACGAAAGCAGCGCCTAAAACAGTTTTTGTCTTTTCGAAAGAATAATATGTGAAAAACTGTAAAGAGAAATAACAAAAAGTTTTCGGGTTATATTATTGACGCACAGAGAAAAAGTTCAATTTTATAAAAAAGGAGCCGTTCCGAAGAATTTTCAAAACAGCTCGTTGATTTTAATCTATCCGATGTCCCTTGACCTTGATATTACCGATAAAGGGAAGCTTTGCCGTGCCTACGACGATATCTTTGTCAAAGGTTGCGGTGACGGGGATTTTTTTGCCCTTAAACATGTCGCTTTCCGCAACGGCACGCAAGGTGTTTCCTTCCTCAATAACATCCGTGACAATGAATTCGGGAACATTTTCGCCGACTATTTCAAGCTTGAAATCATATTTCCCGTTGTTGTCGCTTATTGTAACTCTGCCTGTTCCTTTGAAAAGCATTGTATTGATTGAGGCTTCCCATTTGCCGATTCCTATCATTTTTTGCGCTCCGTTCATTTTTTCTTTAGCGTATCATATTTCAACAGGGCTGTCAACCGAAAATAAAGCTTATGTGATCATAAAAAGGAAAAAAACAGATATGATTCTGTTATCTATTTACTATAAATAGATAATATTTTGCCAAATAAAACAAATATACAGAACGTTTGCTTGACTTTAGTGAAATAATATATTAAAATAAAACAGTGTATATTAGGGGCAGAATCGAAAGATCAAGAAAAGGATTTTTTAATTGGGAGGTCAATTGTTGTGAAAAAGGTTGATTTCAAAAGCGCAGGAATCAAAAGTGTTTTGATGATGCTGTACGATGTTTTTGCGGTAAATTTCGCTTACATATTTGTTATGTTTATCGGCAGCGGTCAGCATAATATGGACGCGATATGGCAGAGAGCACTGCCGGTTACGGCAATTTTTATTGTGTTGTATTATGCCTTTAAGATTTACTCAAGCATGTGGGAATATGCCGGAATCAGGGAAGTCTGGAATGTTGCCTTGGCGACTATAATCGGTGGAATTTCCGGAATTGCGGTCGATTTGATACTTTCAAGCATCGGCGGAGCGGCATCAAAGCTTAACAACGGCTGTTTTGATGCATATTTCTATGTTTTCGGAACGCTTGTAGCAATAATTCTTGTTGCCGGAATGAGAATCCTTTACCGTCTTGTCAGAAGGTACTACCGAGAGAAGAGCCTTGAAAAGGACGAAAAGCTTGACCGCGTTATGATAGTCGGCGCAGGCGACATGGGCATGATCATTATCAATGAACTTGAAGTCAACAACTATTCAAGAGGAAAGCCGATTATTGCCGTTGATGACAATCCTCTCAAGGTCGGCAAAAGAATCAGGGGAATTCCCGTTAAGGGAACATGCGACCAAATACCCGAGCTGGCAAAAAAATATGATATAAATACGATTATAATGTGTCTCCCGTCTGTCGGTAGCGAAAGACAAACGGAAATTTTGCGAATTGCGGTCAAAACCGGCTGTAAGCTGAAGACCTCCCCCAGCCTTTTAGAAATGACGGACACTTCTCATGGAGGCAGAATACGCGATGTTAACATAACCGACCTCCTTTCCCGTCCCGAAGTTGAGCTGAACCGTGACGTTTGCGGATATCTTAAGGATCAGATCGTTCTTGTAACGGGCGGCGGCGGCTCCATAGGCAGTGAGCTTTGCCGTCAGGTTTCAAAGTACCACCCGAAAAAAATTGTTGTATTTGATATATATGAAAACAGCGCTTACTTGCTTAAACAGCAGCTTGATGCTTACCACAAGGGCAATCCCGAAATCGACATAAGAATCGGTTCCGTCAGAGACCCTAAGAGACTCAGAGAGGTTTTTGACGAATTCCACCCGTCGATAGTTTTTCATGCGGCGGCTCATAAGCATGTTCCTCTTATGGAGGACAGCCCGAAGGAAGCAGTAAAAAACAATGTTTTCGGCACATTCAATGTTGCAAGCATTGCTGTCGAATATAACGTTAAACGTTTTGTAAATATTTCTTCGGACAAGGCAGTAAACCCGGCGAACGTTATGGGCGCAACAAAAAGAATCACGGAAATGATAGTGCAGTATTTTGAACGCAAATGCAAAAACAGCACCATCTTTGCGGCTGTTCGTTTCGGAAATGTTCTCGGCTCAAGCGGAAGTGTAATTCCCATCTTTACCGAGCAGATCAAAAACGGCGGCCCGGTCATGGTAACGCATCCGGATATAACAAGATATTTTATGACCATTCCGGAGGCGGCTCAGCTCGTTGTTCAGGCGGGCGGCTTGGCTAAGGGAGGAGAGATATTCGTCCTTGATATGGGTGAGCCTGTCAAGATCGTAACTCTTGCCGAGAACCTTATTATGCTTTCGGGTTATAAACCCTATACGGAAATTGAAATAAAATTCTCGGGTCTTCGTCCGGGCGAAAAGCTTTATGAGGAGCTTGTTCTTGACGAAGAAAGCGATGAGAGAAAGATGACCGCAAACAATAAAATATTTGTCACCAAGCCCGTTGATATGGATGACGAACTCTTTGAAAAAGAGCTTGAAAAGCTTAAAGATGCGGATGAAAATGGAGTAAGGGGAATTATTAAGGAAATTGTTCCCAACTACCATGAAGCAAAGACCGACTGACAAATAATTTTTGCGAGAGAGTGAATCCGGTGTATAAAAATATAAAAAGAACAATGGATTTTGTTGTAGCTTTTTTGCTGCTTATCATCCTCTCACCGTTAATGCTTGCCGCTGCGGTTTGCATTGCGGCTAACCGTGACGGTCCGGTACTTTTCAGACAGGAGAGACCCGGAAAAAACGGTAAAATTTTTATGCTTTATAAGTTCAGAACCATGTCTACAAGGCTGTATGACAAAAACGGACGTGAGCTGAGTGACTTTGAGAGAATGACGAAAATCGGCAGATTTCTCAGAAAAACAAGCGTGGATGAGCTTCCGCAGCTTTTCAATATTCTGAAAGGCGACATGAGCTTTATCGGCCCCAGACCGCTGCTTACGGAATATCTTGAACTTTATTCTCCCGAGCAGATGCGCCGCCATGAGGTTCTGCCCGGAATTTCGGGATGGGCTCAGGTCAACGGACGCAATACGCTCACATGGAACGAAAAATTCAGTTACGACGTCTATTATGTTGACCATTACGGCTTTGGCATGGATATGAATATATTTTTTAAAACGATTGAAAATGTTATCCGCCAGGACGGAATCAACAGCGGAAAAGAAAATACTATGGAAAAATTCAAAGGGAATAAAGAGTACGAAAAAGTTTGATTTGGATGCACATAAACTTTTTGGACGGGCTTTAGTAAGTTTACCGAGTGAGAGGATGTTTCGCAATGAAAAAAATTCTTTTTGTCGCAACCGTTGCGGAGCATTTTTTTTATTTCCATCTTCCTTGCTTCAAAATGTTCAAGGACAAAGGATGGCAGGTTGACGTTGCCTGCCACGGCGACAGAGAACTTCCGTACTGCGACAATAAATTTGAAATTCCCATAAAGAGATCCCCCGCCGATAAGGAAAATATCAAAGCATATAAAGAGTTGAAGAGAATAATTAAAACGGGCGGGTATGATATTATTCATTGCCACACTCCGATGGGTGGAATCCTTGCAAGACTTGCGGCAAAAGGTGAGCGAAAAAAAGGAACAAAAGTAATTTACACTGCCCACGGGTTTCATTTTTACAAGGGCGCACCTTTGCTCAACTGGTTGATTTATTATCCTATCGAACTTGTGATGTCGGGAATTACAGATTGCCTTATTACAATAAACAACGAAGATTATTTTTTTGCAAGAAAACACCTGAAAGCGAAGAAAACCGTTAAAATTAACGGGGTCGGCTATAACAGCGACCTTTTCTATAAAATTTCCGATGACGAAAAACTTCGGCTTCGCAAGGAAAAAGGAGTTGCCGAGGACGAAACGGTTTTGATTTATGTTGCCGAAATGAATGCCAACAAAAATCAGGGAATGCTGATTCACACGGTACAAAGGCTGAAACGGCGCGGAGAAAAAATCAGACTGCTCATCGTCGGTGAGGATAATTATAACGGGAAGTACATTAAGCTTGCCGAGGAACTCGGCGTGTCTGACAGCATATCTTTTCTCGGACACAGGAACGACGCGTGCGACCTTGTTCATCTGAGTGACATTGCCGTTGCGTCAAGTCTCCGCGAGGGATTGCCAGTCAATGTGATGGAGGCGATGGCTTGCGGTTTGCCCGTTGTGCTGGCAGATAACAGAGGCCACCGCGAGCTTTGCCGTGATGGATATAACGGATTTATTGTTGCACCGAATGACGATGAAGCGATGGCAGATAAAATTGCTTTGATTATAAACGACAAAAATCTTTATAACCGGCTTTCGGACAATGGAATCGAGGCTGTTCGGCCTTTTTCAAAAGAAAAGGTAACGGAAGAGGCCGAAGTGGTTTATAATGAATTTTTTTGAGTCTTTTTTACAGGAAAGGAACGGAATGATAAACTTTAATTTCGATTTCTATGAAATAGTTGTCTGGGTTGCCACAATTGTTATGTGCTTGATAGCGGTGGCGGCTCGTTCTCTTCCGCTTAAAGTAAGGGGAGGCCTCGGACAGCCGTTGCCGAATCCCATTGCGGTCATCCTTCCGATAGCTTTTTTTGTATCATTTGCAGGCTTGAGAAAAACTATCGGAGACACATTTTTTTATATGTATTCTTTCGAGAATTTGCCTGATAAAAATACAGTTAACATTCAGATGATTCTCGACGGTCAAATGTATTCTTTTATTCAAAACCTGATAAGAAATTTTACCGATGATCCGCAGGTATTGATCTTTGTATGCGCTGTAATTGCATTGGTTCCTCCGCTGATAATATTGTATATATATTCTGCCCCGTTTGAACTTTCGATATTTCTGTTTTTTGCTTACGGATATCTCGGAGGAATGATGGACGGAATGAGACAGTATATGGCAGCAGCGATACTGTTGTTCGGAACAAGATTTTTGTTCTCGTTAAAACGAGGCTCGTTTTTTAAATATGCAATCTTCGTCCTGTTGGCGGCATGTATGCACAACAGTGCCTTAATAATGCTGGTAGTATTCTTTGTCGTTCGACGAAAGGCATGGAAAATGAGTTCATATATTATTGTGCTCGGAAGCATTGTTGTTACTGTTGCTTTTGACGCAATTCTTCCTTCTTTCCTGAACGCGCTTAAAGAAACGTCCTATGGGGGATATGCGAATAACGGATGGTTTACAGACGGAAAAGAAGGCGGCAGCAGTCTGTTCAGGGCAATTGTTGCAGCCGCGCCGATTGTTGTTGCCTACCTGAACAGAGGCCGTATGAACAAGCTCGGCCATATCGGGGACATTTTAATAAATATGGCTTTCCTGAACGCTGCAATATATATTGTCGCAAGCTACAACTGGATTTTTGCAAGACTGGCAATTTATTTGAGTGTATATTATATTATACTCACCGGTTGGGTAGTAACCTATGCCGTTAAACCGCAAGACAGGGCAATTTACACAACCGGAACGGTTATTCTGTTCTTCCTGTTTTCACGATTTATGGCATATCAGATAAATATGTATCAGTCGGATTATTTCCTACCGGGAAGAAAACTTTTCAGATGAGGTGTTTGCAATGAAATATTTCATGTTTAATCATGCAGGCAGCAAAAATCACGGCTGCGAAGCACTTGTCAGGGGAACAGTGAATATAATTGAAAACAGTGATAAAAATGCAGAATTTATTCTATCCTCTTATGATCCTCAAGCTGATGAAGTGATTGATGATATTGAAATAAAACCGGCAAAAAGAAGAGCGTTGTCATTGCCCGAAAGGATAATTGCAACGCTTGATTTGAAAATCAACAAGTCGGAAATATATGCACTCGAAAAAATGTATTCGCCGATAGTTTCAGATGCTGCCGATTGCGACATCTGTTTATCCATAGGCGGCGATACATACTGTTATGGCGATAATCACGAGATCCAGGTTCTTACAAGAGAACTGAAAAAAGCAGGCAAAAAAACCGTGCTCTGGGGAGCGTCAATCGGCGAGACCGATCTTACCGACGAAAAGCTGGAGAGCCTCGGTGATTTTGATGCGATATTTGCAAGAGAACCGATAACCTATGAACTGCTGAAAGAAAAAAATGCAAACGAAAATATTTATTTGTTTTCCGATCCTGCCTTTTGCTTGGAGCGAGAAAATGTCGAACCGATCGAAGGCTTCACAAGAGAGAACACGCTCGGCTTCAATATAAGTCCCCTTGTTGCAAAGGGTGATCCGAAAAAAAGAGAAATTGCAGAGGATTTTATTTCTTTTGTTTTGGAAAACACAACGCTGAAAATTTTGCTTGTCCCTCATGTGGTTGAGGAGAATAACAATGATTATGATTTTATGAAACCCATTTATGAAAAGTTTGCGGAAACGGAAAGAATTGCGATTCTTCCGCCGACGCTCAACGCGACGCAATATAAGGGCTATATAGCCAACACAAGGTTTTTTGTCGGAGCGAGGACGCATGCGACAATCGCCGCATATTCGAGCGGTGTTCCGACAATTGTCTTGGGGTACAGTGTTAAAGCGAGAGGCATTGCAAAGGATGTTTTCGGCGAAGAAAAATTTGTTTTGAACTTTAATTCGCTTACGGACTCAAAGGCTTTGGAAAAGGAATTTTTGAAGTTGGTTGTCAACGAAAAGGAAATCAGGAAAGAACTGATGGGAAGTATTCCGCTTAGAATGAGAAGCGCAATGGAAGCGGGAGAAATGCTTTTGAAAATTTGACAGGAGCTGGTATTTTGAAAAAGAAAATACTTTTTGTCATTCCTTCTATGCGAAGCGGCGGTGCAGAAAAAAGCCTTTTGACCGTATTGACGCTGTTTGATTATGAAAAATACGAGGTTGACCTTTTGTGCTTTCGACATGACGGACTTTTCTTTGAGAAAATCCCGAAAGAGGTCAACATTATCGGCGGAAGCAAGAACTATGAAATGTTTGACGGCGATGCCGTCCGGGCAGTTAAGTTTTTTCTGAAAAAAGGGAAAATTCTTTCTGCTGTTGACAGGTGGAAATATTCAAGGATTTATTCTGCTGCCGACACTCACGAGGTCGAAGAAATTCAGTGGAAATATTTAAAAAAACAGCTTCCGAAAATAAAAAAAGAATATGATTGTGCGATAGGATATCTTGAAGGAAACGCAAATCGATTTGTTTGCGAAAATGTGAGAGCCGTGCACAAGATTTGTTATATACATAATGATATTGAAAAGCTTGGCTTTGACAGAGAAGTTTGCGAAAAAACTTTTTCCGCGGCAGATAAAATTGTTACTGTCTCGGCGGAGTGCGAAAAAAGCCTGCTTAAAAATTTTGAGAAATTCTCAAAAAAAATCTGCGTGATCGAAAATATCACAAGCAGAAAAATTGTTTTTGAAGAAAACAAGAAATTTGATGCATATCCGGAAAGAAAAGAAACCGTTCTTTGCACGGTAGGAAGATTTTTTGAACAAAAAAACATTTCCCTTGCCGTCGATGCTTGCGGCGAGCTGATAAAAAGAGGAAAAAACATTAAATGGTATCACATCGGTGACGGTCCGCTGAAGGGAGAAACGGAAAAACAAATTTCTGAAAATAATTTGCAAAATATATTTATTTTGCTCGGTGAAAAATCGGAACCGTATCCTTATATGGGACAGTGTGATATTTATGTCCAGCCGTCATTGTACGAGGGTAAGTCAATAGCAATCGACGAAGCGAAATGTCTTTGCAGACCGATAGTTGTTACGAATTTTTCAACCGTGCATGATCAGATAACCGACGGAGTAAACGGATTGATCTGCCGAATGGATAAAAAGGATATGGCAGATAAAATTGAGCTTCTCATTGACAGCAGAGAGGAAAGAAAAAAGCTCATCGAAAACTTAAAAAGAGAAGAAATAGGAAATGAGAATGAGATTAAGAAGCTTTATACAATAATTGACGGGTGAGGAAACGCAAATGACAGTAATCGTGATTCTTCTTTTAATAATAATTGCAATACTCGGCTACGATACGTGGGAGGATTTATTTACATGGTTCAGCCGTATAAAAATCGGACAGCTCCCCGAGAATGAGTGGCGAGAAAAAACACAGAAAATTTTACTTAAATGGATTGTGAAGGGCGCTCCGGAGGTTCGCATAAACGATAACAGAAAAGTTAATTTTATAAAAAAAATAAACGAGTACGGTAAAATTACCTCCGTAACATATTGGCAGGATGCCGCCCTACTGAAAGCAGCCGACGGAATAAAAAAAGACGTCGAAACAGAGGTAAAAGGCCTTGCGTCGAGATATATTTCTCAAGATGACGGCGAGTGGAAAACTCTTCCGAAAAGAATGGACAGCGCAATGTTTTGCTATGAGCTTCTTTCAAGCAAGTACATTGACAGCGAAACAATCAAGCCGGCAATGGAAAACACGGCATATATGCTCAAGCTTTCCGCAGAGAAATACGGTTCAATACCGTATAATGAAGATTTCCCGAAATACAGACTTGTTGACACAATTGGAATGGCGTGCCCGTTTTTGATTAAATATGCCGTTACTTACGGCGAGGACGAATATATTTCCCTCGCAATGGATCAGATAAGAGAATACAGAAAAAACGGCATTGAAGAAAAAACGAAATTACCCTTCCACGGTTTTGGTGAAGACTCACTTGAACCGCTCGGAATATGCGGCTGGGGCAGAGGCTGTGCATGGTGGGCAATAGGACTGACTGACAGCCTCAGAGCAATGCTTGAATCGGACGGTCACAACCGTGAAAAGGCCGAGCTTTTGAAGCTTTCTGTGGAATTCTTTGATGCAATGAAAAAATACATTCACGAGGACGGAACCGTTGATCGAATTGTTTTAAGCTTTTCGATACAGGACAGCTCGGCGTGTGCGATGCTTTCTTATTGCTATGCATATATGGCGAAGCTTCTTAAAAACGAGGAATATAAGGCTATTTCCGAGAAGATGAGAGAAAAGCTGAAATCGGTAACAAGACGAAACGGCACAGTTGATTTTTCTCAGGGAGATACCCACGGAATAGGTTTTTATTCGGAAAAGCTTTGCATAGTACCCGCCGCGCAGGGATTTACAATCGCTGCCGACAATCTTTTAAATGAATTGAACTAAAACAAAAAGGAGGAGCAGGTATGATTGATCTTCACTGTCACATTCTTCCCGGAATGGATGACGGATCGAAAAATATGGATGTGTCTGTGCAGATGTGCCGTATTGCCAGACAGAACGGAATTAAACATATCGTTTGCACTCCGCATATAACAACAGTGGGGGATATAGACAGTTTTGTAAAGATAAGGAACGAAAAGCTCCGCGATCTGCAGGGTATAATAAACAACCTCGGTCTCGGAATAACACTCTATCCCGGGGCAGAGGTTTATGTCGATGACGATATTTTCTTCTCGACCGATCTCAGACGCCTTGCGATAAACGGCAGCAGATATATTCTTGTGGAATTTGCATTCAGAGATGTATCAATGAAAAGAATTGTCAACTATCTCAATGCACTGATTGATATGGGACTTATTCCCATTGTTGCGCACCCGGAAAGATATGAGTATTTCCAGTTTGACTATGACGAGGTCAACACGCTGATAAGAAACGGTGTGCTGTTTCAGATAAATGCCTCAAGTCTTGCGAGTCTTGACGGTCCGCAGGAGTTTGAGCTTGCCTACGCAATGGCATATACGGGAGCGGCGTCATTCATTGCGACCGACGCACATTCGTCCCATTACAGAATGAATGATCTGATGAATATGATAAATTTCTTCCCGCCCGATATTTCTCAGTTTAATATGCAGATGATGGTTCACGATGCGGCAAAATGCGTGCTCACGGACAAGGAAGTGCCGCTTATTAACAGAGGAGAAATCTATAAAAGAGGTTTTTGAGGTTGACTATTAACTAAATATAAACTATAATAAAAATTGGAGATGATTTGAAAATGCAGGAACTGGATGTCGGCAAGAATATATATTATAATGAATCAGGTCCCTCGCTCGATATGGGACGATTAGCGAAAAATCTCATATCAAAGCTTTGGATTATATTGCTTGTCGGCGCTATTTTCTCCGGTGCCGCATTTGCAATTGCCAAGGCTACTTATGTTGAAACCTACAGATCTTCCATGACATTGGGCTTTATGACGACTCAGTACGTTATTGTTAAGGATTATTCTAACAGCAAGGATTCGACGACGCAGTACAAGCAGGAGACAAAGTTCTCCTCGGGCAATCAAATTTCATATTATCAATATCTTATCAAAGGCGACGAAATGCTTTATAAGATTCAAAAAACTCTTGCAGAGGACGAGGTCGGAAAGGAATACTCCACCTCATTTATTGAGGGGAGCTTAGCAATTGAGGCTACAGGAATAGACGGATTTTTCCAGGTTAACGTTACAAGTACGGATCAGGGCTATTGCGAAAGAGCCTTGAAGGTCGTTCTTAAAGAGTTCCCCGAGTATGTTCAGAGCTATGACAACACAATTTCGATAAAGGTTGTCAAAAATCCGACGGCTCCGACAATTGCAAATTCTGACGATGCAACGACAAAGGCAATTTACGGCTTTGCTATCGGCGCAGCGATAGTTGCATTTATTATTTTCATTATAACAATCACAACAAATACGGTTCTTACGCTTGACAATTTAAGACGCGACGTCAATGTTACCGTTCTCGGTTCTGTGCCGTTGCTGGAGAAAAAATCGGGATTGTTTAATCAGAAGAAAAAATCGCCGCAGGGCTCTCTGCTGATTACGGATACGTCAAAGGTGAGCTTTGCCTTTGTGGAAAGCTTTAAGGCGATAAGAACAAAAATTGAAAACGTCAAAGCCGAAAAAGGCTACAAGGCATTTGTTGTTACGAGTACCTATGAGGATGAGGGTAAAACGACCGTTGCAGTAAATATTGCGTGCTCACTCGCCCAGAAGGGAAAGTCGGTTCTTCTTATCGACAGTGACCTCAGAAAGCCCGCGGTTCTTCATGCCGTCGGCGTTAAGAGCGACACACGTTACGGTCTTATCCCGATAATCAAGGGAACGTCAACCTATGTTGATTCAATTAAATTTATCAAATCTCTCGGCATTTTCGTATTGCCGACGGGAGGTATCTCGCTGAAATCCACCGAGGTTCTTGATACAGATAAGGTTAAGGCGGTTATTGAGCAGGCTCGCAAGGAGTTTGACTATATTATCATTGATTCGCCTCCGGCTCATGTCGTGTCGGATAGCCTTGTTATTGCACCGCTTGCAGACGGAATAATTTATAATATTCGCCGCGACTATGCAAAGGTTTCGGAAATCAACCGTACTCTTGATGAAATAAGGGGCGCGGATATTGATATCATCGGAGCCGTATTTACAATGAGTGCCGGCGAAGAAAACAGCAGATATTATCGTCGTAAGGGTTATTTGCGTTACGGCGGATACTATGGCAGATATGGCAGGTACGGCCGCAAAAAGAAGAACAGCTCCGGCGGCGGATACGGCTACGGTTACGGCTATGGAAGCGGCTACGGCTATGGCGGCTACGGCTACGGCGGCTACGGTTACGGAAACGGATACGGTTATGGCTACGGCTACGGAAGCGGTTACGGCTATGGCGGAGGTTACGGCTATGGAAATACCCCGCAGAACAAAGAACCGGAAAAGGGAAACAAGATAGATAACGAATAAATTTCCGAAAAGAAGTGTATCAAATGAACAAAAGAATTTATCTTTCCCCACCGTGTATGAACGGAACGGAGATTGAATTTATCAACGAGGCCTTTCAGACAAACTGGATTTCCCCGTTCGGACCTAATTTGACGGGATTTGAAAAAGAAATGTGTGAATATGTCGGAGCAAAGTACAGCGTTGCGCTTGCTTCGGGTACCGGCGCAATACACATGGGCTTGAAGTATCTCGGAGTTGGATGCGGCGATATTGTTTTCTGTTCGGACTTCACCTTTTCGGGAAGCTGCAATCCTGTTGCTTACCTCGGAGCCAAGCTTGTTTTCATTGATTCCGATTACGAGAGCTTCAACATGGATCCCGATGCGCTGAAAATTGCCTTTGAAAAGTATGATGCAATGGGCAAGCTGCCGAAAGCGGTTATTGTTGTTGATCTTTACGGCAACAGCGCAAACTACGAAAAAATCATTCCGCTTTGCAAAAAATACAATGTTCCTATTCTTGAAGACGCTGCCGAAGCTCTCGGCACAACCTATAAAGGAAAAAAATGCGGAACATTCGGCAAGGTAAGCGCGCTGTCCTTTAACGGAAATAAAATTGTAACTACCTCCGGCGGCGGAATGGCTCTTTCCGATGACCCGGAAGCTATTAAAAAGATACATTTTTGGTCAAATCAGTCCAAGGAAAACGTTAATTACTATCTTCATAATGAAATCGGTTATAACTACAGAATGTCCAATATTTGTGCAGGTATCGGCAGGGGACAGCTTAAAAATATGGACGAAAGAATTGCCGCAAGAGTTCGAAATTATGAGTTTTATAAAAAGACATTTGCCGATCTTCCGGTGAAAATGGCTCCCGTTCTTGACGGATGCAAGCCGAATTTTTGGCTTAGCGTTGTGACAATAAACGAGGACTGTGATGTTACCCCGGACGAGATAATCAAGGAGCTGGAGGATAACAATATTGAGTCAAGACGCGCATGGAATCCGATGCACAACCAGCCTATCTTTTCCGAAATGGATTTCATAAGCTGCAAGCAGGGTGAAAGCGTCGGAAATGATATTTTCCGCCGCGGAGTTTGTTTGCCCTCGGGAACGGCAATGACCGAGGAGGATCTTGAAAGAGTAGCTTCGGTTTTCAGAGGAGCTTTTGAAAATAAATAATAAAAACCCGGACAGGCTATCGGTTCAAATAGCCTGTCCTGTTTTGAGTTTTATATAAGTTTGTCACAGAGGTGATATTTTGGCAGTAAAAAAAGATCATATAAGAAATTTTTCGATAATAGCGCATATTGACCACGGCAAGTCCACCCTTGCCGACCGTCTTCTTGAATTGACGCAGTCCGTTGCGGTTCGTGACATGACCGAGCAGCTCCTTGATGACATGGATCTCGAAAGAGAAAGAGGAATTACAATCAAGGCGCACGCCGTCAAACTCAACTATACGGCGAAGGACGGCGAGGAATATGAGCTTAATTTGATTGACACCCCGGGTCATGTTGACTTTAACTACGAGGTTTCACGTTCGCTTGCCGCATGTGAGGGAGCATTGCTTATTGTTGATGCATCGCAGGGAGTTGAGGCGCAGACACTTGCCAACACATATCTTGCGCTTGACCATGACCTTGAGATAGTTCCGATAATTAACAAAATTGATCTGCCGGCCGCAGATCCCGACCGTGTCGCGGAGGAGGTTGAGGAGGTTATAGGCCTTGATTGCTCCGACGCTCCGAGGGTTTCGGCAAAGACAGGCGAAAACGTCGAAGCTGTACTTGAAAAGATAGTTTCCAATATTCCGGCTCCGTTGGATTCCGACGACAGCAAGCCGCTCAGAGCGCTTGTTTTTGATTCGGTTTATGATAATTACAAGGGCGTTATTGTTTATGTGCGTGTTGTTGACGGTAAAATCAAAGCCGGCGATACAATGCGAATGATGGCGACCGGGGCGGAATTCACTGTCGTTGAAGTCGGCTACATGAGGGCAACATCAATGGAGCCGGCGCCGGAGCTTACCTCCGGCGAGGTCGGATATATAACCGCTTCAATCAAAACAGTAGGCGATGCAAGAGTCGGCGATACCGTTACGACTGCGGAATATCCTGCAGAGGAGGCGCTGCCCGGTTACAGAAAGGTTAACCCGATGGTTTTCTGCGGTGTTTATCCTGCCGACGGAGCAGACTATGAAGCCTTGCGCGATGCTTTGAGCAAGCTTCAGCTTAATGATGCTTCGCTTTCCTTTGAACCCGAGACCTCCGGCGCATTGGGATTCGGTTTCCGCTGCGGATTTCTCGGACTGCTTCACCTTGAAATTATTCAAGAACGTCTGGAGCGTGAATATGACCTTGATCTCGTAACCACGGTTCCGAGTGTTGTTTACAAAATTCACCTGACAGACGGATCGGTTATCGAAATTGACAACCCGACAAAATATCCCGATCCTGCGGTTATTGACTATTGCGAAGAGCCGATAACCAACGCAAATATATATGCTCCGAACGAGTTCGTCGGCGCAATTATGGATCTTTGCCAGGAACGTCGCGGAGTTTTCAAGAACATGACCTATGTTACTCCGGACCGTGTTGACATTGCATATGACCTTCCGCTGAACGAAATTATATACGATTTTTTTGACGTGCTGAAGTCAAGAACAAAAGGCTATGCATCGTTTGATTATGAAATCGAGGGCTATGCCCGATCAAATCTGGTTAAGCTTGATGTGCTTCTCAACGGCGACATGATTGATGCACTTTCATTTATCATTCACAGCGAAAAGGCATACGGCAGAGCAAGAAAAATTGCAGAAAAGCTCAAGGACAACATCCCGAGACAGATGTTTGAAATTCCTGTTCAGATTGCCGTCGGGGGCAAGGTTATTGCCCGCGAAACGATCAAGGCAATGCGCAAGGATGTTCTTGCAAAGTGCTACGGCGGAGATATAACGAGAAAGAAAAAGTTGCTTGAAAAGCAAAAAGAAGGAAAAAAACGCATGAGACAGTTCGGTACGGTTGAGGTACCTCAGGAAGCGTTTATGTCAATTCTGAAACTTGACGAATAATTTAATTTGACTAAAAATTTTCAAATAACTGTTGCATATTGAATACAATTTGTGCTATAATGTAAAAGCAAATTTGTATAAATCAGTAAGGAGGTAAAGCATGGCTGCTGAAACTAAAGAAGTTCAGACCTCTCAGGCAGAGCCGGAGGAGCAGAAGGTTGCCAAACGTAAGCTGCCAAAGGGCAGACGTTACGTCGGAAGTAGAGAAACTTTCACCTATGTTCTTTTCGATATTGCTCAGAGCTTCAATCTGGATCAGAACAAGACATATTACCTGACTGACGTTCTTGTCGTCTCCTATTGGTGGCAGGCAATCATCAGTGTGGTTGTCAGTATCTGGGATATCATCAATGATTTGTTTCTTGCGTCTATTGTTGACCGTACAAACACGAGATTCGGTAAATTCAAACCGTATCTTATTATTTATGCTCTCCCGGGAACAATCATGGCAATGATTTTCTGGGGTATGCCTGTTATGTTCCCCGAAACCTCGGGTACATATGTGCCAAAGATCATAACGTATTTTGCGTTGCAAATGCTGCAAAACCTGGCGACCTCGCTTTATGAGATCTCGAAAACAGGTATTATTGCAACGATTACACCGGATGTTTTCGACAGAACCCGTCTTATCAACCAGGCGAACCTGTTCTCAAGTCTTGTTGAAAATATTCCGAACCAGGTATGTACGGTTCTCATTGACCTTGTTAACCACAACAAGCTCAAGATCAAGATGACATCATTGTTTGTTTATATGGGAGTCGGCACAGCGCTGTGCGCAGGTATTTTGGCTCTTTTCTTCTCCTTTAAAGTAAAAGAAAGAGTTCTTCAATCGGTTGAGAAACCAACCTTCAAGGGTGCGGTCGGTTCGCTGTTTAAGTCTCGTCCGCTTATGCTTTTGACTATTTCGGAGTTCCTTGGACAGTTTGCTGTCGGAACCAATATTTCGCTGTATTATATCAGCGTTTTGAATGCCGGATCGGCAAAGCTGATCGTTGGTATTCCCGGAATGTTTGTTACATACGCTTCATATGCTTATGTTGATAAGCTTCGTGAGAAGTTCTCAACGAGAACCTTGTGGGCAATCGGTTCTCACTGGGGTGACTTCCTCTATCTCGGAGTTTACCTGTTCGGCAGCATAAACAAGAACTATAAGAAGACCATTCCCATGATTGCCGCATTTATGATTAGAGAAACTCTTTGGAACTTTGTTTACGCTATGCGTAAGGTTGTTCCCGAGGAAATCAGAAACGAAGCCATTGACTACGGCGAATGGCAGAACGGCTACCGTACCGAGGCTATGGCGGGTGTTGTTAAGGGCCTTGCCAGAAAGCTGGTCGCAACCTTTACCAACGGTTTCAGTTCAGCTCTTCTCGGTATCATCGGATACAAACAGGGCCTTAAGCCAAAGCAGCAGAGTGACAGAACAGAGAGACTCCTGTTCACAATGACAACTCTTCTTCCCGCAGCAACGGGTCTTATCGGTATTATTCCGAAGCTCTTCTACAACATCGACTCCGAGACAAGAGCGAGAATGTACAAAGAGCTTGCAGAGCGTCGCGCCGAAACAGCTAAGGAGCTTAACAAAGCTCACGAGCTTGAAATGGCGGAGACGTCTGCTGAACAGAAATAATTTATTAAACCAACGGACTGCTCGAAAGAACAGTCCGTTTTTTTCGGAGAAGCCATGAATAATATTGGATTATATCTTCATATCCCTTTTTGCAAAACCAAATGCCCTTATTGTGATTTCTATTCTATGCGAGGCAACGAATCCGATAAAGATATGTATATGATTTCTCTTGTCGAAAGCATGGAAGCTTGGTCGGACAGGCTCGAAAGAAAATCCGATACGATTTATATCGGCGGCGGCACCCCGTCGGTTCTCGGTGGGGCAAACATTGCTATGCTCATACGGCGCGCAAAAAATCTTTTCGGCGTTGACGGGGAAATTACGGTTGAATGTAATCCCTCGGCGGTTGAGGAGGATTTTTTTGAAACAGTTGCCAATGCCGGAGTTAACCGAATTTCTCTTGGTGTTCAATCGGTAATCGAAAGCGAAAGAAAAAAGCTCGGCAGGTTTTCCGACAGAGAACTCATTGAAAAAAGAATCATTCAATGCAAATCGGCAGGAATAGAAAATATTTCACTTGATGTCATGCTCGGCGTGCAGGATCAGACGCAGAAAAGTCTTAGCGAAACGCTCGATTTTTGCATTGCGTCAGGCGCAAAACACATCAGCGCTTATATGCTGAAAATCGAAGAGGGAACAACTTATTATAAAAAAAGGGATTCGCTTAATTTGCCCGATGACGATGAGGTTGCCGACATGTATCTTGCAATGAGCGAGAGGCTTCTGTCAAACGGATTTGAGCATTACGAGATTTCAAATTTTGCCCGTCAAGGCTATGAGGGAAAGCATAATTTGAAATACTGGAATTGCGAGGAATACCTCGGGCTAGGACCGTCTGCACATTCTTTTATTGACGGAAAAAGATTTTTTTATCCGAGGGATATTAAATATTTTAAAAACGGCGGGGAACCCGTTTCCGACGGAAACGGCGGAGACGAGGAAGAATATATTATGCTTCGCCTGCGCTTGAAGGACGGAATAATTTTTGAAGATTTTGAAAAGAGATTCGGAAAAGCTTTTCCGCGTGATATAATAAAAAAGACGGAAAAGTTTTTAAAAAACGAATTGATGAAATGCGATGAAAAATCAATGGCTCTGACCGAAAAAGGATTTCTTCTTTCAAATTCAATTATTGCCGAGCTGATATAGGAGTGAGATAAAATGATTGATGAATTTTTAAAAAAGCTGCCGAAAAATGTTGACGGCGCATTGATAGTTTCGCCTGAAAACAGACAGTATTTTACGGGCTTTAACGCATCGGACGGATTCCTTTTTGCAACAAAAAACGGTTCAATTTTCCTGACCGACAGCCGATATATTGAAGCGGCAAAGGACAAAATAAATTGCTGCGAAGTCGAGGAACAAAAAACAGGTCTGATTGAATATGCCAAACGATTAGGCATCAAAGCCCTTGCTGTCGAGGCGGACAGACTGACCGTTACTCAGCTTAAAAATCTGAGAAAAGCTCTTCGCGGAATAAGGATCACGACGGTCGGAACAGATAAAACCATCGACTCGTTCCGAGCGATAAAAACCGACGAAGAAATCAAAAATATTTGCAAGGCTCAACGCATTGCAGAAGCGGCACTTGAGCATATTCTCGGCTTTATCAAAGCCGGTGTGACAGAGAAAGAAATTGCACTGGAACTGGATCACTATATGCTCAGCCACGGTGCACAGGCGCTTTCATTTGAGACAATAGCAGTCAGCGGAGCAAATACGTCAAAGCCGCACGGCGTTCCGACCGATAAAAAAATTGAGGACGGCGATTTTGTGACAATGGATTACGGCGCTGTTGTTAACGGCTACCATTCGGACATGACGAGGACGGTTGCGGTCGGCCATATCGGCGACGAGCAGAAAAAAGTCTATGATACCGTGTTGAAGGCTCAGCTTGCCTCTCTGGGAGTTTTAAGAAGCGGACTTAAATGCTTCGACGGCGATAAAGCGGCGAGAGATGTTATAATCGAAGCAGGATACGGAGAATTTTTCCGCCATTCGACGGGGCACGGTGTCGGCATTGAAATCCACGAAAAGCCGAACCTTTCTCCGAAGTCGGCAGCAACGCTTCATTCGGGCAATATCGTGACGGTTGAGCCCGGTATTTATATCCCCGGAAAATTCGGCGTCAGAATCGAGGATATGGCTCTGATTACCGAAAACGGCTGCAAAAACCTTACAAATGCACCGAAAGAGCTTGTAATTTTGTAAAAAAATAAGTGCGCTATAATGCTTTTTAGCTGAAAAGACTTGAAAAATACACGATAATAGTATAAAATAATAGAGATAAAATACGAGTAGGTGTTTGACCTATTCATAACGAATAAAATAAATCGGAGGAATAACACATGATTTCAGCAGGTGATTTCAGAAACGGTATGACATTTGAGGAGGACGGCAACGTACTTCAGGTTGTTGAATTCCAGCATGTTAAGCCGGGTAAGGGCGCAGCCTTCGTCAGAACAAAGACAAAGAACGTTCTCACCGGTTCCGTAGTTGAAAAGAGCTACAACCCGACAGCTAAATTCCCGACAGCCTTTATCGAGAGAAAGGACATGGAATATTCATACAACGACGGAGATCTTTATTACTTCATGGATCCGGAGTCATATGAGCTTGTTCCTATCAATGCTTCCGATCTTTCCGATAACTTTAAGTTTGTTAAGGACGGCATGGTTTGCAAGATTCTTTCCTACAAGGGCAAGGTTTTCGGCGTTGAACCGCCGACATTCGTTGAGCTTGAGATTGCAAAGACAGATCCGGGCTTCGCAGGCAACACGGCTACAAACGCTACAAAGCCGGCAACTCTTGAGACCGGTGCAGAGATCAAGGTTCCGCTCTTTATCAACGAGGGTGAGAAGGTTCAGATTGACACCCGTACAGGCGAGTATCTCGGCAGAGCATAAGCAATTTATTTACCCTAAAAGAAAGGATGATTCACAATGATGACAGTTACCGAAAAAGCAGCATATCTCAAGGGTCTTGTTGAGATGGCTCATTTTGACGCAGATACAGATGAAGTTAAAATCATCAAGGCAATGGTTGACGCTATTGATGAGATGGCTCTCACAATTGCAGATCTCGAGGACGAGGTCGCAGCTCTCACAGAGGTTGTTGATGAGATCGATGAGGATCTCGGCGATGTTGAGGAGTGCATCTACGACGATTATTGCGACGATGACGACTGCTGCTGTGACGATGATTGCTGCTGCGGCGATCATGACGACAGCGACTATTTTGAGGTTGAGTGCCCCGCTTGCGGCGAGACAATCTGCCTTGATGAGAGTGTTCTTGATGAAGAATCAATTCAGTGCCCCGCTTGCGGCGAGACTCTTGAGTTCGATTTTGACGACGAGGACGACGGCGACGACAAATAATCATTTTTAAAAACGGGGGTGACCTTGGGCGAAAATTCGTTTCCTCGGTTGCCCCTTTTCTTTTGGAGAAAATCATGAAGCTTGAAGAAAAAACAGTTAAAAAGAATTATATTTATCATGGCAGAATAATCAATGTTCGTAATGACGATGCAGAGCTTCCGAACGGAAAGCCATGCCGGCGTGAGGTTGTTGAGCATCCGGGCGGAGTTTGCATTGCCGCACTGACAGAGGATAACGAGCTGCTTTTTGTCCGCCAGTTCCGCTATCCGTACATGGAAGTTATTCCCGAACTTCCGGCAGGCAAGCTTGAAAAGGGAGAGGATCCGTTTGAAACGGGCAAGCGTGAGCTTGAGGAGGAAGCCGGTTGCGTTGCCGACGAGTATTATGATCTTGGCAAGTTTTACCCGTCACCCGGATATTGCGGCGAAATCATTCATCTCTATGCCGCAAAGGGCTTGACCTATACGCACCAGCATCTTGACGTTGACGAGTTCCTCAACGTTGAAAAAATTCCGCTTGAAACGGCGGTTGAAATGGTCATGAGCAACGAGATCAAGGACGGAAAAAGTCAGGCGGCGGTTCTTAAGGTCAAACAGCTCAGAGATAAGGGGCTGTGGTGATGTCAAGGATAATTCTTGCTTCCGCTTCGCCGAGACGCAGAGAACTGATGGAGCTTGCAGGATATGACTTTGAGGTGATCTGCGCTGATATTGTTGAGGCTGTTCCCGAAAATGTTCAGCCGCAGGAGGTTGTTATGTCGCTCGCACTGCAAAAGGCGCAGGCGGTTGCGGCAGAGAATGAAGATGCGGTCGTTGTCGGCTCGGATACGGTAGTTGCACTGGACGGAAAAATTCTCGGCAAGCCTCATTCGGAGTCGGAGGCTTGCGAAATGCTTCGTTTGCTTTCGGGCAGGACTCATAAGGTTTTCACGGGCGTCGCGGTAGTCGGTGACGGCAAGGAGAAAAGCTTCTTTGATGAAACCGACGTGGAATTTTACCCGCTCGGCGAGGATGAAATAAAAAAATATGTTGCAACGGGCGAGCCGATGGACAAGGCAGGCGCATACGGAATTCAAGGAAAAGGCTCGGTACTTGTTAAAAAAATCAACGGCGATTTTTTCAATGTAATGGGATTACCGATTGCGAAACTATACAGGGAGATGAGTGATTTTGTTTAATTATTTTTTGAACACTTTGGCTATCAGCGTCAGCGAGCTTGAGCCGGTGCAGAACAACAATGATGAGAAACAAAAGGCGATATGGATAATCGCACTCGTTGCCGTCGTTATAATTTGCATTGTGCTCAGTCAGATAAAATTTGACATAAGCGGAAAAATAAAAGCAAAAAAAGAAGAAAACGCAAAGAAAAAGATTGAAAGAGAACGCAATGAAGAGCTTGAACGCCTTCATGAAATAAAGAGAAAAAATCAAAGAAAATAATAAATCTCAGCCGAATCCGATAAAAGATTCGGCTTGTTTTTTTAATAGGTTTGCAATTTTATTTAAAAAAAGAATATTCAATTGTTGACAAATCCTGCAAAGTCAGACATAATAGAAAAAAGACCTTTTGAGGAGGGGAACATAATGGCAAAGAAAATTTTAGCAGTATTTTTGAGCATTGTTCTTTCCGCACAGCTTTTTGTAATCGGTGTATCGGCAAAAGGGAAAAAGTACATCATTGTAAATCCCTATGAGAAGGTTGATTGGGATGAGTGGGGAAGCTACAAATTTCAGCCGCACTGCCATACAAACGCCAGCGACGGATATCTCACGGTTAAAGAATCTGTTCAGATGCACTATGACCTCAACTATGATATTGTTGCGCTGACGGATCACGGAACGATAAACAAGGGCTGGAATCAGAAGCCCGATCTGGTTCCGCTTATCAGACTTGTTAAGTATGATAGAACGCACATGGCTCCCATTATTCCGTTGACAGATGAGGAATATGAATCCTATCAGAGCGGAACTGCACCTTCTGCCGAGAGAACGCATAAGAACGGAATGTTGGATGTTCCGCAGGGCATAGAGCTTAACATGGCAACGCCCAAGGCGGACTGTCACCTTACGGGATATTTTTCGGATTACGGTCAGGGACTTGCCGGTGTTTACGGCGATTATGAGACCCCGAGCAAGGGCGTAAGAGAAGCCGGCGGAATTTCGATGCTCTCTCATGTCGGCGAATATGTTTATCCCGATAAGGACAGTGCAGATCATGTCGGTCAGAAGGTTGATGATTATTATGCGAACAAGTTTGCACGACTTTTTCTTGACAATGCGGGCTCCAGCTTAGGTATTGGCATCAACAGTGCAACCGATGCGCATACTCGTTGCGACAGAATTCTCTATGATCAGATTCTTCAAAAGACAATTCCGAACGGCGTCGTTCCGTGGGGATTTGCTTTCTCGGATTCTCATAATGTAAGATCTCTCAATGATGCCTATACAATGCTTATGATGAAGGATTTCGACATGAACAATTTCCGTGCAAGCATGGAAAACGGTTGGAGCTTTGCCGTATCGCATTATTCAAACGGTGTTGAGCTTAACGGCATGGAGGAAATTCCGGGCTTCGATGAAGATAAGGTTTACGACGAAAAGCTTTATTCTCAGGATAACACGCCGATGGTAACCCGAATTGATGTTGACCGGGATAACGGTACAATCAAGATTGAGGGCACAAACTTTGATCGCATCACATGGGTTTCAAACGGTAACGTTATCAAGCGTGAGGAAAATATCACAAGCGGAACCGCAATGCTGGATCTCTATAGTGATGACTTGCTCGACGATCCTTATCTTTATATAAGATTTTATATTACGGGCGAGAACGGTATTTGTTACGCTCAGCCGTTCGTGCTCAGCGTTGAGGGCGAGAAATTTACTCCCGTTGATGTTCCCGAAACACACGATGTTTCAACATTTCTGCGTGGACTTGCAACCGTAACGGATTGGCTTTTCTTCCGATTCAATCCGCTTATCTGGCTGTTTAAATATGTTGCACTCGGATATAATGTATTCAACAGATTTTTCCAGCCGTATTCAAATTAAAGGTTATAAAAACAGCAAAGACTCCGGTTAAACAAATCGGAGTCTTTGTTTTATAGGGGGAGAAAAAGAGAAGGAAGATTTTGATTTATGTTTTATTTAACCGCATCAAAACCCTGCTGAAGGTCTGCAATAATATCGTCGATGTGTTCCGTGCCGATTGAAAGACGAACGGTGTTCGGCTTAATTCCGCAGGAGAGAAGATCCTCTTCGGAAAGCTGTGAATGGGTTGTTGATGCAGGATGGATAACGAGCGACTTAACGTCGGCAACATTTGCAAGAAGCGAGAAAAGCTTGAGACTCTCGGTGAACTTCTTGGCCGTTTCTGCATCGCCCTTTATTTCAAAGGTGAAGATTGAAGCTGCGCCCTTCTTGAAGTATTTGTCGTAAAGCTCCTTCTGCTTGCCTGTGGCAAGTGAGGGGTGGTTAACTCTTTCTACCTGCGGATGATTTTTGAGGAAGTCAACAACCTTGAGCGCATTCTCAACGTGACGCTCTACTCTGAGCGAAAGAGTCTCAAGTCCTTGGAGAAGAAGGAAAGAGTTAAACGGCGAAATCGTTGCGCCTTGATCTCTCATAAGAGTTGTACGAAGCTTGAGAATATAAGCAAGATTGCCGCAAGCCTCGGTGAAAACGACGCCGTGATACGACGGGTTTGGTTTTGAAAGTCCGGGAAACTTGTCGTTCTGCGCCCAGTCGAATTTACCTGAATCAATAACAACGCCGCCCATTACCGTGCCGTGACCGCCGATAAATTTTGTAGCGGAATGAACAACAACATCTGCGCCGTGCTCAATCGGACGAAGAAGATAGGGCGTTGCGAAGGTGCTGTCAACGATGAACGGAATACCGTGCTTATGAGCGATAGCTGCAATGGCTTCAAGGTCGATTACATCAGAGTTCGGGTTACCGAGCGTTTCGGCATATAAAAGCTTGGTGTTCGGCTGAATTGCCTTTTCAAAATTTTCGGGATCGGAGGGATCGACAAAAGTTGTATCGAGTCCCTGCTCCTTAAGTGTGTTTGCGAAAAGGTTGTGCGTGCCGCCGTAAAGATTGGTTGAAGAAACGATATGGTCACCTGCAATTGCGATGTTTTGAATTGCATATGAGATTGCCGCCGAACCGGAGGCTGTCGCAAGCGCTGCCGCGCCGCCTTCAAGAGCCGCAATTCTCTTCTCGAAAACGTCAGAGGTCGGGTTCATCAGTCTTGTATATATATTGCCTCCTTCGGTCAAACCGAAACGGCCGGCCGCCTGTGCGGAGTCTTTGAAAACGTATGAAGTTGTTGCATAGATCGGAACTGCTCTTGAATCTGTTGCCGGGTCGGGAGCCTCCTGACCAACGTGAAGCTGAAGTGTTTCAAATTTATAATCTGACATGGTAATTTTCCTTTCTTGATTAAAAAATAGTTGTAATGTTTTAGCTCAAAGAAAAATTACATTCGTCCGAATCTGAAATTTTGTCTCAGCAGATTTTCAAAAATATTGCTCATAAAATCACCTATTAAAAAACGGAAAGCCTTCTCGACTTTCCGTTAGTTTTAACTCAATTTTTACTATCGGAAGGCGCGGCAAGAAAAGCGTATTCGCAAATACACATCACAAAAAGCATTGAAGAAATGTATTTCATTCTGTTAACCTCCCGTTGAATTTCTTAGGATGGGTGTATAATAGCACATATTACCTACCTTGTCAATAGGTTAAACGAAAAATTTTAAAAATTTTAGCCGTGGAGCTGATAACGGCAACGACTACTTGATTACAGTATATATTCAAGCTGTCTTTCTTTTGTTTTCATGCCCATTTTCTCGTAGAATTTTTCAGCCGAAGTGTTTCCTGCCCAAACGTTCAGAGTAACCTCATAGCATCCTTTTTTCCTTGCTTCACACTTTACATATTCAAACAAACTTTCTCCGATGTGCTGTCCTCTTATATTTTTATCGACACAAAGATCATCAATAAAAAAAGACTTAAACGGTATCATATTATTTGAAAAAGGCTGTGATTTCAACCGGCAGAAAGCGTAGCCTAAACACTTATCGTTTTCATCCACTGCGACATAAATAGGTTTTGCTTCGTCGTTAAGAATTTCTTCTAACTCTGCGTCGGTATACTTTGTGGTTCCCGGAACAAAAATATCGGGACGGATTTCTGCATGAATTTGAAGCACCTGACTCAACAATTCTTTAATCTGAGGGATATCCTTTCTTTGAGCTGCTCTGATATTCATTATACTGTTGCTCCTATCTAATTATATATAATATAAATAAAACAATAATCCGCCGCAATTCTTCTTATAAGAACTACGGCGGATGCTTGGTGGAGACGAAGAGGATCGAACTCTCGACCTTACGGATGCGAACCGTACGCTCTCCCAGCTGAGCTACGCCCCCGGATATTAAGGCAATGCGGTGTAATTGAATGCATTCCCGTTTGACACAAAAATTATATTCTTTCTTTTCGTTTTTGTCAAGAATTTGTTGTCAATTTCAGCTCAAAACGTAATGTTTACTTTTTCTTTTCCGCAAATTCATACAATTTTAAAAATTAGATGGAAAAATAATATCATAAATTATGCAAAAAACGCCATAAAAGCATTTGATTTTGTGACAATTCGTGATATAATGATACGGACAATAATCGAGAAGTGTTTATCGGTTATTATCCATGATAAGAAAGGATTGTTTTTATGGCTGAAAAAGCAAAAAAAATGAAGCTTAATTACGGCAAGACCGCACTTATAGGTTTCGGTTTTATGGCGGTACAGATAGCTTGGATTATCTATAACGCATATGTTCCCATTATTTTAAAGGAAAACAATACGATTGCAAATCTTAGCTGGGCAAGCACCGCTGTAGGTATGATAATGGTTATCGACAATGTTTTCGGCGTTGTTTTCCAGCCTCTTTTCGGAAGATTTTCAGACAGAACCCACACTCGTTTCGGAAAGAGAACACCGTATCTGATGGTTGGTGTACCTCTTTGTGCTCTTTTGTTTATTTTTATTCCGAGAATACAGCTCCTCGGAATACTTATGCTTGACATTATTGTTTTTAATTTTATAATGTCAACATGGCGATCTCCTGTTGTTGCAATGATGCCGGACGCTACACCTTCGGAGCTTCGAGGAGAGGGTAACGCCGTTATCAATATCATGGGCGGCGTCGGAGTAGTTCTCGGCACCGTTTCGGGCAAGATTATAACGTTTATTACAAAAGCAACGGATGAACACATAATAAGAAACTATGTTTTCCTTTTCGGATCAATCGTTATGGTTATCTGTCTTCTTGTTGTTGTTTTTCTTGTTCGTGAGCCTGACAGCAGACTTTCAAAGGCCGAGGCAGCAACACTTGCAAGAGAATTTGAAAAGAAAAAAGGAAGCAAGGACGGCAAGAAGAGTCTTGGCAGCATGGGTCTTACAAAAGGCGAAAAAAAGAGTCTTATCTTTATGCTTATTGCTCTTTTCTTTAACTCAAACGCCACAGACTCTATTCAGACATATTTCACTACATTTGCAAAATACGAGCTTAACTTTGAAGAATCCGATGCCTCGCTTATCATAACGCTGTTTGCGGCGGCTACGGTTATCGGAGCGATACCGGCAGGCAAGCTCGGACAGAAATTCGGCCGCAAAAAGACAATTATGTCCGGCTGGATCGGCGTTCTCGCCTTCTTCTTGCTTTATGCAGTTACAAAATTCCAGCCGTTGCTCTATATAGCCATTGTAGGCGGCGGAATCCTGATTGCATTCGTTACCATCAATACACTTCCGCTTGTTCTTGAAATCGGCGGACTTGACAGAGTCGGAACATTTACCGGCTACTATTATACCGCAACTTTTTCGGCTTCTATTGTCGGCCCGGTTCTTGTCGGCGCAATGTTTGACCTTACCAAGAAAGTCTCGGCTGACGGTGAAATAAATTACTGGTCGTTGTTCTTCTATGCTCCGGCTTGCTTCGCTCTTGCGCTTCTTTGTATGTCGCAGGTTAAGCATGGCGAAACAAACTCGATTCCCGAGGAAATGATAGAAGAAATCGCACAGGATGACTGATTTTCCCATGAATGGGATTGGAGGAATACATCAATGAGTGAAACACTTCTGAAAGTGAGGGACCTCAAAAAGAGCTACGGCGATCATGCCGTTCTCAAGGGCGTCTCTTACGACATCGAACAGGGCAAAATCGTAGGCTTGCTCGGCCCGAACGGCTGCGGCAAAACCTCGATGATAAAGTCCATTGTCGGACTGATCAATGACTATGAGGGAAAGATCCTCATAAACGGAAAAGCGCCCGGCGTTGAGTCGAAAAAAATTATTGCATATCTGCCCGAGAAGAACTATCTTCCCAACTGGATGACGCCGAAAAGCGCAATTAAGTACATGGCTGATTTCTATGACAATTTCGATATGCAAAAAGCGCTTGATATGGCGGCAAGGTTTGAGCTTCCGATGAAGCAGAAAATTAAGACTATGTCAAAGGGTCAGCAGGAAAAGCTCCAGCTTCTTCTTGTTATGAGCCGAAAAGCGGATCTTTATATTCTCGATGAGCCACTCGGCGGCGTTGACCTTGTTTCAAGAGAATTTATTCTTGACACGATCATGAAAAATCACGCCGAGAATTCGACAATTTTGCTTTCGACCCACCTTATTTATGATATCGAAAAGGTGCTTGACCGTGTGCTCATGGTCAAGGACGGCAAGCTTCTTGTCAATACGGATGTTTCAAAGATAACGGCCGACGGCAAGACGGTTGAGGATCTGTTCAGGGAGGTGTTCAGCTATGTTGGGTAAGCTTTTGAAGAATGAATTCATTGCCACGGGCAGAATCATGGGCGCACTCTACGCAGTCGTCGCCGTAATCATGGCATATGTCCTCGGCTCCTATTACATTACAAAGGACACCGCTTCGACAGGCCAGATGCTTGGCATCATGGTGCTTCTTCTCATTTCATCATGCAGTTTTATTCTCACAGCTGTTGTTATGATAATGAATTTCCAAAAGTCGCTTTACGGCGACCAGGGTTACCTGAGCTTTACGCTTCCCGTTAAAGGCTCAACGCTCCTTATTTCTAAGATCATCACATCAACCGTATGGTTTATTGCAGCTTTTGTTTGCCTTATGGGCACAGCGGCTATAACGTTTTTTGTTGTTAAAGAAGACGTTATCGGTGAGGAGACATACTCAACGATTGAATCGCTTCTGCCAATGTTCCTTCAGGGTAAATCCGTTTCGACTATTATCACTTCTATTGTGATTTCAATGGTTTCATATTTTCTGCGTTTCGCAGTTATCACCCTTGAAATGTATTTTGCAATTTCTCTTGCAAACACACGTCACTTCCAGAAGAAATACCTTCTTTGGACGATAGTTTTCACGATTGTGATCCTTTTTGCCGTTGAAAGAATATCGGGAATTATTTCCGATAACATTGTTTTCGGCATTGCGACTGTCGGCAACGATCTTTCTATTATAACAAGCTATGATCAGCTTGCATCCGGCGCAAGCTTTACCGACCTTGTTTCGGTTATAGCTTACCTTATTTTCGGTGTAGGTCTTTACTATGCAACGTTCTATGTTATGAACAAGAAGGTAAATATCAGATAATTTTGATAAAGGAGATATCCCCTTTGAGCAATTGGACAGATGATAAAATCGTCACACTTATCAAGTCCCGACTTGATGATTACAGATTTAACCACAGCCTCAATGTTGCCGACAGCGCAAGAGAGCTTGCTCTCAGATACGGCGGTGATGCGGATAAGGCATATACGGCGGGGCTTCTACATGACGTGATGAAAAATGCTTCCGAGGAGGAGCAGTTAGGGGTATTGAGCGAGGCGTGCATTGAGCTGATGCCTGTTGAAAAAGCCAACAAAAAGCTGTGGCACGCTATGGCGGGCGCAGCCTACATAAAGTTCGTTATGGGCATAGACGACCGTGAAATAATCAGAGCGGTCAGATATCACACGACGGGTAGAGCGGAAATGAGTCTGCTCGAAAAAATTGTTTATCTCGCCGACTATATTTCTGCTGAGAGAAATTATAACGGCGTTGAGGATATGCGAAGGCTTTGCGAAAAGGACATGGATTCGGCGATCGAATATGCGCTGGTTTTCGGAATTCCCGACCTTGTTTCAAAGGGTCAGGTTATTCATCCGGACAGCATTGACCTTTACAATGAAATTATTATTAAAAAGCAGGGAGGAAACAGTTTATGACATCACTCGAAAAAGCAAAAAACATTGCCAAGATTTTGGACAAGAAAAAGGCGATAGACATCATCGGAATCGAGACAAAAGAGCTAACGGTAATGTCAGACTATTTCATCATTGCAAGCGGTACATCAAACACTCATGTTCGTGCGCTTGCCGATGAGGTTGACGACGAGATGAAAAAGCTCGGCGTTGAGGTTGACCACATTGAGGGCAGAGCAACGGGCTGGATACTGCTTGATTATAACGATGTTCTTGTTCATGTTTTCCAGCCGGAAAGCAGACAGTATTACAACATCGAGCGTCTTTGGAACGATGCGGCAAGGATTGACCTTTCCGACGTTCTGACCGAGGACTGATTATTTATTTTGCATAGGTGCTTATCTTGGGCGCCTCTGTAGGGGAGCTGTCACGGTTCGTCCGTGACTGAGGGGTTAAAACGCCGCAGGCGGTCACCCTCCCACCCTTGCAACAAGGGGAGGCTTAGCATAAAACTTGCATTATTTCAGAGTAAGTTTGCAAGCATACCTATGCAGCAAATCGCAATACACATCGGAGGATTATTGAAATGGGTTATGATTTTAAATCGGTAGAAAAAAAGTGGCAGGATAAATGGGAGGAAACAGGCGTTTTCCATGCGGTGGATTTTTCGGACAAACCGAAGTTTTACGGCCTTGTTGAGTTCCCTTATCCCAGCGGAGCGGGTATGCACGTCGGACACATTAAGGCTTATTCCGGCCTTGAGGTCATTTCCAGAAAAAGAAGAATGCAGGGCTACAATGTTCTGTTTCCGATCGGCTTTGACTCATACGGACTTCCGACCGAAAACTATGCCATAAAAACAGGTATTCATCCCCGTAAGGTTACGGACATGAATATCGAAAGATTTTCAAGCCAGCTAAAAAAAGTAGGCTTCTCCTTTGATTGGACTCGTGTAATCGACACCACCCAGGAGGGATACTACAAGTGGACCCAGTGGATTTTCCTCAAGATGTTTGAGCACGGACTTGCCTTCAGAGATAAAACGCTTGTTAACTACTGCCCCTCTTGCAAGGTTGTTCTTTCCAACGAGGATTCGCAGGGCGGCAAGTGCGATATTTGCCACAGTGATATTGTACAGAAGTCAAAGGATGTGTGGTATCTTCGCATAACAAAGTATGCCGACAAGCTCCTTGAGGGACTGGATGAGGTTGACTATCTTCCGAATATCAAGCTTCAGCAGAGAAACTGGATCGGCAAGTCAACGGGCGCTTTTGTTGATTTCGACGTCAAGGGCTCGGATAACGAAAAGCTCAAGATTTATACGACCCGTCCCGACACTCTTTTCGGCGTTACATTCATGGTTATGGCTCCCGAGCATCCGATGATTGATAAGTATGCCGATCGCATTGCCAATATGGACGAGATTACGGAATACAGAAAAGAATGCGCAAAGAAAACAGAGTTTGAGAGAACTCAGCTTGTCAAGGAAAAGACAGGCGTTAAGATAGACGGTCTTTCGGGAATCAACCCCGTTAACGGCAAGGAGATTCCGATTTACATTTCCGACTATGTTATGATGGGCTACGGTACAGGCGCAATTATGGCTGTTCCGGCACATGATACCCGTGACTATGAGTTTGCCAAGAAGTTCGGCATTGATATCATCGAGGTTATCAAGGGCGGAGACATTTCAAAAGAAGCGTATACCGGCGAGGGCGAGTGTGTGAATTCGGGCTTCCTCGACGGAATCAAGAATAAAAAAGAAGCTATTGAGAAGATGGCCGATTATCTCAGCGAAAAGGGCATCGGCGAAAAGGGTGTTCAGTACAAGATGAAGGACTGGGCATTCAACCGTCAGCGTTATTGGGGCGAGCCGATTCCGATCGTTTACTGCCCGCATTGCGGCATGGTTCCCGTTCCTTATGAAGAGCTTCCGCTCAAGCTGCCGAAGGTTGAAAACTTCGAGCCGGGTTCGGACGGCGAAAGCCCGCTTGCAAAGATTGATTCTTTTGTCAACTGCAAGTGTCCGAAGTGCGGCGCAGACGCAAAGCGTGAGACCGACACAATGCCTCAGTGGGCAGGATCTTCATGGTACTTCCTGAGATATATTGATCCCCACAACGACAAGGCTTTTGCCGATAAGGATAAGCTTAAGTATTGGGGCGAGGTTGACTGGTATAACGGCGGAATGGAGCATGTTACACGTCACATGATTTATTCACGCTTCTGGCATAAGTTCCTCTATGATATCGGCGAGGTTCCGTATGATGAGCCGTATGCAAAGCGTACCGCTCAGGGTCTTATTCTCGGACCCGACGGCGACAAGATGAGCAAGTCCAAGGGTAACGTAGTTGATCCGAATGATGTTGTTGATGAGTACGGCGCAGATGTTCTTCGCACCTATGTTCTTTTCATGGGCGACTATGAGAAAGCCGCTCCGTGGTCAAAGTCATCGGTTAAGGGCTGTAAGAGATTCATTGACAGAGTATGGGCACTTCAGGATATCCTCACAGAGGGTGACGGGTATTCAAAGGAGCTTGAATCGGCTTTCCACAAGACGATCAAGAAGGTTTCCGAGGATATCGAGGGCATGAAGTTTAATACGGCGATCGCCGCACTTATGACATTGCTCAATGATATCTATAATAAAGGCTCAATCAACAATGCCGAGCTGAAAACGTTTGTAACGCTTCTCAATCCGTTCGCACCTCATGTTACGGAGGAAATTTGGGCGGCTCAGAACTACGGCGGAATGCTGGCTGACGGTCACTGGGTCGATTTCGATGAAGCAAAGTGCATTGACGATGAAATTGAAATCGTTGCACAGATCAACGGCAAGGTTCGTGCAAAGCTCATGATTCCGGCAGAAATTGACTCGGCTGAGGCAATCGAGCTTGCCAAGAAGGATCCGGCAATCGCCGCCGCAATCGAGGGCAAGAACGTTGTCAAGGAGCTTTATGTCAAAGGCAGACTTGTAAACATCGTTGTTAAATAAAAGATAACTAAAACGGAGGCTGTTTATTCAGTCTCCGTTTTTGAAATAGGGGCAGTGAGCGCAAATTATCATTTTTTTTGCAAAAAAGACGATGCCATTATATATATAAATGTATATGATATTCATTCGGTGATAAAATCTGATTTTTTTGCTCTCTTGTCAACCGTCATAAACCACAATATATGGGTACGGTTTTTGTGCAGAACCGACTATGTGGGAAAGTGTGGAAAATTCAAGTTAAAAATCCCCGAAAGCCTTGATACAGCTTGCTTTCGGGGGTAATTTTTGCTCAAAAAATTTTTTAAAAATATTGAAAAAAAGCTTGCAATTTGAAATAAAGTGTGGTATGATACTCGAGCATGCTATATTATTATGTAGTTTAGTGCGTAGATATGCGTTGATGTGAGAGGTGGCGGCTCGTAGAAGTCGGGAATTCTCGCGGAGTATGTCCGATTTAAAACCGGGCGATTTAATAACCTACAGCACAGGTTTGCTATCCCTTAGCAAACTTGCGCGTGTATGTGCGTTTAAGACCTTAAATGCACTATCCCGGAAACTAACCCATTTCCGGTTTTTAAATGCAGAGGGTGGAAACACCCGGAAACGTTGCGAAATTAGGTTTTAAACGTTGCCCGCCAAACTTTGTAAGGAGGCAAAATCATGGCAGTAAAGGGAAAAATCAGAATCAGATTGAAGGGCTATGACCACAATCTCGTTGATAAGGCAGCGGAGAAGATCGTTGAGACTGCTAAGCGTACAGGCGCTCAGGTTTCAGGTCCCGTTCCCCTTCCGACAGAGAAAGAGGTCGTTACGATCCTTCGTGCTGTTCACAAGTACAAGGACTCCAGAGAGCAGTTCGAACAGCGCACACACAAAAGGCTTATCGACATCATCAGACCGTCAGCCAAGACTGTTGACGCTTTGAGAGGTCTTGAGCTTCCTGCCGGCGTAGAGATCGAAATCAAGCTTTGATTTTACGCTAACAGGTCAAGTTGGCGCAGTTGCCAACCAATAACCTATAAGGAGGAAAACTTATATGAAAAAGGGTCTTATCGGAAAGAAAATCGGTATGACGCAGATCTTCGACGAAAAGGGTAACGTAATCCCCGTAACAGTCGTTGAAGCAGGTCCGTGTGTAATCACACAGAAGAAGACGATCGAAAATGACGGCTATGAGGCTGTTCAGGTCGGCTTCGGTGACGTAAAGGCACAGAGAGTCAACAAGGCTATGAAGGGTCACTTCGCAAAGAACGATGTTGCTCCCAAGAAGGTACTCAAGGAGTTCCGTCTCGAGAGCATTGCAGATGTTAACGTAGGCGATATCCTCAAGGCCGATGTGTTCGCAACAGGCGACAAGGTTGACGTTATCGGCACAAGCAAGGGTCACGGAACAGCAGGTTCCATCAAGCGCTGGAACTTCTCAAGACTCAGAGAGTCCCACGGTACAGGTCCCGTTGCAAGACATGCCGGTTCATTGGGTGCTTGTTCAACTCCTTCCCGTGTTTACAAGGGAAAGAAGCTTGCAGGTCACTACGGTGTAGACCGCACCACAGTTCAGAATTTAACTATTGCTAAGGTTGACGTTGAGAACAACCTCATCGCCGTTAAGGGCGCAATTCCGGGCCCGAAGGGCGGAATCGTTGTTATCGCCGATGCCAAGAAAGCGTAACGGAAGGAGTGTTAAAGTATGCCTAATGTATCAGTATTCGATATGAACGGTAAAAAGGTTTCCGATCTTGCTCTTGCAGAGTCTGTTTTCGGAATCGAGCCGAATTCTTATGCTATGCATCTTTGCGTAGTTAACTATTTGGCAAATCAGCGTCAGGGCACACAGTCAACCCGTACACGCTCAGAGGTAAGCGGCGGCGGCAAGAAGCCGTGGAAGCAGAAGGGTACAGGCCGTGCACGTCAGGGTTCAACAAGAGCTCCTCAGTGGACACACGGCGGTATCGCACACGGCCCCAAGCCGAGAGAGTACGGCTTCTCAATCAACAAGAAGGTAAGAAGACTTGCTATGAAGTCTGCTTTCTCTTCAAAGGTTGCAGCAGAGGAGCTTGTAGTTCTTGACGATCTCAAGCTTGACGCAATCAAGACTAAGGAAGTTGTAAAGGTTCTTACAGCTCTTGAAACAGGCAAGAAGGTTCTTCTCGTTCTTCCGGAGAACAACGACGTTCTTTACAGAAGCGCAAGAAACATTGCCGGTGTTAAGGTTTCAACCGTAAACACATTGAATGTTTATGACATTCTTAATTGTGACACAATGCTCGTTCTCAAGGACAGCGTTGCAAAGATTGAGGAGGTATATGCATGAGTAAAGCAGCACAGGACATAATCCTCCGTCCGATTATCACTGAAGAGAGCATGCTCGGAACAGCCGATAAGAAGTACACCTTCTCGGTTGCCAAGGATGCAAACAAGATTGAGATCGCAGCAGCCGTTGAGGAGCTTTTCGGCGTAAAGGTAGCTAAGGTCAACACCATCAACTGCCTCGGCAAGCTTCGCAGACAGGGCGTTTCTCAGGGCTATACAGCCGCTAGGAAAAAGGCGATCGTTACTCTTACAGAGGATTCAAAGACCATCGAGTTCTTCGATGGCATGATGTAATCTGACATCACAAAACAAACCGTAAAATTCCGGTGGTAATGTATGGAGTTCGACATACTCCGCGAAGCCACTTAAAGGAGTGTGAATCAAATGTCGATCAAAGTCTATAAGCCGACTTCAAATTCACGTAGAAATATGTCGGTTACAGATTATTCAGAGCTTTCAAAGGTTGCTCCCGAAAGAAGCCTCCTTGAGCCGCTCAAGAATAAATCGGGTCGTAACAATTACGGTCGCATCACAGTACGTCATCGCGGCGGCGCAAACCGCAGGAAGTACCGTGTAATCGACTTCAAGCGTTCCAAGTTCGATGTTCCTGCTGAGGTAGTTTCACTCGAATATGACCCGAACCGTTCAGCTCACATCGCTCTCATCAAGTATGAGGACGGCGTAAAGAGCTACATCCTTGCTCCCGCAGGCCTTAAGGTCGGCGACAAGGTTATGGCAGGTCCCGAAGCCGATATCAAGCCGGGCAATGCACTGCCGCTCGTTAATATCCCCACAGGTACCGTTATTCACAACGTTGAGCTTTATCCGGGCCGCGGCGGTCAGCTTGCAAGAGCTGCAGGTAACGCTGCACAGCTTATGGCTAAGGAAGGCGAATATGCTCTCCTCAGACTTCCCTCGGGCGAGCTTCGCAAGGTTCCCGCAAACTGCATGGCAACAGTAGGCCAGGTTGGAAACCTTGATCACGAGAACGTTAAGATCGGTAACGCAGGTAGAAAACGTCATATGGGTTGGAGACCTACAGTCCGCGGTTCTGTAATGAACCCGAACGATCACCCCCACGGCGGTGGTGAAGGTAAGTCACCTATCGGTCGTCCCGGCCCTGTTACACCTTGGGGCAAGCCGGCTCTCGGTTACAAGACTCGTAACAAGAAGAAGGCTTCCAACAAGATGATCGTAAGACGTCGTAACGGCAAATAAGTTGAAAGGAGATAAAGATCTATGGGCAGAAGCGTAAAGAAAGGTCCCTACGTGCAGGCTAAGTTGTTCCAGAGAGTACAGGCCATGAACGAGAAGGGCGAAAAAATAGTTCTCAAGACATGGAGCCGCAGCTCCACAATCTTCCCTGACTTTGTCGGCCACACATTTGCGGTTCATGACGGACGCAAACACGTTCCCGTATATGTTACGGAGGACATGGTTGGTCATAAGTTGGGCGAATTTGCACCTACAAGAACTTTCAGAGGTCATGCAGGTTCAAAAACAACAAATAATGGTAAATAATTAGCCGAAAGGAGTGTGTATTCATGGAAGCAACAGCAAAAGTAACCTACGTGCGTATTGCACCGAGAAAGGTTCAGATTGTGCTTGACCTTATCAGAAATAAGCCTTGCGACCAGGCAATGGCTATCCTTAAACACACGCCGAAGGCTGCGTGTGAACCGCTTGAAAAGCTGCTTAAGTCAGCTATGGCAAATGCGGAAAACAAAGATATGGACGTTTCCAGCCTCTACGTTGCAGAGTGCTTCGTAGGCCAGGGTCCGACTCTTAAGAGAATCAGACCCCGTGCACAGGGACGTGCATACAGAATAAACAAGAAGACTTCTCACATTACATTAGTACTCAGAGAAGCAGAATAAGCGAGGAGGAGGTAAACATATGGGCCAGAAAATAAATCCTACCGGTCTTAGAATCGGTGTTATTAAGAATTGGGAATCCCGCTGGTATGCCGGTAAGAGCACTTTCGGCGATACTCTTGTTGAGGATTATAATCTTCGTGAATACCTTCTCGATACACTCGCTCCTGCAGGTGTACCTAAGGTTGAAATCGAGAGAGACGCAAAGCGTGTTTATATCAACATTCATTGCGCAAAGCCCGGCATGGTAATCGGCCGCGGCGGCTCGGAGATCGAGAAGCTCAAGGAAATTTGTAAGAAGAAGCTCGGCGGAGACAAGGATGTTTCAATCAACATTATCGAGATTAAGCAGCCTGACCTTGACGCACAGCTTGTTGCTGAGAACATCGCATCTCAGCTCGAAAGACGTATTTCCTTCCGCCGTGCTATGAAGCAGTGCATCGGACGCACAATGAAGCTCGGCGCAAAGGGTATCAAAATTCAGTGTTCAGGTCGTCTCGGCGGCGCAGAAATTGCACGTTCGGAGACTTATCATGAGGGTACAATTCCCCTTCAGACAATCCGTGCAGACATCGACTACGGCTTTGCTGAGGCAAAGACAACTTACGGTCGTATCGGCGTTAAGGTTTGGCTTTACAAGGGCGAGGTTCTCCATGAGGCTAACAACAATCATCGCAGACCACGCCGTAAGGAGGGAGCTAAATAATGCTGTTACCTAAGAGAGTTAAATATCGTCGTGTTCAGAGAGGTCGTCTGAAGGGTAAGGCAACTCGCGGTAACAAGGTTACCAACGGTGAATATGGACTTCAGGCTCTCGAGCCGGCATGGATCACATCAAACCAGATCGAGGCAGCTCGTATCGCTATGACTCGTTACATCAAGCGTAACGGTCAGGTTTGGATTAAGATTTTCCCGGATAAGCCGATTACAGAGAAGCCGGCTGAGACCCGAATGGGTTCAGGTAAAGGATCACCCGAATACTGGGTTGCAGTCGTTAAGCCGGGCAGAGTTATGTTTGAAATTGCAGGTGTTGATGAGGACACAGCTCGTGAGGCTCTTCGTCTCGCAGCTAACAAGCTCCCGATCAAATGCAAGTTTGTTACTAAAGAAGAAACGGGTGGTGAGCAGTAATGAAAGCAAGTGAAATCAGAAAAATGTCCGCAAGCGAGCTTGACACCAAGCTTCACGATCTTAAGGATGAGCTTTTCAAGCTTCGTTTCCAGCAGGCCATTAACCAGCTCGACAACCCAATGCGTATTAACGCCGTTAAAAAGGATATCGCAAGAATAAAGACTGTTCAGCGTGATATCGAACTTCACGGCGCTGAGTCGTAATGAAAGGGAGGTTAACTGTAATGGAAGAAAGAAACCTCAGAAAGACGCGTGTAGGCGTTGTCAGCAGCGACAAGATGGACAAGACGGTCGTTGTTACTGTTAAGGACAAGATAAAGCATCCGCTTTATAAGAAGATCGTTAACCGTACAATCAAGTTCAAGGCTCATGACGAGAAGAACGAGTGCGGCGTAGGCGACAAGGTATTGATTATGGAAACACGTCCTCTTTCAAAGGACAAGAGATGGCGTGTAGTCGAGATTATCGAGAAAGCCAAATAATTGGCGCAGGTGTAAGGAGGCAAACACTGTGATACAGCAAGAAAGTAACCTCAAAGTTGCCGACAACACCGGAGCGAAGGAGATCAGATGTATCCGAGTTCTCGGTGGTACCGGCAGAAGATACGCCAACATCGGCGACGTTATTGTTGCTTCGGTTAAGAAAGCAACACCCGGCGGCGTCGTAAAGAAGGGCGAGGTTGTAAAGGCAGTAGTTGTTCGTACTGCCAGCGGCGTACGCCGCAACGACGGCACATATATTCGTTTTGACGAGAATGCTGCTGTCATCATCAGAGACGATAAAAACCCAAAGGGCACACGTATTTTTGGACCTGTTGCAAGAGAGCTTCGTGACCATGATTTCATGAAGATCCTTTCACTCGCTCCCGAAGTGCTTTAATCAGGGGGTGCAACTATGAGTAATAAAGTACACGTTAAGACCGGTGATCAGGTCATCGTAATCAACGGTAAGTACCGTGGAGCTAAAGGCAAGGTTCTCCAGGTTGCTCCTTCAGAGGGTAAGGTTATCGTTGAGGGCATTAACATTGTAACAAAGCATGTTAAGCCGAGACAGATGGGTGAGCAGGGAGGCCTTGTAAAGGCTGAGAGCGCACTCTATGCCGATAAGGTACAGCTCGTTTGCCCGAAGTGCGGCAGACCGACAAGAGTCGGTCACGCAGCTAAGGCTGACGGCAAGAAAGATAAGAAGCGCATTTGCAAAAAGTGCAACGCGGAATTTTAATAAGGGAGGTACATGACAAATGGCAGCAAGGTTAAAAGAAACCTATGTTAACGAAGTCGCACCGGCTTTGATGAAAAAGTTTGAATACAAGAGTGTCATGCAGATCCCTAAGCTTGATAAGATCGTTATCAACGTTGCTTGCGGCGAAGCAAGAGACAACCCGAAGGTTGTTGACGCTATCGTAAGCGATCTCAGCCAGATCACAGGCCAGAAGCCTGTTCTTTGCAAGGCTAAGAAGTCAGTTGCTAACTTCAAGCTCCGTGAAGGCATGACAATCGGCGTTAAGGTCACACTCAGAGGAAGCAGAATGTATGAATTCCTTGACAGATTCTTCAATCTCGCTCTTCCCCGTGTTCGTGACTTCAGAGGAATCAACGCTAACTCTTTTGACGGCCGCGGAAATTATTCCATGGGTATCAAAGAGCAGCTTATCTTCCCCGAAATCGATTATGATAAGGTAGATAAGGTTCGTGGTATGGATATTTGTTTCGTAACCACAGCAAAAACAGACGAAGAGGCTCGTGAGCTGCTTACGCTTATGGGTGCTCCGTTCGAGAAATAAGGAGGTATAATTGTGGCTAAGACATCAATGAAGGTTAAGCAGGCCAAGACTGCAAAGTATTCATCAAGAGCATATAACAGATGCAAGATCTGCGGCAGACCACATGCATATCTTCGTAAGTACGGCGTTTGCCGTATCTGCTTCAGGGAGCTTGCTCATGCAGGTCAGATCCCCGGAGTTAAGAAAGCAAGTTGGTAATTTAGAGTAATTGCATTAAGGAGGTTGACGGTATGCAAACTACAGATTCAATCGCAGATATGTTGACCAGAATTCGCAACGCAAGTTCTGCAAAACATGATTCTGTCAAAATCCCGGCATCTAACATGAAGAAGGCAATTGCTCAGATTCTTGTTGATGAAGGTTATATCAAAGGCTTCAAGGTTGAGGATGACGGAAAGCAGGGCATGATCGAGATCGCCCTCAAGTACGGTCAGAACAAGACCGCAGCCATCACAGGTTTACGCAGAGTTTCTAAGCCCGGTCTGAGAATTTACTCAGGTTGTGAGGACATGCCGAAGGTCATGAAGGGTCTCGGTATCGCAATCGTTTCCACATCCAAGGGCGTTATGACAGACAAGGACGCACGCAAGGCTAACGTCGGCGGTGAAGTTCTTGCATTCGTTTGGTAAGGGGAGGTGCTGTTAGAATGTCACGTATAGGTAAGTTGCCAATCGCAATTCCTGCAGGCGTTGATGTTACAATCGACGGCAGCACTGTTACCGTAAAGGGACCTCAGGGAACTCTTACCAGAACAGTGCACAGCAATATCGCTGTTGCAGTTGAGAACAACGAGATCGTTGTTACTCGTCCGAATGATGAAAAGCTCAACAGATCTCTTCACGGTCTTACGAGAACCCTCATCGCCAACATGGTTGAGGGTGCTGCTCACGGATACAAGAAGGAGCTTGAGATCAATGGTATCGGTTATCGTGCCGCTATGCAGGGAACACAGCTCGTAATGAATATCGGATTTTCACATCAGGTAATCATGGATCAGCCCGAGGGCATTAAGATCGAAGTTCCCTCACCGAACAAAATCGTTATTTCCGGTCCTGACAAGCAGAAGGTAGGTCAGTTTGCCGCTGAAGTACGCGAGAAGCGTCCTCCGGAGCCTTATAAGGGTAAGGGCATCAAGTATGTTGATGAGCATATCCGCCGTAAGGAAGGTAAAGCCGGTAAGGGTGGCAAATAATCTTAATGAAGGAGTGAAAAACTTATGGTTAACAGACCAGACAGTAATAAGGCGAGACTTGCACGTCACCAGAGAGTACGTAACAAGATCTCCGGCACAGCTCAGTGCCCCCGCCTTGATGTATTCCGCTCATTACAGAACATCTACGCTCAGTTAATAGATGACGAGGCAGGCGTAACACTTGTCAGCGCTTCTACTGTTGAGAAGGATTTCACGGAATACGGCGGAAACAAAGCCGCAGCTCACAAGGTGGGCGAGTTACTCGCACAGCGCGCTAAGGACAAAGGCATTGAAGAATGCGTATTTGACCGCGGTGGCTATATATATCACGGCCGTGTTCAGGAACTGGCCGAAGGCGCCCGTGAGGGCGGCCTCAAGTTCTAAGGTAAGGAGGAATTACTTTTGGCTAAGATTGATGCATCGGCTATGGAACTTACGGAACGCGTTGTTACTATCAACCGTGTTTCTAAGACAGTTAAAGGTGGTCGTATCTTCAAGTTCGCTGCTCTTGTAGTTGTCGGCGACGGCAACGGAACAGTAGGCTTCGGTATCGGTAAGTCGGGCGAAGTTCCGGACGCTATCCGTAAGGGTATCGAGGATGCGAAGAAGAACCTTATTAAAGTTTCCCTCAGAGGAACAACTATTCCTCATGAGATCATCGGTAAATACGGCGCAGGCGTTGTACTTCTCAAGCCGGCTGCTCCCGGTACCGGTGTTATCGCAGGCGGCCCGGTTCGTGCTGTCGTTGAGTCCGTCGGAATCAGAGACATCCGTTCAAAGGCACTGCGTTCAAACAATCCGTGCAATGTAGTCAGAGCTACTATTGACGGACTTTCAAGACTCCGTGACGTTGACGAGGTTGCAGCAGTTCGCGACAAGTCAGCTAAGGAAATTTTAGGTTAAGGAGGGCGGTACAAATGGCAGATGTACAGGTAAAGCTCGTTAAGAGCTTAATCGGCAGCAAAAAGGACCAGATTGCCACCGCTCATGCACTTGGTCTTCATAAGATCGGAGATGTTTCGGTTCAGCCGAACAATCCGCAGACACTCGGTAAGGTGAAGAAAATTCAGCATCTTATCGCTGTAACCGAAGCATAAGCAAGGAGGTGCGAATTATGAAGTTGCACGAACTTTCACCGGCGCCCGGCTCAACAAAGGAGCGCAAGCGTATCGGTAGAGGTGCAGGTTCCGGTCAGGGTAAAACTGCAGGTAAGGGTCACAAGGGCCAGAAAGCCAGAGCAGGCCGCGGTATGCGTCCGGGCTTTGAAGGCGGCCAGATGCCTTTACAGAGACGTCTTCCCAAGAGAGGTTTCAATAATATATTCCGCAAAGAGATCGTAGCTCTCAACATTAAGGATCTTGAGAAGAAGTTTGACAACGGCGCAGTTGTTGACACTGAGGCTCTCAGAGCAGCAGGACTTGTTAAGAATTCCTTTGACGGCGTAAAGATCCTTGGTAACGGCGAGCTCACTAAGAAGCTCACAGTTAAAGCTAACGCATTCTCAGAGTCTGCGAAGCAGAAGATCGAGGCTGCGGGCGGAATTGCAGAGGTGATTTGAAATGTTGAGGACGCTTGCCAACGCATGGAAAATCGCAGATCTTCGTAAGAAAATTTTATTCACGGCTCTTATCGTTCTGATCTTCAGAATCGGTGCAGCCATTCCGGTTCCTTTTGTCGCGGCGGGTGCCAACGGCATTTTCTCAGACGCACAGATGTCCGGAACGTTCATGGAATACCTGAACATGATGACAGGTAACGCTTTTAACTACGGTACGATTTTCGCAATGTCAATCACACCGTACATTAACAGCTCCATTATAGTTCAGTTGTTGACAGTTGCTATTCCCGCTCTTGAGCGTCTTTCAAAAGACGGCGAGGAGGGACGCAAGAAGATTGCAACGATCACCCGTTATGTAACGGTCGGTCTTGCTCTTCTTCAGAGTACAGCTTACTATTTCTACCTTCGTGGAAATAATTATCTTCTTATGAAAGACGTCGGCGTATTTGCCGATATCTTCCAGGCACTTGTTATTATCCTCTGCTTCTCCGCAGGATGTGCACTCATCATGTGGCTCGGAGAGCAGATCAATGACAAGGGAATCGGCAACGGAATCTCAATTATTCTTTTCGCCGGTATCGTTGCGAGAATCCCGTCAATCATCGCTTCACTTTTCGATGCAAACGGCGGTTACTTCTCATACGGCGGCGCTTATGCAGTCCTTTCTGTTGTTGTTGCGATTTGTCTTCTTCTTATGATCGCTTACATCGTTTGGATGGATAACGCCGAAAGAAGAATTCCCGTTCAGTACGCAAAGAGAGTTGTAGGCCGTAAGATGTACGGCGGACAGAGCACACATATTCCAATTAAGGTTAATATGTCAGGTGTTATGCCGATCATCTTCGCTTCTTCAATCCTTTCTCTTCCTCCGACAATCAACCTCTTCGTTGGTGCCAAGGATGGTGACGGCTGGTATGACCATTTCTTCAAGTTCTTCTCAAGCTCAAGCTGGGTATATGTGATTTTGTATTTCCTTCTTATAATCTTCTTCGCATATTTCTATGCTTCAATTCAGTACAACCCGATCGAGATGGCTAACAACATCCGTAAGAACAGCGGCGCTATTCCGGGTATCCGTCCCGGTAAGCCGACATCCGATTATATTCAGAAGATCCTTTCAAGAATCACCTTGCTCGGAGCTCTTCTTCTCTCGGTTGTTGCGCTCTTCCCGCTTCTGTTCCAGCTTATCACATCAGCTTGCGGTAAGCCGATGAACGTTTCACTTGGCGGTACTTCGATCATCATCCTTGTTGGTGTTGCGATTGAAACAGTTAAGCAGCTTGAGTCTCAGATGATGATGCGTCATTACAAGGGATTTCTTGACTAATCAAAAAGGAGTTAATTATGAAATTAATTCTTCTCGGCGCCCCGGGCGCAGGTAAGGGCACACAGGCAGAGGTTATCTGTAAGGCTCTCAATATTCCTGCGATTTCAACGGGCAATATAATCCGTGAAGCCCTCGCACAGGGCACGGAGATGGGCCTCAAGGCAAAGTCCTTCATGGATGCAGGTCAGCTTGTTCCCGATGATGTCGTTATCGGCATCATCAAGGAAAGACTTGCTAAGGACGACTGTGCAAACGGTTTTATCCTTGACGGTTTCCCGCGCACGATTCCTCAGGCGGAAGCACTCGACGCTATGGGCGTAATCATTGACAAAGTCATTGATATCGAGGTTCCGGATGAGAAAATCGCTGCAAGAATGTCGGGCAGACGTGTCTGCAAGGATTGCGGTTCCTCGTATCATCTGGAGTATAAGGCTCCGAAGGCCGAGGGTGTATGTGATGCTTGCGACGGTGAACTTATTCAGCGTAAGGACGACGCTCCCGAAACGGTTCTTGACAGACTTGCTGTTTATCACAAGCAGACAGAGCCGCTTAAAGATTACTATTCTAAGAAGGGAATTCTCAGAATAGTTGAAGGCCAGGAGGAGATCGCCGACACGTCGGCACTCACACTCAAGGCATTGGAGGATTAAGCATGATAGTGCTCAAAACGAACAGAGAGCTCGCTCTCATGAGAGAAGCTTGCATCATTTCGGCAGGAGCATTAAAGTTGGCAGGAGAGGCTGTCGAGCCGGGGGTTACCACGGCTGAGATAGACAAGATAGCCTATGATTATATCATCAAGTGCGGTGCAAAACCAAACTTCCTTAATTATAACGGCTATCCTGCCACCGCATGCATTTCCATAAACGACGAGGTTATTCATGGAATACCCAGCAAGAAGCGTGTTATCGAAGAGGGCGACATCGTAAGCATAGACTTGGGTGCGGTTCTCGAAGGCTTTAACGGTGACAATGCTGCTACTTTCGCGGCAGGAGCGATAAGCTCCGAAGCGAAGCGGCTGTGCGACACAACCAAGGAGAGCCTGTTTTTAGGCATTGAAAAGGCTGTCGCAGGCGGCAGAATCGGCGATATAGGCTATGCGGTACAGCATCATTGCGAGTCAAGGGGCTATTCCGTGGTCCGTGAATTTGTCGGACACGGAGTCGGTCACAAGCTCCATGAGGACCCCAGTGTTCCGAATTACGGAACCCCCGGAAGGGGAGTTCGCCTGTTGCCGGGAATGACGATCGCGATTGAACCGATGATCAACCTCGGTAAGGCAGACGTCAAAACGTTGCCGGACGGATGGACAGTAAAAACCCGTGACGGCAAGCTGTCGGCGCACTTCGAACACACGGTGGCAATTACACCGAGCGGTCCGAAGATACTCACTCTGCTTTAAGGAGGTGCAGTATATGTCAAAACAGGATATGCTTGAGCTTGAAGGTGTTGTTGTTGAGGCATTGCCGAACGCAATATTTCAGGTAGAGCTCGAAAACGGACACAAGATTTTAGCACATATTTCCGGTAAGCTCAGAATGAATTACATTCGTATCCTTCCCGGAGACAAGGTGACGGTCGAAGTTTCGCCATATGACCTCACCAAAGGAAGAATAACATGGCGATCAAAATAAGCTAAGGCTAATTTTTCAAGGAGGGCATTCAAATGAAAGTCAGACCTTCTGTAAAGAAAATTTGCGAGAAGTGCAAGATTATTAAGCGCAAGGGAAAAATCATGGTTATCTGTGAGAATCCTAAGCACAAACAGCGTCAGGGCTAATCCGACGCAAACCATTTATGGAGGTGCAACTGAGAAATGGCGCGTATATCAGGTGTTGACTTGCCGAGAGAGAAGAGAATTGAAATCGCTCTTACTTATATCTATGGCATCGGTCGTAAAACTGCCGGCGACATTATCGCAGCTACAGGCGTAGATCCCGACATCAGAGTTAAGGATCTGTCAGAAGACGATGTAGCAAAACTGCGTGAGTATATTGACCACAACGTTAAGGTTGAGGGTGATCTCCGCAGAGAGACCGCTTTTGATATCAAGAGACTTATCGAAATCGGTTGTTATCGTGGCGTACGCCACAGAAAGGGCCTTCCCGTAAGAGGACAGCGCTCAAAGACAAACGCACGTACACGCAAGGGTCCGAAGAAGACTATTGCTAACAAGAAGAAGTAATTAGGAGGGATAATATGGCACCTAAGGGTTCCGCTAAGAAGGGCACTGCGACACGCAGACGCCGTGAACGTAAGAACATTGAACGCGGCGCAGCTCATATCCAATCCACCTTCAACAATACTATCGTTACCATCAGTGATACACAGGGCAACGCAGTATCATGGGCAAGCGCTGGTGAGATGGGCTTCAGAGGTTCAAAGAAGTCAACTCCGTTCGCAGCTCAGACCGCTGCCGAGACTGCCGCTAAGATTGCTATCGAGCATGGTATGAAGACAGTTGAGGTTTACGTTAAGGGTCCGGGAGCAGGACGTGAAGCTGCAATCAGAGCATTGCAGACAGCAGGCTTGGAGGTAAGCCTTATCAAGGACGTTACTCCGATCCCGCACAACGGCTGCCGTCCGCCGAAGAGAAGACGTGTATAATTCAGAAGAAGGAGGATATTGATATGGCAAGAAATATGCAGCCTATTGCTAAGCGTTGCAAGGCTCTCGGCATTTCTCCGGCTGTTATGGGTTACAAGAATAAGGAAACTAATCGTAATCCTAAGGGTCAGATGAGAAGAAAGAAGTCCGAGTATGCTCTTCAGCTCAACGAGAAGCAGAAGGTTAAGTTCATATATGGTATGCTTGAAAAGCAGTTCTATTCATATTATGAAAAGGCTACGAAGATGCAGGGCAAAGCAGGTGAAAATCTCCTTGTTCTTTGCGAACGCCGTCTTGACAATGTTGTTTTCCGTCTCGGATTTGCAGCAACTCGTCGTCAGGCTCGTCAGCTCGTTGCTCACGGTCATTTCACCATCAACGGTAAGCGTGTAGACATTCCGTCATACATGGTTAAGCCGGGTGAGGTTATCTCCGTTTGCGAGAACAGCAGATCAAGCTCTGTATTCACAGAGCTTACAGGCGAGAAGGCACCGGTTGTTCTTCTTCCGAAGTGGCTTGAGAAGACAGATGATCCGTTTACCGGTAAGGTTGTTGCTATGCCGTCACGTGACGATATAGACTACCCCGTTGAGGAGCATCTCATCGTCGAGCTTTATTCAAAATAATTAACCGTATACTTAATACAACAAGGAGGGTTTTGAATGATTGGCATAGAAAAACCAAGAATCGAAACAGCCGATGTTTTACCTGACGGTACTTACGGTAAATTTGTAGTAGAACCTTTGGAGAGAGGTTACGGCACAACTCTGGGCAACAGCCTCAGACGAGTTCTTCTTTCTTCATTGCCGGGCTACGCAATAACTTCCGTTAAGATTGACGGAATTCTTCACGAGTTCTCAACGATCCCGGGCGTCAAGGAAGACGTTACGGAAATCGTTCTTAACTTGAAGAGCGTAATCCTTAAAATTCACGGCGATGGTCCCAAGACCATGTACGTTGATGTTAAAGGTGAAGGTGAAATCACCGCAGGCTCCTTCAAGACAGATTCAGATGTTGAGATCCTTAATCCGGATCTTCACATTGCATCTCTTGACAGCGACGCTCATGTGGTAATGGAGTTGACCTGTAACAACGGTCGTGGCTATGATTCTGCCGAGAGAAACAAGCAGTATCTTCAGCCGCCGATCGGCGTTATTGCAATCGACTCGATCTATTCACCGGTATTAAAGGTAAATTACACAGTCGAGAACACACGTGTCGGCCAGATAACCGACTATGATAAGCTGACACTTGAAGTGTGGACAAACGGTACAATTTCCGCTAAGGAAGCCGTTTCTCTGGGCGCCAAGATCCTCAACGAGCATCTCAGTCTTTTCGGAGATCTCTCTGATGAGGCTTTTGAAACCGAGATAATGGTTGAGAAGAGTAAGAATGGCAAGGAAAAAGTCTTGGAGATGACCATTGAGGAACTTGACCTGTCTGTGCGCTCTTTTAACTGCTTGAAGAGAGCAGGAATCAATACAGTGGAGGACTTGATCGGTAAGTCCGAGGACGATATGATGAAGGTTCGTAACCTTGGCAGAAAGTCGCTTGATGAGGTTGTTGCAAAGCTTGCTTCCCTCGGATACGATCTTCGCAGGGATGACGACTGATTGTCAAAGCTGTAATTAAATCAAACAACACACTAACGGTAAAGGAGTGACTTTTAATGCCAGGAGCCAGAAAGCTTGGAAGAGCAAGTGACCATCGCAAGTCAATGCTCAGAGGCATGGTAACATACCTTTTAGAGAACGGCAGAATAGAGACCACCGTTACGAGAGCAAAGGAAGTTCGTGCAATGGCTGAGAAAATGATTACCATTGCTAAGGATAACACACTTCATTCAAGAAGACAGGTTTTAGCATACGTTACCAAAGAGGACGTTGTTAAGAAACTTTTTGATGAAATTGCTCCGAAATACAAGGACGTAAACGGCGGTTATTGCCGCATTATTAAGACAGGCGCCCGCCGTGGTGATGCAGCGGAAATGTGCATCATCGAGCTGGTTGACACCGAGTCGAAATAATCAGGTATAAATCCGTATAAATCAACGGCAGACACGAAAGTGCCTGCCGCTTTTTTTTGTTAAGAAATATTCGGACATAATTTAAATTTTAGTTGATAACGGTAAAAAATCATGTATAATGATTATAGATAAAAATGCGGAAAGGAAAATACTATGAAAAAAATAATTGCAGCAATAATTGTTCTGTTTATCGTATTTGTCGTTGCTTTGGGTGCGGAGAGCAGCTTTTCAAAAGAAAAAATTGATTTTGTCGGCGAAGCAGAAAATATTGAATACTATTTTGAAAAAATGTATCTTTATAATACAATGCAAGATGAATTTGATGCAACGGCAAACCTGTTGGAAATAAACACTCGGGTCGTTGCGCTTAATGAAAATGAAAAAATTCAATTTAAGCTGCCTCACAAGCCGCTTAGAATTTATGAATTGGCGGCAAATGAAAAGGGAGATAGAATCAAAGTTGATTACGATAAGGCGAGCAGGTTATATACACTTTCCGATTTGCAGTCAAGCGAAGTAAGCGAATACAACATCGTTGCCGATTACGGCTTGATAAAAAATATTTACTGCTTCAGGATTTACAACAAGACATATATTGAGAAAAACAAAACACAAAAGCCTGCCGCAGGACTTGTAAAAAGTGCGTATGACATATCCGAAAGAAATGAAAAAATAATTGTAAAAACGAACGGAACAAATTATCAAGACGACACTGTGATTTTTGAATTATTCATAAAAAATAATGAGAATAAACCGATAAGCTGTTCGTCATTTAAACTTGAAAAAAAGATAGGCGATAATTGGTATTCGGTCGATGAAAATGATCTTTCTTACAATGCGGAGGTTTATGAAAAATTTAAGCAGGAATCAGAAGGCACAGTCAAAACGAATGAAAGTAAAACAATCGGAATTCCGATGAGCTTTTGTGTGCTTTTTGATTTAGAATCGCTCGACGGCGTGTCAAGCGGCACTTACAGAATTACAGTCCCTTTTACCTGCGAAAATAAGAACGGTTACTCAATTTCAAATACGTTCACTGTCGGATATGTTGGCTGAAAGGGGCCGTCGGAATGAAAAAGACAAGTAAAAAATCGTACGTCGGAATTGTTTGCATTTGTGCTTTGGTCGCTGCGCTTGTGTTCGGAGGAAAAGCAATTCTAATTCGATATGCCGCAAAGAATTCTTCGCTTGACGGACTGCAAGCCGCCGAAAAATTTGACGGAAGATATTACGACAAAGAAAACAATTTATATCTCGACTTTTCCGAAAAAGACGAGGAATTTTTAATGACCGACGGTTCAACGGTCTATCATGTTTCTTTCAGACGAGGAGGATTCAGCGGAGATTTGTTCGTAATGATTTCCGATGAAAGCGGAGAGAACGAAGCCTTTACGGGCAGCGCAAAAATTGATAAAGACGGCTCTGTTATCAAGATAGAATGTGACTCAAAGAAATATAATAAATTGAATTTTACAAAAGAAAAAGCTGCGCTTTGTGATGAAGTGCAGCCTTTCTATTTATCTTTTTTCCTTAACATATATCGCAATGGCGGTCATGTCGTCACGCTGTTTACCGAGCTTGCGCTCACATGCCGAGTTAACAATAAATTCTGCCAGTTCACGGGGAGAATGATTTGTATCCCAAAGCTTCATTTCCTGCTGAATCCAACCGTTGCAGTCGCCGAGTACGCCGTCGGAAATCATTAAAATAATATCGCCGTTCTCGGGCTTTGCCGTTGCTTTTGAAAACTCAATTTCACGCAGAATTCCTATCGGCAGCGAGGCCTGCTCAAGAGATGCGACGCTGTCCTTATGGCGGATAAAGGTAGCTGCCGCACCGGCCTTCATAAAATCCGTTCTGCCCGTGTAAAGGTCAATGCAAACAACATCGAGAGTGGCAAGCGATTCATCCGAGCTTTTTACAAGCAACGCCGAGTTCGCAATCGGCAGGGCGCAGTCGAAGCTCAGCCCCGATTTGATCAACTTTGAAAAAAGCTCCGCCGCCATTGCCGAATCAACCGCCGCTCGGCTGCCCGTTCCCATGCCGTCGCTGAGCACTGTTATATGTCTCCCGTTTTCGTCCCGAAAGCTCCTGTAATAGTCGCCGCAGACCTTTATATCATCGGCGGAGCGGCTGAATGCGCCGACCTCAACGTCGTAAATTATTTCCTGCTTGAATTTCATCACACATTCATCGTCGCCTGTGTCGATATCGGGAATATCAAGTACCGTTCCCGTTGCCATGGAGAGCGCATCGGTGAATTGAGTTATATTAAAATTATCTCTCGGCGTCGAGACTTTAAGATTTACGCTTATTCTCCCAAATTTATCAAGATAGCTTTCACAGCCTATGACGTTAAGACCAGATTCCTTTGCTTCCTCGCCGCAGATGTCGGAAATCTCCGTATTAAGATTCAAATCCTCGTCAAATTCGCAGGCGATATCATGTAGAATATCCGCCATGCTCTTAAATTGGTCGGACATAAGGCCCTGCATTTGCTCAACCTTGCCCTGCGCACCGAGCGACGCAACATAGCTCATGTATCTCATGGAAATTTTTTCTTTCATCTCTTCAAAGCAGTAACACGCTTCGGGAAAATTTTTCGGGAAGTGCATTTCGCCGAGAGTTGCACGGTCGGTCAAAGCTCTTGAGATTTTGTCGATCGTCTCGTCGTTCGGGCGGCGCACTTCTTCACGACAACTCTTTTTTAAATCACAGTTGTCGCATACTTTGTTCCACGCCGACTTGACGGCGAGCCGCAGTTCTTTTTCGTGCTGAGGGGCGAGAGTTCTCTGAACGGTGTCAACGCAATCCGAAAGCTCGGTTATCGCTTCGGAAGCTTCGGTCAGTCGTCGTGTCAGCACACGGCTGTTGTTGCTTTTTATGTAAACGGGAATGGGTAAATTTACCTTTTCGCTGAGAAATGAAAAAAATCTGTCGGGCAAAAGCAAAAATATTGCGGCGGCAACAAGAGCCTCAACAATTGCAAGATATGCCTTGAGCGATGAGTCAATCAGCGCACAAACGGCAGCACAGCCGACAAAGCCGAGAGCGGCAAAATATTTGTTTTTGCGTGAAAGCTCGCCGCATAAAAGTCCCGACAGCGCATAGCCTGCACCGAGGAAAGAAACCTGACCGCTGAGCCCGACACATATTCCGACGCAAACGCCGGCAAGGGTTCCTCCGTTTCCGTTTTTCAGTCTGCCGAGCAGAAGGATGACAAAAGAAAAGATAACGCCTACAAAAGAAAAATTCAGCACGGTGTATTTGTAAAACGGCATCAGCAAAAAGCCTGCCGATAAAAGAGTGATCATAAATTCCTTCGTCGTGAAGCGCGAAAAATCCTTCTCGCCGAAAACAAGTAAATTGCCTTGTACGAAAATGTAGGTGCCGACGCAGCAAAGCATGGATTCGTATATAATCGTAATAAAGGTTTCAAGCTCAAAGCCTGTGGCAAACATTATTGCTCCGCTGATGATGAGCATACTGAGAAATGAATTTATATAGGGCGTGATTTTCATCAGCTCAGAGCCGAAATGCCGCGCGCAGATCTCGTTGATCATACAGCAAAAAAGGGCGACGGCGAGATATTTCACCGTGTCGGTCGCATCAAAAAAAACAAAAGAGCCGATTACTGTTCCTGCTGTTGCGGCGATGCATTGCATACCCGAAAGCGAAGCAATGAGCGATATTGAAAAAGGAGAGACTGTTCCCGTAACAAAAGGATTCATCAGCAAAAATCCGAAAATAAATGCCAGTACCGTTTTCATAACGGGTTTGAATTGCAGCTTAGGCTGTTTCTCGTCCTCTTTTACCGTAATGAAGTTTTTAACTCTTGTTTTCAACATAATTCTTATCTCCCTGCTACTCAATGGTTATCTATATTTTATAACTCGCCTAAGGAAAAACAGGTCGAAAGAAAAAGGGGCATTAGAGGAACATTTGAGGAAGTTTGAAAATAAACGCCGTTTTGTCTTGTTTTTTGTCCCTGATATATGTTAATATATATATGTTTATATTTTCAGAATAGAGGATTATTATGGATAATGAAAAACGCACCGAACGCGACGATCTTATAATAGGAAGAAATGCCGTTTCCGAAGCCCTCAAAAGCGGCAGAGCAATTGATACTTTGCTGGTGGCAAAGGGCGAGCGTAACGGCTCAATAGGACAGATTCTCGCAAAATGCCGTGATCTTGGAGTCGTCATCAAAGAGGTTTACAGAAAAAAGCTTGATATGATGTGCAATTCTTCAACTCATCAGGGTGTTGCCGCTTATGCCGCCTCGCATGAATATGCAAGCATGGAGGATGTTTTTGCACTTGCAGAGGAGAGAGGCGAAAAGCCATTTATAATTATTTGCGACGAGCTTGAGGATCCGCATAATCTCGGAGCAATTCTCAGAACGGCGGAGGCGACGGGCGTTCACGGAGTTATCATTCCAAAAAGGCGAAATGCTTCCCTGAGCTATGTTGTCGGAAAAGCGTCGGCCGGAGCGGTAGAATATGTCCCTGTTGTCAGGGTTGCAAATCTTGCCCAGACTATGGATGAGTTGAAGGAAAGAGGAATTTGGTTCTACGGTGCAGACATGGACGGAGAGAACTGGTGCGGCGTTGATTATGACGGCGGAGTCGGACTTGTTATCGGTTCGGAGGGAAAGGGCATCAGCCGACTTGTTAAAGAGAAATGCGATTTCATTGTGTCTATGCCGATGAAAGGAAAAATAAATTCACTCAATGCCTCCGTTGCGGCAGGTGTACTCATGTATGAGGTCGCAAGGCAGAGGTCGGGAATCAAAGCTAAGGGGTGAGATCCTTGTCAGATTTAACAAACGAACAGCTTATGGAGCTGATTGAAGAAATAAAAAAGAAAAACGGCGGCGAAACCGATGCGAAAAACTGGTCGCATGAGGATATCGAGCGTTTGCTTGAGCTGACCGACAGAGGAAAGCAGCTTGAGGAGCTTGACCGAGAGAGAGACGGAGTCCCCGAGGAGCAGTCCGCCTCGAACGAAGAATTCTCTGAATCCGAAGCAGAACCGACCGTCGAAGAAACAGAAGAACCCGACGAGGTTCAGGCGAAGGATGCCGAAGAAGCGGAAATCGTAATTGAAGGGCAGACCGGTCAAAGCGTTGACAGTGAGATTGATGACGATGAATTTGAAGCCGAAAGCCTGGAAAATGCCGTTAAGTTTTTGTCGGGCGAAATGAAGACGGAAAAGGAAGAAAACATAAAGCCTTTTGATATTTCCGAAGAGCACGAAAACACAGACGGTGATGACAGGCTGAAATCAATAATGACGGATGTTGCGCCTCTCAAAGAAGAAAAAGCCGTTGCTTCGGCGAAGAAAAGCCTGTTCGAATTCGCAAAAAAAATAAAAATTTCCGGCAAAAAAATCTTTGAGTCATTCAAAAACAAATCGGAGAAAAAGGAAGAAACAAGCGACGAAGTTTTTGATGATGAGCTTGAGGAAAAAGAGGAGGAAGATGTTGAAAGTATTTCTTTCCCCGAGGACGAAAAAACAAGGCAGATTCCCACCCTTGAAGCGACAAGAGAGGTCTATATCGAAAAGCCGGGCTTTGTTATAAAGAAAGGTGAGGCGCAGGAGGATCTTGAGGGCGCGCCTATAATCATGTCGGCGGACGATGCGCTTAAAGACGAAAAGGCAGCGGAGGGAGAACAAACTCCCGCCGGTGATTTTCAAAATAAGATTCGTGATGCCGAGCTTGGCGGACAGATGGTTTTCAGCGGAATGGACACGGAGGATGAAGCGCCGAACCGAATCGACGAGAGCGAAGCAGAGAAAGAGCTTTTTGAAAAGAGAAAAGAAAAAATCAGCAAGTTTTCATTGCTTGAAAAGGATGAAAACGGAGATCCTTACGGGCTTGATCCGGAGAGCAGTAAAATAGGAGAGCTGTTTGCCTCGAACGAGGAAAGGCCGAGAAGAAAAGAATCGGAAAGCTTTGTGGGAATCGAATATTCGCAGACGAAGGATTCACGCAGAGTAATAAGATATCTTAACACGCAAAAGAAAAAATCTCTGAATAAAATTGTCGGGCTCGGAGTGGTTCTCGGCTTGACTGTTTTTGTCAGCATTTTTTCTGCATCGGCAACTACGATTGCGGGCGACAGAATTCTTACCATCTTTTCAAACTTTGTTTTACTTTGCGCCGGACTTGTTGTTGCAAATCAATCTATAGTCGGCAGTTTTGAAATGCTCAGGCGAAAAAAAATAAATATTAACACGATGATTTCCATATCGGCGATAATTTGTTTCTTTCAAAGTTTGCTGATGCTGATTTTTTATTTTGCCGACAAAAATACTGTCAGCGTTTTTTCGGGCGCAGGGCTGGTGCTTCTCTTGACGGGTGAGATAAACAATTATATTGTTCATTCGCGAACGGTTGACGCAATGGAAATGTGCACGGGTGACAATAAGGACAAGCTGTACAGTATCGAAGGAATTTCCGACGATAAAGATGCGGTTGAGCTTGCAAAGAACGTTAAGAACACGAGCCCGAGAATTCGTTTTTCCTGCAAGACCAAATTTCCGGCGCACCTCATTGAGCTTTGTATGAGCGAAACCTCGGCAGATAAAATAACAAGATTTTTGCTTCCGCTTACCGCGCTTCTGGCGCTGATAAATCTTGCAATTGCATGGGCGGTCAAAAGAGATTTTGCGACGGGCTTTGCTGCGTTCTCAATAACGTTTGCTATGTGTGTTCCTGCTTATGCTCCGCTGCTTTACGAGCTGCCGCTCAGCCGTGCAAATAAAAAGTTCAACAAGGAGGGCGGAATGATTTCCTGTCAGGATGCCGTTAACGAGCTTTGCAGAACGAATGTTGTTATTATCGACAGTAAAGATCTCTTTGACCAAAAGGCCTGCTCGATGCACGGCTTCAAGGATTTTAAAAATGTACGCCTTGACGATGCGATGCTTTATGCCGCGGCAATGGTTATCCGCTCGGGCGGACCGCTTATGGGTGTGTTCGATCAGGTGGTTGTAAACAGACGTGATCTTCTCCCTGCCGTCAAGAGCTTCAGCTATGAAGAAAAGCAAGGTATTTCGGGCTGGATCTTCGGTCAGAAGGTCGTTCTCGGAAACCGTTTGATGATGGTGAACCATAACATACAGATTCCCGAAACGGTTGACGAGGATAAGTATCTTATAGCAGGTCACGAGGTTTTGTATCTCGGCATAGCACATAAGCTTGCGGCGATGATGGTTGTCGACTATGCTCCGAATGAACAGATTCGCCCATATCTTTTAAAGCTTCGGGACAGCGGAGTAAGTATTCTTGTCCGCAACTGTGATCCGAACGTCAATGAGGCGATGATTTCAAGCTGCTTCGACATGAGATTGAACAACATTAAAATTCTTAACTCATCATCGGGCAGAATTTTCAAAAAATATAAATCAAGACCCAAGCTTTCGGCAAGAGCCGTTGCAATCCATGACGGCACGCCGTACACTTTTATGAAAAGCCTTTGCCTCGCTTCAACGCTGAGGCAAATGTTCAAAGTTTCGGGTCTGCTGACAATGCTCGGAATTCTGATGGGTTTTGTCATTGTGCTGATACTTTCGGCAATGAATGTCATATGTGATTTGCCGCAGATTTTTGTTCTGCTGATGCAAATACTTGTGACCTTCGGATTTATCGGAATCGTCAATGTTGTCAGCATCGGAAATTCATCAAAATAATTCCCAAAGGGCTGACGCATTTAGCGCTTTCTGCATCTAAATGCGTCAGTTCGTTTTCTTGAAACCGGCTTATACAAATGTGTAAAGTTATATATGATTTGAAAGGAGATTTTTTAATGATAAAATTCGGAGTTATAGGCTCGGGCTGGATTGCCGAGGAGTTTGTTAAAGGAGCGAAGCTCGTTGACGGGTTCGTATTCTCGGCGATGTATTCCCGCACATATGAAAAAGGAAAAGCGTTTGCCGAAAAATTCGGCGGAGCTCCGGTTTATACGGACTTGAATGAATTTGCGAAAAGCAATGTTGATGCCGTCTATATTGCAAGTCCGAATTCACTTCATTATTCCCAGAGCAAACTGATGCTTGAAAACGGAAAGCATGTGCTTTGCGAAAAGCCGATTACAATAACGCCGGAAGAATTTACAGAATTATGTGAGCTTGCCGAGAGAAAAAAATTAGTTTACACGGAAGCAATAATGATGCTGCATCTTTCGCAAAGAAAAATTATAAAAAAGAAGCTTGAATCACTCGGAAAAATTTCAACGGCTCATTTTGATTTCTCTCAGCTTTCTTCGAAATATCCCGCATTGCTTCGCGGAGAAAACCCGAACATTTTCAACCCTGAAATGAAAACAGGCTGTCTGCGTGATCTCGGAATTTACTGCTTTTATCCGGCGATTGATTTTTTCGGCGAGCCGGAAAAAATTATTTCTTCGGCGGGATTCCTTTCAACCGGAGCGGACGGCTACGGCACGGCAATTCTTGACTATGCCGATAAACAAGTTACGTTGACCTATTCAAAAATCGGTCAGGATTATCTGGGTTCTCAAATAATCGGCGACAAAGGCACGATGACTTTCGGCTCGATTTCCAAGCTGACCGACGTGGAAATCTGTTATAGTGACGGCGCGAAAGAAAAGCTTGTCGGCGAAGTGGAAAAGCATGTATTGATGAGCGAGGAAGCAAAGGATTTTTATGATTATATTTGCGGCAGCAACAGTGATTTGAAAAAAATAAATGCTGAAATTTTATCTGTTCTGAGAGCAATGAATACAGTTATAATTCATTGTAATATAATTTAAAAAATGATTAACAATCGAACAAATTTCATATAACTATTTTTGCACTTTTTGATAAAAAAAACATTGACTAATCGTTTGAAATATGTTAAAGTAATATATATGTAATAGTGTGCCCATGGGACAAGTGCCCCCTTTTGTACAAAAATACAAGATGTTGTATTTTGTCGATTGTTGGCCACAAGGCAAAAAGTATCAGCGGATTTTACATTGATGGAGAGTGTCGCATATGGCTGAAAACAAAAAGAAAACCGGATCCGGCAGAACGCTCAGAACGCTTGAGCTTAGGTACAGACCGGTCTTTGACATTCACTTGAATATGGCGATAGATTATGAAATCTCAATGCTTATCAATGATAAGGTTATGGGAGTCATGCTACCGAAGCTTTTTGTCCCGATAGCGGAAAAGTCAAACCAGATCGTTCAGCTTAATCTTTGGGAGGTTGAAGAAGCCTGCGAAGCGATTAAGCGCTGTGAGGAACGTGAGGCCGACCTGAACTCTATAATCGTTCAGATTTCGGTCAAGAGCTTCGCAAAGAAAAATTTTGTTGCTCAAGTCAAGAAAATTCTTGACAAGCACGGAATTTCTCCCGACAGGTTTTGCTTTGATATAAATGAAAGCATTCTTGAAGCGGTTAAGGATCAGGTAATGGAAAATATCATGGCGTTCAGAGAGATGGGCCTCAAGGTTTCCATTAACGATTTCGGTCTTGAATATACATCTCTTACTCATCTTGCTCATTACGACGTCGATTATATCGGGCTTCACAAAAGCTTGCTTGATGGGATAATGACAAGCGAAAGGGTTCAGAACACGGTGCAGGGAATCATTGATTTCTGCAAAAAGATAGACACGCAGGTCAGGGTCGACGGAATAGAGTCCAAGGAAATGTTTGATCTTCTCAACAAGATGGGAGCGGATCAGTTCACCGGATCTTATTTCGGCGAGGCGATGAAAGAAAAACAAATCAACTAAGGGGTGATCGGCTTTGGCAAAGAAAGATAAGAAAAATCCGCTTCCCGGCGACGGAGCAACTCCCGAGCAGGACCGCATGAGCCGATACGGAGTCAGAAGAGAGTCCAAAAAGGTCAAGAAAAGAGAAGCAGTTATTCGTATTCTTCTCATAATTCTTGTTCTCCTTTTGATTTTTCTTTCTGTTATGTTCGGATGCTCCTCATACATAAACGAGAGAAGAGAATATGACGACATAATCAAAAATGCCATGCTTGATGAAGTTCCGGAGATCAACAGCTTTGATGATTTAAAAAGAGTTGTTGATAAAATGGACAGAGAGACCCAGGCCGTCAGCACGGCAATCAATACGCTTGAGCTTACTCCCGGACAGATCAGCTTCATCAAGGCAAAGCTTACTCAGATCAGGGACGATATCAACAAGATCCTTGATGCGGATATTGATGATATCGGCGGAGCAACAACTACCGCAAAAGAGGTTACCAGTATTCGAGAGGTAACAAGCGTCAGAATTCAGACGCTTCAGCGTATTCAGCAAATTACAAGAGTTATTGAACAGCGTGTCGAGCGCATAGAGACAGTTATTAAGACTATTGAAAAAGAAGTTACAAGCGTCAGACCTGTTGAGATCACAAGATACAGCGATATCACCCGTTTCAGCGACATTACAAGATACAGCGACGTAACACGTTTCAGCGATGTAACGAGATACAGCGACGTAACACGTTATAATGATGTAACAAGATACAATGATGTGACTCGTTACAGCGACGTTACAAGATACAGTGATGTAACAAGATATAGTGATATAACAAGATACAGTGATATAACACGTTACAATGATGTAACAAGATATAATGATGTTACCCGTTACAGCGATATAACAAGGTACAGTGATATAACAAGGTACAGTGATGTTACACGTTATGTCGAGGTTCCGAGCTATTCGGTTGTAACCAGTATCAGCGAGGTTACAAGCATTCGCGAGGTCGAGGTAATTAAAGAAGTTGTCAAAGAGGTTATCAAGGAAGTTGAAGTTATCAAGGAGATCATTAAGGAGATCGAGGTTACAACGATTGTTCCCGTGACGAGCATCAGCGAAGTAACGAGTATCCGTGAGATCGTTGAAAACAAGACGAGCGTAACCGATACAGGTGACTTTACAGCGATAATCAATAAGTCGGAGCCGACAAGAGGACTTCTCCTTTCCGAATCCGGAGATTTCTCCGATATGAAGGCAGTGCTCAGCGGCGCAAGTGTAAACGATATGGGCGACTGCACATACACATGGCTTCCGTCGGCGGCAGAGCTTGACAGTATTGACGGTTCTCATAACCGTTCAAACGGCAAGGAATTCTTTGCATACACATTCTATGCTAAGAATGTGGGAGATGTTGATGTCAGCTACACCGCAAACCTTCAGATTGAATCTGTAAATCTCGGTGCCGATGAGGCGGTCAGAGTTATGGTAATCAAAGACGGCGGAACACCCACTATTTACGCTAAGCCGAAAAAGGGAACAACCGACGTATTTGACACCAATGATAAATACAATAAGGACGACAAACTGTTTATAAATGATTCAACAGTCATGCAGGATAAGAACGTCCTTACAAAGGCCGGCAGCTATCATAAATATACGATAGTAATGTGGCTTGAAGGCTGGGATCCTGATTGTGTCAATGACATTTTGGGCGGAAGCATTAAGCTCTCGATGAAATTTGATTATGATTATGTATAAGCTTACGTGACGGGAAGCCTACACATATAAGATTAATTTCATCGAACTAATGCAAAGCTCCGGATATCAAAGACAATTCGGATAAAAATTGTGCGTTTGGCGGCGCGTTAACGGTCGCCAAGGCATGAAATCTTTATGGAGGTAAAGATAATGAAAAAGACATTCAAAAAGCGCGCATTCATTTCTGCCATTGCAATGCTTATCGTATCTGCTATCGTTCTTACGTCAGCTACATATGCATGGTTCTCAATGGCAAAAAGAGTTGAAGTCGAGTCCATGGAATTGAACGTCACATCACCTGAAGGTATTCAGATTTCTGCAAATACCTCTGCTTTCACAACAAAGCTTACAGCTGATGAGATTTCCGGCACCACAACAACACGTTTCTCGGCATATGAAGGAAATATGAACAATATTCCCGGTACTCTTAAGCCGTCATCGTCAGTTTTTGCAACCAACGGAAACCTTCCGAAATTCTTCGACGGATCAATCAATGATTCAGGCAGAATGGATATCTACGCAAGATCCGATGTCGACAGTGGATTTGTTGCATTTGACCTTTTCGTAAAGGTTAAGGCAGAAACAGTTGTTAAGTTCGGTTCAACGAAGATAACATGCGAAGGCAACCCTGAGCTTCCCACAGCTATGCGTGTAGCACTTGTAAACTGCGGCACAGTAGCTGAAAAGGCAGACGCTGCTGCTATCCAGAGCGTTCTTCCGGGTACAGACAAAACTAAGAAGGTTGTTTATGAAGTTGACGCCGCTAACCACACTGCAGCTGCTTCAGCTCTCGGTGCAGGCGGAATCATGACAACAAACCCGCTCAAAGCAGCAGGTCTTAATATCGGCACAAACTCGACATACAACAACATTGTTTCAAATGTAACTTACATTAGCCCGCTCGAGGCTACACTCGCAACATCTTCCTCACAGGCAAGAGTTACTGTTGCAGCAGGTATCACGCGTGTAAGAGTTTACATGTGGATGGAAGGTAATGATGTTGACTGTGCAAACGATGTTGCAGGCGCAACTCTTAACTTCAACCTTGTTCTTGAAATAGACTAATTTGTATATTTTCGGAACATTCGGATCGTTGATTCGAGTTTAACCCGTCACTTTGGGAGGGTGACACCGCTAACCCGGTGTCACCCGTGATCCTAAGCTAAAAGGGCGATTTGTCAACACAGACGGCTGTGATGACAAATGACCTTTTTAGGAAAAAAATACAGGAGTGAATGTTGTAAATGAATGAAAAAGGGAAAAGCATTTGGGGTGTTATTTCCGACATATTGCTGATTATTATAATTATAATTGCGATTATTATAACGGTTATGACGTTTACCTCAAAAAATTCGGATATGGGCATTGGAAATGTTCTCGGATATACGCCGTTTGCCGTACAGTCTGATTCAATGGATTCCGGCGAACCGTCGGGTTTCGGAACCGGCGATCTGATAATCTCCAAGGAGGTTAAAGATCCCGAAACACTTCAGGTGGGCGATGTTATTACTTACACCACTATTATTGAGGGTGAAAAGGCAGGCAAAAAAATCAGAGGCTATAATACGCATAGAATTACCGATATACTGAAGGCCGGGGATGGCTCGGTTTATGCGTTTGTTACAGCCGGTGATGCCGTAGGAATGGAGGATACCGTAAACGTTCTTCCTGACGAGGTTATTGCCAAGCAGGTTAACTCGGGTATAGACAAAGAAACGGGAAAAAAGCTCACGGGAATGAAGATTGCTAATTTCGGTTCAGCGCTCAGTTTCCTTCAAAGCAGAACTGGCTTTATGATTTGCATCATAATTCCGCTCGCCCTGTTCTTTATTTGGCAGATTTATAAGCTGATTTCCATGTTTATGACTGCCAAGGCAGAAAGCCTTAATGAAGAGTCAAAGCAGCGGGTAATTGATGAATATCTGGCTCAGCAAAAGAAAGAAAACTCCCAAAATAAAGAAGAAAAATAACATTCAACTCATACCAATATAAAACTTAAAAACAGAGGGTGACCGAAATGACAATCACAAAGTTCCTTGCAGAATTTTTAAACCAGTTTTTCGTAAAAGGTGTTTGGGGTATATTTAAAGGTATCGGCTTGGGTATTGCCAATATTTTCAATATTCCGCAGTACATAAAAATCTTTAAAGCCTGGGCAGGAAAGTTTACTATCGTCGATTGGCTCCTTGCAATCGTTGCCGTTATCGCAACAGTAGCGGTGCTTGCAGCTATAGTAATTCTTGTTGTTGTGCTTATTAAAAAGTATGTAAGAGTACGAAAGACTCTCGTTGACCAGGAAGAGCTTCTCATGGAAGTCGGTAACCTTAATCGTGAGGTTATTAAGCTCAACAACGAGAAAGAGAGAATTCTTGCCATGAAGGTTTCACAGCTCGGTCTTAACCCCGGTGAAAGCCCGTATGACGAGAATGGCGAGGAGACAAAGGAAGAAAAGAAAGACGGTGAGGTTGATAAAACAGCCGACGATTACAGCCGTTTCTACAAGTGTACTCAGGTTGACCTCGAAATTGAGAACTATGTTGCTCCCGATTTTGATAATGAAATCACACTTCCGGAAATCTGCGAAAGGTTCCGCAACTTTGCTTGCTCACGTCTTGGTCTTTTTTATGAGATCAAGATCATCAGATTGTTCCTTTCCGCGTTTGCTTCAACAAGACTTATAATTCTTCAGGGTATTTCAGGTACCGGTAAAACTTCTCTTGCTTATGCATGGGGTAAATTCCTTAAGAACCCTGTTACAATTGCTTCGGTTCAGCCTTCATGGCGTGACCGTACCGAGATATTCGGATACTTCAACGAATTCACAAAGCGTTTTAATGAGACGGAAGTTCTCAAAAAGATGTATGAGGCTACATTCAAAGAGGAAATATTCATTACTGTTCTTGACGAAATGAACATTGCCCGTGTTGAGTATTATTTCGCTGAGCTTCTTTCAATCCTTGAAATGCCGTCAAGAGACGAGTGGGTTGTTTCCCTTGTTCCGAGCGTATGGCCGACCGATCCGAAGCATGTTATCGACGGTAAGCTCAAGCTCCCCGAGAACATGTGGTATATCGGTACAATCAATAACGATGACTCGACATTTGCTGTTTCCGATAAGGTTTACGACCGTGCTATTCCAATCGACCTTAACAGTAAGGGTAAGTTCTTTGAGGCTCCGTACACAGAGGAGCTTAACCTCAGCTATAAGCACCTTGAGGGCATGTTCCTTGAGTGCCAGACCAAGTATAAAGTTTCCGACGAGAACCTTAAGAAGATTGAGGAGCTTGACGACTATGTTATCGAACATTTCCGTCTTGCTTTCGGTAACCGTATTGTTAAGCAGCTCAAGGAATTCGTTCCTGCATATGTCGGCTGCGGCGGAACGGAAATTGACGGTATTGACTTTGTTCTTGCCAAGAAGGTTTTCCGTAAGTTTGAAAGCTTGAACCTTTCATTCATCCGCGATGAAATCGACGGACTCGTTACATATCTTAACAAGCACTTCGGCAAAGCAAACATGAACGAGTGTAAAGAGTATCTCCAGCTCCTTAAGAGACTTATGTAATCCCGAAACCGTTATTATAACTTTTGTCAAAGGGGACATACTTAATGAACAAATCGTATCTTGAATTATATCTTGAATACAAGGATTATCTCGCGTCGGCAACTTCCGATAACGAGTTTTACAGCGAAATGGATACTGCCATAAACAGCGGTACGAACAGCTATTCCTTGTTCAACAGATATTTTGATAAGAAGATCGACCTTAAGTGGGTTGAGGAGATCGAAGCGTGCATCATTCCCCTTGACAATATTATCCGTGTTCCGAGAAAGTTTATCGTTCAGGAAGAAGAAATCGTTCCCATTGAACGTGCCAGAAAAATCACGAACGAATCTATCCGTCACCTTGCTCAGCATACAAATATGATTGCCAAGGTTGAAGGCGATGATGTTACACCTAACCAGATTCTCAACGTTTTCCGTGAGGAAAGCTACGAGGTTTATGAAAACAGATTTGTTTTCACTCTTATGCAGAACCTCGTCAGATTTATTGATGTAAGATATAATGTTCTTTTCAATATTTCCGACGATGATAATATGGCGTCCCTTAAAATGGAAAGTGATTTTACAAGAGGACGTGAAAAGATTCAGTATAAGCTTGAAGTCTCGGCTCAGTCTGCCGGCAGCGAAATTGAAGGCGAAGCGGGTCCGGAAGGAGAGAACGCCACTGCTTTCCAGCGCATTGAAAGAGTAAAGAGAATTATTAACGAATATGCTAATTCTTCATTTATGAAGGAGCTCAGAAACTGCGTTCCCGTAAGACCGCCTATCATGAGAACAAATGCTATTCAGAAAAACCCGAATTTCAGAGCTTGTCTGAAATTGTGGCAGTTTATTCAGTCCTACAACGAGTTGGGTTATGAAATAACCGTCAAAGAATCAAATGATATGGTCAGCGCAGAGTATATGAACGAACTCAATCGCATGACAGCGTTGAACTATATGATGCTCAAGGCGAACACCCTCTCTGAGGATTCCGTCGGAAAGCAGAAAAAGCGTAAGCTTAAGCCAAAACTCCTCAAGAGACTGGCAGAAGAGCTTGTTATGGACTATGACATGGAGGAAGTTGAAATCCAGCGTGTCTTTGTTGATGAGGTCAAGCGTGTCAGCCGCAAGAAAATTGAGGGTGAAAAGAAAATTCAGGAGGCTATTCAGCGTGCGTTGGATGCGGAAAATGCGCGTAAGAAGGCCATTGAAGATAAGATCAAGGCGAAAATTGCTCATGAAAAAGAGATGGAACGCCGCCGCATAGCAAGGGAAAAAGAGAGGGCAAGGAAAGAAAAAGAAAAAGAGAGACAGAGAATCAAGAGAGAGAAAGAACGCGAGAAGGCTCGTATCGCCAAAGAGAAAGCTCTTGCAAAAGAGAAGGCAAGAAAAGAAAAAGAAAGAGCGGCAAGACTCAAAGCGCAGGAAGAAGCTCGTATTGCAAAAGAGAAGCAGCGTGAGGAAATGCGCATAGCAAGAGAGAAAGCCGCAAAGCTTGCTAAGATAGAGAAAGAAAAAGCAGCAAAAGCAAAGGCTAAAGAGAGGGAGCGCAAGGCAAAAGAGCTTGCCGCTCAGAAGGCCAAGGAAAAGGCTGCCGCAGCCAAACAGAGAGAAAAAGCAGCAATTGCAAAAGCCAGAGCAGCACAGGCAGAAAAAGAGCGTCTTGCAAAAGAAAAAGCAAAACAGAAAGCTGCAGCAGCAAAGGCCGCACAGGCAGAAAAAGAACGTTTAGCGAAGGAAAAGGCAAAGGAAAAAGCTAAGCAGAAAGAGGCTGCAGCAAAGGCCGCTCAAGCAGAAAAAGATCGCATAGCTAAAGAAAAGGTTAAGCAGAAAGAAGCTGCAGCAAAAGCAGCTCGTGCAGAGAAAGAGAGATTAGCAAAGGAAAGGGCGAAAGAAAGGGAAAAAGCAGCGAAAGAAAAGGCAAAAGCTAAAGAAAAAGAGCGTATTGCTAAGATGAGAGCTGCCGAGGCTGAGAAACAGCGTATCGCAAAGGAAAAGGCAAAGGAAAAAGAACGCATTGCCCGTGAAAAAATCAAGGAGCAGGAACGCGCCGCAAAAGAAAAAGCCAAGGAGAAAGAGCGTATAGCTCGCGAAAAGGCAAGAGCAAAGGCGAAAGAACAGGAACGCCTTGCGAGAGAGCGTGCGAAAGCCAAGGAAGAGAAGCTCAAGGCAAATAAGACAGCAAAAAACGGCTGATATTATTTTAACAATATATGTTGATCCGCTGCATCGGTAGCGTGGAGCCGATGTGAGTGAAAACAGTGGAGGTTTTACTATGATTAAAAGGAGAATAGAGAGGGTTGCGGTAACGTTGCTCAGTGCGGCAGTGTTGCTGTCCTCAACCGGAATAGCATCGTCTCTGGCTGCCAATGAGATTGGCACTTCCGGTTCTACAACTGCAGTCTCTGCCTCCGCAGCAAATTCTTCCACGACAGTTTCACAGGAGGGTGGAGCAATTTCGTCCACAACTATAGCTACCGAGGGCGGAGAGCTTGTTGCATACAATAAGGGAAGCGGCACCGTATCGGATCCTTATAGGATTTCAGATGTAACCGATTTTGTTGCAATGCAGGAAAAGGTCAATCTCACAACAAGTGCAAATAAGAACTTTGTTCTGACAAGTGATATTGATTTATCAAGCCTTAATGCAAGCGATTTTACATCAAACTCGGTTTATTCCGGTTCGCTTGTTTCCGCAAGTAAAAATCTCAGCGCCTCGTCAAAGAATGTTTACTTCACTCTTGACGGCAACGGACACAGCATTAAGGGTCTCAACATTGCATTTGGCAAGGGAGAAAATTTTGCAATTTTCGGTTATGTGAACAGCAGATCAACAATTAAAAATCTTACTGTTGAAAACTGCGTAATCAATGTAAGCACCGATGTAAAGAATTGCGCTGTTCTTGTTGCCGAAAATGACGGAACAATTTCAAATTGTGAGATCAGCAGATCTGTTCTCACGCTTAAAAATGTTGCGAACGCAGGTATGGTTGCGGCTGTAAATACAGGTAAAGTTACCGGCGTAAAAGTAACTGGAACGCAGCCCAATGTCAGCGGGGCTTCCGCTGCATCTCATACAATTTCCGCAAACGGCGCAGTCGGAGCAATTGCAGGCAAAAACAGCGGTAAAATTACCGGTGTATCTGCAATCAATGTCGGCGAATATATTAACGTTGCTCTTTCAGGAAAAACGGTTTACGGCGGAATAGCAGGATCAAACTCAGGAATTATCTCGAACAGCTTTGCTTCGGGTAATGTCGTCGGCGGCAAAGCAACCGATTTTGTCGGCGGACTTGCAGGCTCGGCGTCAAAGGGCGCTAAATTTGTGAACAACTATGTTCTCGTAGCTCTCAAGTGCAGTGCTTCGGGCAACGGACTTGTTGGCGTCGGCGGAACTTCCGAGATGCTTACAGATTGTTATTGGTCAAGCGACGTAAGCGGAAGAATGACCTCCGCTACGAATTACGGAACTGATATCAATGATATTGACACTCTCAGATTCAAGACTGTTAAGGTCGGCGAAACCGCAACTCTCTCAAAGTCTGCGCTTTCCGCATCATGGGGAAAGGCAAGCTTTGCAATCGGTGACAGCTTTAAGCAGGGCGGAACCGGAATTGCAGTTTCGGGCTTAACGGTAAAGGGTGTTACTGCAAATAAGGTTGCATGGTTTAACTATAAAACCGAGATTTCTTTACCTTCAACAATCGGAACAGGCTCTCTGAAGATTATGCAGAGCTTTGATTTACCGATACTTGTCGTTCCGGCAAATACTGTTGGTGACGGAACAGCTTCCGATCCGCTTGTTGTTGAAAATACTGCTGAATTTCATTTACTTAAATATGCGCAAGGCATTCATGCTGAGCTCAACAAGGATATCTCCGTAAGCGGTTCTGCTTTTTCTTTCAAGGGAAATCTTGACGGAAACGGCCATACCGTTAGTGTTTCTGCGCCTGTTTTTACTGAGGTTTGCGGAACGGTTTCAAATATTAACTTTGTTTCAAAGACCGATCTCTCGTCGGCTGTACTCGGAAATGCACTTAATGCGAAAGCAAAAAATGTTTCTGTGACAATAGCAAACGGTGCAGCGTTTAATGCTTCCGGTGTAACTTCCGGCGTAATGTTCGGAACGGTTGCCGGAAGCGGTGAACTTGATAATTGCCGTGTTAAGGCAGAGGTTAATTTTGCCGGAGATGTTGCATCTTTCGGTGCATTGGTCGGTTCTGTAATCGGTAACGGAACGAGAATTTCAAACAGCGGTGCTGCTGCAAACATTGCCGCTTCCAAGAGAGTGACAAACGCGGCAATCGTTATCGGTTCGGTGAATGCCACCGATGTAATAATTGAAAATTGTTATGTTTCGGGCAAGAATGATGCAGGAAAATACTCATTTATTGCAAACATTTCTGCTGACGATACAAGGATTTCAAATATATATATGAGTAAGGGTACGCAGACTCCTGCCGACTTTGCAAAGGCCGATAAATCTCAGTTCGTCGAGTGGTCATTTGACGACGGTGAGGTAGCTTTCTTTACCGGCAACGGCGGAAAGTTCAATGTTACGCTTCCGTCTGTTAAAGCAATGAGAGGTTCGACGGATTCTGACTATTCTGTTAAGACCGATACATCCCTTCTTTCGGCGAAAGTAACCGTTGAAAACGGAAAGCTTATTCTTAATGTTGGTCGTGCCGCAGGTGTTATAACAGTTAAGGGCTGTGCCGTTACAGTGACAAACAAGACGACGGGTCTCTACACAACCGTCAAAATTTCAAACGGACTTGAAAAAGACAATGCGGGAAACTATATTGTTTCCGGAGCATATGATCTTGCATATATCAGTGAAAATATTACGGAGCTTAACAAGTCGAGCTTTATTGTCGAGTCTGATATTGATATGTCAGAGATTTCAACGTTCGCTCCGATTGGAGGAACACTGGTTCCGTTTAGCGGAAAATTCAACGGAAACGGACACACGATTTCAAATCTGAAAATCAGCGGAACATCCAAGTCGGGTCTTTTTGCCGCTCTTGAAAATGCCGAGGTAAGCAATCTTGTAATCGCTTCGGCTCAGGTAAATGCTAAGGGTCTTTATTCGGCTGTCCTTGCAGGCCAGGTCTTTGGAAACACCAAGCTTTCGGAGATTACGGTTGTCAACAGCAATGTTGTTTCCGACGGAATTTATTCCGGAGTTATAGCAGGCTCTGTTTCCGGAACATCCGGCATGTCGGGAATCCGAGTTGAAAATTGCTCGGTTAATTCCAAGGCAAACTATGTCGGTGCACTTGCAGGCTATGCTTCCGTTGACGGCGCATTGGAAAATTCAGAGATTAAAAATGTTAAACTTAACGGAGCAGAATATGTTGGCGGTGCAGTCGGTCTTGCCGAGGGCAAGACGGCAATTAAATCCGCATCGGTTGAAGGATCGATAATTAAAGGAGTGTCCGAGATTTCGGGCATTGCCGCAGGCAGAGAAAATGTTTCCGTTGCCGATGCACGGGTTTCTTCCTCGGAGATCTCAACGATTGCCGATACAGCGGCATTTGTTGCGGGCGGTATTGCTTCAAGCTTCTGCTCTTCAAGCAGCAGTGTTGAGGTTCGTGATACAACAATAAAAGCAGGCGTTGCCTCGGCAATTGTCGGCAAGGCAGCTATGGATGCCAAGCTTTCAATTAAAGGAGCAAATGTTTGCAGCACAACCGTTCGCGCAGAGAGTGCAAATTCTGTGGCGGCCGGAATTCTTGCCGTTTATAACGCCGGCGGTGCTGTTGTTATAAGCGAGGGCTATGTTGACTCCGCGACGACGATTATATCAACATCTGTTGCTTCGGGTGTTGTCGGAGATATAACGGGCGCAGAGAGTGCACTTGTTGCCGAAAACATTAAGTCGTTTGCGAATGTTGAGACTGTTTCTTCTGCCGATGCCGTTGCTGCGGCAGGAGCAGTTGCAAAGCTAAGCGGTGCAGCACTAAACAATGTCCAGTTCAAGAATGTAAAGATTCTCGGAACCGTATCGGGTGAAAAGGCCATAGGCGGAATGATTGGCATTGTAAAGGGAATTGGCAACTTCAACGGAATGACAGCCGTTATTTCGGATTCGGTATGTGCCGCCCGTATAAAAACAGAGAAAACTAATAAAAATGCCGGCATCGTGGTCGGTTTTGTGGAGGACAGTAAGTCTGTAAACTCCGATAATATAGATTCGTTAGTCAGCGGTATGGTTATTTCCACTTATTTCGGAAATGTTCCCGCATTTGGCGAGTCAACTGAGATAAAGAGCACGAATATTGTCGATATGGATAATCCGAACGGCTCAGCGATTAAACCTTCGGTTGAAAATATATCGACTGTCGGCAAGACTGAGATCGCACTTTCTAATCTTCCCAATGTCAAGGGATATTCTTTTGACAGCACAACGGGCTGGGTATCCGAAGCTGAGGAAAGAATCAGTGTCGTTTCTTCGAGCGAGGATAAGCTGGTTCTTAAAGTAAATCACATGGCCGATATTTCTATTGTGGCTTACTATGTGTCAAATTCGGACAGTGAGATAAGGATTCCGGTACATTTTGCTATTAAATCCGATGTACGCACGCCGCTCAAGGGTGATGGCACAAGCACATCGCCATATCTTATTTCCAATGCCTATGATCTTGAGTCGGTTGCCTACTATGACAGCCTCGGAAAATACTTTGCACTTGCTGAAGATATCAGCTTTGATGCAAAGGACTTTGATTTCGGCGGCGGATTCTATAATGTAGGAAACGGCGTTGTAACTATCGGTAGTGCTGAAAGCGGCTTCAAGGGCAACTTTACGGGTCTTTACAACGGAACGACCCATTCAATCAACGGATTGAGGCTTTCAGGCAATGTTCTCGGCGGACTGTTCGGAGCGACGGACGGTGCCGTTATCTCCGATATTGTAATAAACAACGCAAGTGTAACAGGTCTTAATTTTGCAGGCGTTGTAGTCGGCATTGCAAAAAATACCGTTATTAAAAATGTAACGGTCAATAATTCAACTGCAATGTCAAGTGAATTCGGAAGTACGGCAGGTATTATTGCCGGAAAAGCCGAAGGACTGACAGCAGAAAATATTTCAATAAACCAATCAAATGCTTCAACAACGCTTAATGCGACCTCGGCAACGGTTGAGACCGCAGGCGGTGTTGCGGGAATTTTCAGCGGAGAGCTTAAGGATATTCAAATGAACAGCGTTACCGTTAAAGCCGGAACAATTGCAGGCGGTGCGGTAGGCAGCGCAGCAAAAGCACAGCTTGAAAACGTTGTATTAGACGGAAAAGTTTCCGCTAAAACAGCCGGCGGTATGATCGGCGTGCTTGAGAATCCTAATAACAGCTTTGTAAAGAACAGCTTCATCAGCGGAAGCGTCTCAGGTGAAAGGCTTGCGGCAGGCGTAATTGCAGAGGTTGGATCAAATTCGACATATATTGCAAAAACCGAGCAGGCTCTTGTTGAGAGCACCGTTATAGCCGCTAAGGCTGAGGGTGAAATTTCTGCGGCAGTTATTGCAAAGGCGGATAAGGGAACATTCTCTGATAATGAAAATGCACAAATCTTGGCAAATGTCTATTATTCATCATATCAGAACGAGAGCATTTTCGGTACGCAAGAGCTTAATTCTTATCAGTGCTCCGGATACATGGCTGTTGATCTCAGCGCAATGAGATGTGTTCTCGGAGGAACCGAAAAATCGTTTATTACGCTTGACGGCGAAAATACTGTTCTCGGTGAAAGTGATATTATAATCGCGGCAGGTAACGGTAACTACAAGTTGTTTGAGCTTCTCGGACATAAGTTTGAACTCGCCTCAGTTTCTTCGAAACCTAAGGGAGTATTGACTTATGATTCGTCAACGTCTTCAGTCAGTGCAAATGGCGCTGTTGACGGTGCTAAGCTTGTATTTACGTATTCAAACGGTCTTGAAACAGCAATTCCGGTTGTTTATTCCTCACTTCTTGCGGGCTCGGGTACAAAGTCCGATCCGTACAGAATCGGAACGGCAGACGAGTTTGCAGTTATGATGCAAAACGGTGACCGCGAAGATGTTTATTATACATTAACAAATGATATCGACCTCAGCGGTGTTAAATCCGCAGACAGTTTTGCGGGCATTCTTGACGGTGCAAATCATGTAGCTTATGATTTCAGCGGAGAGTCATTGTTTGCAAGCGTCAGCGGAACAGTAAAGAATATCGGCTTTGTGGGATTTGATATTGATTCTAAATTATCAACAACAGTCGGTGCTTTGGCGGGCGAGCTGAACGGAGCAACGATTGAAAACTGCGTTGTAATTGCCGATGTCAATACGTTCGGAAAGGTTCAGGACGCAGGAATAATTGCAGGACGTGCAACAAACGGTACAAAGATAGAAAAATGTATCACCTCCGGCAGAGTAAGCGGCTCGTCGCTTCTTGCTGCAGGCGGATTGGTAGGCTCATCAAGCAATTCTCAGATAAACGGTACGGTGTCAACGGCGTATGTATCAGCCGGCGGATATGCAGGCGGACTTGTCGGCGAAGCAGATTATACTGCACTCAGCAACTCCGTTTTCGGAAATATGACGAACTCACTTGACAAGAAAGCCGGAAATATTGCAGGCAGATTTGCCGAGACTTCTTCGGCAGAGAATGTTCTCTTTGACAGTTGCACGGTAAAGAATGACATTGCAGCGGTCGAGGGCGCAACAGGCATGATGAAGGCTTCGACAACAAAGGCTCTTGAGGAAGCTTCAATAATCGGTTTTGCAAGCACGGAATCCGGATATGCTGTTCCGGCGACTCTCAAGTCAACCGAATGTTCGGAGAAGTTCGCAACTGCGGTTGAATTTGCTGCTCTTACTGTAAAATATATGTCCGGATCAAATATCGGATCTGCAATGAATTATACCGATATCAAGGTTCCGTCGGAAGTAAATTCTAATTCCGTAAGCGTGGACAGATCAAAGGGTCTTGTTATCACACTTATGAAGAACAAAGACTACGCTTCAACGGATAATATAATTGCAAGATATTCAAATCCGGCGAGCGGCAGCTTGACAGATATCGGCTATTCAATAGTAGATAAAACGAACAAGCTTAACGGTAAGCTCATCGGTGTTATGCTTAAAACAAAGGCAGATAACAATGCCGAAGCATTCAGCTTTTTCACGAAGGTCGGTGCTCAGGCGAAGGCCGTTAACAGCGTATATGTTGCAGACGGAATATATATTGACCTCAGTCTTCCACAGGGCTACGGATATGAAATTAAAGCTGTGGATTCTGACGGAAAAGAGCTTAACGTTACGGATGTTGCTAATGAAGGCAAGCTTATTGAAGTAAACGAAAGCGACAGCGTTGACATTACTGTTGAAATCAAAGAGGTTAAGACTGATTGGGGTCTCAGATCCGTTTGGAGCGTTATAGGTAAATAATTAAAGGGTTGATGTTACAATGAAAAAAAAGTTTACATTTATTAAAAACTTAATATTAGCTGTGGCATCGGCCCTGACTCTTATAGCGGTTTCTTTTGCGTGGTTCAGCAATTCAAACCAAAACTTTGTCCCATCAATTACGGGGGAGGTTGTCAGTCCGACGTATGCAAGCGTAGCATACTATACTGCCGACAGCAGCGGAAATTATTCAAGATTAACAGGAAATATTGAGCTTAACAATTGGACATCGGGTACCTACAAAAAATATAAGATGATTCTTACAACTGCAACCGATGAAAAGCTTAAGTTAAGCATGTCGATTGATTCTCTTCCGTCAAATATGAATTCGGATCTAAAAAATTCCGTTCAGGTTAAATATACCGTGTATAAGGCGATAAAAACTGTGAAAAACGGAGTTGTAACATTTACCGACGGAGCACAGCTTTTCGGTTCGGATTACATGAGACTTTCGTCTCTTTCAAACGGAAAGATTTTTGACGGAAGATCGCTTGCCGACAGTCAAACCGAGAAGAACGATGTGTTTATTATTTATTATGAGATAGGTCTTGCGGCAGACAGTCCGTCCTCAATCGAAGGTTTGTCATCGTCGCTCGGCACTCTTAAAATCAACGTTCAGCCGGTTTCATAAGTTATGAAAAAAGCAGGAAAAATTTTTTCAAGAATAATGGCGGTGCTTTCGGCACTTATATTTATTCTCGGATTTACAGTGTTTGTATCTGTCCTCAGCGCTTCCGCCGGTAAAGCGCCGAGTGTGCTGGGATTCAGTGTGTTTCAAGTGCAGACAGGAAGCATGGAGCCGGAAATCCCCGTCGGAGGGATTGTTATTGTTCACAAAACAAAACCTTCCTCGCTCAAAGTCGGCGACGTGATTTCCTTTTATTCAAACGATATGACAATAAGCGGTCAAATCAACACCCATAGAATAGTTGAAATAAAAGACAGCGACAGCGGCGAAAAAATCTTTCGCACCAAGGGTGACGCAAATGATTCTGTCGATACGGCGGCTGTTTTTGAAGTGGATCTGATCGGCAAGGTAATTCTTAATGTAGGAACGGTCGGAAGCTCGGCATTGGATGTGCTGAGAAATCCTAAAATAATATTTATTTTTATTGTTTTGCCCTTGATTTTTATCACCTTGGGCGAGGCGGTTAATTTGGCAAAGCTGATTGCCGAATATAAATTCTCGGATCAGAAGGATGAAGAAGATGAAAAATCTTCGAAAACAAAAGATTAATATGCTTCTGACCGCAATAATTATTTGCATTTCGGTCGTGGCTGTAGGAGTTGTTTATACTCCGAAAATTCTCAAAATGGACATGAAGGTTGTTGAAACGGGCAGCATGTCTCCGACAATAAAACCGTACAGCCTGATATATATAAAGCCTTATGATAATTTTGAGGACTATAGAGTTGGCGATATTGTCACCTTTACCGATAATTATCAGCAGAAAAGCTTTACTCACAGAATTGTTGAAATTGATGAACAAACGCAAAGCTTTGTGACAAAGGGCGATGCAAACGAGGAAAACGATCTTGGAAAAACATCGGCCGAGTATGCCGAAGGCAAGGTCGAAGCAACGATCCCGTATCTGGGTTATCTCGTTAAGTTCCTGCGATATACCGCCGTTAAGATTGTGATTGCAATAATTTACATCGCATGGGCGGCGATTGAGATTGAGCTGTTTATAGCGGAAAGGAAGAAAGCTTATGACTAAAAGAATAATTGCTTTTGTAGCGTCGTTGGCGGTTGTGATTGGTCTTATGAACTGCGGAACCTCCTATGCATGGTTCGTTACAACGCTGGAAAAGAAGCAGAGCATTTCGGTTTCCGTTGTCAGCGCGGCGCAGACCGCAAAGCTTACTGACTTAGACAGTGATGAGAAAACCGTTATTATGCCCGGAGACAATCTTGTAAACCTCGACGGACAGGGTGCAATGCTCAGAATAAATAACGGCTCGACAACCGATGTTCAGATAAGACTTTCTATCGAATATACAAGCTATGCTTCGGGAAAAGCGGAGCAGAAGATTTATTCAGGCAGCGGAGATGATATCGATGTTACCTTTGCCGCAAACAAGTGGTCAAAGAACACAAACGCAAGCGGTACTTGTTATTTCTACTATATGGGCGACAAGTATGAGTCGGAGAGCATAGCCGACTTGAACGCTGTTCCGTCAATCAGCTCTGAGATCTCTTATATTGACGCAATTTCAAGCATTACCTATAAGGAAAACATTTCAAAGGCCTATGCAGGACAGCCGGTAAATTTAAAGGTAATTTTTGAGGCTAAGCAGGCTGACAATGTTTCGTGGAACAGCATAGATTCTTATCAGCTCACCGGCACGGCGGCATGAAGAATGACAGAGTGAAGCCGAAGGTTGGCAATGTTTTATTTAATATTCTTGCGATAATTACCGTAATTTCGGTCGGTTTTGTTGCTTTTAATCTTCTTTCGGGTGCAAAAGGATATGCCGTGACCAGTGACAGCATGGCGGAGACCTTGCATCGAGGCGATCTTGTCTTTTCGAAAAAAGCCGAGTTCGCAGAGCTTGATGTCGGCGATGTCGTTACGGTCGGCTCAAAGGAGCTTGATGAATACTTTACCCACAGAATTGTTGCTATAGACAGAGATAATCAAACTGTAACAACACGGGGCGACAACAATCCCGAAGATGACCCGATGCCGACTCCTGCCGATAGAATTGTGGGCAAGATGTGGTACAGCGTGCCGCTGCTCGGATATTTTTCCATAGCATTCGGCGGCGTTTCTCAGATAAAAGGTTTGATAATTCTTGCGATTGCAGCAGTTGCGCTTGTTGCATTAAATATGCTTTTAACTCATATGAAGAAAAAAAACGGAGGTGGCAGCGATGAATAAGGTTAAAAGAATTATGACGCCGATAATGGCTCTTGTTCTTGTTCTTTGCATAGGATATTTTTCGGGAATGTCAAAAACCTCCGCGTGGTTTTATGATAGTGGCGTCATTGACAGCGGCGATCGCTTTGTTTTCGGAAATCTCTCCGTTAACACAAAATTTGTTATAAACCACAGTGTAATTTTTGATGCTGCGACCAAGCTTGCAGACAAAAATGAAAAGCTTTTTGATCGGGCGGTCAATTTTGATGATATCAATGTCACCAATTCGGGAACAATTCCGGCAAGAGTATACATCAATGTTGATGTTACAAACGGTGCAAAAGGTTATCGCTGGTTTGTATATACCGATGACATGCTTGTTAACGGAAGTGTAAAGGAGACAATCAAAGCAAACCTGCCTTCTCTCACTGAGACGGAGCTGAACAGGTACAACAGTTCAAAATATGTGCTTTTGGCTCCGGGTGAATCGAAAGTTTTGAAGATCGCAAGCTGGGTGGAGTATGATGAGGTCAGCACAGCTCTTGCGCAGGGTGAATCGCTCACCTTTGCAACAAGAATTTATATGACAGCAACGCAGGATAAAGACGGCGTAATCGGCTAAGGAAATCGAGGTGACGAATATGTCAAAAAAGATAAGCAAAAAAGCATTAGTTGTTATCGTTGCGGTTATCGCAATAATTGCCGTTGTAGGCAGTTCTTTGGCGTGGTTCGTTACTCAGACCTCAAAGTCCCAAAGCTTTATTCTTTCCGGCATTAAAGCTTCGGCAACTGTTTATTTTGCTAATAATAAAAGAGATGTTGATGCTGAAAAATTCAAGGACGAAAACGGGCTTTATACGCTCAGCCTTAATAAGGACGATGAGAATTATATCGGAAAGCTCAAGGTGATTGTTCATCGCAGCGGAGCAGCCTGTTGCCTCAGAGTTAAGACTGCTTTTGAGTGGCAGCTTGCCGACGGGTCGATTACAAATTTCACAACAAACGTTCCGTATGTTTTTAATGAAGAATGGTATGACAACCGCAGTACAGATTACTGTGTATATTTTATGGGCGGCGATCGCTCGGGAAAAGCAAAAAGTGACACGCTCTATCTCATCAGTGGCTTTGATGAAAGCAAGTTTGATGTCTCTGATGTTGAGGCAGGAACAACAGTTAAAGCCTTGATAGAGGTTGACGCAGTACAAACAAACCGTTATCCGCAGCTTTGGAATATTGAAAAATTACCGTGGGAATAATGGAAGTTGATTTCTATGTCAAATAAGAAAAATGTGCCTGTGGCAGGTAAAACTGTCGCAGGCAAAAACAATTATAATAAGAAAAAGGATGCGCAGCGTAAAAAAGCCGAAGCGGAGAAGAACGCAAAGCGTCTGATTGAGGAGAAGAGAAAGAAACAGAAGCAGCGCGAAAAACGCAGCGAGGAGATTCGCAGACAGCGCCAAAAGATTTCCGCAAAGGAGACAAGGACGGCTGAAAGAAAAGCAAAGAAAGAAAAAGCTAAGCTATTACATAAACGTCGCAAGGCGCGCTTTGTTAAGAAAATCCGCTATTACACAAGCAAAAAGTTTCTTTCATCGTTGAATTATTTTCGCATTTTCATCTGCATTATATTGCCGATATCTTTGATTATAACAGCAAGCATTTGCATTTCTCAATCGGTTCTTGTAAATGTCCCTGCTGATATAAGGGCAGCCGAGTTCAACGGAAGAGTTGAAAGTGAAACGGTTGCAGGAGACAGTATCTTCAACGTTCAACAGCAGCAGGTTTTTGTTGATGCGATAAAATCAAAAGGCAGCCGCAAGTTCAGCTTCTATTTTAATTCGGTTGTAAATGTCGGAGATGATTTTTCAACGGACGATTTATGCTTCGGCAACCCGAAAACAAATGATTTTGTGCTGATTGCAACGGTTTATGATAAGGACAATACCGTGCTTTATCGTTCTCTCGGACTTGAGCCGGGCAAGGAAATAAACCGTGCCAAGCTTTTTGGAGAAATGAGTTACGGAATACATGATGTCAAGGTCGCTGTCAACGCCTATGACAAAAATACAAATAAAAAAATCGGCACAAGATATGCTAAAATTAAAATTGCGGTCGGTGTGGAGTACAATGGCGAAGAATAAATCAAAAAAGTCAATAGTATTTGTTGCTGTGGCTGTGGTTGCCGTGGTGCTGTGCATGATTGCATTGACAGGCAGTGCACCTCGCATAAGGCTGTCACTTGCGGGCGGAGGTAAGGTCAGTAACGGAATTCTGACCGGTGTTGATGCAGATGCACATATAACAAGCGTTCCCGAAGGTGAAATACGCTACTTGATAAATAAACGCATTGTGTTTGAAAAAAGCTATTCGCTTGGTAGTGTGATGCTTGAAAACCCCGAGAGCTGTCAGTATGATATCAAGTTCATAATTTATAAGGATGACGGCGAAATGATTTATACGTCTCCGATGATAAAACCGGGTCAGTGCCTTGAAAAGGATAAGCTGTCAACCGTTGTTAAGGCAGGCGAGTATAATTGCTCATATTCGGCGCAAGCATATCAAGACGGTGAACTAAAGGGAGAGGTCACCGGTGTTGTGACCGTAATAGTCGGTTAAATAAATATTTAAAAGGTTGCTGTATTACCGGCAGTCTTTTTACATGAAAACACCTCGGAGATTTCTATACAAAGAATCTCCGAGGCGTCGGTTTTAGCATAAATTTTTATCTGTTGTCAATTTTATAAATTGCATAAGCAAGGAACTGACCGTTAACGAAGTCACATCCGTTTGTGATGATGAAATCCTTGTATGCCTGAACGTAAATACCCTCTGACATTATGCCGGGGTTTGATTTCTTTGTCGGGTGGGTGAAACTCGTTGTTCTCGGTGCGCCTGAGCTGGAAACGTGAACCATTGTTGCCGTTGTTCCGTCATAGTCCGAGATATTAAGGTCGGGGTTGTAGCACTCCATGTGATATGCCCAGTGAGAGTGACCGTTGAAGAATACAACGTTATGATATTTTTCAAGGAGCTTTCTGAAACGTCTTTCGTCCTTGTTGCCCTTGAAATAAGGAATTGTATAGAAAAGACCCCAGTCGTTATAAATGTTGCCTTCGCCAAGGAAGGGGTTGCCCTTCGGAGCATTGAGGAAGGTATGGAAATAGAGGTAAACTCTCTTATCCTTGTATTTTTCAAACATTGCTTCAAGCCAATCCTGCTGCTCGTCGGTTACAATCTGAACGAACGGAACGTATGCGTCTTTAACTTGGCTGAAGAAAATGAATACATCGCCGTTTGTCTCTTCGCCCGAGTAAACGAAGTCATATCCGTTATCTGCTACATCAAGAACACCTGCCGGTTTGTTCTCGGAAAATACACCGACATTTACGTTTGCTTTCCATGAATTATAGTCAAATTTGTCTCTGCAATCGTGGTTGCCCTTGCAGGAAAAAACATTGAAGTCGTGCTGATCGTTGTATTTGTGGAATGATTCATATGAAGATGTCTCGCCTTCATATGAAAGATCGCCTGAAACGCCGACTATTGAAACACCCATGTCGTCGAGGAAGTTAAGAGCCTGCGGATAAGAGGTATCGGACCAATCATTGCCTTCGTCATCAAAATATCTGCCGAAGTGAACGTCGCTGAGTGAGCCGAAGCTGTAGGTCATGTCACCGTAATCGGGAATGTTTTCCTCAGGAATCTTGTCTGTGTCAAGAAGCTGATCCTGATAATAGAGAAGAATGGTTTCTGCGCCGTCGGGAATAGCAAGGAATGAGTTTGTTTCGTGCTCGCCCTTGCCTTTCTTGACATCAACCTGTGCAAACCAACTGTAAGGAACAATCTTGCCGCTCGGTGAGCTTGTTGTAAGCTTGTTGCCCTGTGCATCGCCCCAATACAGTTCATAAGTTGCGTCAAAATTCGCCGTTACCATTGCTGTGCCCTCGGCTGAACCGGCTTCTTCATTGGCGAAAACAAAGTTAGAATTTGCTTTAACGCCATCGGGCGGAATCGGAGCAGGAGCAATAATTCCGGCTGAAATAAGAGCTGAAAGAATGAGCGCAATAAGCTTTTGCATAAAATTAACTATCATATTTTTCCTCCGTATCTATAAAAATTGTGTATCCGCTGATACTGAAAATATTATACCATTTTAAAGCTTAGAAAATCAATACCTTCTTGACATTTATGTTATAATTGTATATAGAAAAATAAACGGAGGTTTTGTTATGAAAGATTTTTATGATATAATTAAGTCACGCAGAAGTATCAGAGGATACAAGAGTGATGAAGTACCTGCCGATAAGCTTGCAAGAATTCTTGATGCGGGAACATATGCGCCGACAGGCAGAGGAAAGCAGTCTCCGCAGATTATAGCAATAAAGGATAAGATGACGAGAGATAGATTTTCCGCACTTAATGCCGCAGTTTTGGGCACGGATAGCGACCCCTATTACGGTGCGCCTGTGATAGTTCTGGTGCTTGCCGACGGCAATGTAAACACCTTTGTCGAGGACGGAAGCTGTGTACTTGAAAATCTTATGCTTGCTGCCGAAGCCGAGGGTCTCGGCTCTGTTTGGGTTCACCGTGAACGTGAGATATTTGACAGCGAGGACGGCAAGAAACTCCTCCGCGAATGGGGACTTCCCGAAACGCTTCGAGGTGTGGGATCAATTGCTCTCGGCTATCCGGCCGTTGAACCGAAAGAAACAGCTCCGAGAAGAGAGGGCTATATTAAGTATATCTGAACATAAATTGATTACAAATTGTAACTTTTTGTAACTTTTATAAAGTTTGTTTATTGTTAACAGGATAATGCTTACTAAAAGATAAAATATCTTGCATAATATACAATAAAATGGGCTTATTTGTTTGATATGAATTGAAATTTTGGAATAAAAGTCACAATTTAAGCATCTGAAGATTTGACATTTGTAACCTTTTGTGTTATACTCCTGTCCGTTGTGTAAAAACTACCGACAGGAGTTATTTTTATGAAAACACTTATAAAAAGAATAATGCCGGTTCTTTTGGCAATAGTTACAATCCTTACGGTCGCTTCTTTTAATACTGCAAGCGCAAAAGGATATAATTGTACGAATGCAAAGCTTCAGCAGCTCATCAATGAATGGGAGGGCGTTTACTGGACGGGTTCGTTCAGAACCGCAATAACCTGTAAGGGCTTTGCCGATATGATGTTTAACGAGCTTTACGGAAACGGTGGTGTCGGCGCTTATAATTCGGGCGCTTACAGCTATTATGTTCCGACTCCGCGCAAGGCAACCGAGATCGCAAGACTCAGCTCGGCGGGATACAAGGATTTTTATAACATCATGCACAAAGCGGCTTCGGGTGACTACATTCAGTGGGCAACAGCTTATTCGCAGCATTCGTCAATTTTTATTTCATGTGACGAGAACGGATTTTATGTTTTTGACAGCAACTATGTTGAATCGTATCTCTGCGCCGTGCATTATATCACCTATGAGTATATCGCTGATATCACTTACGGCGTATCGCTTTACAGATCGACCTCAAGTGCCGCCGCTGTAAAGAAGGAAGTAAAAAAGACTGTTGCAAAGAAAGCCGTGCCAAAGGTCATTCCTTATGAATTTGAGGAGAAAAATGTCACTCTTTCATATATGGAGACCTATACTCCGTCCGTTAAAGGCGGAAAGAAAACTACAAGCTGGACTTCATCAGACGATCATGTTGCTGTTGTAAGCAGTGACGGCGTTGTAGAGGGCGTTTCCGGCGGAACGGCAGTAATAACTGCAATCAATTCAGAGGGCAAGTCAACGCAGATGACCGTAACGGTTGAAGATACCTCGGTCAAAAGAATTATCGGCGTGCTTCTTGAAGGCTTCAAGCCGATGGGCGTCAGTGACCTCATTGCGTAAACTGAATTACAGTAAAAAGCGTGACCGTTATGGCCACGCTTTCTTTTTATTTTTTCTTTAAAAAGTCAATTCCGAAAACCCTGTGAATCGGTTTTGTAATTTTTGATTTCATACGCTGCGTCTGTGACATCCAGCTTCCCGAATACCAGTGAATAGAAATTGTGTTTTCCGTTTTGCTCATGATTCCCGTGTTGCTGCCGTAGGGGTTCATGTAGTCGATCGGCAAAATCAGTGCACCTGCAACGGTCTGCATCTTTCCGTCAAGCTTCAGTCCGTAGCGAAGCAGGGCATCCGTATTGAGCCGGGGGCAGGTAACCGTGCCGCTCTTTCCGTCAAGGTACGGTTCATATTCTTTAACCATCGCTGTAATGGCTTGCCCGTGAGCAACAGACCCGAAGCCGAGTCCCGTTGCGACGTAATCGGGGTTTTCCAGACCGAAAAACGCATCGTTATCAAGAAGGAAATCAATATTTTTAATAAGCTCAACATCGGTGTCAAAATATATTCCGCCGTTTTTCTCAATTATTTCAAGACGGGCAAAATCGCTGAGAAAAGCATATTTCTTTTCATCGGCGCACATTTTGGTATATTCCGTTGAATTGACGTCATAGTTACTTTCGTTCCACTCAATAATCTCATAATCGGGACAAAACTTTTTCCAGCTTGATATACATTTTTTTACGGATTTCGGCTTATCTGCACCGCCGAACCAGCAATAGTGAATCTTCTTGGGAATCATTCGATCACCTCTGTAAAAAATTATAGCATAAACAAGCTGATAAATCAACTCAGCTTAATGGGATGGGGTTAGCAAAAAAGTCCCGTTCCGAAGAACAGGACTTTACTCTGGTGAGGATGAATGGATTTGAACCATCGACCCCTTGCATGTCAAGCAAGTACTCTAACCAACTGAGCTACACCCTCAAAGCAGAGTTATTTTATCATACTTTTTGTGCTTTGTAAAGAGTTTTGTAAAAACTTATGAAATCATTTTCTCTTTTTCCTTGAAATAAACACCGTTATAGGTTATACTTTATTTATATAACCGCTGAGGACAGCGCTTCGCTTTAATCAGTGGTTATTTCGAGGGAAGATGAAAGGAGAAGTATGTATTATATTATAATGGACCTCGAGTGGAACAACGCTTTTGTTCACCGAACCAAGAGCTTCATGAACGAGATCATTGAGGTCGGCGCCGTTATGCTCAACGAGGAGCTTGAAGAAATAAGCGAGTTTTCGTGTTTTGTTAAATCAAGAATCGGAAAGAAAATACGCAGCAACATTAAAAAGCTGACACACATTACAAATGACGATATGAGAAGCGGCGAACCCTTTGAAGCGGTGATGAAGAAGTTTCAAGACTGGATCGGCGACAGGGAAAACGTTATTCTCACATGGGGCAACGGCGATATTCGTGTTATTATTGAAAACTTCCGCTTTCTTACGGGTCGAGAGACCGTTCCGTTTTTGTCAAACTATACTGATGTTCAGCGTTATTTTCAGATTAAAAGAAACATACCTGTTGAAAAACAGCTCGGTCTTTTTAATGCCGCCGAGGATGTGGGAATGGATCCCAACAGCTTTTCTCACCATAGGGCACTGGATGACAGTCTGTTGACCGCCGAGTGCTTCAGGCGAGTTCGCAGCGATGATTTTGCAAGATATATTTTGCCCTGTGACAATGCGTTTTATGAGAAGCTTTTTTTCAAGCCCTATGCAATCAGCAATATCAACAGTCCGCTTGTTGATAAAAGTTTGCTCAATTATACCTGCGAGGAATGCGGAGTTAAGGGCAAGCTTATAAAGAAATGGCGCTACTCCAATCAATATTTCCGCGCGATATATGAATGTCCGAATTGCGGCAAACGGGTTCGTGTTGCAGTTCGCTTCAAGAAATACTATGATACACTTGACACGAGAAAAACCGTTACACTCATTACCGATGATGAAACGCCCGTGCTTATACAAAATGGCCTTGAATAAATTGTTCGAGGCCTGCTTTTTTGTGTAATCTGTAAAATGTGAACAAATTTTAAATAAGTGATTGACAAACGGGCCATTCTGGTATAGAATAAATCGAACTCTTTAAGAGCGGTACAGTGATGCCGACAAGATTTTACATGAAGCGGAGCAAGGTCTGCATATATACTTATGTAATTTTGTGTCTTGTCGCACTGTGCGACAGGGCATTTTCTTTTTTTCGGAGGCTCACATGAATAAAAAAATCATGGATGAAGCGGCTCTCGGAAGAGCCGTAATGAGGATCTCACACGAAATAATCGAGAAAAACAAGGGGACGGAAAACATTGTGCTTGTCGGAATCAAGCGTAGGGGAATTATCCTCGGACAGATGATACACGACAATATTATGAAGATTGAAGGCGTTGACGTCCCGTTCCAAACCTTGGATATACACTTTTACCGTGACGATTTAACCAAGGAGAGCGAAGCTCCGATTTATAACGCCGAAAATGACCGATTTGAGGTTACGGACAAAAAGATAGTTCTTGTTGATGACGTTATATACACCGGCAGAACGGTCAGAGCGGCAATCGAAGCAATTTTTACAATGGGCAGACCGTCGCAGATACAGCTTGCCGTGCTTATCGACAGAGGACACCGTGAGCTTCCGTTTAAGGCAGACTACATCGGTAAAAGCATTCCGACCTCGAGAAATGAGACGGTATCGGTCAAGGTCGAGTGTATTGACGGAGAAACAGGCGTAGATTTGCTCACAGATTGAGTATTTAAACACGAATGTGTTTGAAATAAAGGAAAATAACGGAGGTATATTAAATGCAACTTATTTACAATGTCAAAGACAAACCGAAGTTCGGTCAGTTGATCGTTTTCGGCTTCCAGCAGGTTCTTGCTATTCTTGCGGCAACAATCGCGGTTCCGACAATCATCGGTAACGGAATGTCGCAGTCGGCAGCTCTTTTCGGAGCAGGCGTCGGCACAATCGTTTATCTTCTCTTCACAAAGTTTAAGAGTCCCGTATTCCTCGGCTCGTCGTTCGCTTTCATCGGTTCAATGCTCGCAGCATTTGCAGGAGCGATTTCAGAGGCGGCAGGACATTTCGGACTTATCATCGGTGCTCTTTTCGCAGGACTTGTTTATGTTGTTATTGCAATCGCGGTAAAGGTTGCAGGTGTTAAATGGATCAACAAGCTTATGCCTGCCGTTGTTATCGGACCGACGGTTTCAATCATCGGATTGTCGCTCGCAGGCAACGCAGTCGGCGATCTCACACTCGGTAAGGTTATGACCGAGGTTACCACTCAGACAGTTGAAAACGGAAAGATCGTTGACGTTGTTTCCTCCGTATCAACCGCAAGCCCGTATGTTGCGCTTATCTGCGGACTCATAACTCTCTTTACTGTTGTTATCTGCTCGGTTTACGGCAAGAAGATGACAAAGCTCATTCCGTTCATTATCGGTATTCTTGCAGGCTATGTTGCCGCTGCAATCTTCACCGTAATCGGTATCAAGACAGACAACACAGCACTTCAGGTTATCGACTTCACGGTTTTCCATGACCTTAAGTTGTTCTCCGTTCCCGATTTCACATTCCTTGAGGCTGCAAAGGGCGCTAAGGAAATCGACGGTCAGTATCTTGCAACTGTTGCCGTTGCTTATGTTCCCGTTGCATTCGTAGTATTCGCAGAGCATATCGCTGACCATAAGAACCTTTCTTCAATCATTGAGCAGGATCTCCTTGAGGAGCCGGGTCTCCACAGAACGCTTCTCGGTGACGGCGTCGGTTCAATGTTCGGCGCAATCTTCGGCGGCTGCCCGAACACAACATACGGCGAGTCGGTCGGCTGCGTAGCAATCACCGGTAACGCTTCTGTTGTAACAATCCTCGCCACAGCAATCATGTGCATGATCATCTCCTTCTTCGGACCGTTCGTAACATTCCTTGCAAGTATTCCGAACTGTGTAATGGGCGGCGTTTGCATCACTCTCTACGGCTTCATCGCAGTCAGCGGACTCAAGATGATCCAGCAGGTTGACCTTGACGACAACAAGAACCTCTTCGTTGTAGCGGTTATCCTCATCTGCGGCATCGGCGGACTTACCGTAAACTTCGGCAAGGTAACGCTCACTTCTATCGCTTGCGCACTTATCCTCGGTATCATCACAAACGTAATCCTTTCAAAGAAAGGCAAGAAGGCATAAGCCAAGCTAAGATAAAAATATAAATTTACTCCCACTCGTCTGACGGGTGGGAGTATTTTGTGTTTGATGTATATTTGCATTATTTCATATCTTGTTGAGCGCCTAAAAATATGTTATAATAAATAACAACTGCGGTTGGAGGTTTTTGTATGACAGATGTTACGCTGAATATTCCCGCAAGAACGCCGCACCTATGCTCGGTGCTGACGGGGTTTATTTTGCTTGAAAAGCAGGGCAAGCTCAGACTGAAGCTGAATACGAATGTCAAAATGCCCTCGGCGAGTATAATGGAAGCGATAATCGACGGAAAGCGTCTTGCTTATGACATGGCGGACGGTTACAATTTCCGTGACCCTGCCGAGATTGAAAGATATATTGACTCCTGCGATTTTTATTTCAAACGCAGCTTTTCCGACGAGCTGAACGACAAGCTTTTTCCGAAGCATAGCGGCAAAATTTACAGGTGGGGCTTCAACTATCTTGCGACCTGCGACGGAAACGGTTATTTCAATCACAATCCCGAAAAAAGGATGCTTGAAATCGTAAATTTTTTCAGGGGAAGAAAACCGCTGAAATATTTCACATATGATCGCTTTGAAGCTGCCCCGAACAAAAATGATGAGCAGAGAATTTTGTTTATGACACGGATTTGGAGTGCTTCGCAGACTTCCGAAAAAAATCTTGACGCCGTCAATTCAATGCGAATCGAAATAACAAAAGCATTGAGAAAAGAATATCCGAACAATTCGGTAACGGGAATTTATGACGGCGCACTTGCAAGGGAGCTTTGTCCCGAGCTTGTTTTGTCGGGCAGTCTTACCAAACGCGAAAATTTTCTTGAAACAATAAAAAAGTCGGATATCTGTATCGGCAGTATAGGCCTGCACGGCTCAATCGGGTGGAAAACGGGCGAATACGTTGCCGCTTCCCGTGCAATTATAAACGAAAAGCTTCGTTACGAGGTGACGGGCGACTTTGAGGCAGAGAAGAACTATCTCGATTTTGAAAGTGTTGACGAATGTATGGCAAATGTTGAAAAGCTATTCAACGATCCGGATTCGGTTTATGAAATGAAGCGCCGCAACCGTGATTATTATCTCAATTATTTGCGCCCCGATATTCAGGTTGCCAATTCGCTTAAAGAGGCGGGCATTACATTATAAATATAAATCAAAAAGGCGTTCACTCTCTCCTGAGGGTGAACGCCTTAATTTTATTATGTTTATTAAAGCTTTGCTGCAAGATCCTTGATATATGCCTTAAAATCCTCACCGATTTCATCATGGTTGAGAGCAACCTCACAGTTAGCCTTCATGATACCGAGCTTGTTGCCCATATCATATCTGATTCCGTCAAAGTCAAGCGCAAGAAGGTCGCCTTCTTTGCCGAGACGGGTAAGCGTATCCGTGAAATAAAGCTCCTCGCCCTCAGGAGTTTTTGCAAGATCCTCTGCAAGGTAATCAAATACCTGCGGCGGAGCAACAACACGGCCGAGAATCGAATAGCAGGACATGATCTGTTCGTCGGTCGGCTTCTCGATGATGTTGTGAACGTCCATAACCTTCGGGTTGTCCTCATGGTGTGTGACATCAAGCGAGCAATACTTCGGCACGTCTTTTCTCGGAACCTCTTTAACGCCGACAACGCCCTTGCCCGTTGCTTCAAAAACATCGCAAAGCTGCTTGGTTACAGGGTATTCGTTGTTGATGATAACATCATCACCGTAGAGAATTGCGAACGGCTCGTTGCCAACGAAGCTCTTTGCACACATGATAGCATGGCCGAGACCCTTTGTCTCCTTCTGACGAAGGAAATAAACGTTAGCAATGTTTGAGCAGTGGAGAACGTCCTCATAGAGCTTCTTTTTGCTCGGGTTCTTTGCGAGCTTATCCTCAAGCTCGTAGCTGTGATCGAAATGATCCTCAATAACACCCTTGCCTCTGTTTGTGATTATGAGGATATCCTCAATACCTGCCGCTGCGGCTTCCTCAACGATGTACTGTATCGCAGGCTTGTCAACAATGTTGAGCATCTCCTTCGGAACAGCCTTTGATGCGGGCAGAACTCTTGTTCCGAGACCCGCTGCGGGGATTATAGCTTTCTTGATTTTCATAAAAAGTCCTCCTGAAATCAGAAATTTATTTTATATGCAATATTCAACAGCAGGCTTGGCAGATAATTATCCACCATAATTGCGATTATCGGCATAATAATCGCAACTCCGCCGTTACGCATAATTGTATACTTAACAGTGTTCGGCTCAGTCGATGCATCGTGTGCAAGGCTGATGACCTTGAGCATTTTTTTCTTGAACAAATAGTTTGCAATAAGTGCAGCAATTGTATTGGGAATGATTTTTTGAATCAATAATATAATAGCGAGCGTCGGGATCGCCGCCTTGGTTAGTTTTTGCGCTTCTGCATAGAGCTTATCAAATTTTTGACTGTCCTCGCCCGAGAGATTATCCTTACCTTTGACAAGTTCATTTATCTCTTGCTGAACGGAGACCATTTTTTCATAAACGCCGTACACCTTTTCGGTCTGTGAGATCGTTGCAAGGCTCAGTGCAACCGAGAGCGCAAGGAAAACGGTGCCTGCCTTGTAAAGCTTTCTGTAAAAGAACCAGTATGGCGCAAAGAAAAATGCCGCCCAATTCCACGAGATTTTGCCGTTTTTCTTTTTCTGCTTCATAAACTTGGAAATATATCTCGGAGCGGAATTCTGAATGTAATCGGCTGCTTCGCCGACGGTCGCTCCGCCGATATCGTCCTTAGGGTCGTAAAGCACTCCGCGCATGAAAACAGACTCCATGCTCTGCGGCGTTGCCTGAACAAACGGCTGCTGCTCGGGCTGAGACTGTTCCTCTCGGACAGCCTGCTCAGCTTCCGTTTTTTGCTTCTCCGCATCGGGATCGGTCCAGGTGAAGTCGGTTGAGTGGAGATATTCGTTGACACATTTATGATTTTTTTCGTAACAGCTTCGGTGCTGAGGAGTTCCGCATATCGGACAAACAACAATGTCATCGCCGTCTTTGAACGGTTCTCGGCATCCGTCGCATATTTTTCCTGTGTAATTCATCAATTTACCCCATTTTTCATTTTTAACGGTATTATTATAACACAAGAGTCAAGCATATTGTAGCTTTTTTTTGAACTTTTTAGGAAATATTATTTAAATCTTTCTTTACATACGGGCTTTTTTACGATATAATCTATTAGTAAAACTATGTGTATATGGTATTGTGAGGTAATATAATGGTACAATTTGAAGAATTAAGACTGCATTTGCTTGAGTATGAGGATAAGCTCAAGGAGCTCGGTGAGGCTCTCGGTCTGGAAGAAATGAAAAAGACCGTTGCCGAGCTTGAAGCAAAGACAGCAGAAAACGGATTTTGGGACGATGTTGCCGGAACGCAAGTCGTTCTCCAGAAAATTGCATCACTTAAAAACAAAATTCAAAAATATGAAAATCTTAAAGCGACCTATGAGGACGATCTGACCATGATCGAGCTTTCCGACGAGGAAGAGGATCTCGATATGCTTGAAGAATGTCAGCGCAGTGTTGACGCATTTATCAAGGAGCTTGACGCTCAGACCCTCAGCACTCTGCTCTCGGGCGAGTATGACGGCAAAAATGCCATTCTCACCTTCCATGCGGGCGCAGGCGGAACGGAGGCTCAGGATTGGAACCAGATGCTTGTCAGAATGTATACCCGTTGGGGTGAGCAGCACGGCTTTAAGGTCAGCATGCTGGACTTTCTTGACGGAGACGAAGCGGGTCTTAAATCTGCCGTTCTCTGCATTGAGGGCGAAAATGCTTACGGCTATATGAAAAGTGAGGCAGGTGTTCACCGTCTCGTTCGTGTTTCACCGTTCGATTCATCGGGACGCCGCCATACGTCGTTCGCTTCTCTTGAAGTAATGCCCGAAATCGACGATACGATCGAGGTTGAGATCAATCCCGAGGATATAAGAATGGAAGTTTACAGAGCTTCGGGCGCAGGCGGACAAAAGGTTAACAAGACCTCATCTGCTGTTCGTCTTATCCATATTCCGACAAACATTGTTGTTTCGTGTCAGGTTGAAAGAAGCCAGCATCAGAACCGTGAGGTTGCAATGAGAATGCTTAAGTCAAAACTTCTTGAAATCAAGGAGAGAGAGCACCTCGATAAGATCGAGGACATCAAGGGCGAGCAGAAGGAAATCGGCTGGGGCAGCCAGATTCGCTCCTATGTTTTCATGCCATATACTCTCGTTAAGGATCACAGAACAGGCTACGAGGTCGGCAACATCAACGCCGTTATGGACGGTGACCTTGACGGCTTCATCAACGCATATCTTAAACAGGCATCTTTGGATAACAAATAATAAGGGATGTTACTATGAATATCATTGACATTTCAAAACCGCTTTTGACCACAGTTGAATACCCGGGCGACCCCGAAACAAGGCTTGATACCGTCCGTTCCATTGAAAAGGGCGACGAGTGCAACCTTTCGGCGGTTTATGCGTGTGTTCATACGGCAACGCATGCCGATGCGCCCTGCCATTTCCTTGACGGCGGCGAGACTATCGAGGACGTTGACCTCAATAAATATATCGGTCAGTGTACGGTCATTGAAGTTCCGCCGGGAGTTATAACAGGCGAATATGTCAACAGATATTTTCCGAGAAAGTGTTCCCGTCTGCTCATTAAAGGTGATGCACAGTCGTTCTTTATGGAAAGCGCCGCTTATGAAGCGGTCGATACGGGTATTTGCCTTATCGGCACGGACGCAGACTCGGTCGGCAAATCGGGCAATCAGATCAAGCCGCACAAGGCTTTTCTGCAAAACGGAGTTGCGATACTTGAAAATCTCGACCTTTCAAGGGTTGAGCCGGGCGATTATTATCTTATTGCTTTGCCCGTAAAAATGGGCGCAATCGACGGCGCACCCGTCAGAGCGGTTCTGATTGACGACTATATTTTGTGGAATAAAATTTGAAGAGCGGAGGACAGAAATGAAGGACTTCATAAAGCAGGCGGCACATGTTAAGCCGAGCGCAAATCAGCTCAGGCTTTTGACCGAAACGCCCTTTTATGCTTTCGTCCATTTCAGTCCGAACACATATACAAATCTCGAATGGGGCACGGGTGACGAGGATCCGTCGATTTTCAATCCCGTTGACCTTGACTGTGACGGTTGGTGCAAGGCTATAAAATCCGCAGGTATGAAGGGCGTTGTCATTACGGCAAAGCATCACGACGGATTTTGCCTTTGGCAGACAAAATACACCGATCACAGCATGAAAAAAAGCCCGTATAGGAACGGCAAGGGCGACATTGTAAAGGAGCTTTCCGAAGCATGCCGCCGCCATGGATTGAAATTCGGGTTTTACCTTTCTCCATGGGACAGACATTCCGAGCTTTACGGCACGGATGAATATAATGTTTATTACAAGGCGCAGCTTACCGAGCTTCTGACAAACTACGGAGAAATATTCCATGTTTGGTTTGACGGAGCCTGCGGCGAGGGGCCGAACGGAAAGAAGCAGGTTTACGATTTTGACGGTTACTTTGAGCTGATACACAAATATCAGCCGAATGCAACTGTTTTTAACGACAGAGGTCCCGTTCGCTGGTGCGGCAACGAGGACGGTTCGTCGAGACATGCCGAATGGGCTATCGTTCCGTCTGAGCTTTGCCCGAATTGCGAAATTCAAACCGAGCCGGGTCCTTTTGCCGGCGACCTTTCTTACATGTATAACATGGACGAAAATATCGGTTCGCTCAGCAATATTATATATTCGAGGGGCTTGGTTTTTGCTCCGTCCGAGGTGGACATGTCTATCCGCCCGGGTTGGTTTTACCATGAAAACGAAGAGCCTTATTCGCTCGACCGTTTGTTTGACACATACCTGCGTTCGGTCGGCGGCAACACAACTTTTATTTTGAATATTCCGCCGAAGCCCGACGGCACTTTTGACGAAAAAGACGTTGTAAGGCTCAAGGAACTCGGCGAGAAAATAAGGGAAAGCTTCTCGGTGAACCTTGCCGAAGGTAAAGTGGGAAAAATGGAGCCGTACAAAAACAGCGATACTCAGTGTACGGTTGAAATTGACCTTAAAAAGGAAGAAACAATTCACTTCGTTGAAATCAGCGAGGATATAGCTCGGGGACAGAGGATAGAAAACTTTTTTGTTCAGCGGTATAAGGATAACAGGTGGGAAAACTGTTTTGAGGGAACCACCGTCGGCGCAAGAAAAATCGTCCGTTTTGACGAGGGCCTTATTGCCGACAGACTGAGAATTTTTGTTACCGCGGCTCGGGATATGCCCGAGTTCAAAAGAATTGCGATTTACTGATAACTGTTGAAAAAACGGAGGTATGTTATGAAAAGGGTGCTTGATTTTTTAATCAGCCTTTTTGCATTGATTATTCTTTCGCCGTTGTTCCTTATTGTTTCTGTCGGCGTCTTGATTTCCGACGGCAGTCCTGTGTTCTTTCACCAAAAACGCGTAGGAAAAAACAACGAGCTGTTTGAAATATATAAATTCCGAACAATGAAGCGCGGAACGGAAAACGTTGCCAGCAACGATCTATCCGATGCCGATGTTAAGATAACAAGGTTCGGAAAAATTCTTCGCGCAACAAGTATTGATGAGCTTCCGCAGCTTCTGAATATTCTCAACGGTTCGATGAGCCTTATAGGTCCGCGTCCGCTCATTCCGGAGGAGACAAGAATCAGAGAGCTTCGTGAAAAATATAATGTCTACAGTGTTCGTCCGGGAATAACCGGTTGGGCGCAGGTCAACGGACGTGACAATGTTTCGGCAGAGAAAAAGGCTCTGCTCGACAAGGAATATGTCGAAAAGCAAAGCCTTATGCTTGATATTAAAATTTTCTTTATGACGATTCATCAGGTTCTTTGCCGCAAGGACGTAAACGAAGGAAACAACAGAACTTAATTTGCGTTCAGGTATTCCTCAAGCGTAACGCTTTTTGCCGTGATATCCTTTGCGGCCTCAACGCCGACAAAGCGGTAATGCCACGGTTCATAGATAACCTTGGTAATGGCACGGGATTTTGCGTCTTTCGGATAGCGGAGTATGAATCCGAAATCGGCGGCATTTTCTCTCAACCATGCTGCCTCATCGGTATCCTCAAAGCTTTCGGAAAGCGAGCAGATATCCATTGCAAGACCTGCATTGTGTTCGCTTCCGCCGGGAATCATTACCTCGGTTGCGGCAGCAACGGTTGCCTTTGTTTTGTCAAGACCGTTGTTATTGATTTCAAGCTGAATTTGGTCTTCGAAAAGCTCGACCTGAAGATCATATGAGCGGTAGCCGGAAACAGGTGTCAGCTCAATTCCGTCCTCCAAGGCCTTGTCATACATCGCCTGATAGTACGGCGCAACACGGTAATCGAGATATTTTCCCGAGCCTTTAACGGCTTCGGCAAGCGTCGGTTCATAGCCTTCAGGCAAAACATGGGTGCCGTTTAGAAGAATAGATGAAAGCGAAGAATTTGCGTCAATATTGATTATTTGAGGATTAAATCCCGCGTAAGAATATTTATAACTGCTGACGGTGTTCAACTTCTTTTCGGTTTTCGTTTCGCCGACAGTTGTTTCTTTTTCGGCGGACGTGCCTTCATTCTTTTTGGACATTTCTCCGGAATTGTTCGTTGTGTTCGCCCCCGTATTTGTGGTAATCTCAACTTGTGCATTTACTGCTTTTCCGGTGTTTTTATATTCGCTGTGCACATTTATTGCCGCACCTACGGTTGTAACAGCGACAATGAGAATGATTGACTGAATAACAATCAGCTTTATTACACGAGGTGTGATTTTTTTATTCATTTAAGATGTCACTTCCTTGATATTTTATATTTCTATTTTATTCGTTTATTGAGTCATTGTCAACAATGCTTTATAAAATTATTATTATTTGAAAGGAAAGATTCCAATGAAAGCATCGGAAAGCGTAGAGAGATACGATTCTGAAGTACGTCTCTATACCAACTACGCAATCAAAAACATTAAAAAGGTCTGTAAGGACTTCGGCCCCCGTCCGGTAGGAAGTGAGGCAGAGAAGAACGCGCAGCTTCATATGAAGAAGGAGCTTGAATCCTCATGCGATACCGTTACAAGAGAGGAATACAAATGCTCGGATAAGGCGTTTATGGCTTGGGTTCCGCTCGGAGCAATACTTATTCTCTTTTCAATTGTAATGTTCACTCTCGGCATTCCCGTTGCGTCGCTTGCAGCTTCACTTGTTACGCTTTTTATAATTCTTGCAGAGTTCATTTTCTACAAGCCCGTGCTTGATGTTTTCTTCCCGAAAAAAACATCCGGTAACGTCATCGGTGTTCGCAAGGCTTCGGGCGAGACAAAGAAGCGTATTATTATTGCGGGCCATACAGATTCGGCTTTTGAATGGACATACACCTATCACGGCGGACACAATGCGGTTCTTACAATTATTCTCACGGCAATTATTGCGATTCTCCTTGGCATCGGCGGAAGCATCTATGCTCTTGTTGCAGGCGCTCAGGGCGTTGTATGGACAGGCGATAACCTTGCAATGAAGATTATCGCGGTTGTTACCTATGTGACAGTTCCGGTTATTTGTGCGGCTATTGTTTTCACAAACTATAAGCGCCCGGTTATGGGAGCAAACGATGACCTTTCAGGCTGTTTCCTTTCGGCAGCGGTTGTGAAGTTCCTTGCCGCAAATGACATCCGTTTTGAAAATACAGAGGTTGTTGCCGCTATGGTTGGCGGTGAAGAAGCAGGACTCAGAGGCACAAAGGCTTATATGAAGGCTCATGCACAGGAGTTCAAGGACGAAAAAGATGTTGAAACGGTATTCATTGCCTTTGATACTATCCGTGAACACGAATTTATGGCTATTTACGATAAAGACATGACCGGTATGGTAAAGAACGACAAGAGAGTTGCCAAGCTTCTTCAGGATGCGGCAAAGAGTGTCGGCTACGATGTTCCGGTCAAGGCTATAGAGCTTGGCTCAACAGATGCAGCCGCCGCTTCACAGGCGGGTATCCCTGCGGCTTCATTTACGGCGATGGATCCCGCTCCGGCAAGATATTATCACACCCGTCTTGACACAGAGGATAATCTTGATCCCAAGACCCTTGAAATCGGACTCAAGATTGCTCTTGAAACAGTATTCGATTTTGACGAGAAGGGCATCTGACAGAAATCAATCACATTTCCCAAATATTTTCCTTAAAACTATTGGATTTTTGAAATTATTATGGTATAATTACATAGTGAATTTATTATTGCTCAAAAGGAGTTGGCATTGTGAATAAAAAAATTGTAAGATTTTCGTCACTCTTGCTTGCATTGCTCATGGTTCTTTCCCTGTGCGCTTGCGGCGAGGAGGAAGAAACATACGATTACAAGTCACCCATACCTACAACTACGGAAGAGATCCTTTCGAGATTTAACGACGCAATGGCAGACGCTAAAAAAGGCAACCCCGGCATCAGCTATAGCATAAAGCAGGGCGCAAACATGAGCGGCGAGCAGAAAGAAAAGTGCGAAAATAAATACGTTAAGGCTGCTTTCAAGACCGTTTCAAAGGCTATCACCAAGGAGAACTTCTCTAACGAGACTGCTTACGGCGAGAGCACAAAGGATATTTTCCCGACATTCGGTTCGGATGATGCACCCGTACTCACCAATGCCGATATCCGTTCAGCTTATGTTATGGAGAATAAGGATGACGGTACAGGCGCAACTTACATAATCGTTATAAAGATCTATCCGGAGAAGGATCCTAACCAGACGGACAGCATCTACGGAAAGCTCTATAATATCATGGATGACAAGGAAATTTTGTCACACTTTGATGTTATTAACAGCGTTGTAACGGTTAATTCTTACAGCGCACAGTACGGCGAGGGAACGATCCGTGCAACGCTCAAGAAGGAAGATAATAAGCTCACCGAGCTCAGTCTTTCAAGGAACGTTGTTGTTTCAACAGAGCTTACGGGCGTAGGTACTCTTGCCGATCTCGGAACTGTTCCGTTTGAGTTCAATTATGAAGCAACGGAAAACTACAGCGTTGACTGGTTTGATCCTGCAACAAAGGACGCAAAATAAACTGATTGATAAAAAATTACCCTCGGCGGAGCGATTCCGCTGAGGGTTTTGTCATGTTATGGTTTTATTTGCAATAGCTTTCTATGTAATTGTCAATTGCTTCGGAGATAACCTTGATGGCAACACTGCGTTCACTGACCTCATTGACGGCTGTTTCCTTATTCTCAAGCGTTTTGTAAACCGAAAAGAAATGTCGCATCTCGTCAAAAATGTGCTTTGGAAGCTGGTCAATATTGGTGTAAATATTATAGTTCGGGTCATTGAACGGAATTGCGATTATTTTTTCATCGTTGCGTCCGTTGTCAATCATTGATATAACACCAATCGGATAGGCGCGGCAAAGGGTTAGCGGTTCAAGCGGCTCGGAACAAAGAAGAAGCACATCGAGCGGATCGCCGTCATCGCCGAGCGATCTCGGAATGAAACCGTAGTTGGCCGGATAGTGGGTCGAGGTGTAAAGAATTCGATCAAGAATAATCAGTCCCGTTTCTTTATCAAGCTCATATTTTTTCTTGCTGCCCTTTGGAATCTCAACAACGCAAACAAAATCCTCCGGTGAAATTCTTTTTGGCGAAATGTCATGCCATATGTTCATGCGTTCACGCTCCTTTAATTTTATAGTAACTTATTTGACACGAATTGTCAAGCAACAGATGTATCAGAGAACAAGTTCGTTTGTTCCGGTGCTGAGAGAAATTTTTTTGCAGTCGCCGATAAAAACAGCGTTGATACCGTCACACAAGTCAATGAAAATCTTAATTTTTTTCTCACATCGCTTCCATGAAACCGCAATCTCTCCGTGAGGCGTTGTTATTTTTCCTCTTGCAAAGGTCAGACAGTCGGGAAAGACGGGGGAGATGATGATTTTATCATAACGGACAGAATCTTTTTCCTGTTTTATGCCGAGAATTTCCTCAAATAAAAACTCTGTGCTTGCGCCGAACATCGGGTGAGAATGTGACGCCTCACCGTTCCAGTTTTCCCAGAGTGTCGTAGCTCCGGAACGCCGCATGAAGTCGAAGGAAACATCACCCTTGTTGGCAAGCAGACGGGTTGCAAGATCGCTGTTGCCGGTTTTGTAAAGCACGTTGAGAAGTATTTCCGTGCCGAAAATGCCTGTATCAAATTCGGTTTTTTTGCTGCATTTTTTTACGATGTTTTCAACCGTTCTCTCGTCGCCGAGACCGCAATTGACGGCAAAAGCATTTGCACCCTGAATGTTATTGAAAAAATCTCCGGTTTCTTCATCAAAATATTTTTTTGTCACGGCTCGTGAATACTTTTCGATTAAACGCTCATATTTATTATGCCGATTTTCAAGAGCTTCGGCACAAATAATCATACGCTTGAGCTGAGAAATAAACATTGTCGTGTTGACAAAATCCTCGGGAATTTCTATTTTCCCCGGAGTACACCAATCTCCGAGACACCAGCCGTCTTTTTCTTCACGAACGATAAGGCCGTTCTCTGTGCGGCTCTCCATATATTCAACAAATTTTTCCATCGACGGGAACAGCTCTTCAAGCTCGTCTCTATGACCGTAATGGCGATAGAATTGATATGGAACGTTGATTATCGCTCCTCCGTAGCCGGAAGGTCCGCCGCCGCCACCGGCAAAGGGCGCGGTGTGCTGAACATGCCCTGTTGTTTTGTCCTGACAGTCCCGTATATCGGATATCCATTTTCTGTAGAATTCCTCTGCGTCAAATTCCGTCATTACGGCGTTGCAGGTTAGCTGACCGTCACCCGTATAGCCGAGCCTTTCGCGGTGCGGACAGTCCGACGGTACTCCCGAGTGCATATTGGAAAGCCGGGTGTTAACAAAAGCTTTGTAATACCAATTAAGTGTTTCGTCGCTGCACTCAAAGTCCGAGGTCGCATCAACGTCGGAATGAATAACGCGTATCTCAACGGGCTTTGCGTTATTTGTCAGCGTAAAATATCTGAAGCCGAACCAACAGAAAAACGGGTGATAGATTTTTTCTTTATCGGTAATGAAGGATTCAATCTGCCTCTGCTCATTAAACCCAACGGACATATTGTTAAGAGTCAAATCGTTATTTAGATTTTCCGCACATTCCATGATTACGGTTTCGCCTGCCTTCTCACACATGACGACGGGATAGCCGGAAACGTTGCGTTCGATTTTGTAAACCGAGCAGTCGCCGAAATTTTTGACAAGCTCAGGCTTGAGCGTTTCAATTACTCGGTCTGCAGGGCAAGCTTGAATATAAAATTCGCTTTTCGGCGGAACGGTTTCAAGCGGTTCTTCGCCGTCGGGAAGAACTCCGTCAACAGTGTTCCAGTTGCGGTCAAAGCTTGTATAATCAAGCACTTCTCCGAAAAAAAGATTGGAGCTTTTAAAAAATCCCGAAGAAAAAGCAACATCTTTTCTGTTTGAATAAAAGCTTTCGCCGCCAACGTCGAGCTTGTAGCAGAGCTTTATTGCGCCGTAATTCATATTGCCCTCGGCTTTGCGGACGGTTTGATGATAATATCCTCCGCCGACTGCCGCTCCGAGAATATTTTTTCCTGTATGAAGATATTTTGTAACATCGTATTTCATCACATAAATCCGATGGGTCTGCTCGTCATTGAGAGGATAAACAAGATCCATGTTCGGACGTTCGTGATAATCGGAATACGCCGGAACAAATTCGTCGGAGCTGACACGCTTGCCGTTTATGTAAAAAATAAACCAGCCGAGACCGCAGACGGTTAATTCGGCTTTTTGAAAATCATTTTTTATTTCGATCTCGGAGCGAAAGAGTGCCGCGTCGAGATTCGAGCGTGGGCTGAGCCATCTCGCTTCTCCGAAAACATCTCTGTGATTCATAGAATTCTCCATTTTTACGGTGTTGTTTCAAAAATGCCGCCGTATCAAAGCATTTGCCTTAATACGACGGCAGGGAAATTTAAATTTTATTTCATCTTTGCGGTATATCTGCTGACATAGCCCATGTACTGCTTCTTTGCATTTGAACCGTTAAACGCCTGGTCGTCGCTCTTAGTCCAGCCTGCAATTGCGATCGAGCCGTCGCTGAGCACGGCAACATCCATTGCGCTGTCGTCCTGCGCACCGTTAAGACGAACCGTTGCGGTCGTTTTACCCTCATCGTTGAGATAGAGAATATAGCCGTCACTGCCGCCGCCGACCTTGTAGCCTTGGAAATCCTCGGTTGAAGATTTCGACTGACCTACTACCGCAAAGCCGCCATTGATGCAGGCAATTCCCAGAACGGAATCATCATCGGCACCGCCGATAAGTCTTGACCAGCAAACCTGACCCTTGGAGTTGTATCTGAGCACATATCCGTCACGCTTGCCGTAATTCATTGTATAAATTCCGTCGGCTCTTTTGTAGATAGTAAATGTGCCGCCGACAACACAACCGCCGTCGTCCGTTACGGCGAGGGTGTTAAATTCGCTTTTGCCAGAGCCTTGGAGATACTCAGCCCAGTCAAGGTCGCCTTTTTTGTTGAGCTTGAGGAGAACGGTGTTCTCTGTTCGAATCTTATTGAATCTGATTCCCGAGAAATCCCCGTCGGTGGACATTGTTACACATGTTGCGTAAATATCTCCGTCGGAATTGACAGCTAAAGCGGAAATAATATTTGACTTTGAGCCTTGAAGAACCTTTCTCCACTTAATATTTCCGTTTTTATCAAACTTGAAAATAAAAGCCTTAGTGCCGCCCTTTTGCGTGCCTGTGAAGAAGCCTGATTCGGAGATTGCCTTACCGCCTGCAACGAATCCTCCGTCAGGGGTTGCGGCAAGTGAGCTGATGTATTCGCCGGTTGAGGAGGCGTCGGACGGGAAAACATATTTCCACATAAAGGTTCCGTCGGCTTTAAGTCTGACAATAAATGCGGAGTTTGTGGATGCTGTTTTCACAACATCGCCGCTCGTTGCCGCAGTCTGACCGGCCGCAACAATTGTGCCGTCCTTAAGCTCTATAACGTCATTGAAGTTAACCTGGCTGTTGCCGCCCGTTATATATTTCCATTCGACCTTTCCGTCGGAGGAATATTTAACAAGTGATGTGTGCTGCATTTCCCATTCGCCTGAAACGCCCTTGTAATCGCCGTCCTTTGACGCTGAAATTCCTGCGGCAACAAATCCGCCGTCTTTGCAGCCGATGATATCTCTGAAGGCGTCAAGTCCGGAGCCGCCGAAAAACTTGGTGTATTCGCATTTTGCTTCGTCAACGGATTCCTTTGACGGCTTTTTGACACCGACTGTTGTTGATGTTGTAATCTTAGCGGCCGAAGTTTTGGTTGTCGGAGTTTCGTTAGACGAATAGTCGGGAGATTCATTCGTCTGCTCGAGCTCAAGCTTTCCGTCCTTGTATTTGCCGGTGTAATAGATCATATCCCCAAAAGTGTCAGTCTCGTTCTTAGTGTAAAGAATGTTGCCTTTTGAGTCTTTCTTACCGGTTGTGTAAATTGTTTTGCCGTAGTTGTCCTTGAGCCCTGTCGAATATATTCTGTGACCGGCCTTGTCGACAATTCCCGTTGCGTCGGTGACCTTGCCGTTAGGGTCTGTTGCTCCTGTTATTGCTGTGACCTCCTCGGCTCCCTTTTTGAGCTCATCATCAACGATATCTAAATCGTCGGGAGTCTCGGAAATAAGCTTGTCGTTCTTTTCGCCCGGAGTTGCGGAATCGCCGCAGGCGGAGAACAAACAAAGCGACATTGCCAAAACAAGCAACAAAGCAATTATTTTATATTTGTTCATGTAAAATCCTCCTTTAACAGGTTGGCAACCGCCTGTAGCAAATAAATCGGCGGCTACTTTTTTCTATAATATCATACTTTCTTTAATATTTCAATGCTTTATAAAAGTGTTTACATTTTAAATTCTAAATAAAAATTGAATTATTTATTGATACAATACGTGTTTTTTGTTATAATTTTTAAAAAGCAGCACCGCAAATGTGCTATGTTGCTTCAACGCAACCGTCGGTTGGCAGATTATGCAGTCAGGACTCTTTTGTTAACCTACGGATCGAGCGGCAATGCTCAGCTTAGAAGCGGTCGGATTATACGAGCGGTTGCAGGTGCGGTTTACGTAGCAATTGCGATTATAACGAATTCCGTCATCGGCAGAAAAAAGAATAATTTTCCGAAAAGAGGAAAACAAATGAGCGATGTAATTGAAATAAAAAACTTGAGAAAATCTTTTGGCGAGGTCAAGGCCGTTCAGGATATTTCGTTCTGCGTAAAGCAAGGCGAGATGTTCGCTTTCCTCGGTGTGAACGGAGCGGGAAAAAGTACAACTATTTCCATAATATGCGGTTATCTTGCAAAGGACGGCGGCAGCGTTGAGGTCTGCGGAAAGAGTATTGACAATTCAATTGACGATATCAAGAGAAATATCGGCGTAGTGTTTCAGAATTCCGTGCTGGATCAGTCGCTTTCCGTTTCGGATAACCTCAGAAGCCGTGCCGCATTCTATGGAATAAAGGGCGTCGAATTCAAAAAAAGACAAGCCGAGCTTGCAAAAATGCTTGACTTTGAAAAGCTTCTTAACAGAACGGTCGGTAAGCTTTCGGGCGGACAGCGGCGCAGGATAGACATTGCACGTGCGCTTCTTCACAAGCCGCAGCTCTTGATTTTGGATGAACCGACAACGGGTCTCGACCCTCAGACGAGGAAGCTGCTCGGCGATGTGGTGGCCGATTTGAGAAAGAAGGAAAATCTGACGGTTCTGCTCACGACGCATTACATGGAGGAAGCGGCGGATGCAGACTATGTTGTTATTCTCGACAGCGGAAAAATCGTTGCCGAAGGAACTCCGCTTGATTTGAAAAATAAATACACAGGCGATTTTATAACAATTTACAGGGCGGACGAGAACGAGGTTAAAAAGCTCGGCGTGCCCTATGAAATAATTCGTGATGCGATAAGGATTTCCGTTCCGGACACCGCGGCGGCAACAAGGCTGATTACGGAAAACCCGAATATGTTCACTGATTATGAGGTCACAAAAGGAAAAATGGACGATGTTTTTCTTAACATAACAGGAAGAAAGCTGACGGGAGGCGATGAAAAATGACAGGTCTCGGCAATTTGATAAGGCGAAATATTCGTCTTTTCTTCAAGGATAAGGGAATGTTCTTCTCTTCGCTTATTACTCCGATTATTCTTCTTGTGCTTTACGTTACTTTTCTCGCAAAGGTCTATCGGGACAGCTTTGCGTCGGCTATACCTCAGGGAATTACGGTGGACGAAAAGATTATCAATGCCGTTGTTGCTTGTCAGCTCATTTCTTCTCTGCTGGCTGTCAGTTGTGTTACGGTTGCTTTCTGTTCAAATCTTCTGATGATAAACGATAAGGTTAACGGTGCAATTCGTGACCTGACGGTTTCTCCCGTGCGTCGATCAACATTGGCTCTCGGTTACTTTATCTCATCGGCAGCCTCGACGCTGATAATCAGCTTTTCCGCTCTCGCCGTCGGACTGGTTTATGTTTACACTCAGGGCTGGTATATGACGCTCGGTGATGTGTTGTATCTTATTCTTGATGTTTTTCTGCTGACACTGTTCGGAACAGCGCTTTCTTCATGCGTTAATTTTTCGCTCACAACAAACGGACAAGCTTCGGCGGTCGGCACAATCGTCAGTGCAGGCTACGGTTTTATTTGCGGCGCATATATGCCGATGTCACAGTTTGGTAGCGGACTTCAAAAGGCTCTCCTTTTTCTTCCGGGTACATACGGAACAAGCCTTATCCGAAACCATGCGATGGCAGGCACATTCAGAAAAATGAGAGAAATAGGATTTCCGAAAGAGGCGATAGAAGGAATGACGGGTGCTGTTGATTGCAGGCTGTTTTTCTTTGAACATGAGGTCGGAATTCCGGCAATGTATCTTATTCTCTCCGGTTCAACCGTTGCACTGATAATTTTATATGTTTTGTTGAACAGGGCTTTTTCCGGGAGGGCGAGATGAGCAAATACGAGCCTCTTTGGAATTATGTTAAAGAGCAGGAGAATGATTTTATACTGAACTATGAGCAGGTTGAAAAAATTCTCGGATTTCCGATAGATCATTCCTTCCTGACATTCAAAAAGGAACTGACGAATTACGGTTGGCAGGTCGGGAAAATCTCGACGAAAAACAAAAACGTTAAATTTATAAAAATATAAAACTTGCCCATTCTTAATTAAAAAAGGATGGGCAGATTTTTTGTGAATAATTGAAAAATACATTGATTTAATCATCAGTTTGTTTTATTATTATTTTAAAGCCAAAAAGAATGGAGATTTGATTATGGATAAATACGCAAGATTCAGATATCAACCGTGTATACCGATGGGTTCAGACGGCAGAAAGCTGACGGGCTCCCCCGAGCACACCGCACTCTCAAGAAAAGCCGCAGGTGAGGGTATGGTTCTGCTCAAGAACGATGATAACGCATTGCCGCTTAAAAAAGACGAAAAGGTTGCGCTTTTCGGCAAGGCGACAATTGAATACATAAAGGGCGGCGGAGGAAGCGGTGACGTTTTCTGCGCCTACACCCACAATATTTACGACGGCTTTGCTCAGAAAGAGAAAGAGGGCAAAATCAGTGTATATATGCCGACTGTTGACTTCTATAAGGAATACGTAAAGAAAGAAAGCAGGAAGATCCCTACCCGTGCCGAAATCGAAAAGACTTGGGATATAGTCAATGCAATGGATTTCTGCCAGAAAAAGGATGACATTGTCTATGATACTTTTGCAAGCATGCACGTTGTTGAAGCGGAAGCTCCCGATGAGCTTATAAGCGCTGCGGCAGAAAACGCTGACACAGCAATAATCACGCTCAGCCGTTTCTCCGCCGAAGGCGTCGACCGTCGTGCCATCAGCGGCGACTACTATCTTTCCGATGCAGAAAAGAGCCTTATTGACCGAGTTTCGTCTGCATTCAAAAAAACAATAGTTGTTCTTAACTCGGGCGGAGTGGTTGACTGTGAGCACTTCGCCGAGAACGACAAGGTTCAGGGCATTCTCTGCGGCTGGCAGGGCGGCATGGAGGGCGGTATGGCGGTTGCCGATATTCTTTGCGGTGACGTCAATCCGTCGGGCAAGCTCGGCGACACAATTCCGAAATCATACGACTGTTATGAGAACGGAAAGATGTTCCAAACGGGTTATGAGCACCTTGACTATGAGGACGATATCTATGTCGGCTATCGCTATTTTGAAACAATTCCGGGAGCGGCGGAAAAAGTTCGCTACCCGTTCGGCTTTGGTCTTTCTTATACGGACTTTGAGATGAGCGGCGCTTTTTGCGGCGAGAGCGAAGGCAAAATTGTTGCCGTTGTTACGGTTAAGAATATCGGCAAAGTCTCCGGCAAAGAGGTTGTGCAGCTTTATTACAGTGCACCTCAAGGAAAGCTCGGAAAGCCGTCAAAGGAGCTTGCGGCATTTGCAAAAACAAAGCTTCTTGTTCCGGGGGAGAGCCAAACCGTGGCACTGAGCTTTGACATAAATGACATGGCAAGCTTTGACGATCTCGGAAAAATCCAAAAATCCGCATTTGTTCTTGAAAAGGGAACATATAAATTCAGCCTCGGAAATTCTGTCAGAAACACGAGACTGCTCGACTACGAATTTACGGCAGACGAGGATATTATCGTTAAGCAGTCGAAGTCACTTCTTAAACCGTTTAAGCTTGAAAAAAGACTCCTTGCGGACGGAAGCTATGAGACACTTTCTCAGAGCGGGCAAAGCTATGATTCGGGTAAAAACAACTTAGCCGATGCAAAGGCTCCCGACGAAGCGGTTATGTTTGATTATGTCGGTGAAAAAATCAGTCTTGACGATTTTATCAGACAGTTCACCGTTGATGAGCTTATAGATTTTGTCGGCGGACATCAGAATCAGCCAGGCGTTTGCAATACAGGAGCCTTCGGCGGTTTGAAACGGCTCGATATTCCTCCGATTCCTACAGCTGACGGTCCCGCAGGTGTTCGTCTCAACGCCAAAACAGGAGCACCTACAACGGCGTGGCCGTGTGCAACGCTTCTTGCCTGCACATGGAATACCGAGCTTATCGAGGAGGTCGGTTCGGCGGGCGGCGCAGAGCTGAGAGAGAACAATCTCGGCGTTTGGCTTGCTCCTGCAATGAACATTCATCGCAATCCGCTTTGCGGCCGTAACTTTGAGTATTTCTCCGAGGATCCGCTTCTTGCCGGAAAATGCTGTGCGGCAGACGTAAGGGGAATTCAATCAAGAAAGGTCGCAGCTTCGGTTAAGCACTTCGCTTGCAATAACAGAGAGTCAAACCGATTTGAATGTGATTCGAGAGTTTCCGAGCGTGCGCTGAGAGAAATCTATCTCCGTGGCTTTGAGATATGCGTTAAGGAAGCCGACCCATGGACCGTTATGTCCTCATATAATATTATCAACGGCTGTCACACATCAACAAGCTATGAGCTTTTGACCGAGATTCTCAAAGGTGAGTGGGGCTTCAAGGGCATGGTTACGACCGACTGGGGCGTTCACAGCCATCATTCCGACGAGATTCTTGCGGGCAACGACCTCAAGATGGGTGAAGGCGAACCGAATGAGCTTAAAGAGGCATACGAAAACGGCAAAATAACAAGAGCAGACCTTGAAGCCTGCGTCAGAAGGATTCTCGTGATGACAATAAATGTTGCCGAATAATCTGTTATAAATACGAAAATGTTTATGAATATTTTACCTGAGTAAAACAATTCTGTTTTTTTGAAATTTCCTATTGTAATTTCACCGAAATATATGTATAATGGTACGGTAAATTGAATGCGGACGAAAAAACAATGTATTTTGTTGCGTCTGCGGTAAATCCGTGCGCATTCGGCACACGGTGGAGGAGTTAGGAACATGCTTGGTAAATATGTTCGTATCAAGGTGACTCATCCGATCCACTCTTACAGCAATGAACATGGCTTTACCTATGAACTGAACTACGGCGAGGTCGAGGGGGCTAAGCAGTTCAACGCTTCTGTTAAAGGCGCATTCATCATGGGTATCAATCATCCCGTGCGAAGCTTTGACGGAAGGGTAGTCGGCATCGTCAGGTATGACGGCAGTAATGAAACAGATTGGGTTGTAGCGCCTAAAAGTACAAGGTTCATCAACATTGACATCGCAAACGGCATTGACTTTGCGGTGAAGAACAAAAATCACACACTGGAGTGCCTTTATGAGCGTTCCTGCGGAGCGGTTGTTTACAGGAACATCGGCGGAATGATTCGTTTTCTGCTTATCAAGAACAGACGAAGCGCCCATTGGGGTTTCCCGAAGGGTCACGTTGAGCAGGGCGAAAACGACCATCAGACGGCTTACCGCGAGGTGCTTGAGGAGACGGGAATCAGAATTAATATTCAGCCCGATTTCGTCACAAAAAGTCAGTACACCATTCAGGGAAAGGTTGAGAAAAACGTAAATATTTTTCTTGCCTCGACTCAGGATACTCAGACGGTTATCCAAAAGGAAGAAATTGAAGATTATATTTGGCTCGGATATGAAAAAGCTCTTAATAAGCTTCGCTTTGAGAACGACAGAAACATTCTTTCCAAGGCTTATAATTATCTTCTGAACAAAAAAATTATAACGGAGTAAAAAAATGACGAATGAACTTGTAGAGTCCATTGTGGCTTTTTTTCAAAGCAAAATTCCAAATGAGCTTACTGTTTTCATCATCTCCGTACTCCCGATATTGGAGCTCAGAGGCGGATTGATAGCGGCAAGACTTTTGAATATGGACGTTATGAAGGCGTTCATCATTTGCTATCTCGGCAATATGCTTCCGATTCCTTTCATCTTACTTTTCTTGAAAAAGATTTTCGAGCTGATGAAAAAATCCAAAGGTCTCGGTAAAATTGTCCACAAAATGGAGAAAAAAGCCGAAAAGCACAGACACACAATTGAGAAATACGGCATATGGGGTCTTTTGGTTCTTGTTGCGATTCCGTTGCCGGGTACAGGCGGTTGGACAGGCGCACTCGTTGCGGAGATAATGGATATCAAAATCAAAAAGTCGCTTCCGATGATTGCCTTGGGTGTTTTGATTGCAGGATTGATAGTCGGAACCATTGCTTTCGGTTTGTTTGGCTAATTAAATAGTAATTCGACGGGTCGTGAAAACGATCCGTTTTTGTTTTTGTAAAAATATTTTTGAATTTTTCGTGAAAAATATGATTTTTCACTTTACATAACCGCCGTTTTAAAGTAAAATATATACGATATATTAGGGCAGTGGGGGTATTCAGATGTATAAAAGAATTCTGCTGAAGCTCAGCGGTGAGGTTCTTGCCGGCGAGCAGGGTCACGGAATTGATTTTGACATGGTGACCAATGTTTGTACATACGTTAAAAAGGTTGCCGATATGGGGGTTCAGATTGGTCTCGTTGTCGGCGGCGGAAACTTCTGGCGCGGAAGAAGCAGCGGCACAATGAACCGCACAAGAGCCGATAACATGGGTATGCTTGCAACGGTTATGAATTCGCTTGCTCTTTGTGAGGCTCTCGAGCAGCTCGGAGTTAAGGCGAGAGTTATGTCGGCGGTAGGTATGCAGCCGATTGCAGAGCAGTATGTTGCCCGTGACGCGGTCGCTCATCTCAACGAAGGCGAGGTTGTTATCTTCGGATGCGGCACAGGCTGCCCGTTCTTCTCAACCGATACAACGGCGGCGCTTAGAGCGGCTGAAATCGAAGCCGATGTTATATTCAAGGCAACTAATGTTGACGGCGTTTTTGATAAGGACCCGAACAAGTTCAGCGATGCGGTCAAGTATGATACGCTCACTCATTCCGAGGTTCTTGCCAAGGGACTCAAGGTAATGGACAGCACGGCTGCTTCGCTTTGCAGGGATAATTCAATAGCAATTCTCGTTTTCAACCTTGAAGATCCCGAGAATATCATCAGAGCCGTTAAAGGCGAAAATATAGGCACACTCGTTAAAGAATAAAAATATAAATAAATCAAGTAAGGAGAATTTTCATGAAAGAAGTTTACAGCAATACCAGAGAAAAAATGACAAAGACGGTTTCTGTTCTCGGCAAGGACTATGCTTCAATCAGAGCAGGCCGCGCAAATCCGGGCGTACTTGACAAGGTTCTTGTTGATTACTACGGAGTTCCGACGCCAATCAATCAGATGGCTGCAATCTCGGTTTCAGAGGCTCGCATTCTTGTTATTCAGCCGTGGGATAAGTCCACGCTTACCCCGATTTACAAGGCAATTCAGGCTTCCGATATCGGCATCAATCCGCAGAATGACGGATCCGTTATTCGACTTACCTTCCCTCAGCTCACAGAGGACAGACGTAAGGAGATCGTTAAAGAAATCAAGAAAATGGCAGAGGATTCAAAGGTTGCTATCCGTTCAATCCGCCGTGACGCTATCGACAAGATTAAGAAAATGCAGAAGGCATCGGAAATCACCGAGGATGACCTCAAGAACGGCGAGGACGAGCTTCAGAAGATTACCGATGAATTCATCAAGGAGATCGACGCAGCCGCTTCAACAAAAGAAAAGGAAGTTATGTCAATATAAAATTGCGTACGCTTTGATTATTTTAACAGGCAGGCTTTCACGGTCTGCCTGTTGTCAATAGAGGAGAACCTGTTATGGAAGAAAGAAAAGTTCCGACACACATCGGTATAATCATGGACGGCAACGGCCGTTGGGCAAAGCAGCGAGGCTTGCCGCGTTCCGAGGGTCATAAAGCCGGTGCAAAGGTGTTCAAACAGATTTGCGATTATGCAGGAGAAATAGGTGTACAAAGCATTACTTTTTATGCGTTCTCAACCGAGAATTGGAAGCGACCTCCCGAGGAGGTCTCGTCACTCATGGATCTTTTCCGTGAATATATGCACGAGGCCGAGGACAGAAAAGCCGAAAATCTTCAAAAGGGCATGAGAATGCACTTCATCGGACACCGTGAGGGTATTCCCGAGGATCTGCTCAATCTCTTTGATACCTCCGAGGAAGAGTCAAGAGGCGCCGAAAAATACGATGTCAATATCGCCATCAATTACGGCGGCAGGCTTGAGATTGTCGATGCCGTCAAACAGCTCGGCGAAAAAATCAAGGCCGGCGAGCTTGATCCGGCCGACATCACCGAGGACGATATTTCCTCTCATCTCTATACTGCAGGACAAAGCGACCCCGATTTGATCATTCGACCCAGCGGCGAATACCGTCTCTCAAACTTTCTTACCTGGCAGTCGGCATATTCCGAGCTTTGGTTCTCCGACATTCTTTGGCCGGACTTCACTCCCGCCGATCTCGACAAGGCAATAGACGATTATAATAAGCGCAACCGTCGTTTCGGCGGTGTCTAAGTTTGTATAAAATCGCCCACAGCACTTTTTTCGCTTGTGGCAGTACCTTTGTACAGCTCACAAGCTGCAAAAAGCACTGTGAACAATTTTCTTACAAACTTATTCAGAGGTAAAACTCCACAACCGATTTTTTGCTCGGGGCAGTGCAACAGCACAGCACCCGACCTGCAAAACCGCCTGTGAAAAAATTTTCCTCAATCTCAAAAGTTTACTGAAAAAAGCACTTGTTCATGGCAGTACCTTTGTACAGCTCACAAGCTGCAAAAAGCACTGTGAACAATTTTCTTACAAACTTATTCAGAGGTAAAACTCCACAACCGATTTTTTGCTCGGGGCAGTGCAACAGCACAGCACCCGACCTGCAAAACCGCCTGTGAAAATATTTTCCTCAATCTCAAAAGTTTACTGAAAAAAGCATTTGTTCGATGCAGTACCTTATTTGAAAGGATAAACCACATGAAAACCAGAATTATTTCGGGAGTTTCATATTCCCTCATCATTATTGCCGTGATGTTTTTCATGAACACGGCGGCATTGCCGATACTCATGGCATTTATTTGCGGCGTTGCCGTTTATGAGCTCAACCATGTTGCGAAGGTCAAGCTTCCGCTTGCGATTCCGTCGATTATTGTCGGTGCATATATTCCCATTGAAATCAGATATCATTTCCTTGAAAAAATCCATGTTACACCGTTTGCGGCTCTTGCCGTATATATTATCGCCATGCTCATTATGATGGTTAAGTGGCACGGTGAGGTTAAATTTGAGCAGGTCGCAATTTCTGTTCTTTGCTCAATCGCCGTTCCCGAGTCGCTCGGCTGTTGGGTAAGAATAAACGATCTTCAGCTTATCGACGAAAGATACACTCAGGAGAACGTGGTTTATCTCATATTGTTTACGCTTTTCTGCGCATGGCTTACCGATATGTTCGCCTATTTCACGGGCGTATTCTTCGGCAAGCATAAGATGACCCCTGTTGTCAGCCCGAAAAAAACCTGGGAGGGAGCAATCGGCGGAGTTGTCCTCACTGCGGCGCTGAATGTCGGATTATATTTTGTGTTTGCAAAGAAATTTTTCCCGGACGGAAGCTTTTTCCTTTGGGATTGGTGGGCAGTAATTCCGATTTCGCTCGTGCTTTCCGTTATCAGCATTTTCGGTGACCTTTCCGCCTCGGTTATTAAGAGAAACTACGGCGTGAAGGATTACGGAAAGCTGATTCCCGGTCACGGCGGAATTATGGACAGATTTGACAGTACGCTGTTTGTTTTTCCGATCATGTACGGAATACTTAGCATAATCGAGACATTTTAAAAATAAAATTTAAGGTGATACTATGAGTAAAACCGTAGCCGTTCTCGGCTCAACAGGCTCAATCGGAACACAGGCTCTTGAAGTCATCGAAATGCAGGGCTACGAAGTCAAAGCTTTAACGGCAAGCATAAGCGTTGATACGATTGAAAAGCAAATCAGAAAATTTAAGCCCGAGCTTGCCGCAATGGTGGATGAAAAAGCGGCGGCAGAGCTTAAAATCAGAGTTGCAGACACTCGAACTAAGGTGCTTTCGGGCATGGAGGGCGTTTGCGAATGTGCTGCAAGCGGAGCGGACTATGTGCTCAACAGCATCGTCGGCATGGCAGGACTTGAGCCGACAATAGCTGCAATTAACGCAGGCAGTGAGCTTGCACTTGCCAACAAGGAAACGCTTGTTGCCGGCGGTCAGCTCGTTATGGGGCTTGCAAAGGAAAAGGGCGTCAACATTCTTCCCGTTGACAGCGAACATTCGGCGATTTTTCAGTCAATGCAGGGTTGTCTGGACAAGAAAGAGATAAAAAAGCTCATTCTTACAGCTTCGGGCGGCCCATTCTTCGGAAAAAAGCGTGACGAGCTTGTTGATGTTACGGTCAAAGAGGCACTCAACCACCCGAACTGGAGCATGGGTGCAAAAATTACGATTGATTCCGCCTCAATGATGAACAAAGGGCTTGAGCTTATTGAAGCAGTTTGGCTTTTTTCGATGGATCCAAAGGATATTGATATTGTTGTTCACCGTCAAAGCGTTATTCACTCTCTTGTTGAGTTTTGCGACAATTCCGTTATTGCCCAGCTCGGAGTTCCCGATATGCGCATACCGATTCAGTATGCGCTGACTTATCCGAACAGAATTCCGTCACCCGTCAAGGAGCTTTCGCTGACGGATTACGGCACACTTACTTTTGATAAGCCGGATTACGAAACCTTCGGTTTGATAAATGTCTGTCGAAAGGCAATCAACGACGGCGGACTTTTCCCTGCCTGTGCAAATGCGGCAAACGAGGAAGCAAACCTTGCTTTCAGACAGGGCAAGATTAAATTTTTACAGATTGAGGAATTGGTCAGAGAGACCGTTGAGAACGCTCAGCGATTTGATACATATAAACTCGGCGACGTTTTGGATATGTACAACTGGGCGAGGGGTTATGTGAAAGAAAAAATAATGGGCTGAGGTCGCTCGGCTCACGAAAGAGGCGATTAAAATAGGATTTTTATCTGCACTGGCGAGCAAATGGACGATTCTGCTTGCGATAATATTCTTCGGCATAATAATCATGGTGCACGAGGCAGGACACTTCACTTTTGCAAAGATTTTCGGCGTAAAGGTAAATGAATTCTCTCTCGGCATGGGGCCTACATTGCTGAAAAAGAAAAAGGGCGAGACTCAATATTCATGGCGTTTGCTTCCGATCGGAGGCTTTGTCAGCATGGAGGGCGAGGACGAAGACAGCACGGATGAACGTGCCTTTAACAACAAGCCCTGTTGGCAGAGAATAATAATTGTTGTAGCCGGCGCTATGGTAAATATAATTCTCGGACTTATTATAATTGCGATAATGCTCGGTGCTTCGGACAATCTTTCCGGAACGAACTATGTCAATTTCTTCAATGACAACGGCAAGCAGGTCGCAGAGTATAACGGACTAAAGGCAAAAGACAAAATAATAAAAATAGACGGCAAGAGAGTTTATTATTATACCGATGTTCCCTATCTTCTCAGTCGTGACGAAGGCTCAACCGCAGATCTTCTCGTTGAGCGTGACGGCAAGAAGGTTGAAATCAATGACGTTGAAATGCCCTATTCAAAGATAGTTATGGTCGGTGTTGACAAGACTGCCGGCACGGTTTTCAAGGATACCTTTAAGGAATCCGTCAGTATTTTCAGAATGGTCTGGCTGAGCTTGTTTGACCTTGTTACGGGCAAGTATTCCGTTAAGGATGTTTCGGGCCCCGTCGGAGTTGTGGACTATGTTTCCGATGCGGCACAGGAGTCGGTCAAGACGGCTGACTATACCGGACTTCTCAGCATAATGGCTCTTATTACAATAAATATCGGCGTGTTCAATCTTCTGCCGATTCCCGCTCTTGACGGCGGACGTCTTTTCTTCCTGCTCATTGAGCTTGTCAGAAGAAAGCCGATAAAGCAAAAGTACGAATCCCTTGTTCACGCTATCGGTATGGTTATTCTCCTGCTCTTTATGGCGGCAATTACATTTAAGGATATTTATTCGCTGATTGTAAAGTGAGGAAATAAAGAAAAACAGAAAAACATTTTAGCCGAACCGAGGTATTAAAATGGAACGAAGAAAAACGAAAAAAATAAAAATCGGAAACACATATATCGGCGGCGACGCACCTATAACGGTGCAGTCAATGCTCAACAAACCTGCACACGATATCGAGGCGAGCGTTAAGCAGGCTGTCGAGCTTGAAAAAGCAGGCTGTCAGATTATTCGTGGTGCAATTCCCGATATGGACGCAGTGAAGCTTATTCCCGCTCTCAAAGAAGCGGTTAGCGTGCCTATTGTTGCGGATATTCATTTTGACTATCGTCTTGCTGTCGAAGCGGTTGCGGCGGGAGTTGACAAGGTGCGCATAAATCCGGGCAACATCGGGTCGGATGACAGGGTCAAAAAGGTTGTCGAAGCGTGCCGTTCGAGAAATATTCCTATTCGTATCGGCGTAAACTCGGGCTCTGTCGAAAAGGATATTCTTGCAAAATACGGTGCGCCGACTCCGGAAGCTATGGCGGAAAGCGCAATGTATCATGCTTCATTGCTTGAAAAATTTGACTTTGATGACATTGTGATTTCAATTAAGTCGTCAAATGTCGGCAATATGATAAAGGCATATGAAACCGTTGCCGAAAGATGCGATTATCCGCTTCATCTCGGCGTAACCGAGGCGGGCACGGAGCGCATGGGTCTTATTAAATCGAGTGCAGGAATCGGAAGTCTGCTCATGCACGGAATCGGCGATACCGTTCGGGTTTCGCTGACTGCCGACCCCGTCAAGGAGGTCTATGCAGGACTTGATATTCTCAAGGCTCTTGATTTGAGAAGCGACTGCGTTCAGATAGTTTCCTGTCCGACCTGCGGCAGAACAAAGATTGATCTTATCAAGGTCGCAGGCGAGGTTGAAAATGCGCTCAGAGATTGCCGTAAGCCGCTCAAGGTAGCCGTAATGGGCTGCGTTGTCAACGGCCCCGGCGAAGCTAAGGAAGCCGATATCGGTATAGCGGGCGGTGACGGCTGCGCTGTACTTATCAAAAAAGGCGAAATAATAAGAAAGATTAAAGAGGAAGATATTGTCAGCGAGCTGCTGGCTGAAATAGATAAGATGTAAAGCAATTCGCATATCTGAATTGTACGGTATTGCATTAGATAATTTGGGAGTGTAATTTTGAAAGAAGTCAGTTTTCTCAGCCTTTTCGGCGAGTACATAGATCAGGGCGTTGCGGCGTATTTTGATTCCGCGACGGTTGAGAGCATTGAGGCGAGCCTTTCTGAACGCAGTGTCAGTATGCTCGTCAGTTTTCCTGCGCCCATTGACTCGGCAGTAATCAAAAAGGCGAGAGCGGAACTTATCCGTGTGATGAATTTGCATCGGCTTAACCTCGGAATACATTTCCCTCCCGAGACATTTGATATAAACTATATGACGAACTTTGTCAAGGAAATCTATGAGCATTTCCCTGCGTCAAGAACCATTCTTGAGGGCGCAACCTACAACCTCAACGGTGACAGGCTTACAGTTGAGCTTGCGGCGAACGGCAAGGACGTGCTTGTAAATCTCGGATGCGATAAATTCATTCGTCAAACGATTGACCGACGCTTTGAAAGACTGATAGCGGTTGAATTTGTCGGCAATGCTTCGGCTCAGGACGACATAAAAGCACTTGAAGAGCTTCAGAAAAAGGAAAATCAAAAGCTTGCAGTTGCTTCGCCGATGGCGAATCCTGTTGCCGCTTCAAAGGTACCGGCTCAGAAGAAGCCTAAAGAAAAGACCTACGACGATTTACCGATTTCAATTACAAATGCTAAGCCTCTTTTCGGCACGCCTGTTAAGGGTAAGCCGAAGCCTATCAAAGAGTGCCTGCCGGAGGACGGCGAGGTTGTTGTTTGGGGCGATGTTTTCTCCCTCGAAACGAGAGAGTCAAAGGACGGCCGCTACAGCATAATCAATTTCAATATAACCGACTACACTTCATCATATCCGGTCAAGGTTTTTGGTGAGAAGAAAAAGTGTGAAGACTTGGTGGAAAATCTTAAGGACGGCAAAACCGTGCTTGTCCGAGGCTCAATAAATATGGACACCTATATGCACACCTATCTCATCAATGCAAGAGCCGTCACGGAAATTGAAAAAATCGAGAAGCAGGATAACGCTCCCGAAAAGCGAGTGGAGCTGCACCTGCATACAAACATGTCAGCAATGGACGGTATGACGAGCGCAAAGGAGCTTGTCAGCCGTGCGATAGCATGGGGTCACAAGGCTATTGCAATTACCGATCACGGAGTTGTGCAGGCTTTCCCCGAGGCTTGCAATACTGCCGCCAAGGCAGGAATAAAAATTATTTACGGCATGGAGGGCTACCTCGTTGACGATGACGCTTTCTATGATGATTACGGCTTTGGTGTTGACGATGAGATACCTGCCGAATATATCGAAAAAGTCCGTGCCGAAAAGACTTACCATATAATTATAATTGCAAAAAATACTCAGGGACTTAAAAATCTCTATAAGCTTATTACGGATTCAAACCTTAAATTTTTCAAGCGCAGACCGAGAATTCCACGTCACAGACTTATGCAGCTTCGAGAGGGTCTTATTATCGGAAGCGCCTGTGAAGCGGGTGAGCTTTACCGTGCGCTTGTCGACCAAAAAAGCGACGAGGATATTCTCAGAATCGCTTCTTTCTATGACTATCTTGAAATTCAGCCCAACGGTAACAACGCTTTTATGCTTCGCAGTCAGGACGAGCGTTATGAGCGCTTTAAGACGGTTGAGGACCTTGAAAATGTTGACAGACAGATAATTCATATAGCGGACAAGCTCGGCAAAATGGTTGTTGCCACTTGCGATGTCCATTTCATTGACCCCGGCAATGCTGTTTTTCGCGAAATTCTCATGACCTCAATGGGATTTTCCGACGCTTCTCAGCAGGCTCCGCTCTATTTCAGAACTACGGAAGAAATGCTTGCCGAGTTTGCATATCTCGGTGAGGAGACGGCGAAAGAGGTCGTTATCACCAATCCGAATAAAATCGCCGACCTTTGCGAAAGCGGCATGACACCCTTCCCGAGAGGAACATTTCCGCCGAGCCTTGAAGGAGCGGATGAGGACCTTACCCGTATTTGCTGGGAGAGAACTAAGAAGGATTACGGCGATCCCGTGCCCGAAAATGTTGCAAAACGACTTGAAAAAGAGCTGAAATCAATCATTTCGAACGGATTCGGAGTTCTTTATATGATTGCACAAAAGCTTGTTCAGAATTCTGAGGAGCACGGTTACTATGTCGGCTCGAGAGGTTCTGTCGGCTCGTCGTTCGTTGCCCATGCGGCAGGTATTTCCGAGGTTAACCCTCTGCCGCCGCACTATATATGTAAAAAATGTAAGCACTCGGAATTTTTCATGGACGGTTCTGTCGGTTCGGGTTATGACCTGCCGCCGAAGGATTGCCCGAACTGCGGAATTCCGATGCACCGTGACGGTCACGATATTCCGTTTGAAACATTCCTTGGATTCAAGGGAGATAAACAGCCCGATATTGACCTTAACTTCAGCGGTGAATATCAGTTCTATGCTCACCGATACACCGAGGAGCTTTTTGGAATTGACCATACATTTAAGGCCGGCACAATCGGCACTATTGCCGACAAGACTGCTTACGGCTTTGTTAAAAAATGGCTTGAGGTCAAGGGTATAACGGTAAACCGTGCCGAGGAGGACAGACTGACAAAGGGCTGTACGGGAGTTAAGAGAACGACCGGTCAGCACCCCGGCGGAATGGTTGTTGTTCCGGCAAGCAATGACGCCGAGGACTTCACACCTATTCAGCACCCGGCGGACGACGTTTCGGGCGGACTGAGAACGACCCACTTCGATTTCCATTCGCTTCATGATACTATTCTCAAGCTGGATAACCTCGGTCACGATGTTCCGACGCTTTACCGTCATCTTGAGGATTCGACGGGCATCAATGTTTTTGATGTTGATATCTGTGACCCGAAGCTTTATGAGCTTTTGACCTCCCCCGAACCGCTTGGAGTAACGGCGGAGGAGATTGGTTGCGAAACCGGTACGCTTTCGCTTCCCGAGCTTGGCACTCCATTCGTTAGAGGAATGCTTATGGAAGCTAAGCCAAAGAATTTTTCCGATATGCTTCAGATTTCGGGACTTTCCCACGGCACGGACGTTTGGCTCGGCAACGCTCAGGAGCTTATTAAAAACAAAATATGCTCGATTTCCGAGGTTATCGGAACCCGTGATAACATCATGGTTTACCTTATGCACAAGGGCCTTGAGCCCGATATGGCATTTAAGATAATGGAGATTGTCCGTAAGGGTAATGCAACGAAGCTTCTGACGGAAGCGCACATTAAAGCCATGAAGGAGCATAATGTTCCCGATTGGTACATTGATTCCTGCATGAAGATCAAGTATATGTTCCCGAAGGCTCACGCCGCGGCATATGTCAGTGCCGCAATGCGCCTTGCATGGTACAAGGTATATAAGCCGACTGAATACTATGCGACCTATATGACGGTTCGTGGTGAAGACCTTGATACAGTCGCAATCATGGAGGGCAGGGGAGCCGTTAAACAGCTCATGAACTCCATCCTGAATAAAGGTCACGAGGCAACGGCAAAGGAAGAAAATATGTATGTTGCAATGCAGGTTGTTAACGAAATGATGGCGAGAGGTGTTGAGTTTCTGCCGATTGACCTCTACAAATCTCATGCAACTGTTTATAAATTGGAGGACGGAAAAATAAGACTTCCGTTCATGTCCATGGCCGGCACCGGCGAGTCTGCGGCTGTTGCTCTTATGAAAGCAAGAGATGACGGCGAGGGAGAGTATATGTCCCGTGACGATCTTCAGCAGCGAGCCGGAATCAGCAAGTCGGTTATGGAAACGCTTGATGCGTGCGGCGCCCTTGAAGGTTTGCCGCAGAGCACGCAGATGAGCTTTTTTGGATTTTAATAACGGAGGAAATAAAATGACAGATCTTTACAAGCTTTGGGAAAACAAAACCACCATGCCCGTGATAACGGTAGAATACGGATCGGGAAAGGTGCTCATGCTCGGATATATGAACAAGGAGGCCTTTGCCTATACGCTCAAAACACGCAGGGCATATTACTATGACGCTCAAACAGACAAGGTTTATAAATTCGGCGAGGAGAAGGGCAATGCGCAGCGCCTTATGTCGCTTGACCTTGATTGCGGCGGCGACGCTTTGCTCATGAGCGTTCAGCAAAGGGGACATGTTTGTCACCATAACGGAAAACACAGCACCTGCTTCGGCAATAATATTTACAAGAGAAGCAGGGGAGATTATTCCAAACGAAGAAAATTCGGCAGAGTGGAGATAGATGAAAACTTCGACTTTTCCAAGGAAGATTACGAGGACGAGCTTGAATAGATATTGACAAACACATTGTTTTGTCGTATTATAAAAGAACGCACGTGTTAACGAATTAAAAAAGGTGATGTAATGAAAGAATATATCGGCCGTATAAAGTCAAATTGCAAGACATGGGAAATTGTTTTCTGGTGGATTTTCAGAGCACTTATGATTTATGCCTTTATCGCAGGTTTTTTCAGAAAGCCGTTTGATATTTCGGATCCGCTTCAGGTCGGCGCAAACTTTATCGCAATGTTCGCTTGGGAAATATTTATGCTTTTTCCCGAAAAATGCTTTGTAAGGCATATGCCTTCATTGATACAGGATTTTTCAATAGTTATGATTTTTGCCGCATCGTTCTGCGGAAAGTTCCTTAACTTCTATTATGATTCGAGATTCTGGGATTCGGGAATGCATCTTCTCAGCGGCGGACTTTGCGTTTTACTCGGCTATGAGGTTGTCGTTGCAATGCAAAAGAGAGACAACAAGCCTGTTTCGATTCCCGTTGCTTTGCTCTGTGCGCTTTGTTTTTCCTTCTTTGTTTCGACCTGCTGGGAGCTTGTGGAGTTCACAATGGATCAGGTTATGACAAACCCCGAAAAGGGCACAATCGGTGACGCTCAACATTGGTGCTATGAGCTTGCAAAAGGAACCTCAAAGGAATCAACGCTCTTTGATCCTAAAAATATCGAAAGATGGCCGATCATGGATACCATGGGAGATATCATCCTCAACTCTATCGGTGCGGTTGCGGCATGGATATTCCTCAAGATATTCCCGTATCATCACGGCAAAAAATATGACGTGAACAAAGAGATTGAAGAAAAATCCGAAAAGCAAAAAGAGCTTATGACAAAATAAAACAAAAAAGACGAAAATCAGCGAAAAACTTGATTTTCGTCTTTTTTGACAGAGTATTGGATATATCGGCAATACGGCGGGTTTTATTCTAAAACTGTATTCTCTGAAGTGATACGGAAAATAAGCGAAGTGATGTCATATTTTAAATATGTTGAAAAAAACCGGAGTTTATATTATAATATATACATAAATTAAAAACAATGGTGAAGAAATGAAAACATGTTATATTTTTTCTGCGGTTGAGATGAAAAATAATTTTCCGAAGCCCGATAAGGACGATCTTATAATTGCGGCTGATGCAGGATACCTGAATGTTCAAAAGGCAGGCTTAAGACCCGACGTTATAATCGGTGATTTTGATTCGTCAAAGAAGCCGAACACCGATACACCGATTGAAACCTTTCCGATTCTCAAGGACGATACGGACACCATGCTGGCGATAAAATACGGCTTCAACAGCGGTTACAAACGCTTTGCGATTTACGGCGGTCTCGGCGGCGAGCGAACGGATCATACGATTGCAAATATTCAGTCGTTAGCGTATATTGTTGACCACGGCGGCGAGGGAATTCTTGTCGGCGAAAACGAAACCTTTGCGATTATTAAAAATTCCTCAATCAAGCTCCGCTCGGAAAAGGGGAAAACGCTTTCTGTTTTCGCCTACGGCGGAATAGCCGAGGGAATATCAATCAAAGGTGCTGTTTATGAAACGGATAATCTTACACTTACACCGTTTTTCCCGCTTGGCGTGAGCAATAAATTTAAAGAAAACACCTCCACGGTCGGTGTAAAAAACGGCTGTGTTTTAATTAAGTGGTGACGTAAAACATGAATGACCTCCCTGCATAATGCAAGGAGGTCGATTTTTCAGTCAAGTTCTGTCAGTAACATTTCTCTGATTTCTCCGCCGTCAAACGGAACAAAAATTGTCTTGATTTCTTGCGGCTTAAAATCGAGGGTGATTTTTCTGCCGATGAACTTCAAATCAAGCGTTGCCGTGCAGGCTTGGCTGCCCGTCTCAATCGCACGGAGAACATATCCGTTATTGTCCTCGGCAATCTTTATTGCCTGAACGATTACATTGTCGATGTCAATGCTCATTCCGCTGTAGGTCGGCGGAAGCGTGCCCTTGTGGTGCGTCTCCTGATAAAGCTTCACCGGCATGTTGAGCACCTCTGCCTCACGGACAAGCTCGGAATAATTTCCGCTGTCGCAGCTCATGAATTCGTATGTAAATTCAAGCTCGTCGCTGTCAAGCATTTCCATGTTTTCGTCACGGGTTGCCTGACCGTAATGGTCAAGATATGCACACGCTCTGGCGGCAATCATTCTCAGCTCGTTGCCTATAGCGCAGAAGCTGTAACGTCCGTTATTGATGAGCGCAAAGCCGTCCGTGTCGTTTTCGAGCGATACCCAGCCCTGTGCAGGCTCCTCCTCGCCGTTGGGCTTTTTCTTGATGAATCCAAACGGCATGGAATAAACGGCCGTCGGGTCGCTTATCGCAACAGGGAAGGCGAGCTTGAGGATTTTGTATTCCTCCTTGAATGAGGTCTTGCATCTGACCTCGACCTTGTCGCTGTCCTTGTAGAGCGTGTAATATTGGATTAGCATGGAGTTATTATAATACGATTTAACTCTCAGTGTTGCACGGAGAGTGCCTGTCTCCTCAACTGTGAACTCCGCATTGCCGAAGCTGCCGACGTCCTTGTTAAAGTCGAAAACAAGATGACCCCAGGTGTCGCTGTCTCGGTCTTCGCAGACAATTGCGCTCAGCGGCTTTTCGCAGAATTCTTTATTTTTCTTCTTGTTGAAATAAGAAATTATGCGTCCGTCGCTGTCAAACTCAAGGCGAACAACGCTGTTTTCAATGAACCTTTCGCCGATTGCAAATTGATTTTCCCTCTCCTGCGGAACGTAATTCTGCTTGTCTCTGAAAATGAAATAGGTTGAGTAGCCGTAGGCGGGGATTTCAACGTTAAAGAGACATCTGTTGCGGCTTTGGCCGTCGGTATAGGGCGCTCTTATCATCTGAAATTCAACGTCGTTGTCATTCTCATCGACAACTCCCGTCGCCCAATGCTCGCCGAAGCTTGCATAGCCCTTAACGGGGAACGAGTGGGGATTGAAAACGACCATCGGGGAGCCCTCGCCGCTTCGAGTCCAAAGCCGTCCTCTGATTTCGGAAAGCTCGGAGTCAAAAAACTTGGTTGTATTTACTCTCCATGAAATTCGCTCCGCCGCAAAAGTGCCGATCTCCATTGCCGCTTCTTTTGCATAGCCGAAGCCTGCGTAAGCATCATCGTAGGCAGGTTTGATTGAACAGCCGGCAAGAATATCATGGAACTGATTGAACATCACACGCTCCCATGCCTTCTCAATCTCGGCGCTCTTGGTTGCCGATTTTGTAAGAACAGAGGCGAGCACATCAATTTTTTCTGCATAAATAAGCTCGTTTTCCGCCTCACGGTTGAGCTTTTTAATTTTTGAATTTGCACTGTAGCAGCCGCTTGCATGATGCTGAAGATCTTCGTTGACGGTCGGGATATCGTCGGTCTCGTTTTCACGGACATAATCAAAAAATTCGTCAACACCGGAATAAACGGAATTGCCCTTTTCGATGAGCTTTTCCGCTTGCTTTAAATGCTCTTTTGCAGGACCGCCGCCGTGATTTCCGATACCGTAGAAAAGCATTTGAGAGTGATCTTGATTTTCATATCTTGCAACTCGCTCGTCACGGAGGTCATCGCCGTAGCCGTCAAGAATATGAAAAGCTGTAACGGAGCTTCCGTCGGGGCTGTTCCAATAGTGAAGCGAGCTTTCGGGAAGATCCTTCTTTTCCGCATCACGGCTCGGACGGAGATAAACATAGTTTTTCATTCCCGCTTTTCTGAGAAGCTGGGGCAGCATGCCGTTGTGACCGAACGAGTCAACATTGTAGCCCGACTCGGTTATTGCGCCGAAATTCTCCTTGAAAAATCTCTGTGAATAGAGAAAATGCCTCGCAAAGGACTCGCCGCAGGGAATGTTGCAATCGGGCTGAACCCACATTCCGCCCGCATATTTCCAGCGACCCTCTTTAATTCTCTGCTTGATCTCTTCAAACATCTCAGGCTCGCTGAGTTTTATCCATTTATAGTATGAGGCACAGGCAGACGTGAAAACGTAATTCGGGTATTCTATCATTCTGTCGAGTGCGGAGCGAAAGGTCGATTTAACAACCGAGAGGCCCTCGGGTACGCACCACTGCCACACGGGATCAATGTGAGCATTTCCGATTAAAAAATATTTCTTGTTCATTCGGCTTCTCCTTTACGGATTATTTTATAATTCGCCTCGGCAAGTGTTTCAACTGCCTTGCCGAGGTCAGTTTTTTTGACAAAAAAGTAATCTGTGTTGTAGGTCGAAACGGCGGCAATTCCTATCTTTGCTTCGGCAAGCAGACCGAGAATTTTTGAAAGAATTCCGATGAGCGAAAAATCGAGTACTCCCTGAATTTTTAAAGCCCGCCAGCCGTCAATGCGCTCTGTGAAATTATCGGGAACATTTTCCGTAAGACAGATCAACGAATTTTCTTCGTAGGTTGCCGAGATAAAATTGAATTTTTTCGACGGGTCAACCTCGCTGAAATCGGTAACCTTACAAACGGAAAAGGAGCCGTCAATTACTTTGATTTTCGTATAGACAACTCCTTTCATATTGTTTAGTTTTACTTAAAGCTCGGCGAAAATTTTCGCACCCTTTTTCTTGAGCCAAGTGTCAAGCGCAAGGCATAAAAGGCCGGTAAATGCGGCTACACCCAAGAGATAAAGCTCACCTGAAATTCGTGCACTTAAAGGATAATAAGCAACAGCAAAAACTATTGCATAGATCCAGCCTCCAAACATGGAAACAAAAACGCTCATGCTCTGCTTAATGGGTGTTATTTCATTTGTCCAGTTAAGGTTCGGATATTTAAGATTGAGCACAAGTCCGAACATTGAGAAAAAGAGGATAAAAACCGCAGGCACGGCAATCACCATTAAAGCGCCGAGGGGCGTCGGCTTGAGGGCAATAATTGTACAAGCACTGCAAACAAATGCAGGTATACCTGTGAGAAGAAGGTGCATACTTCTTTTTGCTTTAATTGCCTGCCAGGAGGTTATCGGCAATGACTGTGCAATCCAAATGTTTTTTCCTTCGAGCGAAACCGACGGAGCGGACATATCGTTCATCGAAGCGATCAGACAAATAAGCGCCGCAGAAGCAACGCAGATATAGTTTTCGCTTCCGAACATCCCTGATATGATGTCGGCAAGCCACTGACCCTTTATCAGCACGAAAGCACCTGCACCGATAAGAATCAGAATACCGAGGCCGCAGTTAAGAATATAATTCGGGCTTGAGAAAAACCTCTGAAGCTCCTTGCCGAGCATAGCCGAATCAACACTCTTTGCTTTAACTCTTTTTTCAATATATTTTTTCTTTGAAACATTTTGCGACGTTGTTGCGATTTTTATAAAGCTGTGTGCAATTATATAATAGGTAAGAGCACACAAAGCACCGACAATAACGAGCACGGTAAACGCGGAAATCAGGTCACCGGAACCGACTTTTCCGAAAATATAAAGCGGATATGCCGAGCCTTTTATTTTGGTTCCGTATGCGTCCGCATTGGAAATAATTCTGCGGATGATCACATTTGCGTTAAAATAAAAAACATAATAAATCGCGAGAAATGCGAGCGAAACAAGCACTGTTATAATGCTCTTGTTTTTAAGCTTGCTGTTGATTTTTGCAACGACCCAGCCGAGTGCACAGGCAAGAATCATAACTATCAACGATATTATTATAACAAACAGAATCGACCCAATCAGCGCTTTTGCGCTGAAAACATGGCAGAGATAAACAATAATCGCGGGGATAATAACAAGGGCGGAATAGAGCGTGCCCATGATATAAACTCCGAGGAGACGGGAGGCCATTATGTAACCTATGGGAATCGGCATTGAAAGCAGCATGTCATTGTCCTTGGCAAGATAAAGGCCCGAGTATGTGTTGAACACGCTTCCGAACGCACCCATCGCAACGGCAATAATTCCCATAAAGCAGAAGAACATCCAGTCATAGCCCTTGTCGACAACGGGGAGCAGGCTGCTTGCGAAAAATGAAAACAGTGCACCGAACAAAATACAGATAAAAGCAAAATATCCGACTATCATCATTATGCTTGAGGTTTTTGAACGCCCTTTGTTTTTCTTTCTGTCAACAAAAAAGTTCTGAAACATTTCAAGCAACTGTTTTTTGAGAAGTTGTTTCAGCATTATTCTTCCTCCAGTTCAAGGAATACCGCTTCAAGGCTGTCGTCGCCCTTGACTTCTTCCATTGTGCCCGAGCGGACAAGCTTGCCCTCTTTTATAATGGCGATTTTATCGCAGAGCTTTTCCGCAACCTCGAGAACATGAGTTGAAAAGAAAATGGCTCCGCCGTTGTCGCAAATCTCACGCATCATCCCTTTGAGAAGGTGTGCAGCTTTAGGGTCGAGACCGACGAAAGGTTCATCCATTATAATAAGCTTTGGACTGTGGATCCAGGCGGAAATGATTGCAAGCTTTTGCTTCATTCCGTGAGAATATGTTGAGATCGGCTGAGCAAGGTCAGATGACAGCTCAAATATCTCGGCATATTTTCTGATTTTTTCCTGCCTGTCGGCGGCAGAAACGCCGAAAATGTCGGCAACAAAATTGAGATACTTAATTCCTGTCATAAACTCGTAAATATCGGGATTATCGGGAATGTATGCAATTTCTTTTTTGCATTTGAGCGGATCTGCGGTTATGGATGTTCCGTCAATATAAATTTCGCCGTTATCAAATTGAAGAATACCGACGACGGATTTCAGCGTTGTTGTTTTACCGGCGCCGTTGTGACCGATAAAGCCGTATATTTCGCCCGACGCAATGTGCAGAGACAAATCGTCAACCGCCTTGAAATCACCGTATTTTTTTGTAAGATGTTCGATTTTTAACATGAGCTTTCCTCTTTTCTTTTTCTCTTAATCTGAGTATATATTATGAAAAAATTTTTGTCAATAAGAGAAAACTGTAAAAGAAAATATTTTGCATTTTTTATTATTCTCCGTCATGGCAGCAGCGTTCAAGAGCCTTACGGTAAATTTTGAGCAGAGCGTCCGCTCACATATGCCTCGCGAGAAGTCTGCAAGCATCATTACGGTTTCACCGACTGCGGCGATTCCAATAAACAACGAAAAACAGAAATTTTTGCAATACTTAATTTGATTTTATAAAACTTGCTTCTTTTTCTTAGGCTTCGGGAGGGGAACAATTTCGCCGAGGAGCGGAACGACCTTTTCCAAAAGCTCGTCATTTTCAATGTCAAGAATATAACTTTCTTTTGCTCCGTCATACGGAAATCCGCACGCCGAGCCGTTCATTATTTCGGAAAGCTCGGGAAATTTTTTGACAAAAACCGTGTTGTCACAAACTGTAAAAATCGGTCTGTCATTGAGATAGACCATGTATTCACCGAACATTTTTCTTGTACGAATCGCTCCGAATTTATCAACTCTTTCCGCAACGAATTCAATATAATCGGTCGATGTTGCCATTATAATTCCTCCTTTTAAAACTGATTGTATTGAGGTGATTTGCACTTGTCTCTTTCTTTTTTCCCGATAGAACCGGAGTTTATTTACATGCATAGATGCACCCAGAAAAAGGTTGCCGTAAAACACGACAACCTTGTATGCTTATTGATTTTATTTAACCGTAGGATCGGCAGGAATAAGGTAAGCCCTTTTGCCCCAGCCGACCTGCTTGAATATCTGATCCGGCTTTGGGTTGTAAAGATAGAAGCCGCCCTCATGCTGGGGGTACATAAGAATACACAGTCTTGCAAGAATCGGGAAAATAAGATACGGCAGGAACTGACCGAGGACGGAATCCCAAATCATAAACGGAGCAAAACTGCAATTGAGGAGGAAGCTCCAAACGCCGTGACGTGTGATTTGTACACTCATTGTTTCAAGCTGCTTTTGAGTGAGGTTTTTCTTGAGACAAACAAAATCTTTAACCTTGTACGGGTTGTTGTAGCGGTAGCCTTCAATGTTGTAGTAAAGACCCCTGCCGCCCTTGATGGAAAGTCCGTATGTGCCGATCGAAACGCCTTGTCCTTTTGGAAGAGTATAAAGACCTACGGTGATTTCATGGTTTGTAAGATTGACAAAGTAAAGCCAAGTATGACCGATTATGTACGGCGGCTGCATTTCCTGACATACGTAAACCGTTGCGACATATTCTTTTTCGTCTGTTGCCTTTGCATCCTCGGCGGAAACAACAAAAGCAAAGCTGCAAAACAGGGTTACAATAACCATGACTACAGCAATAATTTTTTTAGTTGCCCTCATTTTACCATCTCCTCATAAAATATCGTTGAAAGTATAACACTTTAATTGGAATATGTCAATGAATTCCATATTTCTTAATCAAAAAAATGCCTGCTTTTTTTATATAATGTTCCGATTTACTTTTATTTTCTGCTATGATATAATCAAATTATAATTTCGGACGGAGTGATGCTCATGGGAATAAATATAAAGGAAAAAGCGACAACGCTGCGTGAAGATTTGCGCCTATACTGGAAAAAGCCGCCGATGGGTCGTTATATGTCTTTTAAAGAGATTGTGTCGCTTGCCGTGGGCGGACTCGGAATTCAATTTGTAGTTTTCTGTGCGCAGAATATGATAATCAGCATCGGCAACACGCTGATAAGCAACACCATCGGTATTGCGCCGAAGCCTTTGTACATAATATATATTCTCAGTGTTATCCTAAGCTTTCCGCTGACGGCACTTAGGGGAAAAATCATTGACTCGTCGAGGAGCAAAAAAGGACGCTATCGACCGTTTATTCTTTCAATGGGTCTGCCGACGGCGCTTCTTGCAATCGGCTTTGTCTTTATGCCGTATGAACGTATGTCGATGCTTGCAAAATGTATCACTGTTTTGCTTTATAACATCGGCTTGCAGTTTTTCTATATGTTCTATTATGATGTTGATCAAAGCATCATCAATGTTCTTTCGCCGAACACGTTCGAGCGCAGTGACGTAACGTCGATTAAATCGGTTATCAATTCGCTTGCGCCAACCTTGGGCAACATTATACTTCCGCTTGTTGCAAGGGCAATAACGGGCGAAAACACACTTGTTGACATCAGAATTTACAGAGCATTTTATCCGCCGATGATAATTTTCGGTTTCTTCATCGGACTGCTTGTTTATTTCAACACCGAAGAAAAAATCGTTCAGGCAAAAACTCACACTGTAAAAATTAAATTCACCGACGCATTTCGAGCCGTAGTTCGCAATAAATATTTTTGGATCATTTCGCTCGCAGGCTGGATAGGTTTTCTTGAAAACGCCGTTCAGAATATCATGGACTGGCTCTACAGCTATCAGGATGCATGCAGTCCTGCGGAGTATTCACTCTTTGTCACGATAAGAGGCAATGCGTCACTTTGGCCGATGCTTTTTATTCCTTTCCTTATCCGTGTGCTCGGCAAGAGAAAAATTCTCGTTGTCAGCAACGTTGTAAATGTAATTTTTATTATACTAATGCTGCCGATAATCAGACTCGGTGATCCTTCCCGGATTATTTGGCCGCTTATGTTCTGCTTCTTCTTTAATTATATGGCAGCATACGCCGTAACACTCTTAACACCCGGCGTTAACGGAGATATCAGAGACTATCAGCAATATATAACGGGAGAGCGAATTGACGGAATGTTTGTTGCCGTCGGTGCTATCGGAAGCATAGTTACTCTTATTACAAATGCCGCACTTCCGGAGCTTTATGACCGTTCGGGTCTTAATGAGGAGGTTGCAAAAAGCCTCGGCTTTGACGGAAGCAATGTTTATGAGGTTCTTTCCGACCCGTGGTATTTCAAAAATATTTGCAGCGTTTTAATTATTGCCGCAACTGTGGGCGCAACGCTGAATGTTATACCGTATTTCTTCTATGATCTGACCGAGATCAAGCAAAAGGCAATGGTAACGGTACTCAAAATCAGAGCATTGTTTGAGGATTACGGAAACGGTGTTCTTTCCGATGCCGCCCTTGTTGAGGCGATTGACATTATCGAGGAAGCAAAGATTTATTACGATAAAAATATCGTGAAGCCGACGAAGGATGAAATCAAAAAGGCGAAGAAAGCCAAGGATAAATCAGCCGTGAAGGCAGCAAAGCAAAGCTATAAAAATCAAAAAGAAGAAAACGAAAAAATCGAAATTGCACAGTATGTTATCAAAGAGATAAACAAGTTTGAAACGGAAGCGATCAAGGCTCAGCTCGAAGAGGCAAAGAAAATTTACGACGCAGGGCTTGAAGGCCTTTACGATCTTGAGGTTCCGTCGATGAAGGCGGCGAAGGCGATGCCGAAATCAAACGAGAACGAAAAGGAACAGCGGCAAAATGCGATAAACAGAGTCCGCATGATCAGGGATTCCAAAAAGGTTTTGACAAAGAAATATACCGACGGAATCGAAAAATTCGACGTCAGGGTTTTTGAGCAGCTCTTTGAAAAGGAAGACGGGCTTGATGCTCAGATCAAAGAGACGGTTAACGAGCTGAGAACGGCGGCAAAAAATAAGGATAAAGAAGCCGAGAAAAAAGCGAACGAAAAAATCAAGTCTCTCAGAAAAAGCCGAGACGAAATCCGCAAAAAAATCAAGGCTGCCACAGATGAAAATTCAACCTACACCAGAGCGGCAAAGCCGTATATTGAAGCTGAAAAGCTCTTGAAGCAAAGAGAAAATTATCTTCATTATGAAGATATAAAAGCTCGTTATGAGGAATCCAAGAAACGCAATGAAGAGGAAGTTCAGCGCCGCATTGCCGAGGAGGAGGAGCTTAAGGCGAAGCGCAGGGAGTATGCCGCAAAAGCAAAGGAACAGCGCAGAAACAAAGGAGGCAAAAATGGATAAACTTACGGTAAAAGGCACACGAATAGTTGATTCTCACGGACGCGAAAGAATTTTGACCGGACTCAATGTGTGCGATAAGGGCAGATATATCGAAGGTCAGAGACGCGTCTACGGCGAGCAATGGACAAAGGGTCTTGCCGCCGACATGAAGGCTCACGGAATGGACCTTGTTCGCCTCGGAATAACGTGGGACGCAATCGAGCCCGAGCCGGGTGAATATAACGAAGAGTATCTTGATTTTATCGGCGGTATTCTTGATGAATGTAAGGAATCCGGAGTTTGTGTTTTTCTTGATATGCACCAGGATCTTTTCTCGGGAACGGAGCTGCTCTGCGGTGACGGTGCGCCGAAATGGGCTACGCTGACGGGTAAATATAAATATCAGCCGACGAAAATAGTCTGGGCTGAGGGCTATTTTTGGGGCAAGGCAGTTCACAGCGCATTTGATTCTTTTTGGAATAATACCAAAGTTAACGGTAAGGGTGTACAGGTTTGGTTTGAGGAAATGTGGACGCATGTTATTGAAAAGTTCGGCGATCATCCGGCGGTAATCGGATTTGATTTCTTCAACGAGCCGTTTCCGGGCAAGAGCGGAGGCAAGGTCTTTCGTGAAATAATCGGGCGACTTGTTTCAACAACTGTTTTGGATAAAACGATATCAAAGAAAAAGCTTATCGAGCTTGCGACAAAGAGCGACGATCCGGCAAGAGTGCTTGACCTTTACACAGGCAAACACCTGAGAAAAATCACAAGTGCCGGCGATGATATTATCAAAACCTTTGACACAAAAAAGTATTTTCCGTTCATAAATAAAATGGCGAGGGCGACGAGAAAATGCGGCAACGAAAAATTTGTTTTTCTTGAAAACAGCTACTATTCCAATCTCGGAATTCCTTATTCGTGCCCACGTCCGATACTTTCGGGCAGGACGGATAACAACGTTATTTTTTCTCCGCATGCTTACGATTTTATGGTGGACACTCCGTCGTATAAGTACGCAAGCAATGACCGTGTCGGTTCGATTTTTGCCGAGCACAGACGCTCTCAGCAGCGGCTCGGAGTCCCCGTTATAGTCGGCGAATGGGGCGGTTTCACAGAGGGTGACGAATGGTTTCCGCACATTGAATTCTTGCTTGATCTTTTCGATTCGTACAAGTGGAGCAATACCTATTGGTGCTATTTCAGGGGCTTCACGGATACAGAGGTTTACCAAAAGGTTCTTACCCGTCCGCATCCCGTGGCTGTCACGGGCGAGATTGAAAGCTACGGCTACGACCGTGAGAACAAGGAGTTTCATCTCAGCTTTGTTCAGCTTGAAGAAACAAAAGCAAAGACGGAAATTTTTGTTCCGTCCGTACCGAAATATGCCGAGCTTGACGGCGAAGAAGTTGCAATAAAACGAAAAGGACTTTTCAGGATTTCAACCGCACCCGGCGAGCATAAAATAAAAATTATTTTCAAATAAAAAAACAACTTTCCTGCAAAAAATTTGTGGGAAAGTTGTTTCTTTATTATTTTCTCCTGTGCCTCGGGTTTCTCTTTAAGAGGATTTTAACAATCGCAATAATCATCAGTGCCGCAAGGCTGAATGCGATAAAGATAATAACATAGTTTTCATACCGGTCGTGAGTCGGCGAGTCGCTGTAAAGATTTTGATATCTTATAAATTGATTGAACTTAACCTTATGTAAGGATTGAAGCTCTTTTATTTTATCGGCATTTATATTCTGCGCTTTGAAAACTGTTTGCAGAGGAAAATCCCCGTCAATGTTGTAATCCGTCACGCAGATATAAACCGACTTGCCGAACAAATAAACCTCGCCTGAAATATCGGCGGCTTCATCATAAAATTCAAAACAAAAATTTTTATTTCTGAAAACGGCCCAATACATCGGGAATGCTTTTTCTAATGGCAATTCAGTGTACTTTGCATCTTCCAGACATTTCAGAGCTTCCTGCTCTTCTTTGATTGAAAAGTTATTGCCTTTTTTAATAAAAGTTGAAAGTGTGGATCGGTTGTCGGAGAAAATAAATCCGAGATCTTCAAAGCTTAGTGTATTTTTGTTCCCCGAATATTTGTAACAGTCAACCGAAAAGTAATATAGGCTGTAGGTAGCTGCAAAACCGATTGCCAACGCCAAAACTATACTGAAAACAGGGCTTAAAAGCTTTCGTTTTTTATTCACTGTGTTTTCTCCTTACCACATATTATCAGAGTTCTCGCAGAAGGCGACCATATCCTTGATTTCAAGAACCGTGCCGTCATCGAGAGTGACGGTACCGTTCCATTTGCCGAAAACCTGGTGGCATATGTTGCCGATAAAGAGAACTCTTGACTTAGTGTAGTTGTCATAAAACGGGGTCATCGTCATTTCAAAACGGCCGTCGGACGAGGTGAATTCCCATGGTTTCATCCAGTCGTTTTCGTCCTTTTCAAGATAGATTTCACCGATTTTGTGAGCCTTGCCGTTGAGGAAAAGTGTATTTTCCGTGGCGGCACTCATATCGCCGAAGCCCCAGCCGATTTCAAAGCCGAAGATGTCACCGTTTTCAAGCTTCGTGCTGCCGTTGCCCCAGTACCAGTTTGTGTGGTAGGGCCAAACTCCTCGACCCCAGTCGAGAACGCAGAACGAATCCGACGGGTCAAATTCAACTGTCATATCGCCGATTTTAACCGTTCCCGTTACGGGCATACAGTTTATTTTCTGATTGTAATAGAACTTTTTGCTGTCTCTGTCGCCGAACGGGAGAGCCATTGCAAGATATTCATGGTTCGGGAACATATCCATTGAAATATCGACGGTGAAAGGCTTGCCGCCTGTGCGTCCGTTGAACTTTATAGTGCGCCGGGTTTCGGTCACGTTTACGTCAAGGTTAAAGCCGAGCTTGTGACGTGAAAAGGTCTGCGGTGACATAGCCGTTTCGGAAAGCCCGAATCTTCCGAAGCTCAGAAGTCTGAGCGAGACCGCGCTGTAGCTTTTGCCCGTCTGCATATCAAAGAGCGTAACGTTTGCCGCTCCGCCGAGCGAGATATCAGCCATTGTGACCTGCATAACATAGCGGCTGTTTGAAATTTGATAGAAATCCCATTCTTTGATGCGGGTCTTGTTCGCTTTAATCGCACTGCGGTCGTATTGATAAAGCTCCGTGAAGCAATATCCGGGCTGAGTGAGACTGCCGTCCTCTTTGAGCAGGGGAGTGGGCTCTGTTATTTTTATCTGTCCCGTTTCATCGAATGCCGTGGTGTAGAAAATTGTACTCATTGCGATAATGATCGTCAGAATAAATGAAGTTAACCTGATAACTTTATTTTTCATCGGATTTCCTCCTTCAAAAGTTCTTTCCCTTGCTTGCCGGTCATGTGTTCAATGTTTATTTTAATCATGCAAAGTATGCCGAATCCGCGTTCGACCTCTGCCGAAATTCCGTCGAGACAGTCCGTGCAGTATTTTTCGGCGAGTGACGTTACGGATGAACGCATCTCATTTTCGTCTGTTAGAATTTCCGCCTTGCCGAAAGCTACGACGCTCTTGAAAAGAGTGGTGTATTTTTCCTGAAGAATGTCGTCACGGTCAACGACACAGAACGATACCCTTGGATTCTTTCTTAATGCGTCGAGCTTATGCCCTGTTTTTGCACAGTGGAGATAAATTTTACCGTCCGTGTAGTAATAATTTATCGGAACGGTATAGGGATAGCCGCCGTCACCTAAAACGGCAAGCACTCCCGTTTTGCCTCGAAGAAGAATGTCTTCACAATCCTCTTTTGAGAGCTGTTACTTAATTCTTCTCATTTCTCTAAACAAATAAATCACCGCCTTAAATTTTTTCTTTAATGCTTCCCAAAACCTGACCGATGCTGTCTCTGAAAACAAGATCGGCGTTTGAGTCAAGGTCGGTTTTTCCTTTGTTGATAAGCACAATGTTTGAACCCCGGAAATAACGGATATACATAGCCGCAGGATAAACGGCGAGAGATGTGCCGCCGATAATGAGCAAATCTGCCGTTGAGATTTCACTGATTGCGTTTTCAACTGTTTTTTCATCAAGAGGCTCTTCATAAAGAACAACCTCGGGTCGAACAAGTCCGCCGCATTTTTCGCAGTAAGGAACCTTACCCTTGAGAGATTTCAACTTTTCGAGCGGATAAGGTTTGCCGCACTCCATGCAATAGTGAACAGCCGTCGTTCCGTGCAGCTCAATTACGTTTTTGCTGCCTGCCTTTTGATGAAGTCCGTCAATGTTCTGCGTTATGACGGAGGAGAGCTTACCTTTTTTCTCCATTTCGGCAAGGACAATATGTGCCGTGTTCGGATCAACGTTCATTTCAAGAAAATATTTATAATAGAAATCATAAAAAATATCGGGTTTTGAAATAAAGAAGCTGTGACTTAAAATCGTCTCCGGAGATACGCCGTATTCACGCACGGTGTTGTAAAGACCGTCCTTGCTTCGGTAGTCCTTAACTCCGCTTTCGGTTGAGACGCCTGCTCCGCCGAAGAAAACCGTTTTGGAAGAATTGTTTATCATTTCGGCAAACTTATCGATTTTTTTATTGTCCATTCAAATCACCCCTTGTTTAATCTTCGATTATCTGTACTGAAAATTATAGCATATAAATAAAGAAATATCAAATTCGCAAATGAAACTCGGCATAATTTGCAAAAAAATTTGAAATATGTCGAATCATTCATTGACTTTATCTTTTTAAATTAGTATAATATTTTTCATATAATCGGGTTATGTTTTTAGAAATCGGCATCGGAGGTAGGGCATGAAAAATGTGCTTATAGTCAGCCATTGTATGGAGCTGGGCGGAGCAGAAAGAGCGTTGCTCGGCCTTCTCGATGCTTTTGACTGTAATAAATATAATATTGAGCTTTTTCTTCTGCGCCACACCGGAGAACTGATGAAATATATTCCCGAAAAGGTCAAGCTTCTGCCGGAAAATAAGAGCTATTCCTCACTTGCCGTTCCGCTTGCCGACGTTATAAAAAAAGGCGCATTCGGCGTTGCTCTCGGCAGATATGAGGGCAAAAAAAGGGCGGCGAAGTTTGCCGATGAGCACAGCTTTAAAAGCAGTGAATATGTTTTCATTGAATACAGCCACAAATACACCGTGCGCCATATGCCGATGATATCCGAAAAGGATTACGATCTTGTGATAAGTTTTTTGACGCCGCATTATTTTGCAGCGGAGAAAACCAGGGCAAAGAAAAAAATCGCATGGATTCATACGGATTATTCGTTCATCGAAATTGATGTTGAGTCAGAGCTGAAAATGTGGTCGGCATATGATAAAATAATTGCCGTTTCGGAGAGCGGAAAAGAAGCGTTTGTAAAAACTTTTCCGTCGCTTTCCGACAGGGTGGAGGTTATCGAAAATATTCACCCGGCAGAATTTATAAAAACACAGGCGAATGAATTCGACGTGACGAACGAAATGCCGGATGATGGGTATATAAAATTCCTTTCGGTCGGACGTTACTGCGATGCGAAGAATTTTGACAACGTGCCCGAAATCTGTTCGATGCTCAACAATGTCAAGTGGTATATAATCGGCTACGGTGCAGACGAAGAAATTATTAAGAGAAAAATCGCCGAGTTTGGTATGCAGGACAGGGTTATCCTTCTCGGAAAAAAAACAAACCCGTACCCTTATTTTAAGGCTTGTGATTTTTATATTCAGCCTTCGCGCTATGAGGGCAATGCTGTCACTGTCAACGAAGCGCTGATACTTGGCAAGCTCGTTGCAATAACGAACTATGCTACGGCGAAAAGTCAGATAAACAACGGGGTCGACGGTGTGATTGTTCCGCTTGAAAACAAGGAATGTGCCGAGGGCCTTACGAAATTTTTGAACGACAAAGAGCTTCAAAAAAGAATAATTGAAAATTTAAAAATCACCGATTTCTCAAAATCGGCTGAAATAGAAAAAATATATGGACTTATCTGAGGAGCAGCAAATGAACAATTTTCTTGACAAAAGAATCGGCGAAGTAATAAAGCAGCTTGAAAAATATATCACGCCTGTCAGAATTCCGATAAACGGCTGGCTGACAACGGAGTGCGGCTATAAAAACGGCAATGTTGTCCCGTCGCCTGATGAGGGCGAGTGGCGTGAATTCGGTGAAACGGAGCGCTGGGGCATGAAGCCGGAGGAACACAGATGGTTTTTCAAACACATTGAAATTCCGCAGGAGCTCAAAAGCAAGGATCTTGAGCTGTATGTTTCTTCTACCGATGTCTATGATGAGGACTGGGAGCCGCAGTTTATGGTTTATCTTGACGGCAAGCTTATACGCGGAATGGATACAAAACACAGATATGTTAAGCTTGACAGCAACAGGAACGGCTACGACGTTCATGTTTACGCTTATTCTCAGCCGTCGGGAAAAAGAACGGACTTTTTTGCTCAGCTTTGCCAATTTAACCGTGAGGTTGAAAAGCTTTATTATAATCTTAAAGCGCCCTACAGAATTCTTTATTATACGGACGAGAGCACAAAGGAATATGCCGACGTAAGAGAATATTTAAACACGGCAATCAATTATATCAATTGGTGCGCTCCGATGTCGGAGGAGTTTCTGCGTTCGGTTGATGCGGCGAACGAATATCTCATGGCAGAGTTTTACGGAAAATACTGTCACGATCAGGATATAAAAATCAGCGTGATCGGTCACACTCATATTGATGTTGCATGGCGATGGACTCTCGCTCAGACGAGGGAAAAGGTTCAGCGTACCTTCGGCAGTGTTATCGAGATGATGAAAAAATATCCCGATTACAAATTTATGTCAAGTCAGCCGCAGCTTTTGAAATTCCTCAAAGAGGAAAGCCCCGAAATGTATGACGAGGTTAAAAAACTTGTCAAGGAAAAACGCATTGAGCTTGAGGGGTCGATGTGGCTTGAAGCCGACTGTAATCTTACGAGCGGTGAAAGTCTTGTGCGTCAGATCATTTTCGGCAAGCGCTTTTTCAAGGACGAGTTCGGCGTTGACAACAGGATAATCTGGCTGCCCGACGTTTTCGGTTACAGTGCAGCCATGCCGCAGATTATGAAAAAGAGCGGCATTGATAAATTCGTTACATCAAAAATCAGTTGGAACGAGACAAACAGAATGCCTTACGACGCATTTATGTGGAAGGGTATTGACGGCTCTGAGGTCTTTTCTTATTTCATGACAGCAATGGAGCTTAATAACAAGGGCGAACTCGACGGCAGCATTGCATCATATATACCGATGACAAGAGCATCTTATCTCAAGGGCACATATGACCGTTTCGAGCCGAAAGAGCTTACAAATGAGGTCATGATGCCGTTCGGTCACGGTGACGGAGGCGGCGGACCGGAGACCGAGAATATTGAATTGCTCGAAAGACTTAAATACGGCGTTGCAAATTGTCCGCAGCCGCGCTGGGAGTTCGCAGGCGAGTTCCTCGAAAGGCTGAGAAAAAAGACCGAGGGTAACAAGAGACTGCCGAAATGGGTCGGTGAGCTTTATCTCGAGTTCCACAGAGGTACATATACTTCACAGGCGAAGAACAAGAGGAACAACAGAAAGAGCGAGTTCCTCTATCAGAAAGCCGAGATGCTTTCATCTATGGCATATAAGCTTTTCGGTGCGAGCTATCCGCAGGACAAGCTCAACGGGGGTTGGGAGTGTATTCTTCTTAACCAGTTCCATGACATTATCCCCGGCTCGTCAATTCGTTCCGTTTATGAGCAATGCGACAAGGATTATGCAAAAATTGCCGCAATCGGTCACAAGGCGGAGAGCGACGCATATAATACCGTAATATCAAATATAAAAACCGACGGAGGAACAGTTGTCTTCAATTCAAATTCGTTCACGGATAACGGATTTCTTAACTACGAGGGAAAGACCTACCGTGTGAACGGAATACCTGCCAAGGGATATAAGGCGGTTAAGCTTGACGAATACAAGTCATCTTACAAGCTTGACGGAAAGCATCTTGAAACCTCGAATTATATCGTTGAATTCAACGACGAATATGTAATCACAAGGCTTTACGATAAGATAAACGACCGTGAAGTGCTTCGTGAGGGCGGCAGAGCTAATTATATTGAAGCGTTTGAAGATTTTCCTTATTCATATGACGCATGGGAGCTTTCAAACTATTATACGGAGAAGAAGTACGAGATAAACGATGTTTCCTCGGTTGAATTTATCGACGAGGGTGCACGCTTCGGCTTCAGTATTAAAAGAAAGTTCTACAAGTCGGATTTCAGCCAGAAGATTTGGTTCTATGACAATAGCGCAAGAATCGACTTTGATACCCATGCCGATTGGCATCAGGAGCACATTATGGTCAAGGCGGCTTTTGATATTGATATCAATTCCGATAAGGCAACCTACGAAATTCAGTTCGGCTCGGTTGAGCGCCCGACGCATAAAAACACAAGCTGGGATGCGGCGAGGTTTGAGGTCTGCGGACATAAGTACATGGATATTTCCGATTACGGATACGGAGTGAGCCTTCTCAATGACTGTAAGTATGGCCACAATGTTGACAACGGTACAATGAAGCTTTCGCTTTTTAAGTGTGCGACCCATCCCGATCCCGATGCAGACAAAGGGGAGCATATTTTCACGTATTCACTGTTCCCTCATGCGGGTAATTACAGGGAGGCAGGCACGGTTCAGCTTGCTTATGAGATAAACAATCCGCTTGAGGCTTTCCCGATAGAGAAACGGGACGGTACCCTTCCCGAGGAGTATTCGTTTGTTTCATGCGACAAGGATAATTTCATTGTTGAAACAGTAAAAAAAGCCGAAAGAGGCAATGATATTATTGTCCGCGGCTATGAAAGCTATAACAAGAGAACAGATGTAACGCTTCACTTTGGTTTTGACATAAATGAAGCAACTGTTTGCGACCTTCTCGAAAGAGACATCAAAAAGCTGGTAATTGAAAACAATTCCGTAAGCTTCACGGCAAAACCTTTTGAAATTATTACAATAAAAGTAAACTGAAAAAGAGGGATGGAGATGCGCAGGTCTTTTAAAATAATAATTATTTTAATGATTATTTCTGCCATTCTCTGTTCATCAGCGTCAACAGCCCTTGCAATCTCGGATAATGCGCTTTGGGAGGATGCTGAGCTTTGTCCTTTTCTTGAGGCGGGCGAAGAATCAAACAGCGATCTTTGCTTCGCAGCGGTTAAGGTGAAATATGACCGAAGCATAAATCGTATTTATCTCTTGTTTACGCTTGAATTTAATGAATTTAACAACATTGAATCCTGCGGCGTGATAATGAATTTTAACGGGATGGGCAATATAAAGGTGATGTGTGACGGTACGGCGGATTATGACAGCAATGTCTATTTCGCCGAGCTTGAAGATGAGCTTCACGATGTTCACAGCAAAAACGTTCTGCTTGAGACAACGGTCGGTATAAAGAGCGGGGTGCCGGAGAATGTCATTATGAACGTCAATGTGATCGATACAAACGGAGTGAAGTCGAATACATACAATGTTGATATCACTGAGGACGAAGAACCTATCGGTTATGCAGACGAGGCCGCAATAATGGATTCCGGCGAGAGAGATGCCAAGGTCAAGACCGCTAAAGTGAGAACCACAAAGATTAAAACCACAAAGCACAAAACAACAAAGCGCAAAACAACAAAGCCAAAGAAATCAAGAACCGGCAAAGCCGCAGATAATGACAGCGAAAACGAAGACGAGATGTCTCAGGCAGTTATAGATTCAGGTATAGGCAACGAAGTTGAGATAAATAACAGAAGAAAGAAACTGATGCTGGCATTGGGTGTCGCGGCGACGCTTGTTGCGGTTGCGGCAGGTTGTACGGCAGGAATGAAAAACAGGAAAAATGATAAAGACGGAGGGCATGAATAATGAAAAAATACGGATTGTTAGGAAGAAAGCTTCTCCACAGTCTTTCTCCGGAAATTCACAGAGAGCTGGGAAATAACAGGTATGATCTTTTCCAGCTTGAACCCGATGAGCTTGACGCTTTTTTTGAAAAGCGTGACTTTGCCGGAATCAATGTGACTTTTCCTTATAAGAAAGATGTTATGAAATACTGCGACGTTATAACTGAGTCGGCAAAGAAAATCGGGAGCGTCGATACGATCGTTGTTGATGAAAACGGCAAACTCATAGGTGATAATTCGGAATATTTCGGATTTTGCTTTATGATAAACAAGTGTGGCATTGATGTTTCGGGCAAAAATGTGATTGTTTTCGGAACGGGCAGTGATTCCCTTACGGTTCAGGCTGTTATAAAGGACCTCGGGGCAAAGGATATTGTCACTGTTTCAAGGCAGGAGATTGAGGAGTCGGAGGATTTTTACAATCACGACGAGGTTGATATAATAATCAATACCACAGCCAACGGAATGTATCCGAATAACGGAATGAAATTTATTGAGCTTGACCGCTTTCCGAGACTTTGCGGCGTTATGGAGCTTATCTATAACCCGAGAAGAACCCGTCTCATCTGCGATGCCGAGGACAGAGATATTCCCAATTCCGACGGACTTTCCATGCTTGTTGCTCAGGCGTATCAGACCGAGATCAAGTTTGGCAGGATTGAGCCTGATGACGAGCTTATCAGAACAACGTATAAGACGATGAGCGACCGCAGAAAGAATATTATTCTTGTCGGACTTCCCGGCTGCGGAAAAACGACGATTGCAAAGGTTATTGCCGCTAAGCTCGGCAGACCTTGCATTGATGTCGAGAGGCTTATTTCGATGAAAGCGGGGGTTCCTCTTTCAACGGTTTACCTGGCATACGGTGAAAGATATTACCGTGAGCTTGAGACGGAGACGCTTAAAAAAATAACACGCAACGGCGGTCAGGTCATTGCGTGCGAAAGCGGAGCGATACTCAGCAAGGAAAATCAGTATTATATCCGTCAGAACGGCTATGTCGTATGGCTTACCCGTGAGCTGAGCGGCTTGAAATTTGACGGTGTTCCGCTGATAAGAAATTTTGAAGCGCTCAAACGCCTTGATGATGAGAGAACTCCGATTTATAAATTCCTTGCCGATATACGGGTTGAGGTTACCGATAACGTAGAAAAAACCGTTTCCGAAATTATAAGCATAATGAATATCAAACCCACAGAGAGTATTTTATAATAAGAATGCGAAAAATCGGCGCCCTGCTTTTGCAGGACGCCGATTCATTTGTAAGTTCAATTAAGCAAACTTAATGAAGAACTCCTTGAGAACATCAATGATATGAGAGATGTCAATATCCTTAAGAGCCTCAAGAAGCTTCTGGATTGCAGCGAGAATAGCATCCATGGCCTTGTCCTCCTTTTTAGTGTCAGATAACTATCTGCAAGTATATTTTACCATATAAAGTATCAATTTGTCAATTATACAATGTGTAAAATAGGTAAAATAACACGTAATTAACAATGTATAAAACAGAAAAAAATATGAAATAGTTAACAAATGCCCCGAAAAAAACGGGGCAAGTGGTTTAACTTATGCAAGACCTGCAAAGAAGTTCTTGATAATTTCAATAATAGCTGCTGCATCAAATTCCTTAAGATGAGTAAGGAGCTCCTGTACAAAGGCAAGAATAGCTTCCATTTTGTTATCCTCCTTTTTAATTGTCAGATATTTCTATCTGCAACTTCATATTACCATAGAGGAATAATAATGTCAATAAAAATATTTTTTATAAGAGTTTGATGAGCGTCAAGAAATGTATCAAAATGCCGATAAAACGATCAAATTATCTGTTTGTTGATTTAAAACGGAAAAGACTAAAAACGCTCTTTTTTCTCGATAAAGGTTGAAATCAAAAACAGAGACGTATATCCGACGGCGAGTCCGTAAAGGAATTCCGAAGCATAGGTGTTACCGCTTGAGACCGAGCCTAAAAGCATTGCAACTGCAAAAACGGCGGAGAAAGCAACGAATATTTTTTTACTGAATTTAAGCTTTGGAAAAATCTGCGTAAAACAGGTCGTCCAGATTACCAATGCCGCACCTATACCCGAAAGGGCGAGAAACGGCACGAAAGCTTCGGGCGAGTCATAATTTCCGAATTTCTCCATGGAAATCTGAAGGGCCGAATATGAAGCTCTTTGGGGGATAAATGATGCCGCATAGAAAAGTGCAACGGAGACTGCCGAAGCGAACAAACCGATTTTTGCATACTTCGTCATCAGTATTTTTTGATATGTGTTTTTGAAAAGGGTTGCGCCGAGATATATAAACAAAGCTGTCAGAACTGCCGCTGCGCCTGCAATTGCATAATAATTTTTGGTTGAAACCTCACGCAAGGGAATATATATCGCTGCCGCAGACGAAAGCAGCGTCGCTGCACCGAAAACGACGGTGAGCATTTTATTTTTCGTTCGAGTGGTTCTTGTGTGACGGCAGAACATCAGCGTTGCAAAGCAAAAAGCGCAAAGCGCAAACGGAATTGCACTTCCAACGATTTCACAAAGTCCGCCGATAAAATTTCCGCTTTTAAAAAGCAGTTTTGCTAACTGCTTGTCAAGCAGCCTTGAAATAATGCCAAGCAGGGCAATAATGGCCATGCCGACGGCGTAAAGCTTAGTGTTTTTCATTTTTCTTCTCCGTTTTCTTGCGAAGTGGAGTCTTGTTGCCCTTATCGTCAACAATTTTAACGTTGTTCAAATGATTAACAAGGCTCTGCTTGTACGCCGCAACATATTCTGCTCTGAGCTGTGCGCGCTCGGCGTGCTCCTCCTCGGTCAGTTCGCGTTCTTTCGCTGTCGCGGAAAGCTCATTTATTCTTGCAATTTTTTTATCGTCCATTATCTGTTCTCCCTTCCGGCGGGGCAGATCTTCATACAAATGCCGCAGACCGCACCTCTGCCGATATGTTGAAATTTCTTTTTCATATAAGTACTGCACTTTTCAGGGTCGAAAAATTCTTCCCTCTCCATGCCGACAGTCCACATTTTACCACGAATGGCACCGGACGGGCAAGCTTTTTCACACAAATCGCAGTCAATACACGGCGAAAAATATTCGTGAGTTTGAATTTCAAACGGGCAATCGGTGAAAAGAGTACCGAGACGAACCTTCGGACCGTATTTGTTGTGAAGAAAAAGGCAATTTTTTCCTATTCCGCCGAGACCCGAAAGCGTAGCGATTTTCTTGTGGGAATACCTTCCGCAATAGTTCCAGCCGCCCTTGTTGACGCTCTGTGATGCTCCTATCGGAATATATTTATACCCGTGCTTTTCGAGAATAAAGCCGCATTGCAAAAGCGTGCGATCGATAAATGCGTTCACGGTTCTGTAGTGATGAAAATACGAATGAGTCGGCTCGTCCGTTATCTCGTCAATGACAGCATCGGAGAGCTTGACAACAATGCTCATCGCATAGCTTTTTTCTCCGAAGGGTCCGTCGTCAACACAGGTGAAGCCGACGTCGGCAACTCCGTTCTCAAATAAAAAATTTTTCAATTCTTCCTGTACTTGCATTTAATAACCTCTTTTTTTATGCGAAAAATATAAACGGTGATGTTTATGACGACAGAAGAATATCTGAAACAGCGAATCAAGGATCTTGAAAACAATGTCTGTGACAGCTCTCTGCCTTTAAAAATCAGAAAAAATCAGGCTTTCGCCTTGCTTAATTACCGTGACGATTTAAAGCAAGCCGTTTTTGAAAACTCTCGTAGGCGACGATTGCCTCGGGAGGGAAACCTTGAGCAATGAATTCCCTGTCACGGGTTATTTTAAAAATGCCGATGCCCTGTTCACGGCAAAGCTTTGTGTTGACAGTCAGCAGAAATATTTTGTCCCATTTCTTGCAGGGAATTTGTTTCCATTCGAGATAGTCCTCAAGATCCTGAAAGCTGTCGGTGAGAAAAACCACACCGCAAGCAGAGGATATTACTTTTTGAGAATATTATCGAGATTCTTTTCGGAAGTTACATGATAAAGCTTATCGGGAATTTCAACACCGTCCCGAGGAATAATTATACCGTAATCGCCGCCAAGAAAAAAGTGGTGCAGGGAGTTGCGAAAGGCAGAGGGCTGAAAAGCTTTTGGGTACTTCAAATAAGCCAAAATACATTTTATAAAATCATTGAACCGTTCTCCGCCCGGTAAACGACAGCAAAAAGAGTAAAAACAAGGCTTCATTTTCTCACTTCCCCAAAAATTTTCTATATTATAACTCTTTATCGTATTTTTTGCAATTATAACGGCATAAAAAACAAAATAAGGCGAACACTATTTTTGCAAACGATAAAAGAACCGTTCATCGGTCATCAAAGAGGAGAATAATATATGAAAGCAACCGGAATTGTTAGACGAATCGACGACCTCGGACGTGTGGTTATTCCAAAGGAGATTCGCCGTACCATGCATATCAAGGAGGGCGCTCCGCTGGAAATTTTTACGGACACGGAGGGCGGCGTTATATTTAAAAAATACTCGCCGATAAGTGAAATTTCCGATGTGACGGAGCATTTCGCCGATGTGCTTTACAGAAGCGTTACCACTCCGGTTTTAATCTGTGACAGAGACCATGTTATTTCATGTGCCGGCGTTTCAAAAAAGGATTTTCTTGAGAAGCGAATCAGTGCTGAATTGGAAAGCGTAATGGAGTCAAGACAGCTCTACACCGGTGATAGAGATAAGCAGCTTTTTCCGATTGAGGGAATCGACTATGGGGCTTCTATTGCGATGCCGATAATCGGTAACGGAGACATTCTCGGTGCTGTGGTGTTCCTTTGGAGCGACGGCTCCAAAATTTCCCCGACGGAAACAAAGCTGGCTCAGGTAGCAGCGTCGTTTATCGGCAAGCAAATGGAGCAATAACTAAGGCGATATCGCACGCTTCGATTGTGCGGTATTGTCCACGAAAACGTGTCTTAACCGTTTGGTTTCAGGCACGTTTTAATTTTTTTATGATGAAAAATATTAAGAAAAAAGGTCAATTCTTAAGAACTGATTAAGATTTAATTAAGAACCGCTTAAGATTGAATCAAGTCTATGGACAAGTGATTTTCAGGTGATATAATATCGCTTGTGAGCATGAAACGGCTTGTTATAACATACTGTTTCATGCTGATGTAAATTGGAAAGAGATACACAAACCTCGGGAAAAAAATAAAAATGAAAAAGGGTCGGCAACGCCGAAAGAGAAAGAGTCGGTAAAGCGGGTTTTGCGATAAAAACTGCTTGTCGGGGTAGGGCGATGCTTTGCGAGGGGGAATCAGGGGAAAAGATTCAAAAACAGCAAAGCATAAAGTCCCTATCTTCAAGAAGAAAAAATCAGCCGCATAAAACGTTGTGTTTAATGCGGCTGTGATGATTTTTAAAAGGTCAGGTTGAAATGAAGAATATCGTTGCACCGAGGAACATCTGAGCGTAGAAATATGTCCAGATATTCACCTGCCTGAGTGCTCCGTGCTTTTCAACGTCAGGCTTGAAATTGAGAATCGAAAGCGTATAGTCTGAAAGCATGAAAAGGAACGCGCCGAGCATAAGCATTATGCCTGTAAATATCGGAGATTCAACCAGGCTTCCGGATTTCATTATCATTATAGCAAGCGAAAAAGCCTTAACAACCATTGCTGCTATCGTTGCCGTGTAGAGAATACAGGGAATGAGCAGCTTGCCAAGCTCAATTTTGACAATGAATATTGCCGAAAGAATGGCGGCAACGACCAGAATTATGTATATTATCAATTCCGGCGCAGTAACAAGGGGTGTGTCGGGGAATAAAACCTTGAAAGCCTTACAATATGCAATCGTGTAGAAAACATGAGCGACAAGGAACGATGAAAGACCCGCAACAAAAAATCCCGAGCCGGGGCGGACATGGAGCAGATAATCTCCGAGCCATGAAAAGCAGAGACCTACAAACATAAGCGCCGCATATCTTGTGAAATCACCTATGAGGCCGGCAATAAGGGCGTTTAAGATAAAAACAGTAGAGCAGGTCTGCTTGAGGACAAGAGATTTTTTGCATGGATTCGGTTGCTCCGCTTTAAGAAAGAATGGAATAACAATTGCCAATATCACAAGCAGTAAAGCAAAAAAAACAAAATACATTCTATCATCCATATTGGTGTCACCTCGAATAAAAGATTATTTATTTTTATTCTCTCAGGGGTGTTTTTTTATTTAATTCTTCCGAGTATGGGTGCGTCAATAATTCCGGGAAGTTGGTCAAAGGCAACCAGTCCGAATTTATGGAGTATCGGCGGGAAGAACGAATCAACGTCCAGCGCCAACGATTCTGCCATTGCACTCATCGGCATCTGACTTGACGGACGGAGAGTAACGATATGCCCGTTGAAATTGAGCTTGATTATTCTCATACATATTCCGCCGACGGGACGCATATGTACTTCGAGCGTGTTTTCGTCAAGCCATGCCGCCGTCGAAAATGCCGTAAAGTTCATTCCGGCAAGTTTTATCGGGCTTGTTCGTGCCTTGCCGTCCATTCCGCAGAGAATGGTGTTATGCTCGTCGCCCTCGTCCCATGACATTGTGCAGGTGTCACCGTCAAAACGAAAAACAATGTTATCAACATTTCCGGCTCTGTCTCCGGACATATAAACTATCGGGATCGGGAGCATGCTGAACGGGAATCCCGCCGCATTAAGTATCGGATTTATCTGCATGGCAATTGTTTTGCCGTCAAGAGATTTCTCAAATTTACTGTGCTCTCTTGGCTCAAGGTCATCGGGCAGAGCACCGAGCTCGGGCTTGTTTTTCGGCGTCGGTTCGCCGTCGTTTTCAATGATGAGGTTGTTAAAGTGGCGCCAGATGCAGTCTCTTGTTTTTTGTTCGTTAATTTCACCGGCCGTCATGACGTAAACAATGTCGTCGTCATTTGAGACGATTCCGAACTGAGAAAACATTCCGTCGGCCCTGTAGCCGTTAATTCCGCCACAGCGCCAGAAGCAATATCCGTAGCCGCACTGGCTGTCAATAACATTGGTGAACGGAGAATTGTTTGCTTGCTGCTTCTGTGCAAGATAAGTCCATTTCTCGGGGATTACCTGCTTGCCGTTAAACATACCGTGCTGCTGGTAACAGAACATAAATTTTGCAAGGTCTTCTGTCTTGAGGTAAAGACCCCATCCGCCTGCCTCAATTCCGTCAATGTCGTGCTCCCAGAACGGGACATCAATTCCAAGCGGTTCAAAAAGTCTCGGAGTTAAAAATTCCACAACAGATATTCCCGTTATCCTTGTAAGCATCGCACAGAGCATGTACTGATTTTCGCTTATGTACTGCCAGTGACCGTCTCCGGGCGAAAACTTCCAGGCAGAATCAAAATAGTCCTTGATCCAATGATTTTTTGCCTTATCCGAGAAAACACTGACGTTTTTACCGGATTGCATGGACAGCAAGTGGTGAACATTCAGTTTTTCAAGATTTTCGTCCTTGATTTTCGGCTTGTATTCGGGGAAAATGTCAATGAGCTTGGTTTCGAGCGTCATCAAGCCTTCCGCAATGGCAAATCCGACAGCTGTTGATGTGAAGCTCTTGCTGACGGAATACATCATGTGGGGATATTCCGGCGAATAAGGAGCCGCCCATGTTTCGTAGGCAACCTTGCCTTCCCTCAAAATCATTATACTGTGAACTTCAATGTTTTGTGCACGGAAATCCTCTATAAGTTCGGATATTGTTTTGGACGAAATTCCGACCTGCTCGGGATAATCCGCGCGTGGAAGACGGATTTTTTCTTTGATTTCCATGTATGTTCCCTCCTATTTTAACCGCCTGTCAAGCGGTTGATTCCCTTTTGCTTCTCAAAAAGAGAGTTCCGCCCGTGAATGCCGCCGCACAAAGAACAACGGCGATAATTCTGCCGGGAGTAAATCTGAATTTAAGCGCAACATTTTTCTTCGCACCGACCTTCAGCGAGTCATGAGCTGATTGCAGTGCGGAGCGAGCGTCCGTAAGCTCGGAAAAGGAAGATCTACCGTCAAGCGTCTTTTTTGCCGCCGAAAGAGCGGAGGAAAAGGCTTTTTCGGTCTCGCTTGTGTAGGGCGAAAGATCCGTGTTGGCATAAATATCAATATTTTTTTCGAGATCGGTTGCCGCCGTCTCGGTTTTTCTTATATATTCTGTCAGCTCGGCAGGAAAATCGGTTTCGATAACGCTGTAGCCTCGGGAAATAAGGTCATCCCAGCCGGTTTCGTTATCGGCTCTCTTTCCGCATCTGCCGTTTACCATTGAGACCATAGCTCTTTTGCTGCCGACAAAGCGCTTCATGAGAAAATTATCGTAAAGAACGCCGTTGCCGTTAGTGCTGCCCATTTCTATTGTATAAATATTAGCGGCAAAATATTTTTTGACCGCCGATGTGGCAAGGAAGATGATGTTGCCCTGATAATTTCCCGTTACATTAACTCCGTCAAGATCCCTCGTTAGCTTAATTATTTTTTGGGGTTTTGCGTTAATTCTGAAAACTGTTTCGTCAAGCTTGCCGAGAGCCTTGACATAATCATAAACAGTTTTGAAATCATTTTCCTGAACATTAAGCATAACGGCTGTTCTGCCGGCGGCTGTTTCATAAATCTCTTTCAGCTCGGGAATACGGCAAGTTGTTTTTTTCTTGTCGGTTCCGCCGTTGCTTTCCCTCAGATAAAGCTCCTTGAGCTGAGCAAGTGTAAATGATGAAACTTTACCCGAAACGGATTTGCCCTCGCCGTCAACAGACATTCTGTCAACTTTTTCGTCTGCCATAAGAACGGGCTTGCCGTCTGCGGTCAAGCGTACATCGACGGACACTGCGTCATACTCTGCGGCGGCATTGATTGCTTCTGCCGAATTTTCGGGAAAGCTGTGCCAATCGCCTCTGTGAGCGATGCAGATTATATTCTTTTTACCGTCGGAAAAGTCACTTGCAATGTCGGAAGCATCTGCCGCAATGACAGAGCTTACCGAAAGGGCGGTAAAAAGAATAAGAGAAAGTATAAAAATTGCTGTTTTTTTCCAAATATTAACCATATTCAACCTCAAATCAATTCATTTATATAATTGTAGCACAAAAATTTAAAAAAATAAAGAGGAATTTTCTATATTTTTTGCCAAACAAATGTTTGCTTTTTCCGAACAAATGTGTTATAATACAGTTGTATAAAGTTTGAAAGAAGGTTGAGCCTATGTCTATTAACGAAACTCAGCGTAAAATATATGAATTTCTCGTTCAGCGCAGCGCAGACGGTATTCCTCCGTCGGTCAGGGAAATCGGTGCGGCGGTCGGTCTCAGATCCACCTCCTCCGTGCAGTCCAACCTTGACACGCTCGAGGAGGAGGGCTATATTCAGCGTGACCCGTTATTGAAGCGTTCCATCAGAATAATGGGACAGGCGGAGAATGTCACTCAGGTTCCGATTCTCGGCACCGTTACGGCAGGTGCACCAATACTCGCAGTTGAGGAGATTGAGGGATATTTTCCGTACACAGGCACGGCGACAAGAGATAAGCCGCTTTTCGGTCTGCATATCAGAGGCGAAAGCATGATAAATGCCGGAATTTTTGACGGCGATCTCGTAATTGTAGAAAAAACTCCGTTTGCACGAAACGGAGAAATTGTTATTGCACTTATTGATGATGAAGCGACCTGTAAAACCTTCTATAAGGAGAACGGTCACTATCGCTTGCAGCCGGAGAATGACACCTACGAGCCGATCATTGTTGACGAATGTGAAATTCTCGGTAAGGTTGTTGCTGTAATGAGATATTATTGATTTTGTTTTCAAAAAAAGAAAGCCCGCCGTTTTGGCGGGTTTAGATTTATTATATTATATTGAGAACACTCCGGATACCCAAAGAGCAAGGAAAGCATAGGCGACTGCGATTATGATAAATATGTAATAAAGAATGGATGTCAGGGCATATTTGGTCTTATCCGCTGTTTCGGATTCCTCATCGGCATAGCCGAAGCGCTCAATGCTCGTGCGCTGGGCTGCCATTATTATGGTAAACAACAGGAAAGCGGAGTAAACGACGCTGACCCAAATGTTAAATTTGATTTCGTTGGTGTGACAAACAGCTCCGATTGCCGCAATAACGGCAGAAGCTAAAAACCAAATGTATTTTTCTGTTTTCTTAACGGACTTCTGAGCCTTCTCTTTGTTTTCGGTCTTTTCTTTTTCCGCAATCATGTTTATCCCTCAGTTCATATTCGTGAGTAAACCTATCATAACATATGTGAAATTGAAATTCAAGAAAAATATTGACGATATTCATAATAAGGTTGAAAAATAACTGTTTTTGCGTTAAGATATTAAAGTAAATTCTTGTTAGAAACCTATAATAAATTGAAAGTTATATTAGGAACAGTATTTTAATGTTACGAAAAACTTCAAACAAAAGATTGACACCGATCCCGATTTTTTTAAGGACGCATCGGCAGCCGACCGCGTTATCGGCAAGGCGGCGACTATGCTGCTTGAAAAGTACGGCGTATCGGAAATCTATGCAAAAGTAACAAGCAAATATGCCGTTGCATATCTTAATGATAAAAATACGGTTTTGACATATGATATAAAGGTAGATCACATTATTAACCGTTCGGGAACCGGTATGTGTCCGATTGAAAAGGCTGTTCTTAATGTCAATAACGCCGATGAGGGCGAAAAACTGATAAGAGATACAATAAACTCAATGATGAAAGGATGATTTATTATGCCAATGATTTCGACAAAGACAAATGTTACAATTTCTCCCGAGCAGGAGCTTACGCTCAAATCAAGGCTCGGCGAGGCGATTTCAATTCTATCCGGCAAGAGCGAGCGCTGGCTTATGCTCAGCTTTGAGGACAAATGTCACCTCTATTTCCAAGGCAATAATTCCAATCCGATTGCTTATGTTGAGGTTAAGGTTTTCGGCAGGATAGATTATTCGCAGTCCAACAAATTGACCGCAAAAATATGCGAAATCTTCGGCGATGTTCTCAATATTGCTGCTTCAAACGTGTATATTAAGTATGAAGAGGTTGAAATGTGGGGCTGGAACGGCGGCAATTTCTAAAAAGATATTGATTTGTTTTAATTTTGTGATATAATGACACATGAAAAATGCGTTTATCGGGAGAAGTAACCCGAAACGGACACAGCAGAGAGTGAGGCGCAACGGTGAAAGCCTCTTGTGAACGTTCGGATGAAATGCACCCGCCAGCACGCAGAGGGAAAGCATAGCAAGTATCTCTGTGCGGACGTCCCCGTTACAGGACTGAAAGTTATAAGTCGGAGTGGAACCGCGGAAAAACCGCCTCTGTCGCATTATGTGCGGCGGAGGCTTTAGTTTTCGGCTCCGAGCTGTTGAGTATCTGCCGGTATTTGCATATTGGCGGTTACTTGAAAGGAGACTTTTTATTGTTTGAAAGAATAAAAGAGGATATAAAGTGCTTCTGTGAGCGTGATCCGGCGGCAACCTCGGCGATTGAGGTCATGCTGCTGTATCCCGGATTTAAAGCGATACGAAGTCACAGGAAAGCACATTGGTTTTATAATCATAATATGTTTTTTGTTGCGAGAATGATCTCTCAGCACTGTGTGCGAAAAACCGGAATTGAAATACATCCCGGTGCGCAGATCGGCAGAAGATTTTTCATAGACCACGGCACGGGAACGGTAATCGGCGAGACAACGGTAATCGGCGACGACGTTACGGTTTATCAGGGCGTGACTCTCGGCGGCACGGGTAAGGATATCGGCAAGCGACACCCGACTATCGGCAACAATGTGCTGATTGGTGCAGGTGCAAAAATACTCGGCCCCGTGACTGTCGGCGATAATACAAACATTGCCGCAGGTGCGGTTGTTCTTGATAAAATACCGAAGAATTCAACGGCTGTCGGCGTTCCGGCAAGAGTCGTTCGCAGAAACGGCGAAAGAGTTCAGGATCTTGATCAAATTCATATTCCCGACCCCGTTTCCCAGGAGCTTTGCAGACTGCAGAGCGAAATTGAAAAGCTTAAAAAGAAATTGGAGGACAAATAAATGAAGATTTTCAACACTCTCACAAGAAGCAAGGAAGAGTTTAAACCGATTGAGGAGGGCAAGGTTAAGATTTACGCCTGCGGCCCTACCGTTTACAATTTTATCCATATCGGCAACGCAAGGCCGCTTTGTGTTTTTGACGTTCTTCGCCGCTTCCTTGAATATATCGGCTATGATGTAAGATTTGTTCAGAATTTTACGGATATTGACGATAAAATTATCAAGCGTGCAAACGAGGAAGGCTTGACCTACAAGGAGGTCAGCGAGAAATATATCGAGGAATTCTGGAAGGACGTTAAGGGCATGAATGTCCGGGAAGCAACGGTTCATCCGAAGGCTACGGAGAATATCGACGAGATTATCGACATTGTTTCGACGCTCATCGACAAGGGCTATGCCTATGCAGTTGACGGCGACGTATATTTCAGCCCCTCAAAGTTCAAGGAGTACGGCAAGCTTTCGCATCAGCCGCTTGAGGACCTTGAAGCGGGTGCGAGAATCATGGTCGGCGAGGTCAAGAGGGAGCCGATGGACTTTGCTCTTTGGAAAAGTGCAAAGCCGGGTGAGCCTTACTGGGAGTCACCGTGGGGTCACGGCAGACCGGGCTGGCATATCGAGTGCTCGGCAATGGTAAGACGTTACCTCGGCAAGACGATTGATATTCACTGCGGCGGACAGGATCTTATTTTTCCTCACCATGAGAATGAAATCGCACAGAGCGAGTGCTGCAACGGCGTTCCGTTTGCTCACTACTGGATGCACAACGGCTATATCAATGTTGATAATGTTAAAATGTCAAAGTCGCTCGGCAACTTCTTCACCGTAAGAGACGTTGCGGAAAAATACGGATATGAGCCGATTCGTTTCCTTATGATTTCATCGCATTACAGAAGTCCTATCAATTACAGCACCGATATAATCGAACAGTGCAAGGCTTCCCTTGTTCGTCTTTACAATTGCCGCGACGGTCTTGATTTTGCGCTTGAAAAGGCAGAGGACGGAGCAGTGAGCGATGAGCTTCTCGCAATGTTTGACAAGCGCCGTCAGCAGTTCATCGATGCAATGAGCGACGATCTCAATACAGCCGACGCTATTGCCGCTTTGTTTGAGCTTGTCCGCGACATCAATTCAAACGTCATTGCCGCAAACGCAAACAAGGGCTCCGTCGAGGAAGCAATAAAGGTATTCGACGAGCTTGCAGGAGTTCTCGGTCTTGTTTATGATCGTAAAAAGGATAGCCTTGATGACGAGATTGAAGCTCTTATTGAGCAGAGAACACAGGCCCGTAAGGACAGAAATTGGGCTGAGGCAGACCGTATCCGTGACGAGCTTAAAGCCAAGGGAATCGTTCTTGAAGATACCGCACAAGGCGTAAAGTGGCACAGAGAGTAATAAGCGAATCGCCGGCAAAAAAGTTGAGACCTTTTGACCGGGCATAACAGTTCAAGACATGAATGGTAAACTCGCTGAAAAAACGAGCCGAACTCACAGAAATGTCAAAGGACAAAGACAACTTCTCACAAAAACTGATTCAAGAGGTTTTTAAAAGAATATAGCAATACACCCCGAAAGATTTCTTTCGGGGTGTATTTATGTGCCAAGCAATGATGCAATGATTTTTACTTATTCATTCAAATCAAAGTACAAAAATTCCTACGAGGGTCAGGACGATCCAAATAAGGAGGCTGAGACCGTTCTTTTCGAGCCATGCCGAAACAATGAAGTAAACGGACGGAAGAAAAGCGAAAATCTTTGCGAAGATGTTTGCCTTTTTACCCTTGCCGTAGAGAAGATCCCAGTTATTGAGAGCGTCCTCATAGAGCGGAGCGTTATTGCACAGCAGCGAAACGCCTATATAATAGAGCGCAACGCAGAACCAAAACGCAACCGTGTCCGTGCCGGCTTTCATATAGAAAAGGCCGAGATATCCGCCGACGACCATGCCGTAGCCGAAAAGACGGTTCATCATGCCGGGAAGATAGTTAATGAAGAAAGTGACTGCCTTTGTTTTTGTGAAATCGTGCTCAACGTGACCGCACAGCTCCGTTGCCTGAAGATAACGGGCGTCGGAAACGGGAACGCCGAGAATTCGGCAGAAAAGATGCTCCCAGAAGCCTTTAAGAATCGAGCCGATAACGGTGATATACTTTGTAATTACATAAACTATTGTCATGATATCTCACCCGATCCTTTCATGAATATATCCTCAAAGGTTATGTCGCCCTTAATACACTTTTTAACTGAGTCGCTGAGCTCCATGCTGCTTTGCTTGAACATTGCTTCAACCTCTTCGTAGGTCTTTGTGTCGTCGCAGATGAAGCAGATAAGAGCAACAGTGTTTGCCGTCTGAATTGAAAGCTGCTGATTTTGAGTTGCAATTTCATACGACTGCTTGATTGCTTCGAGCGCATTCTCCTTGTCGCTCTTGAGGAGATATGCAATAGCCTGCTGACGGTAAATTTCGGAATCAGAGCCTGCAACAATACCCTTGCGGCAAATTTCAATCGCCTCGTCGAGCTTGTTCTGGCGGCGGAGAACCTCAGCCTTTGTGCTGTAATAGTCAATTCCGTCGGGATTTGCCTTGCGCATTTCCTCACACATCTTATCGGCGGTATCAAAGTCGTTCTTCTCGATATAAACCTTGACTGCGTAATAATATGCCGACGCATCGTTGACATTGAGCTCCGTTGCGATTTTGGAAAGCTCAAGCACCTTGTCGTATTCCTTATACTGCCATGCCATTCCCATGTAGTTCTGGAGATACAGATATCCGTACTCGCCGGACTTCTTGTATGCGTTGTCAATAAAGCCGAGAGCGGTCTTGCTGTCCTTGTTTGCATAATAAGCAAGCATGAACTTGTAATATTCCATGAGACCCTTTTCGATATCGGTATCTACCTTATAGGAATCAAAGAACTTGATGCCTTCGTCATATTTAACGTCATAGGTTCCGTCCTCTTTCTGGGTTACAAAGCTGTTCATTTTCTCGTCAAGCGAGGTTGCGATAGCATCAACGGACTTGATTGCATTGTAAAGCTTCTTGATGTCTGCATTCCTCGGCTGATCAAGCTCACCGTCGGCATAATACTTTTCAACCGCTTCAACAAAGGTCTGACGGTCGGAAGCATTGATCGTCATGTTATGAACGTAGGTTTCAAGGATAAGGTGTGTTGCCTTTTCTCCCTCCGTGAACCAGTCCTGATTGGCTGCATTTGAATTGATACCCTTTATAACGGCGTTAACTCCGCTGTTGAGCTTATCCGTTGCGTCGAAAGCCTCGCTGCAAAGGTTGAGAGCGTCGTTGTATCTCTTTTCGGAAATGCACTGCTCCGCCTTGTAAAGCTTTGAGGACACCGTGACCGTTGAGGTCGCAACGAAATAGCCGAGTGCGGCAACGATAACCATAACAAAGGCGAGAATGATATGGCCTACGCCGTAGTTTGTTCTCAAAAATTTTGCACGGCACGCATTGCAGTAAAGATCGCTCGGGCTGTTGCCTCTTTCCTTTCCGCAAACAATGCAAAGTCCGTCATCGTCGGGATTTGAAGCCGGCGCTTCTTCTTCCTTCTCTGTTTCATTTTCCTCCGGTTCTTCGGCAGGCTGCTCAACGACCTTTTCCTCCGTATCCTGCAAATCGTCAAGCGTTATGTTGCTTGTGTCGGTCTGCGGAACGGCGGCGTCCCAGTCCCAGCTCGCGGAAGTTTCCTCGGGTTCTTTCGGCAGGGTTTCGTCCGTTAAGGATTTCTCTTTATCTTCTGCCAAGGGAATTCCTCCTAACTTGTAATGAATTTGTGCGGTATTGCCTCAACAATAATAACACGAAATAAAATGAAATTCAATTGTGTATTGCAAAATTTACAGAATGATAATATATTTATTAAGGAATAAGAGAAAAAAGATTGTAAAAAGCTATTGACAAAAGGCGGATAGGGTGATAAAATACTCACACAACAAAGTGGAATGGTTCGTTCCCACCTTAACGGTTTCGTCCGTGCGGTCAATAGTTTGCCTGATTTTTTGGTAGATTTATGCGCACGGATAGGTTCGTTCCCATCCGTGCTTTGATTTTATTATTGAGCATTTGGAGGTGCTTGAACATCGCTACGAAAGAAACTCAAATCAACGAAGAGATCCGCGACAGGGAAGTCAGAGTGATCGATTCGGACGGAACTCAGCTCGGCATTATGCCGATTGCAGAGGCTATGCGTCTCGCAGATGAAAAGAACACAGACCTTGTAAAGATCGCTCCGCAGGCCAAGCCGCCTGTCTGTAAGATCATGGATTACGGCAAGTATCGCTTTGAACAGGCAAAGCGTGAAAAGGAAGCCAAAAAGAACCAGAGAGTTATTGAGATCAAAGAGGTTCGTCTGTCGCTCAACATTGATACGCACGATTTTGAGACAAAGGCTAACCAAGCCATCAAGTTCCTTAAAAGCGGTAACCGAGTTAAGGTTTCAATCCGTTTCAGAGGCCGTGAAATGGCTCATCCCGAAAACGGACTTGTCACCATGAGCAAATTCGCCGAGGCCGTCAGTGAGTACGGCACCGTCGAGAAGCCGGCTAAGCTTGAGGGACGTTCAATGCTGATGTTCATCGCAGCCAAATCATCCAAGTAATTCATAAGGAGGAAAAAACCATGCCTAAAATTAAAACACACAGCGGTGCAAAGAAGCGCTTTAAGATGTCTAAGAACGGTAAGCCCATCAGAGGACATGCTAACAAGTCTCACATCCTCAACAAAAAGACGACCAAGCGTAAGAGAGGTCTCCGCCAGACAGTCGTTGCAGACACAACGAACGTTAAGCAGATCAAGCGTTTGATCCCGTACAAATAATTCAGATCGTTAAATTTAAAATTGGAGGTAAGTTACCATGGCTCGTATTAAAGGCGCTACCATGTCTCGTAAGAGAAGAAATAAAGTAATGAAGATGGCTAAGGGCTACTACGGCTCAAAGTCAAGTCTTTTCAAGACAGCTAAGCAGGCAGTTATGAAATCAGGTCAGTATGCTTATGTAGGACGTAAGCAGAAGAAGAGAGATTTCCGCCGCCTTTGGATCACAAGAATTTCCGCAGCTTGCAAGCTCAACGGCATGAACTACTCAACATTCATGAACGGCCTTACCAAGGCAGGCATCACACTCAACAGAAAGATGCTTTCAGAGATCGCAATCGCTGATCCCGCTGCATTCACAGCCCTTACAGAGAAGGCTAAGGCAGCACTTAAATAAATAAAAATCACGCCCCTTTTTTGCTAAGGGGGCGTGAATTTGTCTTTTTAGCGATACCTGTTTGTCGCTTGTTTTTGCAATAATTTTACCCGAAAGGAGCTTTGAACATGGATGTTTTAAGGTCGAAAACCAACGAAAAAATAAGATCCGCAGTCGCCGTGCGCGACAGTTCAAAGACCCGTCGGGAAAGCAAAACCTTTTTCCTTGAGGGAGCAAGACTCTGTTCGGATGCCGCCGAAAACGGCATTGAAATTTACAGAACCTTTCTCAGCAGTACGGCTTCGGAAAAGTACGGAGAATATTGCGAACGGATAATTTCTGCATCGGAAGAGGTTTACGGCATTTCGGACGAGGTTGCCGCCAAGCTTTCCGATACGCAAAATCCGCAGGGGATTTTTTGCATTTGTCGAGTCGAAAAATCGGCACAGGGTGCTGCCCTGAATACAGACGGACGGTATCTGATGCTTGAAAATGTGCAGGATCCCTCAAATTTGGGAGCAATCAGCAGAACCGCCGAGGCTCTCGGAATTGACGGGCTTATAGTCTGCGGCGGATGCGATATCTACAATCCCAAGGCGCTAAGAGCTTCAATGGGCTCGGCTCTCAGGATGAACATAATCAGCCGTGAGAGCGCTGTTGAGACAATAAACGAGGCAAACAAAAACGGTATGCTAACCCTCGCTTCAACGCCGAATAAAAGCAGCGTGAAAATAACCGAGGTCAATATGGCAGGCGGAATAGTCTGCGTTGTCGGCAATGAGGGCAACGGCGTAACGGCGGAAACGATGAACGCCTGCAAGATGAGGGTCACGATACCTATGGGCGGCAAGGCGGAATCGCTTAATGCAGGAACTGCAGCGGCAATACTTATTTGGGAGATGGTGAGAGAATGAGCAATAAGCTTTACTGGGTGTGGGCGCAGAACGCTCTCGGAATTTCGGCGAGCGTCAAGTCCGATGAAATAGTTTCCTATTTCGGCAATGCTGAAAAGCTTTATTACGCCGGTGAATATGAATGGAAGATATCGGGAATATTTACAAACGGACAGATAAACAAGCTCAAATCAACTTCTCTTGATAGTGCCGAAAAAATCGTTGCGGAATGTGAGAAATATAAAATTAAAATTGTAACCCCTGACGACGATAATTATCCGTCTATGCTTTTCAAACTGCCTAATTTACCGCTTGTGCTTTATGTTCGCGGAGATTTAGACTGTTTGAAAAACAAAATTGCGGTTGCAATGGTCGGCGCAAGAGAGGCAAGCGATATCGGCGTGAGAATTGCACGGTCGCTTTCGGCTTCGTTGAGCCGTTCGGGCGCTGTTGTAATAAGCGGTGCGGCAAAGGGTATTGACAGTGCGGCTCACACGGGAGCGCTCAATGTCGGCGCCAAGACGGTCGCTGTTCTCGGCTGCGGATTCGGAACTGATTATCTTCCCGAAAACGAGCCGCTCAGACGAGAGATCGCACACCACGGCGCACTTGTTACGGAATATCCGCCGAGAACTCCCGCTTTCGGACACAATTTCCCGTTCAGAAACCGTATTATCTCGGGTCTTTCCTACGGAACGATTGTTATAGAAGCGAATGAGAGAAGCGGATCGCTGAGAACCGTTAATCATGCTATCGAGCAGGGCAGGGACATTTTTGCCGTGCCGGGCGATATAACATCGAGCATGAATATGGGCACAAACAAGCTCCTGCGTGACGGAGCAAAGCCTGTTTTCAATGCGATGGACGTTCTCGAGGAATATGCAGAGAGATATCCAGATATGCTTGATATTGACAAGATAGAATCTATTCTCACAACCGAACCTGAGAAGGCCGGGAAAGAGAAAAGAAAAAAGGAAGAAAAAGCGGAAAAGCAGGCGGCAAAGAACTTTGTCAAGTCTGCCGCTCCGAACAATATAAGCGAAAAGGCAAGAATGATTTTCGATGCCTTTTCGGAAGAAACCATGCAGGCGGAGGAGCTTATCCTCAGAACGAAGCTCAGTACGGTTGATTTCCTTTCGGCAATGACGGAGCTTGAAATTCTGGGATATATCGAACCTCTTGCAGGCAAAAACTACAAACTTAAATAGGATGATGCATTTATGTCCAAACTGGTAATAGTGGAGTCACCCACAAAGGTTAAAACAGTAAAAAAATATCTCGGCCAAGGCTATAACGTAACCGCTTCTATGGGTCATGTCCGTGACCTGCCGGCGGCTAAGCTTAGCGTTGACATTAAGAACGACTTTGCCCCAAAATATGCCGTTATCAAGGGCAAGGAGAAGCTCGTTAAGGAGCTTAAAAACATGGTTGCCGAGTCAGACGGCGTTTATCTCGCAACCGACCCGGACCGTGAGGGAGAAGCTATCTCATGGCATCTTGCCACCTTGCTCGGTCTGGATATGAACGCGGCAAACAGAATTACGTTCAACGAAATCACAAAAACGGGCATCGAGAACGGAATGAAAAATCCCCGTTCAATTGACATGAATCTTGTAAATGCTCAGCAAGCGAGAAGAATTCTTGACCGCCTTGTGGGCTACAAGCTCAGCCCGTTTATTTCGCAGAAAATTCGCCGCGGTCTTTCGGCAGGCCGTGTTCAGTCGGTTGCCGTAAGGCTCATCGTTGACCGTGAAAATGAGATAAGAGCTTTTGTCCCCGAGGAATATTGGACGCTCGATGCGAAGTTCACCGCTCCGAGCAGAAAGACTTTTTCCGCAAGCTTCTACGGCGACGAAACAGGCAAGGTCAAGATTACGAATAAGGAGCAGGCGGACGCATATCTTGCAAGACTTGACAATGCAAAGTACAGCGTTACCTCCGTCAAGAAAGGCACAAGAAAGAAAAATCCCGCTCCGCCGTTTATTACCTCAACTCTCCAGCAGGAGGCGTCACGCCGAATGGGCTTCCAGGCACAGCGTACAATGCGTGCCGCTCAGGAGCTTTACGAGGGCGTTGACATTGCAGGAATAGGAACAACCGGTCTTATCACATACATGAGAACCGACTCTTTGAGGATTTCCGAGGAGGCAAGAGCCGCCACGAACAGCTTTATACTTGAGACATACGGTGAGAAATATCTTCCCGAAAAGCCGAGATATTTCAAGTCAAGAAGCAATGCTCAGGACGGTCACGAGGCTATCCGACCGACCAATCCGGCACTCACTCCCGACAGAGTCAGAGGCAGTCTTACTTCAGACCAGTATAAGCTCTACACGCTTATTTGGAAGCGCTTTGTTGCAAGCCTGATGGCAACCTGTATTCAGAATACCGTTAAGGCGGAGATAGACGCCGTAACGGAGGGCGTTGACGGTTATTGCCGCTTCACAGCCGCAGGCTACAGCATTAAATTCGACGGATTTACGGTTCTCTATGAGGAGAGCACGGACGACGAGGATGCCGAAGCCGAGGGCAAGCTCCCCGAGCTGAATACGGGCGATAAGCTCAAGCTCAAGGATTTGAAAGGCAATCAGCATTTCACTCAGCCGCCGGCGAGATATACCGAAGCTTCTCTCATCAAAGCCCTTGAAGAGAACGGAATCGGACGTCCGAGCACATACGCAACTATCATCACAACGATAGTCAAGCGCGAATATGTAAAGCGTCAGCAGAAGCAGCTTTATCCGACGGAGCTGGGCGAAGCGATAACAAAGCTTCTTAAAGAGAAGTTTTCAAAGATAGTTAATACAAAATTTACGGCAGGCATGGAGACCAAGCTTGACGAGGTCGGCGAGGGTAAGGAAGATTACATCGCAATGCTCCATGAATTCTATGATGAATTTGACAAGAACCTGCAAAAGGTTAAGACAGAGATGAAGGACGTCAAGATTCAACTTGACGAGGACGTGACGGATATTCCGTGCGAAAAGTGCGGCAGAATGATGGTAATCAAGGTCGGCCGTTACGGAAAATTCCTTGCTTGTCCCGGATATCCGGAGTGTAAGAACGCAAAGCCGCTTGTCACAAAGACCAATGCAAAATGTCCGAAGTGCGGCGGTGAGGTCATCGAGAGAAAGTCGAAGAGGGGATTCCCGTTCTTCGGTTGCTCAAATTGGCCCGAGTGCGACTTTATGACATGGGATAAGCCGACCGATGAAACCTGCCCGAAATGCGGCAAGTCGCTCTTTAAGCGCAGAGGCGGACTGATAGTTTGCCTTGACGAGAACTGCGGCTATGAGCGCAAGGCAGAAAGAAAAAGCAGGAAAAAGGAAGATCAGTAAATGAACAGAGTTCTTGTTGTGGGCGGAGGCCTGGCAGGCGTTGAAGCGGCATGGGCGCTCGCAAACAGAGGCGTTCCCGTGACAATAGCCGAGATGAAGCCTAAGAAACATTCTCCCGCACACAAAACAGATATGCTCGCAGAGCTTGTCTGCTCCAACTCGCTCAAGGCTCAGCGTGTCGGCTCGGCGGCAGGACTGCTCAAAGCCGAAATGGAAAGACTCGGTTCGATCTGCGTTGAATGTGCAAAAAAATGCAGCGTTCCGGCAGGCGGTGCACTCGCTGTTGACCGTGATGAATTTTCCCGTATGATAACGGAAAAAATAAAGTCGCATCCGCTCATCGAGCTTGAATGCCGTGAGGTTACGGATATTCCCGAGGGCAACGTTATCATTGCAGCAGGTCCGCTTGCTTCCGATGCTCTTGCCGAAAAAATCAAGGAACTTTGCGGCGGTTCGCTCAGCTTTTTTGATGCGGCGGCTCCGATCGTTACGGATGAGAGCATTGATAAAACCTGTGCCTTCACTCAGTCGAGATATGACCGAGGCGGCGAGGACGATTACCTCAACTGTCCGATGAATAAGGAGGAGTACGAGGCTTTTTATAACGAGCTTGTCAATGCCGAATCGGCAGAGCTTCATTCCTTTGATAAGAAAAAAGGGGTTTATGAGGGCTGTATGCCGATTGAGGTCATGGCTTCAAGAGGTGCGGATACAATGCGCTTCGGTCCGTTGAAGCCCGTTGGATTGAGAGACCCGAAAACAGGTCATCGTCCGTGGGCGGTTCTGCAGCTTCGCCGTGAGGATTCGAGCGGTACGATGTATAACCTCGTCGGATTTCAAACAAATCTTAAATTCAGTGAACAAAAGAGGGTATTCTCAATGATTCCTGCGCTGAAGAATGCGGAATTTGTCCGATACGGTGTGATGCACAGGAATACGTTTATTGATTCACCGAGACATCTGAACAGCGATTTTTCGTTCAGAGGTCGTGACGGCCTGTATTTTGCAGGTCAGATCACAGGTGTTGAGGGTTATATGGAATCCGCATCGTCAGGGATTCTTGCCGGAATAAACATGGCAAACAGGCTTGGCGGTAAGGCGCCGCTTGCGCTTCCGGATTTCACAATGATGGGAGCACTTTCAAAATATATAAGTAATGAGAGCGTGACGGATTTCCAGCCTATGGGCGCAAATTTCGGAATTCTTCCGCCGCTCGATGAAAAAATAAGAGATAAAAAATTAAGATACGAAACTCTTGCAAAGAGAAGTCTTGATTATTTCAACGAAAGGTTTGGTGAAGATGAAACCTGATATAAATGAGCTTCAGCAAAAGCTCGGATATAAATTTAAAGATGAATCACTGTTACTGCGTGCACTCTCACATTCATCATATTTCAATGAGAACCACAGCACCTGTAAAGGTTCAAATGAACGTCTTGAGTTTCTCGGCGATTCTGTTCTCGGCTTTATAACGGCGGAAAACTTTTTTCAAAACTATACGGATTTTCCCGAGGGAGATTTAACAAAGCTCCGTGCGGCAATGGTCTGCGAAAAGTCGCTTGCGTCATTTGCACGCGAGATTCAACTCGGCAAGTACCTCATGCTCGGCAAGGGCGAGGTCGTAACAGGCGGCAGAGAGCGTCCTTCGATTCAGGCGGACGCATTTGAGGCTGTTATTGCCGCAATCTATCTTGACGGAGGCATGGACGAAGCGAAAAAATTTGTACTTAAATATATTGACGAAGCTATAAGAAAGCACCGTTCCGTCAAGGATTACAAAACCATGCTTCAGGAGGTTGTTCAGCGCAACCCGGGCGAGGTAGTTGAATATGTCCTTGCGGGTGAGAGCGGTCCCGACCACGACAAACGCTTTGAGGTTGAGGTTCATCTCAATTCAAACGTAATCGGCAGGGGAGTCGGCAGAAGCAAAAAGCGCGCCGAACAGGAGGCTGCAAGGGAAGCCTTGGAGCTTATGGGACTGTGAAGCATGTAAACGTGGGGCTTTTTGTTCCGCACAACGGCTGCCCTCACCAATGCACATTTTGCAATCAGCGTGCGATCTCGGGTCAGAGCAAGCAGGTAACGCCTTCCGACGTTGACGAGGCGGTTAAAATTGCAATGAACAATCCGGACAGCAGAGGCGGCGAAATAGCTTTTTTCGGCGGCAGCTTCACGGCTATTGACCGTGATGTTATGATCGGACTTTTGAAATCGGCGTATAAATATGTCGAAAACGGCAGCTTCAAGGGTATTCGATGCTCAACACGTCCCGATGCGATAGATGACGAAATCTGTCGGATTTTAAAGCTCTACGGAGTTACGGCAGTCGAACTTGGAGCACAGAGCATGAGCGATGAGGTTCTGAGACTTAATCGCAGAGGCCACACCTCTCAGGACGTTATCAATGCTTCGGAAATGCTGAAAAGCTACGGCTTCGAGCTTGGTCTTCAAATGATGACGGGGCTTTACGGCTCAACGGATGAGGACAGTATTGAAACGGCGAAGAAAATTATTGCACTGAAACCGGTGACGGTTCGCATTTATCCGACCGTTGTGCTTGAGAATACCGAGCTTGCAAAGTTTTATAAAAGCGGCAAATATCAGCCCGAAACGGTTGACTCGGCGGCAGAGCTTTGTGCAAAGCTGCTTTTGATGTTCAATGAGGCGGATATAACCGTTATCAGAACGGGACTTCATTCGGGCGGCGGCGTTGAGGGCGAGTACCTTGCGGGCGCATACCATCCGGCATTCAAAGAGCTTTGCGAGGGAAAAATCTATATAAACAAAGCTATAGAATATATAAAAGAAAATAAAATTCCTCAAGGAAAAATTATAATTTATGTTGCCCGCGACGCAATTTCAAAAATGACGGGGCAGAAACGCTGTAATATTTTAAAGCTCAAAAAAATGGGCTACGATGCTAAAATTACGGCGGACAGCAAAACAGGCAAGTATCAACTTTACATAATAAGGAACGAAGAATTATGAGATTAAAAGCGCTCGAAATGCAGGGCTTCAAGTCCTTCCCCGACAAAACGGTATTTAATTTCAATCACGGAATGACGGCTGTTGTCGGTCCCAACGGCTCGGGCAAGAGCAACATTGCCGATGCCGTGCGCTGGGTTCTCGGTGAACAGTCAACCAAGAACCTGCGAGGCTCAAAAATGGAAGATGTTATCTTCGGCGGCACGAAGGTAAGAAAACCTCTCGGCTTTGCCGAGGTCACTCTGCGCCTTGACAACACAGACAGAACCCTTAACAACGATAAGGACGAGGTTTCCGTAACGCGTCGCTATTACCGTTCCGGAGAGAGTGAATATATGCTCAACGGTCAGGTTGTCCGCCTGCGCGATATCCATGAGCTTTTCATGGATACAGGTCTCGGACGTGATGGCTATTCTCTCGTCAGTCAGGGCAGAATTGCCGATTTGATTTCTTCAAAGTCGGGTCAGCGCCGTGATATGCTTGAGGAGGCGGCAGGAATTTCACATTACAGATATCGCCGCAACGACGCTAACAAAAAACTCGATCAGGCGGAGGAAAATCTTGTTCGCTTGAGGGATATTCTTTCCGAGCTTGAAAGCCGTGTCGGACCGCTTAAAACGCAGAGCGAAAAAGCACAGAAGTTTCTCGTTCTTGCAAAGGAGAAAAAGGAGCTTGAAATCGGACTTTGGCTTCATACCATTGATACATCAAAGGTCAAATTGAGAGAGCAGGAGGATAAGCTCTCCATCGCTCAGGGTCAGTATGATTCAATTGAAGCTTCACTCTCTCAGATTGAAAACGAGACCGAGGAGATAATCGCCAAGGGTCAGGAAATCACGGTCAAAATTGACAATATAAGAAACAATTCGACAAGCTATGAGGAAAAAGCTGTTCAGCTTGAGGGTCAGATCTCTGTTGAGAAAAATACAATTCTTCATAACGAACAGACGATTGATCGTATAAAGCGTGATATGAGCGACGCTTCAAACAGCGAAAATTCCCTCAAAAAAGAGGTTGAAGAAGCCGAAGCGGAAATCAATGAGCTCTTAGGCGAGATTGAAAAGAAACGCAAGGAGCTTGACTCTGCGGCAGCAAGCATAGCCGATACGAAAAACGAGACAGGCGAGTTTTCAGACCGAATCGCCGAGCTTTCGCAACAAATAACCGCTCTTACTCAAAAGGTCGGTGAAAAGAAAATTGAGGAAACCACGGCAAATTCATCTATTGATGAAATCAAAGGACGTGTCAGCAACATTGAGGGAGTGCTCTCAACCAGAAACGGCTACATAACCGAGCTTGAAGAAAAGCGCAACGCTTGTCAGGCTCAGCTTGACAAGCTCAACGACACGGCGACAGAGATAATGAATGCCGTTTCGGGATATAATCTTCGGGTTCAGTCCCGTCAGGAAAAGGCGGACAAGCTGAAATCGGCAATCGACGCAAGAGGACTTGATATTCTCCAGAAGAAGGACAAGGTTCGCTTGCTTGACGATATGGAAAAGAACATGGAGGGCTATTCGGGTGCTGTTAAAGCCGTTGTCCGCGAGGCAAAGGGCGGAGCACTCAGGGGAATTCACGGCCCGCTCTCCCAGCTAATCAGCGTTGAGGATCGCTATGCCGTGGCGGTTGAAACGGCTCTCGGTGCGGCGATACAGAACATCGTAACCGACAGTGAAAATGATGCTAAACGTGCCATCAACTTCCTTAAAGAGAAGAAGGGCGGACGTGCAACATTCCTGCCGCTGACCTCGGTTAAGTCAAAGCCGTTTACGGAAAAGGGACTTGACGATTGCTACGGATTTGTTGATATGGCGGATAAGCTGCTCGACTATGACGGAAAGTATAATGAAATTATTCAGTCACTTTTGGGCAGAACCGCTGTTGCCGAGGATCTCGACAGTGCAATTGCCATGGCGAAGAAATATTCATACAGATTTAAGATAGTTACCCTTGACGGTCAGGTCGTCAATGCCGGTGGCTCGATGACGGGCGGTTCGAGAGGACACAACGCAGGTATTCTCGGCCGAAGCAATGAGAAGGACAAGCTCAACTCGCAGATCGCAAAACTCGTTGCCGAGCAGGAGCAGGATAACGAAGCGTATAAAAAATTGAGCGTTGAGCTTTCATCGGTCAAGGCTGATCTCGACGCTTCCGAGGCTGACCTCAAGCGCACGCAGGAGGACGTTATCCGTAAGGAGAGCGAGCTTGCGCTTATCGAGGGTAAGCTCGACACGGCTAATGCGGCTCTTGAAGAGCTCCGCCGTGAGAAGAAGTCGGCATCGCTGAGAATCAGTGATCTTGAAGCATTGAAAAACGAAGCTCAGACCGAGATTGACAAGCTCAACAAGGAAATGGGTTCCCTACAGGCTGATCTTGACGTCGTTACCCACGGCAGAGAGAAGCTTGAAGAAAAGAAGGAGGAGCTTGCACAGACCGAGGCAAGAATCAATCTCGATATTCTCGCTCTCGAAAAGGATATTGAGGCGAAAAAAGAAGCCGTTGATCTTCTCAATCGCCGTATGGCAAGCCACGAAGGCAGGCTGGACGACCTAAACGATGAAATCGCGGTAATTGAAAACGCAAATAAAGAAATTGAGATAAAAATTCAAGAGCTTTCAAAGCAGGCGCAGGAGCTTCACGAGCTTGGCGCAAGCGCAAAGAGCGACATTGAAACGCTTATTACCGAGCGCACAAAGTGTGAAGCAAGAAGCGCACAGCTCCGTTCGCAGGAGCGTTCAAAATCCGCCGAGCGCGAAAAAATCAGTGGTGAGCTGGCTCGTCTTGAGGAACGCAAGGCTCAGATGGAGCAGCAGCTTGAAAATGCGATAAATAAGCTCTTTGACGAGTACCAACTGACGAAATCAGAGGCCGAAGCGCTTGAATTTGTAATTGATGATTATCAGCAGGCGCACAGAAAATTGCAGGAGATTAAGGGCAAGATTCGTGCCCTCGGCAATGTAAACGTCGGTGCAATCGAGGAATATAAAGAGGTTTCCGAGCGTTACGAATTTATGAGCGCTCAGCTTGAGGACATTGAGAAATCAAGGGAAGAGCTGAACAGACTCATTACGGAGCTGACGAGCAAAATGGCGGAGCAGTTCAAGGCTCAGTTTGTACGTATCAACAGCTATTTCGGCGAAACTTTTGTTGAGCTTTTCGGCGGCGGCAAGGCAGAGCTTATTCTTGAAAATCCGAACGATGTGCTTGAATGTAACATTGAAATAAAGGTTCAGCCGCCGGGCAAGAATGTTCAAAATATTGACCTGCTTTCGGGCGGAGAAAAGGGATTGGCGGCTATTGCGCTTCTCTTCTCTATTCTCAAGGTTGCCCCGTCCCCGTTCTGTATTTTTGACGAGGTGGAGGCTGCGCTTGATGATGTCAACGTTGCCCGTTATGCACGCTATGTTCGCCGCATGACGACAAATACGCAGTTTATTCTCATCACCCACAGACGAGGCACAATGGAAGAAGCCGACGTTCTCTACGGCATCACGATGCAGGAGGAGGGCGTTTCAAAGATGCTCGAGCTTCAGACGGCAGATATGGCTAAGAAGCTCGGAATAAGTTAAGGAGCGGTCTATGATTTTCAAACAATTTACCACCAATGAAATAAAGGCCACGGGTTGGCTCAGAAATCAGCTCGAAATTCAGGCGAAAGGACTTTCCGGCAATCTTGATAAGATGTGGAACAGTGTCAAGGAATCAAGCTGGATAGGCGGAAATGACGAGGGCTGGGAGAGAGTCCCTTATTGGCTCGACGGCTTTGTGCCGCTCGCTTACCTTCTTGACAATGACGACATGAAGGCTCGTGCGAAGAAATATGTTGACGCTATTCTTGAACGTCAGTGTGAGGATGGCTGGATCTGCCCGTGCGAAAAGGAAAAGCGTATTAACTATGATATCTGGGCTTGCTTTATAATCTGCAAGGCACTTGTCGTATATGCCGATTGCTCGGGCGATGAGCGAATTGAAAACGCCGTCAGCCGTGCGCTTCAAAATCTCAGTTCACACATGAACAGCCGAACTCTTTTTGATTGGGGGTCGGCTCGCTGGTTCGAGTGCCTTATACCGATTCTTTGGCTTCGCGAAAGAAAGCCTGAGGATTGGCAGCTTGACCTTGTTGACAAGCTCTACATACAGGGCATTGACTATAAAAAAATGTTTAAATCATGGCGCTATGCCGAAAGACGTGAAAATTGGAGCTATCTAAATCATGTTGTCAACATTGCAATGATGCTCAAGGGTGAAGCACTGATGACCGAATTCATCGGTGGCGATCCTAATGAATTTGCAAAGCAGGCGATGGAAATTCTTTTACGTGACCATGGCATGGCTTGCGGACATTTTTCGGGCGACGAATGTTTGAGCGGAACAAGTCCCGTTCATGGTTCGGAGTGCTGTTCGGTTGCCGAAGCGATGTATTCATATGAATGGCTTATTGCGCTGACAGGGGACAGCTACTGGTCTGAGCGCTTGGAAAAGACCGCGTTCAATGCTTTCCCTGCGACTGTCAGCCCCGATATGTGGACTCATCAGTATGATCAGTTAACAAATCAGGTTCAGTGTTCTCGTTTTCCGAACGGTAAGCAACCGTTTAACACGAACGGCGAGGAGTCGCATATTTTCGGGCTGGAACCGAATTTCGGATGCTGCACCGCAAACTTCAATCAGGCTTTCCCGAAGCTCGCGATGAGCACGATGATGAAAACGGAAAACGGTATTGCGATATGTGCGGTCGCACCGAGCAAAGTTGAAACAGAGATTGACGGCGCAAAGCTTGCCGTTGAGATAATCACAAACTATCCGTTTGAGGACGGATATAAAATCAAGGTCAATTCAGCAACTCATGGCGCTCGTGAAATACTTGTCCGTATTCCTGAAAAAGCTGTCGGCGCAAAAATTGATGGCAAAGAGGTCGGCAATGGATTTGTAAAAATTACTCGTGATTTCTTCGGCGAGAGCGTTATCGACGTTCACTTTGATTTTAATATTGAGCTGACGGAGCGTCCGAGCGGACTTTTCTGTGCCGAACGCGGAAATCTTGTTTTCTCACTTCCGATCGGTGAGAGATGGGAGAAAAAAGAGTATGTCCGTGACGGAGTTGAGAGAAAATTCCCGTACTGCGACTATGAGATTTTCCCGACCACGGATTGGAATTACGGCTTTGCCGACAGGAATTTCACCGTTGAATTCGGCGAGGTAGGCGATGTCCCGTTCTCACCAGACGGAGCACCGATAAAGCTTAAAACGAAAATGGCACATGTCGATTGGAAGATGACCGACGGCAGATGCGAGGAGCTTCCGGAGAGCAAAAAGTCAATTGGTGAACCGATTGAAACGGAGCTCATTCCGTACGGCTGTACAAATCTTCGCATGACAGAGATGCCGATAACAGAATAAAATTACGGCTGTCAAATTCGGCGCATAAGCATTGCCCGAAATTGACAGCCTTTTTTACTGCATATTAAAAAAATAATATTGATTAGTTGTTCTGCGAATATTTTTCGTGAAGCTTAAGCGGATAAGCTGCATCCTTAAATTCCCAATGCTCAAGTCCGTATTTGACTGCGGCAACGGGCGGCAGGCTCGTTATCTCCTTGTATTCGTCTGCTTTTTCCCATTCGTCCGATGGGATAACGTTGAAGCTCATTTGAAAACTGCTTCCGAAAAGGCACGGGTCAATCTGACCGAGCGCCGTCTCCTGAGCGAGACGGCCGTGCGCGAGATACGGCACATCGGCACTGCTGTCAGTCACACTTTTTTGTGCGAGATAGTCGGCTCTGTAGGCATATGAATCAAAGTTATGTGCCGTGAGTGTGAGCATAACGCAGCAGCCTGTGGCAAAAGCAACGGGAGCGGCAATGTTTATTATACGCTTCACTTTTTTATCTACTCCGATTTCTTTTGTTAAGTACAAAGCGTAGCAGAAAAGGATAGCAAACGTGGTAAAAAATGTTCTGTCACCCCTGTGATTTACTATTGTCATCGGAGCGACTGCACTGCCGAGCAAAATGACGGTCATGATAACCGAGGCTATCAATTTTTTTTGCTTTGAGAGAATTGAAACAATCAAAGCGGCGATCAAATAGACTGCCTCAAGCGGCAAATATAATGCTGCCAGCTCATTTGCTTTTTGTGCAAAAATCAAAGCAAAAACGCATGTTAGCGGAAAGACTGCGAGAATTGCGACCAGAACAAATTTTATAATTTTGCTCGTTTTGCACTGTTTGTATAGCACATAAATGAGAGCGGCGGAAATTATAACATAAAGAAGAGCATATTGATTTGCCAAAAGAGCAAAGCTCCTCAGCGTTGATGTTATATTGAAAATCAAAGAGTCCGTTTCAACATAACCTCTGTAATAGTCAAGCTTTTCTTTGGTGTCGGTCACTCTCGGAATGAGATACATTATCAATGTGCCGATTGCCGTAAAAATCAGATTCATAATGCTTGCCACAGACGCTTTTTTATTGCTTATAAAGTCTCCGACAATAATCAGGACTGCAACGCAGAGCATAACGATAGTCGTGTTCTCACTGAAAAGACATACCCCGATTGCCGAAAAGGCGAGCGGAATATAAATAAAGCGTGAACCGCTTGATTTCAGTTTTTTTATAAAAATCCCCGACATTAACGCAAATGAGAGCGGAACAACATAGTTGCAGAATGCGGCAATCATGCTGTATGCCTCACGAATCAGGCCGACGGCAGGGAACGCAATCAATACAGCAATCGGAAATATCGCTTTTTTGTTTCCGTCAAAAAATAATTTATTTGCAAGGAAAACAATCAGTGTCAGGAAAAATGCCGTGACGAAAATCGCCGCCGTGAAATGATGCGAATAATAAAAGCCAAGCACATTGCCTAAAAATCTGCCATTGCCGTAAAGCAGCGCCTCACGCAAGATGCTGACAAAATCACCCTTGAAATCTCTTGTGAAAAGCAGAACGTCATACTGCGGATAGGTGAACATATATGACAGTGCAAAGCCTATGAAGATTATGATATATTGAACAGAAGAAAGAATAACGGACTTTTTAGCGACCTTCATTTACTTCACTTCCCGTAACTCTCAAATTTAATAAAACAAAAAAGGTCAGACAAAATGCCCGACCTTTTTATTTTGTTTGAATTATTCAGCAATAACAGCCTTTGCAGGGTTGATGCGTACGCCGGGGCCCATTGTTGTAGCAACAACGCAGCTCTTGATGTACTGACCCTTTGATGCAGCCGGCTTTGCCTTGTTGATAGCGTCAAGGAGAGTCTTGTAGTTCTCCTGAAGCTTCTCGGCACCGAACGAAACCTTACCGATCGGGCAGTGGATAATGTTTGTCTTGTCAAGACGGTACTCAATCTTACCGGCCTTAGCCTCTTCAACAGCCTTAGCAACGTCAGGAGTAACCGTACCTGCCTTCGGTGACGGCATAAGTCCACGGGGTCCGAGAACCTTACCGAGACGACCGACAAGACCCATCATGTTGGGAGCTGCGATAGCGACGTCGAAATCAAGGAAGCCTTCGCCCTGAATCTTAGCAACAAGATCCTCGGCGCCGACGATTTCTGCACCTGCAGCAGCTGCTGCGTCTGCTGCGTCGCCTTTAGCGAAAACAGCAACTCTTACCTTCTTACCTGTACCGTTCGGAAGAACGACAGCACCACGAACCTGCTGGTCAGCGTGACGAGAGTCAACACCGAGACGAACGTGGATTTCAACAGTTTCATCAAACTTAGCGGAAGAAGTCTTGACTGCGAGATCAAGAGCCTCAGCCGGATCATAAAGCGTAGCTCTGTCAACGAGCTTTGCGCTCTCTAAATATTTCTTACCGTGTTTCATAAGATATTCCTCCCATTATAGTGGTTAAATCGGATTTTACCTCCCACGCGGGAGCATCAGTCTACAACAGTAACGCCCATGCTGCGTGCAGTACCGGCGATCATTGACATTGCTGTTTCGATCGTTGCTGCATTCAAATCAGGCATCTTCTGTTCAGCGATTTTTCTAACCTGCTCACTTGTGATTGTGGCAACCTTTGTCTTGTTAGGCACACCTGAACCGCTCTCGATTCCGCAAGCCTTCTTGATAAGAACTGCTGCGGGCGGTGTCTTTGTAACGAAAGTAAAAGTACGGTCTGCATAAACCGTGATAACAACGGGGATGATAAGACCTGCGTCGTTCTTTGTACGCTCGTTGAATTCTTTTGTGAATGCCATAATGTTAACGCCGTGCTGTCCGAGTGCCGGACCAACGGGCGGAGCCGGTGTTGCTTTGCCGGCAGGGATCTGAAGCTTAATAAAGCCTACTACCTTCTGAGCCATTTCTTGCACCTCCAAAATAATGTGGTTCGTCGGAGCAATTTGATTGGAATTTTTGCTCCTCCCACAACGGAGCCGAAGCTCCATGCCCCATCGGGACATATAAATCAAGCCTTTCAGCTCAATTATCTTGTTTCATCAGTCGGAAATCGGTTCAACCTGATCAAGCTCAAGCTCAACCAGAGTCTCCTTACCGAACAATGCGGAAACCGTAACCTTAACCTTATTATTGTCAAGGTCAATTTCCTCTACCTTACCGGTGAAGCCTTCAAAGATTTCATCGGTGATGTTGACTGTATCGCCAACCTCATACTTGACTTCAACGACCTTCTTTTCAACGCCGAGTCTGTAGACTTCTTCCTCTGTCAGGGGAATGGGCTTGCCCTCGGGACCTACGAAGCCCGTCGCACCTCTTGTGTTGCGGATAACGAGCCACGCTTCATCGCTGATTTTCGGCATATCGTTTTCATCAAGGAAAGTTGCAATTTTAACCATAACGTAACCCGGAAAGAGCTTTCGCTCAACCTCGCGGGTCTTACCGTCCTCACGAACTTCGACGACGGTTTCGGTAGGAATCTTGACCTCAAAGATCTCATCCTGCATTTTGCGGTTTTCGGCAGCTTTCAAAACGTTTGTGGCTACTTTGTTTTCGTAGCCCGAGTAGGTATGAACAACATACCATCTGGCATCATTTGACATTGCCGTTCCTCCGTCTCGCTGAAATTATTGAGCCGCTGTTGTGCTGCTGTCGGTCACTACGTTGATTCCGGCCGTTGTGGTTTCCGTTTTGGAAGCGGTCGTGGTCTCGGCAACAGTTGTAGTTGTGCGGTTCTCTGCGACAGTACGAAGTCCGCTGATGCCCTTAGTTAATCCGAGGTCAACAAGGAATACGAGTACGCCGACGATTGCTATGCAAACGATGGTAACAACGGTTCCCTTGAGGACTTCCTTTGCACCGGGCCATGTGATCTTCTTGAGATCGCCCTTGCTGTTCTTGAAGAAATTCTTTATGGCTTTGCCCATACGCACGAAAACATTGGGCTTATTACTCGGCTTCTTTGAAGTCTTTTCTTTTTCAGCCTTTGCGATTTTCTTTGCAGCTTCGGAACTCTCTTTCTTTGCCATAACAGTTCTCCTTCCGGCTTACTTCGTCTCTTTGTGGAGAGTATGCTTCTTGCAGAATCTGCAATACTTGTTCATCTCCAACCTGTCGGGTGTGTTTTTCTTGTTTTTCATTGTGTCGTAATTGCGCTGCTTACATTCTGTGCAAGCGAGTGTAACCTTAACTCTCATTTCGGCACCTCCATTTAACCGGTTTGTCCGGGATTTTAAGCCTCCCTCATGCGGGAACCTACACCCTGTAAGTTCCTAAAAGAGGGCACAAAAAAAGAACCCTCTTTAAAGAGGTACAGTTATTCTATCACAATACGCAGGCATTGTCAAGCAAATTTTGCTTATTATAATGTAAAACGGCAATAAAATTTGTAAGTATCAATATGTAGCGGTGATTGTGATTTTGAACCACTAACCGCGACGCAGAGAAATGGTTTTTTGCGCCGCAGAAAGCGGTTTTCTTTGAATTTATTATACTATTTTATACATTAAGATGTCAATTAAAGATCGTCTGCGTCTTGCTGCGGCTTGACGGTTTCCGTCGAGTTGCCCGTATAGCTGCCGAGAACATCGGTGTCACTGCCCGCTTCCCAATCGCTGACGATTGACTGTACCAACGGCGAAAGTTTCAATTCTTTTTTCTTTTTGTGCTCTTTCTTATTCATAAAAATCACCTCCAACAATAATATTTGCAGAAAGTACACTTTTATTGACATAGAAACGAAAAAGATGTATGATATACGAAAATGACAAAAACCGAATACATGAGGTATACAAATGAAGCTATATAAAAAAATCGCAATTTTAATGCTCTGCACCGTTATGGTTTTTTCTTTTGCGGCGTGCAATCCGGGAGAAGGAATTCCTTTTTTGTCAACAAAAAGCAAAACCACCCTGCCGGATAATACCGTGACGGTTACATTTCCGGAGGGTTACACGATAGTTCAGATAGCACAAAAGCTGGAGCAAAGCAAAGTTTGTTCGGCTCAGGCGTTTCTCGAGGCCTGCAAGAAGCCTGCTGCGGGAATTGAGCTTGACAATGCGGACGACAGAGTTTTCCTCTTGGAGGGATATATCTTCCCTGATACTTACGAATTTTATCTTGAGTCCGATGCTCGGTCTGTCGTTGACAAATTTATTGAAAACTACAATTCCAAAATTACCAACGAAATGAAGCAGAGAGCAAAGATGCTCGGCTACACTATGGATCAGATGATGACGCTCGCTTCCGTAATTCAAAAGGAGTGCGATGCCGACATTGACGAGTGTGCCAACGTTTCATCCGTTTTCCATAACAGGCTCAAGGATTCCGCATCGTTTCCGAAGCTCGAAAGCGACGTTACGACATTCTATGTTTCGCAGAATCTTAAAGATGTTATCGGCTATCAAGACGGAGTTGCACTTGAAAATCAGAATGATGAAGTAAAAAAATATATGGAGCTTTACAGCACATATTATCGTGAAGGTCTGCCGGTCGGCCCGATCTGCAACCCGGGACTGAAAGCGATAAATGCTGCGCTTCATCCTGCCGATACGAATTATGTTTTCTTTCTCACTGATAAAAGCGGCGAGCATTTCTACTATGCATCGACGATTGCCGAGCATAATGCCAACGGCGTAAAAGCCGGACTTTTTTAATTGAAAATGATTTATTTTTTTAATGATTATGATAATTTTTCTGCCGAAAAATTTTTAAAATTTCTCCCGAAGAACCGACAGGAAAAATTCAACAGACTAAAAAGAAAAATTGACCGTGACAATTGCGCGGTTGCTTATCTTTTGCTTCGCTTTGCGTTGAAGGAAAACGAAATTGAAAATTTTGAAATCGTTGTCGGCGAAAACGGAAAGCCGTTTTTGAAAAGCGGTGAATTGTTTTTTAACATCAGCCATTGTGCCGAGGGAGTGGCCGTTGTGATTGATACTGTGCCTGTCGGAATTGACGTGCAGGAAATCGGCGGCTTTAATGAGAAGGTTGCAAAAAGATTTTTCAATGAGAGCGAAAACAAAAAAATTAACGTTTCGCCCGACAAAGCAAAAGCGTTTACGAGAATATGGACGCTTAAAGAAAGCGCAATAAAATGCGAGGGGAAATCGCTTGCAGATCTCGGAGAATTTTCTTTCGGAGATTACGAAAACTTTTTTGAAAAATATGAGAAAAAGTTTTCATGTTTGAGTGAAAAAAATGTTTTGATTTCCGTTTGCGGAGACAGATATTTTGATAAAATAAAAAATGTTAAAACGGAGGACTTTATATGAAGATTTTGTTTCAGGGCGACAGCATTACCGATGCCGACCGTGACCGTGAAGATCCGCATAACCTCGGCAACGGATACCCGAAGGATGCGGCAAGATTTTTGAAAGAAAAATTCCCGGAGATTGATTTTGAATTTATTGACCTCGGAATCAGCGGCAATCAGACGATTGATCTTGTTAACAGGTTGCAGTCGGATTTTATCGACATTCAGCCGGATATCGTTTCGATTCTTATCGGCGTCAACGACACATGGCACAGAGCCGATACGAGAGAGTGGCTCGACAACGCCGAGTTTGAAAAAAGATATCGCACGGCTCTTGAAGCGATCAAGACAAAGACAAATGCAAAAATCGTTATGATGGAACAGTTCCTGCTTCCTGCCGAGGATAAGCTCTATTTCCGTGAGGACCTTGACCCGAAGATTCAGATTACAAGGAAGCTCGCCCGTGAATATGCCGATATTTTTATTCCGCTTGACGGACTGCTTGCATCTCATATCTGCCACGAGAATTGGCAGAAGATTTCCGCCGACGGCGTTCACCCGACCTATGACCGCGGCGCAGAGGTTATCGGAAAAATCTATGCCGATTATGTCGGTGAGTTGGTTAAATAAAATATTACAAAGACTGCAAATGATTGTGTTTCATTTGCAGTCTTTTTGTAAATTCGGCTATTCTTTTTTTCTGCCGCAACCTTTACACTTGCCCCAGATATTGTAATTACTGCCGCAATATGGGCACAGACCATATGCTTTTCTTCTTTTAAAGGCTTCTTTCTCTAATTGAGCCTTGACTTCGCTATCGTATTTCTCTAAAAACTTTTTGTATATTTCTGTACCTAAAATTACCCCTTCACCTAATTGTGTATTCTCTCCGAGAAAATCAATTTGCGAAAGGTTAGTACAACGCCAGAAAGCTCTGTTGCCAATATAGTAAACATTTTTTGGAATAACAATGCTACAAAGATTTCTACAGTCAGCGAAAGCATATGCCCCTATTTCTTTTAAAGATTCAGGCAACAATACACTTGTTAAACCTGAATTTCTGAAAACACCATCGGATATTTTCTTAACATTGGAGGGAACAATAATTTCTGTGCTTTCTCCGTTATATTCTGTCAAAACATTACTTTTGATAACAAAACCATATTTCACAGAATCCGATGTGGTTGGGCTGATAAGGTTGGTTGACATTTTAAAAACAGCATCACAAAATGCACATTTTACAAAATCTGACTTGGGTTTCTCGGTTATTGCTGCGCCGCAATTTGGACATTTTACAGTTTGAGTGTCCATTAGATATAATTCTCAACCTCTGCAAGAAGCATTGTACATTCGTTGTTCCATTTTTTATAATTCTCATCATATTCTGCTTCTTTTTTGTTCTTGGTTTTTACTCGCCAAACAATAATTAATATTCCTAATGCGGTAATGGGCAAGCCGATCAATTTTTCAGTAAGGTCACCTGACAATAAAACAAACGCACCGATTACAGCGATGATGATTCCAATTATTAACGGAGCCTTGCTATATGAATACGACGGTTCTCGATTTAATACCTCAAAATACTTCTTTTCAATCTCGCATATTTCATTATAATACGGCATATCTTTATCACGTTGAAAAACAAGTTTAACATAATTGGTCGTTTCTGTGACACTATATAAAGAATCACCTCTGACTTCATTGTGAGAATCTTTGCTGAAAATCTCTTGCGATGATTTCAATTCCCAACCGAATTTTTGATATGTTTCAATTGCTTCTTGTTCCTTGCTCGGTGATACCGACAGGCTGGTACTTTCTAATCTTGCCATTTTATACACTTCCTTTCTGCTATATAACCAAACGGTTATATATTGGAGCAATTATAACATGATAATGTTAATATGTCAATAACTAATTGGTTATAAGGAGCGAAATTTTTTGTCATATTATCGCAGAGTAAAAGATTTGAGAGAGGATTCGGATTATACGCAAAAATTTGTTTCGGATTATCTCGGAATGAAACAGCCTCAATACAGCCGATACGAAAACGGTTACCGTGACCTGCCGACCGATGTGCTGATTGCATTGGCGAAGCTTTATAACACCTCGACCGATTACATTTTGGGCTTGACAAACAAAAAATAAAATCGCAGATTTTCGGAGCAGTTTCCGTTAATCTGCGATTTTTTATGCGGTATTCTTTTATTCTTCAATATCAACCTGTTCGACTGTGCCACCGAGGGCATTGCCCATAAAAATCAGGGCGTGCTTTTCAAAATCCTCTGCGTTGTCGCTGACGAAATACTTTCGTTCGCTTATTTTTGAGTTGCTGAGTAGATTTCTTTCTCCGAGACCTTTTTTCAGTTCTTCCGCCGCCGCAACCGATGAGCTGATGACTGTAACTCCGTTGCCCATAATCTCGGTTATAATGTCATAAAGCAGGGGATAGTGGGTACAGCCGAGAACGAGTGTGTCAATGCCCTGCTCTTTCAGCGGAGTGAGGTATTCACGCAGAACCTCCTCGATGACCTGATCTCCCTTTCTGAAACGTCCTTCTTCAACGAGCGGAACGAGAAGCGGACACGCAAGGCTTATAACCTGTGCGTCGGAATCAAAGCTGTGTATCGTCTTTTCGTATGCGCCGCTGTTGACCGTTGCGTTGGTGGCAATTACACCGATTTTTTTATTTTTTGTCAGCTTTGCCGCTTTCTTAGCCGCAGGAGCAACAACGCCGTAAACAGGGATATCGCTGTAGTTTTTTTCAACCGTATTTCTTGCTGCCGAATCTGCCGTGTTGCAGGCGATTACTATTGCTTTGATATTAAATCTGCTGAGGAATTTTACATCGCTGAGAACGTATTCGGTTATCTGTTCCTTTGAGCGTGTCCCATAGGGAACGTGAGCCGTGTCGCCGAAGTAAATTATGTTTTCGTTCGGCATTGTTTCGACTATGCTTTTAACGACGGTCAGTCCGCCGATTCCCGAGTCGAAAACGCCGATGTATTTCTCTTTTTCTGTCATATTTATCCTTTCGGTTTATAGAGCATTTATAATCTTCTTAAAATGGTCGCCGCGCTCCTCAAAGCAGGTATACTGGTCGAATGAGCTGGTGGTGGGGGAAAGGAGAACGGTGTCTCCGCTTTCGGCAATTTTGTTTGCCTCTGCAACGGCTTCATCAAGTGTTGTAACGACAATTCCGTCCTCGCCGACAAGGTCATGCACAAGTCTTGCACCGCAGGCGCCGAATCCGATAATCTTTTTGACACAGCCGAGGTGCTTTTTCATCTCGTCCATCGGCAAGCCCTTTTCAAATCCGCCGACAAGGAGAATCACACCGCGGTCAAAGGCCTTGAGAGCGGTTATTGTTGCGTCGGTGTTAGTTCCTTTTGAGTCGTTATAATATTTAACTCCGTCGATTTCACGTACAAATTCAATTCGATGCTCAACGCCCTTGAAAGAGGAAACGGCATCAAGAATAACGTCATTTGAAATGCCTATAGCCTTAGCGGCTGAAACGGCAATCATGACATTCTGCAAATTGTGCTTGCCGACAATTTTAATTGCATTAAGAGGGATTATTTTTTCGCCCTTTATCTCTAAATAGCCGTCCTTGGCAATGCAGTCGGCGCTTTGGCTGTCTGTACTGAAGCTTTCTTTAGCGCACTTCACGGGATATCGGTCGGTGTATTCCTTAACAATGGGATCGTCTGCGTTGAGCAGGAAAACGTCATTGCCTGCCATGTTCCTGTAAACCTCGGTCTTGGACTTGTAATAATTATCAAGGCTGCCCATGAAATCAATGTGGTCGGGAGTGAGGTTAATTATCGTGGCAACCTCTGGACGGAACTTATCAATATTAACAAGCTGGAAGTTTGAAATTTCGAGAGCGATATAATGTCCGCCCTCTTCCATAAGGCCGTTTTCCATAACAATTTCACAAAGCGGAATACCGATATTACCGCAAAGATGCGCCTTGCCCGGAAAAGCACGGCGAAGAATTTCATATGTAAGAGTGGAGGTCGTGGTTTTGCCGTTTGTGCCGGTTATTGCAATATAATGTTGAGGCTTCGCAACCTGATACGCAAGCTCAATTTCCGTTATAACCGGAATGTTGCGCTCTTGAAGCTTCTGCATCATCGGACTTCTGTAGGGCACACCGGGATTTTTGACGACAAAGTCAAAATCACGTTCAAAAACCGCCATATCCTGTCCGACGATCTCAACATTGTTTTCGTTAAGAAAACCAATTTCTTTTATATCGTCTTTTTTCTTGCTTTCGGAGAGAGTAACCTCTGCACCGAGCTTTTTAAGAACTCTGATTGCCGCCATGCCGCTGCGTGCAAGTCCGACAACGAGAACCTTTTTGCCTGATAGATCCATATACAAAAACCTCCGATTGACTGTGTACAATAATAAAATCAAATTATATTATATTCTTGTCAGGCACAAAAGTCAATTGAAATAGGCATTATACTTTCGTCAATTTGAATAAAAAAGAGGACGATTGTTTTATTTGAAAAAAACGGACTTTTGTGATATAATCAAGTATCATAGGAATAATATCATTTTTCGAAAGGAGACAGAATTATGAAAAAAATTCTTTTGTCGGTTCTCTCGGTCGCTCTTTGTCTTTGTCTGATCGTTCCGATCGGCGTAACGGCATTTGCAAAGAACGAGGAAGCTCCGATTGTTGCTGAGTCAAGCGTGACTCTTGAAGAGTACCTTGCCGATGCGGCTGCAAAAGGCAACCGTGTTCAGGTAGTTAACAGCAACGCGAACGACACACTTGACAAAATCGGCGATGCCTTTGGCTCACTTGCTTCAACGAGTCCCAAGACGGTTTTCATGAAGCTGCTTGCCAAGGTTATCAATCTTTTGAGCAATACGCTCATCAATGTTATCGGCAAGGCTCTCGGCTTTGTTATTCCGAAAACTTCCGTTATCCATGATTATGCCGATTTTGATCTTGACAGCTACGGTAATTTCTACAAGGGAATGTCGGATTTCCTTGACGCTCCGGCGGCAGGTGCAAAATGGCATCTCGGCTATGCCCAGGCTTCGATTCTTCCCGATGATTTCGGCACAACACCGTACACAATGGGAGGCTACGGCCTTATGGCAACAACAACCGAGACCTTTGACGGCCTCTGGGTTCGAACGATCGTTCTCAATGACGGCACAGGCAGAGGAAATGTAGCTTTCTGCGTGCTTGACGCAATCGGAATTGCAAATGCGGACGTTCGACTTATCCGTGAAGCTATCTCGGATTTTGCGGCAAAGAACAATATTGTCAGCGTAAATGTTTCCGTTACTCATACCCACAGCGGCATAGACCTTCAGGGCGTATGGGATAACACAGTTCCAAATGTTCTGAACAATCTTTTCCTTTCAAATCTCGGACTTTCCGAGATTCACAGCGGCGTTAACCGCACCTTCCTCAAGAAGATCGTTGACCAGTGCACGGCTACAATCAAGTCGGCTTATTCCGACATGAAGGGCGGCACACTTACGCTTGCAAAGAAGGATATTGCAGACAATTATCTTCGTGACAGAACAGCTCCTTATACATTTGACGGCAATCTTTACCGGTTGATGTTCACTCCGGATAACAAGAGCGAAAAGGGAACGGTTATTGCTTCGTTCAGCGCTCACCCCGAGAATTCGGGATACGGTCATGTTGTTATTTCCGCCGATTTCGTTCCTTATATTGAGGAGGTAGTCAATAAGGCAGGCTATAACTTCATTTATATTCAGGGCTGTATCGGAACAATCACTTATCAGCGCGGTGCATCTGATGACGGTCTTGACCTTACAAGACATGAGGAAGCTGTCAGATACGGCTATGAGATAGGCTATATCATTCTCGGACTTACAAAGAGTGAAGCCGAGTGCAGGACAATGAACTATACTCTCGGTGATTTCCTCGGCGAGGCTGAGTACGGCTCGAATGAGGGATATACTTCATGGTACAAGGATTGGAAGTCCGTAAACGAGACGACTGTTGCCCCGATGCTCAACATTGCTCACAAGCAGTATATCATTGAGGTTTCCAACGTTCTTATGGATATCGTCGGCAAGACAGGTATCACGGATTATTTCTTCCTCTATGACAAGACGACCGATAAGTATTATACAGTCACAGAGTCGGGCTACATGGAGCTTGGCGATTCACTTCTTGTTGAGCTTTGCCCGGGCGAGACATACGGAGAACTCCTTATGGGCGGCGAGGGCTTGAAGGGCTTCAAATATAAGTCGCTTCGCGAAATGTACGGCGAGAACATTATCGTATTCGATCTTATGAACGATGCTATCGGATACATTGAGCCGGATGACGATTTCGTAATGGCAGGTGTACAGTACAGCGAGAAGAAAGAATCTTTTGATACGGATACATGGTGCCTTATCTCTTGGGGTAAGAACACGGCTTCAAAGGTTATTTCCGAATTCATGGATCTTGTTGAAAGTGTTAAATAAGACATAAAAATAAAGAGCGGAAGTCGTTCGGCTTCCGCTTTTTTATGGCTTATGAGATTTATAAGAACTGATGAAAAATCGTTGAGAAAACCCTGTAGCAAATGTCAAGAAAGCCTCCGACGACGCGGATATAGTCCGCTCCTCTTTGCTCGTTTTTATTTAGCTCGGCAATCTTTGCGCTTTCGTAGTGAGCATGCAGAGGACTGTTCGCATTCTCGCCTCCGAGGGCTTTGGTCAGTGCATAAACCGTGTTGTGCAGCGCAAGCTCACCGACAACATGGCGGTAATCCATTGTTATGCAATCTCTGCCGCTCTGAGAGGCAATCTCATTCTGCTTGTTAAGCATAAGCCTTGAAGTCTTGCACATTATCGTAAGCTCAAGCACCTCGGGATGCTTTGTGATATCGACGATAATAAAAAATTCGCCGTCATCGGCAATGTAATATTCGGCATCGTCTGCAATGACCTTAGCGTATTCATCTGTTTTATTTTTGAAAATGCCTGCGTATTTTGATACTTCGTCGGAAATATTCTCCGGTGTCGGATTTTCACCGACATTGTCAAGAATATCATTTACAAAGTTGTTGCTTACGGTTATGCTGTCACTCGGACTTTCGCCGATTATGGCAGCAGCAGCGGCACGGACGGCTTGTCTCTGAGCTTGCTCATCGGTTACAACGGCTGAAATCATATCGTTGTTGTCAGCCGCGCAAACAGGTATACAAACAAAAGATAAACTGAGTGATATAGCCATAAAGACAGCAATAAATTTTTTCATAATAAAACCCCTTCGAAAAAACAATACGATAACTATATCACTTTTAAAGTTTCAGTTCAAGATAAAAATAAAAAATTAAAAAAAGTGTTGACAAACGGTTCTTGTTGTGGTATAGTATACGAGCGTTGAGACGCTGGTGTAGCTCAGTTGGTAGAGCAGCTGATTTGTAATCAGCAGGTCGGGGGTTCGAGTCCGTCCACCAGCTCCACTTTTTAAAAGTGAATATGGGAGAGTTCCCGAGTGGCCAAAGGGAACAGACTGTAAATCTGTCGTCAGTGACTTCGGTGGTTCGAATCCACCCTCTCCCACCAGAATGATTGCAGTGATTGATATAATTTCAATTACTGCAATTGTTCCTTTTACGCTTCAGAATTTTATATATCAAAACTTTCAAATCAAAGAAAAAATCGGATGCTGAGACAATTGCTGCCTCAGCATCCGATTTAATGTTTAAAATCGGTCTGCGCCGAATATTGATTATTCGATCGCTATTGATGAGCTCGAAGAAAGCTTTTTGGTTTCCGCTTTCGGAACTTCAAGAGTGAGAACGCCCGATTCATATTTTGCCTTTACGTCTTCAGGCTTTACATCGCCGATATAGAAGCTACGTGAGCAAGCTCCGGCATAACGCTCTCTGCGAATCAAATGACCCTTCTTGTCGTTTTCGTCTTTGTCAAGGCCCTTCGCTGCTTTGATTGTAAGATAGCCGTCACTTACATCGACGTTAATCTCGTCTTTCTTAAATCCCGGCAACTCAACAGCCAATTCATAGCCGTCATCCTTTTCATGGATATCGGTCTTCATCATATTCTTTGCGTGCTTACCGTATAACGGATTATGTGCACCTAAGAATTCACGATCGAACGGATCGTTAAAGAAATCATCAAACATGTTTTCACTAAAGATACTCGGTAACATAAATAAAACCTCCGTTATAATTGTTTTTATATGAAGTCCGACGGCTCAACGCCGCCAAACAGGATATACATTTTTTGTTCTCTTATTTTTCTTTCCTTTCTCTTCTTCACTTTTCTCTCTTTTCTTTTTACACCTATATTTTACTCATTTTTATTGCAATTTCAATAATATGGGAGTATAATAATTTTGAAATATATTGTGCTGTGAGCACAATGACATTCGGAGGTGAAGATTCATGTCTGTTGATGATAAATTATCAATATTGACATCGGATTTTTTTGATCGGGACGATATTGATTTGCTCACTGAAGATGCCGGCAAAATCTTAGGCTGTCCGCTGATGGTGATTGATGACACTTACCGTGTGGCGGCGCATTACTCACCCGAAGGATTCAGCGACGATGTTTTCAATTCGGCAGTTAAGCTTGGCGAAATTACATATGAAGCCGGTGCGCTGATAAGCGAAAGCGATGAGCTTGTCGGCGGAATGGCTGATTTTGTAGAGCTGGAGGACAGCTCATACAGCAGGAGATTTGCTCCTCTTATCAGCGGAGGAATTCGACTCGGCTATTTGATTTGCATTGATGTTGACAATAAACTCGGCAGCGTTGCGCCCGAAACATTTAGACGAATAGAGAATATTTTGGCTAAGCAAATGTTTATTGAGGCAGGCAGGGTCGACAGACCGTTTGAAACAGCGGAAGAAATTATGATACATCTTTTGGACGGAGGATTTCAATCGCAATCATATTTTAAGCTGCAAATATCATCAACCTATCTTGCCGATTTTCATCCCGTTGCTTTTGCGTTGATTGACTTGGTTGCTTACCGTTCGCAATATATAGGGAAAAGGCCGTTAAAGGACGAGCTGACATACAGGTTTTATGAATCTCACCCTTTCTTACATAAAGGAAAAGTGTTTATGTTCCTGCAAAAGGGATATGATCGAAAAGCTTTTGAAAAGTTGGCGGAGGAATTTCATCTTAAGGTTGTAATATCAAACCCGGTAGATGAGCTTTATAACATTCCGAAAATGTATGATTTGGTGCTTGAAGCACTGAATATAGTCGTAGATGAGAGCATCGGGCAAGGCAATGTCTTTTATGTTTCCCAATTGGCGGTTCCGATCATGCTGAACAAAATGCGAGACTATGACAAGCTTATTTCGCAAAAGATTCTTTCGCTGGCGGATTATGACAGAAGGAAGGAAAGTCAATACTGCGAGACACTATACTATTATTTAGCATGCGATCATTCACTTAAAGATACATGCGAAGCCCTCTTTACTCATCGAAACACGATCCTCTATCGCATAAGAAAGATGAAAGAGGATTTTGAAATTCCACTTGATGATTCCGATTTGCATTTTAAGCTTTTGCTGGAGGTCTCATTGATCCTGCTAAAAGAAAAAGGCTCGGGATTCTTCATTTCAAAACCCGACAGCGCCGAAGAAAACTAAAAAACACCCCGCACTTTGCGTAATGCAAGGTACGGGGTTGACTTTATAAAGAATTGAAATCAGTATTTTGCAAGATAGGTGTCTATTTCCCACTGAGAGATACTGGTGCGGTAGCTGTCCCATTCGCGGCGCTTTGCTTCGATGAATTTTGTATAAACATGCTCGCCGAGGGATTCCTTGATGAAGTCGCTCTTTTCAAACTCGTCAATAGCCTCCTCAAGAGTGCCGGGGAGAGACTCAATTTGAGCCGCTTTGCGCTCCTCAATACTCATGTCAAATATGTTCTTAACGGTCGATTCGGGCGGCATATAGCCCTTTTCAATTCCGTCAAGACCTGCAAGCAGGCAAAGAGCCATTTCAAGATATGGGTTGCATGAAGGGTCTGCACTTCTCAGCTCGACTCTTGTTCCCTTGCCTCTTGCGGCGGGAACGCGGACGAGGGCGGAACGGTTTGACGCCGACCATGCGATATAGACGGGAGCTTCGTAGCCCGGAACCAGTCTCTTATATGAATTGACAAGCGGATTATTGATGGCTGTTGTTGCTTTAATATGCTTCATGATACCTGCGACAAAGTGGAGAGCTGTCTCCGAAAGTCCGTACTGTCCGTTAGGGTCACAGAAGGCATTGTTGCCGTCTTTATCAAAGAGGGACATATTTGTGTGCATACCCGAGCCTGCAATGCCAAAAATCGGCTTCGGCATAAAGGTCGCATAGAGATTATGAAGCTGGGCATATTTTTTTACAACGTATTTAAATGTCATTACTTTATCTGCAATGCTGAGAACATCGCCGTATTTGAAATCAATCTCGTGCTGACCCTCGGCACACTCATGGTGGGAGGCTTCGATTTCAAAGCCCATATCCTCAAGAGCTACACACATATCACGTCGACAGTCGCCGCCGAGGTCAACGTTATCAAGGTCAAAGTAACCTGCTTTATCGTGAGTTTTGGTTGTCGGTCTGCCCTCGTCGTCCGTATGGAAAAGGAAGAATTCAAGCTCCGGACCGACGTTGAATTTATATCCCATGTCATCAGCTTTTTTGATTGCGCGTTTGAGCACGTTTCTCGGGTCGCCGATGAATGGAGTTCTGTCCGAGCAGTAAACGTCGCAAATAAGACGTGCCGTTTTGCCGTCGGAAAGATGATTCCACGGAAGAACAACGAATGAGTCGTAATCGGGATAGAGATACATATCCGACTCTTCAATACGAACAAAGCCCTCAATGGAAGAACCGTCGGTCATGCACTCGTTGTCAAGAGCCTTTTCAAGCTGATTGACTGTGATTGCAACATTTTTCATGCAGCCCAGAATATCCGTGAATTGAAGTCGCACGAATCTGACGTTTTGCTCTCTCGCCATTCTGAGAATGTCTTCTTTTGTGTACTTACCCATATTGATACCTCTCTCAAATAATAATGACTTTAGTTCATTTCGTCGAGCGTCAAGCTGTAGCTCGGGAGAAAATCCTCCATGAAGCACTTGACCTCGGGCATATCCAGAGCCTCAAGCCCCTTTAGATTTGTTTTCGCCGCTTTGTCAAAGTCGTGATTACCCGCCTTTGATTCTTCAATGCATTTTGTATAGGCACAGATTTTGTCCGCCGCCTTGACGAATTTCCAGAGCTGACGGTCAGCTTCCTGCTTGATAAAGAACGGCTTGTATTCCTCGCGGATATCCTCCGGAATCATCTCCAAAAGTGCCTTGCAGGCGTCGTCCTCAACGCAGTTGTAAGCTTCACGAATCTGCTTGCTGTAATACTTGACGGGGGTCGGCATATCACCGGTGATAATCTCGGGAGCATCATGGAATACTCCGAGAACCGCCACACGCTCGGCATTGACATTGCCGCCGAAACGCTTGTTGTGAATAACGGCGAGCGAGTGAGCCACGGTTGCGACCTCAAGCGAATGCTCGCTGATGTTCTCCATATATGTGTTCCTCATCAGCGCCCAGCGGTTGATATATTTCATTCTTGAAAGCATTGCAAAAAAATGATAGTTTTTGCTCATTAAAGCACCCTCTCTCGGTAAAACATTGAGAAATTTCAACGACAATCACCTTAATAAAAAAATTTTAACATACAGCGACATCTTTTGCAAGGAAATTCTTTCTTTTTTCCTTTATATGTGATACAATCAATATATATTTATCTCATAGGGGAGGTTCATATGAATTTCATTGAAATAAACGACAACGGCACGGTAGAAGGCTTTTGCCTTGTAAAAAATCTTGAGGTTAAAAAAACCGCTAAAGGTATTCCTTATCTTGACCTTATTCTGACGGACAACTCCGGTGAAATCGGAGCAAAGCTCTGGGACTATAAGGAAGAGGTTTTCGGATTTATAAAACAAAATTCGCTGCTGAAGGTTCGCGGATCGATATCAATGTTCAATGATGCGCCGCAGATGCGACTTGACAGAGTTCGCCTTGCGAATGAAAACGACGGCGTTCGCATTGAGGATTATGTTCCGAGTGCGGAATATAACGGAGAGTCGATGTATTCGGCGATAGTCGACGTTGTCAATGATTTTGAAAACGCACAGCTCAAAACTCTTGTTATGGCGGTGCTTGAGCAGAACAGGACGGCAATGCTCTATTGGCCGGCGGCATTCAAGCTTCATCACGCAATCAGAGGCGGATTGCTCTATCATACACTTTCAATTCTCAGAATGGCGCAGAGTATAGCCGAGATTTATCCCTCGGTAGAAAAGGACTTGCTTTTCTCGGGCGTTATCCTGCATGACATTGCAAAAATCGGTGAATTTGAGGTCTCGGAAACGGGAATTGCATCCGGCTACACGGTAGAGGGAACACTTATCGGCCACCTCGTTAAGGGCGCAATGAATATTGAAAAAATCGGAGAGGAGCTCGGCACGGACAGAGAGCTGTTGACGCTCATTGAGCATATGGTGATTTCTCACCACGGTGAGCCTGAGTTCGGAGCGGCGGTCAGACCGATGTTTCTTGAAGCGGAAATCCTATCGCAGCTTGACTTGCTTGACGCAAGAATATATGAGATTTCGCAGGCGGTTTCCGAGGTTGAGTCTGGCGATTTCACGCCGAGACAGTGGGCGCTTGAAAACAGAAAGCTTTACAATCACGGACTTAAAGAAATCAAGCCGAAAGCGGACTTGCTTTGAACGGAGGAGTAAGCATGAAAAAAATAATCAGTATTTTATTGGCAATTGTTCTTTTTGTCGGCTGCACGTCGCTCGCCTTTGCAGAGAATGACAACACGATAAAGGGAACGCTGAACCTTGTTTCGTTCAATGTTGACGGACTTCCCATTCCCGCGGCGCTTTCCTCAACCAAGCGTGACCCGATCAAGGCAACCGGGCTTATTGCAAAGCAAATCAATGCATCCGACTGCGATATTCTCAGCGTACAGGAGGACTTTAATCTCCACCCGATTCTTGAGAAGAATCTTGATATGAAATTTGCAACGCTGACGAGCGGCGGAGTTGCCGTCGGAGACGGGCTGAATTTCTTCTCAAAATATCCTGTTTATAACGTCGGCAGAGTTCCGTGGAGAACGGCATACGGCGTGTATGACTGCGGCTCGGACGAGCTGACGCCGAAGGGTATACTCTATTGTACGGTTGAGATAGCCGACGGAGTCTTTATTGATGTTTACAATATTCATGCCGACGCATGGGAGGATGAAAAGTCCATGCTTGCAAAGGCCGATCAATTTGACCAGCTTATCGAGCTTGTTGAGGAACATTCGGGTGCGGACAGGGCTGTTATTTTGACGGGTGATTTTAATACAAACTACACTGTTTTCCGTGCCGGATATCAGAACGGAACATATAAAATCGATCTTTGCCAAAAGCTCATTGACAACTTTGTCGGCAAGGGCTTTAAGGATGCTTGGATCGAATATAATGTTGACGGAAACTATGACATTACCTATTCCGAGATGTGGGAGCGTTACGGATGTGACTATCAGAGAACATGGGATACACTCGACCATGTTTATTATCGTGACGGTGCAGGTGTTTCTTTTGAATTGCTTGAAGCGGTTTATGACGGCTTCGACTGCGACGGGATTTCATGGAACGGACATCTTTCCGACCATGCGGCGGTCAGAACAAAGCTTGCCTACACCGTAAATCCGGATGAGGTAAAGCCGATTGAAAGCAAGAATACCGAAACCTTTAACCTCAGCGATTACATTATAACGGCAGTTAAAACAATTGCGAAGGTGCTTTTTAAGGCGATAATCAATATCCCTGAGCTTATTAAGAACGGCATCGGCTGGATCAAATAAGGAGATTTTATGGACTGGACAGAAGTAAAAATTAACATTGATTCAAAGGACGTGGAAACGGCAGGCAACATCGCTCAAATGGTTGTTCCGTACGGAATTTATATTGAGGATTACAGCGACCTTGAACAGGCGGCATGGGAAATTGCCCATATCGACTTGATTGATGAGGATCTGCTTAAAAAGGACAGGGACAAGGCGACAATTCATATTTATATTTCTCCCGAGGAGAGTCCTGCCGAGGCGGTTGCTTTTCTTTCCGAACGCTATAATGCAGAAGGTATTAATCATGAGATCGACCTCAGCGTGTGCCGCAATCAGGATTGGGAAAATAACTGGAAAGAGTATTTCAAGCCGATGCCTGTCGGTCAAAAGCTGCTGATTCGTCCTGTTTGGGATAACGACTATGATCCGCAGGGCAGAACGGTGCTTGATATCGAACCCGGACTTGCCTTCGGCAGCGGCGGACACGACACAACACGGCTTTGTCTTGAAACATTGGAAAATCACATAACACCCGATACGGAGCTGCTTGATATCGGATGCGGAAGCGGAATCCTCGGCATTGCCGGACTTTTGCTCGGCGCAAAGAGTGCAACGGGCGTTGATATCGACGAGCTTGCGGTTAAGACGGCAAGGGAAAACGGCGAAATGAACGGCTTTACGGAGCCGAAATATACGGTATTTCAGGGTAACCTGACCGATAAGGTCAGCGGCAAATACGACGTTGTTGTTGCAAACATTGTTGCCGATATCATTGTGATGTTTACAAAGGATGTCGGCAGATTCCTTAAGGATGACGGAATTTATATAACATCCGGAATTATTGACACAAGGGAGCAGGACGTTCTCGATGCTTTTGAAAAGTACGGCTTTGAGGTCGTCGGCAGGCACGAAAGCTGTGGCTGGCTCTGCTTTGAAACGAGGTTGAAAAACAATGTATCTTGACGGTAATGATATAGTTCTTTTTTCGGGTGATTCGATAACCGACGGCAACCGCGGACGAAAAATGGACTGCAACCACATAATGGGTCACGGATATCAGTTCATCCTTGCGGCAAAGGCAGCTTATGAGAACTTTGAGCGCAGGCCGAAATTTATCAACAAAGGCTATTCGGGAGCAACAACGGCGAATCTGCTTGAAACATGGCAGGAGGACGTAATCGACAACGCTCCTACAGTGCTGAGTATACTTGTGGGAACGAACGACGGACTTTTCGGATTTTTAAACGGATTATCGCTCAAAGAGGTTGAGGGTACTTACGAAAAAAACCTCACAAGAATGATTGAGCTGACGAGACGCGCTCTGCCGCATACAAAAATAATTGTTTGTGAGCCTTTTTATTTTCCTCTTTCAAAGGACGATTTATCCTATCGCTACACGCCGCATGTTGAATGTGAAGTTGACTATGGCAGACCTGACAGAGACGAAACGCAGGAAGCCATGGATTATAAATCTGCGGCAATTCAACTGACGAGAGCGGCTGCGAAGAGGGTTGCCGAAAGCTTGGCGGAGGTTTTTGTTCCCCTCTACGATAAGTTCTCGGAGAAGATTGCAGGTTCAAAAACCGAATATTTTATGTGGGACGGAACTCACCCGTCAATCGCAGGACACATGCTTATTGCCGAGGAATGGGAAAAAGCAGTTGAAAAGGCAAAAATTTTTTAAAAATATTTATATAACCACTTGTAAAAGCATGGTTATATTTGGTAAAATAAACTTATTAAAATGAAAAGAGGTCTTTTTTATGGCGGATATGGCAAAAAAAGCTTTTTACAGAGCATATCAGAAAACCTTCATGGTTGCCGAGTGCTTCTTTGATTGGTCGGAGCCTGAGCTTCTCAAAGGTCCCGGTGCAGTTAAGGATCTTCCGGCACTCGTAAAGTCAAAGGGAATCTCAAGCGTTCTCGTTGTAACGGATAAGGGACTTATGAGTCTCAACCTGCTTGCAGGTCTTTTTGAGCAGCTTGACGCTCAGGGAATCAAGTACACGGTTTATGACGGAGTTCAGCCGAACCCGTCAATTGAAAATATTGAGGAAGCACGCAGACTCTATCTCAAGAACGGCTGCGAAGGTATCATCGCATTCGGCGGCGGTTCTCCGATGGACTGCGCAAAGGCTGCGGGCGCAAGGGTTATGAACCCGAATCAGAGTGTTTCTCAGATGAGAGGCGAGCTGAAGATCAGACATAAACTTCCGCCGTTTTTCGCTGTTCCGACAACTGCGGGTACAGGCTCCGAGACGACCCTTGCCGCTGTCGTTACAAATATGCAGACCCATGAGAAGTACGCTATCAATGACCCGAAGCTTCGCCCGAAGTATGCGGTTCTTGACCCTGAGCTTACAACGGGACTTCCGCAGAAGATTACTTCAACAACAGGTATGGATGCTCTTACTCATGCCGTTGAGGCTTATATCGGTCTGAGCGGAACAAAATCAACGAATGACTATGCCGAGAAGGCAACAAAGCTCATTTTCGAGAACCTCGAAACAGCATACAACGACGGCAAGAATCTTCAGGCTCGTGAAAATATGCTTGTTGCATCGTTCTATGCCGGAATGGCATTCACAAGAGCTTATGTAGGCTATGTTCATGCAATCGCTCACAATCTCGGCGGTATCTACGGCACACCTCACGGACTTGCAAACGCCGTTATTCTTCCGCACGTTCTTGAGTATTACGGTGACACGGCTTACGAGAAGCTTGCAAAGCTTGCCGAAATCGTCGGTATCGGAGGATATTCGCAGGCGGATAAGGCAATGAACTTTATTGACGCTATCAAGGAAATGAACAGGAACATGAACATTCCCGAACACTTTGATTTCATCAAGGATGAGGATATCCCGACAATCGTTGAGCGTGCACTCAAAGAGGGCAATCCGCTCTATCCGGTTCCGAAGATTATGGACGCAAAGGACTGTGAAAAGGTAATCAAGGCCGTAAGAGGCTTCTAAGAGAATATCGGTATCGGCGGAGCAATCTGCCGATATTTTTTAAATTTTTCATGCAATAAGTGCATTTTTTGCAATTAGATATTGACAATCCGCTCACAATGTGATAAAATATGGTGCAAATTATAAAGATTACCCCTGCAATCTGCGGAGGGAGGGAATACAGTGAGTCAGGTAAAAGTTAAAGAAGGCGAGTCTTTGGACAACGCTCTCAGAAGATTTAAGAGACAGACTTCGAGAGACGGTGTTATCCAGGAGGTTCGTAAAAGAGAACATTATGAGAAGCCCTCTGTAAAGCGCAAGAAGAAGTCTGAGGCTGCTCGTAAGAGAAAGTTCAAATAAGAATCAAAACAAAGAAAGACTGTTCGATAATTCGAGCAGTCTTTTTTTCGCAAATATTTCCGGACAGAAAAAGAAGCCGGAATGAACCGACTTCTTTTTCCAATAATTGAGGGGTTTATTGAGGAGGGGTATGTACTCACGAGAGTTGCGGCTCTCTCATTGAGTACAGTTAGATAATAACGGCTAAATGTTAACCGCGTATGAACTTTCTGTTAGCGTTTGGTATATTCTTTATGAATAAAGCACCGAAAATAATCTTAATTATTTGATCAAAAAGGGTTGAAATGCCCGCTGTGATGTTGTAAAATTTAATAAGCTATAATTACGCAAAGGGAGGTTTTTCTATTGAAATTAGCTGTTCAGCTTTATACTCTCAGAGAGGATTATTCAAACGGTGAGGAATTCCTTGAAATTCTCGAAAAAGTAAAGGAAATCGGATTTGACGGCGTTGAGTTTGCAGGCTATGCAGGACTTGAACCCGAGGTTATCAAGGCGAAGCTCGATGAGCTTGGACTCGTCGCAGTCGGATGCCATATGCGTATTGAAAACTATGAGGGCGAAAAGCTCGAGGAGTCTATAAAGCTCGGCAAAGCTCTCGGCATGAAATATATGGGAGTAGGCGGTGCCGACCATTCCACCAAGGAGGAGGTTGACAAGCTTGTTGACGTTTTCTCCAAGGCCAATGAGCGCGGCAAGGACGAGGGCATCAAGTTCTACTATCACAATCACACTGAGGAATTTGAAAACGAAATTGACGGTAAGCTCATCATGGACAGAATTGCCGAAGGTGCATATCTTGAAATTGATACCTACTGGAGCTACTGCGGCGGGGCAGATAATTACAAGTATATAACCGAGCACAAGGATGATATTATTCTTCTTCACGTCAAAGACGGTATTGACAGACATCCTATGGCTCTCGGCGAGGGTGACAACGACCTTCTCAGCGTATTCAAGGCTGCCGAGGATGCCGGCATTGAGTGGCTCATTCTTGAAAATGACGCACCCAAACCGAACGGAATTGACGATATCACAAGAAGCATGGCATATTTCAAAGCAAATCTTTAATATAAGGAGCTAAAAATTATGAAATTAGGAGTTTTTACTTGCCTTTTACAAAATCTTCCTCTTGAGGAGGCACTTAAATATTTCAAATCTCTCGGAATTGAGATGATCGAGCTTGGCTGCGGCGGCTTCCCGGGAAACGCACACTGCGATCCCGAGGCACTTCTCAACGATGAAGAAAAGTTCAACGAGTTTGTTGCAACGATTAAAAAGTATGATATGGAAATCAGTGCGCTGAGCTGTCACGGCAATCCCGTTCATCCCGATAAGGAAAAGGCTGCCGCATTCGATAAGACGATTCGCGATACGATTCTTCTTGCCGAAAAGCTCGGACTTCATCAGATCAACACCTTCTCGGGTTGTCCCGGTGACTGCCCCGAATCGAAGCATCCGAACTGGGTGGTATGCCCGTGGCCGGATGATTTCAGCGAGGTTCTTAAATGGCAGTGGGAGGAGGTCCTTGTTCCATATTGGAAGGATCTTGTTGCGTTTGCAAAGGCTCACGGAGTTAACAAAATCGCTCTTGAACTTCACCCCGGCTTCTGCGTTTACAACACCGAGAGTCTTCTCAAGCTTCGTGAGGCTGTAGGCCCTGAGATAGGAGCAAACTTTGACCCGAGCCACCTCATATGGCAGGGCATGGATCCCGTCGCATGTATCCGTAAGCTCGGCGATGCAATTTTCCATTTCCATGCAAAAGATACGAAGATCGACAAGTACAACACAATGGTCAACGGCGTGCTTGATACAAAGCCGTATTCGGACGAAATCAACCGTTCGTGGATTTTCCGCAGCGTAGGATACGGTAACGACGAGCTTTATTGGAAGGATATTATATCAAATCTTCGTCTTGTCGGCTATGACTATGCAATCAGCATTGAGCACGAGGACAGCCTTATGAGTCAGAACGAGGGCTTGACGAAGGCGGTTCAGACGCTTAAAAATGCACTTATCACAGAATCCACAACGGATATGTGGTGGGCATAACCGTTGTTGGAGTGGGTCAAATAAACAAATTCTCGCCACCGCAAGCGGATTTCCTCCTCTTGTTTCAAGGGGAGGTTTGGCAATTTTGCAAAGACTTTTTAAATATTAGGAGCAAAACAAAATGGTAAACGGAAAAATCGGCGGCGCAGTCATCGGCTGCGGCGGAATGGGCAGTTGGCACGCCGAAAAGATGTCAAAATATATGAATGACCGTATGGAGCTTGTCGGAATCTACGACATTAACCCGGCAAAAAATAAGGAAGCCGAAGAAAAGGGCTGGCATGCTTTCTCCTCTCAGGAGGAGCTTCTTGACGATGACAGAATTGATTTTGTAGTTGTCGCAACCCCGAATGATTTCCACCATGATATTGTAATTGCCGCACTTGAAGCAGGCAAAAATGTCATGAGTGAAAAGCCCGTTACAATGTCGAGCGAATTGCTTGACGATATGATAAAGGCGAGCGAAAGAACAGGAAAATTTTTCACCGTTCATCAGAACAGAAGATATGATCCCGATTATCTCACCGTCAAGCGTCTTTATGACGAGAACACACTCGGCAGGATTTTCAGGATCGAATCCCGTGTAAGCGGCTCGAGAGGAATTCCCGGAGACTGGCGTCAGAGAAAGTCTCAGGGCGGCGGAATGATTCTCGACTGGGGTATTCATATTCTTGATCAGGCACTGATGATGTTTGACGACAAGGAGCTTGACTCGGTTTACTGTCAGGTGACTCACATTACAAATGACGAGGTTGATGACGGATTTATCGCAACGCTCAACTACAAGGATGATTCGGATTATGTTATCTCGGTAGGCACGAATAACTTTATTGATTATCCCCGCTGGCATGTTCAGGGCATAAACGGCTCTGCAATCTGCGAATGGGATCTCAGCGGCAAGGTCGTTATGGTTTCCGATTGGGAGAACAAGGACGCCGTTCCCGTCAGAACCGGTGTAGGCCTTACAAAGACAATGGCACCGAGAACCGACGATTCAATAAAGACTTTCCCGCTTCCTTATGTTGAGGATAAGGGCTTCAGCGGCGAGCACACGCTCTACAACAATATCTGTGATGTTATCGAGGGCAAGGCTGAACCTATCGTAACCCATGCTCAGCAGAGGAGACTCATCAAGGTCGTTGAAGCAATGTTTGAGTCGGCAGAAAAGAACTGCGTTGTAAAATTCTGATTAAACTGATATAGAGAGCTGTTGCTTGGAACTCTGTGTCACCTGATACTTGTAAGGCTTTAGGTGATACAGAGTACTAAGGGCGACGGCTCTTAGTTTTTTCTGCTTAAACGGCTTCGTTGTATGTAATTAAAAAGAATATCCAAAAATTCAGACACACTCGGCATGAATTCAAGGTGATATCCTGCCATTTTTTCGAGGTCGCCGGGGTTCATGCGCCACGCACGCTGAACCACGGTTCGCAGATTTTTCTCTATCGCCGATGGGGTTGAACCTAAACGTTTTGCAACTTCCGTGTAAATTTCGCGGGTGATTGAATTCAGTCGGTTCTCATCCTCCAGGGCAAGCGTAAGAGCAAGAACCGTTGCTTTGTAGCCCTTATATGTAGTGCAAATACCGAGCCTTCTGAGAATTATTTGAATTTCCATATTTTTACCTCCGTTTTATTAAGTCGGCATCGCACAAGTTGCAATATGTACATAGGCTGTGCGGTGTTGCATTAAATTATATTTTTATTTGATCATTTTTTCGAAATGTCGGCTTTTATATATCTTTTTTTACAAAAAAACCTTTAAATTGCCAAAAATCGACAAAAACACCGATTATATCGCATTCGGTTATCGGGGGTATAGCTTGCCGCCGAAAAATTACTGCGATTTAATCAGTGGTTACTATATTTTTGTGTAAAACAAGCCGATTGTCTTTCCTCTTGACAAACATTTCCTCTTTGATATACTTAATATATTCAAGGCATTTTATTTGCTATTGTCTTAATTTTCGGAGGACGTATTTATGGAAAGAAAAAAATTTAAAAGTATTATTGCTGCGGTCACGGCAATACTCATTTTTATTGTTCCGATGCTTTCTGTTGTCGTATCAGCGAAGAATGACACGGTACCGCGCATCTGGATTCACGGATTCATGAATTCAAAGGTTTATGAGGATGTTTCCGATCCGAACTCGCCACTTGCATGGCCGCCTACGCAGGAGGAAATCACAACAGCAGTTGAAGAAAGCGTGCCTGCCTTTGCCAAGCTGGCTGTAACAAAGGATTGGGACACCTTCGGCAAAGAGATGGGTGAAATAACGGGCAAGCTTTTTTCGAGGGCAATGAACAACCCTGACGGAACGGTCAGGGAGGGCTCCGGAATTCGCTTTGAATACCCTGCAAAGAGCAAGGTCAAGGCCGACAAGGATATTTATTTTAAGTATGACTGGCGAGAAGATCCGATCAAGATTGCGTCAGAGCTCAACGATTTTATAAACTATGTGCTTGATGCGTCGGGATGCGATCAGGTTGCTCTAACATGCCACAGTTTCGGCGGAGTTGTTGCGACAACATATTTTTCAATCTACGGCTGCGATAAGGTTAAGACGGTCGTGTTTAACTCAACGGCTATTTACGGCGAGACCTACACGGGAGAATTGATGACCGGCAGGCTGGCTTTCGGCGGCGACGCTTTGCAGAATTATCTTTTTTATGCTTTCCAGGGCAACGAGTATGAAAACCTTATCAATGCGGCAATTAAAGCGGTTCACGATACGGGTCTGATGGATATTCTCACAAAAGGGCTGAACGGATTAAGCGCAAAGATCGGAAAAGAGGTTTGTTCTCAGTCGATCGTTCCGCTTTTCGGAGGCTGGCTTGCCGTTTGGGCGATGGTTCCCGATGAATATCTCGACGATGCGATTGACTTTGTTTTTAACACGATTTACGGCAACTCGGAAACCGATTATTCCGTATTGAGAGCGAAAATTGAAAATTATAACAGCCTTGTCCGCGGTAAAAAGACCGAGACGCTGAAAGAGGTCAACGAGAGGTGTAATGTTTATGTAATTACCCGTTACGGCTACTCGTCACTTCCGATGACTCCGTCTGCAAGCAATCTCGGCGACGGAATTATTGACGTTAAATATGCTTCGTTCGGCGCAACGGCAAGCGAATACGGCAAGACTCTTGAAAATGTTGCGTCGGATGCAAAATTCATTTCACCCGACGAAACCGTTGACGCTTCGACCTGCCTTTTCCCCGAGCAGACATGGTTCGTCAAAAACATGAAGCATGGCAGCGATGAAGAGTCTTTGAACAATATGATGCGCAGATTTATGAGATATGACGGTCAGGCAACCGTTGAAACCTTTGAGGAATATCCGAGATTTACGGTCTTCGACGGCGAGAGAATTTTGCCTGAAATGCCTACCCAAAAGCAACCGACATTATTCGACAAAATTCGACTTATAATAAATGATATCATAAAGCTCGTAAAAACGATAATAAATAAGATTAAATGAATAAAAAATAGTTATAAAAACACACAAACCCCACGGCAGATTTTTCCGCCGTGGGGTTATTTGTGCTTCTTTTTGTCACATCATTGAATCCATGAAGGATTCAGCAGATTTAATAGCCTTCTTTGCCATCTTCTTGTAGTTCGCCTTTTTGCTGTTCATCATCGACGAACCGATGATTGTCATTGCACCGCCGACAAGCATACCGACGCCTATTCCTTTTGCGATTGAAGAACCTGAATTTTTCATAATCTGACCTCCGTTTTATTGTTGAATAACCGCTGAATAAATCAGTGCTTCGACATTATTTTGTCTCCTTATGAATTGATTATTCCGAAGTATTATGTTATAATCTTGGAAAGAAATTCTTTCGGAGCTGATTCTTTTGAAAATGAAAAAGCAAAATAGAGCTGTGCTCATAAATGATATGTCCTGTCTCGGCAGATGCTCGCTCACTGCGGCAATGCCGATTATTTCCGCCTGCGGAATAGAAAGTGTTCCGCTGCCGACGGGAATTTTTTCCGCACATACGGAATTTGAAGGATTTGTTAAAGAAGATTTGACCGATGACATCGGCAAGATCTCAAATCATTGGAAAAGCTTGGGTGAAAGATTTGACTGCATCTACAGCGGCTATCTTGCAAGCTGCAAGCAGGCGGAAAGCGTAAAAAGATTTTTGCTTGATTTTAAAAAAAGCGACACCCTGTATATTGCCGACCCTGTTATGGGTGACAACGGTGTTTTTTATAAGGGGATTGATGACTCGTTTATTTCCGAAATGCGTTTTCTTTGCTCGTTGGCAGATATTATTGTTCCCAATGTAACAGAAGCGTGCATGCTTACAGGTATGGAGATAACTGAGAATTACGATGTGAGTTTTATCAAAGAGCTGCTTATCTCCCTTCGAAATCTTACTGCCGCAAGAATAGTTGTAACGGGGGTTGACTTCGATGACGGACAAATCGGATGTGCCGTTTATGACAGTCTTATGGGAAGAGCAAATATGTTCTTTACTCCGAAATCCGAAGGACGTTTCCCGGGCACAGGTGATGTTTTCGCTTCGGCATTGACGGCGGCAGTTATGAACGGAAAAGACTTTTTCGACGCTGTTCAAATTGCAATGGGTTTCACCTGCAAATGTGTTGAAACCACGCTTGAAACAGATACGGACAGAAAATACGGTCTTTGCTTTGAATCCGAGATTAAGAATTTAATAAAATCCGTTGAATAATTTATATGTTAGAAGGAATTGAAAATGGCAGTTTTAAATATTGTTCTCGTTGAACCCGAAATTCCGCAGAACACCGGCAATATTGCACGCACCTGTGCCGCAACAGGAACAAGGCTTCATATAATTGAGCCGATGGGATTCACACCCGACGACAAAAAACTGAAAAGAGCAGGGCTTGATTACTGGCACCTGCTCGATATAACTTATTATAAAAATCTGGACGATTTCTTTGATAAAAACCCGAACGGAGAATATAGATTTTTTACGACGAAGGCACAGAACCGCTATGTTGATGTTGAATACAGCGACAATGTTTATCTTTTTTTCGGCAAAGAGACAAAAGGCTTGCCTGAGGAGCTTCTTTTCAAACACCCGAATGAATGTGTGCGAATTCCGATGATAAACGACTCTGCGGCAAGAAGCCTGAACCTTTCAAATTCGGTTGCAATTGCCGTCTATGAGGTTCTCAGACAATGGAATTATCCCAAGCTGCTCAGTGCGGGAAAGCTGACAAAATTTGACTGGAAAGATGCTGAATAAAAAAGACCGACACACTTCAATAAATGTGCCGGTCATGTTTTTGAAAATTATTTTGTTGTGCTTCCGAAGCCGCCGTTACGGATTCCTGTTGCATTATCGTCAACCGTTATTCCGTATTCTACGAAAATGCCTTGTGCAAAGCCTGTACCTTTTTTGACTTCAACGGTTTTATTCTCGTTGGAGTCATTTGTTATTTTGATAAAGATATGACCCTCGTTATCGGAATAAAAATAGTCGCTGTCAATTATGCCGACGGTGTTGTTGAGCTGTAAACGAAACTTGAATCCGAGACCGCTCCTCGGATAAATTTTCAGAACCCATCCTTCGTCGATTTCGCATCGGATACCTGTCGGAATTTTTATCGTCTTTGACGGAGCAAGTGAAAAATCAAACGGAGAGAAAATATCGTAGCCTGCCGAGCCTGCCGTAGCACGAACAGGGAGCTTGATATCCTCATACATTTCTTTTATCTCGCTTTCAGCGAAATCTTCCTTGCAGCTTTCAAAAAACTGCTCATAGCTTACTTTGTAAAATTTTGCGATTCTTTTCATGGTTACCTCTTTATATCAGCTTTTCAACGTTGCTTTTTCCTGTTGCAAGATTAAACTCAAGTGTCTTTTTCTTTTCTCCATCGGTGTAGCAAATTTGAATTTCGTTTTCACTTATAAAGCCTGCCGATGTGATGAGGCACTCATTCTTTTTGAAGAACTTTTTCAAAAGCTCAATATCTTCGTCACTGTAATCGCCGGCATTGTCCGAGACGAAAAGCACATCGCCGCAGAGATTGTTGATCTTGGCAAGAAGAAGCTTTTGCTCCTTTGTAAACGTGAGGTTCTTTTCCCTCAGGAAGAAAACGTCGGGATCGTTGCAGAATACTCTGCCGTTGAGATGACGTCGGAATACGGAGTTCGTAATTGCATTTTGAGCCGAGGGAAGCTCAAGATTGATTCCCATTTTGTTATAATATTTAGGTAAATATTTGAGGTCGACGTCGCAGCTTATTCTGCAAGCATCTACAACGCCGAAGGACGGACCGAGCGGAACGCCGCAACCGAGAATCAACTTCTCCTCACCGACGCATTCGCGCAGGAAGTCCATTGCTTCGCACATGATTTGACCTCTTGACTTTCCGTTTCTCGGCTGCATTGCTTCTGAATAGAGAAAATCAAGCTTAACCATGTCGAAGCCCCAGTCGTTGAGAATGACATTGAAGAAATTGCGAATATACTCCCTGACTTCTCCGTTGTAAATGTCAAGCGTATATGCGCCGCCCCAGCCTACGCAGCCGAGCAGAGGCTTGCCCGTGGCGTTGTCCTTAATCAGCCAATCGGGGTGATCCTTAGCGATAACGGAACTTCTCTGCGCCGAGAACGGAGCAATCCATATGCCCGCAAGATAGCCCTTTGCGTGAATTGCATCGGCAATCGGCTTCATGCCGTTCGGGAATTTTCTGTAATCGGGAACAAGCCAGTCACCGACCTTGCTTTCATAGCCGTCATCAACTTGGAATATTGAAACGCTGTTCTTTGCACGGTCGAGGCCGTCAAGATCACGCAGAATGATTTCTTCGTTTATTTTTTGAAAATAGTTGTACCAGGAGGTGTAGCCCGAAAGGTGATCGACCTTTGGCTTTCTAAGATTCATTGAACCGAAATATTTGTCAAAAACCTCGTTGTATCCGCCGTTGAAGCAGGTAATGTCAAGGAGAATGATTTCATCGTCGGTTTCCAGTCCGTCAACGTCCTTGGCAATTGTAAATCGGTTGGTTTCATAGCTTACAGAGAAAACCGTGTAACCGTATCTCTCGTCGCACGAGCCGAAAAGCTCAACCCTGTCTCCGACTCGGAAATAGGTATATGTATAGGAATGAAAAACGCCTTTTTTACCGTACTGTGCAAAGCTGTAGTCGCCTGAAATTTCCGAAAGCGCCTTTGTTTTTTCGGTAAGCCCGGCAAGCTTTGAAATGCCCTCGAGCGTATCGTCCCTGCCGAACTCTCTCGACGTTGTCCATGACTGATAACCGTTGGCAAAGAAAAGCTCGTTTTCGTCAAACTTCTTAATAGCCGAAATACTGAATTCGATCAGCTTCATTTTAACATTCGGAGCAAGCGTGCACTGTATTCCGTCGTCATTGATTGAAAGCTCCAAACTGTAGTTGTCACATTTTAATTTACTGTTTTCGTAAATTCGTCCGTTATATTCGTATTTAATAAAAGGTTCAAATCTGTACATTTCACAACCTCCTAAGCATTAAGGCGATACTGCATACCTCAGTTGCTCGGTATCGTATTAAAATAATAACACATTTTGCATGGCAATACAATATTTATTTGTTGCGGCGGAAATAAATCATAAACAGGTTGAAATTTTTGAAGTTTTACTTTATAATATAATGCAGTATGAAATGAAGGAAGTAATATTATGAAGTTAGGTATAGTAGGCTTGCCGAATGTCGGCAAAAGTACACTTTTTAATGCAATAACAAACGCAGGTGCACAGTCCGCAAACTATCCGTTTTGCACGATTGAACCGAATGTCGGTGTGGTTGCCGTTCCCGACAGCAGAATAGACGCACTGGCAAAAATGTACAACCCGGTGAAGATTACTCCCGCCGTCATCGAATTCGTTGACATCGCAGGTCTTGTTAAGGGAGCGTCAAAGGGAGAGGGACTCGGCAACAAGTTTCTTTCGCATATTCGTGAGACGGACGCTATAATACATGTTGTTCGCTGCTTTGAGAACGATGATATTATTCATGTCGAGGGCAGTGTTGACCCGGCAAGAGACATCGAGACGATAAATTTTGAGCTTATTTTCTCAGATATTGAGATGGTTGACCGCCGCCTTGACAGAACAATGAAAGCGATGAAGGGCGATAAGAGTCTTGCAAAAGAAGTTGATTTTTTGAAAAATCTCAAGGCTCACCTTGAAAGCGGAAAATGTGCGAGAAGCTATGATTGCGATGATGACGAAAAAGCGGTTCTCAATGACATGGCTCTGCTTACGTCGAAGCCCGTTATTTACGCATGCAACATGAGCGAGGATGACTTTGCAAACAATATCGAGGAAAACGAAAGATACCGTGCGGTCTGCAAAATCGCAGAGGATGAGGGTTCGCAGACTCTCCCGATTTGCGCCGAAATGGAAGCTGAAATTGCAAGCCTCAGCAAGGAAGAAAAGGAAATGTTCCTTGCCGACCTCGGCATTAAACAGGGAGGCCTCGACCTCCTCATTCAGCGCAGCTATGATTTGCTCGGACTCATTTCGTACCTGACGGCAGGTCAGCCCGAGGTTCGCGCATGGACGATTAAGAAGGGCACAAAGGCTCCGCAGGCGGCAGGAAAGATACATTCCGATTTTGAAAAAGGCTTCATCAGAGCCGAGGTGATCAGCTTTGATAACCTTATGGAATGCGGCTCGCTTGCCGTTGCAAGAGAAAAAGGACTTATCCGCTCCGAGGGTAAGGAGTACGTTATGAAGGACGGAGACATCGTTCACTTCCTCTTTAACGTTTAATTGAATATTCACGGCAGCCGCAGAAATGCGGCTGTTTTTTCATATATAAAATCAACCTCCCGAAATCAATCGGGAGGCTGTGTGTATAATATTGAGTTTATGATTTCATGTTAATGCCCTTACTCTCAAGCTTTGCGATAAGGTCATTGACTATTGCCATGACCTCGTCCTTAACAAGAGTTCTGTCGGGATGCGAGAACACAAGCCTTATCGTGATAGACTTGCCGCTTGCGTCCTGGTAAGTGTCAACAACCGATGTCTTTTTGATAAGCTCGGAATTGATAAGCTCAATTGCTTCTTTAATCGGCTTGAATGTATCGGCAACGAATGTTACGTCAACCTCAATTGACGGATACTTTGATGCTTCAGTATATTTAATGCCTGCATTTTCAATAGCAACAAGATCCTTTACGTCCATTTCAAGGAAGATAACGCTTGCTTTCCTGTCAATGTTTCTGAGAACTTCGGGGTGAACAACACCTATAACGCCAAGCTCCTTGCCGTCGCAAAGGATTGCATTATAGTTTTTGGGGTGGATATAGTTGAGCTCGGTGCTCTTGGCTTTAAACGAAAGAGGCTTGTGCTTGATATCGTCAACTGCAACAGAAATCATGTTGATAAGCTTGAAATAAAGCTCCTCGGTTGTTTCTGTTTTGCTGTATAGCGTGACAGCAAGCTTCTTATGCTCACGGCAGAAATTATTCTCGTCAACGCCGTCAACAATGCGTCCTATTTCAAAGATACCGAACGAAGGAGCATATGAAGAATTAGACTTAACCTGGCAAAGCTGAGTCGGGATAATCGACCTTCTGATTGTTTCGATGTTCGGATTGGTAGCGTTGGCAAGCTTGATGTTCGGCTCTGTCGAAATGCCGAGCTTTTTATACTCGTCGGTGTATTCCCAGATATATGAATGAACCTCATGAAGTCCGAATTCCTTTACAAGAATGTCCTTAATCTTGTCCTCAATACTCTTCTCGGCAAACGGACGAACAGGGTAGAGGGGAGCGGTTGCCGTGTGAATGTCAAAGTTGTCGTAGCCGTAAATTCTTGTGATTTCCTCGATGATATCGGCTTTGAGCGTAACGTCCTTTGTTGCTCTCCAGCTCGGAACGTCAACGGTGAAGTCGTCTCCGTCAAGCTTAACCTTGAATCCGAGTGCGGTAAGGGTTTTAACGATCGTGTCGTTGTCAATCTCAATACCTGTGTATCGGTCAACGAATTTCTTGTCAAAATTGAGTTCAACGTTGTCAAACTTATGAGCGTACTCGTCCGTAAGACTTGATGTTACCTTTACTCCCGAGTCGTAGTCGCTGAGAAGCTTAACAAAACGAGCAATTGCGGTAACGGTCATCTCGGGGTCAAGACTCTTTTCATAACGCATGGAAGCATCTGTTCTGTGAGCAAGACGAGCCGAAGATTTTCTGACCGAAACAGCATCAAATGTTGCCGATTCAAGTGTGAGTGAATGTGTATCTTCAACGATTTCCGAATCAAGTCCGCCCATGATACCTGCGATGGCAACGGGTGTGTTGTCGTTGCAGATCATAAGAGTGTTTTCATCAATGTGTCTCTCGACGCCGTCAAGGGTCTGAAATTCGAATGGAGTGTCAAATCTCTTGATTCTGATTTTTTCAACCTTTCTTGAGTCGAAAGCGTGCATCGGCTGGCCCATTTCAAGCATGAGATAGTTAGTCAGGTCGGCGAGGAAGTTAATGGCTCTCATTCCGCAGTAATAGAGACGGATCCTCATGTCAGCCGGGCTGACGTTTCTTGTAATATTCTCAAACTGAAGGCATGAATATCTGTAGCAGAGGGGATCCTCAATCTTCATATCCACCTTCGGGAGATCCTTGTATCGGCTGAGGTCAACCGTATCAAGCGGCTTAAGCGGTCTGCCTGCGAGTGCGGCAAATTCTCTTGCAATTCCGTAATGACCCCAAAGGTCGGGACGGTTTGTCAGCGACTTGTTATCAACCTCAAAGATGATATCCTCAATTGCAAAAACATCCTTAATATCCGTGCCGTTGGCAAGGCTCTCGTCAAGGTCCATAATGCCGGAATTGTCGTCGCTCATGCCGATTTCCTTTTCGGAGCAGCACATTCCGTACGACATATGTCCTGCGAGCGGTCTCGGTGCAATTTCTATCTCGCCGAGCTTTGCACCGACCTTTGCAAATGCGGTTTTCATACCTACTCTTACGTTCGGTGCACCGCAAACAACATCTGTAAGCTGTCCGTCGCCTGCATCAACCTTGAGAAGATGAAGCTTCTTTGATTCGGGGTGCTCTTCGACTGATTTAATCTCGGCAACAACGATTCCGCTGATGTCGCTGCCCTTATAGAATATTTCGTTTTCAACCTCGGCGGTGGACAGGGAGAACTGATGAATAAGCTCATTGATGTCAAGACCCGAAAGGTCAACGAAATCTTTAATCCAGTTAATTGAAATAAACATTGCTTTGCCTCCTTATTCGTCGTCCGTGAATTGCTCAAGATTAACAAGAGCGCCGCTGTTGAGGTCACGGATATCCTTGATGCCGTACTTCATCATTGCAAGTCTGGTAAGACCGAGACCGAATGCAAAGCCTGTGTACTCGTCGGGATCAATGCCGCCCTCTCTGAGTACGTTCGGGTGAATCATTCCGCATGGGCAAAGCTCAAGCCAACCGCTGTGCTTGCAGGACGGGCAGCCCTCACCGCCGCAGATGAGGCAGTTGATGTCAAGCTCAAATCCGGGTTCAACGAACGGGAAGAAGCCCGGACGCAGACGAACTTTAATATCTCTTTGGAAAACCTCGGAAAGCATGGTTTTCATGAAGAAAATAAGGTTGGATATTGAAATATCCTTGCCGACCATAACGCCTTCCATCTGGAAAAATGTGTTTTCGTGGCAGGCGTCGGTGCTTTCGTTACGGAAGCATCTGCCCGGGAAAACAGCCTTGATCGGTTTGCCCTCGTTGATGAGCTGATCCTTGTATTTTTTATAGATAGCGTTCTGAGCCGCAGAGGTCTGCGACTTGAGAAGCTGACCGTTTGTCAGATAATATGTATCCTGCATATCACGGGCGGGGTGGAATTTCGGAATGTTGAGCGACTCAAAGCACTCGTAGTCCGTTACGACCTCGCTGTAATCCTCGACGGTGAAGCCCATTGACTTGAACACGTTTTCGCACTGGCGCTGAACCAGCGTGATCGGGTGATATGAACCTCTTGTGAGATTCGTCGGAACAGAAACGTCAAATTCGGGGGTCATTTCAAGCTCTCTTTTAACTGCAAGCTTATGAAGCTCCTCACCCTTTTTGCTTATCGCTTCGGCAACGCTCTGCTTAAAGGTGTTGACCGCCTGACCCATTTTCTTTTTCTCGTCGGGTGAAAGCTTACCCATGCCCTTGAGAAGTGTTGTTACAAAACCGCTTTTTCCGAGGAAATTGACTCGAAGCGTTTCCAGCTCGGAAGCGTCCTTGACCTGCAAAATAGAGTCTTCAAACTTTTTTCTGAGCAATTCAATTTGTTCTGCCATTCTATAACCTCCTGATAAAAATAAAACCCATCCTATAACAAGATCGAAACCCTGTTATGGGACGGGATAAACCGTGGTACCACCCATATTCGGAGCCGTGGCTCCGCACTCCTTAGCCGTCATGATGCGGACGGAAACGCCCTGCTTAATCAAAGCTTTCGCAGGTCACTCCGATGCTGAAATTCGTTTCTGTCCGCAAGGCGGCGCTTTCAGCCGATGACAACCGCTCTCTTTGCTTACCTTTACAAAAACTACTTACACATCTTCAACGTGTATCGCTACAAAGTATCTTAACATCTTAATTCATTTTTGTCAAGTGATAATATGCGGCAAATTATGCTTTATTTATTTTACGAACGGGGCGGACATATTTCCAAAAGCGCTTGCAGTCGTGATAGAAATAAAATACTCTGCCCGCTTCTTTGTCAAGCTCATAACCCGATGCAGCGTAGGCAAAATTCTTCATCGCCTGCTCGATTTTCTGCTCAACGGCAGCGTTCTCGGTCGCAAAATCAAACGGACCGTGTTCAAAAACAAGATATTCACCCTCGGGTACGTCCATGATCATCATTTGCGGCGGAATTTCACCGGTATAGCCGGCAGGCAGCCTTACACCGTAAGCCTCGGCAAGCGGAATTCCCCAACTGCAAATTCTGCCCTCTGGCTCGTTGATAAATGCCATGACCTGACCGTTGAAGCTGTCGTTATCTTCTCCGCCGACGTAATCAAGCTTGCCCTTTATGCTGTCAAGGAGACCGCAGATGGTTTCGCAGTCCTGACCGGGGATTTTTTTCTGCTTCTGCCAAAAATCCCAATAGCCGATGCTTTCATAGTTTCTTATGTGCAAAAATTTGTGTGCGGGAATAGTTATAAAATATGTTTTTATTTCATGATTTGTCTCTTTCATACCAAATCCTCCGATATCCATAAGATAGCAGTCAAAGGGTCTCAGAATTGTACGAAGAACAACGGGTACGGGATTTTTTCGGTACTCACTGGGGTTTATTCCGTAGGCGTCACGGAAGGCTCTTGTGAATGCTTCATGTGACGAAAAGCCGTAATCGAGAGCGATATCGAGAATTCCGCGGTCGGTATCTCTCAGCTCCCTGAGTGCAAAGGCAAGCCGCCTGTATCGCATATAATCACGAAGCGACATTCCGGAAATTTCGCTGAACTTTCTCGAAACATAAAATTCCGAGTAGCCGAGATTTTTAGCCAGCCGGCCGAGAGCCAAAGACTCTCCGTCGTGATTTTTAATGCAGGCGTCTATTTCGTCAATGATATTCTGAATGTTCCTGTACCAATCGTACATCGCACTTATTCCCCCTAAGCAACCGTTGATTAAATCTGCGGTTACCTGATATGTCTATTATATCGGAATTTACAAGTATGTGCTTGATTTAAGTTGCTGTAATAAATATGTTGGCTTTTCTGTGTGATTTTAAAAACTATCAGTTTAAAAACGTTAAGTGTTATATCTCCTTCTGTTCGAGGATCATTCGTTCAAGCTCTTTTGAAGCCATGCTGAGCGACTGGTCCTTTCTTTTTATGAGTACAACGTTTCGCTCGGGGATTTTTTCCTTCAGGTCGATTATGCAAGCGCTGCTTTTCTCCTGCAAAAATTCCTCGGGAACAAAGCCGATTCCGAGATCAGCTTCGACCATGGGCAGGATTTGATCTGCGGTGAAGGCTTCAATGTCCGGTTGAAACGGCAGTCCGTGAGCTGTGAAAAGCTTGGAATAAAATTCAAAGGATTTTGTATTCGTACCGAGTGAGATAAGAGGATAATCAATAAGCTCGGAAAGAGAGACTTTTCTGCCGATAAGAGATGAAAATGACTTTGAGCATACGGCAACCTCATTGACGGGCTTGACGGTTGTTTCCGAAAGAGATGCCGAACGAACAGTCGGAGTTGTGACAACGGCAATATCGGCAGTTCCCTCTCTCAGCGCCGCAACGGCTTGCGGAGTTGAATGGTTACTGATTTTAATATGTATACCGGGGTAAAGCATACGGTATTTTTTCAGAACGGGCAGAAGCAGGCAGTGCAGTGCGACCTCACTGGCGGCTACATAGACCGTGCCCGTTTGCATATTTCTACTTTCGGTCAGTTCGGCTTCACCGGCTTCAATGTGCTCAAAAGCAATACGGATATGGCTGTAAAGCCGCTCCCCCTCGGGAGTCAGCTTCATTCCGCTGTGACTTCTGAGAAACAGCGGACACCCAAGCTCACTCTCAAGGTTCTTTATTGAACGTGTGAGATTCGGCTGATTATTTAATAAAAGCTTTGCCGCTTGAGTGATATTTCCGTATTTAGCAACATAATAAAAAATTCTGTAATAGTCATAGCTGATATACATAAGCGCATCTCCATGTTAAATTGATATAACTAACATATTAAATATAGATTTTTAGTATGGTTACCATTGCATTATAATATAGTTGTTTTTGGAAGTCAAGATTAACTATTAAACCGAAGGTCGTGTGATAGATGAAAATCTATAACAAGCATTTCCACGGTCAGATGTCCGACCATTTCCGCACGGCGCTGTTTATCATTCTTTCGGGCGGATTTCAGGACGCATATACATATATATCGCGCGGCGGCGTGTTTGCCAATGCACAGACAGGTAACATTGTGCTGATGAGCTCGGCGATGTTTGACGGCGATGCAAGCAAAATTTTCAAATACCTTATTCCTGTTGTTTCGTTTATACTTGGTATAGCTACCGCCGAGGTTGTGCACATGCACTTCAAGCATTACGAAAAAATACATTGGCGGCAGATGATACTCTTCTCGGAGATTATTCTGCTGTTTGTCGTCGGATTTCTTCCGCATCGGGTCGATTATCTTGCAAATGCACTTGTTTCATATGTGTGCGCCCTGCAGGTTCAAACATTCCATAAGATAAGAGGTCACGCTTACGCAAGCACAATGTGTATCGGAAACATGAGAAGCGGAACGGAGGCGCTGTGCGTATATTATCATACGCATGATAAAGAGGTGCTCAAAAAAGCACTGACGTATTTCTCGGTCATTTTGGTCTTTGCCGTCGGTGCGGGAATCGGAAGCTTTATAACAAAGATTGCAGGAGACAAATCAATCTGGATTTGCTGTGTCCTGTTATCAATAAGCTTCGGTATGATGTTTGTACCGGAAAAAGAATAAAAGGAGTTTTTGAAAATTGGCAAAATTCCCGTCTGCGTTGCATATGAATATGGCGGAAGGTTAATTGACAGCTTCCCGTCAGGCAAGGTTTTGAATAAGGCAGTGCCTGTTTATAAATATCTTGACGGTTGGAAAGAGGATATCTCAAAGTGTCGTTCATATTCGGAGCTTCCGGAGAACGCACGCAAATATATTGAATACATTGAAAAGAATGTTGGTTGTAAAATTAAGTATATTTCCGTCGGTGCAGAAAGAGACGCTTTGATTGAAAAATAAACCTTCAATATTACCTAAAGCAAAGGACAGAGACTTCGGTCTCTGTCCTTTGCCGTGAGGACGCATAATGAGTTTATTATATATTGACATTTATGTTATAATCTTTCCAAAGGTGGTAATGCGATGAACAAGATTGAACTTCGAGAAAAGTGCAGAGAGATAATTAACGGCACACCTCCCGAAAGATTTGTTGAATGGGGCGAGAAGATTTCTGCTTTTGTCCTTGCTTCAAACGAATGGAAAAATGCCGAAACGGTGTTCGTCTTTGCTTCAATGGGGAACGAACCCGACACAATGCTTCTTCTTCTCAATGCAATGAAGGAGGGCAAGCGGCTTTGCGTTCCGAGAATAACGGGTGACGGCACAATGGAAGCCGTTGAAATAAAAAATTTTTCCGCACTTAAAACCGGAAAGTTCGGAATTCCCGAACCGGTCGATGGCTGTAATGCTGTTGAAAAAAGCGAGATCAATTTGATCTTGCTTCCATGCTTTGCTGCCGATGAGAGCGGAAACAGACTCGGAAAGGGCGGCGGATTTTACGACAGGTTTTGCGAAGGAACCGATTGCGGGAAAATTATAATTTGTCCCGAATTGCTTTTGATGAAACAAGGAGTAATTCCGACAGAAGAGCATGATGTTGCCGCAGATAATGTTGCAACAGAGAAAAAATTTATCAGAGTGAGGCGATAAATATGGATTTCAAAAAGAGTTTTAACAGAGCCGTAACGAATGTTGTTCAGTTCTTTGCAAACGGACTTTCACAGAGCGCGACCGACAGGGATGCAGAAGAAAAGGAAGTAACTCCGGGTATGCCGGAGATTCTGAGACGCGCGGCGGCAGAGGGAGCTGTTCTGATTGAAAACAATGGAGTCCTTCCGCTGAAAGAGGGCACAAAGGTTGCGCTTTTCGGTATAACGGGATATGAAAGTCATTATGTCGGATACGGCTCGGGCGGAGATGTAAACAAGCCGTATGCTGTCAGCTTTGCAGACGGAATCGAAAACTGCGACAGGCTTGAAATTGACAAAGTACTTGAAAGCACATACAAAAACTGGGACAAGCAAAACCCGATAAATCACGGCTTTTGGGGGCACTGGCCGTTTTATTTCCCGGAGATGCCGCTTGATAAACAAACGGTCAGGGAATCTAAATCCCGAAATGATGTTGCTGTGGCGGTTATCGGCCGTTCGGCAGGTGAGGACAGGGATTGTAACCTTGAAAAAGGCAGCTATTACCTTGCTGATGACGAGATTGCAATGCTCGATATGATAGCCGCAGAGTTTGATAATATTGTTATTCTGCTCAATATCGGGGGAATTACGGACATGACATGGGTCGAAAAATACAGGGATAAAATCGGCGCGATTCTGATTGTGTGGCAGGGCGGCATGGAGTGCGGCAATGCTGCGGCAGACCTGCTATGCGGCAACGTTTCTCCGAGCGGGCGTCTCACGGATACAATTGCAAAGTGCTATGAGGATTATCCGTCCTCGTCAAGCTTCGGCGGCAAGGACTTTAACGAATATAAAGAGGATATCTATGTCGGCTACAGATATTTCGAGACCTTTGCCAAGGACAAGGTTCTTTATCCGTTCGGCTACGGATTGAGCTATACCGATTTTGAAATATCGTCGAATATGTCAGAAGAAACGGACAGGGGATTCAGATTTGCTGTCAGCGTAAAAAACATCGGTCACTCGGTCGGCAAAGAGGCCGTTCAGCTTTACCTGCGTAAGCCGTGCGGCAGGCTCGGCAATCCCGAGAGAATTCTTGTCGCTTTTAAAAAGACGGGCGAGCTTGTGCCGAACGAAGAAACAAGAATTGATTTGTTCGTCGAAAAATCTCAGCTTTCGTCATACGATGAGGACATTAGTGCCTACGTTATCGAGAGAGGAAAATATGAATTTTTCCTTGGAAAGAATGTCCGAGACAATGATTTGATTTACAGCTTTGAACAGACAGATGAAGAAATAATCAGTCAGCTCGCTCAGGCGTCCGCTCCGATTGAGAAGCTTGAAGTTATGAAAGCCTGCGAGGAAAGCGGCAAACGGGTTATAAAGCAAAGAACTGTAAGAACAAGAGAATATGACCTCGGCAAACGGATACTTGAAAACCTGCCGAAAGCAATTCCGCAGACGGGCGATAAGGGCTTGAAGCTCAGCGACGTTAAGAACGGTGAATGCACCATGGAGCAGTTCGTCGCTCAGTTGAGCAACAAGGAGCTTGAAGCGATATCGAGAGGCGATTATGTGATGAACAGTCCGCTCGGCGCAAAGGGCAATGCCGGAGTTTTCGGAGGAGTTCTTCATTCATTGAGAGCAAAGGGCGTTGAGCCGATAACGACGACGGACGGCCCTTCCGGCATCCGACTTTCCGCAAGCTGTTCGCTTATGCCTGTCGGAACGCTTTTTGCCTGCTCGTTCAACCCCGAGCTTGTAGAGGAGGTTTATTCGGCAATTGCGGCAGAAATGAAAGCAAAAGGCTCCGATGTTTTGCTTGCACCGGGAATGAATGTTCACAGGAATCCCCTTTGCGGCAGAAATTTTGAATACTACAGTGAGGACCCGTATTTGGCAGGCAAGACCGCAGCGGCAGCAGTCAGGGGAATACAGTCCCGCGGAGCATCGGCTTGTCCGAAGCATTTTGCCTGCAACAGTCAGGAAAAACGCCGCAATATGAATGATTCACGTCTTTCCGAGCGAGCACTTAGAGAGATTTATCTCAAGGGCTTTGAAATCTGCGTTAAGGAGTCCGAGCCGAAAAATATCATGACCTCGTATAACCGAATAAACTCGGTTTACGGTCATTATAATTACGAACTTTGCACGACGATTCTTCGAGATGAATGGGGCTACAAGGGCAACGTTATCACTGATTGGTGGATGAAAAGCGAGAGAAGTCCCGAGTTCCCGTCAATCAGGGATCAGGCATACCGTGTACGGGCGCAGGTAGATGTGCTTATGCCCGGCGGAGGAAGGTCAAAACGCCGCAGACCCGACGGAACACTGCTTGAATCGCTCGGCAAGCAGGGAGGAATAACTCTCGGCGAGCTTCAGCGGACGGCAATCAATGTCTTGAAAGCGGTTATCGACATAAAAATATAAATTTCACTTGTGCAATCATACAAATTTGTAAGGCAAAATCCCATTTAGGTTGATTTTGCCTTTATTATTTGATAAAATAAAAATGTTTATGAACTAAATATTCAGAGGAAGAGTTAACTATGAAAAAGATAATTTCATTATTGATGGCAACGGTTATTGCTATAGGCTGTCTGCCCATAACAACATTTGCGGCATATAATAACGGCGGAAAAGCATATTCCGAAAACACCGATGAGGTGTATTTCAGCTCCGGATATGCTCAGGTCGGTGTGCCGATAAGCGTAAAGGTCAAGGAATCCGACTCGGATATTCTCTATAAATGGTATATAAACGGCGACGAGATAAGCAACAGCGGCGACAGCTACACCCCGGTTGAGGACGATCTTGAGTCCATGCTGACCGCAGAGGCTTACGGCGCTGACGGCGAAAAAATCGGAGCGGCAAATATGCTCATAAGCAAGCTGCCCGTTATTTATATCGAAACGAAAAACAGGGAGCAGATAACTGTTAAGGGTAAGGTTTTGAAGGCTCATATGAAGATTCAGGGCAATTCTGAGTTTAACGATGCTTCGGTTCTTTATGACGGCGAAACGGATATAAAGGGCAGGGGTAATTCAACATGGCTTGCGAATAAAAAGCCTTACAAATTGAAGCTCGCTTCAAAATCAAATCTGCTCGGAATGGGAAAAAACAAGCATTGGGTTTTGCTGTCCAATCCTTATGACAAGACGCTTTTAAGAAATAAGCTGACGTATGACTTTGCGGAGGAAATGGGTCTTGATACTATGAGCTCGCAGTGGGTTGATGTGGTTTTCAACGGCAAGGTTGTCGGCAATTATCTTCTTTGTGAGCATGTTCGCATAGGCAGTACCCGCGTTGACATAACTAACTGGGACGACATTGCCGAAGACGTGGCAAAGGCCATTTACAAGGCAAATAAAAAATCCATGAGCAAGGATGAGCGTGACGAGCTTTCTTCGCTTATGGAGGATAATATGAACTGGGTGACCGACGGCTCGGTTACATATAAGGGAAAAACTTATAAAATTTCGGATTACTATGAGCTGCCGAGTGCAAACGGAGGCTATCTCCTTGAGTGCTTCGGTTCGGAAAAACCGCGATTTGTCTCAAAAGGCGGTTACGGAGTTTGCATAAGCAAGCCCGAGGGTATCGGAAAAGGTATGCTCAGTGAGATTCAAGCCTATTATTCTGCCTTTGAGGAAGCGACGCAGGCAGAGGACTTTTGCGCCGAATATAACGGAAAAAAGGTGAGATATTCCGAGCTCGCCGATGCAGAGTCTTTTGCAAAGGGCATTTTATTTAACGAAATTTTTCATAATCAGGATTTCCTGCGTGACAGCACATATATGTACAAGGATGTTGACGGAAAGCTTATTTTCGGTCCTGTTTGGGATATGGATATAAGTGCCGATAATTCATCTTATATATATCCACACAACTCTTGGGTTTGCTTTACCAGAGGGAATATTCTGAAGATGCTCAGAGATCCTGCGTTTTTAAAGTTAGTTTATGACGCATACAGGGAATATCGCTATACAATAATTGAAAAATTTGTTATGTCGAGCGGTTATATTGACACGGCACACGAAAAAATCTATGAATCGGGAATTGCCAACGACATGCTTTGGAATACATATGCGAGTTTTGAAGATGACACGGAAAATTTAAAGCTATGGCTTAGCCGCAGACTCGATTGGATAGACAGCCAAACGACGAGCTTTGAGACTTTTTACTCCTCTGTTAACGGCACAAAGCTCAATAATTCGGGCAGCACAATGCTTGAGCTGAACGGCTCACAGCTTGAAATAACGATGAACGATACTGGCATTACAGCGTGTAAGGTGCTTGTGAACGGTACGGAGGTTAAAACACTTTCATATAATGCACATACCTCGGTTAATCTCGGTACGCTTGCGGAAAACAGCGTTGTCAGCGTTATGAGCTATGACGTAAACGGTAATTTTCTCGGTATGTCAACCGTGACGAGCTATAACGAACCTGTCAGTCTGAAAATGACAAAGGCTCCGACCAAGAACGTGTATAATTCGGGAGATAAAATCGAGCTCAACGGACTTGAACTCAAGGCAGTTTATGCCGACGGGTTGGAAAAGACCGTTCAGCCCGAGTCGGCGCTTTCATATGTTGAAGATTGCATGGGAGCACAGGAGTCCGTGTACAATGAGATAACCGACAAAATCGGCAATACATATATATCACTCAGATATCGCGGACTGAAGGCCGATTATAAAATAAATAAAATTCCGAACGAGGACGCCGAAAAGGTTGCGAAGCTTATTGAAATGCTTCCCGTGAATAATTTTGAAGATAATCTCGAAAATGTTTTCAATGCGAAGCAGGAGTACGATGCGCTCAGCGACACGGCCAAGAAAAAGGTTACGAATTTTTCCAAGCTTGAAGCGGCAATGAAGAAAATCAATGAGCTTTCAAAGAACAGCGATACCCCGATCCTCGGCTGCTATATCGACCGTTATGCCCGTGTTGGGCAGAAGAATAAGGTTGTGGTTATTGCAAAAGATAAGCCGAACAAAATAAGATTTTTTATCGGCGGTAGCACGACTACAATTCCCGTTGCAAACCGTGATTATTGCATCTCCGAGAAGCAGATTGCCGGCTACAATGTTATGACGATAGTTTATTATCTCGGCGGCAGTGATGTTGATGTCGGAGCATATTATAATCATATTCAAAAGGGCGAATTCTATCATCTCAATGTAAAAAAAGCAATTGAAAACCGCAGCGGAATGATAAAAAATATCCGCTATAACAAGTCGACGGCTTCGGCAGGCGAAATTGCCGAGCTGAATGTTACCGTTAATAACCGTGTTGAAATGCTGACAGCAACCTGCGACGGCCTCGAATTTGCGGCTGTTCCGGAAAACGGCAAAGCAACGCTTGAGATAACTCCTGCCGTATCGGGATTGAAGAATATTGAAATCAGCTATATTGCGGACGGTGAGCTTCACGAATATAAAACCGTTCCGCTCTATGTCAGGGAGAAGAAAGCCGATGAAGCCTTCACGGCACTCAAATTTCCGTCGGCTACAGCAGAGGACACGGCTGACGTATTTGCTGCCGCTTCGCAGAGCGTTAAATCCGTTAAGCTGGTTTCAAAGAACGAGACGCTTATAATGAAATCGGCTCAGAAGAACGGATTCAAAATTTGGCAATGTAATGTCAAGATGGATTCAAGCAAATCATATAGGGTTTATGTCGATTCAAAGGATATCGGCAGAACGGTAAATATTCAAAAGCTTGATAAGCTTGTGATTGAAAACGGAAGGCTCGTTGAGTGCCGTGTTAAAAACGGAAATATTGATATTCCGTACGGTGTAACGTCTGTTGCCGACGGAGCATTTAAAGATTTTACGGGAACGGTTTATTGCTATAAGAATTCAGCGGTGCAAGACTATGCCGAGAAAAACGGACTCAAGTTTGTCAATTACGGATATAAAATAAACATTCCCGATGAGATTAAAATGAAAGCAGGCGAGAGCGTTTCATTCGCTCCGATTGCAGACCCGGTTATTGCTCCCGATTTCGGCATGACAATAACTGCCGACAATGCGTCGCTGATTTCGCAAATCGGAAACGGCTTCAGGGCAAATAAGGCAGGCTATGCAAGGGTGACGGTAAAATGCAATGACGGCACGTCAAAGGTAATCAAGCTGTATATCGGAGGCGGCTGCACAAAGGGAGACGTCAATGCCGACGGTGTAATCAATTCCGCCGATGCGCTTCTCATTCTCAGAAATACGGTTGGATTGATTGAATTCAACGAGGACGAGAAAAATGCCGCTAACGTCAATACGGACGGAATAATAAATTCCCTTGACGCACTTATCGTTCTTCAGATAACCACGGGAATAAGTTCAATTTGGGATTTTGTATAAAAATAAACGACTATAAAGAGATGAGCCGCAGCACCAAAAGTGCACGGCTCATTTTTTTCATTATATATATTATTTAGTTTTTAGCTTTACGAGGTCACGGTAGCTGATAAGTTTGATATTATGCTCGTCAAAGGCCTTGTAGATATCGGGGTCTTTCATAATGAGATACTCCCAGTATCTTCGTTTCCATCTTCCGGTTATGGCTTTCATCTCGTCGGTAGCAAGGGCGGGGTGTATATATGTCTCACAGATCCCGTCCGGAATGTCCGTAAGATATGTGATGAAATTGTGTTTAAAATCCTCATAGGATTCGCCGCTTTCAATGCTCTCGGGGAAAATGAGATAATCCGGCATCGGAACATGATTTATCTTGCCGAATATACCCGAGAAACGGCATGCCGCTTTGAAAAGCCACATCGGTGCGCCCGGAGGACACTGGGATTCAAGAGGCTTTGAAAACATACGGAACGGATAGCCCTTTTTGCCGCAGATTGCGAGCGTTTTCGGAAGCATTTTCAGCTTGCCGTTGAGTCCGTAAAGAGCGCCCATATGTGAGTCAACGTGCGAAGGCTTCATGCCCTTCTTTTCACAGTATTCGATTTGAGCAAGAGTTTCGGCACATGCGTCGTCATATGAACAGTGAGCCTCAAAGTCCTCACTTTCGGGCCACATTCTGCCCTCGGGGGTTCTGATGCTCTTGCCGTCGGTCAAAGGACCCCACGGGAATCTGTCCATCCACTCGTTAGTGTGGGTGAGATGGACTCCGATAGCGTACTGAGGGTGTGTTTTTGCAAATTCGATTGCTTCGTCTGCGCCGGGGCACGGAGCCATTATTGTTGAGGAAAGCAGACAGCCGCTTTCAAAAAGATCCATGCAAGCCTCATTTGCCGAATGGCAAAGGCCAAAGTCGTCGGCGTTTATAATAAGATATTTACTGATAATTATCACTCCTGTTTTTTCTCGTTCGGAGAATGACTGTATAACCATACATATTTTACTATATCATACAAAAAAAAGCAAGCACTTTAAATATACAAACCGCTTGAAAAATATAAACGTATATTATATAATTAAAACAAAGATCAGTCTGAAAAGGGTGACAGCCGTGAGAAAATATGACATAACCGCCCTCGGCGAAATACTTATAGATTTTGTACCCGACGGGGTTGATTCTGTCGGCGATATGCGCTTTATCCGTAAAGCGGGCGGTGCACCGCTGAATGTGCTTGCAACTGCGGCAAGGGCAGGGCTTAAAACGGCTTTCATCGGCAAGGTCGGAAATGATCTTCCGGGTGAATTTCTAATTGAAACCGTCAAGGGCTGCGGCATCGACTGTAATTATCTCAAAAAGGACACCGAGCACAACACTACCCTTGCCTTTGTCGAGCTTGATAATAAAGGAGACAGAAAGTTCAGCTTTTACAGAACTTACGGTGCAGACAGGTTTATTTATGAATCCGACGTTGACAAAAAGCTGATAGCCGACTCGAAAGTATTTCATTTCGGTTCACTTTCATTGACGGACGAACCGTCATATTTTTCAACGGAGATAGCCGTCAAAACCGCAAAAAATTGCGGCTGTACCGTGACCTATGATCCAAATTACCGTCCGCCCCTATGGGACAATCCCGAAAAGGCGGCGGAGCGCATGGCGGTTCTTCTTCCGTATGTCGATATCATAAAGCTCTCGGTTGAGGAGCTTGAAATGATAAGCGAGGGCAGGGGAACGGGATTCCTCTTTGAAAAAGGAGTAAGGCTTGCACTGGTAACGGACGGTGACAAGGGAGCAACGCTCTGCTTTAAGGGAGAAAAAGCTCACATTCCGGCAATTAAAGCCAAAACTGTGGACACGACGGGCGCCGGAGACATCTTCTTAGGCACTTTCGTCAGCGAATTTATCAAAAAAGGTGAAAATCTTGACGAGCTTTCGCTTGACGATGCAATAAATTTTACCAAAAAAGCCGTATTTATTTCTGGCAAAAGCACTGAAAAATACGGCGCAATAGCCTCAATTTCTGATGTGATTATATAAACATTTCATGCTGTTAATTCCTTCCGTCAAGGGTATATCGATATATGCAATACCGATATGAGAAAGAGGCAATTCCCAAAACGAGAAAACTTTGATAAAATAATAACAATCAAAGGAACGACATACGTTCATGGGAGGTGTCATCTTGAAAGAGATGGAGATATCACGGCCGGCACTCGGCAGAATTCCGATGTATCTCAGATTTCTCAAAGGCTTGCCCGAGAGTATGCGGAATATATCCTCAACGGTAATTGCCAAGGAGCTGGGACTCGGGGAGGTTCAAGTCAGAAAGGATCTCGGCGCATTGTGCGGTTCGGGTAAACCGAAGGTCGGATATCAGCGGGAAGAACTTATCGGGAGTCTTGAAAAATTCATGACGGGCGATAAGGTCGAGGCAGTAATTGTGGGCGCAGGCAGACTCGGAAAAGCGTTGCTTGACTATTCGGGCTTCGAGGATTTCGGAATTTCGGTTCTTGCCGCTTTTGATAAAAAGGCGCAGGAGGACACGATTTCCGAGGGAGGCAAGCCGATAATGCAGATGTCGGAGTTTTCAGACTTCTGCAAGGTGCATAATATCAAGATCGGTATTATTGCAGTTCCGTCGGAATCCGCTCAGTCGGTGAGCAACCTTTTTTACGAGAACGGTGTTCGACTGATGTGGTGCTTTGCACCGTGTCAGCTCTACAAGCCGGCAGACGCAGTTATTCAGTATGAAAATCTTGCGCTGTCGCTTGCACATTTGAAAATGCAGATAAAAGAATCACAGACAAACCTGACCGACGCAAAACGGCGGTCATAAGAAACCGGGAGGTTAAGATATGGAAACAACAGAAAGAAAAATCGTGGACAGTGTTGAAACACTGGAGGAAACACTCGCAAGAGTTAAGGAAGCGCAGAAAAAATTCGCTACCTACACTCAGGAGCAGGTCGACAAGATTTTCCTTGCCGCTGCAATAGCCGCCAACCAGGCAAGAATTCCTCTTGCGAAGATGGCTGTTGAAGAGACAGGCATGGGCGTCGTTGAGGACAAGGTTATTAAGAACAATTATGCAGCAGAGTATATCTACAATGCATACAAGAACACAAAGACCTGCGGCGTTATCGAAGAGGATAAGGCATACGGTATCAAGAAGATCGCGGAACCGATCGGTGTTATCGCCGCCGTTATCCCTACAACAAACCCGACGTCAACGGCTATTTTTAAGTGCCTTATCGCACTCAAGACCCGTAACGCTATCATCATCAGCCCCCACCCGAGAGCAAAGCTTTCGACTATCGCTGCCGCAAAGCTCGTTCTTGAAGCCGCTGTTGAAGCGGGCGCACCCGAGGAGATCATCAGTTGGGTTGACATTCCGAGCCTTGATATGACAAACCTTCTTATGAAGGAAGCTGATATCATCCTTGCAACAGGCGGCCCCGGAATGGTTAAGGCTGCTTATTCATCGGGCAAGCCGGCACTCGGTGTTGGCGCAGGTAACACTCCGGCAATCATCGACGAGACGGCGGACATCGTTCTTGCAGTTAACTCGATCATTCATTCAAAGACATTTGATAACGGTATGATTTGTGCTTCCGAGCAGTCGGTCATCGTTCATCAGAATATCTACGACGCAGTTAAGGCTGAGTTTGCTGACAGAGGCTGTTACTTCCTTGATCCCGAGGAGACAGAGAAGGTCAGAAAGACCATTATCATCAACGGCTCACTTAACGCTAAAATCGTAGGTCAGCCCGCTGCGAAGATTGCAGCTCTTGCAGGCGTAACGGTTCCGACTGGAACAAAAATCATTATCGGTGAGGTTGAAAGCGTGGATATCAGCGAGGAATTCGCCCATGAAAAGCTTTCTCCCGTCCTTGCAATGTATAAGGCAACAGATATTCATGATGCTTTTGATAAGGCAGAGCATCTTATCGCAGACGGCGGTTACGGTCATACATCTTCAATCTACCTCAATGAAGTAACTGAGCAGGCAAAGCTCGAAGAGTTCACTTCAAGAATGAAGACCTGCCGTATCCTTGTAAATACTCCTTCTTCACACGGCGGTATCGGTGATCTTTACAACTTCAAGCTTGCTCCGTCGCTTACCCTCGGCTGCGGCTCATGGGGCGGCAACAGTGTCAGCGAGAATGTTGGCGTAAAGCATCTTATCAATATCAAGACCGTAGCTGAAAGGAGACAGAATATGTTGTGGTTCAGAGCACCTGAAAAGGTATATATCAAGAAGGGCTGTCTCCCGGTTGCACTTGACGAGCTTAAAAATGTCATGGGCAAGAAGAGAGCGTTCATCGTAACGGACAGCTTCCTTTATCATAACGGCTATACAAAGCCTATCGCAGACAAGCTTGACGAAATGGGTATCGTTCATACGACGTTCTTCGACGTTGCTCCGGACCCGACACTTGCCAGTGCAAAAGAGGGCGCAGAGCAGATGAAGGCATTCCAGCCCGATTGCATCATTGCACTCGGCGGCGGTTCCGCAATGGATGCAGGTAAGATCATGTGGGTTCTCTATGAGCATCCGGAAGCAGACTTCATGGATATGGCAATGCGTTTCATAGATATCCGTAAGCGTGTTTACACCTTTCCGAAGATGGGCGAAAAGGCATATTTCATCGCTATTCCGACTTCGGCAGGTACAGGCTCGGAGGTTACTCCGTTCGCGGTTATCACAGATGAAAAGTCAGGTGTTAAGTATCCGCTTGCCGACTATCAGCTCCTCCCGAACATGGCGATTATCGACCCTGATTTCCACATGAGCGCACCGAAAGGACTTACTGCCGCTTCAGGTATCGACGCTGTTACACATGCTCTCGAGGCTTACGCTTCAATGATGGCAACAGACTATACCGACGGTCTTGCAATTCAGGCTCTCAAGGGAATCTTTGAGTATCTGCCCCGTGCATATGATAACGGTCAGACCGATATCGAGGCTCGTGAGAAGATGGCTAACTGCGCAACAATGGCAGGTATGGCATTCGCAAACGCATTCCTCGGCGTATGCCACTCAATGGCTCATAAGCTCGGTGCATTCCACCATCTGCCGCACGGTATCGCAAACGCACTTATGATTGAAGAGGTTCTCCGCTTTAACGCAGCAGAGGCTCCGGCAAAGATGGGTACATTCTCGCAGTATGACCATCCACATACTCTTGCACGTTATGCCGAGGTTTCAAGAGCACTCGGCTTCGGCGGCAAGAACGATAAGGAAAGCCTTGAGAACCTTATCAACGCTATTAACGCTCTCAAGGAGAGAGTCGGAATTAAGAAAACAATCCGTGATTACGGCATTGACGAGAAGGATTTCCTTGACCGTCTTGACGCAATGACAGAGCAGGCTTTCGACGACCAGTGCACAGGTGCTAACCCGCGTTATCCGCTCATGAGTGAGATCAAGCAGATGTATCTCGACGCTTACTATGGCAACAAGCATTTCACAGAAGAAGAAAAACCCACCGCTGCCGATTTTGAGGCTACGGACGACAAGCATGATTTCAAAAAGGCTTATCGCAGAGCCGAAAACGGCAAGAGCAAAGAGTAAGGAGGATTATATATGAATTTGGACAGAATTATTGCGGTCAGAACCGATAAGACCGTCTACCGTGACGGCGACCGCTGCCTTAAGGTTTTCAATGAGGATTTCTCAAAGGCCGATGTTCTGAACGAGGCTCTCAATCAGGCCCGCGTTGAGGAAACAGGACTTAATATCCCGAAGATCCTTGAGGTCACTGTTATTGACGGCAAATGGACTATTGTTTCCGAATTTATCAAGGGCAAGACTCTTGCACGCTTGATGGAAGAAAATCCGGAGAAGAAGGACGAGTATCTCAGCCTTTTTGTTGACCTTCAGCTCCAGATGCACAGCAAGACCTGCAAGGGCTTGACAAAGCTCAAGGACAAGATGAACAGAAAGATCAGCGAGACCGACCTCTCGGCAACCGTTCGCTATGACCTTCACACACGTCTTGAGTCCATGCCTAAGCACAACAAGGTTTGCCACGGCGATTTTAACCCGACAAACATCATCATCACAGACGACGGCACTCCGTATATTCTCGACTGGTCTCATGCCACTCAGGGTAACGCTTCGGCCGACGCAGCAAGAACCTACCTTCTTTTCTGGCTCAACGGTGATATCGACGGCGCAAAGAAGTATCTTGACCTTTTCTGCGAGAGGAGCAACACCGCTAAGCAGTATGTTCAGAAGTGGATGCCGATCGTAGCGGCTTCACAGACAGTTAAGGGCAATGAGGCAGAGCGTGAGTTCCTGCACTCTTGGATTGACGTTGTTGACTACGAATAATTAAGGTAACATCGCACAAATTGAGGCGCACGCCTTGCTTGAATCTGTTTCCGTCATGCTGCACAAAAATTCTTTGACTTGCGCCGGCAAGCCTGCAAAATTTTTGCACACCCTGACGAAAAATCTTACTACGCAATCCGCACGTCTCAATTGTGCGGTATTACCTTACACAAATTGACTTAAAATGACCGCCGCCGATCGGTTCCGATAAGCAAGCACGAATCGGTCGGCGGATACCTAAGATAATTAACTTAAAAATAGGGGGATATTTCAATGAAGATTACGGTTTGTATCGGCTCATCATGCCACATCAAAGGCTCACGTCAGGTAGTTGAGCAGCTCCAGTATCTTATTCACGAAAACAATCTCGGTGACAAGGTCGAGCTTGGCGGAACATTCTGCATGGGCAAGTGTCAGCAGGGCGTTTGCGTTACCGTTGATGACGAGTTCTTCTCAGTCTCACCGGAGACGGTAAAGGATTTCTTTAACGAAAACGTTCTTGCAAAGGTGTGAAAATAAATGATCGTTCAAATTTGTGTAGGTTCATCCTGCCATTTGAAAGGGTCTGAAAAATTGGTAGAGCTTTTTCAAAAGGCTATTGCCGAGAATAAGCTTGACAGCGAGGTTACACTTGCCGGCAGTTTCTGTACCGGCAAGTGCAATCGTGTCGGTGTGACCGTTACCGTGGATGACGATGTTTTCACAGGTGTTACACCCGATAATTTCAGCAGCTTTTTCAATGATAAGGTACTTAACAAAATAAACGAGGAAAGGAAATAACGGAATGGAATGTCTGACTCTGAAAAAATCCAACTGTAAGAATTGTTACAAGTGTATTCGTCACTGTCCGGTCAAATCAATTCGTTTTTCCGGTAATCAGGCATATATAATCGGCAACGAGTGCATTATGTGCGGTCAGTGCTTTGTAGTCTGTCCGCAGGACGCCAAGCAGATCGTTGACGAAACAGAAAAGGTCAAGGTGCTTTTGCAGAGCGGTGACCCCGTTATTGTCAGCCTTGCGCCGTCTTTCATAGCTAACTATGAGGGCGTGGGTATCGGCGCAATGCGTGAGGCTCTCAAGCAACTCGGCTTCTACGACGTCGAGGAAACAGCCATCGGCGCGACTATAGTTAAAAATGAATATGAGAGAATGATAGGGGAGAAGAACCACGACATAATCATTTCTTCCTGTTGTCATTCCATAAATCTTCTTATACAAAAATATTTTCCGGCGGAATTACCTTATCTTGCGGACGTTCTTTCTCCCATGCAGGCACACTGCAAGGACATCAAAAAGAGAATCCCGAATGCAAAAACAGTCTTTATCGGACCGTGCGTTGCCAAGAAGGACGAAGCTCAGTATTATGAGGGTATCGTTGATGCCGTTCTGACCTTTGACGAGCTTACAAACTGGCTAAAAGCTCAGAATATAGAGCTTAAGCCGGAAATGGATCAGAACGAAAACAGCCGTGCAAGATTTTTCCCGACGACAGGCGGAATCCTCAAGACAATGAATACCGAGAACACGGGCTACACATATATGGCTATTGACGGAACGGAGAATTGTATCGCCGCTCTGCGTGATATTGAAAGAGGCGGACTTCATAGCTGCTTTATCGAAATGTCAGCTTGTGTAGGCAGTTGTGTCGGCGGTCCCGTTATGGAAAAATTCCACCGTTCACCTGTCAAGGACTATGCTGCGGTTTCAAGATTTGCCGGCAAAAAGGATTTTGAGGTTAACTCTCCCGATCCGCTGACTATCAAGAAAAGCTTCACGGTTATTGAAAGAAAGCTTCAGCAGCCGTCCGAATCGGAGATTCGTGACACACTCCGTCAGATGGGCAAGATGAAGCCGTCAGACGAGCTGAATTGCGGCTCCTGCGGCTACAATACCTGCCGTGAAAAGGCTGTTGCAATCCTTCAGGGTAAGGCTGAGATTTCCATGTGTCTGCCATACCTCAAGGACAAGGCGGAGAGCTTCTCCGACACAATCGTGCGCAATACGCCGAACGGACTTATCGTGCTTAACGAAAAGCTTGAGGTTCAGCAGATCAACCACGCTGCGCTCAAAATTGTTAACGTTCGTAACGCTTCGGTTGTTCTCGGCGACCAGGTCGTCAGAATTCTTGATCCGACCGATTTCCTCAGCGTTCTCAACAGCGGCAGAAGTATCCATGACAAGAGAACATATCTTGCCGAGTACGGAAAATATGTTGAGGAATCAATCCTTTACGATAAGGAATACCACCTGCTGGTTTGTATTCTTCGTGATGTTACCGAGGAAGAAAATCAGAAGGAAAAGAAAGAAAAAATCAGCCACCAGACAGTTGAGATTGCCGACCGTGTTGTTGACAATCAGATGAGAATCGTTCAGGAGATCGCTTCACTTCTCGGCGAAACGGCGGCTGAGACAAAAATTGCGCTTACTAAATTAAAGGAGTCGATCAGCGATGAATAATCTTTGTGCTGACATCGGCTGGAAAAGTATAAACCACGAGGGCGAACAGCTCTGCGGCGACCATGTGGATATAGTTGAACAAAATGAGAATTCGACTGTTATCGTGCTGGCGGACGGCCTCGGCAGCGGAGTTAAGGCGAGCATCCTTTCAACGCTAACATCAAAGATAATTTCAACGATGATGGCAGAGGGACTTTCCCTTGAGGAATGTGTTTCGACCATTGCCGCAACGCTTCCAATATGCTCCGTCAGAGGAGTTGCATATTCAACTTTCACTATTATTCACCTGATCAACAATGAGACAGCCGAACTTATTCAGTACGACAACCCCCATGTGATATTGCTCAGGGAGGGCAAAAATTTTGACTATCCCAAAAATGAGCTGAATATAAACGGCAAGCAGATATACAAATCCGTTATTGATTTGCAGGAGAACGATATTTTTGTCGCCATGAGCGACGGCTGTCCCCACGCCGGAATAGGTATTGCCTATAATTTCGGCTGGCGCAGAGATGATATTATCAGTTTCATGGAAATGATAGCCGACCTTGGCTACACGGCAAAAACTCTTTCAACGATGCTTATTGATGAGTGCAACAAGCAGTACGGCTACCATCCCGGTGACGATGCGACGGCGTGTGTTGTTCGTGTCAGAAAGAGGGAGCCGATGAATCTGCTATTTGGTCCGCCTCGCAACAGAGACGACTGCGACCGCATGATGAGCCTTTTCTTCTCAAAGGAGGGCAAGCACATTGTCTGCGGCGGTACAACGTCATCAATTGCGGCGAAATACCTTGGCAAGCCCGTCAGGGCAACGCTTAACTTTGAACAGAGCGATGTTCCTCCGATTGCTGAAATTGAGGGCGTCGATCTTGTAACCGAGGGCGTTATAACCATCAACAAGGTTATTGAGTACGCCAAGGATGCTTTAAGCAGCAATGAGCTTTACGATCAGTGGAGCATCAAGCAGGACGGAGCATCAAGAATTTGCCGGTTGCTGTTTGAGGAAGCAACAGATATCAATTTTTATGTCGGCAGAGCAGTCAATCCTGCTCATCAGAATCCGGATTTGCCGATAAATTTCAATATTAAAATGAATCTTGTCGAGGAGCTTTCGAGCTGCTTGAAGCAAATGGGCAAGAGGATAAAGGTGAGTTATTTCTAAGGAGGAAAACAATGCTATATAAATTTGACACCAAGGTTCAGTATCTCAAATATAAGGTTCTCCGTGAAGTAGCCCGCCACGCATGGGATGACACACTGTTGGACAATCTTCTTGAAATTCCGAAAACAATTGTTCCGGGCAACACGCCGACTATGCGTTGCTGTGTTTATAAAGAGCGAGCAATTCTCGGCGAGCGTGTGAAAATCGCTATGGGCGGTGACAAGTCAAACCCGAACGTTATTGAGGTTATTGAAACTGCCTGTGACGAATGTCCGATGGGTGGCTATGAGGTAACAAACGCATGCCGCGGCTGTCTTGCACACCGTTGTATGGACGCATGCCGTTTCGGTGCAATCACATTCGATCAGAACCACGTTGCACATATCGACAAGACAAAGTGTAAGGAATGCGGCGCCTGTTCAAGAGTTTGTCCATATACGGCGATTATCAGCCGTAAGCGTCCCTGTGAGAATGCCTGTAAGATTAAGGCTATCAAGATGAACGAGAACAAAGCGGCGGCAATTGACAACGAGAAGTGCATTGCCTGCGGCGCCTGCGTTTATCAGTGCCCGTTCGGTGCAATAACGGACAAGTCATATATTCTCGACGTTGTTGACATAATAAAAAAGAGCGAGAATAATAAGAAATACAAGGTTTATGCCGTCGTTGCGCCGTCAATTTCAAGCCAGTTTAAGTATGCAAAGCTCGGACAGGTTATAACGGGACTTAAAGAGCTTGGTTTCCACACGGTTATCGAGGCGGCACTCGGGGCGGATATGGTTGCATATTCCGAGTCAAAGGAGCTTGCCGAAAAGGGATTTTTGACAAGCTCATGCTGCCCGGCATTTGTAACTTACATTGAAAAGACATTTCCGCAGCTTTTGCCGTTTGTTTCGCACAATCTTTCACCTATGGCAGCGGTTTCAAAGTATATCAAATCCCGTGAGCCCAACTGTAAGGTTATATTTATCGGACCGTGCACGGCGAAAAAGGCGGAGGTTCAGAGGGAGACCGTTGCACCCTATGTTGATGTTGCGATGACTTTTGAGGAGCTTCAGGCACTCTTTGACAGCAAGGATATCGACATTATGACGCTCAGCGAGGGTGTGCTTGACAACGCTTCCTACTTCGGACGCATATTTGCACGAAGCGGCGGTCTTTCGGATGCCGTTGCACAGGCTCTCAAGGAGCAGGACATCAAGGATTTTGAGCTTAAACCGTGTGCCTGTGACGGAATTGAAGCTTGCCGTGCCGCATTGCTCAAAAAGAGCAAGGACAGGCTTGACGCAAACTTCATTGAGGGTATGGCATGTATCGGCGGCTGTATCGGCGGCGCAGGCTGTTTGACCCACGGCGAAAGGAATAAGGCCGAGGTCGATAAGTATGGCAAGGAAGCCTACGAAAAGACGATCACCGACGCTATTTCAATGCTTAAATAAAACAAAAGACTGCAAACCGTAAATTATTATGGCTTGCAGTCTTATTAGTTAAAAATCGGTCATAAAGCTTAATTACTAAGATTTATGACCGATTATATTTTTTATTTATTCTTCAACGACCTTGTACTGTTCCATGTCAGCCTTGATGGCATCAAGAGATTCCATGTCGTAATTTTTAACGCCAAACTTTTCGACAAAGATCTCATAAGGAACGCGGTCAACGTATGTGTCTGTATACTTAATGGGTTTATGCTTAACTTTGATTATGATATTGATTGCAATGCAAAGCACGAATGCGGCAATTACAAGATAAATACCGACCTTAACGGAGCCGTCGATGATTCCGTTGAAAACGGATTCAATATTTGCAAGGAACTTTTTATATGTAACAAGTGAAGCGACTGCAGAAGCAATGCCGACAGAAGCAAGAGTTATGTTCCTTGAAAAACCGTGCGGTGAACTTGAAAGGAAGCTGAAAATCAGCTCAAGCAGCGCACAAAGAACGGAAACAACGATTGCCACAGCAGAAATTGCCAGGAACATGAAGCTTGTCTTGAGAACAGGCGAGCCTGCGAGAACAAACATTCCGTCAAAGTCAAGAGATGAAACCGAGTTGTAAATCTCAAGAGCATTGAGCGTCGTTGTTTTGTCAAAATAAGGGCCTACAGCATGGAATGTTGCAAGGGGAACAAAGAACATTCCGACAACCAGGACCAAAAAAACAAGTCTTACGATTGCAAGGGGTGTGCCGAACATTGCGTCCTTGGCACGGTCAACCCTCTTTTGAGTTTTTGCGTGCTCAAGCTCGGCATTGATAGCGTCAACCTCAAGCCTTTCTTCAATCTTGTAATAAAGAAGATTAACTCCGCAACCGGGACATGTAGGCTTGATATCTGTAAGTTTAAGTTTTCTTCCGCATTTAGGGCAAACTGCCATAAGGATTTCCTCCATTTCAGTAATCACTTTAGCGTATAGGATATTCTAACACATATTTATCATAAAATCAAGAAGCTTTTTCTACAAATTGTATAAATACAATTTGTGAAAAAAATCAGCCTTTTTATAATTCAGATAAAAGCGCCGTCGATGCCAAACGTTTGACCCGTAATAAAAGAGGATTTTTCGTCTGCGAGGAAAAGTATCGCTCTTGCGACGTCCTCAGGTGTGCCTATCCTGCCGACCGGGGTTTCTTCTTTGAGAGCCTCTAATGTCTCCTTATCAAAGCCGCTGTTCATCGGTGTGTCAATAACCCCGGGAGCAACGGCATTTACGGTAATTCCGGATGGGGCAACCTCCCTTGCCAATGCCTTGGTCAATCCTATTACGGCTGCTTTTGATGCCGAGTAATGAACCTCACATGATGCACCCGTTATGCCCCACATGGAGGATACATTTATAATTCTGCCCTGCTTCTTGTGAATCATATCGGGAAGTGCAAGCTGACAGCAGTTGAAAACACTTCTCACATTGCAATCAAACATACGGTCATAGTCATCATCCGTGATGTCTGTAAATAGTTTGATTTGTGCAACGCCTGCGTTATTCACGAGCACATCAACAGGGCCGAATTCTTTTTTTGCTTCGGCAAAAAGGCGCTTGGCCTCGCTTCTTTTGGAAACGTCCGCCTGAATCATGACAGAATTGCCGCCGCTGAGCCTTATCTCGCGACAAGTCTCAGCGGCTTCTTTTTCACTTGTATTATAATTTACGATAACATTGCAGCCCTCTGCGGCAAAAAGCTTCGCCGTCTGTGCACCGATTCCTCTTGCGGAGCCTGTTATAAGTACATTTTTCATTAGCTTTTTTTAGTGGTTGTGGTGATATTTGCCTGTCCCATCACAAGGGCGGTCATATCCGTGTAGCCTTTGAGAGAGAAAACGCTGTCATCAACTTTTCCTGAGAATGAGTCAATTTCCATAATGGTAACTTCGTCACCGTTGATTCCTTCAATACGCTTCCAATTATTGTTTTTATCAAAATAATACTTGGTTATCCTTCCGTCACTGTTTTTATATTCCTCACAAGTGTATTCAGCGCCGTTAACGGTTACCTTTGTTGAACCGACATATTTATCTTCGGTATTTGCAAGGTTGGACATCATATCGTCCATGCTTTCGAGGCCCATGTCTTCGGTTGACATTTTAATATACCATTTAATAGCAGGTAACAATAAATAAAGGTTGTTACCGTCCATTATTATTCTGACTTGCGAACCGTTCATTGTCATGTCATAAGCAAATTTTTTGCCGTTTGTAACGCATGTTACGGGAGTATTCTCGCCGGATGCTGCTTTGATCTTGGCTTTCAAAGTGAATTTTCCTGTTTTTGATGTTTTGATGATAACGTCATCACGCAGAGATGTTTTTTTAGTGGATGTACCGTCTTTAATAAGGTCTTTCTTATCGGACTGGATATCCTTTTCATCAACATTTGTGAAGCCCGACATTGCTCCTTCTGCTTTTGAGGCAAGCTCAGAGGCGTCTACTGTCGTTGTATTGTTATTGTTTTTATTGTTCTTAGCTGCATTTTTATCAGCCTTTGCTTTGTCTTTATCGGAAAGGACAGATGTTACCTCGTTGCCGTCCTTGTCGGTAACCTCGACATAAGCTGAACCGTTTTCGTCAATTTTTGTCGGCTTGTCGCTGACGTCCTTCTTGCCGCACGATGCGAACGAGAAGGCTATCATAAGAGCCGAAAGAACTATACATAAACCTTTTTTCATGATTGTTTACCTCCGTAATTTAGGAAAATGACTGAAGCAAAAGCATATTCCTTTGATATAAGCATACAACATTTTGCCCGATAATTCAAGTGAATTATTTGTTAATTCTTTTTTACGGATTTATAAATCAAATTTCGCGGCAAATTTCGGGAACATTGGCTTGAGATCAACGCATTTGTCAAACAGCTTGTCAAACCAACCTATAATAAAGCCGTTGAGCGCCGTAAGAACAAGCGTTCCGACGCCGATTCCGACAAATTTGCGGAACAAAACGAGAGTGAGTACGCATGAAACGGCAAGGCAGGAAAAATCAAATGCAATCTTAAATTTTGTTCTGTCCCTGTTAAATCGTGCGCTGATACCCTTAACAAAGAAGTCATAGACCTGAGGATATAAATACGTTTTGTAAAACAGCATAACCGAGAACGAAGTTAAAACCATTCCGCCGATGAAAAGCAGAATACGCACAATCAAGCCCATTGAACCGGGAGCAGTGACATTGGGATTGAAAAGCGGAACGAATTTACGCCAAAGGTCAAGCACGGCGCCGTAGATAAGACAGGTTGCGAACGAGCTGAAATAAACAAGCTTGACCTTTTTCATCAGTATACAAAAAGCAATAAAAAGCAGGCTTTGAACAAGGTATTCGCCCTGACCGAAGGTGATAACACCGAGCTTTTGGCTGATTATGTAAGCAGGCGCAACGATCATTGAAACGCCGAAATTTGCTGCGCTGAGCATTGCAACGGCAAGCGAAAGCAGAAGTATTGCCGCAACATAGACAAATTCGCCGTGAAGCGTAATTTTTTTGGACATCTATAACCCCTCCGAGTTAGTTTTCATATAATTATATCACAAAGCAGGTATATTGCAACAAAAAGGATCGCCGCAATTGAGCGACAATCCTTAGCTTTTTATTCGCAGATGTAGATTTCTTTTGAATATCCTTCCGTGTTCTTCGGAATACGGAAGGTCGGCATTTCGTAAGGCATGATCTCAAATCGGAAGCCTGCGTCGAGACGGTCACACATGATGTATGCCGAGTGTTCTTTGCCGTTTGTTTCGGCAACACGGATAACTGTATCTCCGCTGCCGTCCTCAGCGAGCTTGATTTCAGTAACAGTAATGCCGGCATCGCTGAGCTTGAAGTCGTTTTCCTCCGGGGCTGAGCCGCCCGTAATACCGTCGGCAATCTCTCTTGCGGCTTCAAGGTCGCCGTCAAAGTAGGCAAGCCAAGCCGCCTTAATCTCGGCAGTTTTATCCTCACTGTTGATTGCGGCAAATTTTTCCGCATCAATGAGAGCTTTTTCAATTCCATCGGGTTTTATGCTGCCGGCAGGAAGAAAAACGGTTTTCAAATCAAGATGGGCTTCAAAGAAATTATCCGCCAAATCCTCATATGATATAAAATTATTTTTTGAAATGCCGTCGTCGTCAAGGTCGTTAACGTCAACGGTCTCGGCAGTCATAACGAGTGTTCTGAAATCGTCTGCGCCGTGAAGCCACTTGCTTTCGGTCTCACTTTCGAGCACGACTGCATCAAAAAGCGAAGAATAAACGATTTGCGGCAGCATATTGTTGTAAAGCTTCCTGCCGTGAAAAACACGGTATTTCTTGCCGAAATTATCGAGGAAATATCTTACGGAATAAAGACAGCTCTTGACAAGCGCAATTTCCGAAAGCTCGTCGGTGCTTGTCCATGCGCCGGCATAGGGAAACCAGCGGTCAGTCTTAATCATGTCGGAAATTTTCGCAAAAAGCTCGGGATCAATCGCTGAAAGCTCGTTGAGCTGGTATGCGTTGAGACCATTTACCTTGAACTCAGGGAAGGATTCAAGCTTCTGCAAAGCGTCCTTAACGGCTTCAATGCTGAATTCGGTTAATATTGCTATTTTGCTCATGCCTGTCCCTCCTCGTCAATAAATCCGTAGTATCTGCCTATCCAATAGGCATAGGTGTAAATGTAGCAGCTTTCGATGCACGTTCCTTTATTTTCACCCTTGAAAAGATCATAGGGGTTTCTGTCATATTTTGAAATGAATCTTTCATTCGGCATGAGCAGAGCCGAGATTTCAAACTCTCTCTTTTCGTCGTAATTTCTGCCGAGCTTAACCGCAACGTCGTGACGCTCGGAGTTGATTGAAGCAATCAAACGGTTAGCCTCGAAATGGGTGAACCATTTTGCGTCCTTTTCAATATCAATTTCCGCATCGGGAACGCCGAGCTTGTACATAAAGTCGTAGCCCGGAGTGTGCTCACGCAGAATAAGTCCGCTCCAAGATTTGAATGCGGCACGGTATTTTGCGAGAAGTGCCTCGTCCGTTTCGAGCGTACACAGCATCCAGTATGTCATCAGAGCAAGCATGTTGTCGCCGTACATGAGATCCTCTTCGGGATTTACCTTTTCTCTCATTGCACCCTGATAGAAACGGTCATAGTGCTTTGCACCGAGGTCGGCATAGCCCTCGGAAATGAGCTTGTCATAGGTCTCCTGCCAAATCCCTTTTTCACCTGTTATGTACATTGTAATCTTGAGATAAACAAGCATTTCCGAGGAATTGAGCGGGGCATCAACATAGCCTATAGGGTCGTTATCAAAATAACGTTTGCTCCATTTTGCCCATGTGGTCGGCTTGCCGGAACTTTCGCAAAATTCAAAGCCGTGGTCAATTATGTGCTTTGTCGTTCTTTTGCATGCGTCCTTGATGAGCTCGTCAAGCTCGGGGTCGTCCTCTGCGAGAAAATCATGAGCGATTTTCATCTGGAGAAAATGACCCGTAACCTCATCGCTGGAGGTGTCGGCTTTGTAATAAATATCGTCGTCTGTATAGCCGAGGTCACGGTAAAGAGCGGCAAGTCTTTCCGGAATGGGATAATCGCAGGGAACTTCTTCACCGACTCTGCCTCTGCTCTTTGCCTCTGTTGTAAAAATGCAATGAGCTGTTTTGCCCTCTCTCTTATAGAAAATACCGTCATCGGGTACCGGCTCGCCGGTGACGTGATATGAGCGCGAGATAAATCCCTCGGGTCTGCCGTGAATATACATCAAAAGTAGGCAAGCCTCGCAAGCCTTTGTTGCATTTTTCCTTGCATCCCGAACTCTCGGATGATCCTTGCCGAGCTTCTCTTTGAGCGTTGCGTAACGGAACATTTCGCCGATAGCATAGCCTGAGGTGAAAAGTCCGTCATTATCGCAGGCAGCATAAGGATAACGTGATTCATAATCTCTGCACTCCTTGAGACCACGCTGGCTTACCATTCCGCGACGCATAACATAATTATTGGTCTCGTCAAGAAGAATATCCGCTTTTTCCTCCGCCGTGAGCATGATCATTTCAATATGTGCGACCCTGTCCTTGCAAAGTGCCCAAAGATTCATTCCGTCGGCAAGCATTGCGTCAACGGCATGATGAGGAAGGTGTCGGTGAGCGCTGAAATACATGATTTTATCCTCGATGCTCTCACCGTTCGGGTCATAGCGTGTGATTCCGGTTTTGCCGCCGTACCACATGACCGAATTGTCGCCCTCAGCCGAGCAGGTGTATTCACTTTTGGCTGAAGGGAGGGGATAGGGAAATTTCGACAGATCGGGAGTCCTGCTCACTGCACTGAAAAGAGCGGTAGGGACTTGCGGATCATTTTTATTTAAAAAAGTTATTCTGCGTGTTAAATGTTTTTTGAGTATATAGGGGGTCATTAAAAGTCTCCTTATAAATAATTTCTGTTGAAACGCTGTCTGAAACAGATTTCACCGTCTTTGTCCATGTCAATCATTGTGACGCCCTGCATCCAGTCCTTTTCGTCCCAGCCGAAGTTTGAACCCATAGTGTAGGTGTTGTAGCCGTCACACTGAGCGTAAACGAGATAAATACCGTCGTATTTGGCGCAAAAATCGTTGATATGGTCGTGACCGACAATAACGGCTTGGGTGGTGCCAAGCTCCTTGATAACGTCAAACATTCCGCTGTTAAATTCCGAACATCCGATTGATTCGTGCATTTCGCCGTAAAGAATTTCAGCCTTGCCTGTAGGAATATAATTACCGTTTTCGTCAAGCTGCATGACTTTTTCGTATTCACAAAGAGCAATGTGCATTGCCATTATGGACTTAAATTTACCGTATTCGTTTTCAAGGTCAAGTATGGTTTTCCTGTACCAGTCAATCTGGTCTTTTTTCAAAAAGTCGTAGCATTTAAGCTCGGCAGGCGCACCGTTTTCGATATTGTGCGTCGGGCTTGTATTCCTGCCCGAATCAAGCATTACAATGCTCTGCTGAATCGAGGTTGGCGAGGAAAGAATATTGATGAAAAAATTGCCGTAACCGAAAAGCGACGGGTCTCCGAATTTTGAAAGGCAGTGCGGGAAGCTGATGAGATTTTTGAGCATGAAATATTTGTGATATTCCTTCTCGGCTCTTGCCTCGTGATTGCCGAAAACGTAAGCCCAGTAAATGCCCATCTTTTCCATAAATTTGCCGAATTGAATACAGTCAACCTGCTGATGGTCGGTCAGAACAACATCGCCGGTGAAAAGGATGAGATCAGGCTTTTCTGCTTCAACGTGCTTTGCAAGCATAAAAAGAGACTTGTTTATGAGCTCTTTATCATCGCAAAGGTGAAGGTCGGTCGTTACAAGGATTTTAAAAGGCTTGTTGACGATTCTGCCGTTTGTGTCACATTTGGCTATGAATGTCGAATCGTCCGTTTCCTTGATAATTCTGACATCCGTACCGATAAATTTCGGCTCAATATCAAATAGATTTTTGCCGATTTTGCCGTTTGATACGGCTTTTAATCCCTTCTCTGCGGCGAGAATTGCTTTGATTGAATTATGTCTGACAAAAGTTGTAATCGGTCTCATAGTGAACTCCTTTATTTGGTCGGGAATGTTATTTCACCCGATTTGATTTTTGCAATAAGGTCGGTGAATATGAGTCTGAGACACCTGAATACCATTTTTGTTCCGTGAAAAATTCTTTCGAAAAGAGGTCTTCTTTTTTCAACATTGAGTTCAATCTCGGGACGGACATAGTCTGTTGATGTAACCTTGAGCTCGCAAACCATCATGTTGTGGTCCGAAACGGGTTGTCCTGCAAGCTCGTTGTAGTCGTCATATCTGAAATCCGTAACCTCAAATCCGACGTTTGAATTTCCGCGATAAAGAAGTCTTTCTGCGGAATCCCAATGACCCCACGGACCTCCGCCGTAGCGCTGTTCAAGCTCCTGACGTTCCTGCCAGGTTACATTATGCTCAAAATAAATTCCGTCATGGCAGAACATTGTCCAGCCGTCATCGAATCCCTCACGGGAAACATAGATTTCATAGATACCTACATCCTGCTCGGAATGAGTGTAAACATTCATATCGCCTGTGATTATAACAGGACGGTCCGCAGAGTTTTTGTCAATGTAGGCGGCGAGCTGTTCATTTTGCGCGTGTTTCGCCTTGACATCATCCGGAGAGCCGTTCGCATCGGAATGAATGTCATAAAGGTCAATGAGGATTCCGTTGAAGTCAACCGTGCATTTCATAAAGCCCTTGGGTGTAAGACCGTCGTTTGCAGCGTCGAGGATGCCGTTAAAAACTTCCCATGCAACACGCTCTACGTTGTAAATCGGATACTTCGAGTAAATATTCATGCCGTCGCCTACGGGAACGCCGCCGCTTGTGTAGGTTGTGTAGGGGTAATTCTTCATTTGAGCGGCGAGAATTGCATGACACTGGAAATCCTCCTGAACACAGATAATGTCCACACCGCTGGTGTTGAGAAGCTGACCGAGGATTTTCTGAGTTTTGGGAACAACCTTGCCGTCCTTGTCAAACTTGGAGGGGATCGGAAGTCCCGCAACATTAGCAGACATAACGGAAAGCTTGTCTTCCGTTATATTAACATCTTCGTCCTCGGCAAATGCGACCGTGCCGACGGAAATCAGCAAAACAAGCGCAAGCAAGGTCGAGAGTATTATTTTAAAGGTTTTTTTCATTATATAAGCACCTTACTTTATTGTGATTTCGCCTGACTTGATTTTTGCGATAAGATCGGTAAGAATTCTGTAAATGCATCTTGACGTGAGCTTTACAGTGCGAACGAGCTTATGACCGAATAATTCTCTTTTTTCCTTGTTAAGATCAATTGCCGGTGCAACGTAATCTGTCGTTGCAACTTCCATTTCGCATATCATAACGCTGTGATCCGTAACTACACCGTGACCGTCACGGTTATTGTAGTCCTCATAGCGGAAATCCGTCGGCGTAAGCTCAACGTTACTGCTGCTGCGATAAACAACACGCTCAACGGAATCCCAGCGACCCCAATAGTTTCCGCCGAATTTTGCCTCATATTCGGCATTAACCTCGGACGAGAGCCGCTCCGTGAAATAAACGCCGTCGTTGCAATACTCTGACCATGCGTCCTTGAATCCGCCGTTTTCAATCATTACGGGATAGAATTCCGCATTGATGTCACAGTGCATAGCAATATTCATGTCACCGGTGATAATAACCGGCATGTCCTTTGAATTATCGTTTATGTAAGCCTTAAGCTGCTCAAGCTGAGCCTTCTTCGCCGCACAGTCGGCGAGAGATCCGTTAGCGTCAAGGTGAGTGTCATACACATCAACAAGAACACCGTTAAAATCAACCGTGCATTTAAGGAAGCCCTTGGGGGTAAGGCCATCGTTTGCAGCGTCAAGAATTCCGTTGTAAACCTCCCATTCAACACGCTCGATGTTGTAGATGGGATACTTGGAGAAAATGTTCAAGCCATCACCGACAGGAACGCCGCCGCTTGTATATGTCTTGTAGGGATAGTTTGTCATCTGCTTTGCGAGGATCGCATGATACTGGAAATCTTCCTGAACACAGATAATGTCAATGCCGCTGTTGTTGAGCATTTCGCCCATGATTTTCTGAGTTTTGGGAACAACCTTGCCGTCCTTATCAAACTTTGACGGAATCGGAAGTCCCGCAACATTTGAAGAAATAACCGTAAGCTTGTTTGATGTGTCCTCCTCTGCGAAAGCTACCGTTCCTACACCTATCATAAGTGCGGAAACAAGCAGGGAAGAGATGATGATTTTGAGAAACTTTTTCATTACATACTGCCTCCATTATAAAGATGATATAATTATACTAATTTAATCGAAAACAGTCAATCATTTTTTACATTGATTCAAAAGAAAACAACGTTAGGTTGATGTTGACTTTTATATAAATAATTGATAAAATAATCCGAAAGGGACATACCGTATTTGGTGGTGTTTGAAATGCAAAATAAAGATTTTACCCTTGAAGATCTTCAACATACACAGTATTATATGCTTTGCAAATTAAATGATATTTGTGAAAAAATCGGAGCAAGCTTGATTTTGGGCTGCGGAACACTGTTGGGAGCAATAAGACACAACGGATTTATCCCATGGGATGATGATATAGATGTTTTAATGAGCAACAGAGATTTCAAAAAGCTGAAGAAGTATTTTAAGAAACACAACAACCGTATTGACGGATTATTTTTTGACGATTATTCGACCGATCACGAAACAATTCACTTCCTGCCGAGAATAAGGCTGGATGGTACATATGTTGATGAGTATGCAACTGACGAGCTTAATATCAATAAAGGTCTTTGGATAGATATTTTTGTTTTTTGCGACTGCGCGGGAAATGACAAGCTTTTAGAAATCCAGAAAAAACTGCTTGGCTGTATATTTATGATACATGAGAAGTATCTTAACAGATACAAAAAAAGACATAACATATATTTTCCAAACACACGAATTTATGATATATCCGAGAATTTACCTGAGTTCATAAGAATTAAATTGATTTCATTACTCAGAGCTGTAATCTGTTTGTTGGGAAGAAAAAATGACAGGCTGTTCAATATTTGCATGTACACCGATCACAGGGTAATTCCCAGAAGATTTATTGAAGAATTGGACGAGCATATTTTTGAAACAAGAACTTTTAAAATTCCCAAGGATTATGATTCATACCTGAAGCTGTACTACGGAAATAATTATATGACACCCATGGTAAGTCATTCTCATTTCCCGTTAGATACCGTCGTTTTTCCTGAGGAGATTTTTGAAAAAATAAATGAATTTACTGAAAAGGAGCTGGCATGAGTATGTATAACGTAGGTTTTACAACAGGTGTTTTTGACGTTTTTCATGTCGGTCATTTGAATTTGCTTGAAAAATGCAAGGCTATGTGTTCTCATCTCATTGTCGCTGTCTGCGACGACGATTATGTGAGAAATATAAAGCATAAGGAGCCTGTTTATCCGCTTGAGGACAGAGTGAGAATTTTGGCGGCGCTTAAATGCGTTGATGAGGTCGTTGTAATAAATCCCGAGGAGACAGAGGATAAAATGCTTTGCCAAAGCAAATATAAATTTGATGTTTTGTTTTCGGGAGATGACTGGAAGGGTACGGAGAGATACAACAAAACCGAACAGCAATTTGCAAAAATCGGAGTAAGCATAGAGTATTTGCCGTACACACAAGGCATTTCCACAACTCAGATAAAAGAAAAAATGAAAAACAACGGATGATTTTGCGGTTGCAAAAGACTGTAGATTTTCAACCTCCAAAACATATCATTTTGGAGGTAAAATTTATGAAATTCAATAAAAACAAGATATTTAGTTTTTAGATTGGAACGTATTATTATGTCGGATTATATTGAAAGAGCAAACAGGGTTGTGCCGTCAAAGGCACAGATTGATTTTATGAATACTGAATTCATGGCGTTTATCCATTTCGGAATGAACACTTTCTGTAATACGGAATGGGGAACAGGCCGTGAACCCGAAAAATATTTCAAGCCTGCCGATTTTTCCGCAAAGCAATGGGTAAGTACGGTCAAGGCGGCGAAAATGAGGGGAATAGTGCTCACATGCAAGTATTCCGACGGATTCTGTCTTTGGCCGAGCAAATATACGGAACACAGTGTTAAGAATTCACCTTGGAGAGAAGGCGACGGTGATCTCGTTAGGGAGCTTGCCGATGAATGTGCCGCCGAAGGAATAAAATTCGGAATCTATCTTTCCCCCTATGACATGCATGAGACGACATTCGGCACGGAAAAATACAACGACTTTTTTGTAAATCAGTTGACTGAGCTTTGCACGAATTACGGCGATATTTTCTGTGTATGGTTTGAGCGTGACAACAGCGGTCAGCAAAATTATGATTGGCAGAGATACTACGATACGATTCGCAAATATCAGCCGAATGCGATGATATGCAACTGCGGCCCCGATATCCGCTGGTGCGGCAACCATGTCGGAGTGAACAGAGCAAGTGAATGGAGCGTTGTGCCGAAGGATTTAATAAACAATGCCCCGTCAAAAAAGCTTGTTGAGCCAGATCTCGGCAGCAGAAGAAAAATTAAAAGAGCAAAGGCGCTTGTATGGTTCCCGTCGATTACCGATATTTCGCTCAGACCGGGCTGGTTTTTCCATGAGACGGAAAACTTTGACGTTAAAGTGCTTTCTAAGGCGCTTGAGGTTTATTTCAAGTCCGTTGGAAACAACGGCTCGCTGATATTGAATATTTCTCCGTCACACACAGGAAAAATAGACAAGGTCGATGTTGAGCATCTTGTGACTCTCGGCGTTCAGCTCGGCATCGAATTCAAGGTGAACCATGCGGAAAACGGAAAATTTGAGGACGAGGGTCACAGCGACGATCTCCATACCGCACGGTTTATAAATTCGGGCAAATCGTATTTCAAGAGTGCTCCGAAAGCGCACAAAAGCGTTATAACTCTTGATATGGGCGAGGTTAAAAATATAAACAAGGTGGTCCTTGCCGAGAATATTGAAACGGGTCAGCAGATTGAAAAATTTAAGCTTTATTACTTTTTCGATAAGAAGTGGCATAAGCTTTACAGCGGCACGACGATCGGCAGAAAGAAAATTTGTCTCCTGCCGACAATGGATGCGAGACGCCTGAAGCTTGTTATCGAAAAGACAAGAGATTTTGCTACAATAACAAAGTTTGAAGTATATTGATTTTTAAATTCTCTCAAAATATTTTTAAAGCTTGTATAAGATTTTAAAACTTTTGCAAACGTCAAGGAAAAAATTTAAAACTTATTGATTATTTTTAAAATTTGTGTATAATATAATCAGAGGTGATATTATGCAACAAGATGAATTGAGAGAATTAGTTTATAAAATAATGTCCGAAAAAAGAGAGGACAGAAATACAGAGCTTAAAACCGCGGAGTTCGGTTGCCCGAAAAGATTGTATGATACTCTCTCAAGTTTTTCTAATCAAGACGATGGCGGAAGAATTATTTTTGGAATTGACGAGAGCAAAGATTATCAATTAGTAGGTGTTTATGATACACAGGATTTGCAGAAACAGATAAATAATCAATGTAAGGAAATGGAGCCGATTGTCAGACCTCTTATTTCAATTGCTGAAATTGACGGCGTAAATATAGTTTGTGCAGAAATTCCCGGAATTGAAATAACACAACGTCCGTGCTACTATAAAGGTAAGGGAAGAATGACGGGATCATATGTCCGTATCGGTGAATCGGACGAGCAAATGACAGATTATGAAATATACAGTTATGAAGCTTATAGAAAAAAATATCAAGATGATATCAGAATTGTAGAAAACGCTTCGTTTGATACGCTTAACACCTCTTTGTTTGAAGAATACAGAATTAAATGTAAAAAAAATAAGCCTAATATTTCGAAGGTTTCAGATAAACAGTTTAATGAATTGATGAGTATAACAAGGAATGGAAAACTGACGTTGTCAAGTGTATTACTTTTCGGAATCTATCCGCAGGCATATTTTCCTCAACTATCAATAATAGCGACAAAATTGTTCGGGGAAAAAATCGGAGATTCGGGAGAAAAGGGGGAAAGATTTATTGACAACAGAAGAATTGAAGGCTCAATCTCAGAGATGCTTGATGGAGCATTGAATTTTGTCGGAAATAATATGAAAACAAGCACGGTTATCGATCCTCAAACGGGAAGAAGAACCGATAAGTCCGAATATCCCTTGACCGCGGTCAGAGAGGTAATACTTAACGCATTGGTTCACAGAGATTACAGTATTCACACCGAAGGAATGCCGATACAGATAATAATGTACAGTGATCGTATTGAGGTGAAAAATCCGGGAGGGTTATATGGTCGGTTGAGAATTGATCAGTTAGGGAAAGTTCAGCCTGATACAAGAAACCCCGTATTGGCAGTTGCAATGGAAATTATGCAATTGACTGAAAACAGATATTCGGGAATTCCAACCATACGTTCGGAAATGAAAAAAGCAGGATTGATGGCGCCGAAATTTGAAGATATGAGAGGTACTTTTACCGTTACTCTTTACAATTCTCAGGTGGAATTAAATGGAAAAGATGTTGAAAAGAGTATTCTTGATTTTTGTTTGATACCAAGGAGCAGAATTGAGATTGCTGATTTTATGGGAATTTCAACGCCTTCATACGCAATAAGCAAATATATTAAACCTTTGATTGAATTGGGAAAGATTGATATCGAAAACAAAAAAAGACCCAACAGTCCCAAACAAAAGTATTTTACAATTACTCAAGAGTAAAAATATTCGGATATTAAAAAGGCGTTTCGGAAATTTTCCGAAACGCCTGATTACTTTCAGCTTTAATCTATTTCAAAATTTATTTAGCAACGTCTATCACGCGGTTTTCACGGATAACATTGACCTTGATCTGTCCGGGATACTCCAGTTCATCCTCAATTTTCTTGACGATATCTCTGGCAACGAGTACCATTTCATCGTCCGAAACCGCATCCGGCTTAACCATGATACGAACCTCACGGCCTGCCTGAATGGCATACGATTTTTCAACGCATGGGAATGAGTTTGTGATCTCTTCGAGCTTTTCAAGCCTCTTGATATAGTTCTGAAGATTTTCTCTTCTTGCTCCCGGTCTTGCAGCGGATATCGCATCGGCTGCCTGAACGAGGCAAGCAACAATTGTTCTTGCTTCAACGTCGCCGTGGTGGGCTTCGATTGCATGAACAACACTGTCGTTCTCTTTATATTTCTTGGCATACTCAACGCCGAGTTCAATGTGAGAACCTTCCATTTCGTGGTCGAGAGCCTTTCCGATATCGTGGAGAAGACCTGCACGCTTTGCCGTCTTAACATCGGCGCCGAGTTCGGCAGCCATAAGACCGGCGAGGTAAGAAACCTCAAGTGAATGGTTGAGAACATTCTGACCGTAGCTGGTACGGTATTTCAGCTTGCCGAGCTGCTTGATAAGCTCGGGATGAATTCCGTTGACGCCTGCGTCAATAGCGGCTCTTTCACCCGTCTGCTTAATGGTATGTTCAACCTCACGCTTTGATTTTTCATAAAGCTCTTCAATTCTGGTGGGATGAATTCTACCGTCTGCAATGAGCTTTTCAAGGGTAAGTCTTGCAATTTCACGGCGAACGGGATCAAAACATGAAACGGTAATCGCTTCCGGTGTGTCGTCGATAATAAGATCGACTCCGGTGATTGTTTCAAGAGTTCTGATGTTTCGTCCCTCTCGGCCGATTATACGACCCTTCATCTCATCGTTAGGCAGAGCAACGACGGAAACGGTAGCGTCCGCACTATGATCTGCGGCGCAACGCTGAATTGCCGTTGCAATAATTTCACGAGCTTTTTCGTCTGCTTCATCCTTTGTTTTCTGCTCGTATTCCATAACCTTGACTGCCTTCTCGTGAACGAGATCGGATTCAAGAGTTTTGAGCAGATAATCCTTAGCCTGTTCCTTGTTAAAGCCTGAAATTTTCTCGAGCATTTCGATCTGACTGCGCTTGACAAGCTCAATTTCTTCCGCTTTCTTGTCTGCGGCTTTGATCTTGTTGTTGAGCTGCTCGTCCTTTTTCTCGATGTTCTCCATCTTTCTGTCGAGACTTTCTTCTTTCTGAGAAAGTCTGCGCTCCTGACGCTGAACCTCGCTTCTTCTCTCACGAAGTTCTTTTTCAAGCTCGTTGCGCTGACGGTGGATTTCGTCCTTGGCTTCAAGGATAGCTTCCTTTTTCTTGGACTCGGCCTTTGAAACGGCATCGTTCACAATTCTGGTAGCTTCCTGCTGTGCGGAACCTATCGTAGCTTCTGCCACCTTCTTACGGTAGACAATTCCAACTGCAATTCCCGCAGCCGCAGCGACAACAACACAGGCAACTATGATCACTACAAAAAGTGATATTTTGATTGTCAACAAAGTATAAATGCACCTCCTGTCTTAGAATTTAATTTAAGTAAAAAATCAATAATATTATATTGGCAGGCGGCTGTTCGTTTCCGCTTACCGACGGTGTTATTATAATCCGGCAAACTACAATAACATCTGTAATATTTTAATACATTTTTGCACTTGTGTCAAGGTGAATTATACGATTTCAATAAACTGTACTAAATTTACCGATTCTATTTATTAAAAATTGATTAAGATTTTGCAATTTAGGTTGACAAGTGTATTTTTTTATTGTATAGTTGAACTGCTTATTATTGTATTTGAAGTATAAGAATATTTTTTGAGTATAAATCGGGCGATTAACCGTTGAAGACGAACGGCTGAAAAAGCTAATCTCGTCTTATAATACAATAATAATGAACATATAATAAGTCGTAATAGTTTTTCATTAGAGTAACCGCAGAAAAAACTGGGGAAATAATTTAATCGGCGGTTATCAAGAGAGAAAGGGGTATTCTATGAAAAAAATCTCTGAACGGATAATTGCGATTCTGCTGACGGTTACTATTGTGTTCGGCACGGGTACGGCAATTTCCTATGCGAAAACCGATGCCGACATTCCGAGCGGAGATGTTGTTTTTGATGAGACTGACCCGGGGTATAATGCCGGAAAGGACCATCTGACAACTCAGCAGTTTTTTGACTATATTGACACGATCAATGCAATGTTTAAGAAGGTTTTGGGCTTTAACATTATTAACGAGAAAAAAATAAAGGTTGAAGTCAACGGCGTTATGAACGATATCTTTACCGAGTGGACCCGTAAAAGCGGTGGCACACTCGACATCATGAAGATAGTCAATTCTCTTCCGGATTTTACAGACGGTTCGGATAAGGTTTGCGATTTTTTGAGAATTGACGTTGATACGCTTGCACCGATTATGAAGGATAAGGCAAATGAGCTTTATAAAAACGGAAACACCTTGGGGGGACTTTTCGTTGACTTTGCAAGAATTTATCTGCTTCAAATCGATTATATGACGCTCGATGCGGATCAGAACAAAAATGATTCTACAATCTATAATGTTTTCATTGTAATTTATTATAAGAACGGTAAATCCGAGAAGATCAAGTCCGATTTTGTTTATGACACAACCACTCATGAGCTTAAAAGAAAAAATGACAGAGGCGTTTTCGGATTTAATATTGATGCCGATGATTATGTTATCTACGCGATAAAGAATACCTGGCAGAGAAATTTCGGCTTCTGCATAGCATACGATATCCTTGCTAACCTTACGATTTATGATTATGATACGAAGCGTATCTATCTCACCTACGGCGGCAAGGACTGGCTTTTCCAAATTTGGAAGGGAATTTACTGGATTTCCAACGGTGCCGAGATAGGTATCTATAACCGTCCGGAGCAGAAGGTTTGGACAACGGTGTTCCAATGCGCACCCGATGAGGATATGATGGTAATGAGTCTTGAGCTTTTCCAGGGCAGCAGAAGAATTTTTGTCCGTGAAGCTCAACTTCATTGGTGGGTCATCGGTTTTTCAGTTGAGGAAAAGCTTTATGACGGCAAGTATCTCACCGCAAAGGGAACGATAGAATTCCCCGATGAGGATTTTGCCGAGATGTTTGTCAATGCCGCAAACAAGAAGGGCGTTGTTTCAAGCCGTGACGGTGTGAATGTTTCCTGGTGCTGGGCGCAGGGCACATAAAAGCTTAACATAAAAAATTGAGACTGTCTCGTTTGAGGCAGTCTCTTTTGTTATGCTTTATTTTGTCTTAGGGAATTGTGTTTTATCATAGCCCATGACCCTTGCCAGCTGAGTGCTTATGCAATAATTGTCATAAGCCTCGCCTGTGATAAATCCTGCGTCGTTCGCTGAAACGTAAATAGGAACGTTGACTCCCGTGTGTTTTTTTGTTGTGTAGTAGTATTCGCCGGTTTCCTCATTATAGGTAATTCCGCCGGTTTCGTGATCCGCTGTTACAAGAACAAGCGTATCGCCGTCCTGCTTTGCAAAGTCATACGCAACCTGAATTGCCTTGTTGAATTCAATAACCTGTGCCGTTGAGCCCTCAAGAATATTTTTGTGTGAGAACTTGTCGATGTGCGCTGCTTCGACCATGAGGAAAAATCCGTTTTCGTTGCTGTTGAGAAGCTCAATTGCTTTCTTCGTCATATCGGCAAGGTATGGGTTGTCGTTGTTGTTTGTAACATTTGCAAAAGCATCCATATCAAACTGGGCGAATGAGCGTGTGCCGGGCTGAAGTGCGTTCATTTCTTTTGCGCTTGAAATATATTGAAATCCGCCGAGTTTGCAGCCGAGTTTTGTGACAGTTGTACTCTTCGAGCCCCAGATGAGGTCAAGCTCTGAGTGCATCTGCTCGATCGAAATATCAGGCTCAAACTGCCTTATAAACGAATGAGCCGAGAAAGACGCGGGAGTTGCGCCGCTCGTTTTATCTGTTGTTACAACGCCTGCCGCTTTTCCGTTTTCTTTCGCAAGCTCCGTTAGCGATTTCGGCGTATTGAATTTCTTTGCGAATGGGGCAAAGGCATAAACACCGACTGCATTATTGTAGGTTCTAACACCGCAGGAAAGAGCCGTTGCACCTGCCGCACTGTCGGTTATTTCGTTTGATGCACTGCGTGTTTTTGACTGGCTGTGAACAGGAAAAGTTTCCATCGGAAGCTCATCAATGCCGTATCTGCTTTTGGCAGCTTCGACCGTATTAAAACCCATTCCGTCGCCGATCATAAGGATAACATTTTTGTAGGTTTTGTATTCGTTCTTCGTTCCGTCCGTGCCGTAAAATCCGAGCATCGTGCTTATTAAAAGCAAAACGGTCGTTATAATCGAAATAAAAGATTTAATTCCGCGTATCATATTTACCTCCATAAACCAACAGCCGCTGAAAAGGCTTCAACGGCTGTAACAATTCTATTTTAGTGGATAGACTTTATAAGCTCTTCAAAAGCGTTTATTGTTGTAGAGCCTGCAAGGTTACCTGTTGCAACGATTTCTTCGTTGACTCCCGAGAGGATACTGCTGTAGTCGTTATCCTCAAGTATGTAACCGATCTGGTCGTTCATGAGACCGAATACAAGAAGCTCTTTGTCTGTTCCGACGATATCCTGAAGTGAAGGATAGTTGAAATCGGTGCCTGTCCATGAGTGGTCGGCGTCAAGATATCCGCCGTAAGCGATTGCCGGCTCAAGCTCTCCGGGGATTATCGCAACTGCAAGTTTTGTGCCGATTTCAAGGTAACCAAGCTCTGTTGCGACCTCAAGAACATTGTTGTTTTCATCTGTTGTAACAACGGTGTTTGTGAGGGCTCCGAGTCTACCTGCAAATTCAAGGATTTGATTTGTTACGGGAACATAGTATTCTTTCATCCTGTAGTTGAGGAGGGGAGCGACTTCTGTTTCGGCTTCATTGGACTCAACAATGAGCTTGCCGAGTGTTGTACCGTAAATCTTGAGAGATTCAAGTCTCGGTGTTCCTTCGGGAAGGTTAAGACTGTCATGTTTTGAAGAGATTGCAAGCTCCGCGCCCTGAATCTGAATGAAGTTTGCACCGGCCTTGTTGACTTCCTGCTCGATATAGTATGGGTAGTCGCCGGTTATCTCAGTTCCTGCCGCGCCGTTGCCGACAGCATGGATAGCCATGTTGCAAAGCCATGTTTCCTTTGTACCGTTATCGGGAACAAAGCGGAAGCGGTGAATCTTCGAGTCGAAAACCATGGGTTCACGCTTGTCACGGATATATTCGCCCGCTTCAATCTCGGAATAGTACATTTTACCGGTTGTCATTGAATTGACAGCCTCTTTTACCGAGTCAACGGTGACGTCATAAAGATGCTTCATGAAGCTTGCATTCTGACCGTTGAGAAGCTTGTAGTCCGTGCCGAAGGTATTGTTGATTCTGTTAAGAGCCGGATTTGTAAAAATCATTTTTACAAGGTCGCCGTTCATTCCGAATGTATCAACGCAACTGTGCTGATGGAGAACGGAGATATTGATACCGACTATGTTGTTTGCTTTTGCAAAATCGGCAAGTTCCTTGCGAATACCTCTTACGTCTGTGCTCGAAATGCCGAATCCATCGATAACGGCAAATATGAGAGTTCCTCTGCCGCTGCCGTCATTGATTGCGATAACGCGGACACGCTGGTCGTCATAGATAGCTGTTGCCGCCTTTGATTTCGGGAAAGAGAGACTTCCGCCGACATAGTGCTTGCCGTCAAGCTCGTCTCCGGTCTGAAGAGAGGCACTGCCGTAGCCGAGGCTCCAAACCGAATTTGCTGCAGGAGAGGCGAGGTAATCCTCCATGCCTTCAAAGAACATATCGCTTGTGAAGTTTTCCTTCTGCTCAAACTTAACCGACGGGATATTTCTGTTAATGCTCTTTACGAGGGCATCTATTATCTTATCAGCCAGTTTGTACAGAGACTTGAGCATCATGCCGCCAAGCTCGTCCCACGATGTGGGAAGTTTAATGCCGCCAAAGTCAACACTTGTGACCGCAACGTTATCATTTGTCATTGTATCTGCCGCAAAAGCACTGCTCGTTAAAGCAACGCTGAAAACGGTAAATACCATAACGATACTTAGAAGCAATGATATTACTTTTTTCATAATATATCACCTTTCTGAATAATATTTTACAGATATAATTTTATCATAAAAAAAGCATTTTTACAACAGAAAGAGTATTGTGAAAAATTACCGAAAAAGGGAGACGATTTTTGTATGGGTTGTTCTATAGCTGAGTTGAGGAACAAGGAGGTTATATGTAAACTTAACGGAACAAGAATTGGAAATGTAGACGATGTGGAGCTTGATATAAATAATGGACGTCTTGTCTCGATAATAATTTACGGCAAGGGGAAAATAATGGGTGTTTTTGGAAAAAGTGAGGATATTGTAATTCCGTGGGAGGACATTGACGTTATCGGAGAGGATACGATACTGGTCAACTGTGAATGTCCCGTGCCTAAAGGCAGGGCGTAAAAAGCATCTCCGAAATCAGTTCAAAGCAAGAGGAAAGATCAAACAGAAAAGGCTATAATTCATAAATGTCGGTTAAATAAACTGACAAAATATGAATTACAGCCTTTTTATAATTGTAAATACTTTGCTCTTTTCAGCAATTCTGAATCTAAACTCAACGGGCTTTTATGTACAGGTTTTAAGTCTGTTTTTATATTCATCGCGTTTGCTTTCGATGACATTGTTCTTGTTGAGATTGAGGTTAAGAATTTCCCTGACCTTAAAAAAGTCCTCCGTCATAAAATCGCCTGCGATAATATTGGCACGGGCGAGATATCTCGGCGTGTTGGCTATTGTGTTAATGAGCGCCTTGAAATGCCAGCGCAAGGCTTTGTCAAGCTTCCGCGGAAAAACAACGCCGATATCGGTTCCGAGGTTCGGCGTTTGCTGAGTTTGGAACCAGTAAAAACCGCTTGTATCATTTGTGTCAAAAAATTCGGTTGCCTCGGTTACAAATTCGTGAGCATGCTTGCCGTGACGCTTCTTTTCCCATGGAAGAATGTGCGGGCAGTTGACGCTGTACTTGTACTCCTCACAGTAGTTAATCATTATGTAACGCTTGCCTGATTTTCTCATGTCGCCCATTGTAACGTCGCCGATATTTTCAAAATCGGTAAACGCATATTTGGACGGCTCAATCGTTCTTTCAAGAATCTCGTCAACCTTTTTGGGGTCGGCATGAAAGCGCAGATTGAAAGGTCCGAGCTTCTGCGGCTGATATTCTCTGATATCAAGAATAAAAAATTCGCTCGGATGCTCGTCCATAACCTTGCGGAACTTTTCCATTTCAGGCTCAAAAGGCAAGCCCTTTGTTATGCCGTGGCAGAAAACTATTTGACCGTTTTCATCTGTGTCAATACGCACGCAGAAATGACGGATACCGTAGTTGAACTGCTGGGTTAGATCGCCGTCCTGACAGCAGGCGATAGGCTTCATCTTGAAGCTGCCGGCGTTGTGTGCGCTCGGCATTACCACATTGCAGAGCTTGACATCATCTTTAATGTATGACATCCATTCGGAGTAAATCATTTTTTCACTTCCTCAGATATTGTAGCAAATATTTATCTTGTGCCTGAGAACTTCTTTTATATTGTCGATTGCGCCGCGCATATAAATCTTCGGGTCGAAAACTTCGGGATTCTTGGCAAATTCCGCTTTGATTCCGTTTGTGTAAGCCTGACGGAGCTCCGTCGCAAAATTTATCTTCGTGATTCCGGCAGCGATGCAGTCCTTAAGAACCTCATCGGAAAGTCCGGATGCGCCGTGAAGAACCAACGGTGTGTCAATTGCAGCGTGGATTTCCTTTATGCGCTCAATGTTGATATGCGGTGTACCCTTGTAAACACCGTGAGCGGTTCCTACACCGATTGCGAGAGTGCTTACGTTTGTTCTTCTGACAAATTCTTCGGCTTCGCTGACCTTTGTGTAGCTGGCTTCGAGATCGGTATCGCCTTCCTCTTTGCCGCCGATCGTACCAAGCTCACCTTCAACGGAGACGTCCATGGGGAGTGCAAAGTCAGTGACTTCTTTCGTGAACTTTATGTTGTCCTCAAAAGGCATAAGGCTTCCGTCAAACATAACGGATGAAAATCCGCCGGCAACGCATTTCTTTGCCAGTGCAAGACTGCTGCCGTGGTCAAGATGCAAAGCATAGTCCACGGGGCAATCAGCCATAAGCTCACGCATCATGGCCGGGTAAATCGCAATTCCGCCGTAGTTAAGCGTTCTCGGAATCATCTGAACAATGACGGGAGTGCGCATCTCGTGCATAATCTCGGAAACCGCCATTGCCGATTCAAGATTGTCAATATTGAATGCGGGAATCGCATAGTTTTCTTTTTCGGCTCTTTTCATGAGTCTTGCCGAAGAAACAACCATATAAAACACCTTCGTTTCTTGAATTTAGATTTATTCTTTAAAGTTAATTATTTTCCAACCGTCGGCAATATATACAATGCCCGAAGCAACGGAAATTATTGCGGTTATTCCCATCAGAATATTCGATATAAGGCTCATATTGAAGCCGAGCGAATAAACCGACGAAACCTCACAGAGAAGCATGACAACGACAAAGGAGACCATTTGTGTAACTGTTTTTATTTTACCGCCTATGTTTGCGGGAATAACAACGTTTTGCGCCGCCGCTATCATTCTTAATGAGGTTATCGCAAAGTCACGGGTAAGTATTATCATCACTATCCATATGCTGCAAAGTCCATCCTTCATGAATGCGAGCAGGCCGGCCGTTACAAGCATTTTATCTGCAATCGGGTCAAGTAACTTGCCGAAATTTGTGACTATATGGTTTTTTCGCGCAATTCGTCCGTCCAGCGCATCTGTTATTGCACCAAGGGCGAAAATAATTGCGGAAATCAAAAATTTATGTTCAATGCCGGCAAGATATATCGCAAGAAAAACAGGAGCAATAAACATTCTGCCGATTGTGATTTTATTTGGTAAATTCATTATGATACCATGCCTTCTAATATACTGTAGGTAATTCGGTCAGGCAGTAACCTCGCCGATGAGGTCGTAATCCTCAACATCAAATATTTCAACGTCAACAAAGTCGCCGATATCAAGATCCTTGTGAGACGTGAATTTTACAAGTCCGTCAATCTCGGGGGCATCCATATATGTTCTGCCCGTGTAGCTGTCGGAATATCCGTCGTAGTCCTCAACAACAACCTTGTATGTTTTGCCGATTTTTTCATTATTCTTTTCTTCCATGATGCTGTACTGATCCTGCATTATGACCTCGCTGCGGCGTGTTTTAATATCCTCATCTACCTGATCCTCCATGTCGAAGGCCGGAGTGCCTTCCTGCGGAGAGAAGGTGAATACGCCCAGACGGTCAAATTCAATCTCGTTGACAAATTCGGCAAGTGTTTCAAATTCTTCTTCGCCCTCACCGGGGAATCCGACAATGAAGGTCGTTCTGATGACGACATCGGGGATTTCTGTTCTGAGCTTGGAGATAACATTGCGAATAAGCGCCTGATCGCCTCTGCGATTCATTGCCTTTAGGATTTTATCGTCAGCGTGTTGGAGCGGAAGATCGATATAATTAACAACCTTTTCCTGACTTTTCATTGTTTCAATAAGCTCGTCCGTAATTCTGTCCGGGTAGCAGTAAAGAAGTCTTATCCATTCGATAGAATCAATTTTGCAAAGCTCGTTGAGAAGCTCGGGCAGTTTAAGCTCACCGTAAAGGTCAAGACCGTAGCTTGTTGTATCCTGGGCAATGAGAATAAGCTCTTTGACGCCCGACTCGGCAAGCTGCTTGGCTTCGTCGATAACGTTCTCCATGCTGCGGCTGCGCATATTGCCCCTGATTGACGGGATGGTGCAATAGGTGCAGCGGTTTGAACAGCCCTCGCCGATTTTGAGATATGCCCAATAATGCGGCGTTGTTAGAATTCTCTGACCCTCAAGCGGAAGATCGCACTGCGGCGGATAGTTTTCGATTGTGTCAACGCCTGACATAACCTCCTCAACCGTCTTGATTATATCGCCGTTTGCGCCGATGCCGATAACGGCGTCAACCTCGGGGATTTCCTTAACAATCTCGTCCTTGTATCTTTGCGCAAGACAGCCTGTGACAATAATTTTGCTGATAACGCCTTCCTTTTTCAGTTCAACCATGTCAAGAATGTTTTCAATGGCTTCTTTTTTTGCATCATCAATGAAACCGCAGGTGTTGACGATAACGGCATCACAGCCGTCAACGTAATCAACGATTTCCCAGCCCTCGGCATCCATGAGTGCAAGCATATGCTCAGCGTCGACCTGATTTTTCGGGCAGCCGAGAGAGATCATACCAATCTTGTAATTCATAAAATCACCTTTAGAAATTTAATAGTCCTCATAATATTCATCGTCGGAAAATTCGCTCATTGCTTCACGGATATCGGAAAATGAATATCCCATTCTTTGCAAGGCGGAAAAAACTTTTTTTCGTCCGACTTCGTCATTCATTCTATTATAATATCTTTTGCCGATAATATCAACTATTCTTTGAACATTATCCGGTTCTTCTTCTTCAAAAAGCTCCTCAACGGCAGCATTTGCAATGTCGGCGGAGATTCCTTTTGCCCGAAGCTCGGATTTTATACGCATTTTACCGAATTTTTTGCGTTCAAAAAGTTCACGTGCATAGTTTTCGGCATAGCGTTCATCATTGACAAGGTCAAGCTCAATCAGTTTTTCAACTGCCTCGTCAACATAGTCTGCATCGTGCTTGCGCAACAGCTTTGCTCTGATTTCCTTCTCCGAATGGTCACGGTAATCGAGACTGTTCAGCGCACTGTTAAAAGCACGGCGAGAGCCTGCCGCCTCCTCAAAGGCAGTAAGCTCCTCCTCATTTATTTCATCTCCGGAGACTAACCCGCAGGAAAACCAGAAAATCTCATCAACCGTCAGCAGATATTCTCCGTCGATATATATATGAATTTTATCCTTGCGTCCGCTCTTAGCCGTAATTTTCATTATTCGTCATCAACAGCTATGTCAAGCTTTGCCTTAGCTGAAACCTTTTCGGCAGGCGCTTCATCGGATGCGGAAGATTTTGCAGCCCCCTTGCCCTTTGAGCCTTTCTTCGTAGAGCCGGACTTGCATGCTTGAAGCATTTTATCTTTGTCGGCATAGACCTTCTCTTTGATTTCGTCATAAAGAGCCTGATCGTTTTTCAAAAGCTCCTTGACGTTTTCACGACCCTGTCCGAGACGGGAATCACCGTAGGAGAACCATGCACCGCTCTTGTGGATAATATCCATTGCAACTGCAATATCAAGAAGCTCGCCGACCTTAGAGATACCTTCGCCGTATATGATGTCAAATTCAGCCTCCTTGAACGGGGGAGCGACCTTGTTCTTGACAATTTTAACTCTTGTTCTTGAGCCGACAAATTCGCCGTTAGCACCTTTGATTGTTTCGGCTTTTCTGACGTCCATACGCATTGAAGCATAGAATTTCAGCGCACGGCCGCCCGTTGTTGTTTCGGGGTTGCCGTACATAACGCCGATTTTTTCACGGAGCTGATTTATAAATATAATAATAGTATTCGACTTGTTAATTGCGCCTGCAAGCTTTCTGAGAGCCTGCGACATAAGTCTTGCGTGCTGACCGACATGCGAATCACCCATTTCACCCTCAATTTCCGAACGGGGAACCAGGGCTGCAACAGAGTCGACAACCACAATATCAATAGCGCCTGAGCGCACAAGAGCTTCGGCGATTTCAAGTGCCTGCTCACCGTTATCCGGCTGAGAAACAAGCAATGAATCAACGTCCACGCCGAGGTTTGCGGCGTAAACAGGGTCAAGGGCATGCTCGGCATCAATGAAGGCTGCCTCTCCGCCGGCTTTCTGAGCCTCGGCAACCGCGTGTAGGGCAAGCGTGGTTTTACCGGATGATTCGGGGCCGTATATTTCAACAATTCTGCCCTTTGGAAGTCCGCCGATACCTGTTGCGACATCAAGAGCCATTGATCCCGTCGAGATAGCCTCAACGTTCATGGCGACGTTCTGTCCCAAACGCATGACTGTTCCTTTTCCGTATTGTTTTTCAAGCTGAGCGATAGCTGTTTCAAGAGCTTTTTGTTTATCAGCCATTTATAATCACACTCCGTATCCGTACAAATGTTCGACAAAGCATATTATACTATAAAATAATAAAAAATGCAATATGTTTTAAATAATTTAGAAAAAATTTTATTTCTGTCGAAAAAAGCCGAATACCGACAAGCCTTTTAATGACATTATAATGCTTTTGCGGCACCGGCAATGCTACCCTATGGCTTTTATTATATTATATGAATTTTGATTTTTCAAGACTTATATCATTTATGACATTTTGTCAAAAGTATCTGCTTTGAATTTTATTGCTTCGTCGCAATATCTATTGAAAAAAACACTTTTTATGATATACTATAGGCAATGCCACACTTTTGAGGTGTATGAATTGCGCAGCAAGATTTAAGCAAGGCGCTATGTTTCAATTTGTGCGGTGTTGCCTATAAATATTGCAGCGCAAACGGAGGTCGAGACATGAATCTGTTACACATGAAATATGCAGTTGAAATAGCAGAAACAAAATCCATAAACAAGGCTGCCGAAAAGCTTTTTGTAGGGCAGTCGGCACTCAGCCGTGCCATAAAAGAATTGGAGACAAGTCTCGGGGTAACGCTTTTTGAAAGAAGCGCAAAAGGAATGTTTCCCACCCCCGACGGCGAGGTCTTTGTTCGCTATGCCAAAACGGTGCTGAAACAGGTTGATGCAATTGAAAATATGTTCAGCGATGACCATGCCGCAAGAACTCAGTTCTCGATTTCTGTCCCAAGGGCAAGCTATATTTCCGATGCGTTTGCAAAGTTTTCAAAGCTGATTGGAAAAGATACCGAAGCAGAGCTTTTTTATAAGGAAACCAATGCTTTGCGTGCCATAAAGAATTTGCTTAACGATGAGTTTAAGCTCGGAATAGTCCGCTATGCCGAAAGCTTTGACAAATACTATAAAAACATGATGGACGAAAAGGGATTGGAATATGAGCTTATAACCGAGTTCCGCTACAAGCTTCTTTATCATAAGGACAGTCCTCTTGCAAAAAAGGAGGAGGTTACTTATGATGATCTCCGCAATCTTGTTATGATTGCCCATGCCGATCCGTATGTGCCTTCGCTTCCGTTTTCGGAGGTCAAGAAGGAGGAGCTTCCGGATAATTCGGATAGAAAGATTTTTGTTTTTGAACGTGCAAGTCAGTTTGAGCTGCTTGCCGAAAATCACGAAACCTTTATGTGGTCATCGCCGATTCCGCAAACCTTGCTTGACCGCTACGGCCTCGTTCAAAAATACTGTGTTGATAATAAGCGAGTGTATAAAGATGTGCTTATCCATCGCAGAGACTATACTCTTTCCGAAATCGACAACATGTTTATTGAGGAACTGGTTAAATCAAAAAGAAGAACATTCGGAGAGGAGACATAAAGCATGAAATGGTTGATTGCTTCCGATATTCACGGCAGTGCATACTGGTGCCGCAAGCTTATTGAAAAATATAAAGAGGAAAAGGCCGACAGGCTTATCCTTCTCGGTGATGTGCTTTATCACGGTCCGAGAAACGATTTGCCCGAAGAGTATGCACCCAAACAGGTTATTGCAATGCTCAACGAAATTAAGGACGATATTCTCTGCGTCAGAGGGAATTGCGAGGCGGAGGTTGATCAGATGGTATTGGATTTTCCGGTTCTCGCCGATTATGCTTTGATTGATCTCGGTGAAAAAATGATATATCTCACTCACGGCCATGTTTATAACGAGAGCAAAGTGCCACCGATGAAAAAGGGAGATATACTTCTCCACGGTCATACCCATGTACCGAAATGTGTTGAGCATGAAAACTATATTTACATGAATCCGGGCTCGATTTCAATTCCTAAGGAGAACAGCCGTCACGGATATATGACGCTTGAAAACGGTGTGTTCCTTTGGAAAGATTTTGACGGCGATATTTTGAAAACCTATACGATCTGAGTGCTTGCAATCGGCTTGTCTGACGGAGCTGATAATTTTTATAATAAAATATGATTTATATATTTTACCTAATATCAAAAATTTAAATCTAAAAAGGCGGAGATCGCAATGACCTCCGCCTTAGTTTATATTCGGTTTTATTTTGCAAGTGTGATTCCTGCAATCGGAACGGTTGCGCTGACTTTCTGAGAGAAGGTGCCGTTGAGGATCATTGCCTCTGATTTGTCAACAGTCTCCTGCGTGCCGGGCGCTGCGGCAGTACCGAGTCTTGAAAGATATGTTGCGCCGCCCTTGTAGTCTCCGTTATATGCGGGAATCTCGGGAAGTGCATTTGACTTGTCAATTTCTTTGCCGTTCTTGTCATATTCAACATTGTCATAGTCAAGCACTTCGTTGATCGTGTTGAGATAATACTGAGCGAAGTCATAGCGCGGAGCACAGATGAAGCCCTCGCAATCGGCGAGCTTATCCGAACCGAATCCGCAGAAGAATGCGTCCTCACGGTTATCTGCAATTTCCCGGCTGTAGAAGTCTGATGCGATAACTACATTGCCGTTTGCAACGAGCGTGTGACAGTCCGACTTAACGTCCTTGCATACTCTTGCATCGATCTTAACCTCTGAGTAAACAGACTCTGCACCGAGAGCAAAAGCATTGAGGAGCGTAAGGTTGTCGGCCGACTTGAGAAGATAGCCGATTTTCGGAACCTTGAGTTCCTTGGCCTTAAGACCTGCCGCAATACCGGAAAGGTAAACGGCGCCGGAAATGTTAGCTGTGTAGGAATGGATATTCTTGCCGTTATCCTCACCGTTAAATACGATGTATTGAACCTTAGATTTCTGAACATCGGAAGATGAATTTGAAACGTACTTGTTAACCGCGGACATATAGCTCGGATCTGCAAGGAAAATTATTGAGCACTCCTGATTTGTGAGAGAATGAATGGCGTCATATGCAGCCTGTTCATTTGAAGGATCAACATGTTCAATATAGCGGAATCTGTCTTTATTGATACCCGAACCGAAGGAAATAAGATCATTTATAGCGGAGACACACTGAAGTGTCGAGAGGTCGGGAACATAATCATCCGCATCGTCGCGTTGTCCGGGAAGAACAACACCGATTTTGATGTTATCCTTTGTGATGTCGGTGTCATCAACCATGCTGCACGAAGCAAGCGCAAAGCAAAGCACGGCAACAAGAACAAGTGCCAAGACTTTTTTGAACGTTTTCATTAAGAGTCCTCCTTAGAGAATTATACGTTTAATAAATTACAGATACATTATAGAGTATTTGGTGAGGAAAATCAAGGAAAATTTTAAAAACCGTACTGTAATCATTCAAATATAGGAAGCGTTTTTGTTCATAAAGTAATATTTGTATAAAAATATTTTATATCATATCAAGTTATTTCTTGCAAACAGAGCATGGGTGTTGTATAATTACTATGGATAATTTTTATAATGCCTAAAAAGGCGGTGTATTATGGGTTACATTGAATTTGCAGATGTGTATAAAAGATATAAATCAGGCTCGGAGACCGTAAATGCTCTCGACGGGGTCAGCTTTTCCATTGAACAGGGAGAGCTGTGTGTTGTCGTAGGTCCGAGCGGAGCCGGCAAAACCACGCTTCTCAACGTGTTGGGAGGAATGGACAGATGCTCACAGGGTCAGATTGCGGTCGATGACAAGATAATAACCGATTTCGGAAAGCGCATGCTTATGCTTTATCGCAGGCAGGAGGTCGGATTTATTTTTCAGTCTTACAATCTTGTTCCGAACCTTACTGCGGTTGAAAATCTTGAGCTTGTTGCAAATCTAAGCGACAAGGCGGTTGACTGCATGGCGCTTCTGAGATTGGTCGGACTGGAGAAAAGGGCAAATCTTTTCCCCTCGCAACTTTCCGGCGGTGAGCAGCAGCGAGTTGCGATTGCAAGGGCACTTGTAAAAAAGCCTAAGCTTCTTCTTTGTGATGAGCCGACGGGTGCGCTTGACTACGAAACGGGAATCCAAGTACTCAATCTTATTAAAAAGGTTTCGGAGATCATGAAAATGACAGTTGTAATAATAACCCATAACCATGCCATTGCACCGATAGCGGACAGAATTATCTCAATGAAGAGCGGGAAAATCAGCAAAATTGAAATCAACGATACACCGATGCCGGTTGAAAGGATAGAGTGGTAATGACGAAAACCCTCATTAAGGAAGCTCTTCGTTCCATTACCGCCAACAAGCTCAGATTTCTCTCCGTAGCGATTATTATTGCGCTGGGAATGAGCTTTTTTGTCGGAATAAACTCGGCAAGCCCCGCCATGAATTATGAGGCTAATGAGTATTTCAACAGGAATAATTTGATGGACGTTTATGTTTCGTCGTCAATTCCTTTTACGAACGAAGATATAGAGAAAATTAAAAATATAAAAAATGTAACTCAGGTTGTCGCATCAAGCTATATCGACGGCTATGCGACGCTCGGCAGGGAGACCCTTGTCAACAAAAACGGTACGGAGCTTATTCTGAGAATCAGCTCATTTGACGTTGAAAAGGAAAAGAAATTCCTTGACGGAGAAAGAGATCCGTCCTTCCTCAACGCCCTTGACCTTAAAGACGGAAGACTTCCCGAGAAGGCGGGGGAGTGCGTTGTCGATGAGAAATCGGCAGAGCTTTATGACGATATCGAAATCGGTAAGACTCTGAACATAACGGATGCCGACAGCAGCGTCGGAGTTTCACTGAAAAACAATAAATTCGTCATAGTCGGAACGGTCACATCTCCGATATACATTTCACTTGACAGAGGTCAGACTAAGCTCGGTTCTGGCAGCCTTGACTCATATATTTATGTTTTGCCCGAGGCGTTTTCCTCATCTGAGGTCAACACTCTTGCCGTCAAGATGAGGTATTCCGACAGTCTCGATACTTTTTCAAGCCAATACTCGGACAGAGCGGAAATGATTGCGGAAAAAATCCGGGAGGCTTCAAAAGAGGCAATTGACTCGAAGCTCGTCGAACTGAAAAATGAGTACACTCAAAAAATTGAAGATAAGCAAGCGGAGATAAAAGCATTTTCCGATTCGAGCGATAAACAGCTCAAGGAAAAAGAGGCTTCCATTAAAGAATTTAAGCAGTATGTCGATAACGAGGATAAGATACTCGGCGAACTGAAAACGACAAATGAAAACAAGATAAAATCCGCTTCGTCAACATTGAACAGCCTTGAGAAGCAGCTTACAACGCTTCAGGCTGATTATAATACACACGTTAAATTGAGAGACAGTCAAAGCTCGGAGATCAAGGGTTACAGCGAGCTGAAAAAGCTCTACGATGACCTTAATCGAAAACATTTAACAGCCAAAACGGAACTGGATTCGCTTGAAAGCAATTATCAAAGCAAAAAGAACGCACTCGATGCAAAAAATAATGAAATATCCGAGCGTGAAAATAAAATCTCGGACTATGAATCAAGAATTTCAAGGCTTACCTCTGAGATAGACGAGCTTGAAAGAACAATTTCATCTCTTAACTCGAGCGTTTCATCTTATAATCAAAGAGTAGAGGCTCAAAATTCTGTTGTTGACGGAATAAAAAGCGATATACAAAAACAGAATAGCATTATTTCCGATTCATCGGCGACAAACGAAGAAAAGATTGCGGCAATAAGCAGAAAAACAAGGCTTAACAGTGAGCTTACAACGGCACAAAGAGAGCTGACATCAAGGAAAAATGAGCTTGAAAATGCTCAGTCGCAGCTATCGACCGCAAAATCGGAAAAAACAAAGAAAGAAAATGAAAAGAGAAACCTGATAGTTGCACTCAACTCGGAAAGAGCGGCTCTTGCAACGGCAAAGTCACAGGCCGAAGTGCTTAAAACCGAATATTCAAATGCCTTGTCGAATTACAATTCGGCAAAGAAAAACTATGATGCCGATTCCGCAACGCTTGAAAAATATGTCTCTTCAATGAATGAGCTGACAAAGGGACAGAGCAGCCTTACAAAGCTAATTGCTCAGGTTGAAAGCGAAGCAAACGAGTTGGAAACACTCAAGCGACGTGTTACAGAGGCACAAATCAGCTATACTTTGGCTTCAAGAAACGGTTCGGTTGAAATTTCAAAGGCGGAGTATGATTTAAAGGTTGCAAAAAGCCGTTATTCAACGGTTGACGACGAATACACCGAGCTTAAAAATGACATTGACAGTAAATCCGGAACGTTGAACAGCGAGCTGAAAAGCCTTCAGACAACGCTCGGCAATATTGCAAACCTCAGATGGACGGCAACGCCGAGAAACGATTTTTCGGGCATGAGAAGCTTGGCTGTCAGTCTTGAAAACATAAAATCAATGTCAACAGTTTTTCCGATGGTCTTTTTCCTCACAGCAATGATAGCATGTCTTGTTATTATGATAAAAAATGTTGAGGAGGAAAGAAAAGAAATCGGCATTTTTAAAGCGTTAGGTTATTCCAATTCGGCGGTTGCCGGTAAGTTTATCCTCTATGCCGTGCTTGCGTGGATAATCGGCATTTTTATCGGAACTGTTATGGGAACCTGCGTGCTTCCGTTTGTTATTTGCTCCATATACAACATGACATACAGTGTCCCGAATGTCGGCACGGTTTTCCTTGCAGACTACGTTTTCTTCGGAATTGCAATTTCATTGATATTGATTGTTGCGGCAACCTTGATTGCAGTGATCCATGAAATTAAGCATAATCCGGCAACGCTCATGAGGCCAAAAAACATTGCGTATAACCGCAGAAATATTCTGGAAAAGATTCCCGGTCTTTGGGGAAAAATGAGCTACGGAATGGTTGTTGTTGCACGAACAATTTCCCGTAGCCGAGAGAGAGTTACCGCCGGCACGCTTGGCATTGCCTGCTGCACTGCGCTGATTCTTTCTTCACTCGGATTGATAAATTCGACGACGGCTGTTTCAAACGCGCAGTATGCCGATGACGGAATATTTAAGTATGATATATTGTTTGTACTGAGAACTCCTCAGCAGGAGGACGCAAAGGTGCTTAAGAAAATCCAGAGTGATCAGCGAACGGAAAATGCGGCACTTTTCAGCAACACGAGCGCATTTGCTTCAGCAGACAGCGAGGCACAGGTTAAACGAACCGTCAGCATCATCGCTATGAAGAGCAGCGACAGTTTTTCCGATTATGTCAATCTCAAAACAGTCAGCGGCGACCTTGATTTCGGCAGGGGCAATGTTATTATAACAGAAAAAATGGCGAACGATCTCGGAATAAAGGTCGGCAATGAAATATATCTAGCATCCACGGACGGATCGACATACAGCGCATCCGTCAGCGGAATAGTCAGAAACTATACGAATCATTATGTTTACATGACTGACGAAAGCTATGAAGAAATTTTCGGAACACCGCCGCAGTGCCGATATATAATCGTTACGGCAAAGTCATATGTCGATGAGCATGATATCAAAAATTTTGCATCCGATTTTCTCAAGGAGGATATCGTAACGGGTGCGTCGACCGCGTCGGAAATGGCGAGCTCGGTTGATGTTTCTATAAGCAGAATTCTTGCCGTTGTTATGATGTTTGTCCTCTCGGCGTGTATGCTTGCGTTGATAGTTATGTATACAAACTCGAATGTCAACCTCAGTGAGCGTACAAGGGAAATCGCAAATATCAAGGTCATCGGTCTGAGCGATCATGAGGTTTTGATTTATGTTATCCGTGAGAGTGTCATGTCAACCGTTTACGGTGCAGTGATCGGATTGATTGCCGGAATTTTCCTTCATAAGGTTTTGGTCGGCTTCATCTCGGTTGACAACATTGTTTACAGCAGCTCGATCGCATGGTGGAGCTACCTCGTTACGATTGTCATTATTGCTCTGATATCGCTGATTTCAGCCCTGCCTATAAGGCTCAAGATAGACAAAATCAATATGGCAGAAACGCTCAAGGAAATTGAATAGTAAAAACGTTTGCACCTCTCCTAAATAAATATGGGGAGGTGCAAGCTTGCAGATATCAAATATAATAACAGAAAAGTCGGCGACACAATGAAAGAAAAATTAGAAAAAATGAAAAAAGATGTACCGGCAGTGTTTCTTGCCATGAAAAAAAGGCGACGCCTTGATATGCAAAACTGTTTGCGGCGCTGACGGTAAAATGTATTCCAAGCTCGGCTTGGGAGCGGTGCAGAGCCGATTCGGAGGACATTTGGAAAGACGGCAACCCCAAAAAGTGGTATTATGCCGTGCCAATTATTATTTTTTGGCTGATTATTATTTGGCTTATCGTAAAAGCAATTTTTTTAAAGTGAAAAGCACAGAGGCTGAGTGTCCCCTGTGCTTTTTTATGTGCAATAGATTACGCATTGTTACCAATTATATTTTGCAAATATTTGAGCGACTCTTTAATATTATTTTCTTCCTTGAAATTGTCGCGATAAAGCTCAATTACGGCAGTTTTGTCGTAACCGTGCGCTTTCAGCGCCTTGAAAAGCTTTCCAAAATCGTATTTGCCTGAGCCGGGAGCGAGGCAGTCGTGCTTTGCCGTGCCGTCGCTGAGGTGAACCTGAGCTATTTTATCACCGAGCAGATCAATAAATTCAAATTCGCTCTGATTTGTCCGCCGACACTGCTTGATATCAAGCACCATTCTAAACTCGTCGCCGACTGCGTCTGCAATCTTTTTCATAATATACGGATCCGAGCAGTAAAAGTTATTAACATTTTCCTGAGCGATGAAAAGGTTTGATTTTCTTGCTTCGTTATGCAATTTAATGTAGTTTTCGGCATATAATTCAGGTGTGTATCCTTTTCTGTCTCTTCCGCCGTGCAAAACAACCAATTCGGCTCCAAGCTCATTTGCAGCGGCAAAATAACGCTTATAGAAGTCAATGCTGTCATTTGTGCGTCGGCTGTAGCTGCTGAAAATCAGAAACGGCTCGTATCCCGAGGTAAAGGGATGTACCGAACGGATTTGAATGCCGTAGTAATCTTTGATTCTGCACAGCTCCTTTAATACTTTACCCTCAAGCTCGCTTGGTGAATTGAAAAATATCTCTGCTGTTTTTGCTCCTAAATGCCCGACCGTTTCAAGCGACTTTTCAATCAGCTCCGGATAGAAACAAGAGGATGAAACTCCGATTTCCATATCAACACCCACCTTTTCCATTGTTATTTTAGCACCATATCTGCCGACGGTAAAGACTTTTTTCCTGTTATTTGCAGAAAATATTATCAAATTGTTAATTTTTTCAAAAACACTTGATTTTTACGGCAAACGGGCTATAATATATTTAGCACTCAGAGAACAAGAGTGCTAAAACGACAAATATTTAGTTTTTATAGGAGGCTTTCACAATGAAAATCAAACCGCTTGCAGACCGTGTTGTTGTTAAGATGACAGAGGCTGAAGAAAAAACACAGAGTGGAATTATTCTTGCATCTTCCGCTAAGGAGAAGCCGCAGATAGCCGAGGTCCTTGCTGTAGGTCCCGGAGGTCTTGTTGACGGCAAAGAGGTTGAAATGTATGTTAAGGTCGGCGATAAGGTAATCACCGGAAAATATGCAGGCACCGAAGTTAAGCTCGACAAAGAAGAGTACATCATCGTTCGTCAGAGCGATATTCTTGCAATAGTAGAATAACAGGAGGAATTCATCATGGCTAAACAGATTATTTACGGAGAAGAAGCCAGAAAGGCTCTCCAGGCAGGTATTGATAAGCTTGCCGATACAGTTAAAATCACACTCGGCCCCAAGGGCAGAAACGTTGTTCTTGACAAAAAGTACGGCTCACCGTTGATTACGAACGACGGTGTAACGATCGCAAAGGACGTTGAGCTTGAGGATCCGTTCGAGAACATGGGCGCACAGCTCGTTAAGGAAGTTGCAACAAAGACAAACGACGTTGCAGGCGACGGTACAACTACCGCTACACTCCTCGCACAGGCTTTTGTCCGTGAGGGAATGAAGAATGTTGCCGCAGGTGCAAACCCGATGGTAGTCAAGAAGGGCATCAAGATGGGTGTTGACGCAGCCGTTGAGGCTGTCAAGGCAAATTCAAAGCCCGTTACATCTTCAAATGATATCGCCCGTGTCGCTACGGTTTCTGCCGCAGACGAGGAAATCGGCAAGATCATTGCCGAGGCTATGGAAAAGGTTACTGCAGACGGCGTTATCACCGTCGAGGAATCAAAGACAGCCGTTACTGATTCCGACATTGTTGAAGGTATGCAGTTCGACCGTGGCTATATTTCACCTTACATGGTAACAGATACCGATAAGATGGAAGCAGTTATCGACGACGCTCTCATCCTTATCACAGATAAGAAGATTTCAAACATTCAGGAAATTCTTCCGCTTCTTGAGCAGGTGCTCAAGGGAGGCAAGAAGCTTGTTATCATCGCTGAGGACGTTGAGGGCGAGGCTCTTTCAACAATCCTTGTCAACAAGCTCCGCGGCACATTCACCTGTGTTGCTGTCAAGGCTCCGGGCTTCGGCGACAGACGTAAGGAAATGCTCCGTGATATCGCTATCCTCACAGGCGGCGAGGTTATCACATCAGACCTCGGACTTGAGCTTGCAGACGCAACAATGGCTCAGCTCGGTCAGGCCCGTCAGGTTAAGATTTCCAAGGAGAACACCATCATCGTTGACGGAGCAGGCGATAAGGACGAGATTAAGGGCAGAGTTGCTCAGATCAAGTCACAGCTTGAGAACACAACCTCCGATTTCGACCGTGAAAAGCTCCAGGAAAGACTTGCAAAGCTTTCCGGCGGCGTAGCTGTTATCCGTGTAGGTGCTGCTACAGAGACCGAAATGAAGGATAAGAAGCTTCGTATCGAGGACGCTCTTTCGGCTACAAAGGCAGCCGTTGAAGAGGGTACCGTTGCAGGCGGCGGTGTTGCACTCCTCAATGCTATCCCGGCAGTTAAGGCCCTCCTTGATTCAACAGAGGACGCTGACGAAAAGACAGGTATCAAGATTGTTCTCAAGGCTCTTGAAGCTCCGGCACGTCAGATTGCCGCAAACGCAGGTCTTGAAGGCTCTGTTATCGTAAACGATATCGTTTCGAGCGGCAAGACAGGTTTCGGCTACAACTTCGCAACAGGCGAGTTTGTTGATATGTTCGAGGCAGGTATTCTTGACCCGACAAAGGTTACACGTTCGGCTATCCAGAACGCATCAAGCGTTGCCGCAATGGTACTCACAACCGAGTCGCTCGTTGCCGACAAGCCCGATCCGCAGGCTGACGCAGCTGCTGCCGCAGCAATGGCGAGCCAGGGCGGCGGAATGTATTGATAAAAATCTGAATATATAAACGGTACCTCCGCCGAGCAGAATTTCTGCTCGGCGGAGGTTTTTGTGTCGCAGCAATCGGAGCCGTAAAGTAATGTTAAGATAATATATGAAGTTTGTCAATGGCATTAGGCGGAACGGTCGATTCAACTATATAGATTTGCAAAAACAGCTAATTCAACCGAATATATAAAGGCGTTTTGCTTACAAAACAAAAATGCACGGTGCGAATATCGTACCGTGCATTAAAGCTTTATTTATCTCAGTCATTGCCGAAGAAGGCTTCGTGAACTGCGGAAACAGCCTTGTCTGCGTCCTTCTCGTCAATAAGTACGGAGATTTTGATCTCACTTGTTGAAATCGTCTGAATGTTGATTCCCTTGCCGTAGAGAGCCTCAAACATTTTTGAAGCCGTGCCCGGGTGAGTCTCCATACCGGCGCCGACAACGGAAACCTTTGCAACCGTGTTATCGCTGAATACCTTTGCGTCGCCGATGAACGGGAGAGCCTTGATACATTCAACTGCTTCATCTTCATTTGCCATGCTGACAGTGAAAACGATATCTTTTGTATTATCTCTGCCGACAGACTGGAGAATGATATCAACATTTATGTTGTTTTTAGCAAGCTGTGAGAAAACCTTGAATGCGATTCCCGGAACATCCTCAACGCCTACGATAGAAATTTTTGATACGTCCTTGTCCTTTGTTACGCCTCTGACTAACATCTTTTCCATTTTAGTGGTCTCCTTTACGATTGTTCCCGGAATCGGGTTAAGGCTTGAAATAACCTCAAGCTCAACATTATATTTCTTTGCCATTTCAACCGAACGGTTGTTGAGAACCTGTGCACCGAGCGTTGCAAGCTCAAGCATCTCATCATATGTGATTTCCTGGAGTCTGCGTGCGCCGGCTACCTTACGGGGATCGGCGGTGTAAACGCCGTCAACGTCGGTAAAAATCTGACATCTGTCGGCGTTGAGAGCCGCCGCAATGGCAACTGCGCTTGTGTCGGAACCGCCGCGGCCGAGCGTCGTCATGTCCTGATACTTGTTAAGGCCCTGGAAGCCTGCAACAACAACGATCTTGCGGTTGTCAAGCTCGGTTCTGATTCTGTCTGTTTCAACCTTTTTGATTCTTGCAGCAGAGTAAACGGAATCTGTGCGGAATCCTGCCTGCCAGCCGAGAAGCGAAATCGCCGGACAGCCGAGCTCCTCAATGGCCATTGCAAGCAGAGCAATCGAAATCTGCTCGCCTGCTGCCATGAGCATATCCATCTCACGCTTTGAATTGTGAGCGCTGATCTCTCTTGCCTTTGCGATAAGGTCGTCTGTTGTGTCCCCCTGAGCAGAAACAACAACTACAACGTCATTGCCCTTTTTGTAGGTGTCGGTTACAATTTTTGCAACGTTCATGACACGCTCTGTGTTGGCGACCGAGCTGCCGCCGAATTTCTGAACTATAAGTCCCATGATCAATTCACCACTTTATATTTTAATAATTAACTACCCTGATTGTTGAAAGCACATTGATGTTCTTTATCTCACCGAGCTTGGCTCTGAGCGTGCCCTCCCTGTCCTCCGATGTGACGAAAGCAAATTCATCCTCCGGAGCGTTCTCTCTCGAAAGAACGCTGATGCTGCCGAAAAGCTCACCGGCTTTGCTGAGCGCACATTCCTTGCAGCCTGTTGCACGGACGTAAAGAGCTGTTTTAACCTCGTTATGATCGATAAGAGAACCGTCAACTGCCTTATCCCAGCTTATGCCCTTGTTGCGTCCGATGTGCTGTGCACAGTCAATCATATCGCCGACAACCGCACTTGCCGTTGCCATTTTGCCTGCACCCTGACCGTAGAAAGCAACGTCGCCGACCGCATTACCGCGGACAAGAACGGAATTGAACACTCCGTTGACACCCGAAAGAATACTTGAATTTGAAACGAATGCGGGTGAAACCATTGCGGAGGTTTTGCCGTCTACCTTTTTGGCTCTGCCGAGAAGCTTGATTACGCCGCCCCATGAGCGTGCATAATCAACATCTTCAAGCGTAATCTTTGTTATACCTTCGGTATAGACCGACTTGGGATAAACATGATTGCCGAAGCAAAGCGCGGCAAGAATACAAATCTTGCGGCATGCATCAAAGCCCTCGATATCTGCCGTCGGATCTTTTTCGGCATAGCCGTTGTCCTGAGCCAGCTTGAGAGCATCATCAAAGCTCATTGAGTCAAAAATCATTTTTGAAAGAATGAAGTTTGTCGTACCGTTGAGTATGCCGGCAACCTCGGTTATTTCATTTGCGGCAAGGCACTGAATAATCGGGCGCAGAACCGGAATTCCGCCGCCGACGCTTGCCTCAAACATAAAGTTAACATTGTTTTCCTTTGCCAGTTCAAGCAGGATATCACCTTTTTCGGCGACAAGCTCCTTGTTTGAAGTGACAACGGATTTGCCTGCCTTTAAGCAGGAGGAAACAAATTCAAAAGCGGGATGAAGCCCGCCCATTGCCTCTGCGACAATTTTAACATCGCCGTCGTTAAGAATAATATTGAAATCATCTATTATCTTATCTTCGTTTTTGTCACCCGGAAATTTTCTGAGGTCAAGGATATACTTGACGTTCATTTTTTCTCCGATTTTGCCTGTAATTTTTTGCTCGTTGAGCGAAATAACTTCCGCAACACCCGAACCTACAACACCGTAGCCTAAAACAGCTATGTCCATTGTTTTCAACTCCCTGATACGTTTAAACGATATAATCAACTTAGTTTATCATAAAAGTGTAAAATAATAAAGTGTTTTTTGAAATTTTTTCATTTTTTATTTGCATTATTCTCTTTTATGGTATAATATATTCATTGTAAGGAATAAAGTTAACAGCTATGGAGTGAAAATGCGTATGGATAAAGCCGAAGTAAGACGTAAAAAAATTATAAATATAGTCTATTACGCCATTGTATTAGGCTTGGCATATTTATTTTTGAAATACTGCTTCTCGATGTTTGCACCGTTTCTTATTGCTTTTTTTATTGCGGTAATAGTGCAAAAGCCGACCAATTTTATAACGAGAAAGACAAAAATCAAAAAGGGTATAACCGCAACGATTCTTGTTCTTCTTTTGTATCTGGTAATTGTTGCCTTGATCTCGCTTATCGGAGTGAAGCTGGTCGACGGAATAAAAAGCCTTATTGCTTTTATTCAGTCAAAGCTGACGGATATACCGACGCTTATTGAGAATATCAAGAATTGGTCGCTTAACGCTATCAAATTTTTACCCGACGGTCTTGAAACAAAAGCAACACAGTCGATGATACCGTTCTTTGACGCTCTCAAGGAAAAGAGTGCCAGCGAAATTGCAAGCTTTATCGTAAACAAGGCGTCAAACGGTGAGAAGTTCTCAATTGCGAGCCTTTCAACTCCACTCAGCGGAATCTGGAGCACGGCAAAGCAGATACCGTCAGCCTTTGTTGCCGTTATGATAGCGATAGTTTCCTCTTGCTTTATGGCAGTTGACTATGACCGGCTTGTTATATTTATCAAGGGTCAGATTTCGGAGGAAAATGAAGGTAAGCTTTCCGCAACCAAGCGAATTGTATTTAAATCACTCGGAAAACTTATAAAATCATATGTTCTTATTATTTGCATAACGGGTATTGAGATTTTTGTCGGATTGAATTTCCTTACACTTATCGGAATTTACAAGGACGGCAACATTGTTGCACTTTCGCTGATTATCGCCGTGCTGGATATCCTACCTGTCATCGGAACGGGTACATTTATGGTTCCGTGGGCGCTTTACAGTCTGATAACCGGCAAGGTCGGATTAGCAATAGGACTGTTTGTTGTCTATGCAATTATCTATGTTGTAAGACAGATAATAGAGCCGAAAATCGTCGGCGGAACGGTTGATTTGCCGTCGTTCGTCACCCTTATGGGTATGTATATCGGTTCACAACTGTTCGGATTTATCGGAATCTTCCTTGTGCCGATTCTTATAATCATCGTCAAGCTTCTCAACGATGAGGGAATTATCCACCTTTGGAACAACAGCGATGCGTTTGAAGATGAAGTTTCCTCCGAGCCTAAAATCAAGCTCCCGAAGCTGTCGTTTATGAAGAAAAAGAAGAAATAAGAAGAAATGCCGCAGGGTGATTCCTGCGGCTTTGTTGTTGCTTATATTTTGTTTATTCAACACCCCTGTAAAGGAGGCCTCTTGTAAATTCGCCGTGCGGCTTCTTGGAGCCTTTAATATAATCCTGAATCACGAGCGACGTTTTTTCCTTGCTCTCGTTTGTAAAATAGAGGAGCATGAAGTCCATGTTTCTTATCTCGCTGAGCCTGTCCGCCATATAGACGGGGACGCTGTTGAGAATTTCGCTGCAGCCTGAGCGGCAGTCAATCGGAAATTCAATTCCTCTGCGGTCGGTCAGCTTGCCCGTGCGCTTACATTCTGCACACGATTTTCCGTTTTTCTGCGGACAGTTTCTTGTCAGCATCAACGGCAGTCTGCCGTAAGCAAAAACGCCCCTCGGTGCATCTCCGCCGATTGCCTGAGCCTGAGCCAAGGTTAGCTCGGGCGAAAGCAGAATTCGGTTTATTCCCATACCTTCGAGCGACTTTACGGAGAGCGAGTTGAACACGTTTGAGCCGATAAAGGCATTCGGTTTAAGCCCTGCTTTTTGAATAAGCACAATTCCGTCAAGTGTGCCTGCCCATGCTTCGGTTATGCCGTATTCCTTTGCGCTTTTCAGCTTTTCGAGAACCTTTTCATCATTTGAAAAAATCCCTCTCGGCACTTCGACGCTGACTCTGAGCGATTTTTTAACCTTTTGCTCGTCTCCCAGCGGCACGATGACCTGTTCGATATAATCCCAATTTTCGGGTATACTGTCAATGTCGGCAAAGCGGCAGATAAGCCTTTTTTTGCTCGGTGTGTGCGGCTGTATTTTAATATATTCGGGAGTGAAGCTCTTTGACTGAGCTTTGTTCCCGTCAAGCTTTTCGATAACCTCACGTCGGAGCTTGTTAAGTTCGGAGACGGGAATAAAAAGTCCGTCGTCAAGCTCAATATCAATATCGCCGCACAAAAATCTTGTTCCGCCGACCTTTGAAAGCTGATTATGAACCGCTTCGGAAGTTGTCGCCTTATTCATTGCGAGCTGAGGAACCTCTCCTTCAATGAAAACGTTTTTCGTTCCCGCTCTTGCAGCAAGCGATATCGGTTCACCCTTCAAAGCCGTGAAAGCAAAATCGACAACGGTATCTGCTTTCTCTTTTTCATAGAGCTTTTCAAGCTTTTTAAGAACGCCGGATGCCGCCGTAACATCATCCTTGCGGCGAATTCCGAACATGTCATATCCGAGCTTGTTTCTGTAATAGCCGTCCGTGAAACCCGAACGGGAGAACACGGAACGCAAATCGTCTCGGAGAGAGTTATCCGTCACGCCGTCTACGCTGTTGCGGCAAGCCTTGACCGCTGCGGCAACGTATTCCGGACGCTTCATTCTACCTTCTATTTTGAATGAGCAAACGCCCATTTCAGCCATTTCGGATATATAATCAATTAGTGAAAGATCCTTTAAGCTCAGGTCATGGCCTGTTCCGTTTTCAACCGAGAAGGGTAGCCGGCACGGTTGAGCACATGCGCCTCTGTTGCCGCTTCGTGAACCGAGAACGGCGCTGAAAAGGCATTGGCCTGAAACGCACATACAAAGCGCACCGTGCACAAAGCATTCAAGCTCGACAGGCGAATTTTCGCAAAGCTTTTTGATTTCTTCTTTTGACAATTCACGGGGAAGAACGGCACGGGTGAAGCCGAGTCTTTTAAGTCTTTTAAGCCCTGCGGCGGTCTGGACGGACATCTGAGTTGAAGCATGAAGGGGCATATCGGGTGCCGTTCTGTGAATAAGCTCGGCAATTCCTATATCCTGCACGATAATTGCGTCAACGCCTGCCTCACATGCAAGCTGAACCGCTTCCTGCGCTTTTTCAAGCTCGCCGTCGGATACAAGAGTGTTAAGCGTTAAATGTACTTTCACGTTGTGTTTGTGACAGTATGCAACGGCTTCTCTAAGCTGCTCATCGTCAAAATTTTCTGCACTTCGGCGCGCGTTCAGATTTTTAATACCGAGGTAAACGGCATCTGCTCCGCTTCGCACGGCTGCAATAAGCGCCTGGGGCGAACCGGCAGGCGCAAGAATTTCAGGTTTTATCATAGCATTTCCTTTTCTTCGAGACTGCGGCGGATGCTCCTTAGGTCTCTTGTCATGCGCTCGGCTTCACGGCGAGCCATTTCGGCTTCCGTCTTTGCCTTTGCGGCATCCTCCATGTACATCTGAATTTGAGACTTTAGAAAATCGTTTGATTTTTCAGCCTGTTTAAGCTTGTCGGCATAGTCAAGGGCGCTGAGAACCGCCGCCTGAACCTGGGAAAGTCTCGGGTGGTCGTGTATAAGACCTGTGATCTCGTCGTCAAGGTCCTCGCCGAGATTTTTCATATAGGCGATCTCCTCATCGGTCGTAATATAATAATCCAATCCTCCGATCGTGAGTCTGACTTTGTTTTTTCCCATAACTGTACCTCCGCAGAATAATTGCGAAAAACATCGCAAATATTAAGATTATAAAATCATTATACTATATTTTTCAATTTTGATAAAGAGTTTTTTCGTATTTTTTTGACATTATTTGTTTTAATAATGCATTTATATTTATTGTTATAACGTATTTAAGCCGTTATTTTGTTTAATTTTTATAATTATTTTTCTGATATGCTAAAATAATAAATATTTTTCGTTGAAGTGCATAAAATACAGGGTTGAAATTCGTATAAGCAATTTAAAATAGGGTGTTGTATTTTCTGCGAAAATGGTATAAAATAAAATTATTAAATCAGGTAATCAAGTCAGGAGGCTTTTTATGAATTATAAACTTACAAAAAAGGAAGCCAAGGAGCTTATTGTTAATAAGCTTTCGCATTTCTACGGCGTTTCGCCCGAAGAGGCTACCTATGAGCATTACTACAAGGCAATTGCCCTGATTCTTCGTGACATGATGATGCAGGGAAGAAAGGAATTCCACAATGAAGCAAAGAAATCCGATTCAAAGAAGATCTACTATCTTTGCATGGAATTTCTCATGGGTCGTTCACTCAAGAACAATCTTTACAATCTTAATCTTACAAAAACAATGGAATCCGCTCTTAAGGATTTCGGAATAAAGCTTGACAAACTTTACGACTGCGAGCCGGATGCCGGCCTCGGAAACGGCGGTCTCGGCAGACTTGCCGCATGCTACCTTGACGGTCTTGCAAGTCAGGGCTATTACGCAAAAGGCTATTCAATTCTTTACGAATACGGCATTTTCAAGCAGAAGCTTGTTGACGGTTGGCAGACCGAGCTGCCCGATTTCTGGCTTCCGGGCGGAGAGGTTTGGCTTGTTCCTCATGAGGAAGAGGCTGTTGATATCCTCTTCGAGGGCTGGGTTGACGAGAGCTGGGATAGCCAGTATCACCACGTTGAGCAGCGTGACTGCAACACGGTAAAGGCTATCCCCTACGATATGTTCGTTTCGGGCAAGGACGGCAAGGGCATCAGCGTTCTCCGTCTTTGGAGTGCAAAGGCACCCGGACTTGACATGGATATGTTCAATCAGGGCGATTATATGCGTGCAATGGAGCAGAACGCAATGGCAGAGGTTATAAGCAAGGTTCTCTACCCGTCCGATAACCATCCGGAGGGAAAAAGCCTTCGTCTTCGTCAGCAATATTTCCTTGTTTCCGCTTCGATTCAGGATATCATCAACACTCATCTGAGAATTTACGGCACTGTTGACAATCTCGCCGATAAAATCGCAATTCATATCAACGACACCCACCCGACCCTTGCAATCCCCGAGCTGATGCGAATTCTTCTCGATGACTGCGGCTACGGTTGGGATGAGGCGTGGAAGATTGTCACCGATACCGTCGCTTACACCAACCACACCGTTATGGCGGAGGCTCTTGAGTGCTGGCCCGAGGATCTTTTCAAAAGACTTCTCCCGAGAATATACGAGATCACAAAAGAGATTGACAACCGTTTTCGCAGCTATGTCTGGAATGCAACCGGTGACGCAGACAAGGTTGAACGCATGGCAATCGTTTCAAACGGGGTTATCAGAATGGCAAATATGTCCGTTGCGGGTTCACACTGCGTAAACGGCGTTTCGGCTCTCCATTCGGAGATTCTCAAGGAGAGCGTTTTCAAGGATTTCTATTCGCTCACTCCCGACAAATTCACAAACGTTACCAACGGTATTGCTCACCGCCGTTGGCTCTGCCAGTCCAACCCTGAGCTTACAAAGCTTCTTACCGAGCTTATCGGCAACGGATTTGTCTATAACGGCGATGATCTTGAAAAGCTCAAACCCTATGCAACCGATGCCGAGGTTCTCAAGAAGCTTGAAAAAATCAAGCTTCACAACAAGGAAAGACTTGCCGAGCTTGTTAAAAAATCAAACGGGGTAGAGCTTGATCCGACATCAATCTTTGATGTTCAGGTTAAAAGACTGCACGAATACAAACGTCAGCACCTCAACGCTTTCCATATTCTTTCAAAGTACCTTGCAATCAAGGAAAATCCCGACGGAGACTTCACTCCGCATACCTATATTTTTGCCGCTAAAGCTGCTCCCGGCTACTTTATGGCAAAGAAAATTATCAGCTTCATCTGCTCACTCAGCGAGCTTATCAATAACGACCCCGACGTGAGAGGACGTCTCAAGGTCGTATATCTTGAGGATTATAACGTTACAATGGCAGAGCACCTTATGCCGGCCGCCGATATCAGCGAACAGATCTCCCTTTCCGGAACGGAAGCGAGCGGCACCGGCAACATGAAGCTTATGATAAACGGCGCTGTCACACTCGGCACAATGGACGGTGCAAATGTTGAAATTCACGAGGCTGTCGGTGAAGAGAATATCATTATTTTCGGCATGAGCACACCCGAGGTAAACGAACTGAAGCGGGTCGGCTACAATCCGATGAACTATTATCAGAACAATGTTGATATTCGCAAGGTTGTTGATTTTATAAACGGCGGAATCAACGGCAAGGTATTCCCCGAGATAGGCGGCACTATCACACACAATGATCCTTACATGGTTCTTGCCGACTTTGCAGACTATAAAGCGGCTCAGGCTAAGGCTGAAAAGCTTTTTGCCGACAGAAAGACATGGAACAGAATGTCGCTGATGAATATTGCAGGAGCAGGACGTTTTGCCTGCGACAGAGCAATCAACGATTATGCGCGTGATATCTGGCATACAAAACCGCTCAGAAAATAAAAAATGGGCTGCCGGTTAGCGCAGACCAAAGATAAAACAATAAATAGAAAAGGCTATAATTCATAGAAGGTCAATCAAATGAAATGACCAAGCATGGATTATAGCCTTGTTTTATGTGTGGTGCAAATTATTTTGCTTTTTTTAGTGCTTTTCCCTCTCGCAACGCACAAGTGCAGCATCGTTAAAAAGAAAATGCTTTTTTGCATCTAACTTTGATAGCCTTGCTTACATGGGTGTTTTGTATTTAATCTCTGACGTAAACCCTGATGAGGCCTTCATCGTTTACAATCATTTTATAGCCTGCGTCAATATACGGCTGTTCGATTTCGGCTATCTTGACGGAGGTTGTTCCTCTGAGATCAAGAACAAGATAATCCGTATCAACCGCTTTGTGATAGTACTGTTCGTAAATTACGCTGCGATGCGACAGGCGCGGGACAAAAAATGTAGAAGCCGTTACGCTTGCATCATCCGGTATTTCATCAAGCACCTGAGTTATTCTCTCATAAGCCTGCTTATTTACGCTGTAGCTCAGCGAGTAATTTACAACTCTCGGGTACATCAGCGAAAGCATCATAACCGCACTCATTACGGCGGCGGAGAACGTCATATACACGCCCTTGTTTCTCTCGATCTCAGACAGGTTAATTACCGAAACATAGAAAAGAAACGCTGTCATTCCGAATGAATACTGCTTGCCGAGGTCGCACTGATAATAGTAGTCCGAAAGGAAGTTTATCAATAACGGACAAATAAGAATGAGCCTTGAGAATTTTTTTGTCACAAAAGGAAGCATTGCCAGCGGCAGGAAAAGCTGTAAGAAATAAATTATCTTTATGCTCTCGTTGTTTGTGCTTCTGAAAAGCTCATTGAAAACAAGCATCGGTGTTTTGAATACGGTCTTTATAACCCCTAAAAGTCCTTCTCCCGGGAGCTTCAGATTGGCAAATCTGTCAGACATTATTCCTTCGCCGAGATGCGAAATATATGCAACGGCGCAACCGAAATAGATTAGGGAAATTGCCATGAGAGCAAGACCTTTTTTATAATCCTTGTTTGAAACAAGAATATAAAATGCAAAAATAAAAACGTATGCAAAGGCCTCTTCTTTAACCGTAAGAACAAGAAAAGCGAAAATAAACATCGGGATTTTTTTGTTCAGCTCATAGAAAAGGAACATCCACAAAAGCAGCGGAAGAATAAAACAGTTTTCATGGAAATCATAAATACATCCGTAGCTGATGGCAGGATAAGCGCAGTAGGCTATTGCCAAAAAAAGCTTTACCGTTGAATTGAGATTGTATTTTCTCATAAGAAGCCAAAGCGGAATAATACCGCTCATCAGCAGAACGACCTGTGCAATTTGCAGGGTTATATTTGAGGGAAAAACATAATAAATCGGCAGAAGAAGATACAGGATAGGGGAAAAATGCACCGCAAAATGCGAAAGAAGCTTGTCTCTCTCGCATGTTGAAAGCGGCTGAAAGCTCTCCTTAAGATTGTAATAAATATTGCAAAAAATTCCGAAATCAAAGTTAGGAGAGGTATAAATAAGCAGACGGAGAACGACGATTGCCGATACAAAAACCGCAGAAATAACGGCTACACCTATAGCTGTTGCCAAGCTTGTCTTAGGCGCAACGTCAATTTCAAGCTTTTTGAGATACGCATATCTTGCGGCGAGAAAAATCAGAGCGGCAAAGCCGAGAAGGGTAAAGCTGCTTGTTACCTTCATCGACGCTTCAATCGCCAGAAGGCTTGCCGAGGCGAGCACGCATATTGGGGCGGTTCGGTCGCTGTCAAGAAAATACCGTATGCCGGTTTGTGCGGCAAAAAAAACAAGGAACAAAATGATTGCAACAAAAATGTTTACCGACTGAAAAAGCTGAGCACTTATCGTATCTCCCGCGCCGAAGAAAAACAGAATCGCTCCCGAAAAAAACCATGACGAAAAAAGCTTTGCAAGGAAATCCTTGCCGGCCGCCGAAATTATTTTATTGTTTTTTATTCCCATATTTCCGCAGTCCTTTCCGATAATAAAATTTTAGACATTAGATTTTAGATTTCAAATACTTACCGAGGATGTTGAGATTGCAAAAATCCGTAATTAACCAAATCACATACTATCCGGAACGGTTATACGGAGCATTTCAAGAATGTTTTTGATTGTGTCCTTAACACAAACGCAGAGATACAAACGAGCCTGCATGAGCACTTCATCGTCGCACTGAACTCGGCACGCGTTATAGAATTTATGGAATAGAGTTGCAAGGTCGATAACATAGCGTGTAATTTTCGCCGGGTCATAAAGCTTTGCCGAATTGACGATTTCGTTTGTGAGTCCGGAAAGATGTCTGATAAGCTCACGCTCCTCCGGAGCCTTGAGTGCTTCAAGCTCCTCATCGGTGCAGTCACGCGGCTCAATGCCTTCGGCCTTGAGCTTTTTGATAATTGAACAAATTCTTGCATGAGCATACTGGCAGTAATAAACAGGGTTCTGCGAGCTCTGCTCAACCGCGAGATCAAGGTCAAATTCCATCTGTGAACCCGGTTCTCTCATATTAAAGAGAAATCTAACTGCGTCGATGGGAATATCCTCGAGCAAATCTACAAGTGTGATTGCTTTGCCTGTTCTCTTTGACATTCTGACAACCTCGCCGTCACGGGTAAGGCGGACGAGCTGCATGAGGATAACGTTCAGTCTGTCGCCGCCGACGCCTATAGCGTCAAGTGCGCCTTGCATTCTTGCAACGTGACCGTGATGGTCTGCGCCCCAAACATCAATTGCCGTGTCAAAATTTCTGACCGAGAGCTTATTGCGATGATAAGCAATATCTGCGGCGAAATATGTCGGATTTCCGTTTGCACGGATAAGAACATCGTCTTTAAGCTCAAGTTTGTCAATGCTCTCCTGAGAAAGACCCTGCTTTTTCAGACGCTCGGTCTGAACATCAATATTCTTGTACCAAAGTGCTCCGTCCTTTTCATAAGTCAAGCCCTTTTCTTTCATAAGCTCGATTGTGTCGGCAAGTTCGCCGTCGTTGTGAAGGATGCTCTCGTGGAACCATGTGTCATATTCGATTCTGTATTTTGTAAGGTTGTCCTTCATTGCCTGAATGTTCTTCGGCAACGCAAAATCAACAAGAGCTTTTCTTCGCTCCGTCTCATCGGCATTTATATATTTGTCGCCGTAAACGTCGGCAAATTCCTGCGCGCGAACCTTTATATCCTCACCGTGGTAGCTGTCCTCCGGAAGCTCAACAGCGTCCTCGCCCTTATAAATCTGCTGATATCTGACGTCGAGCGAAAGAGCAAATTTGTCAATCTGGTTGCCTGCGTCGTTGATGTAAAATTCACGGCTGACTTCATATCCTGCACGGTCAAGAACTGCGGCAAGACAATCGCCGAGTGCACCGCCGCGGGCATTACCCATGTGCATGGGGCCTGTCGGGTTGGCGGAAACAAATTCAACATTTATTCTTTTGCCCTTGCCGTAGTCCGAACGGCCGTAGTCCTTGCCCTTTGCACGGATATCCTTGAGAATATCGGCATAGTAGCGGTCGCCGAGATAGAAATTGATGAATCCCGGACCTGCGACTTCGACACGCTCGAAATATGTGCCTTCAAGGCTTACTTCGGCGATAATCGCATCGGCAATTTTTCTCGGAGCATTTTTAAGCTCTCTTGCCCATGCCATTGCGGCATTGGTCGAGAAATCGCCGTTCGCTCTGTCGGCAGGGATCTCAACATTAAATGTGCCCGACGGAACGGCTGCAAGCGTGCCATTTTCGGCAGCCTTTTCCGAAGCGTAGGCTATTATTTTTTTAAGTTCGTTCTGAACCTCGTTTACTATATATGACATTTACATCATTCCTTTCGGTTTGAGGAAATTTACGTTTTCTCTTATTGAATGGCAATGCACTTTTTACTCATCCTTCCCCTGGTTGAATCAAGGGGAGGTGGCGCATTAGCGACGGAGGGGATAAAGACAATTTATCCCTTCCACCGCAAGCGGTCCCCCTCCCCTTACAATAAGGGGAGGCTGAGAAGCTTTGCTGTTTCTTATAATTTATTTTCACTCCGCCGTTATGCGGATCCTGTTCTTGCTCAAAAGTGTTCCTTCGGCATCAAGCTCATAAGAGAATTCAAGCTTTATAAGCCTGCCTGCTTTAAATTCCGAGGACACCATTGAGCCGGAAATTCCCATCATAAAGTTGCCCACGGGGGTTGCGTAGCAGCAAATATTCCGTCTGCCCTTTTCAATTTTCATGACCGTATTGTATGCGCCCTCACGGGTTATTTCAACACAACAGCCTCCCGTCACGCCTATGCAGGTTTTACACCCCTTCATCTCGTCCGACGGTTCGTTGTATTTCACGGTGTAATGCCCTGCACTGCCCTCGATATCGGCATTTGTTATCATCTCGGAACGCTCGGGTCTGCCGTCAGTCAGATGCATATCGTGAATCGTAATCAGGCAATTCATCTGTCCCACTTCTCCATTGCAAGGGTGAGAAGTCTGTCGATCAGCTCGCTGTACGGGATTCCGGATGCGGCGAACATCTTAGGATACATTGAGATCGAAGTAAAGCCCGGGATCGTGTTCGGCTCGTTGAGCATAACCTTGCCGTCGCTGTGTCTTACAAAGAAATCGACTCTTGCAAGTCCGCTGCAGCCAAGAGACTTATATGCGTTGCAAGCCGCCGTTCTGACCTCGTCAATCTTCTCCTTCGGCAGTCTTGCCGGAATGTGAAGCTCGCTCGACGGGTTAACGTACTTTGCCTCATAATCGTAAAAATCGTTGCAGGGAACTATCTCGCCGCAGATTGAAGCTATCGGTTCTTCATTTCCGAGAACGGCGCACTCGACCTCCATTCCGTCAACGCCCTCTTCAAGAACAATTTTGCTGTCCTCATTGAAAGCCTTGCCGATAGCCTTTTTGAGAGAAGCTGCATCAACAGCCTTGGTTACGCCGACCGATGAGCCTGCGTTTGCGGGCTTGACAAAAATCGGAAATCCGAGATAATCCTCAGCTTTTTTATTGTATTCTTCGGGAGCCTTGCCGTATTCGTATTTTGTGAAGCCGAGCCACTTCGCCTGCGGGATGCCTGCGGCGTCGGCAAGGGTATTTGTCATTGCCTTATCCATGCAGCAAGCCGAGGAAAGCATATCACAGCCGACAAAAGGAATCCCTGCGACCTGGAGAAAGCCCTGAATCGTTCCGTCCTCGCCGTTCTTGCCGTGGAGCACGGGGAAAACAACGTCAATATGTATTTTTTCGATTCCGTCATCATTAAAAACAATGATTCCGTGATCCTCACGGTCAGGCGAAATAACTGCTTTCGTGAGTGATTTTTTGTCCTCAAGCCACTTGTCATCGGGGAGCTTTGCAACATCGCCGTCATACTTGAACCAGCGGCCGTCCTTTGTTATCCCGATAAGGATAATATTATATTTATCCCTCGGAGTGTTCTCGATTACGGAGCGTGCGGAGACGACCGAAACATCATGCTCGCTCGATACGCCGCCGAAAAGAATAAGTGCGTTTTTCATTGGAGTCACATCCTAAAATAATGATATATTAACAGGTATTTTTTCGCATTTTATTAAAAAAAACGCCGCTGAAAACTATACCGGGTTTAAATCAACGGTCACTATACCTATACACAATAGTTTATGTTAACATAATAGTCAAATCAAGTCAAGAAAAAAAGCTTTTTGATGATATTTCTCCATACAAATTTGCAAAAAAATAGTGACAAAAACCTATTTATATGATATAATCTTATTTGTTATGTACAGTAGTATAACTATGCTTATTTTAAGGAGAAAAAGACATGGAACTTAACGAAGCTCTCGGTTTGATAATGAAGGGTATAGAAAGCACAATGAGCGATCACGGCTTCAGCGCGGTAATTCCCGAAGGAACCGAAAAAGGTGCCGTTCCCGTTGCCGTGAAGAACGGCAGCTCGATACTCACCTACACAGGTAAGAAAGGCTCGGTAAAGATTGAATTCCTTGAGGGAAAAATTTCTTTGCTCTGCGCTCAGTCGCAGGCAGCGGAGGCCGTTGACGATGACTATAAAAAGGTCACAATGACACTCTTCAATCCCGATAAAGCCGACAGCAAAGATATAAAGTATCTGGTCAATGATTTCTGCGACGGTATCATTGAAGTTTACGGCGGCAAGAACAAGGGCTCCAAGAAGCTCCCTCAGCCCGTTTCCAAGGCGGAGGCAAAGAGCGGCGCGGCTTACTATGACGTCAACACTCTCGGCAGCAGATTTGTTGTTATCTATCCCGAGCTCAAGGAGGTCTACAGAGCCAACGTTACGAAATACGGCGAATTTCTTGCCGACGATTTCTTCCTCAATTACGGTAACGCAAAGGTTCGTGAGACCGTTCAGCGCAACGATCCGACCCAGATGAGAAAACTCTTTAATATGTTAAATGAGATATACAATGACGGCACAAATCAGACTCAGAGCGTTATTGTCGTAACGATTCTCGGCTCGCTCTATGACGATGAGCAGTTGCTTGCAAACTGCGTTGACTATATGGGCGACATGACACTTTCCGTTATTGAAACGAACAAGCTTCTCAGAAAATCATCCGTAAGGGCAAAGCTGGAGCATCCGCCCCTTTATAAGCCCAAGAAGCAGAAAAAATCATTTATGAACAGACTGAACGGAGGTAATTAACCGTGGCAAACGAAGAAAAGAATGAACCTATAATTGCCGTGGCAGAGGTGAGCGGTGAGGAACTGCTTGACGATGCTATGGATACGGTCGTCACCGAGGAATACGGCGCCGATCAAATACAGGTTCTCGAAGGTCTCGAAGCCGTTCGTAAAAGACCGGGTATGTACATCGGATCGACAGGTCCGAGAGGCTTGCATCACCTTGTTTATGAAATCGTCGATAACTCGATCGACGAGGCTCTCGCAGGCTTCTGTACCCACATTGAGGTTGAAATCCTCCCCGGTAATATAATTTCAGTCCGTGATAACGGCCGCGGTATACCGGTTGCAATGCACGAGAAAATGGGTATACCGACTTTGACGGTTGTTCTCACCGTTCTGCACGCAGGCGGTAAGTTCGGCGGCAGCGGTTACAAGGTTTCCGGCGGTCTGCACGGCGTCGGTTCATCGGTTGTTAACGCTCTTTCCGAGTGGATGGAGGCCGAGGTTTCCCGTGACGGACATGTTCACTATCAGAAGTTTTCGCGCGGCAACGCAGTTTGCGATATGAAGATTATCGGCGATACAAACGAGACGGGTACTCTTATCCGCTTCAAGCCGGATCCCGAAATTTTCACCGAAACGACCGAGTACGATTTTGACGTTCTCGAAAGACGACTTCGCGAGTCGGCATTCCTCAACGCAGGACTTTCGATAAAGCTTAAGGATTCAAGAGATCCCGAAAACGTTGTTGAAAAGGTTTACTGCTATGAGGGAGGCTTGTCGAGCTTTGTTGAATACATCAACACAAGCCGTGCACTTACTCCGCTTCACACTCCTCCGATTCACATTTCAACGACCGTCGGCGACAAATACGCCGAGGTTGCGATGGCATATAATGACAGCTACAACGAAATCATTCTTTCGTTTGCAAATAATGTTCACACCATCGACGGCGGTACTCACGAAACAGGCTTCAAAACCGCTCTGACCCGTGTTTTTAACGATTACGGCAGAAAATACGGCATACTCAAGGACAGTGACAAAAAGCTCTCGGGCGAGGATGTTCGAGAGGGACTTTCCGCTGTTATCAGCGTTAAGCTGACCGAGGCTCAGTTTGAGGGCCAGACCAAGGGCAAGCTCGGTAACACGGAAATGACCGGTATTGTTTCATCGCTCGTTTACGAAAAGCTGATGACCTATTTTGAGGAAAATCCGTCCGTTGCAAAAGCGATATTCTCCAAGGCTCTCGACGCATCAAGAGCAAGAGAAGCCGCAAGAAAGGCACGTGATCTTGCACGACGTAAAGGTGCGCTCGAAAGCAATTCGCTCCCCGGTAAGCTCGCAGACTGCACCGAAAAGAGTGCGGACAGCACCGAGCTTTACATCGTCGAGGGTGATTCGGCAGGCGGCTCTGCCAAGGAGGGTCGTGACAGACAGTTCCAGGCTATTCTTCCTCTTTGGGGAAAGATGCTCAACGTTGAAAAGTCACGCCTTGACAAGGTTATCACAAATGAAAAGCTTATTCCCATCGTTACCGCTCTCGGTACGGGCATAGGCGAAGATTTCGATATAAACAAGCTTAGATATGACAAGGTCGTTATCATGGCGGATGCCGATGTCGACGGTGCTCATATCAGAACGCTTCTGCTGACATTCTTTTTCAGATATATGAGACCTCTGCTTGATACGGGTCACGTTTATCTCGCCCAGCCGCCTCTTTTCAAGGTCAGCAAGGGCAAAAAGCACGTTTACGCTTTTTCCGATGAGGAGCGTGACAGACTCACGGAAGAAATGGGCGGCGGCTGCGACATTCAGCGATACAAAGGTCTCGGTGAAATGGATCCCATTCAGCTTTGGGAGACAACCATGGATCCGAAAACAAGAATCATGCTCCGCGTTACTCTTGAGGATGCAATGGAGGCTGACGAAACCTTCTCCATTCTTATGGGTGACAAGGTTGAGCCTCGCCGTGATTTCATAGAAAAGAACGCCAAGTACGTTCAGAATCTTGATGTATAAAGGAGGGAAACAGACATGGCTAAGCAGGACGGTTATCATCCGGATGAAAACTTCAAAGAAAATCTGGAGAATACCACCATATATAATGTAGATATCAATAAGGAAGTCAGAAAAGCCTTCCTTGACTATTCAATGTCGGTTATTGTTTCCCGTGCATTGCCCGACGTGCGTGACGGCTTGAAACCGGTTCACCGCCGTATACTTTATACAATGTATGAAAACAACCTGACTCCCGACAAGGCTTACCGTAAGTGCGCCGACACAGTCGGTTCGGTTCTCGGTCGCTATCATCCCCACGGTGACGCTTCCGTTTATGACGCAATGGTTCGTCTTGCGCAGAGCTTTTCAATGAGATACACTCTTGTTGACGGTCACGGTAACTTCGGTTCGATTGACGGCGACCCGCCGGCTGCTTACCGATATACCGAGTCAAGAATGAGCAAAATGGCTCTCAAAATGCTGACCGATATCGACAAGAACACAATAGATTTTACAACAAACTACGATGACAGACTCAAGGAGCCGACAGTCCTTCCCTCACGTTTCCCGAATATTCTTGTAAACGGTTCAATGGGTATCGCCGTCGGTATGGCTACGAATATTCCGCCGCACAACCTCCGTGAGGTCATTGACGGAATGTGCTGCCTCATTGACAATCCCGATGCTTCGCTCGACGAGCTTATGGAGCACATCAAGGGACCCGATTTCCCGACCTACGGCATTATTATGGGTCGCTCGGGAATGAGAGCCGCTTATGCAACAGGCCGCGGAAAGATAGTTGTCCGTGCCCGTGCGGAAATCGTTGAGAAAAAGAACGGTCGCTTTGAGATCAAGGTTACCGAAATTCCTTATAACGTTAATAAAGCGAGACTTATTGAGAGCATAGCAGATCTTGTCAAGGATAAGAAAATTGAGGGTATCTCAGATATCAATGACTATTCCTCAAAGGCAGGTATGCACATTTCAATCGACCTCAAGCGTGATGCAAATCCGCAGGTTGTTCTCAATCAGCTTTATTCTTACACTCAGCTTCAGACGACGTTCGGCGTAATTCTTCTTGCAATTGTCAACGGTGAGCCGAAAATTCTTACTCTCAAGGAGATTCTTCAGAATTATATTGATTTCCAGAAGGAAGTTGTTACGAGAAGAACTCAGTACGACCTTAAAAAGGCTCAGGACAGAGCGCATATCCTTGAAGGACTTCTCACTGCTCTTGATTTTATCGACGAGGTTATCAATATTCTTCGTAATTCAAAGAGCGTCAACGAAGGTAAAGAAGCCCTCATGACCCGCTTCGGCCTTGACGATGTTCAGGCACAGGCGATAGTTCAGATGCGTCTCGGTCAGTTGACAGGCCTTGAAAGAATCAAGATTGAAGACGAGCTTGCCGAGCTTAAAGCAAAGATTGCCGAATTTCTTGAGCTTCTCGGTGACGAGCATAAGCTCCTCGGACTTGTTAAGGCAGAGGCTATGGAAATTGCCGATAAATACGGCGACGACCGCCGCACGGAGATAATGAACGTTTCCGGCGAGGTTGATATCGAGGATCTTATTCCCGAGGAAACCTGCGTATTTACTCTTACCGATTTCGGCTATATTAAGCGTATACCGATGTCCGAGTACCAGACTCAGCGCAGAGGCGGTAAAGGAATTAAGGGTCTTACAAGACGCGAGGACGATATCGTTAAGACGATGTTCACCGCTTCGACCCATGACCATATTGCCTTTTTCACCTCGAAGGGCAGAACATTCAGGCTCAAGGGTTATGAAATCCCCGAGGGTTCACGAACCAGTAAGGGTATGAATATAGTCAACCTGCTTCCGCTTGAAGGCGGAGAGACAATCTCTTCGATGAACTGCGGCAGAGGTGACGACTACAAATATCTTTGTATGTTTACGCGCAACGGTATTATCAAGCGTTCGGCAGTTACCGAGTACGCTAATATCCGCCGCACAGGTGTTATCGCCATCACTCTTGATGAGGGCGACGAGCTCGCATGGGTCAAGATGACAAAGGGAAACGACGATATCATTGTTGCGACCAAGAAAGGTATGTCCATTCGTTTCAATGAGAACGACGCGCGACCGATAGGCAGAACCGCACGAGGCGTTAAGGCAATTGAGCTTGCCGAAGGCGATGAGGTCATCGGCGTTGCAACTGTTGAAGCAGGTAAATCTATCCTCACCGTCAGCGAAACGGGCTTTGGACGTGTCAGCGACTTTGACAATTACCGTGTTCAGTCCAGAGGCGGTAAGGGCCTTATCAATTACCATACAGAAAAGAACGGCGATGTTGCCGCAGTTACATCTGTCAGTGATGATAATGACATCATTCTCATCTCCTCCGACGGAATTATCATTCGTATTCCTGCAGACGGAATCAGCAAATTTGCCCGTCCGTCAAAGGGCGTTCGTGTAATGAGAGTTTCCGAGGGCGAAAAGATTGTAACTCTCACTCCGGTTGAAAAGGAAGAGGAAGAGACACCTTCTGAAGAAAACGCAGAGGGCGGAGCAACTCAGGCCGATAACTCCGCAGAGGAACAGCCGCAAGAATAATTGCATTAAAGATTGACTTATTATTGTTGAAATGAGCTGTTAAGATGAAAAAATGCGCTTGCTTTTTTAAAAATAACTATCATTACATTATTCTTCTGCTGACCTTTGCGGCAATCTTGTGTGTGACACTCAGTGCAGATCTCTTTGGTGACGACTATTTTTACATGAAACCTGCCGTTTCATCTTTTCCCGTTGTTTTGCAATTTTTAAAATGGCACATATTGAAATGCAACGGAAGAACTCTTGTTCATATTTTCGTTCTCATCTTTTTGAGGAACAGCGTTACCGTTACAGTTTGGCGCATACTTTCTGCGGCAGCGATGACAGCACTTTGTTGGTTTATTCCAAGGCTGTTTTTTGATGACAAAAAATTGTTCAGGCTCGGAGTTTGTGCAGCCTCATTTGTTCTGATGACAGTTCGCCCGAATATGTACAATCAGTCGGTTTACTGGCTAACGGGGTCGACGAACTATTTGTTCCCGATTTTGCTTTTGGTTATTATAATGTTCATTTCTTTGAAGAAAGAAAATTCAAAGTGGCTTTTTCCTCTGGCATTTATTTGCGGCGCAACGGTTGAACAAATCGGAATGATGTGCATAGGTTGGTTCGTTTTGCTGATTATAAATGAAAAAATCAGCCGAAATAAATTCAACAAGCATTTTTTAGGTTGCATTGTTTTTTCGATTGTGGGCTTCCTGACAATTGTATTTTCTCCGGGAACCTTCACAAGAATGACAAATCAGGGCGAGCTTAACGAGCAAAGTTTTTTTACTGTTCTGTTGGCAATGGCAAGGAAAAACTGGCTTGATAACATAAGTATCTATATTATGATTATCCTGCTTTCCGTGTCATCCTGCATCTGGTCTTACCGATTTAGGAAAAAGAATAGATTTACACGCACTGTTGCCGGAATTGTAATGCCGATTTTTGCCGTCCTGTTTGTTCTGAATTCCCTGTTGAGGTTCTACGTGACTTTTTACGGAATGTTCCTGCAAAGGGAAATTGATTTCGGCGAAAAAACGAACAGAATCTTTCTGATTTTATGGATTATATACTTTGCTTTGTTTGTTTTTCTTTCACTTTATTCCGCTGTTTTGATTTACACGGAAAAGCATGACTTTGTTCCGATTGTTGCTTTGATTCTTGCTTACGGTTCACAGCTTATGATGGTGATGACTAAAACGGTACTGTTCCGAACCTGTTTTCCGGCTATAATCTTTTTTGCAATTTATCTGGTGTATTCATATGCTGTCTTTGCAAACAAGATTTTAAAATCAGAGCCGACTGAGCGATGCGGAAAGCTTTTGAATCTCGGAAGAATCGCTGTGTGCATCGCTTGCATTTTTGCCTGCGTATTTCAGTTGCATTTCGGAGTGAAAGGGGATTGCCTTTTCAAAGAGGATAAGCAGAGCATCAAACCTTATAACCATGAGGAAATGGAACAAATGCTTAATCAGATGGATATTTCCATTAAAGAATACTATTCAAGTGAGAATTCAGATCTTAAACTCAAATATGATCCGTATGATTTTTCACTTTACAAATAATATAACGGAGGTAATTTATGAATATTGCTATTATTGCTCATGACGCAAAAAAAGAACTTATGACTCAGTTCTGCATTGCATATTGCGGAATTCTCAGCCGTCATAGGCTCTTTGCAACAGGCACAACCGGCAAGCTTGTTGCCGACGCAACAGGTCTTGAAATTACGACATTCCTGCGTGGCTCACAGGGTGGAGATCAGCAGATCGGAGCTCTCATTGCCTGCAACGAAATAGATATGCTTCTCATCTTTAACGATCCCCTCGATCCGAAGGAGCATGAGCCCAATGTTTCAAGCCTGCTCAGGCTTTGCGACGTTCACAACGTTCCTGCGGCAACGAATATTGCCACGGCTGAGGCTCTTATTCATTCGCTTGACAGAGGCGACCTTGATTGGCGTGACATTGTCAATCCGAAGTATTGATTTTAAAATAACCTATCTGTGCTGTGCGGCAAAAAAGATATTTGCCGTGCGGGCAGAATAGTTGTGTCCTGAAAATTATATATACGGCGGAGGAAAAACATGCGCTGTAAAAATTGCAAGAAAGAGATTAACCCCAATTTCATTAAATGTCCGCATTGCGGAAAACCGATAAAACGCAAAAAGCAGAGAGATAAAAAAGAGCTTGCTCTTTCAGTCGGTTTCTTCGGTGTCGGTACGCTTTTTGTAATTCTTGCCTTTTTCAGCCTGTTTTTTAAGTGCGCCTATTATTCCGAAATTGCAATGATAATTTCGGTTATCGTTTTTCTTGTCTGTGTACCGTTTATTTACGGTAATTATAAGGGATTGCCGCAAAAGACAGCGGAGATTCTCGGCGCTGTACTGTCCCTGCCGTTTATCGGCAATTGGCTTGCTATTGTCGTCTTTGCAAAGGTGAGCGTAAATTACGGAGGCTTAGCAGATTTCTATTATATTTTTTCACTTGCCGCATTTGTCCTGACGGATATAATTCTTTTGCTCAGGGCGGCAGGCATTTTTAAGAAGCCATATGCTCTTTCGTGGCTGTCATTGGCGCTCGGAATTGCAAGCGTAATTTTTACTGTCGTATATTTTGCAATATCGGGTGTTGCCAAAAGCTTAGCGGTAGCCATAATTGCCGCGCAGGCGCTTCTGCCCGAATACATGGCTTTCCATATACTTATGACGGACTACAGAAAAGAAAAAGATATGATTAAAAACAGATAACAGTGAGGCTAAAGGCAATATCGCACAATTGAGGTGCGTAAATTGCACAGCATGACGAAAATAGATTCAAGCAAGGCATACGCCTCGATTTTTGCGGCATTGCCTTGATAATATAACTCAGTGAGGAGTTTTAAAAATATGGCACTTATAACCAAGGCAATCAAGGGAACGCAGGATGTTCTTCCCTACGAGAGCCACAAAAACCAGTTTATCGAAAGCACATTGCTCAATATTGCAAAGGATTTCGGATTCAGAGAGATTCGCACCCCTGTTTTTGAGCATACGGAGCTTTTCACACGTTCTGTCGGAGACACAACGGACGTTGTTCAGAAAGAAATGTACACATTTAACGATAAGGGCGGCCGTTCGATTACCCTCAGACCCGAGGGAACAGCAGGCGCAGCAAGAGCTTTCCTTGAGCACGGGCTTCAGAACGAGCCTATGCCGCAGAAGGTAAGCTATGTAACCTCGTGCTATCGCTATGAGAAGCCGCAGGCAGGCAGATTGCGTGAATTTCACCAGTTCGGTGTTGAGTGCTACGGTACGGCTTCTCCTGCCGCAGACGCAGAGGTTATCTCGCTCGGCAATGAAATTTTCGGATTCCTCGGAATTGACAGAATCAGTCTTGAGATAAATTCAATCGGTTGTCCGACCTGCCGCAAGAAGTATCAGGAAGCTCTGAAGGCATATTTTGAGTCCCGTAAGGACGAGCTTTGCGACACCTGCCGTGAAAGACTTGAAAGAAATCCGATGAGAATTCTCGATTGCAAAAGCCCGATTTGTCACGAAATCGGACAGGACGCACCGATAATTCTTGATTATCTCTGTGACGAGTGCCACAACCACTTTGAAAAAGTAAAAATGTACCTTGAAGCGATGAACATTTCATACACGGTCAATCCGCACATCGTAAGAGGTCTTGATTATTATACACGCACGGTATTTGAGTTTGTGACCGACGCTCTCGGTGCACAGAGTGCAGTTTGCGCAGGCGGTCGCTATGACGGACTTGTTGAAGAAATCGGCGGTCCTCACGTTCCGGCGCTCGGCTTTGCACTCGGACTTGAAAGAATTCTTCTCCTTCTTGAGGCGCAGGGAATCGCACTCCCGGCTGCGGACGTTCCTGAGATTTACATCGGCAGCATCGGCGATGCGGCTTTGACTAAGGCTGCGGCTCTTGCACTTGAGCTTCGTCAGTCCGGCATCAGCGCACAGTTCGACGTTGTCGGCCGTTCCGTAAAGGCTCAGATGAAGTTTGCCGACAAAATCGGTGCAAGGTTTACAACGATTATCGGTGACGACGACCTCACGGCAGGCGTTGCAAAGGTCAAAAATATGGAAAGCGGCGAAACACAGGAGATTTCTCTTGACAGCTTTTCCGATGATTTTATGGAATATTCACTTCAATCGGCAGCCATGAAGCTTCAAGGCACTGCCGCTGAGGATATGGATAATATAGATTTAAGCAAAATTTTAGGAGGCTTAATATAATGGACTTTATGACAGGCTTAAAGCGTACCGACTATTGCGGCGACCTCAGAATCGGCGACGTCGGCAGAGAGGTTGTCGTTGCAGGCTGGGTACAGCGTCAGCGTGACCTCGGCGCACTTATTTTTATCGACTTGCGTGACAGAACAGGTATTGTTCAGCTCGCATTCGGTGAAAACACAGACAAGAAAATCTTCGACAAGGCTTTTTCGGCAAGAAGCGAATTTGTTCTCATGGCAAAGGGCGTTGTCCGTGAGCGTTCTTCAAAGAACATGGAGATACCGACAGGTGAAATTGAGGTTGATGTCAATGATCTTCGTATTCTTGGCAAGAGCGAGACTCCGCCGTTTGAAATCGTTGAGAATTGCCAGACTTCCGAGCTGACAAGACTTAAATACCGCTATCTTGACCTTCGTCGTCCCGACCTTCAGCGCAACATTATCATGCGCCACAAGATTTGTAAGATTACCCGTGACTATTTCGACGAGAACGGCTTCATCGAGATTGAAACCCCGATTCTTATCCGTTCCACTCCCGAAGGAGCAAGAGATTTCCTTGTTCCCAGCCGTATTCACAACGGTTCCTTCTATGCGCTTCCGCAGTCGCCTCAGCTTTACAAGCAGCTTTCAATGGTTGCGGGCTTTGACAGATATATGCAGATCGCACGCTGCTTCCGTGACGAAGATCTTCGTGCCGACCGTCAGCCCGAATTTACACAGATCGACCTTGAAATGTCATTCGTTGACATGGAGGACGTTCTCAATATCGGCGAGGGATACATGAAGCGAGTTTTCAAAGAGGCTCTCGGCGTTGATATTCAGCTTCCGCTTCCGAGGATTACTTATAAAGAGGCCATGGAGCGCTTCGGTTCGGACAAGCCCGACACACGTTACGGTATGGAGCTTTATGATCTTAGCGATATCGTTAAGGACTGCGGCTTCGGAGTGTTCTCCAATACAGTCAAGGACGGCGGCTCTGTCCGTGGCATCACGGCAAAGAATGCTTTCAAGTCACTTTCAAGAAAAGAGATAGATAAGCTCACCGATTCGGTTAAGGGTAATGGCGCAAAGGGTCTCGCATGGGCAAGAATTGCTGAGGACGGAACTGTTTCCTCATCATTTGCAAAGTTTATCACCGAGGACGAGCTCAAGGCTATCCTTGATAAGGCGGGCGCAGAAGCAGGCGACGTTGTTCTCATCATCGGCGACGTTAAGAATTCAATCGTTTTCAACGCTCTCGGTGCACTCCGTCAGGAGGTTGCAAAGAGACTTGACATTATTCCGGAGGGTCAGTACAACCTCCTTTGGATTACCGAATTCCCGTTCTTCGATTGGGACGAGGACAGCAAGACATGGGTTGCCATGCATCACCCGTTCACCGCTCCGATGGACGAATGTCTTGAATACCTTGAAACCGATAAGGCAAAGGTAAGAGCAAAAGCATATGACCTTGTGCTCAACGGAATCGAGCTTTCATCCGGTTCAATCCGAATTACAAATCCCGAGCTTCAGAGCAGAATTTTCACCCTTCTCAACCTTACTCAGGAGGAGGCTTATGCAAAATTCGGTTATCTGCTTGACGCATTCAGATACGGCGCACCGCCGCACGGCGGAATGGGCATCGGCCTTGACCGTCTTGTTATGCAGATGCTCGGCTGTGACAGCTTGAGGGATGTCGTCGCATACCCGAAGGTTCAAAACGCAAGCGAGCCGATGACAGGCTGCCCGGCAGAGGTTGACGATCTCCAGCTTGACGAACTCGGAATTAAGCTCAAAACAGAATAAAAAACTCGACCGCTTTCTGCAATAGAGAGCGGCCGTTTGTATTGTGGGATAAGTAAAAAGCACTCCGAAAAATCAAATTCTCGGAGTGCTTTTACTGTTTTTAATTCATCAGTCGATCTCAACGGAGATTTTCTGATTGTTTCTGTTAGCTGCCGAACGCATGACCGTACGGATAGCTTTGGCAATTCTGCCCTGCTTGCCGATAACACGACCCATATCGTCAGCTGCAACATGAAGATGGTAAACAATAACGCCGTCTTCGTCAATATCGTCAACGGTTACGTTTACCGCATCGGGATCGCTTACAAGTCCTTTTGCGATCTGTACCAATAATTCATTCATCATTGTTACCTCGTTTGATTATTTAACGATGCCGCTCTTCTTGAGAAGATCCTTGACGGTATCTGTCGGCTGTGCGCCGTTTGCAAGCCACTTTGCGGCTGCCTCTGCGTCAATCTTGATTTCAGCAGGGTTCTTCATCGGATCATATGTGCCGATCTCCTCGATGAATCTGCCGTCACGGGGATACTTTGAATCCGCAACAACAACACGGTAGAAAGGTGCTTTCTTTGCGCCCATACGGCGAAGTCTGATTTTAACCATTGTAAAATTCCTCCAAAAATAAAAATTATAAATAATATATCAATCACGCAAGTGATAAGTGCGTGTTTGAAAGCTTAAGACAAGGCATGAACCGCAATTTGTGCGGTATTGCCTTAAATGTTAAAGCCCTTGAGCTGAGAAAGGTCGGGACGTCCTCTTCTGCGCTTTTTGCCCTTACCGTTCATCTGCTTAAACATCTTTTGCATCTGCTTATGCTGTGTGAGAAGTTTGTTGACCGCTTCAACATCCTGACCCGAACCTGCGGCAATTCTCTTTTTGCGAGAGGGATTGATAATCTCGGGCTTTTCACGCTCCTGAGGAGTCATGGACTCAATTATTGCGCGAACTCTGTCAAACTGGCGTTCATCAATATCAATGTCTTTGATTTGCTTCTCGACGCCGGGGATAAGCGAAAGAGTGTCTTTGATAGAACCCATGCGGCGAATCTGTGCCAACTGGTCAAGCAGGTCGTTCATGTCAAACTTGTTTTGCTTGAGTCTCTTTTCAAGCTCCATTGCCTTTTTTTCATCAAGAGCCATTTCAGCTTTTTCAATAAGAGAAAGCATATCGCCCATGCCGAGGATTCTCGATGCCATTCGATCCGGGTGGAAGGTGTCAAGATCGGTAAGCTTTTCACCTACGCCGACAAACTTGATCGGCTTGCCTGTAACGGCTCTTGTTGAAAGCGCCGCACCGCCACGGGTATCACCGTCGAGCTTTGTAAGAACGATGCCGTCAATGCCGAGCGCATCGTTGAATGATGTCGCAACATTGACTGCGTCCTGACCTGTCATTGCATCGACAACGAGCAGAATTTCATGCGGCTTGACCTCTGCCTTGATGTTCTTCAGCTCGGTCATAAGCTCCTCATCAATGTGCAGACGTCCGGCCGTGTCGAGGAAAACATAGTCATATCCGTGATCCTTGGCGAGCTTAATAGCTTCCTTGGCAATTTCAACGGGATTTGTCTGACCCATTTCAAAAACGGGAACACCGATGCTTTCGCCGACAACCTGCAACTGCTTGATAGCGGCGGGACGGTAAATATCGCAGGCGGCAAGGAGAGGCCTGTGACCCTCATTCTTGAGCATCAAAGCAATCTTTGCACTGTGAGTTGTTTTACCGGAACCCTGAAGGCCGCACATCATAACGACTGTCGGGGGATGATTGGCAACAGCAAGACGGGCTTTTGTTCCGCCCATGAGCTCGGTCAGCTCTTCGTTGACAATTTTAATAACCATCTGAGCAGGAGTAAGGCTTTCCATAACCTGCTCTCCGACGGCTCTCTTTGTAACCTTTTCGGTAAAGTCCTTGGCAACCTTGTAGTTAACGTCCGCCTCAAGCAGAGCCAGACGAACCTCACGCATTGCGCTGCGGACGTCCGCTTCGGTCAACGAGCCTTTGCTTTTCAATCGCTGAAAAGCGGCTTCAAGTCTTTCTGAAAGACCGTCAAATGCCATTCGGCACACCACCTTGTTTTAAGAATAATCCTCCGCGAGGAGCATACCTGCCACGGCTTTGATCTTCGCCGTTGCATCGTTAATCTCCTTGGAAAGTGTGTTTTTGCGGTTGTATGCGGCGATTCCGTCGGAAACCTCAATAATCTCGCTCAGACCGCTTTTCATATTTTCGAATCGGGCAACCAGTCCAAGGCGATTTTCCATATTAACAAGCTGACTTTCGGCTCGCTTAATGGCGTCACGCACTCCTTGACGGGTTATGCCCTCGTTGGCTGCAATTTCGGCAAGTGAGAGATCGTCATTGTAGTAATAGCTGATAAAGGTACGCTGCTTTTCGGTCAGCAGGTCGCCGTAAAAATCAAGCAACAGTGTTATGTCAAGATTTTTACTCATCTCACTCGTCCTTTCAAAAAAATGCCTGTAAAGTTTTTTGCTTTACAGGCATGTATTATACATTATTTGATTTGTATTGTCAAGTGTTTATTGAAAAAATCGGTCTATATTTAATTCAATTTACGAACATGCAGGCTTTTCGCTTAAAACAATCATATCTTTTATTTTATAAAACACTTTTCTTATGGCAAGACCTACAAAATAAACTGCTATACCTGTAATGAATGATAAAGCGTATCCGATTAAAAGCAATTCAATGTTACCGATATCATCGTGTCCTGTAAACCGTAGAGTCAATTCTTTTATATTATGTACCCAAAAATAATGCGTCATAAACAAAATCATACTGCTTTTTCCGAGGAACAAAGAAAAACGATTATCAAATTTTCCGTTAAAATAGGAATGTTCGCTAACGGTAATCACCAGGCCGATAAAAATAAGTATCACTGCCGCATAATCAAAGCGTTTTACGGGATCGCTTCTGCACGCAATCATAAAGGCGAAGGCGAAAACATAGCTAATCAGCTCCGCTGTTGTCAAAATCACTTTGCCTGACCTTGAGAGCGTCAGGGTTTTCAATTTATCCGAAAGCTCTCCTACAAGCATACCGAGAGTGAGCATCGCTATTGCTCGAAGAATTCCCGGATTGATAAGAAAGCTGTCAAAAAAAGGTTCGGCTTCAAAGGAATGAAAAATTCGCATGACATATCCCATATTCAAAAGAACAATCGGAAGAGAAAAATATTTTATGTAAACATCATAGTATCTTCTGACAATAGGGTATAAAACAAACAGACTGAAAAACAATGCTGCCAAAAACCATACAGTTCCGGTATATGAAATGCTCGGAAACCTAAAAATTTGCAGGAAAAGAAGGTCGCTGATGCAGTATAAAATGCTATTTAATAATCTTATATGCCTTAGTATAATATTTAAAATACAAAAAAATCCGACTGCGGCAAAATAAAACGGGTAAATAGACTTTATTCTTGAGAGAAAATATTTCCATGAAGATGTTAAAGTATCCGATATCGGTTCTTTTTGATGTAATTCTTTGTCCTTTTTTAGCTTCCTGCCAAGAAAGAGTCCGGAAATCATGAAGAAAAACTCTACACCTAAATATCCGGAAGCTCCGAAGAAGTATCTGACTTCCTGCGGAAAATGCACGAGTATAATAAGCATGCAAAAAATGAATCTTAGAATTTCTATATTGCCGTTTCTCTTTTTTGTCATTTATTCGTCTCCTTGTTGCCGTTTTTATTTTTAATAATATATATCCTGTTGAAAATTCTTTAAAACGCCTTTAATGTTCTAAAACGAAATCATAAAACGGGAATTTCAACAAAAAGTGTGGAAAATTCTGTGGAAAATGTTGAAAACTCTTAAATCATACCGTTGTAAAAATCATATGCAACTCTGTTCGCCGCCGCTGCAAGGTCATTGCGGCACTCTTTAAGAATCTGCTCAAAAGGCCTTTGACCGTGGTCGGTGACGTAAATTCTGCGGATATTAGAGCCGCTCATATCAGTGACCCTGCTCATTCCGACGATTGCAACAACGGGTGTATCTCCCGAAAGTGAAGCAACCTCGGCCGGCGCTTTTCCAAGCAGGGACTGGTTGTCCATACAGCCCTCGCCCGTGATTACAAGATCGGCATTCTTTGCGGCATTTTCAAAGCCTGTCGCTTTAAGCACCGCCGGCGCGCCCTTGACAAGCCTTGCACCGAGAAAGCTTATCAGTCCAAAGCCGAGTCCGCCTGCCGCTCCTGCACCTTCAATTTGCGAATTGTCTTTGTCGATAATGTTTTTTGTGACTTCGGCAAGATTCTTCAGTCCGTCGTCGAGTATTTTTACCGTGCTTCTATCCGCACCCTTTTGGGGAGCAAAAACATAAGCCGCGCCATTTTCGCCGTAAAGAGGGCTGACAACATCGCAAAGCGCCTCAATTTCAACGTTGGCAAGACGTTTGTCAAGCTTTGTGAGATTTATGTCGGTGATTTTTGCGAGACCCGAACCGTTGAGTTGAACGGAATTGCCGTCGCTGTCGAGAAATTTTGCGCCGAGCGCCGCTGCGCAGCCTATTCCGCCGTCGTTTGTTGCACTGCCGCCGAGACCGATGAGAATTTTTTTACATCCCTTGTCCAGCGCATCCCTAATCAACTGACCCGTGCCGTATGTCGTAGTCAGCAGCGGATTTTTTTTGGCACCAACCATCGGTAATCCGCTTGCCGCCGCCATTTCGATAACAGCGGTATTGTCGGGAAGAATTCCGTAAAAAGCTTCCGCCTCGTCAAAGAGGGGACCTTTGATTTTAACAATAAATTTTTCACCGCCGTTAAAAAGCATGGCATCAACTGTGCCTTCGCCGCCGTCGGCAATAGGGAAGCACTTTACCTTCTCCGAAGTATTGAGCTTCAAAAACTCTTTTTTAATTATATCACAGACCTCGGTCGCGGACATTGTTCCTTTATATGAATCCGGAGCAATAACTATCATAAAGAAACCTCCGCTTAAAGCTTAAAGTCCTCTTCGGTAAAGCTGCCGATACCGATATTCTTTTTCGGCACTCTCTTTAACGGGTCATATTTAAAGCTGCGGCACGATGAATCGAGCTGTCGTATTCCCGTCCTGACGCAGAGAACACAGTCACCGTCCGCCGCAATCATACCGTGGGAGCATAGTCTGCACGCAGGAGTGATATCCTCGGTATTCACAAGTTTTTTTCTCATTTTATCAGTCCTTTCGGAATGAAGTATCCGAAAAGTATTTTATCATATTTTTCTGTCGGTTGCAAGGTTAATGTCAATTATGGTAAAAGCACCGAGAACAAGCATGGCAGCCGAGGCCGGAACGGAGACTGAATACGGCTTTATAATCACGTCCGAGAAGTTTGAAAACACCTGCGTTTCACACGGGAAAAGCTTGAAAAGCAAATATGCAATCGGTAAGGCAACAAGGCAGTTTACAGCTCTTGAAAGCCAAAATTCGGGGAGAGATATGCCGATCTTTTTGATGTAGGGCAGAAGCTGCATGTGAACGGCAAAGCCCGACCAGCAAAGAACGGGAGCTAATAGATAAACGGGCAGATGCTCGGCGGCAAAAACGCAGCCTCCCGTTACCTCGGACATTACAACGGCGGTGTTGAACAGTGGATTTCGTTCGGCAAGTTTTATCAAAAAAGGATTAAACGCCGAAAAAAGTAAAATCCATGCGCATATATTCAGCATGGCTCCCGTTGCACAGAAAACGGAGTCCGTAAAAACGGAAGTGTCAATTCCAAAATTTTTTATGGCTTTTTCTCTGCATTTTTTATCTGCAAAAAATCTTGAAAAAAAACCGATAATCAGCGCCGCGAGAGTTTGAGAAGCGAATAAAATAATCCCGCACTTTTTGCTTGAAAGCATTGTTGTTCCGACTGCGCCTACAACAAAGGCAGGACCGGAATTTATACAAAACCACACCATTCGTTTTGCCTGCGAAGCCGAAAGAGAATTGTTCTCGTATAACTGGGAAATCATTTTTGCTCCAACGGGAAATCCGCCGACAAGACTCATAAATATTGCGCACGCTGAGCAGCCCGGGAGCTTGAAAACCTTCTCGGTCAGAGAAGATAAAAACCTGCCGGCAGCATTGCCGAGATTGGAGCGGACAATGAAATCAGAAAGAATCATAAAAGGAAACAGCGATGGGATAACCGTTTCGCCGCAGAGAAAAAGTCCGTTTCGCACACCGTCACCCATTAAGGACGGATCAAAGAAAAAAAGCATAATAAAACCGACCGAAGCAGTCAGCGAAAAAATCATTTTTCTGTAATTATCCAAGGCAATCACCCGTAAATATATATGAGGGGAAATCTTTAGTTTATGATAGGGTGATTATGATGCCAAAAGACCGCAGACAATATAACACTCCGTTTGCACACAGGATTTGTGAACGGCTGGAGCTTCCGGAGGATGTTTTTAGAAATTGCAGTCATATTGAGCTTGTTTCAAACTGCTGCGCTATGGTAGACGGATGCAAAAGTGTTATGGAATACGACGACACGGTTATAAAGCTCTGTCTGGGGAAAAGCAGCGTAAAATTCACAGGATACGATTTAACGATAAAATCGCTTTCCCTTGAGCAGGCGATGATCGAGGGGAAAATTATTTCATTGGAATTCTGCGAATGAGGGCTTGTTATGATTTTTAATCTTTTTCATTTAATATTCGGCTGTGTTTGTTTCACGGCGAGCGGCGGCTTTGCAGAAAGGTTTATAAACGTGTGCACCGCTAAAGGTATCCAGCTTTGGGGGATAAGAAAAAAATCATACGGTCTGACAGCGTGCACGACAATTGAGGGATACAAAAAAATAATAAATGCCGCCCGTGCAAGCGGCATGAAAGTACGAATAAAAAAGAAAGTCGGGCTTCCGTTTGTTATCCGTAAATATGAGAGCCACACGGGACTTTTTGTCGGTTTTTTTGTTGTGCTTTTAATTCTTTCGATAATGTCTAATCACATTTGGGTCGTCAATATTCACGGAAACACAACGGTTGACAGTGAAAAAATCGCTGATGTTTTTTCAGACGCAGGCTTAAGTATCGGTGTAAGGAAAAATAAATTTGACGCAAGCGATATCAATTCCGATGCCGTGCTGAGCATCGGCGAGCTTTCATGGGCGTCGATCAATATTGACGGCTCGGTTGCCGAAATCGAGGTCAGAGAAGCAATGCACAGACCGAGCCTTGAAAAATATTACGGCACGTCAAATATTGTCGCATGCAAGGACGGTCAGGTTGAAATCATCGAACCGTACAAGGGAGCCGCCGCAGTCAAGGGCGGACAGACCGTTATGGAGGGCAGTCTGCTCGTCAGCGGAATAAGTCGTGTCAAAAGCGGAATGTCCGTATTCAACGACGCCGACGGTTATATTGTCGCAAGGACAAAAATAAACGTCGACGTTCCGATTGAAAATAATTCTGTTGTATTAAAGCCGAAAACGAGAAAGATATATTCTCTCTTTTTTCTCGGCAAAGAGCTTTCAGTTTCAAAAAAGCGTGAAGCCGATACGGTTTACCGCCACAAATCATGGCTTTACATTCACGGGGTAAGAATGCCGTTCGGTATTTTTTATACTCAGTACACCGATTTTGAAGAAGAAAACAAAACGGCGGACAAAGAATTATCCGAGCTTTCGGCTCTTAACGATTATGCACTGAAAAGCTACAATGAAACGCTCCATGCACAGATTATTTCACAAATGGTTGAAATAAAAAACGGCACGGTGAAGGGTGAATACAGTGCTTTTGAAAATATCGGGAAACGGGTTCCGTTTGAAACGGAGGAAACGCCGCAGGAGTCAGCCGATTAAGCAAGCTTCACCTTTTGCAGCAGCTTTGCACGGTCAAGCGCAAGCTCGGCAAAGATTATCTCAACAACGCTCATCACGACGAACTGTATCGCTCTTGTTGCAAGCAGTGCGGTGAAAGCCTTTGTGTAAAGAATTGAGATGAACAGCGTGTTGAGAAGCAGTCCGCAAACAAGCTGAGTGGAGAGCACGGCAATGACGATTCTCGGGAAATTGATTTTTTTGTAAAGAAGCAGCCCGAAAACAAGTCCCGTTATTGCCGCCGTGACAGTGAAGCCGGGAAAATAGGCACCTGTCGGCATAAGTATCGCTCCAATAAAGTCAACGAGTGCACCGACGACTGCTCCGCCGATAGGTCCCGAGATGCAGGCGGCGAGCATGACGGCAACAAACGCAAATTCAATCTTCGTGTTCCAAAGATTGACAACGGGAACCAGTCTGCCGAGTACAACGCCTGCCGCTGTCAGCAGTGCGAGCACACAGATTTGTTTTGTCAAATTTTTCTTTTTTGTGTTCATAAAATAAAACCTCCTTATTACCCGTTTTGAATAATAAGGAGGCCAAAAGTCGCATTATTACTCAGCGGGATGCGACAGAAGAACCGCAAGAAATCTTTTCGTCCGACGGACAACTCCCCGTTCCGCCGGCACTTAACGCTCATCTGTCTACTCTGAACAGTGCTATTATATACCTTATATTAAGTTTGTCAATAGTTTTGCAACCGTTAATTGAATTATTTATTAAATCCTTCGACCTTCATGTAGTCCTTGGACTTATATTTGATGAATACCGTCAGTGCCGCCCCGAACGGAACAGCGAGAACGGTTAAAAACTTTTTCGGAGATTCAGAAATAAAATGCTTGTTTTTCATCAGAATCGAGCTTGAAACATAGTGAATACAGTTTCTTATAACGTCCTTAGGCTGGGGAAAGGCAGTCATATCGAATTTTCTCAGAAAAGCAAAGCCCTGCGGATTCCTGAGATACTGGCGGTACATATTCGTGCTTGATCCGTCAGCCATATATTCAACCACACAAACGGGTTCATTCATAATTATCAGGGTGTAATCGAGATCGGCAAGCGTATATTTATAAGAGAGCGGAACATATTTTTCACCCGGAAAGGTGGGGTAGGGGGGATAGTTTTTCATTATGTCGGTTCGGTAGATTATTTTTTTATCGCCGCGTCCGCCTCGTTGATAGTAGGAGTAGAACGTCGTGTCAAACCGATCGGTTTCAAGCTCCTTGCCTATCACATTGCCGTTATCAAAAATATCGAGTGCAAGAATTCCCGCATATTTGTCACTGCCGTGTTTTCTCCAGCAGTTCACGATCTTTTCAACAGCATCGTCAGTCATATAATCGTCGGAGTCGATACAGGTGTTCAGCTCGGTGTCGATATTTTCGTAGGCGGTGTTGTGCGCCGTGTGCATACCGCCGTTTTCTTTATAAACATATTTAATTTCAAATCCGTTATCGGGCACCGTCTGCCAATGTTTTATAAGCTCGGCTGTATTGTCGGTCGAGCCGTCGTCAACAACAAGCCATACAAAATCCTTTAGTGTCTGACGGCGCAGGCTTTCATAGCATTTGTGAATTGTGTAGGCTCTGTTGTACGCCGGCGTGAACACCGTTAAGGTCTTCTTTTGCGTTTCCATGTGATAATCCTCCGATAGATGAGTGCTGTTCTCATTTTGCCTCCTTTGTTTAAACAAGACGAGGCTCGCCCTTTTCGATACGTTAATCCCGAAAAAATCCGCCGGGTAAAGCCCGACGGATTACCTTTATTCAATTATACAATCAAATAAGCTTTTTGTAAAGAGCTGTAATCTCTTCAACGCTTGTGTCTCTCGGGTTGCCCGGACGGCAAGCATCATCATAAGCAGACTGTGCAAGGAACGGAATATCCTCTTCCTTAACAATCTCTTTGAGGTTTGCCGGAATTCCAACATCGTGTGAAAGCTGCTTAACTGCGTCAATAGCTGCCTTGCGAGCTTCTTCGATGCTCATGTCCTCTGTGCCCTCAACGCCCATAGCCTTTGCGATATCACGGTACTTATCGCCTGTTGCAGGAGCGTTATACTCCATAACGGTCGGGAGAAGGATTGCGTTTGCAACACCGTGCGGTGTGTCATAAAGTGCGCCGAGCGGATGAGCCATTGAATGAACGATACCGAGACCTACGTTTGAGAAGCCCATACCGGCGACATACTGACCGAGAGCCATTCCCTCTCTGCCCTCTGCGGTGTTTTCAACGGCACCTCTGAGGTTCTTGGAGATTATCTCAATTGCCTTGAGATGGAACATATCCGAAAGTGCCCATGCGCCCTTTGTGATATAGCCCTCAATGGCATGAGTAAGAGCGTCCATACCTGTTGCGGCGGTAAGACCCTTCGGCATTGATGACATCATGTCGGGATCAACGACTGCAACAACCGGGATATCATGTACGTCAACGCAAACCATCTTGCGGTTCTTCTCGGCATCGGTGATAACATAGTTGATTGTAACCTCGGCGGCTGTGCCTGCGGTGGTGGGAACAGCGATAATCGGAACGCACTTGTTCTTTGTCGGTGCAACGCCCTCAAGAGAACGAACGTCCGCAAACTCGGGATTTGCAATGATAATGCCGACTGCCTTCGCGGTATCCATTGATGAACCGCCGCCGATGGCTACGATACAGTCTGCGCCGATTTCCTTGAACTTGGCAACGCCTGCCTGAACATTCTGAATAGTCGGATTCGGTTTGATGTCGGTAAATAATTCGTATTCGATTCCCGCATTTTCAAGAACATCTGTAACCTTCTTTGATACGCCGAACTTTACAAGGTCAGGGTCTGAAGCAACCATAACCTTCTTAAAGCCTCTGCCCTTTACTTCATCGGGGATAGCATTGATAGCGCCTGCGCCATGGTAAGAAGTTTCGTTAAGTACAAATCTGTTCATGGTATTACACTCTCCTTAATAACCGCTTTTCTGCGGTTGATTTATCTTTTCGGCGTGCTTTTGTTATCTTGCGGTAACGTTTACCCACGCTTTAATTATATTATAAACTTAAATTTTGCGGAAATTGTGACATTATTTTAACAACCTGTGAACTTTTTTAATTCTTTTACGAAAAGTGTTCCGTTGTTAACGGTGAATCTTATTTCGAATCCCGCAAAATTAAAGCCGTAAATTCTTTCGGGGTCGTTCTGATATTGGGGTCTCGGGTCAAGCTCCAGAACCTTAATAAATGCAGACTGCTTGCTTTCGGGGAACACGGATAAAAGACTGTCGGGAATAACGACCTTCAAACGCTCGCTGCCGTCTTTTGAAAATCCTCCGACGGCGTCGGGGTGACAGTCAGCATAGGGTATATACGGCTTGATATCGACAAGCTCCGTTCCGTCCATCAAATCGGCTCCCGAAATTATAAGGTCCGTTCCGTCGATTCTGTCGAGTCTCACACAGGAAAGACCGATATTGTTAGGACGAAAAGGAGAACGGGTAGCAAAAACACCCATTCTGGTATTGCCGCCGAGCTTTGGCGGACGAACGGTCAGCGAATGATTTTCGGCAGGTGTGTTGAACTTCCACAGAAGCCAGATGTGCGAGAAACCGTCAAGCCCTCTTATTGCATCGGGACTGTGGAATTCGGGCTCAAAAACAATTCTGCCCTTCAGTTCCTCGACCAAACCGCTCTGTCTCGGGATTCCGAACTTTGTCGGAAAGTCCGTGTGAATTTTTGCAATCGTTTTCATAGCGTCACCTTTTCGGCTTTTTTCAAAAGTATTATATCAAATCATGTGCAAAAAAACAACGTCGACTACTTGAAAAAATAAAATAGGGGAGTATAATAAAGAAAAATTCAGGGAGGGATAATTATGTCTGACTGGAATTCAAATCAATACATGAAATTCGATGCCGAGCGTACTCAGCCGTCAATAGATCTTGTAAACCGCATTGCCGACATAAACCCGAATCGCATTCTTGATATTGGATGCGGACCCGGAAACAGCACCGATAGGCTCGCCAAGCAATTTCCGAATGCCGACATTCTCGGTGTGGATTTTTCGGAGGATATGTTAAAAAAAGCACGGACAACCTACCCAGAGCTTAGATTTGAGCAGAGCTTTATACCCGATGATCTCGATAAGCTTGACGGGAAATTTGACCTTATTTTTTCAAATGCTTGTATTCATTGGATTCCGAATCATGAGTCGCTGCTCCCTGCGATTTTCGATAAGCTCAGCGACGGCGGTACTCTTGCCGTTCAGATTCCGTACATTCAAAAGGCTCCGTTTTACCGGCTTTTAAATCTTCTTGTTCACACTGTCGAATGGAAAGATCTTTCTTCTATACATAATTTTTACAATCTTCTTCCTGAGGATTATTATGACATTCTCGGCAGGCTCAGCGATAATTTCAATATTTGGGAGACGACATATTATCATACGGTTCAGTCACATAACGGCGTGATCGAATGGTACAAGGGAAGCGGCCTGAGACCGTATCTCGACTCTCTCTCGGAGGAAAAAAGACCCGAATTTCTTGCGGATCTGAACGAGATAATTTCCGAGAATTTTCCGCGCAGAGCCAACGGTTCGATAATTTTAAAAATGCCCCGACTTTTCTTCACGGCGAAAAAATGAATATAAAACAACCGCCGACGATTTGCTCGTCGGCGGTTCGCTTGTTATTAAGGTTTATGCTTGCTTCTTTTTATTGATAGATCTTCTGATCGCCTTGCCTATTTCAAATGCAGGAACCGTTGAAAGTGCAAGACCGAAGGAAATAAGAAGCTCTTCCGTACTGAATGTACCCGGCTCAATTCCGAATACGGTGCAAAGGCCCGGAATATAGATGGCGGCGAGAGTCATTGCGGTTGTTGCAAAGAATGCACCTACAAGCCACCAGTTCATTTTTTTCATCATGTCTGCCGAGAAGAGTGAAGCCTGACGTGAACGCATGTTTATTGCACACATCATTTCGGCAAAGTTAACTGTGAGAAATGCCATTGCCATTGCGTTGACACATTCCGTGCCGCTGAAGAAACCTGCGAGGCTGTGTGTTGCACCGCCTACGGGTTCAAGCCAATATCCTATAATGTATGCGGCAATTTCGATGATTGCAAGGTAAATTCCCTGCCATACCATGTCAACACCGGCACCGTTTGAAAAGATACCGTCCGTCGTCGGGCGCGGACGTCTTCTCATGATGTCACCCTCAGCTTTTTCCATACCGAGAGCAAGACCCGGGAGAGAGTCCGTAACCATGTTGATCCAAAGAAGATGAACAGGGGAAAGGATAGTGAAGTGAAGAATCGACGCAATGAACATGATTATAACTTCACTGAGGTTTGTTGAAAGCTGGAACTGAAGAACCTTGAGAACGTTGTCGTAAATCTTACGTCCTTCTTCAACAGCGTTAACGATTGTTGCAAAGTTATCATCGGCAAGAACCATGTCCGAGGTGCCCTTTGTAACGTCCGTACCTGTGATACCCATTCCGATACCGATATCGGCTGCCTTGATTGACGGAGCGTCGTTAACGCCGTCTCCCGTCATGGCCGTAACCATTCCGCGAGCCTTCCATGCTTTAACTATGCGTGTCTTGTGCTCTGGCTGAACACGGGCATAAACGGAATACTTTGTAACTTCCTCTTTAAGCTCCTCGTCGCTGAATTTATCAAGCTCTGCGCCCATTATAGCCTGTGAAGCATCTGTAATGATGCCAAGCTCCTTGCCGATGGCAACAGCCGTATCCTTATGGTCACCCGTAATCATAACGGGGCGGATACCTGCCTGACGGCACTCGTCGATAGCTGCCTTAACCTCGGGACGAACCGGGTCGATCATGCCTGTAAGACCGATAAAGATAAGGTCGTTTTCAAGTGCTTCGGGAGCGAAGTCCGTAGGAGCGGAATCATAATTTTTATATGCGCAGGCAAGAACTCTGAGAGCCTTATCTGCCATTCTTTTGTTGTCCTTGAGTGCGGCGGCCTTTATATCGTCCGTTATATCAACTACTTTACCGCCGATAAGAGCATATTTACACTTTTTAAGGATTTCGTCGGGTGCTCCCTTTGTGTACTGAACGATACCGTCGGCAGACTGATGAACGGTTGACATCATCTTTCTGCCCGAATCGAACGGAGCTTCGCCGATACGCGGCATGGCGGCAACAAGGGTACTCTTGTGCATATTAAGGGAATTTGCGTATGCAACGAGTGCAGCCTCTGTCGGCTCACCCGTAACCTTGCCGTTTGTATCAATTTCAGCGTCACAGCAGAGAGCCATTGCTTTTGCAAGAAGCTGTTCGTCATCGCCGTAATGGTCAACAACGGTCATCTTGTTCTGTGTGAGCGTACCTGTTTTATCCGAGCAAATGATCTGCGTACAGCCGAGAGTTTCGACAGCGGTCAGCTTTCTGATGAGAGCCTGACGCTTACTCATGGCGGTAACTCCGATTGAAAGGATAATCGTAACAACCGCAGGAAGACCTTCGGGGATAGCGGCAACCGCAAGAGCTATAGCCGCAATGAATGTATTAAGTGAAGATTCACCGAGAAGCTTCCATGTGAAAGGTTCGTTTGAAAGTACAAGCGTTTCAACAACGCCGACAACGAAAACGAGAATGCTGATGCCGATAACAAGCTTTGTGAGGAAGTGAGAAAGCTCGCCCATCTTCTTCTGGAGCGGCGTTTCCTCCTTTTCGGCCGTGCTGAGAGCGTCGGCAATTTTACCCATTTCCGTGTTCATTCCCGTGCCTGTGACAACAGCTTTGCCGCGGCCGTAAACGATTGTAGAACCGCTGTAAAGCATATTTTTTCTGTCGCCGAGGGCAACGTCTTTTGTTCTGTCCTTAAGCATTAGAACGTCAACCATTTTTGTAACGGGAACGGATTCTCCCGTCAGTGCCGCTTCCTCAACCTTCATTGAGTGGGATTCGAGAATTCGGCAGTCGGCAGGAACGGCGTCGCCTGCTTCAAAGAGAACGATATCTCCGATAACAACATCCTCGCTCTTGAGAACAACAACCTCGCCGTCACGCAGAACCTTCGACGTTGCCGCTGTCATTTGCATGAGAGCGTCCATCGCAGCCTCCGCCTTGCTCTCCTGAACGAGACCCATTATCGTGTTGATGATAACAACAACAAGGATAACAAAAACGTCGGCAAACTCACGAACCGTCGGCTTTCCGCCGGCTTCAATAACTGCCACAACGCCCTGAATAGCTGCCGCAACAAGAAGCATGATAATCATCGGATCGGCAAGAGAGTTAATAAATTTTCTGAACAGGCTTTCCTTTTCGGCTTCCTTGAGTTTGTTTTTACCGTTTTTCTCAAGCCGCTTTGCCGCTTCGGCAGAGCTTAGACCTTTTTCGGAGCTTTGGGTCTGAGAAAGAACCTCTTTTGCATTTTCAAGATAATACTTCAAAAAATGACCTCCTTTTTGTAACAAAAAACCTTTGACAGACTTATCGCCTGCCAAAGGTCTTGCATCAAATACGAAAAATCTCATCGGTCTGCTGCCAGCCTTATAGTCTGCCAAAGGTCTTGCATCAAACACGAAAAATCGCATCGGTCTGCTGCCGGCTGAAAATGACTTGATATTTCAAGCCTTTAAAGCGCGTGGCGACAGCAGATAGGAAAAATCCCATAGCTACTCCCCAATGGATGTATATTTATAATATCATATCCAAAAAATTTGTCAAGATTTTTCAGATAATTCTATACAAATATTTATTAAAGTCAAAAAATGCTTGATGCTGATATTCTTTGCCGATGTTCATGCAGAGACGGTAGTTATATGGCAACAGAAAAATTGACAAGAAAAATATGGTACGGTGAGGTTCGACAAAGGCGATTTTCTCGGCGCGATGTGGGCATCGCGCCCTACAATTTGTTATGACAAAGGCACTTTTTGTAGGGGTCGATGCCCACATCGACCCAAGGTCAGCAGAACCCGACCAAGACTCACACTTTGAGTGAAGGCTGATAAAAATGCAGGACATTTCTCTTGAAAAACTGTCGCTTATAGGTTATGATAAAATCAATCAAAGCGACGAAAAAGAAAAAACGGTACACTTTTTTCTTGATGATTACCGTTTTGAAAGTATTTATAAAAATCCCGATGATAAAATTGAACGGCTAAAAAAATTCAATGCCGTTATGTCGCCTGACTTTAGCATGTTTACCGAAATGCCTGTCAGCTTGCAGTTGTATAACTGCTTCAGAAACAGGTGGGTCGGGGCGTATCTGCAGTCAAAGGGTATTAAGGTCATACCGACCGTACGGTGGGGCAGCCTTGAAAGCTTCAATTTCTGCTTTGACGGAATTGAACAAGGCTGTACGGTTGCCGTTTCAACGCTTGGAATAAAAAATGAAAAGTCTCATTTTATGCTTGGCTATAATGAAATGCGCAGGCGGATACGACCGAAGAAAATAATTTGTTACGGCAAGCCTTTTGAGGATATGAAAGGCGATATAATCGAAATAGATTATGCCGAAACAAACAATCTCAAACACTATGAACCTATATACGTGACAAAAGTTACCGGATATGTTTTGCCTCACGAAAAGGGCGGCGGTTCAGCAGGCGGAATCGGAGCAGGCAACCCGAAGCCGGGCGGCAATATCCCGAAAGTTCCGCTTGACGATTTGCCCGAAAATGTAAAAAGAGCATATATCGAATATGAAAAAGTAGGGTGGAAAGGAAACTATAAAGGGCAAACGGTTGGCACAAGCGCCGGGGGAAAATATAGCAATAGAGAAGGAAAGCTACCAAGCTATAACTCAAAACATCAAAGACTTGACTATCGTGAATATGATGTAAACAGTCGACCTTTTGGCGGATCAAGAGATAATGAACGATTAGTAAGAGACAATGATGGTGATGTTTATTATTCACCGGATCATTATGAAACTTTTATTGAAGTAGAACAGGAGTGATGCATATGAATAAGTTATACAGAATGACAACAGAAGAATTTGAAAAAAGAAAAATTCTTTATGCCCGTGATGATACAAAATATATTGTTATGGACGGTGACGGAGTTAATACATATGAAGAATATTTTGACCGCTTGTGGAACTGTTTTAACTTCGGCGAAATTCCTCACGGTTGGAAAAAGGATTTTTACACCGAAAATGATTTTTTAAAAGATATTTTGGAACTTGCAGAAGATAAATATGTTTTTATAATTAAAAATTATGATGAATTTTTATCTCAGAATTTGAAAGAAAAGGCTTTGATTGAAGATTATTACGAAAATGATCTTTTACCTTTTTGGGACAGTGAGGTTGAAACTTGTGTCGTAGGAGGTAAAAGAAAAGATTTCGATGTTTACCTTGTAAGTGACAAATAAAAGGGCGGCGGATCAGCAGGCGGAATCGGAGCAGGCAACCCGAAGCCGACTTTTGACGAGAACAGAGATATGCCGAAATTTCCGGGATACAAAAACAAATCACCCGGAAAGGGTTTTGAATGGAGGGGCAGCTCGTCTCCGGAAGATAATAAAGGTAATTGGTATAATCGAGAAACCGAAGAAAGCTATCACTGGGATGTGAACCATAGTGAAGGAAAAGAACCCCATTGGGATTACAAACATCCGGAAGGGTGGAAAAGAGGATATAGGATTTTTGAAGATGGAAGTTGGGAACAAAAATTTTTTGAAGGAGCTTTTTATTATGGATAACAACTGGATAGAGGAATGTTACAGTACATATTATAAGCAATATTTTAAAGGAATGAAGTATAAAAAATCAGCATGGATTGATTACGGAGATCAAGAGAGCCATGAACACTGCCTTTTTTGTGCAAAGCGAATCAGTTGCGGCGATGCTGTTGATAACGATCAACAGGCATATGAATCATCAGATGAGCGAGCATGGCTTTGCTCAGATTGTTTTGAAAAACTTCTTTCCTATCATAAAATAGCACTTATTCCGAACAACGTCACGATGGTTGAAACGGGATTGAATGAGGGAAAGACCGTAACTTTTTCATTAAACAATGAAAGATATATTTTGAAAAAAACAGACGAAAAAATCTGTGTTTCTCACAACGGAAATAAAAGCTTTTATTCAAGCTTTTCTGAGATGAAGAGCAATCAGAAATTTTACAACAAAATTCTCGATGAAGTAATTGATGAAATTTTTATGTCTATAACATAAAAAGACACCGACAGGAATCAAATTGAAATCCTGTCGGTGATTTTTATTTTTCAATATAGCGTTCCATACATTTGCGAATTTCCTTGAACGCTTTCATTGCGTTGAAAGGCAAAATCTGTTTGCTCGAAATTTTATACGCCTTTGCTTCGCCGTCCTCGGAAACGGCAATTCGCACAGTCGTTATTTCCTCATCACTGACAAGTACGGGATTTTCCGTCCTGGCAGACCATCGCAGCATTCTGTATCGGTCAACGATTCTTGCAAGCTCATCAAAAATTTCAATGCCGATGTCATAATATTTCTCACGGTCAAAGGTCATTTGATTAACAACATTTGACACGGCGAGCTCAGCCGTTTTATCACCTGTTCTGGACGCCCTGAGAGAGTAAGCCCCGCCCTCAATTCCGCCGCTGACGGTGTATTCGCATTTAATAATATCACCCTTGCGCTCTGTTCTGAATTCTGCCATGATTTTCACTCCCGTTCATTATATTTTATCTCATTTTTATTTTATCAAAACGGGAAATAAAACGCAATATATATTGAAAATTTCAATATAAAAAAATAAGCTCCGCAATTTGTGAACTATAACGAAAAGGACTGCGCAAAAATGCAACAGCCCTTTTGTTATGCTCCTATTCCTCTGCCTTTGAAGCCTGTAATGTCTTTTATGACCTCGCCTGCGATTATCAATCCCACTACCGACGGAACGAAAGCAGTGCTTCCGGGAACCTGTCTGCGCTGTGTGCATTTTCTCGCTGTTCCCGGAGGGCAGATGCAATGCTGACGGCAGCTTGTTGCCATATCGTCGATCGGCGTTATCGGCAGTTCCTTTGAATAAACCACCTTGAGCTTTTTGATTTTTCTTTTCTTCAGTTCGGTTCGCATTACCTTTGCCAAGGGGCAGACAGAGGTTTTAAAAATATCCGTGACCTCAAATGCCGTCGGGTCAACCTTGTTGCCTGCTCCCATTGAGGAAATTATCGGCGTCTTTGTCTTGTTAGCGTTTTCAACAAGCGCAAGCTTGCCTGTGACCGTGTCAATGGCGTCAACGATATAGTCATACTGTGAAAAGTCGAATTGATCGGCAGTCTCCGGTGTGTAGAAAATTCTGTGCTTGTTCACGATTGCTTCGGGATTTATCTCGGCAATTCTTTCTTCGGCAACATCAACCTTGTACTTGCCTACGGTTTTGTGTGTCGCAAGAAGCTGGCGGTTGATGTTTGTCAGGCAAACCTTGTCGTCGTCGATTAAATCAAGAGTGCCGACTCCCGAGCGTGCAAGTGCCTCGGCTGTGAAGCTGCCTACTCCGCCGATTCCGAAAATCGCAACACGGGAATTCTTCAGCTTTTCCATTGCCTCGTGTCCGTATATAAGCTCTGTTCTTGAAAACTGATTAAGCATAATTATTCCTCGATCTTTTTGACATTTCCGATGTCCGTTACAATTTTATATCCTGCCGACTCAACACGTCTTTCGAGACAGCCTCGGCACTGAGCTGCTTCCTCCCCCGTGCAAATTTTATTCTCGTAGAGTGAATATAATTTTCGTACCGAAACAGGGGAAAGGTTCGGCATAACGACATTTGCGCCTGCCTTCAGCCCAAGCTCACGACCCTGCGGATGAATTGTTCCGAGTGCTGTCGTTGACGGAATGAGTGCATAGGGGAACATAAGCCTGAGAATTGAAACAAGTCTTAGCGTGAGAAGAACATTTCCGCTTTTAAACTCGGCAAACGGCGTGTCCGCATGGGTAATATACGGGCCTATACCAATCATGTCGGGCTTAAGCTTCTGCAAAAAGCGCAAATCACAAATGAGATTTGAAACCGTTTGATACGGCGAACCGACCATGAAACCCGAACCGACCTGATAGCCGATTTCCTTTAAATCAAAAAGACAGCGCTTTCGGCTTTCAAGACTCATTGAGCCGGGGTGAAGCTTGCCGTAATGCTCGTCATCTGCGGTTTCATGGCGAAGCAAATATCTGTCTGCGCCTGCATCGAAAAATGCCTGATAGCTTTTTCTCGATTTTTCTCCGATTGAAAGCGTGACTGCACAATCGGGATAGCGGCGCTTTATCTCGGAGATAATATCGCAAATCATTTCGTCCGTATAGTACGGATCCTCTCCTCCCTGCATAACAAAGGTGCGGAAGCCGAGCCGATAGCCCTCGTCGCAGCAGAGAAGAATTTCTTCTTTTGTCAGCCGATAGCGTTCGGCTTTTTTATTATCACGTCTGATACCGCAATAGTAGCAGTTGTTGCGGCAATAGTTGGTGAATTCGATAAGACCTCGGATATAAACCTTATCGCCGTAATTCTCTCTGCGGCGGATATCTGCAGCATGGGCGAGCGGCTCATTAAAGCTGTCGCTTCCAAGCAATGTTTTTAACTCCTCATCAGATAAATCACCCGTGTTAAAGAGCTTATCAACCAAATCATTCATATCGTCACCGCCTTTTTTGAAAGAATTAACCTATTAAAATGATAGACTTTTTATATTATATAAAAGTATGAGTTAAAAGTCAATATTTAAGAATATAAATATTCATATATGAATAAAATCATATCAAACGAAAAAAATAATAAAAAACTATTGACAAAACAGATGAACAGTACTATAATAATTAAGCGCCTTGAGAGAGGGGCAAAGAAATATCGCGGAGTGGAGCAGTCGGTAGCTCGTCGGGCTCATAACCCGAAGGTCGTTGGTTCAAGTCCAGCCTCCGCAACCATGAAGGAGTAGGTCAAGAGACCTGCTCTTTTTTTCTTTCAGGGTTATGACGCGACGAGCTACGCTCGTTGGGGCGAAGCGGCACACCGCCGCCGGTGGCGGATACAGGCGTGGTGCTGAGGTGAGAAAACAAGGAGAACTGTGAAGCGCTCCAAGCGAGCAGAGCGACTATGTTTTCGAGGGGCAAGCAAGGCAAGGCCTTGTGAGACAAACCCGAAGGTCGTTGGTTCAAGTCCAGCCTCCGCAACCATGAAGGAGTAGGTCAAGAGACCTGCTCTTTTTTTGTGTGCGACGCAAGGCGTGTTACAGTCAAAGATTTTTTGCAAAGCATTACCGACAGTCGGGTTGCATAATATTATATTATACATTATTATACGTTCTTTACTGAAATCGGTTGAAGGAATTTAATGTTTACAAACGGCGGTTCGGAACGGTGTGAATAGGAAATAAATTTTTAAAAAGTCGATTTTATGATTCAAAAGCAAAAAAATGTTAAAATAATGACGATTTCAGGCTTTGTTAGCCTTGACTAATTCGCAATTATAGATTAAACTATCTCTGTATTATTTTGCGAATCAATAATTGAAAGGATTTGAGTTCATGAAAAAATTTATCGCAATTCTTCTTTGCGTAGCTACAATGTTCTGCCTTTTCGCAGGCTGCGGCTCCAAGGGAGACGACAAGACAGATGAAAAAGTATGGAAGATTTCTACCGACACAGTTTTCAGACCGTTTGAGTACAAGGATGCTTCGGGTAAGCTCGTTGGTATCGATGTTGAGATCCTTGCCGCTATAGCCGAGGATCAGGGCTTCAAATATGAGCTTAACAGCGTTGGCTGGGACGCATCTATCGCAGCATGTCAGTCAGGTCAGGCAGACGCCATGATCGCAGGTGCTTCTATCACAGAGAAGCGTAAGAGCGAGGGATGGATTTTCTCAGACGGATATTATCACTGCACACAGACAATGACAGTTGCTGCCGATTCGACAATCAAGGGCTTTGAGGATCTCAAGGGCAAGCAGGTTGCAGTTAAGACAGGTACAATGGGTGCCGACTATGCAAACAGCCTTAAGGATAAGTACGGCTTCACAATCGCTTCATTTGAGGATTCTCCGACAATGTATCAGGCAGTTATCGGCGGTCAGGCTGTTGCCTGCTTCGAGGATACACCGATCATGGTTGACTCCATCAAGAACGGCAATCTTGCGCTCAAGGTTCTTGAAAACACAGCCAGCGAAGGCAGCGATTACGGTCTTGCTATCTTCAATTCGGCAAATCAGGAATTCCTCGATATGTTTAACGCAGGTCTTAAGAACATTAAGACAAGCGGCAAGTATGACGAAATCATCAACAAGTACGTTGGCTAATTTTAAAAAATGAGCGGTGGGGCGTCTGCAAAGATGCCCTGCTGTTTGTCAAAAGGAGTCCGCTAAATGGCAGATATAATTTCGGTTTACGGCAAGCTGTTGCTGGAGGCAATGGGACAGACGCTTATCATGGCTTTTTACAGCCTGATTTTCGCAAGTATTATCGGTCTCATTTTCGGTATGCTCAGTGTGCTTAAAAGTAAGGTATGCAACGTCATCGCACAGGTCTTTGTTGATATTATTCGCGGTGTTCCGATGATAGTTCTTGCATTTTTCGTTTTCTTCGGCGTACCTTACGCTTTGAAAAACTTTTTACACAGTACCTTTACATTCACCGCATTGCAGGCAGGTATAATCTGTCTTTCACTCAACTGCGGCGCATATATGTCGGAAATCATCCGTGCCGGAATTCAGTCCGTTGACGTCGGACAGATGGAGGCAGCAAGGAGTCTCGGAATTCCCTATTGGAAATCTATGCAGAAGGTCGTTCTTCCGCAGGCTATCCGCACGATGATACCGAGCATCATCAATCAGTTTATTATCACGCTCAAGGATACCTCGATTCTTTCCGTTATCGGTTTCCCCGAGCTTGTAAATGCCGCAAAGAACGTTATTGCAATTAACTTTAAGTCGTTCCAGGTATGGCTTATTGTCGGCGTGATGTACCTTATCGTTATCACGATACTTTCCAAGGTTGCAAAGGCTCTTGAGAGGAGGATGAACCGTGGCCGTAAATAAAAACAACGTTAAAATTCACGTTTCTCACCTCAAAAAGAGCTTCGGTCATTTGGAGGTTATCAAGGATATCTCGACCGATATATACGAGGGTGAGGTTGTCGTTATCCTCGGACCGTCGGGCAGCGGCAAGTCAACTTTTCTTCGTTGCATAAACCGTCTTGAAGAGCCTACGGGTGGCGAGATCATTGTTGACGGTCAGGCAATTACGGATAAAAAAGCCGACCTCAACAAGATTCGAGAGAACATCGGAATGGTGTTCCAACACTTCAATCTTTTTAACAACCTCAACGTTATTCAGAATCTTATGCTTGCTCCCGTTCAGCTGAAAAAGGCTTCAAAGGAAAAAGCAAAAGAGGAAGCAATGGCAATGCTTAAAAAGGTCGGACTTGAGGATAAGGCGGAGTCTTATCCGCATCAGCTCTCCGGCGGACAGAAGCAGAGAGTTGCAATCGCACGTTCCCTTTGCATGAATCCCGATATCATGCTCTTTGACGAGCCGACATCGGCGCTCGACCCCGAAATGGTCGGCGAGGTTCTCCAGGTTATGAAGGATCTTGCGGCAGAGGGAATGACAATGGCAATCGTTACCCATGAGATAGGCTTTGCCCGTGAGGTTGCCGACCGAGTGCTTTTCATTGACGACGGCTATATTATCGAAGAAGGCACGCCGCAGGAGGTTATCCTCAATCCGAAAGAGCCGAGGGCAATTGATTTCTTCAACAAGGTTCTTTAATCAACAAATAATAAAGCAGAGATTTTTCCCAAAAAAGGAAGGTCTCTGCTTTTTTAAATTATATTTATATGCCGTTATTATATGTAATTGTATTTCTTGCGCTTGGCAAAAAGGAAGATGAGGGAGAGGATAAACGCGAAAAACTCCGCAACCGTGATTGCCCACCATATACCGTCCACGCCGAGAAATATCGGAAGTATAAGAACCGACGAGGTTTGAAAAATCAGCGTTCGCATGAACGATATTGCTGCGGAAACCGCACCGTTGTTGAGAGCTGTGAAAAACGATGAGGTGAAAATATTGAAGCCTGCCAGCAGGAATGAATAGGCGAACAATCTGAATGCGTGACGGGTCAATTCATAAAGCTCTTCATCATAGCCGACAAAAATTTTTGCAAGCGGCGATGAAAGCGCAATCGCCAGTATTGTTAAAACAACGCCCGAAACTGCACTGAGAAATGAGCTTTTTCTGAGCATATTTTTCAGCTCATTGTGGTTCCGGGCTCCGAAATGGTAGCCCGTTATCGGCGCACAGCCGATCGAATATCCGATATAAATGGCAACGAAAATAAACTGAACATACATCAGCACGCCGTAAGCGGAAACGCCGTCCTCACCGACATATTTCATCAACTGAAAGTTGTAAATCATGCTGACAACGGATGAGGAAATATTGCTCATAAGCTCCGAGGAGCCGTTGCCGCAGGCGTTGAGAATAGGTTTTATTTCCAACTTCGTTTTTGTCAGGCGCAATAGGCTTGAATTTTTCCTCAAGAAATAAATCAACGGGAAAATCCCGCCAACACATTGGCTCAGACCCGTTGCGATTGCCGCACCTGCAACGCCCCATTTGAAAACAATTATAAATATCGCATCAAGCGCCATGTTCGTAATGCCTGCCAGCACCGTTGCGAGAAGTCCGAGCTTAGGCTTTTCGGCGGAGATGAGAAAGCTTTGGAAAACGTTCTGAAGCATGAATGCGACGGTAAAGCCTGTTACGATTCTGCCGTAAAGAACACAATCAGCCATCATCTCCTCGGTTGCGCCGAGGAACTTCGCTACCCATGGCATTGAAATAACGCCGATGACAGAGAGCAAAGCGCCGAGAAGAAGCGTAAAAATAATCATCATTGTGAAAATCTCATTCGCTTTTTCCTTCTTGCCCTCGCCGAGAACCTTTGAGACAAGCGCTGTTCCGCCAGTGCCTATCATGAAGCCGATGCCTCCGAGTATCATTACAAACGGCATAACGAGATTGATTGAGGCAAAGGCGGTTTTGCCTGCAAAGTTTGAGACAAAAAGCCCGTCAACAACTCCGTAAATAGAAGTGAAAACCATCATTATTATTGACGGAAATACAAATCTTAAAAGCTTGGAATAAGTAAAGTGATCCGAAAGTTTTATCTTCATGCCTGCTTATCCTTAAACCACTGCTTTGCATATTCGGCAATGAAGGGCGTAATCTCCTTTATATTCATATTTGTTGTGTTAACACAAAGGTCATAGCCGCGCTTGTCACCCCAGTCGGTGGAGGAAATCATGTTGTAGCTTGAGGCTCTGCCCTTGTCTATCTGTTTGATTTTCTTCTCTATTTCTTTGTCCGTGAGCTTGCTGCCGTCACCTGCACGCTTGCGGCATCTTGCGATTTTTGACTGCATATCGGCATAAACAAAGATACGGAACGGATCGTATTTTTCAAGCAAAACATCTGCGGCTCTGCCGACGATTATGCAATCGCCCTTTTCGGCAAGCTCATTGATGATGTTGTGCTGAGCGGAAAGCAGTTTAACCGTCGGATCCGGAGCGGAAATGTGAGAAAAAGCACATGCAAAGTGAATCTGAAACGTCGGCTGAATGCCTTTTTCCAAAGAATGTGCTACATAGTTTTCGTCAAGGTCAGCTTTCTTGGCAATTTCGGTGATAATCTCGCTGTCGTAATAGGCAATTCCGAGAACGTCGGAAAGTCTTTTGGCAATTTCACGACCGCCGCTTCCGAATTCACGGCTTACTGTAATTATTTTCATATAAATCAATCTCCTTTCGGATTAAATGGCTTTATCCTAAAAATGATGAATACTTCTTGCTCATCGCAAAAGAGAATATCTCGTCCTCGGCAACGATGACGTGGTCAACAAGATTGATGCTGACCGTTGAAAAAAGCTTCGCAATCGCTTCGGTTGCGACAATATCCGCTTGAGACGGAGTGGCAAATCCGTTCGGGTGATTGTGAGTGATGATCGCGTTTGTAATGTCAAATCTCAGCGCAAGCTCAACAAGGCTTCTGTTATCGGAAACCGCGGTTGTCGGTGTTCCGTCTGTGACCTTGATACAATGCTTGAGCCTGCCGTGAGCGTCGAGCGAAAGCATATAGACGATCTCTCTTGTTTCTCCGAGATATTTCATTCTTATGAAATCGTAAAGACGTTCAGCCGAGGCAAGATTGACCTTGTTGTTTATCGCATTGTCATGGTATTTTGAGCAAATGTCACGGATGAGCTTTATCATTACGGCGGCATTTTCGCCGATTCCGTTTATCTTTTCAAGCTCCTTTATCGGAGCATCAAGCACGCCGTTGAGATCGTGATATTTTTCAATCAGCTCATGCGCTATCGGATTGGTGTCCTTCAGGGGTATACAATAGAAAAGAAGAAGTTCGAGAATATTGTGATCTGCCATTGCGTCAATGCCTGTTTTGAGATAGGAATCTCTTACCCTTTGACGATGGTCCTTGTGTATGTTTTTCTTTTCCGTGGTGAACACCTCTTCTGTGCGTTTTTTCTATATAAAATTTTATAGTAATTAAGTGAATTTGTCAATCGTAAATTGTTGACCTGCAACTCAGTATATGATAAAATATGACATACCAATAAAATAAGCGAGGTTTAGCTATGCCTATTACATTTGATGAAAAAAGAAAGATTTTCAAGCTTGATACGCTTGATTCAACATATGCAATCGGAATCCGTGAGGGATATCTTATTCATCTCTATTACGGAAAGAAAATTCCGGATGATAATCTTTTGGATTTACCGTTCAGAGGATATTTTGCCACTATTTCGCCGAAAAACGTTCATGTTGACGATTATAAGTTTTCTCTTGACGTTCAGCCGATGGAGTATTCCTGTAACGGTTCGGGCGATTACAGACTTGCTGCACTTTCAATAAAGGATTCAATGGGAAGAACAACGACGGATATACGCTATCTTGACCATAAAATCTACGACGGAAAGCCGAAGCTTAAAGGACTTCCGGCAACTTATTGCAATGATGACAGTGAGGCTCAGACGCTTGAGCTTATTACAATTGATAAATTCACGGGAGCAAAGGTGACTCTTTATTACACCGCATTTGCAAACTACAGCGTTGTCACCGAGAGCGTCAAGGTTGAGAATACGGGAAAGGAAACCTTTGAGATTGAAAAGGTTGCAAGCTGCTGTGTAAACTTCCCGTCGATGGATTATAACATGATAAACCTTTCGGGCGTTTGGTCGAGAGAGAGAAGAGTCATAACACGGCACCTTGCTCACGGAATACAGTCTGTTGCCAGCAAAAGAGGTTCGTCAAGCCATAACCACAATCCGTTTGTTGCCCTTGTTGATGATAAGGGCGGCGAAGATTTCGGTGATGCTTTCGGTTTTAACCTTGTATACAGCGGTAACTTCTCCGCTGATATCGAGACGGATTATCTTGACTGCACACGCCTTGTAATGGGTATCAACCCTATTGATTTCACATGGGTCGTTGAACCCGGCGATGAGTTCCAAAGCCCTGAGGTCGTAATGGTTTATTCCGACAGCGGCATGGGCAAAATGAGCCGCACATTCCACGATCTTTACAACAACAATCTCATCAGAGGAGAATGGAAAAATAAAAAACGTCCGCTTCTTATCAACAGCTGGGAGGGCTCGGGCTTTGATTTTGACCGGGAGACCCTCGTCCGCTATGCCAAGGAAGCTAAGAAGCTGGGAATCGAACTGCTCGTTATGGACGACGGCTGGTTCGGTCACCGTGACAGCGACAATTCCTCTCTCGGCGATTGGTTTGTCAATGAGAGCAAGCTCAAGGGCGGCCTCACAAAGCTTATCGAAAGAGTAAATGCAGAGGGCGTACAGTTCGGCATTTGGTATGAGCCGGAGATGATTTCCGAGGATTCGGAGCTTTATAAAGCTCACCCGGACTGGTGCGTTCATGTTGAGGGCAGAGAGCAGTCGCCTGCCCGTCAGCAGTATGTTATTGATATGACAAGACAGGATGTTCGTGATTGCATATTCAATCAGATGTATGATGTTCTTTCAAAGAACAATATTGCATATCTCAAATGGGACTACAACAGAGCTATTACAGAGCCTGCGTCGGTGATGCTTGATGCGCATCATTCAAAGGAGTTTTTCCACCGCTTTATTCTCGGCACATATGAGCTTATGGACAGAATAACAAGCGCATTTCCGCATATCCTCTTTGAGAGCTGTGCCGGCGGCGGCGGACGTTTTGACGCCGGTATGCTTTACTATATGCCGCAGGCATGGGCTTCGGACAACACCGACCCGATCGAGCGACTGACAATTCAGTTCGGCACAACAATGTGCTATCCGGCATCGAGCATGGGCGCTCATGTTTCCGCATGTGACAGAACAGGAATCGAAACCAAGGCGGCAGTCGCAATGGCGGGCACCTTCGGTTATGAGCTTGACCCCAAGGAGATGTCCGAGGAGGATAAGGAAAAGGTCAAAGAGCAGGTTAAGAATTATCACAGGTATTATAATGTAATTCACTTCGGCGATCTTTACAGAATTATTGCGCCGACGGACGATGAGTTCAAGTGTGCATGGGAATATGTTGCAAAGGATAAGAGTGAAGCCTTGCTGACTGTTGTTATAAAAAACAGAGCGCCGCACGATTTTCTGCTTATTAAGATGAAGGGACTTGATCCCGAAAAGATGTACCGCGATGAAACAGACGGTGAGATTTATTCCGGTGCATTGCTTATGAACGCAGGTATCAACCTGACTGACGGAACGTTGAGCGCAGGCAGAAGCTTCATAAGATATTTCACAGAGGTTAAGTGATTTTATGATAAAGAATTTTCTTGCAGTCGGTCAGATCGTAGGAACTCACGGCGTGCGCGGCGAAATGCGTGTCAACCCGTGGGCGGATTCACCCGAATTTCTTAAACAATTCAAAACATTGTATTATGACGCCGAGGGCAAAAACAGTGTCAGAGTTATTTCCGCACGTCCGCACGGCAACATCGTGCTGATGAAGCTTGAGGGCATTGACACTGTGGAAGCTGCTTCGGCGATGAGAAACAAGCGGCTTTATATGCGCCGCTCGGACGCAAGGCTTCCCGACGGGGTTTATTTCATTGAGGAGCTTATCGGCTGTGATGTTTTTGATGCCGATGATACGGATAAGCGATACGGAAAGATTTCCGACGTCAGCGAAACGGGTGCAAATGACGTTTGGCACATTACGGCGGACGGTGAAAAGGAATATCTTATTCCCGCAATTCCGAGCGTTGTGATTGATACGGACGTTAAGGAAAACAAGGTGCTGATAAGACCGATGAAAGGTATATTTGACGATGAGAATTGACATAATGACATTGTTCCCGGAGATGTGTGGGCGTGTCCTCGACGAGAGCATTATCGGCCGCTCGAGAGAGAGCGGACTGGTTGAAATAAACTGTGTCAATATACGTGATTTTTCAACGGACAAGCATCGCCGTGTGGATGATACGACCTACGGCGGCGGCACGGGAATGATAATGCAGTGTCAGCCGATATTTGATTGTTTCGGCGAGCTTGAAAGAGAAATCGGCAGCCGTCCGCACCTGATATATATGTCTCCGCAGGGTAAAACACTTGACCAGCAGAGAGTCAAGGAGCTTGCAAAAATGGATAATATAGCCATTCTCTGCGGCCATTATGAGGGTGTTGATGAGCGGGTTATCGAGGAACTTGTCGATGAAGAAATTTCAATCGGCGATTATGTTTTGACAGGCGGCGAGCTTCCTGCTCTCGTACTTGCCGACAGCATAACAAGAATGTTGCCCGGTGTGCTTGCGAGCGATGAAGCGTTTGAGGAGGAGAGCCACTATAGCGGCTTGCTCGAATATCCGCAGTACACAAGACCGTATGAATGGCACAAAAAAACCGTTCCCGATGTCCTTTTGACGGGTCACCATGCCAATATAATGAAGTGGCGCAGGGAGCAGTCGCTGGAGCGGACAAAGAGACGAAGACCCGATTTGCTGAAAAAAGCCGAATTAAGTGAAAAAGACATGAAATATCTCCAATCGTTGGATAATGAGAGTAAAAAATAGTCAATGTGCATTAAAAGTACAGTTAATCGGTGTACAAAGTGCACAAAGCATGACTTCTGAAAATACTCACATTTGGAATACAAGCCGAAATAATTTTAAAGTCAATTTTATTTGTTGACGATGACAACTTTTGTGATATAATAACTGTTGTATGAAAGGCTGAAAACAGACTTGGATTTAACTTTGATTGGAGATATCAATTATGTGTGAAAAAGACGTTACAGTTCAGAATCAGGTGGGTCTCAGTGCCCGTCCTGCAACATTTTTTATTCAGAAGGCTAATTGCTTCAAGTCATCTATCTGGATCGAAAAGGAAGAAAGACGTGTGAATGCAAAGAGCTTGCTCGGTGTACTTTCTCTCGGTATTGACGGCGGCACAACAATTAAAGTCATCGCCGCAGGCCCTGACGAGGAGCAGGCCGTTGATGAGCTTGTTAAGCTTGTTAACTCGGGCTTTGCAGTATAAGAATCCCTTACTAAACCGTGACTGCCGCATATGATGTGCGGCAGTTTTTGAATTTACAGAGAATTTACGGAATCGAGGTGAATACCGTGGGCATTCATGAGTTGAGAAAAAAGGCAATGTCCTTGCCGCTGACGCCGGGTGTATATCTTATGAAGAACACCAAGGGCGAGATTATTTACGTAGGAAAGGCAAAAAAGCTCAAAAATCGTGTCAGCCAATATTTCGGCTCACAGCATAATCACTCAATCAAGGTCAGAAAGATGGTCGAAAATGTATTTGACTTTGACTATATTCTTTGTGACAGCGAGTTTGAGGCGCTCGTGCTTGAATGTTCGCTTATCAAACAGTATTCGCCTAAATATAACATTCTTCTGAAGGATGACAAGGGCTACAGCTATATAAGAGTCAGTGAGGGACCGTGGCCGAAAATCAGCTCAGTGTTGCAAAAGGCGGATGACGGAGCACGCTATATCGGGCCCTATACAAGCTCATTCAGCGTAACCAATTCCGTTGATGAGGCGCAGAAAATTTTCATGCTTCCGCGTTGCGGAAAAAGCTTTCCGAAGGAAATCGGCAAGGGCAGACCTTGCTTGAATTATTTTATAAAACAATGCTCAGCTCCGTGTGCAGGCAAGATAAGTTGCGCCGAATACAACGAATCTGTCAATGCCGCTCTCGATTTTTTGCAGGGAAACAGCGCAAAGATAATCAAAGAATTAACGGAAGAAATGGAGTCCGCCGCCGAAAGGCTTGATTTTGAGCGTGCGGCAAAGCTGAGAGACAGAATAAATTCTATTAAAAAAGTTAATGAAAAGCAAAAGGTCGTCGGCTCGGATGTCAGGGAGCAGGACGTTTTTGCGATTGCACAGTCCGATGAAAGATACTGTCTTTCCGTTTTGCGCTTCTATGACGGCAGACTCAGGGATAACGAATGGTTTTTATTCAATGAAATAGATACCCTGCCCGAGGCGAGACGTGAGCTTATAACCCGTTTCTATTCAATGGGCAGACATATTCCGCCGTTTATTACGGTTGACGGTGAGGTTGACGATAAAGAATTGCTTGTGCAATGGCTGAGCGAAAATGCAGGACGAAAGGTTGAGATCAACGTTCCGCAGCGTGGCAGGCAGGTTGAAATCATGACGATGTGCATGAACAATGCAGCGCAGAAGCTTGCTTTGAGTATGGGCAGGAACGCAAAGGCTACGGCGGCTCTTGACGAGCTTGCAAGGCTCCTTAATTTGCCGAAGCCGCCCGTAATGATCGAATCCTACGATATTTCGCATACGGCAGGCAGCGATAACGTTGCAGGCATGGTCGTTTTCAAAAACGGATTGCCTTACAAAAAATCATATCGCCGGTTTGCGATAAAGGGCTTTGACGGTCAGGACGATTACGGCTCAATGGCTGAAGTTATTTCACGTCGGCTCAACAGATATGAAGAAGAGAAGGAAAGCGGCGAGGGGTTCGGAATTCTGCCGGATCTTATTCTTCTTGACGGCGGACAGGGACAGGTCAATGCGGTTTTGCCTATTGTTCGTGCGTTCGGTTATGATATTCCTGTTTACGGCATGGTTAAGGACAACAAGCACAGAACGAGGGCCATTGCATATGACGGAGGCGAAATCGCAATCAACTCAAAGCGACAGGCATTTACACTCGTTTCGACGATTCAGGAGGAGGTTCACCGATTTGCAATTTCATATCACCGATCGAAACATCAGAAATCGTCTCTCGGCGGAACTTTGACAAAAATCGACGGAATCGGCGAGAAAAAAGCCAAGGCTCTTCTGAAGCATTTCAAAACCGTTACGGCGATAAAAAATGCGGAAATTGACGAACTTTGCCGTGTTGAGGGGATAAACAGAGCCACGGCGCAAAAAGTTTATGATTATTTTAGAAAAAATGTTGACAACACAAGGTAAAAAATGTGATAATAAGATGTATATAAAATTAGTTAAAGGAAGGGAGCTTGCGCCGTGCGTGTGATTACGGGAACAGCAAGAGGACGGGTTCTCAAAACCTTGGAGGGCGAGGACGTTCGTCCGACAACGGACAGGGTTAAAGAAGCGATTTTCAGCATTATCCAGTTCGAACTGGAGGGCAGGCGTGTACTTGATCTTTTCGCAGGATCGGGTCAGCTCGGAATTGAAGCACTCAGCAGGGGAGCGGCTTACGCCACGTTTACCGATATGAGCGCCGAAAGTGTGGATATCGTAAAGAAAAATCTTATCTCGACCAAGCTTGAGAACAATGCCGAGGTTATTCGCACGGAGGCAGTAACGTTTCTTAAAGGAAACAGAAAAAAATACGATATCGTTTTTATGGATCCTCCGTACTCAAAGGGACTCTTGCAGAATACCCTGCCCTATGTCGTTAAGAATGTTAATGACGGCGGTGTGATAATCTGCGAACACCCCTACGGAGAGGAGATGCCGCAGACGGTCGGCAATTTCTCAATTTACCGTAACTATAAATACGGAAAAATCGGTATAACGGTCTATCGTATCAGCGAGGAGGACGACCGATGAGAACAGCAATATGTCCGGGCAGCTTTGACCCGGTAACAAAAGGCCACCTCAGTGTTATAACCCGTGCATCGAAGCTTTTTGACAGAGTCATTGTTGTTGTGATGATAAATCCCAAAAAGCCTGTCGGCTGCTTTAATCCGGAAAAAAGAGTGGAATTCATCGAAAGATGCGTCAAGAATCTGCCAAACGTTGAGGTTGATTTTTATGACGGACTGCTTGCCGAATATGCAAGAATCAAAAAAGCGGACGCGATCGTAAAGGGACTCCGTGCCGTTTCGGATTTTGAGGACGAATTCCAGCAGGCACTTACCAATAAGCAGCTTAATCCCGATGTTGAAACAGTGTTTGTCACCGCAGGTGCGGATTATATGTATCTTTCGTCCAGCATTGTCAAGCAGGTTTGCGAGCTTGGAGGCGACGTTTCGGACTTTGTACCCGAGCAGGTGCTCGACGATATAGTTAAAGGAATAAGAAGAAAGGAAGACTAACGATGAACGTACAGGGCTTACTTGATAAAATTGAAGATACCATTGACATGGGCAGCAAAATTCCTCTTTCGGGAAAGGTTGCGGTTGATGCAGAGACCATTAAGCAATGCATCGAGGACATCAGATATGATTTGCCGATCGAGCTTGAAAAGGCTCAGGAGGTAGTGGCTCACCATAATAACCTTATAACAAAGGCAAATAACGAGGCTTCGTCAATCGTTTCTTCCGCTCAGACGGAGGCGGACGGTATAATCAGCGCCGCAAAGGAAAAGGCTTCGGGAATTGCCGCAACGGCAGAGGCAAACGCAAAGTCAACTCTTTCCGCTGCTTCGGAGCAGGCAAAGCAGATGATCGAAAGCTCGGAGATCACAAGACTTGCCCATGAGTTTTCTGACCGTGTCCGTGCTCAGGCTACAGCCGAGGCGGAGAACATTGTCAGAAACGCAAGAAGCCAGGCGGATGCAATTATTCTTGACGCAAACAATCAGGCTCAAGACACGAAGAGCAAGGCGGACAAGTGGGCCGGAGAAATTCGCTCGGCGGCCGCAGAGTTCGTTGAGGATATTATGAAGAACAGCGATGAGGTTCTCTCGTCGAACATCGCCGAGATCAGAAAGGCAAGACAGAGCCTTTTCGGTGACCGCAGATAAGAAAAGAAAGAGATATAAATTAAATGGGGTTGCTGCAGTGGGGGAAGTGTGCAAATTTTCCTCGGTCGGCAACTCTTTTTTATAACAGAGGTGTACATAATGAAAAAGCAATGCGAATGTTGCTATAAACGTTTTGAAGTTGTCAGAAACACGAATGTTCCGCTCAATCCCGATCTTACCGCACCGCAGGATCATATCTATTGCCCGTGGTGCGGAGCAGAAAACGGAACGGTTGAAAAAGGATCGCTTGTTAAAACAGAAAAATGTAATGCCGAGTGTGAGTTCTGATGAAAAGAGAAATAATTGATTACTTCAAGAAGAATAAAGACGAGATGATAAAAGCAATATCCGAGCTTGTCGCTGTGCCGAGCGTACGCGGTACCGCCGAGGAGGGCAAGCCTTTTGGCAAAAAGCCGTATGAGGCTCTTATGCTTGCTCTCAAAAAAGCAGAGAGCTTTGGATTCAAAACGGCAAGCTGCGACGGCTACGTCGGTACGGTTGACCTTAACGGCGGCGAGCAGGAGCTGGCTGTTCTGGCGCATCTTGATGTTGTGCCGGCCGGTGAGGGCTGGGATACCGACCCTTATACCGTTGTTGAAAAGGACGGTATGATTTTCGGCAGGGGAGTCAGTGATGATAAAGGTCCCGCTGTTGCGGCGCTTTACGCTATGAAAGCGGTTAAAGACCTCAATCTGCCTGTCAGCAAGAATTGTCGATTGATTCTCGGCACCGATGAGGAATGCGGAAGCGGTGACCTCAAATATTATTTTTCAAAGAATAAGTATCCGAAATATGCGTTTACGCCCGATGCGAATTTTCCCGTTACGAATGGAGAAAAGGGAAGATTTACAAAGCATTTTTACAGGACGGTTGATTTTTCAAACTGCAAGAAATACATAAAGAGCATTTATGCCGGCGAAGCGGCCAATGCCGTACCCGCTTTTGCAAAAGCGGAGCTTATCGGAGTGACAAAAGAGGAAATTGATATTGCCGCAGAGAAAGCAAAGCGCACAAATGCCGAATTTACATTTGACGGTGAGAAACTGATTTGCTCGGGTACATCGGCTCATGCTTCGCTTCCGGAGAACGGTAACAATCCGATAACGGCACTTTTTGAATTGCTGAGCTATATTGATTTTGACAGCGAATGTACGGAATTTGCAGACAGTCTTAAAGCTCTGTTTCCCCACGGGAAATATAACGGCGAGGCGCTCGGCGTCGATATGAGCGATATGCTCGGGCGGCTTACACTGACTTTGGATGTCGTGAGATTTGAAAACGGCAAATTCGACGGCTGCTTTGATACAAGAACACCGATGTCGGCGACAAAGGAAAACTGTGCCGATGTTATTGCGGCAAGCCTGAGAAAGCATGGCTTTGAAATTGAAAATACGAAAATGAGAGAGGCACATTACGTTGACGAAAACTCGGATTTTATAAAGACCTTGCTCAGAACTTATGAGGATTACAGCGGCGGCAAGGGCGAATGTATCAGCATGGGTGGCGGAACCTACGTTCACGATATAGAGAACGGAGTCGCTTTCGGCGCTATAAGCCGTGACACTGTGACAAATATGCATGGTGCAAATGAGTTTATGCCGATTGAAGATATTCTGACTGCGGCAGCGATATTTACAGAGGTAATTGCCGAAATTTGCAGATAAAGCGTGGAAATTGCAGGAATTTTAAAAAAATTGTAGACACGGTACCTGTAAAATGATAAAATAAAGCGTTGTGGAGGTGATTTTTTGAAAAGATGCCTGATTATGATAACAAGCGGTTTTCCTTACGGTATAAGTGAAACCTATATTGAATCCGAGGTAGACTTTTTGAAGGATCACTTTGAGCGTGTTATAATACTGCCCATTGAGCTTGATCCCGGTGAGCCGATTATGAGAGCTCTGCCGGAGGGCATAGAGTATTATAATGTCTCGCAAAAAAAGCAGTCGATTGCAAGAACAGGAGATATTGTCGGCGGCTTGCGTAATATTTTCGCTCCAACGGATTATTATAAATGGGACAAGGAAGAAATCGGATCGGATTTCAGAAAAAGAATGTTCTTTGAGTATTTTTGTAACCGTTCTGTCAGAAGCTATAGGGAATGCTTAAAGGTTCTTAAAAACTGCGGAATTGACGGCTATGACAGTATTACGGTTTACAGCTATTGGTTTTTTGCAACGGCGTTTGTCGGAGTTATGCTGAAAAAATACTTTATAAATAAGGTTGCCGAAGTCAAACTTATTTCAAGGGCACATGGCTATGATGTTTATGAGGAAAGAAATGCGCTCAATTATCTTCCTTTGAGAAGGTTTCTCCTTGAAAACTGCGATGCCGTATATCCGTGTTCAGATGTTGGAACGGAACACATCGTTTCAAGATATCCCGAGTACGCCGATAAGGTGAAAACCGCTCATCTCGGTACGATTGATGCAGGACTGGGAACGCAGTCCGAGGAGGGCTTGCACATTGTTTCCTGCTCGCTTATTACGGATATTAAGCGAATTGATAAGATAATAGATATTCTCGAAAAGCTTGAAAAAACGGGAAAATATAAAATAAAATGGACGCATATCGGCGACGGAAACAGACGGCCCGAGCTTGAAAAAAGCGTCAGAAAAAAGCTGAAGAAAACCGACACGGAATTTCTCGGAAACATTCCGAATAACGAGGTTTATGAATTCTACAGGAATAACCCCGTCGATCTTTTTATAAGCACAAGCAAAAGCGAGGGCCTGCCCGTATCCATGATGGAGGCGGCATCGTTCGGAATTCCGATCGTTTCAACCGATGTAGGCGGAGTCTGTGAAATTGTGGAAAGCGGGTATAACGGTCAGCTTCTCGGTGAAAGAGCATCTGTCGACGAGTTTGCCGATTTTATAAAACGATATTACGGTATGGATAAATCCGAAAGGGATTTCTACAGAGAAAATTCAAGAAAGCTTTGGGAAAGATCATTCAATGCAGGCAAGGCATATCCTGATTTTTTCTCAATGCCCGTATTGTCACGATCATGAGGAAAGGATAATTATGATATCTCTGAAAAATGGTGTTTTGAGAATAAACTCCGGCGATCAGAGCAGGGCAAGACGCTTGTATGAGTTTGCATTTTTGCTCAACATGGTAATTGTCTTTGCTTTTTACAGGACTCCGATAATCGCTCCTGCTGCCGCGGTTTTTATGTTTGTGACGTCCTTCCTCGTGCTTTTGGAAAAAGGTAAGAACAGGATAATGATACCGTATATTACGGTATGGTATTTGACGCTGATATTATACGGAGGTCTGTCCGGATTATGGGCGCAGTTCTTTACCTCATATAATATAAACTTTGTGATAAAGCTATGTATTATTCTGCTTATCTCAACCTCTGTTGCGATTTATGTTGACACAATGGAGGATCTGGACAGATTGATGTCGCTGTTTGTTGCAGGTGCAGTTATAATAACGATTCTCGAATTTCTTGCCGTTCCGGCAGACGGTTGGAAAAACGGAAGCGTCGGAAGCTATTTCAGCGGCAGCAATCCCAATGATATAACCGTCTGGATCGATTTCGCTTCGGCGGTTGCGTTCTACAGAGCCTATGTCAACGGTAAGAAATGGATGTATCCGTTGGTGGCTGTATTCGTTGTCTTTTGCGCTTTTTCAAGCTCGAGAAAGGGTCTGCTTGCCTCGCTTGCGGCTCCGATAATGATAGTTTTTCTCTCGGTCGGAAAGAAGAATTACTTTTTGAGAATAGTAGCGGCGATGACAATCGGTGTAGCTGTGCTGCTTATCGTAATGGAAAACGATACGCTTTACACGGTTATCGGGCGAAGATTTGACAGTATGATTGACTATATAAAGGGCGAAGGAACAGATGGAAGTATTGCTCTTAGACAGAGATATATTGCAGCGGCAAAAAGTATGTTCAACGAGTCCCCGATCATAGGAAAGGGAATGAGCAACTATTCCCGTATTCTTGAAAGTGAATATTTCCTCGGCAACTTTTACAGCCATAATAATTATTGGCAGCTTTTAAGTGAGCTTGGGCTGATAGGCTTTTTAATTTATTTTTCAATGTATGTATATTGTGTTGTCATTTTTTTGAGAGCATATTTTGTGGAGAAAAGAAAAATTTCGGTTTTGTTTATAACGGCTATTACGATGATGATTGTTCTTGACAGCGGAATAATCAGTTATAGCTCAAAATACGGACAGCTTGTTATCGCAATTATTTATTGCGCTACCTATGCTATACATTCCGACGGCGGCAGAAAATACAGCATGAAACGACAGTAAATATTTGGAGTGGTTAAAGTGAAATCATATTCGGACAGAAAAAACTCAAAGGGAATTGAAATAAATATTCTCGCTTTTTTCAAGGAGCTTTCCAAAAAGCTTTGGATCGTTGCGATAATTGCAGTTATCGGAGCGACAATAGGCGGTGTTATCGGCGAGGCGACAAAGAGCGAGACTTATACTTCAACGGTATCTTTTGTTGTTAACTCCGCAACGGAAAACGGACAGGTTTCAAGCGGTGAAATCAATGCTCAGATCAATATGGCGGGCACATTCAGTTATATTCTTTCAAGCCGTGCGTTGAAAGAGGCAATCGTTGAAAAATGTCCTGAAAAGGTTAATTTCGGCACGGTTGACAAAAGCATCTCGGTCAATGTTGTTTCCTCGACAAACGTCATTGTTATGTCGGTGACTACGGGCGACCCGAAGATTTCCTACGCAATCGCAAGTACGGTTGTTGGTGTTTACGGCGATATAGTTACCGAAAGATATCCTAATGCCAAGCTCACTCTTTGTGACACTCCCGTGCTCCCGACCTATCCGAACTCAAACAGATCTGTTGTTTCACTTGCTTTGATGGTCGGTTTTATTGCCGCAGTTGCAAGCTGTGTTGTTTTCTTCATTATGTTCCTTGTTAAGGATACGGCTAAGACCGCAGACGAGCTCAGCGAAAAGCTCGATGTGCATATTCTCGGCTCGGTTCAGCAGATTACGAATAAGAATAAAACCGCAAAGGGCTTGCTTGTTACGGACAGAAAGAACGGCTTCTCTTTCATCGAAACATATAAGGCAATCAGAACAAAAATCGAAAATAATTCTACAAGAACGGGCAATAAGGTCTTTCTTGTAACAAGTGCTTGCGAGAATGAGGGAAAAACGACCTCCTGCGTTAATATTGCTCTTTCAATTGCGCAGAACGGCAAGAATGTCTTGATAATCGATGCCGACCTCAGAAAGCCGTCGGTCAGCAAGATGCTCTCACTTCCTACTACGGAATACGGACTTTCCGATGTAATTCTCGGTAATGTGGAGCTGAACCAAGCCATCAAGCGTGTTACAAGCTTCAATGTCTGTGTGCTTGCCGATCAGAAGGGCGTTAATAATCCGTCGGAGCTTCTTTCAACAGAAAAAATGGAGTCTATAATCGAAGAAGCACGCAAGGAATTTGACTATGTTCTTATTGATACCGCACCTGCGAGCGTTGTTACGGATACCTCGGTTATTGCAGGCTTCGTCGATGCGGCGATAATCGTTGTCCGTGAGGACTTCTCGCCTTATTCGAGAATCAGAATGTCAATTGAGGATATCGACTCAAACGGTGCGGAAATTATCGGATGTATCTTCAACGCCGATACAAGCAACCTCAGCAAAACGAGCCGCTACGGCCGTCGCTACGGCGGCTATGGTAAGAGATACGGCTACGGAAGCTACGGCTACGGCTACGGTCAGTCATCGTCAAAAAAATAATTATTGAATGGCATACAAAACCTCTTTCGCATATTATAAAGCGAAGGAGGTTTTTTAATGCGCGAGCTTGAAAAAATGATTGAAAAATATCGGCAGGAGCTTGTTGAATTTTCAAAACAAAAACCGATTGCCGATGAGGAGATTTTCGAAGCCGAGGAAGAGAATACTGTTCCGGCAATGGCAAATGCTTTGCCTTTTGTAAGCAATGCGGGTGCAAACAAGGAAACGGATTTCTACAAGAATTTTGAGGATTTCCAAAACAAAAACCCGTCTAAGGGCAGTATGCGCGTTCAGGTCTCATCGGGAGGAAGAAGCTACCCGATAATCAATGCTGTTGTTAAGATAAGCGTTCCGCTCGAAACGGGGGACAGGGAAATTTATTCGGGATATACGGATATAAACGGGATCGTGGACAATATAGTTCTGCCTGCTCCCGACATGAGCTATTCCCTTGATGAGAAGAACACAACCGTTGAGCCTTATGCAACTTATGAGGTCACGGTCACTCACCCGGAATTTGCAAAGTCAAAATTTTTTAATGTTCCTGTTTTTGCAAATATCAAAGCAATTCAACCGGCAAGACTTGTTCCGCTGACGGAAACGGGCGGAGAACCGGGCCCGGTCAATATTGCAGAACAGCCTATGGGACTTTACGGAGGTGAATTCTGATGCCCGACAGACCTATCGTTCCCGAATTTATTACCGTTCATCTCGGCAAACCGAATGCGGCAGCAAGAAACGTCCGTGTGCCGTTTGCACAGTATATAAAAAACGTTGCATCAAGCGAGATTTATCCGACATGGCCGGAAAATGCTCTCCGAGCAAATATTTATGCCGAGATAACTTTTGCACTTAACAGAGTTTATACAGAGCATTACAGGTCAAGAGGCTATAATTTTGACATAACAAATTCGACTCAATTCGACCAATATTATGTTGAGGGCAGAGACATTTTTGAAAACATAAGCCGTGTGGTTGATGATATTTTCAATGATTACGTTGTCAAACAAGGTCAGATACAGCCGTATTTCACCCAATACTGTGCAGGAACCTGTGAGGGGCTTTCGCAATGGGGTACGGTTGCGCTTGCAAATCAGGGCTACACACCGTACAGAATACTTCAGTATTATTACGGAAACGATATTGATATTGTGAAAAATGCCCCTATAAAATCAAATACGACGACCTACCCCGGAACGCCGTTAAGGCTCGGAACCGGCGGTGAAGAGGTTATTGAAATTCAGCGTGAGCTGAACCGAATTGCCGCAAACTATCCGTCAATTCCGAAGATTTCGGGCTCAAGAGGATATTTTGAGCAGACGACTCAAAATGCAGTCAGACAGTTCCAGCAAATTTTCAATCTTGAGTCCGACGGGGTTGTGGGCAAGGATACATGGTACAAAATCAAACGAATCTATAACGGCATAAAGGGTCTTTCGGAGCTTTATTCCGAAGGGATCACAATAAGCGAAGCCGAAAGAAAATACGAGAGAGTTCTGAAGAAAGGCAGCAGAGGTTCGTCCGTAAAAATCCTGCAGTATTATCTTTGTTTTCTCAACTACTTCAATCTGAAATTGCCGTATGTTGCGGTTGACGGGATCTTCGGTGATGAAACGCGTGACGCCGTGCTTGCATTTCAGTCGCTCTACGGACTTGACGTTGACGGAATTGTCGGCAGAGACACATGGGATATGATTCAGAACGCATATGCAGGTGTTCTCACCTCACTGCCCGATGAATACAGGAGCTATTCGTCATTGCTTTACCCGGGATATATCATCACAACGGGTGCGAGCGGTAAGGTAGTCGAACAGCTACAGACCTATCTCAAAACGATTGCCGCCAACAATCCGTCAATACCGGATGTTACGGTCGACGGCTATTACGGCGAAGAGACGAAAAAAGCAGTTCTTGCGGTTCAGAAGCTTGAGGGTATTGAGCAAAACGGTCAGGTCGGTGTTCTGACATGGAATGCAATAGTAAATCTTTACAATCAGTTTAGATAATAGGTATATTTTAACTCAGTCCGAAAATAATAACATTATCAATTTTACGGAGAAATGCTGATGGATAATGTGTTGTTTTCGGATATTTTTGATTATAACGAAAAGCTTTTGGACAAGTATTTCAGAATCGGTCTGAACTACGATGTCGTAGCCACAAAATTCAATGCGGGCGGCAGGAAAGCGAAGCTCTATTTTGTTGACGGATTTATCAACGGTGAAACTTCCGAGCGTGTGATGAACTTTATGATGCAGGCAAGCGGGGTTGATAAAGGCGTCGCCACCGCCGAAGAGTTTGCGCAAAGGCTCATTGCCTATATGGAAATCGAACTGAGCAAGGATATTGAAAAAATTGCCAAAGTTGTATATTCGGGAGCGATGCTCGTTATTGTTGACGGCTTTGACACAGGGTTCCTTGTCAAGACGAGGAGTTATCCTAAGCGCAGTGTATGCGAACCCGATAACGATAAGGTGCTCAGCGGAGCGCATGACGGTTTTGTAGAATCTATCCTTATAAACACGGCGCTTATCCGTCGCCGAATTCGTGACCGTGATTTGGTAATGGAGGTCAGAGAGGCCGGTGCGAAATCAAAGACCGACATTGCAATATGCTATCTCAAGGGAAAGGCGGACGAAAAGACCGTTGACGATCTCAGACAGAGAATTGATAAAATTGAGGTCAATACGCTCAATATGAGTCAGGAGAGCGTGATTGAATGTCTTGTCAGAAAACAGAAATGGAATCCGTTTCCGAAAGTCAGATATACGGAACGCCCCGATGCTGCGGCGGCGAGCATTGCCGAGGGAAGCGTAATTCTTTTTGTTGACAATTCGCCGACGGCAATGATAATCCCGACCGGCTTTTTTGATTTTTTGCAGGACACAAACGATTATTATTTTCCGCCATGCGTGGGCACATATCTGCGCTTTGTCAAGGGATTGATTTTCGCTCTTGCATTGCTTCTTGCGCCTGTATGGTTTTTGCTGATAAAAAATCCCGATCACATTCCGGCATGGCTGAGCTTTATTCAAATCAAGGAGTATTATTCGCTGCCCATCATTGCTCAGCTTTTGATAATTGAGGTAGTCATTGACGCTTTGAAGCTTGCTTCACTGAACACCCCAAGCTCTTTGAGTAATTCATTCAGCGTCATCGGTGCTCTTGTTCTCGGTGATCTCGCTGTCGGTGCCGAATTGTTTTCGTCCGAAGTTGTGCTGATAATGGCGTTTGTCGCAATTGCTAATTTTGCTCAGCCGAACTTTGAATTGGGCTACGCCTTCAAGCTTTCGCGGATATTTATAGTTGTCATGACAGCAATATTCAATTTGTATGGCTTCATTGCAGGACTTTTGACAGTTGCCCTTGTTATCGCCTTTACGAAAACGGTAACAGGCAGGGGATATCTCTATCCTCTCATTCCCTTCAACGGAAAGTCAATAAGCCGACTGCTGATCAGGGAATCCATCAGTAAGGATAACACTTGACAAATCTCCTGCGATAGGTTAATCTTATCTATGGTGATAAGATGAATAATCGTTTTTTGAAAATATTATCTTTGCTGACGGCACTTTGCGTTGTCATCTCGCTTGCTTCATGTAAAGGCAAGACAGAAACACCGACGCAGAATGTTGAACCGACATATGAAAAATCCGTAACCGAGAAAACGGTCAAAATTGCGAACATTCCTACGGATAGCAACGGATTGACGGATATGCTCAATGCTGCCGTCAACTATGTAGACAAATACTGCTATAAATATAAAAAATCACTCAAGTGTGAGGCGAGCATTGACAGCCTCGGCTCACTGTCCTCGGCTTCAAATGCCGCAGAAGCCTTTGCTTCTGTTTTCGGTGAAAAGGATATAACAGCCGATTATGATTACAATGCCGACAAAAAGCTTTTTGCAGATAATTTTATAAGCGGCAAGTTTGAGACGGAGGAAATATCTTCAATTACAGCCAAGCAGGACGGCGATGTTGTGGTGCTGACGGCTCAGTTCAACGACGAAAGCAATCCGACAAATGAGAACGGAATACTTCATCGCCTCGGCGGTGATTATATAAGCGCCGAAGCCGTAAACAAGTCTCTCGGCGAATTTAAGTCGTCCGCAGCCTCGGTCAGCGTCTCGGCGGATTCAATCAGCGTAGTTGCAAGAATCAGCGTAGAGGATTCAAGCCTTCAGTCCATGACGGTAAGCTATACGGAGCGCTTCAATCTTTCAAACGTTACTCTCGTTAAGCTCAGCGGCGGAGCGGTCAGCGGCTCGGCAAAAGCGGTGATTGAATATACAAATTTCAGCCTGTAAAACGTGTTCGGATTATCAAAAAAAACAGTGGAAATTTTATTTGAAATATGATAGAATAAATATAATAAATTACGGGAGAGTGTAAAACCCATGAACAAAAGCTGGAAAAGATTTATTATAACCGTTTCGGTCATGCTTTGCGTTATTATCGGTTGCACGGCTTGGAATGTTGCGCTTGATAAGATTACGGGAAGTATTGAACCTGAAATAAATCAGTCGAATAATACTGATAATTCCTCCGGCAACGTTAGCAATAACGGCTCTGCGGGCACAGTTCAGAACGGAACGGGTACTGTTACAAATGCGAACGGACAGACCGTTACAACCGCCAACGGAACGGGCGTTGCTGCCAATAACGGAACGGGCACAGCCACAGGCGGCACAGGCACGGGCGGTTCGGCTCAGGCGGCTGCAAATGTTCTCGCATATAACAAAAATCAGATTGTTGCCTATTATAACACCTGCCTCCAAAGCTCCTATGCACAGGCGAGGATGACTGACAAAAAGACCGAGCAGGTAACTATCGGCGTTGATTCGGTAACAATTAACGGAAAGCAAAACGGCACGGTAACAAGCATCGCAAACAGCATTGCGAGCGGCAATCAGAAGCAGACCGAGGACAGCAAAAGCTTCTCAAACGGAAGATCTTCTGACGGCACAGCGGCAAGCACCTTTATTCTTCCTACCAACCTTTCCTCGGCAGGCGTTAAAAGCGCAAGCATTTCAAGGAACGGAAACGGCTACAAGGTTGTTATAACCCTCGTTGCCGAAAGCTGCGGACACAACGTCAAGCCGCCCTATAACGCATCATGTGCATGGCCGCTTGATATCAGTGAGGTTGCGGGTGCTTTGAACGGATTTGCAGAGATCACAAAGGCTCAGTTTAATTATCCAGGCACAATGCTCACGGCGAATATCGACGCCGCAGGACGTGTTAGCTACGTAAGAGTTGATATGCCCCTCACCGTTAAAGACGGCACGGGCGTTGTTACCAAGAATATTCCGGGTGTTAAGGGCATGGTAATCACAGCGTCGGCACACGGCAAGTGGATATGCACCCATACAATGAGCTTCTGATAAGAATAAAAAAATACGGATTGTTGCATAAACTGCGGCAATCCGTTTTGTTATATATTATCATTGACGGCAATTTGTAAAAAATGTATAATTATATAAAGGGGGTATAGCATGAAGATTAAAGAAATTATTGTGCCTGCCGATTATACAACTAAGTTCGGCGAGCGTGTGAGCTATTGGACGTATTTTATCGGACAGAATATTTTCTATAATGTTGTAACGACATTCATGGCAACCTATTTGATGATGAACGGAATTGACCTTGGCAAAATCGCTCTTGTTACGTTGATTGTCAAGATTTGGGACGCCGTGAACGACCCGATGTTTGGTATAATTTTCGATAAAATTAAATTCAAAAACAAGCAAAAATGTATGCCTTGGATTCGTATTTCCGCCGGACTTGTTCCGATTACTACGGTTCTTTTGTTCATAATTCCGAGCGGCATGGCACAGACGGGCAAGCTGATATGGTTTATGATAGCTTATCTGCTTTGGGATTCGAGCTATACGGTTTGTGACGTTCCGATTTACAGCATGGTAACGACGATGACAGATAATGTCAACGAGCGCAATACACTTATGTCCATCGGCAGACTGTTCAGCAGTGCGGGCATGGGCATTTCGGGTTTGCTTTGCACACTGCTTGTCAGCGAAAAGGTCGGTATGAGCTTCAGCCCGACGGTTATTCTTCTCTCGGTAATAGGGCTTCTTTTTATGATCCCGATTTGCTTTACCGGCAAGGAGAGAAACTATCACGGCGAGCTTGAGGATGAAGCTTTCTCAATCAAGAGAATGTTGACATATCTTGCGCATAACAAATATCTTCTGATTTATTACCTCGGTTATCTTTTTGCCAACGGAATGATGACGAACAATGCGCTTGCGCTGTTTGTTTCGTATTACCTTTTCGGCAGTGCGAACTTCAATATAATTCTCGGAATTCTCGGTGTTGTGCCGTCGGTTATTGCGGCTCTGCTTATTCCTGTTATTTCAAAGAAATTCGACAAATTCAAACTGTTTTTTATCTGCAACACCGTTGCGGCAATACTTGGATTGGCAATGTATTTCATCGGCTGGCAGAACAAGATGCTTTTCATTGTGCTTACGGTTGTCAGAGGAATTTTCACCAGTGTAACGGGCACGCTCGGGTTTATGTTCACTCCCGATTGTGCGGAATACGGTCAGTATAAAACGGGCGTCGATGCAAAAGGAATCACATTCTCAATTCAAACGTTCACAACGAAAATCGCAGCGGCAATTGCCTCTTCGCTCGGTCTTGCGATTCTTACGTTTTTTGATTGGACAAAGATCGAAGCCGAAAGCTTTGCCGATATCGAAAAATTGCACATTGTTCAGAGCGCAACGGCGCTTAACGGTCTTTGGGTAACGTACATACTTGTTCCGAGCATCGGACTTGCAATAACGTCGTTTATCTATCTTTTCTATAAGCTCAGAGACAAGGATGTTCAGGTCATGGCAAGATATAACGCAGGTGAGATCACAAGGGAGGCGGCGGAAGCTCAGCTTCCGAAGGCGCTCAAATGCGGCATTACGCCGAAGCTCAAAGAGACGGAATAAAATATAACGAAAAAGAGGTTCAATCGTGAACCTCTTTTTTATATGCCTTAAATTATAATCTTGTCTCAAGAATTTTTACATTTCCGTTGATTGTGAACTTGCCCTTGTTTGCGGGAATGAAGATGCTTTCTCCCTTCTTCATCATAAGCTTTTCGCCGGCACATTCAATCTCGGCGCTGCCCTCAAGGCAAAGGAGTGATACAAACGACTGCTCATCGCAAACCGATGAATATTCCCCGTCGACGCTCAGTTCGTACATTGTGAAAAGATCGCATGATGTGAGCTTACTTCTGCTTGCATTGTCAAACTTTTCAACCTCACGCTTCGATGAATCGGGAATAGACGGGGGACAGAGCTTTGTAACATCAGCGGCTTTGTCAACGTGAAGCTCACGGGGCTTTCCGTCCTTTCCGAGACGGCCGTAATCGTAAATTCTGTAGGTTGTGTTGGAGTTCTGCTGAACCTCGGCGAGAAGTATGCCCTTGCATATTGCGTGCATTGTGCCCGACTCGATGAAGAAAACATCGCCCTTCTTGACCTTGACTCTGTTGCATATGCTCATCATCTCGTCGCCCTGAGCGGTTTTTTTGAATTCTTCAACCGTAACATTGCGGTTGAATCCGAGGATAAGCTCTGCGTCGGGCTCACAATCAAGAATGTACCATGCTTCGGTCTTGCCGTATTCGCCCTCAACGCGCATTGCATATTCGTCATCGGGATGAACCTGAATCGAAAGATCTCTCTTTGCGTCAATGAATTTAATAAGAAGCGGGAAAAACTCATATTTTTTTCCCTTTGTACCGCATATGCTCTTGTCGGCGAGGTAAACCTCCTGCAAGGTCTTGCCCTGATACTTTCCGTTGAGAACCGTTGACGGTCCGGCAGGATGACATGAAAGCACCCATGCTTCGGCGGCAGGGTCTTTATCGGTCTTGATACCGTATTCGGTGATGAGTCTTGTTCCTCCCCAGATATTGTCGGCAACAAAGGGGGATAATTTAACCATTTCCATGTTTTTAAACCTTCTTTTCAATGAAAAATTCCAAAAATATTATACATTATCGCGTTTCTATTGTAAAGTAAAAATTTACTATTGACAAAACGAACAAATGTTCGCTATAATATACATGATGCTATGGGGAAGCAGAGGAGATACGAAATGGTTAATTATGATTTAAGAATCGAAAAACAGCGAATCTTCGGCGCAGAGAAGATTGCAATTGCCGCCAATGCGAACGAAACAATTTCACTTCGCTTTCATTTTGATGCGAACTGGAGAATCTTTGATGCAAAGGCTGCGATTTTCAGAACAGCAAAAAACGAATACTACATTATCGAGATAAAGGAATCGTCGGCAAAGGTGCCTTGGGAGGTGCTGGCTGTCGATCACGATTTTGAACTCTCGGTTATAGGCTATGACGGGTCTATGGTGCTCACGGCAGGCAAGGTTGATGTCAGGGTTGTTTCATCGCTTTTGCCGGACGATTATAAGACGTTTTCGCCGAGCGAGACTCTCTTTGACAGATTCAAACAGGACAGTATTGACGAGGCATACAAAAAATACGAGGATGAAATTGAGTCGCTTAAGTATGCCTATGAAAAGAAAATTCTGGAAATGGGAGTAAAAATCAACAAAGCAAACGAGAACACAAAAAATGTTGAAAAAGAAAAGGATGCGGAGATTGCGAAAATTCGTCAAGAGCACGCCGAGGAAAATCTTACGTTCAACACAAAAATTGCCGAACTCAATAAATCTCTTTCCGCTGCGCAGATCAAGGCGGATAAATGGGATCTTGTCGATGCGGCTATGGCAGACAAAACGAGGAGTAATTTTGCACTGTGGACAGGCGGCACAAAGGAATACAAGCTTCCTTTTTTAAACACAAAGAACATGGCAATTTTGTCCTCGGGCAACTTTGACAATAATGTTACCGAATTGGGACTTGATTTGACCTCGGCAACAACGCTTTCACAGATGTTCACCCAGAAAAAGAATCTGCGAAGAATTGAACTCAGAAACACGGATCAGATAACGACGATGATAAACTGTTTCTCAAATTCCCCTTCGCTTCGAGAAGTAATACTCGGAGATTTGACAAAATGCAGCAATGCAAAACAGACTTTTTATAATGATACTTCTCTTGAAAAAGTTACACTCGGGAATTGTGAGAGAATGCAGGACTGGTCGGAGACGTTCTTCGGCTGTATTTCACTCAAGGAAATAAATGCTTCGTTAAATATGAGTGCGGCAAATTGGATTTCGGGTACATTTGATAAGTGCACAAGTCTGCAAACTATAAGATTTAAAAAAGAAACCATCGGCAAGGATATTTCCTTTGCATCGTGCAAGTCACTTTCAAAGGAGAGTATGGAGAGCATTTTTGACGGACTTGCCGTCTTACAAGACGGCGTTATTACTTTATCAACATACGCTTTTGAAAACAATTATCCGACTGCCGATGAAAGGAAGATATTTGAAAACAAACTTGCCGAAAAGGGCTGGACGCTGGTTCTTGCATAAGCAATCATATTTGTCCCTTTGATTTCATATAATCAAGTGAAATAAAAAAAGAGAGGTTGATTATATGAGCATCGAATTGACAAAGACCGACATAGGAACGGCGGAGGTACTTTACGATAATTTTGCCGAACAAGGCATTGATTGCGATATTTCTTTGCCGGATTACTGCCCCGACATAATGAGAATTCTCAGGTGCAGCGTGACGAACAGCATAACAAATTCAAAGATATCCGGCGACCGCGCCACCGTTGACGGCAACGCAAAAATACGAATAGTTTATGCCGACGACAAAAACGGAATTTATTGCTATGAGCAGGACTATCCTTTCTCAAAATTCAGCGAGCTTCCGCAGACTTATGACGGTGCTGTGCTTTGCTCTTCGGCAAAAACCGAATATGCAAACTGTCGTGCGGTCAGCAAAAAGAGAATTGATATTCACGGCGTTGTGAACATCAGATTTAAAATCGTCGGCATTAAAAATGAGTCCGTTATCACAGACGCCGAGGGCGACGGAATTCAGCTGAGAAAAAAGAAAATCGGCACGGATAGCGTTGCTGCCGTTGTTATGAAAAAATTTCAGCTTTCTCAGACCGAAGAAGCCGACGGAGGAGAGATCGGCAAAATCTTTTATGCCTGTGCTTCTCCTGTTTTGTCCGAGACTAAAATAATTAAAGGCAAAATACTTCTCAAGGGTGAGGCCGTTCTCAAGGTTATGTATTGCTCGGCAACGGGTGAAAACGATAGCGTTTGCGTTAATTATAACCTGCCTTTCAGCGAGATAATCGATATCGAAAGTATTGACGATAGCTGCAAGGTAAGTGTCGGCTTTAATGTTGATCAGGTTCAGGCCGAGCCGAAGACCGACAACGACGGCGAGTATAAATATCTCAATCTCGGCTGTGATATTTGTGCTGTTGTGACGGCATATAAGACGGAGGATATTTGTGTTATAACCGATTCTTATTCAACGCAAAAGGAGATAGATGCAAAGTATAAAACAGAGACATTTACTCAGATTTTACAAAATCTTAATGACAGTATTATCTGCCGTGAAAGCGTCGATCTTTCCTCAATGAATCCGCAGAGGATTTATGCCGCTATTGCACAGTCGCCCGAAGCAAAAAGCCGCTTCGATGCGGACAAAATGACGGTTACGGGAAAAATTCCGTTGAAATTTATTCTCATTGACGGAGAGGGAACACCGACCTTCTGTGAGAGAGAAGCCGAATTTGAATATTCACGGTCCATTGATGCCAAAGGCGGCAATCTGCACTGTGACCCGAAGCTTTTCTTAACAGGCTATAGCTGTACACTGACAAGCGACGGTCGGGCTGAATTCAAAGCGGAAATGAATATCAGCGCCGATATAACCGAGACGAGCGAATGTCGCACGCTTGTAAGTCTCAAGACAGTGGAAAATTCCGAGTTGAAAAAGAGGCACTCATCGCTTGTCATCTGTTTCTGCAACGGCGGTGAAAAGATTTGGGACATCGCAAGAAAATATAACACGACCGTAGAGGATATTATGAGCGAAAACGAGTTGACCTCTGATGAAATCGGTGAAAAAATGATGCTTATGATACCCGTTAAATAACGCTGCACTATTGAAATAATTCACAACAGATGGTATACTAAAACTACCGCTGACAGAAAAAGGTACGCATACGGCGGAACCGACTGTCGGCGGTAATTTTTTGATAACATCCGGTTACATGAAAGGAAGTTGTATTATGGGATTAAAAAACATTGATAAATCCGCAGAGCAGAAGGGCTCGGGAATCGTTACTCTTTGGCAGTTTGTTAAATTCATAGTTGTAAGCCTGTTGGCTTGCATAGTTCAGTTCGCCTCTTTGAATCTTATCATGCTTTTGCCGCAGATAAAGGCGATAATGAATCAGGATTTCACATGGTTTGTTTTCAGCTATGTCGGCGAGGGCAAGGGCTTCGGATATTTCCTTGCTTTCAATATTGCAAATATTCTTGCACAGATCGTCGCATTCTTTGTAAATCGTGAAAAGACCTTCGGCTCGTCGAGCAACATTGCAATTACTCTGCCGATTTATATTGTTTTTACGGTTGCACTCATCTGCTTCTCGGCATGGCTTGCTCCGACAATTCAGGGCTGGCTCATCGGTTCATTCGGTCTGTCTGCTCAGCTTGCCGCAAATATTTCAACGATGGCTTGCTCAGCAATACAGTTCTTCATCTATTTCCCGGTTGACAAAATTCTTTTCCATAAGAAAAAAGAGGAAAAATAAGTCAATGCCGCACAAATTGCGACGCAAGACTTAAATGCTATGATTGGGTGAGTGTATGTTCTTCAGACAAATCTTTGATGTCAGAGCTGCCGAACCGCTGAATATTTTTTCGTCGGGCGGCAGGAAATATAAATCGGTTTTGAAAATTCTGAGCATTATCGCGATGGCTGCAATGCTCGGAATACAGATTTATGTTTTGCTGACTCATAAGGTCGTGCTTGCTTCTGACTCTCAGCGATATTTTGAGCTTGCGACTAATGCGGTAAAGAACGGCGTTTGGTATCCGTCATCGCTCAATATTCACGACACATATATCTTCGGCAACGGTCTTATCAATCTTTTGATACTTTCGATAAGGCTTACAGGATCAATTGAAGCGATAAAATTTGTCAATATTTTTTGCATTTATGCGATTTTGATTTCTTGCATATATATAATCAGAAAAATATTCGGCGATACGGAAATTCAATATTGGTTCACGGTTATCTTTTGCTCTACGGGCACATTTTGGGGTGAGGTTGCACAGGCGAGGACGGAGCTGATTTTTATGGCTTTTGCCTTCGGCGCAACGGCATTGCTGATGACGGGGAAAATATACGCTTGCCTGATTTCGGGAATCTTTTTTGCTCTTGCAAACTGGACAAGGCCGCTCGGTGTGGTTTTTTTGATAGCGGGAATTTGGTTTCTTGCAACGCAGAGAGCCAAGCTGAAACAATATCTATGCCTTGTGCTCGGTGCAGCAGTAACGGTTTGTGTCATCGGCGGCATAGCTTACTTCAATTGCGGATATTTTGCATATCAGGCAACGACGGGCGGCTACAATCTCCTTATGGGCGCTTCGGAGGGCGCAGACGGAACATCGAAGTTTGAGGTTTTCGGCGAGGGCGGAGCAGGCTATCTTTCCGAGAAACAGAAAAGCGAAATGACCTTCAAGGAGAAGGACGCTTTTTATAAATCCGAAGCGATGAAATGGATAAAGGAAAACCCGGGCGATTATATTAAGCTCATGCCGAAAAAAATGCTTGTCACGCTCTATTCCGAGGGATATTCGCTCGGCACCTTCTATAACGATGCAACGGCAGGCAACGGCGGTGCGTTCTACAGAGGACTTATCGGCAGAATGACGGGTCAATCCGAGGAGAAGCTCTCGTCGGCGGATATAATCGTTATCTGGACGCAGGCGGTTTACATGATAACGCTTGTTCTTGCGTTTGCATGTGTTGTGTTCCTGATCGTCAAGCGCAGAGCGGCGAAGCTTATGCCGTTTATATTTACCGTAGCCGGTGCAATCGGAGTAACGATGCTTTTGGTCGGAGGACCGAGGTATCATTTCCCGATTTTACCGTATATTATAATGGCGGCGGCAATTCTTATTCAGTCAGTCGCAACCATCAAGGAGCATAAAAATGAAGCTTAAAGAATATATCAGGCTCATAAGGCCAAAGCATTACATAAAAAATATATTGCTTTTTCTTCCGATAATTTTCGGCGGAAGCCTGCTTCAGAAGGACAGGCTTTTGCACGTTATCGGCGGTTTTGTCGTGTTCAGCTTTGTCAGCTCCGTTGTTTATATAATCAATGATATTTGTGATGCCGAAAAGGACAGACACCACCCGACCAAATGTACAAGACCTATTGCTTCGGGGAAAATTCAAAAGAAAAGTGCGGCTGTGCTTGCCTGCTTTTTACTTGTCGCTTCCGTTGCGATAAACCGGTTTGTCTGCGAAAAAAATCTTTACGGCTGGCTGTTGATCGCACTGTATCTTGTGCTCAATCTCGGCTACAGCTTCGGACTGAAAAATGTTGTGCTTCTGGATATTCTGATTCTTGTTTCGGGATACCTTATTCGTATCCTTTACGGTTCCGTGATCACCGAAATTCCGGTTTCAAGCTGGCTTTATCTTACGGTAATGGCGTTTTCATTCTATATGGGTCTCGGAAAGCGCCGCGGCGAAATCGTAAACAGCGAGAAGAATACAAGGAAGGTGCTGAAATATTATAATAAGGATTTCCTCGATAAAAACATGTATATGACGCTGGGATTGGGCATAGTGTTCTATTCTCTTTGGTGCGTCAATTCGGGAACGATTGCGATTTATTCCAATAAGATTGCGTTCACGATTCCGCTTGTTATTATCATTTGTATGAAGTACAGTCTGACCGTTGAGGGCGATTCCGACGGCGATCCCATCAGCGTTATTCTTAAAGACAAGTGGCTCATGCTTCTCGGCGCATTTTACGGAGCGATTATAATCTGTCTTTTGTATGTTTTTAAATAAATTTATCAAAATTTATTGTAATAATTTTTGCTATGTGATAGAATAAACAAAACACATCTTAGGAGGTTTTACTATGAGTTTTCCTGTTGCTTTGCAGCTTTACTCCGTCCGCGACGCTATGGCGGAGGACTTTGCAGGTACAATAAAAAAGGTTAAGGACATGGGCTATGACGGAGTCGAGTTCGCAGGGCTTTTTGATCATTCGGCAGAAGAGGTTAAAAAGATTTGCGCCGAGGTAGGCGTTGAGCCGATCTCCGCTCACGTTCCGTATGACGAGCTTGATGCAGACCCCGAAAAGACAATTGCAACTTATGCCGAGATCGGTTGCAAGTATATCGCAATTCCGTATGCCGTTGAGGAAAGACGTCCCGGCGCAGAGCTTTTTGACGATACTGTTGAGGGAATCAAGCGTTTTGCCGCTATAGGTAAAAAGTACGGTATCACATTCCTTTATCATAATCACGACTTCGAGTTCAAAAAGGTCGGCGATGTTTACGGACTCGATCTTCTTTATTCAACGCTTACTCCGGATGAGCTTCAGACCGAGCTTGACACCTGTTGGGTCAATGTCGGCGGCGAGGATCCGGCAAAGTATGTTGAAAAGTATTCGGGCAGAGCACCCGTTGTTCACCTCAAGGATTTCCACATGAGCGGCAAGGGCAAGCCGGCAAAGCTCTATCAGCTTATCGGCATTGACGACGGTGCGCAGGACGCCGAGGAGGAAGAAGCATTCGGCTTCCGTCCCTGCGGCTACGGTGTTCAGAATTTCCCCGAAATTCTTGAAGCTTGCAAGAAAGCCGGCTCATCGTGGGTTGTTGTTGAGCAGGATCAGCCCGCTCTTGACAAGACTCCGCTTGAGTGCGCAAAAATGAGTATTGATTACATTAAAGAAATTAACAAATAAAGGAGATTAAATATGTCTGACGCAGTATTGAACCAATTTACCCAGGCCGTTGAGGAGGAGAAGGTCTCAACGGGCAGAAGATTCAAGGTAGGCATTATCGGCACAGGCTGGATCGCAGAGGCACACATTGAGAGCTATCTCGACATGGACGATGTTGACATTGTTGCCATGGCTGACCTCATTCCGGGCAAGGCTGAGAAGTTTGCCGCAAGGTATAACAAGGACGGACGCCTTGACAATGTACATTTCTACAAGAATCACGAGGAGCTTATCGACAACGAGCCTGAGCTTGATGCCGTAAGCGTTTGCACATACAACATGACGCACGCCGAGTGTACTATTTATTCACTCAAGCACGGCGTAAACGTTCTTCTTGAAAAGCCGATGTGCGTTACGACAGAGGAAGCGGTTGAAATCTGCAAGGCTGAGAAGGAGAGCGGAAAGCTCCTTTCTATCGGCTTCCAGCCCCGTAACGACGAGAACATGAAGATGGTTAAGAAGATCGTTCAGTCGGGCGAGCTTGGCAAGATATATTACATTCAGACAGGCGGCGGACGCCGTCGCGGTATTCCGAACAGCACATTCATCGAGAAAAAGACTGCGGGTATCGGCGCAATGGGCGATATCGGCTGCTATTCACTTGATGTTGTTCTTAACGCTATCGGTTATCCGAAGCCGCTCACAGTTACGGGCTATACCTCAAACTTCTTTGGCACAAACCCGAAGTACAATAACCCGAAGGATGCGGCAAGATTTAATGTTGAGGATTTCGCAGCAGCATTTGTACGTCTTGACGGCGGTATCGTTCTTGATTTCCGTATTGCATGGGCTATGCATCCCGACACACCGGGTGACACAATTATCTTCGGTACGGAGGGTGCGCTCAGGATTCCGTCAACAGAGTGTTGGAACGGAGAGATGTCCGGTCCGATGACGATTTATCACGACGTTGCGGGCGAGCAGGTTCAGACAGTCGTTCCCCTTATTGAGAACAGCGGCAAGGGACTTTTCTATAAGAAGTGCCGCTCATTCCTTGATGCAATTGCTAACGGCGATCCCGCTCCGATTCCGTCAAGCCAGATTCTCTACAACCAGGCAATTATCGACCATATCATTAAGTCGGCAGAGCTTGGCAAAGAGGTTGAGGTTGTTATTCCCGAAATATAATTTCACAAGTCAGAGAAACCGCCGGTTCAACCGGCGGTTTTGATTTATTCTTCCGAATCCTTTTCAAATGCTTCTGTAACATCGGCCAAAAGCTTGCGAATCGGGAGATGCTGCGGGCAAGACTTTTCACATTTGCCGCACTTTATGCAGTCAGACGCTTTGCGACCTTCCGAGGTGTGAACGTCGTTATAATAATAGTCTGCGTTCCAGTCGTGATATATCTGCTTGGCATTCATATCGGCAAACAAATCGGGGATTGAAATATGCTTCGGGCAGCCGTCCGTACAATAGCGGCAGGCGGTACACGGTATCGGATTTTTGCTTTTAAATATTTTCTGAACCTTTTCAACGGCTGCAAGCTCTGTTTTGTCAAGCGGTTTAAAATTCTTCATAAAGCTGATGTTGTCCTCCATCTGCTCCATGTTGCCCATGCCGGAGAGAGCAGTCATTATGCCCGGAAAGCCTGCGTTCAAGAAAGCATCAACCATTTCCTTGGTCTCTTCAATATTAACTTCTTCGCCGTTCATCGGCAGTCTCATCAATCCAAATCCGAAATTTTTCTTGATTTTATCCGTTTGGGGTTACTCCCTTTCTCTTCTAATATGTTCATTATATCACACATGGATTCTAAGCTCAACAATGCCGATTTTCTCTTGCTTAATGACGGTTTTTATGATAAAGTATAATCAGAAAACGAAAGGAAAAGCACTATGGATATTAAATTTAACAACCCGATTTCCGAGTCTTGGCATGCCGACCCGGAAGCAAGAATTTACAACGGAAAATATTATATTTACGTTACGAGAAGTCTCCCTTATGAGCAGCAGCTCAACCATGATATGTTTGTCTCCGACGACCTTGAGCACTGGGAAAAAATTGAATCGATTATTGACATGTCGGACTTTTCTTGGGTAAAAAAAGCCGTTTGGGCGCCGACAATTATCGAAAAGAACGGAAAATATTATTACATATTCGCCTCAAACGATATCCATGAGGATAACGAGGGCGGCGGCCTTGAAATTGCCGTTTCCGATTCGCCGACAGGTCCTTTTAAAGGCTACCTCGGCAAATCACTGATAGGTACAATAATCAACGGTGCTCAGCCGATTGACGCTCATCTTTTCAAAGATGATGACGGCACGGTTTATCTTTATTACGGCGGTTGGAAACACTGCAATGTTTGCAAGATGAATGAAGAAATGGCAGGTTTTGTTCCATTTGATGACGGCGAAACCTTTAAAGAAATCACGCCGCACGATTATGTTGAGGGTCCTTGCATGATGAAAAAGGACGGCAAATATTATTTCATGTATTCCTGCGGAAGCTGGGGAGAGGGAACATACCGTGTTGACTATTCAATTTCCGACAGCCCTCTCGGTCCTTTTGAAAGTCTCGGAACAATCCTTTCGTCTCAGCCGGGAATTGCCGAAGGTCCCGGACACAACGGCTATTTTCTGCTTGAGGGCGGCGAGATGCTTATGGTGTACCACCGTCGCCGTGAGGACGTTAAAGACCGTGACGCAAGATTTCTTTGCATTGATAAGGTTGAATTTGACGGCGATAAAATTAAGCCGATAAAAATGACCTGAGGAGCAAATTTCATGGAACCGAGAAAGCTAATTGAAACGCTTGCCGTTGCCGAGCGGCTCAAGGACGCAACCAGACATTGCTATACTTCGGGCGGACGCAGGGAAAGTGTTGCCGAACATTCGTGGCGAATGACTCTCATGGCTTATTTTGTCAGCGACGAGTTTCCCGATGCGGATTTTGAAAAAATATTTAAAATGTGCCTCATACATGACCTTGGCGAAGCGTTCACCGGAGATATCCCCACATTCGAGAAAACCGCAGAAAATGAAAAGCAGGAAGAAATGCTTCTTTTCAATTGGATAAAATCTCTGCCCGAACCGTTTTGCAAGGAACTGGCGGCGCTTTTTAAAGAGATGGCTGATAGAAAAACACTTGAAGCGAAAATTTACAAGGCTATGGACAGCCTCGAGACTCTTATTCAGCACAACGAGAGTGACATTTCAACATGGCTTCCGCTTGAATACGACCTGCAAATGACATACGGAAACGACAAAACGGACTTTTCGGAATATATGAAGTCCTTGCGTGAGCTTGTACGAAACGACAGCGTTGAGAAAATAAAACAAAAAGAGTCATGAATGAAAAAACAGCAATGTATTGTGACTGATACATTGCTGCTTTTCTTGTCAGTTTATAATTCTTTGCTCCGTTTTCGAGCCGGGGTTGTCAGCAGGTCGAGAAACGTAAACCGGCACATTTTCTTTATCTTCTCATGAGCTTGTTCGTGTAGAGCTTATGTATGCCGAATTTCCAGCAAAGGAGCATACCGAACACTGCGCCGACAGCCGCCTGAAGAATCTGGAACGGAAGCTTTAAAATTGCCGCTTCGGGAGTGCCGTAGAAAAATGCTCTGCCGATTGAATAGCCGACAATCATTATTACTGCGCCGACAGTAACGCCGATTCCCGAGCTGAGCACGGGCTTCTTTTTCAAAACATAGTGTGAGAAAACGGAAATGACTATTGCTTGCAAACCGTGTGTTATAAGTGAAACCCACATCGGGGTCGGATAGAAGAAGAGATCTCCGAGAAATGCTCCGACTCCGCCGACCATAAATGCCGCCAACGGGTCAAGAATTATTGCCGCCGTGCATATAACGATGTCATTAAGATAGAGATGTCCGCCAGCTACGGGAACTCCGAAGGAGCTGAGTGCCACGTTCATAGCCATGAGCACTGCCGTTGTGCAAAGCCACATTGTATTCTGCCTTGCTGTTCTTTTTGTTTGCATTATGTTTTCCTCCTTGCAAATCTGTTGGAAATATTATATAATAGCTCTGATAATATAAAATAGTCAGAAACGGAGAAAAATATATAGCCAGATGAAATATATAATCGACAAACAAAAACACCCTGTATATCTGCAAATTTACAGGCAGATTCGAGATGATATAACAAGCGGAGCATTTGAATTTAACAGTAAGCTGCCGTCAAAGAGGCTGCTTGCAGATGAGCTCGGAGTAAGCACGATAACCGTTGAGCATGCGTATGAGCTTCTGTGCGACGAGGGCTATATCGAGCCGAGAGAGCGAAGCGGATATTTTGTTATTTTCAGCTCCGATGACGGCTTTGCCGAGGTCTCACATATATCAGATTCGCTGAAATTCCATGCGTCTTCGACACATTCAAGCTTTTCAATTTCACTTTTAAGCAAGACAATGCGTAGGGTCTTGACTGATTATAATGAAGTTATTCTTGAAAAATCGCCGAATGTCGGCTGCGTAGAGCTTAGAGCCGCATTGAAGCAGTACCTTGCACGCAACAGGGGAATAAACGTTGAAATTGAGCAAATAGTTATCGGTTCGGGTGCGGAATATCTTTACAGGCTTATCGTAGACCTGCTCGGACGCGATAAGGTCTATGCCATTGAGTCACCGTCTTATCAGAAAATTGAGCAGGTTTACCGTGCGGCGGGTGTAAAATATGAGATGCTGCCTCTTTGCAACGACGGAATTGACGGAGCCGCACTCGCTAAAACAGATGCGGACGTCCTGCACACAACGCCGTACAGGAGCTTCCCGACAGGCGTCACGGCTTCGGCTTCAAAACGCTATGAATACATACGCTGGTCGGAAAAAGGCGAAAGATTTATCATCGAATCGGACTACGATTCCGAGTTTTCGGTTTCCTCAAAGCCGACAGAGACAATTTTTTCCCTTTCCGATCACGATAACGTTATTTATCTCAATACGTTTTCAAAAACAATTTCTCCGTCCATGCGTGTCGGATATATGGTTCTTCCAAAAAGGCTTGTCGAGCCGTTCAATGACAGGCTCGGATTTTATTCTTGCACTGTTCCGACTTTTGAACAGCTTGTCCTCACCGAGCTGATAAATAACGGCGATTTTGAACGCCATATCAACCGAGAACGCCGAAAAAAGCGTCGCAAAGCTGAGACAAAGACAGACAGAAATGATTAAAAAGCTTGAATTATTCTTGCAAATAGAGTATATTATTTATACACAACTATCGGAGGTAACTTATGAAAGATTTCAGATTAAGACAGGTACACCTTGATTTCCACACTTCGCCGCTCATTCCCGATGTCGGCGCAAGCTTTGATAAAAAGGAATGGCAGGAGACGCTGAAGATGGGCCATGTTGATTCAATTACGGTTTTCTCAAAATGCCATCACGGATATTCATATCATCCGACAAAAGTCAACACAATGAATCCGACACTGAAATTCGACCTTCTCAAGGCTCAGCTTGAAGCCTGCGAGGAAATCGGAGTTCGTGCTCCCGTGTATATCTCGGCAGGCTTTGATGAAAAGGACGCGGTTGAGCATCACGATTGGCTGAGAGTCGAACCGTCGAATATCGGCAAGGCTCCCGATTTTGAGCACGCCGGCTATCATATGATGTGCTTCAATACGGCTTATCTTGACAAGCTCATTGCCGAGATAGAGGAGGTCATGGTCAACTACAATCCATGCGAGATCTTTCTTGATATTGTCGGTGAACCGATGTGCTGCTGCGAAAAATGCTGTTCGGACATGACCGCGGCAGGGCTTGATTACAATAATCTTAAGGACGTTGAAGCCTTCGGCAGGAAGGTGTACCGCAACTATCTTGACAGGGTAGAGGAGGCTGTTCATAAGCATAATCCCGAAACAATTATTTTTCAAAATTCGGGTCATGTTTCAAAGGGCAGGCGTGATCTCATTGACACGATCGACTGCCTCGAATTGGAGAGCCTTCCTACGGGCGGCTGGGGATACGACCATTTCCCGATGTCTGCGGCATATGCGAGAACTCAACGCGATTGCTTCCTCGGCATGACGGGTAAATTTCATCAGACATGGGGAGAATTCGGCGGATTTAAGCATCCGAATGCACTCCGTTATGAGACTGCGCTTTCTCTTGCGGAGGGTGGCGGATGTTCAATCGGCGACCAGATGCATCCGGAAGGACTGCTCAATAAATCGACCTATGCCCTTATAGGAAAGGCTTATGCAGAGGTCGAAGCTAAAGAGCCGTGGTGCAAGGGGGCAAAGTATATTGCCGATATAGCTGTTCTTGCTGCGGAATGTATCAAAGGCAGAGGCGAAGGCGGATGGCACGATGCGGGCGCAAACCGTATTCTACTTGAAACAAACAGACTTTATAATTTTATAGATCTTGATGAAGATTTTACAAAGTATAAAATGCTTATCCTGCCGGATATTTGGGTCTTTGACGAAAAGATTAAATCGAAGATAGACGACTATCTTTCGCAGGGCGGCAAGCTTCTTCTTTCCGGCAAATCGGGTCTTGATAAAAATAACGAGTTTTGCATTGATACAGGAGTTAAGTTTATCGGCGAGAACGAATTCAGACCAACATATTTTATCCCGGAATTTGATACGGTAAACGGCAAAACCGAGTACCTTATGCGTGCGGTGAATTATCGCTTTGACAATATTGATGCCGAAATCGTTGCAAACGGACAGAATCCCTATTTTAACCGCACCGCCGAGCATTTCTGCTCACATCAGCATGCGCCGAACGACAGAAGGCTTACCTATCCGACCGCTGCGATCAAGGGCAACGTCGCTTATATCGGCTGGGATATTTTCAGGGGCTATGCGGAATCCGGCGATTTCCACATCAAGGAGCTTGTTGCATACGTTATTGAACGACTTATGAACGGCAATTTTACGATTGAAAGCTCAATACCCGACAGGGGTATCGTTACCCTACTTCAACAGAGCGACAGAAAGATCGTTCACCTTCTTTATTCTCACACGACGGTACGCGGCAAGAATACGGAGGTGATCGAGGATATAGTTCCTCTTTATAATGTTGACGTCAGCGTGAAATGCAACAAACCGAAAAGAGTTATTCTCGTGCCGCAGAATGAAGAAATCAGCTTTAACTACTCCGACGGAAGAGTCTCGTTTACGGTACCCAAGGTTGAAATACATCAGATGATTTCGATTGAGTAGAAACATACATTATAATAAACAAAAAGGAGCGGAAAGCCGAAAAGCTAACCGCTCCGATTTATTTATAAGAAACCCATAAAAATATATTCTTGAAGCAATAAACCTCAAAACCGCAAAAATCACCGTTTTTTACTGCCTTAAATCAGGTATAGAAAAAGCCGCAAGCCCTTGATACACAAAGGGTTGCGGCTTGGAGCTACTGGTCGGACTCGAACCGACGACCTGCTCATTACGAATGAGCTGCTCTACCAACTGAGCCACAGTAGCATCTGCTGAAAGTGTCAACGACTGATATTCTAATATATTTTGGAGAAAAAAGCAATAGTTTTTATAAAAAAAGTTATTATTTTTAACGCAACGGGTTTTTTTACAATGCACTGCTATTGTTTGCTCAAAGTTGACAGGCACTTTTATTTTGAGTATAATGAAAACAGAGGATAATTATGAGAAGAGGTGCACAAAAATGTCTGAAATTATTGTTGCCGGAGCAGGTCACGGCGGACTTGTAGCAGCATGGAAGCTTGCGCAGCTCGGTCACAAGGTTACCGTTTATGAACGCTATGCGCGAGAAAACCTCGGCTATGACCAAAAGGATCCGGTGGATTCTGCGTATTTTGATTATGCAGGGATCACATATCCCGAGGAGTGGCACGCTCCGAATAATGTTATAACGCTTGTTCCGATTGATGAAACAGTTGCCTCTGTTACACTTCCGGAGGAGAAATCGGCTTCGACGCTCATCGTTGAACGCCGTGAACTTTTAGCTTTTCTCATTGATCTTTGCGAAAAGGCAGGGGTGCACTTTGTGTTCGGCTGTGAGGTGCGTGAACCTGTTGTTCTCGGCAGCCGCATTATCGGTATAATGACATCGCAGGGCATAAGACTTGCCGATCTTGTAATTGATGCCTGTGGAATTGATTCGCCGGTGCGTCGAAATTTGCCCGATTTCACTTATGTCCAAAAGGAGCTTGGACGCTTTGACCGGCTTCATGTTTACCGTGCATATTATAACAGGATTGAGGGAAAGCCCGATCCCGAACACAGATATTATGTCTACGTCAATGCAAACGGAACGGTCGGCTTCACATGGCTTATCACCGAGCCTGACAGCGCGGACATTCTTATTGCAAGATTCGGAGAAGTGACCGAAGCGGATATAAAAGAAAATCTTGATTTTGTTTGCGAAAAAAACGAGCATGTCGGACGTGAGCTTGTTCGCGGCGGTAAGGTGGTCGATATTCCCGTTCGTCAGCCGTTGGCGGTTTTTATTGCCGACGGTTATGCCGCAGTCGGCGACAGCGCATGTATGACAATTCCGCTCAAGGGCTCGGGAATAGGATATTCAATTAAGGCAGGCACGATACTTGCGAGAGCGGTCGAGGCGGACAGGGACGGCTTGTTTAACTGCGATACGCTCTGGAAATATGAACGTGAATTTTTCCATGAAATCGGATTTGCCGCATGTACGATTGCGCTGGAAAAAAATCTTCTTCCATATCTCACGGCGAAGGATGTCAGCGATTTTATCGCAAGCGGAATTCTGACCGCCGAAGAGCTTGCCGAGCTTAACACGGACAAAATTGAATATCTCAGAAAAAATAAAATTGTTTCAACTGTCAAGAATAAGCTGAAGCTTCTCAATGAAATGCCGGAGTTGAGAAACAAGGGACTTAAGATTGTCGGATGGTTTGGCAGGGTGAAGCTTGTTGAACCGCTGTTCCCGACCAAATATGACCGAGATGACGTTGAAAAGTGGGCGGAGCACTACAATGAGTTCTTTGAATCAATCAAGACAGATAGAATACCCGGTGAGGATAACGAATAAAATATCAAGGGCTGTTGCTTCGGCGACAGCCTTTTTTAAAATAACTATTGAAAAAGCGAAAGAAAGAATATAAAATAGTTTATATGATTTTTTGGGGTTGATAAATTGAAGGATATGAAAAGATATTTGAAAATGGCGGCACCGTACAAGGGCGCATTGATATTGACCGTCCTCGCCTTGCTCGGATCCTCCGCCGTCAGTCTTGTTATGCCGGATGCGGTTCGCAGGCTGACGGGAGCTCTGACTGACGGAACGGCAACCAAGGAACGTGTCCTTGTGTTTGCGGCAGTAATACTTTTATCGTACATAGTCAAAGCGCTGCTGACATTCATATCAAAATACAAGGCTCACGTTGCCGCATGGAATTTCGTCGGCGATATGATGCTTGATGTTTATAATAAGCTGCAATCACTTTCAATGAGATTCTTCGGCGATAAACAAACCGGCGAAATAATGAGCCGAGTCATAAACGATTCAAGAAACATGGAAACGCTTATCGCACATGCCTTGCCTGATCTTCTTTCAAACATTCTCATTGTCATATTGGTTGCAATAATGATTTTTTCAATTAATCCGATTCTTGCGGCAATTTCGCTTATTCCCATTCCGCTGATTTTATTCGTAACAATGAAATTTTCAGGCAAGGTTCACGCTCTTTTCAAACGCAACCAAGAGGTGCTTGCCGAGGTCAACGGCAAGGTTCAGGACAATATTTCGGGAATCCGTGAGATTCAATCCTTCGGAAGAGAGAAAGAAGAATATATGAGCATGAAGGAGTATTGCAAGCGGTACAGTTTTGTCAATGTCCGTGCAAATTTTGTTGCTTCGATTTTCTTCCCGACAATAGAATTTCTTACTTCGGTCGGTTCGGTGCTTGTTATGGGAATCGGCGGAACGCTTGCGCTGAAGGATGTGCTTTCCGTTTCCGACGTTGTTGGTTTCTTTATGTATCTTTCTCTTTTCTATTCGCCGATAGCGGCGCTTTCAAGAATTATTGAAGATATGCAGAATGCATTTGCAGGCGGTCACAGAGTGCTTAGTATTCTCGATATGGAGTCGGAAATAAAGGACAGCGAGAATGCAGAGGACATCGGCAGGGCAAATGGCGAGATGGAGTTTGATCACGTTTCGTTTTATTATAACGAGAATGAGCCTGTGCTTAAGGATATTTCATTTAAGATTGATGCAGGAAAAATGGTTGCGTTTGTCGGAGCTACAGGTGTCGGAAAATCGACGATCGTTTCGCTCATGGAAAGATTTTATGACCCTGTCAGCGGTACGGTGCGTCTTGACGGCAAGGATATCAAGGATATAACGGTCAAATCGCTCAGAGAAAACATTTCAATGGTTTTGCAGGACGTTTTCCTTTTCAACGGTTCAATTTATGACAACATTGCTTACGGAAATCCCTCAGCGAGCCATGATGAGATAGTGAAGGCGGCGGAAACGGCGAGAGTGAGCGATTTTGTGTGCAAAATGCCCGATGGATATGATACAATAATCGGCGAGAGAGGCGTTCGTCTTTCCGGCGGACAGAAGCAGATAATTGCAATCGCAAGAGCGGTGCTTAAAAATTCACCGATTTTGATTCTCGACGAAGCGACTTCGGCAGTTGATAACGAAACTGAGGCGCTCATTCAGCAGGCTATTGACGAGCTTTCAAAGAACCGCACCGTGATAGTCATTGCTCACAGGCTTTCGACTGTTATGAAGGCGGATAATATAATCGTCCTTGAGAACGGCCGAATTGCCGAGCAGGGTACGCATAATGAACTTCTGAAGCTCGGCGGAATTTACGCAAAGCTTTGCAATGTTAATTCGGACAGAATTAAGGCTGAGATGTAATAAAAACATGAAAGGAAGATTACCATGATAGTAACAACGATCGACAAGCTGGATTCTTACAGCGAAATTCCACATGCAAAGGACATTATGACCTTTATTGAAAACTTCAAAAAGACGGACATGAAGCCCGACAGATACGATATTCACGGCGACGACCTTTTTGCCGCAGTCAGCCGCTATGATACCGAGCCGAGGGAGCAGAGAAAATTTGAGAGCCACAGAAAATACATAGACCTCCAGATCGTTCTCGACGGCAGTGAGGAAATGGACTGGGCACCGATTGATTCGCTCAATATGACGGATAACGGCTTTGAAAGAGGCGACGATATCGCTTTCTATGAGGGCACCGAGCTTTCGACAGTCACACTCGGCGGCGATCAGTGCGCAATACTTTTCCCTGAGGACGGACACAGACCTAATATTATGCACAAAAACATCAACAATGTTTTGAAAATAGTATTTAAAATCAGAAAATAATAATATTTATGAATAAATATTCGTTTTTTGCTTGACATATTCAGTATAAAGTGGTATATTGTTCACGTCAAAAAAACAGAGGAGGACAAAACTATGAAAAAATTTATAGCTATTGTAATGTCATTAGTACTTATTGCAAGTGTTGCAATGCTTGCAGGCTGCGGTAAGAAAGACGATGTTAAGGCAGCAAAGGTTATTGGTATTGACCTTACTAATGAAAACTATGCATTCGGTGTTGATAAGGCACAGCCGGAGCTTCTTGAAAAAACAAACGCATTTATTGACAAGATATTGAGCAACGGCACATTTGATGAGATTTGCTCTCGTTACTCTAGCGGTGGTGAGCCGGTGCTTGTTAAGTCGGCCGCTAAGGATTCTTCAAAGGATCAGCTCGTCGTTGCTACAAATGCCGCTTTTGAGCCGTTTGAGTACACTGTAGGCGATTCATACGCAGGTATTGATATGGAGATCGCTAAGCTTCTTGCCGATGAGCTTGGTAAAGAGCTTGTTATTGATAACATGGACTTTGACGCTGTTTGCCTTTCTGTAGGTCAGCATAAGTGCGATATCGCAATGGCTGGACTTACGGTTAATCCGGACAGAGAAGCATCCGTTACATTCTCAAAGACATATTACAAGGCATCTCAGAGAGTTGTTGTTAAGGGCGACGATACAACATTTGATGATTGCAAGACAGCCGATGATGTTCTCAAAAAGCTCCAGAGCTTTGACGCTTCTGTTAAGATCGGTTATCAGAACGGTACAACCGGCGGTATGTACATCAACAATGAGAGCGACTACGCCTCAAACAACCTCAAGGTTACGGGCAAGGGCTACAAGAACGGTTCTCTTGCAATTCAGGACCTTATCAACGGAAACATCAACTACGTTATTATTGACTCTGCTCCTGCAGACAGCATTGTTAAGTCGATTAACGAAGTTGCATAATTAAAGTGGAATAAAAGCAAAGCCCCACTGAATAAGTGGGGTATTTGTTCTTATAAGAGGTTTTTTTATGGGTAATTTTGATATCAAAATCGAAAAGTTTCTCAAAGCCTTTATCGACAACGGCGGTTATCACAACGTTCTCACGGGCTTGAAGAATACAATGGAAATTGCAATAATCGGTTTGCTCATCGGTATTGCAATCGGTACACTGATTGCGTCAATCCGTGTTCTTCCGAAATACAGGATGCTTCCGAGAGTTCTCGATAAGATATGCTCGTTTTATGTTGCAATTTTCAGAGGAACGCCTATGGTTGTTCAGCTGCTTGTGTTCTATTATGTTCTTATGCCTTTGATGGGAATTAAGATTGACGGCCTGAATGTTGCAATTACGGTTTTCGGACTGAACAGCGGCGCATATGTTTCGGAAATTATGCGCGGCGGTATCCTATCCGTTGACCCGGGTCAGCTTGAGGGCGGACGCTCCGTCGGTATGAGCTATGCGACAACAATGTTTAAAATCGTTATTCCTCAGGCTATCAAGAATATTCTTCCGACCCTCGGCAATGAGTTCATCACGCTTGTCAAGGAAACATCAATCGTTTCTTTCGTCGGAGCAATGGATTTGTATAAGGTATTTAACGATATCGGAACAAACAACTATGAATTTATGGTGCCGTACCTTGTAATGGCAGTCATTTATATTATAATTGTTTGCCTCATCACACTTGGCATTAAGTTTATGGAAAGGAGACTGAGAAAGAGTGATAGACGTAGTTAAGCTGAATAAAAGTTTCGGCGATCATCATGTTCTTAAGGATATTTCCGTAACGATTGAAAAGGGCGAACGAGTTGTTATTATCGGACCGTCGGGTTCGGGAAAATCAACCTTTCTCCGTTGCCTTAACTGTATGGAGGATCCGACCTCCGGTCAGGTTATCTTTGAGGGAGTTAATATTGCGGATCTCAGCGTAAATATCAACACCTACAGAGAGCGAATAGGAATGGTTTTCCAGCACTTTAACCTTTTCAATAACAAGACGGTGCTTGAAAATATAATGCTTTCTCCGTATCTTGTTGAGAAAAAGAAAATGAAGAAAGCTAAAAAGGATAATCTTTTCCATAAGCTCGGAATGAAAAAGCATCCGTATACGGAAAATATTCCAAGTGCAAAAGAGATCAAGGCTCAGAAAAAAGAAGAAGCAATGGCACTTCTTAAAAGAATAGGCCTTGAAGAGAAGGCAAACGCATACCCGTCAACGCTTTCCGGCGGACAGAAGCAAAGAATTGCAATCATCCGTTCGCTTGCAATGCATCCGGAGGTTATCCTTTTTGATGAGCCTACGTCGGCACTTGATCCGGAAATGGTCGGCGAGGTTCTTGAACTTATGAAAGACCTTGCAAAAGAGGGAATGACGATGGTTGTTGTTACTCACGAGATGGGCTTTGCCAAAGAGGCGGCAACAAGAGTTATTTTCATGGACGACGGAAGAATGGTTGAGGAAAACAATCCTGCCGAATTTTTCTCGAATCCCAAAACAGACCGTTGCAAGGAATTCCTTTCAAAGGTTCTTGTATAATTAACAGTAAAACTGCCGTTTCGGTTATCCGAAGCGGCAGCTTGTGTTATTATTGTCATGTCAACAAAAAAACCGTCCGCACTGTACGGACGGTTAATTATTCGCAATATTACTGGAACGATGCTCCGCTTTCCTGCTTATCGGCAATGTCGTTAGGACCGTCTTTCCAGGCGGGTACGCACTTCTGCGTCAAATTTCCGCTTGAATCAAACCTGAATTGAATCTTGTATCCAAGGCCCTTGAAGCTTGCACTGCCGTCCTCGTATGACTGAGTCTGCACGCAAAAAACAGGGGAGTAGCCCTGAGCGGCAATTGTGTGATCTGTCGTAAATACAATGCACCAAAGAAGCGCAACACCGACTACGCACATCAGAACAATCTGCAAGGCATTGAATTTAACCTTTTCCCTGTGCTTCTTGGCAGGCGCACCGTCAGCGATATTCTGATAAGCTTCCGCACTGTCGGTAAGCTCAAGCGTCGTTGAAGTCTCATCAATTATGCAGACAGAATCGCTTGAATTTTCATCATTGTGTTCATCCTCTGCTATAGGATTCGCTTCAATGCCGCTAACAACAGCTTCTTCAAGCTCGGCAGACTTATCCTCCTGCTCGGAAAGTATATCTATTGCTTCGTCCTCATTGAACTTGATTCTGTTTTCGGCTGAAGTATCTTTAAGGAGCTCATCAATTCTGTTGAACTGCTCCTTTTTATTCTCGTCCATAACAAACCTCCAAATAGTTGTATAATAATTATATACGATTATGAAATTAAATCAAGAGAAAAACAAAAAAATTAACAATCTTTTTTGCTATTTATATTCTATAGCCATATAAAAAGCTGCCTCAGGCCTTAACGGTTGAGGGCAGCTTTTATGATGATTCGGTAATTTGCTCAGAAGATTTGTCATACCTCTGAGGCTGATTTTAAGCAGCAACACATGCGAAGCAGTGCCGAAGTAGCCTGCGGGAGGATTCATGCTTAATAAAATCAATTATTTAAAACCTCGTTAAAAATATTCGGAAGGACTGACTGTTCCGATAATTCATCATCTTATTTCCCCGAAAATGTAAATATTTGTATCGTGCAAAATATAACTGCCAAACATTATTTTGCCAATAACGCAACAGTCTCAACATGTGCCGTGTGGGGGAACATATCGACGGGCTGGATTTTTCTGACCTTATAGCCGTTGCGGACGAGGAAAGAGAGGTCTCTCGCCTGTGTTTCGGGGTTGCAGGAGATATAGATGATTTTCTTCGGGCTGAGAGTGACGACAGATGAAAGAAATGCCTTGTCGCTTCCCGCTCTCGGAGGATCCATGAAAACAATGTCCGCTTTTTCGCCGTTCGAAGCCATGTCAACCATGAATTCGCCTGCATCGGCGCAGTAAAATCGAATATTCTTTGTATCATTAAGCTTGGCATTGGCAATCGCATCGTGAACGGCATCACGGTTGACCTCAACGCCGATAACCTGCTTAGCTTTCTTGGCGGCGACGATACCTATTGTGCCGATGCCGCAATAAGCGTCGATTACGGTCTCTTTACCCGTGAGATTCGCAAACTCCATCGCTTTATTGTAGAGCTTTTCGGTCTGAATCGGATTTATTTGATAGAACGATTTCGGCGAAATTCCGAAAACACAGCCGCAAAGCGGGTCCTTAATATGACCCTTGCCGTAAAGAACTTTTTCTGTTTCACCGAGAACCATGCTCGTATCGGAATTGTTGATATTTTGGACGATAGTTGTTATCTCGGGGTGAATTTCAAGCAGTTCTTTTATGAAAGCATTTTTACCTGGAAAAACCACAGTTCCCGTAACAAGAACAACCATAATTTCACCGCTTTTGAAGCCTCGTTTAACGAGCACGTGACGCAAAAATCCCGTGCCTCTGTCCTCGTTATAAGCTGTCATGCGATATTTCGGCATCATTGAACGAATCGTCACGATGATTTCATCGGCTTTCCTGTCTTCGATTCGGCAGCGGTCGATGCAGACTATTCTGTGCGACTTTGACTGATAGACGCCCGAGATTATTTTGCCGCCCCTTGTTGAGCCGAAAGCAGCCTGAACCTTGTTGCGATAATGGAACGGATGCTCCATTCCGATTATGTTATCAACATGGCAGTATTTGCCGAGAAGCTTGACCACCTTCGCTTCCTTAAAGCCAAGCTGACGTTCATATGTCATGTTTTGCAGTTGGCAGCCGCCGCATTTTCCGGCGACCGGGCAAAAGCTTGTTTTTTGTTCTTTCTTTGACTTTTTATCGTTCATTTCTGATGTTCCTTATCAATTATTTTGCAGACGCCGACAGTTACTGTGCCCAGCAGCGCAATTATGACCCAACTGATTATTGTGCCGTTCCAGCCGAAGCTGTCCGAAAGAAGGGCGAAGCCGTAAGCCGAAGCTGCCGAGCCTACATATGTCATGAAATTCAGCGTACCGGAAAGCTCCGATACATTTTCGTTGTTGCCGTAAATTCCGGGAATAAAGCTGATGAGAACAAGGTTAACTCCATGCATGCAGCCAACGATGAGTGCGCACATAATCGCAGTCAGAATTACGGAATGACCGCCAAAGGCGACAAGAATTATCGTTGAAGCAGCGCCGACGGCGAAAACCATCAGTCCGCATTTGAACGGCTTTCTGCCTGTTTTGTTATAAAGCTTGGAGCAGATTTGAAGGCTGATGTATGAGAAAATAGGAATGACCGCACTGGTAAGAATTGATTTTTCGCTGCTCAGTCCGAATGACTCATAAATGTAGGTCGGAAGCCATGTCGTTACGCCGTCGCGGAGAATTCCCTGGAAGAATATCGCAGCAAGCGTTAAAATGAGCAGCATGAGCGGCATGGCCGGGCTGTGCTTTTTCTTTTTCTTGTCAGAGGATTTTTTGAGAATATATTTGATGTCTGCCGACCTCTCTATTTTTGTCAGCACGGCGAACCATGTAATTGCCATGATAATGCCGCAAAGTGCAGTGATAAAGAATACACCCTTCCAGTTCCAAACGGAGATAACGGCAGGGGAGAGCAGATAAATTATAATTGTTGCGACCGTACTTCCGAGATTTGTCTGAACGCAGCCTTTGTTGAAATCATCTTCGTTCATTGCCGTTTTCATTATCTTGAGCATCGGCGGCCACATGAGCGACTGTGCCAGTCCGTTCACGCCCCAAACAAGGCACATCGGAACCGCTCCCTTGACAAACGGAATGAGCAGATTCATCGCCGCTGTTGAACAGAAACCGATAGTCATCAGCTTTTTGGGATCAAAACGGTCGCCGAGCTTGCCGCTGACGAGCTGACCTACGCCGTAGGTAATAAATCCGACGGTGGTGACTGCGCCTGCCGCGGCTTTTTCAATGTAGCCGTCGGAGATTATCGCTGCAATTACGGCGGCGAAATTTATTCTTGTAAGGTAGCTGACAAAATATGCAAGGGAGCATAGATATATTAGCTTTTTTGAGTTTTTTCTGTCGAGCTTGTTCATTATTCAATGTCCTTGGGCTTTTTCATTGTGAGTGAAATTCTTTTCTTTTCGATATTAACATCAAGCACCCAAACCGTGACGATCTGTCCGACCTTGAGTACGTCGGACGGGTGCTTTATATAGCGATTTGTGATCTGCGAAACGTGAACCAGTCCGTCCTGGTGAACACCGATATCAATGAAAGCGCCGAAGTCAATAACATTTCTGACCGTTCCTTTCAGCTCCATGCCGGGCTTGAGATCCTTCATATCCATAACATCTGTACGGAGCATCGGCGGCGGAAGCTCATCACGCGGATCGCGGCCGGGGCGCATAAGCTCCTTAGTGATATCCTGCATTGTCGGGACACCTACGCCGATTTTTTCGGCAACCTTTTCTTCGCCGAGAGCGGTAATCTTTTCGCCGAGATCGCCGATTTTGTTTTTTGCGGCGTCATTAACCGTGTAGCCGCAGATTTCAAGCAGAGCCTTTGCGGCGGTATAGCTTTCCGGGTGAACACCCGTGTTATCAAGAAGATTATTGCTCTCCGGTACACGCATGAAGCCGGCACACTGCTCGAATGCCTTTGCGCCGAGCTTTGGCACTTTTTTGAGCTGCGACCGAGAAGTAAATTCGCCGTTTTCCTCACGGTAAGCGACAATATTTTTTGCAACGGTCGAGTTGATTCCGGAAACCCTTGTCAAAAGTGAAGGTGAAGCTGTGTTGATGTCAACGCCGACGCTGTTTACTGCGTCCTCAACAACGCCGTTCAGTGCGCTGTCAAGCTCCTTCTTCGGCATGTCATGCTGATATTGACCTACGCCGATTGCCTTCGGGTCGATCTTAACGAGTTCGGCAAGAGGATCCTGCAAACGTCTTGCAATGGAAACCGCACTTCTGAGCGAAACGTCGTACTGCGGAAATTCCTCGGCGGCAAGTTTTGAAGCGGAATAGACCGATGCGCCGGCTTCGCTGACTACCATGTAAGCGGTGCCGGTGTCAAGCTCCTTGAGAAGCTCGGCGGTGAAAATCTCCGTCTCCTTTGATGCCGTTCCGTTACCGATTGCAATAATCTGCACACCGTATTTCTTTATAAAACTCTTTATAAGTGCCTTTGCCTGCGCCTGCTGAGCGGCGGAGTGGGTGATATAAGCAACTCCGGTATCGAGCACACGTCCGGTTGCGTCAACGACTGCAACCTTGCAGCCTGTTCTGTATCCGGGATCAAGCCCGAGCGCAACCTTGCCCTTGACGGGAGGCTGGAGCAAAAGCTCCTTTAAATTGAGCGAGAAATTTCTGATTGCCGAAGCGTCGGCTCTCTCGGTCAATGCGGAGCGAATCTCACGCTCGACCGACGGAAAAATCAGTCTGTCGTATGCATCAACGCCTGCGTCACGAACCGTGTCTGTACAGGGTGAGCCTTTGTCGTTGAGCGTTTCGGAAGCAATGACATTCAATGCCTTAACCCGGTCAAGCTCAAGGCTGACCTTGAGAAATCCCTCATTTTCTCCGCGGTTAATTGCGAGAATTCTATGGTCGGCAATTTTGCTGACAGGCTCGGAGTAGTCGTAGTATTGTTCATAAACACTCTTTGCTTCGGGGTCGCTTGCTTTTACATTTACTATGCCGACAACGTTGAGCAGATTTTTCAGTCTGCGGCGGATATCGGCCATATCCGAAATGTCCTCGGCAATGATATCCATTGCGCCTTGGAGCGCATCCTCGGCGGTGTTGACCTCTTTCTCCTCGTTTATGTAGTCCTTGGCAAGCTCAATAGCAGACGGACTGTTTGCTGTCTGAAGATAGACAGCCTGAGCGAGCGGTTCAAGTCCCTTTTCTCTTGCTACGGAGGCTCTCGTCTTTCTCTTGGGCTTGAACGGACGGTAAATGTCCTCCAATTCCGCAAGAGTTGCCGCCTTATCGAGTGCAGCGGAGATTTCATCGGTCAGCTTTTCCTGACCCTCGATCGATGAACGTATCTCCTCACGGCGCTTGTCCAAATTGCGAAGATACTCCAGTCTTTCGGAGATTGCACGCAGGGTTTGATCGTCGAGTGTACCGTGAGCCTCTTTTCTGTATCGGGCAATGAACGGAATAGTGTTACCGTCGTCAATAAGCGAGACAACATTTTCAATCTGCCATTTTTTTAAGTTGAATTCGGCTGTAAGTGTAAGAATTATATCCATAAACTACCTCGTTTTAATTTGTCTTATATCTGTGCCGTCGAAATAGAGCATGACGTAGTTGCTGAGAATTCGAGAAGTGATTCTTTGACTGTATGTTTTTTCAAGCTCATCAGGAAGAAGGTTTGTGCTTATAATTGTTGATTTGCCCTCAAGCTCTCTCGAATTAACAATGTTGTAAAGCGAGGAAATCGTGAACTGAGTTGTAAACTCTGCTCCTAAATCGTCGATTATCAAAAGGTCGCAATTAAGTATATTTTCCTCGGTATTGCCGTCGGAACGGCCGAATTTCTCTTTTTCGAGCTTGTTGAAAAGGTTTTGTGCCGAGGAATAGATGACTCCGTAGCCCGCCTCAACAACCCTGCCCGCAATGGCAAGAGAAAGATGAGTTTTTCCGAGCCCCGTATGACCGTAGAGCAGGAGACTTGATGATTTTCGGTTGAAATCGACGGCATAGGTTTTGCAGTAATTCAGCACGCTTTCCATTCTTTTGCGCGGGCTTGTGCCGACCCCGTCGGGGTAATAGTCGAGCTTGAAGTTTTCAAACCGACAGTCGTTGACAGGCAGCTTTGAGCAGAGCTTTTCGTATTCAATCGACGTCAAAAGCTCCTTGAAGCAATCGCACATGAGCCCGTTAACGTAGCCCTTATCCTCACACTTTTTGCATGAATAGCGAACGTCAAGCCAATCAACGGGGAAGCCGCCGTTCTTGAGAAGCAGCTTGCGCTGAGCCTGTGCGGAAAGATTGATTTTTGAAAGCTTTTTTATGTATTCCTTTGCGTCCGCTGCCCCCATGCCGAGAGCTTTAATAGTTGCCAAGCCTGCCGAGGACATTCTTTCCTCAACCTCAAGAATTTCGGGAACGGCTTCAACGGCAATTCTGTGGTGTTCCTCGCACTCGGCAAGCGCACGGTTTCTTCTTTGCGCCAGCTCCTGCTCGGCTTTTTTATATGTTTCCTTGCTGTATGCCATGTTCAGCTTCCTTTCTTATATACCGGCAATGCTTCGCCTCGTTTAATAAATTCATTGATGTCATATGATGCAGTTGATGCAGTCTTTTTCGCAACAGGTGATTTCTTCCTGCGGTATTCTTCTTTTTCTTTTTCGATATCGTCAGGGGTTTTAATTCCCTTGGAGTGCCAATTCATCAGGATTTTATTCATGTACGGGAAGCTTATTTTGCTCGAATGGTTGAGCATTTCCTCATATGCAAGATAAATCATTTCAACGTTGAATTTCAGCTCGACCGACCATGTTCTGAGATAAGCCGACTGCGACGAGGACGGTCTGGGGTTCTGAATTCCTGCCATTTCGGCGAATTCTTTCCAAAGCTTGTTACAGGAGTTGAGAATTTTTATTTGCTCGTCCGCTTTTTCAATCGTGTCGATTTCCTTTTCACCCCAAGTCTTGCCGACCTTTGAGATGTATGAAAATCCGCTTTTGCCGACGGATTTACAATAATCGACAAGCATATAAATTACCTCAATCGGCAGACCGTAGTGGTCATGCATCATTAGAAGAATGCTTCTGCTGTCGTAACCGAGAGTTTTGCCGAGCATCTTTTCAATGTCAGAGAACATTGCGAGAATTTCGGGATCCTCCTTGCAGCGTGTCATTATTTGTTCACTTGAAGGCTTTAAAGCGGAAATTTCCTCAAGCTGCTTCGGCGGCTCCGTCGCTTTCGGCTCCTCGGCGGCAACGGGAGCGGGAACAACGGAAACATCCGTTCCGATAAGAATTCCCCAGCTTGCGATGACGGTCAGCGCATCTTCAACGTCACTGACGCTGTATCCGATTTCCTTCGATATTTTGGCAGAGTCGATCGGCTCTGAAATGTGTCGACATATCCAAAGCAGGGTCTTGAGCTGAGAAGCGCTCGCAAATTTTATGTAGTTATCCACGACCTGAGCCGGCACGGCAAACATGGAGCCGAGAACAGAGGAATTAAAAATATACGACATTATAAACTTCCTTTTACATCAATAATTGCATTTACCATAACATTATACACTTTTACGGCAGAAATTTAAACAGAAAAATTATATTTTACACATCATTTTCAAAGATACAACCGCTTGTGTCACATGGCGCTGTCAATCACAATTTGCTCGACAAAAACGCCAAAATTTGCCGAAAACATAACGATATAAAAATGAATTCGTCGTAGAAAAGCCTAAAATTTCAAGTCCGCGAAACATTTTTATTTTAATCAGGCGAAGTTCGATTTGATTTCGTTAATATTATGCATTGCATATCCTTAGAAGCAGACAGAAAAAGAACGGCAAGCCGATAAAATTTGACTCAAAACTGTTATTTTTGATAACAACCGTGTTTCGTGATAATTAACAAAAAAAAAGGGGAAAAAGGGAAAAAATCTATGTTTTGACGAAAATATAACCTTATATAAGGTTGAATAAAGAATATAAACGTGTTATAATGTATAACAAAATGGGGTTGTTATGTATCCCGAAAATAAATTTCAAAACAAGATTTTGAAAGTGAAAATTGATTTGAATTTTTTATGAGGTGAAAAACATGAAAATCAATCGATCCTTCGCCCGTTGCGGACGAAAATTCATCAGTGTGGCATTGTGCCTTGTCATGATGTTCACGACGTTCTTTATCTTTGAACCGAGTGTACTTTCAGAGCTTTTTCCGAAGGCGTCGGCATGGAATTTCACAACCTATGCGACAAGTACAGGCGGCAATAAGGCAGGTTTGACTATCAATACATCAGCTAAAACAGCTATCGTTAATACGTCAGACGGTTTTGCGTATTTTTTGAACAGTATTAACCATGAAAGCAACTCCGGCAAAGGCGAATTTCAAGGATATACTGTTACATTAAATTGTGATGTTTTCCTGCAGAAGTCACAGACTGATCTTGAGGGCATTACATACAGTGATGGATTTTACAGGGAGAACGGCACGGCATGGTACGGTGTCCTTGACGGAAACGGTCATTGTATTTCAAATTTCCGTTATCATTATGACGGAAAGAGAAACTTTACAATCGGTTGCTTTGGACTTATAAAGAAAATGAGCGGAGGAGAGATTAAGAACCTTACTCTTCTCAATTCTCATGTATATACCTATAACCAAAGAAGTAAGGTTGCTTACGGTGCCGGAGCACTTATCGGAAGAATTTCTTCTGACAGCAACAGTATGTTCAGCTCGGTAAACATCAGCAATGTTACTGTTTCGGGCGCTGAAATTAACAACGGCAGTAAGAGCGGTGCGGGATCTGCGAGAGAAGTCGGCGGCCTTGTAGGACTTATTGAAAAGAAGACAACATTCTCTAACTGCAAAGTGGAAAATTCAAAGATTCAATATAACAACTGGGGCGAAAAAGACGGCGGATTTGTAGGAAAGTCAACGGCTGAGGTCGTTATTCAGAACGATACACCGACAGTGAGCGTTGATGCCTCAACCGTTGTTTATAAGGACGGTTCGGGAGACTCCGATCACGGCGGACTTATCGGATGGACATCGGGTAAAACAACAATTAAAAATGTTATAATGAATGCGACTGTTTACAGCGGAAATACCGGCGGCGGATTTATCGGCTATATTGAAAATGCTGAAGCAAATATTACAAATTCCACTATGAGCGGTAAGGTAGTTGCCAAAAACAATTGCGGCGGATTTATAGGAACTTCCGGAAATAACACCGTATTTAATATATCAAATTGTAAGAATTACGGTTCGGTTACAGGTGATAAGTATGTTGGAGGCATCGTCGGAAGAGCGGCAGGCAATACGGTTACCATAACTAACAGTACAAATGAAGGTGTAGTTACCGCAAATAATGACTTTATCGGCGGTATCATCGGCGGAATTGATGGAATTAACAGTTCAAAATTCGAGAATTGTACTAATAGCGGTACGATAACAGGTAAAACATGGTATATAGGCGGTATTGTAGGCGCAAGTAATAACGACAGTAATATAACATTCAATAACTGTAAAAATACAGTAAGCATTTCATCACCTACAAACAGATACGTCGGCGGCATCGTCGGTTACGCCAAGGGCAAGACCATGATGAACAACTGTGTCAACACCGGTAATATCAGCGGTGCACAGTTTACAGCAGGACTTTGCGCATGGATTCAGGACGACGGCTGTGAGATTACAAACTGCCTTAACACAGGTACGATTTCAACAAACGGTAACTCAAACGGTGCAGGTATTCTTTCTACCGTAGAGAGTCAGGCAAACAACCCGACATGGAAAATCACAAATTGCGTAAATACGGGTGATATTAAAAACGGTGTTTCGGCAATCGGCGGAATACTTGGTTACATGGGTAATCTTAATGACCCGGGTACTGTTATCATAAGCGATTGTATTAACAAAGGAAACATAGCTGTTTCGGGTAATGATGTCGGAGGTATTGTAGGTAATCTCAATAACCACGGCTCATCGACTCAACATCATAAATACATAAATTGCTACAACTACGGCAACATTTCCTCAAACTCGGGAAGCACTGACGGCGTATTCGTAGGAGGAATTGTCGGCAAGGAATACGGCTTTGCGGAATTCAGCAGCTGCCGCAACTATGGCACGGTTAACGCATCAAACACCTCCGCAAACAGCATTTCAGGCGGTATCTGCGGATGGATCGAGGACGATACAAGCTCCTTTGCAGACTGCATAAACTATGGCAATGTGACCGCTAAAAACAATATCGGCGGTATTCTCGGCGAAGTTTCCAAAGCATATAACGGCTCGTCTTTCTCGTTCACTCAGTGCGGCAACTACGGCAACCTTTCCGCAACTACCAATAACTTTGCGGATATGGGAGGTATTGTCGGTAAGCTTAATGCAAATGAAAGCACTGTAAAGATTTATATGTCCAAGTGCTTCAACGGCAACGGAAAAGACGGACGTATTGCTTCGGTAAGCTATAAAGCGAAAAATGCCGGCGGCCTTTTCGGCGAAGTTAATCAGCAGGCTGTTATTGCCGATTCTTATAACAACGCTTCAAGCATCAGCAGCGGCACAAACGCAGGCGGCCTTATCGGTACGAACAACGGCAACACCACATTGGCGTATAACTCATTCTCGGTTACTGGGTCGGTTTCAAAGCTTGCCGGTTCGGGCAGCGTTACTCAATACGGATGCTTTACAAATACAATGGGCAAAGGCACGGCGGCTCTTGCGACACTGAACACAACCAGATCAGTTCCCGGTATCAGCTCGGTCGGCAATGCCTATGATTATAAGCAGGGCGTGAACAACGACTATCCGGCACTTAAATGGCAGCTTAACACCCTCACAAAGAATGTCGGCCGTAACCTCATTGCCGATCTTATCGCAGACACGGCAAAGAGCGGCTATAGAGCACAAGGTTTGCCCTATGATATCAAGCTTGACGGAGTAACAAAGACATATTATCCGACATATACAAAGACGGAAAACGGCGTTAAGGTAACATACAATACTATGTCCGATTTGTTCACTCTCAGCGGTACTCCGACGGCAACGGGCAAGTTTGAAATTCTTTCGGGAACAAATCCCGAAGCGAAGAACGTTTATTTCTCGGCATACTATGTCGGCGGCAACGCAATGGGTTGTTCGGCAACGGTATATACATCAACTATCAGCAGAACAAGTTCAACTCATGCGCTTAAATCACTTTCGACAGGCGAAAGGGTAGAGATATTTGCAACGGTAAATCCGAATGTTCCCGTTCAGTTTGATAACTACAAGTTCCATGCAAGCATGGACTATGTAAATAATGCAACGGCAACCTCCGGTGCACTTATTGATCTCCATTCAACATGTTCGGGTCTCGGAACTCCGACAAAGGAGGGCTACAAATTCCTCGGCTGGTACACAGTCAGAGCCAAAGGTGATGCAATTACAGACGGATCTACGGCTGTAAATTTGGGTGCGCCGAGCTTTGACGATGCCCTCGACCGTGATGTTGATATTTATGCTCACTGGGATCCGATCTCCTATACCGTAAGATACAACGGAAACGGCTCCACAGGAGGATCAACAGGCAATTCGGTTCATATCTACGATGAGGCAAAGAACCTCACGGCAAACGGTTTTTACCGTAAATTTGACGTAAATCTTGATTATTGCAACGGAAGGGAAACCGAGACACTGACTGCAACTTCAAGCTTCCTGGGCTGGGCAACATCGGAGAACGGCAATAAAGTTTATGAAGATAAGCAGAGTGTTAAGAACCTCACCGCAGAGGACGGTAAAATTATTGATCTTTATGCTAAGTGGGCTGATTCAAGCGTTGAACTCCCGACTCCGACCAGAACCGGTTATACTTTTGACGGTTGGTATACAAGCGACGGAACAAAGGTAAGTCAGACCTTTACTCCGACCGCCGCGACAAAGCTTACCGCTCACTGGACTCCGATTACTTATACTGTTTCTTATAACGGAAACGGCGCAACGAGCGGTGAAACCGCAAGCTCATCACATACTTATGATGTTGCAAAGGCTCTCACGGCAAACGGCTTCAAGAGAGAGTTCACCGTAACGTTTGATTATAACTACAGCGGTGCAACAGCAACGACGGCTGCGGCAGTATCAAACTTTAACGGTTGGGCAAAAACCGAAACCGGCGCCGTCGAATATTCAGACGGTGCAAGCGTAACCAATCTTTCGTCGACTGACGGCGATACGGTTATCCTTTATGCGATTTGGACTGATGTAGCGGTTAAGTTCCCGACACCGACACGTGAGGGTTACGATTTCAGCGGTTGGTATAATGAGGCAGGACAGAAGGTTGAAGAAACAACAGCTATTTCGGAAGATATAACACTTCATGCTCAGTGGTCAATAAAGTCCTACACTGTAACCTTCAAGAACGGAGATGATGTTCTTCAGGAGAGCAAGTGGGAATACAACACCACACCGACATATAACGGAGCTACGCCGACAAAGTCAAAGGACGACAGTTATGAGTACACGTTCAGCGGCTGGACCCCGGAGATTTCGGCGGTAAAGGACGACATCGCATATTATGCACAGTACAGCAAGACAGCGCATGATTACAGATGCGATATTCTTGACGGAAAGCAGCATCAGTACGTATGTAACGACTGCGGCTACAAGAAAGCACCCGAAAAGCATAAGCTTGTATATGTAAAGACCGATAACGGATATTCATATACGTGTTCAGAGTGCGGTTACAGCTACACAACGACTGCCAAGGCATATGCGGTTGAATTCAGTTGCGATTCATATTCGGCAGCAAATAATGCATATATCAAATCCGAATGTGAGAAGTATGCAGCGGCAAATCCGCCGGTATACAATGAGGCGAAGTCAAAGAACTACTACATCGCAACGATCAAGGCTCCGATGACGATAACGGAGAACGGACAGAAGATGTACTTCGTATATTGGCTTGATGCGGAGACAGGCGAGAATGTCGGAACGTACACAACATACAGATACTTCCAGACAAAGAGCAGTAAGTTTACTCCGGTATATGCAACTCAGCAGGAGTATTACGCAATGAGAAATCAAGCTGTAATTGCATCAAGAGTTGTTGATTGCCGACTTAACGACAACGGCAGCTATTCACTGCTTGCCGAGCACAGCGTAGCATCATCATGCGAATCAATTAAGGGACACGGCGTGATTTACACAACGGAAGCGGCAAATGCAGGAAAGCTCACAACAGACAACGACAATGTTGAGAAAAAGGCGGCTTTAAAATCGGCAAATGCACTTACGGGCTTGCTTGAGGTCAGCGTTGATCTTCATGGTGCAAACACGGTATGGGCAAGGACGTATGTAATTGATGCAAATAACGAAGTTCATTACGGCACGGTGAGACAGTTTGACGTGACAGCGGGAACCTCATCGGCAGGCGATGAAATAATAACTCTCGGTGCAGAAAGCTACGATCTGACAGATCTCAACAGCGATGCGGAAGTACCGACGATAGAGGACGAGCCAACAGAGAAGAGTCCGCTTGAAATACTCAAGACGGTATTCTCGAAGCTGATAGAAATTATCAACGAAATAATTTCATACTTTACGAAACCGGGGGCAAAAAAATGAGATACGAAAAACCTGAGATAAAGATTGAAAAGTTTTCGATAGTTGAGAATATCATGGATGATGGAGTCAGCGCAGGCGGTTTTCACCCGATAATTGACGAGAACAAAGACCCGTGGTTCGAGGCGGCGGGCGAAGCACTCGGAAACATTTTCAGTATAGACTAACACAAAACGGCACCCCTCAAAGGTGCCGTTTGCTTTTAAAAGGGACGGTGATTGATTTTGAAAAAGGTTATCCTGTGTATATTGATATTGTGCTTAGCAGTTCTGCCGTTGAACTCTTCTGTAAAGGCGGTGGAAGGTCGAACTGTGTTATATCTTGATTACGGAGATGTTAAAATCGGTTCGGACGGCGTTTCTGGCTATGATGAAAACGGAAAGCTTGTTTCGGAAGTGAATGCCGTCGGTTATACCGTTACCCAACAAAATCCGCAGAAAGCACTCGAAAGAAGCATATCAATTACTTCAGGTGAGCAGAATGTTGAGATTAAGAACATCAATATTGCAAGAAAGGGCGAAAACGATTATGCTCTGTGTGTCTTAAAGACCGCAAGTGCGGTGATAACCGTTAGCGGCGAAAATCACCTCAAATCAGGAACGTACAGAGCCGGACTGGACATTGCCGTAAAGGCTTCAGCCATGATAAACGGTGACGGCATACTCTATGCCGAAAGCGAGCTGGAGGCAGGTATCGGCGGAGGAAGCGGAAAATCAAACGGAACACTGACTATCAATTCGGGAACAATATATGCAACGGGCGGCACCGACGGATACAGCGCAGGTATCGGCGGAGGCTCTTCGGGAAAAGGCGGAACGATAACTATAAACGGCGGCACTGTAGTTGCTGTCGGCGGTCTTTATGCCGCAGGTATCGGCGGCGGTTTCCTCTGCAGCGGCGGCACTGTTACAATTAACGGCGGCACTGTTACGGCAATAGGCGGTAACGAAGGAGCAGGTATCGGCGGCGGTTCCGGCGGAAACGGCGGAACTGTTGTGATAAACGGCGGCAGTGTCAAGGCGATTGCAGGCACCGGCGCGGATGACATCGGAAACGGCAATAATTGCAAGACAGAGTTTGCCGGAATTCATAACAGCAACGGTGACAGTGTTTCAAAGCTTACGGTTTCCTTGAGCGGCTTTGAACGTGTTTATCAAAACAGCATAGAAAATGCGCCCATAACAGCAGGACATCCCGATGACGAAAATCTATATTTCTATGTGACTTCGTCTCAAAATATTGCAACGGTTTATATGAACGGCGGCGAGGTCAAGTACCTGAGCTATAACAGCAGCGGCTTTGATGAAATTAACCCGTTTTTGAAGGGAGACGCAAGGTATTCATCTTATTTGATTGTTTCCGATAAGAACAACATTTCCGTTGCCGACGGCTTTTTTATAGAAAAAGAGAACTGCCGTCTTATTTATAACGGCAGTTGCGTGGATAAATTTGAAATTGTCATAAGGGGAGACGTGAATCTTGACGGAAATCTCGACGGAATGGACGCTGTTGAAGCGGCTTGCGTCGAGGGTGGCATGAATACGGATAAGCTTGCTTTGATGCTTGCCGATGCAAACGGCGACGGATATGTAAACACCTCGGATATCAGCTTGTTGGAAAACCTTGGAATTGCGTCAAAGAATTAAAAATCGTTGTCTATCGGATTTTCTCTCATTTCGCTGATTTTTTTCATTCCTTCTTTATAATCTGCGGTTTCACGGTTTTCGGATTCTGCCGTTTCCGTTTGGGAGGAAAGAATGTTCTCGACAATTTTATTCTCATTAGCGTCGTCAACAATTATATGCTCTTTCATTTGATTTACGGCTTCCATACCCTGTGAAACATCAGCTGTTTCGCTTTCAAAGTTTTCTTCATCAATCAGATTCAGCGGATTAAGTTCTTCGTTGGGCTTTTCGTGAGGCTCGGCAAGGAAATTATCGATTTTTTTATCGTTGTTTATGTCAATAGTTTCTTTTGGAGTCAGATATTCGTTAAGCTCCATAATATCGGCTTGTGCGGACTGAGCCTTGATTTTTTTTCTGACAACGGCAGTGAGGACGAGAATAACAATCAGTGTTATCACGAATAGAACAATCGAAACACGGCACGACAGAACAAAATCATTGAAGATTTTTGCAATAAGAATGTTTGCGATTTCCATAACTATGAAATATAAAAAGGCAAATATCTCGGCTCCGCCGCAAAGCTTTGTCGGCCGTGACCTTGAGCTGCTTTGAATTCCTTTGAAATAGAAAAAGAAACGTGCAAACGGTGCCAGAAATACCCTGTTATCGTTCTTTCTCAGATCACGGTCATATGTAAAGCCGAAAAGATAGCAGGTCAGAAAAGCACCGAAATTAAATGCCGTAAATATTATGCAATAACATATAATGAGCAAATTATAATGTCCCATAAGAATCTTCCTTTTGTTTTATATGAGTTAAGTCAATATCGCACAGTTGAGGTATACGAATTGCCTTAATTATACTATATATTTAATTAAAATTCAAATGCTATAGCGCCTAAAATGTGTGAATTTTTGTTGCAAGCATCAGATCGGCAGCGATAAATTATTAAGTCCTTGTCGGTTTATTTAATCACAAACAGTTTTATGATCGAAAAAATAAAAGAGAATGAAAATGACAGAGCTTGAAAAATACAAAGAGCAAAAATGTACATTGATAAGCTCGCGAACGGAATTGATCCGCTGACGGATAACGAGATGACGGACGACCGCACGCTTAACGATCTTTATATAAGTAGGTGCCATCACATTCCGAAAGAAGGGAATTTCAAGGTCGGAGCAGAGTATGAGTATTCCTACATCATTGACGGCATCTATGTTATAGACGATAACGGTGACAGTTTTGACTTTAATGATTATACCTTTCTATGGTATTTCACAAGGCTGTAAATACAAAAGAGCTATCAGATTTTTTGAACGTCTGATAGCTCTTTACTTTTACAATAATTCAAATTATGTTGCCATTTTGTTGCCAAAAAGCATATACAATTGGCAAAAGCCCAGTAGAATAAGGCTTTTTCACGAGTGTGAATTTATTCCCACTCGACAAAGCCTAATCAATTTTGCTTAGAGATTATTCTCTGTCGTATTCGTGGCGCTTTTGATTATTTGATGTATCCATAGTATCCTGCCTATATGGGCTAATGTTATCAGTTTGTTATCGGGGTTGATAACACTTACCCTGTAGCTATGGATAATAGCAATCTATACCACTTCAAATTATAAGCGTTTTTGCTTAGAAAAGCAAGAGATTTTGTATTATTATCAAACATATAGGCGTAGGTGGTTCATTCAGGAATTAATACATCTCCATCGGAGATTGTTGCCTTAAATACCGAAATTGCACCTGCAATGGTATTACCTCTGGTCTTATCAATTTCGCCTTCATAGGAAATCTGTACTGTATCACCAACCTTGACAATTCCATAATCTACATAACGGGAGATGCGAAGGTCATTTAGCAGAACCTTGTAGGTGATACCGTCTGTCGGATTCTTGCACAGGATAGAATCATCCACCACGATATATTCTTCTGTAATTTCAATGATTGTACCGGCTACCGAGTTTCTGTACGGTTCATACTCTACTTCAGTGGAATTCTCTTTCGCATAATGGATAATCCTGCTTGCAGCATCCTCGCCGATGTTGAATAGATACTGCCAATTAAATGCGTTTGTCCACAGATAGCCGTCTTCCGTCACATACAGAGCAACTTTGTAAACACCAAGAGCTTCGGAAGTAATCGTAAAACTGAGGTAACTTCTGTCACCAGCCGTCCATGTTTGATCTTCAACGAAAGGGGCGTTCCTACATTCGGACAGAACTTCCCACACATAATCGTCACTGCTCAATGCAAAACGTTTGCTATCAGGAGTATTGTCTCCCTCAGAAAAGCGCTGAAGCTCCACGACCTCGGACAGATTTACGGCATCCATAAGCTCACCAAGGGTGTTCGGAGGAGCATACTCGTCATTTTGAAAGACATAATAACTGTCCTCCATCTTTACGGCTATAAACTGACTTTGAGCAATATCCTTCAATGCATATGCTTCAAACTCGGCAGAATATTTTTTTCCATTATTGACTTCATCATATCCAACCACAGTGTAGTTGCCAATACTCTCGCCAATCCATGTTTCTGATACCGCACGGCCTTTTCCATGATACTCAATACCGTCAATTTTGACATTCCTATATTTTTCATATACAGTCTGATACTCCCATGGCCATACAATTGCAGATTCGCTGGCTCGGATAGAAAAGTCCTTGTATCTGCCGTCGGTTCCCTCCGGTGTTACATTTTCCCGAAATAGCGATGGGAGGATTGCTGCCCCTGCAATTACAAGCACTGCAAAGCATGCTGCCAAGGAACCCCATTTTAACCAATGTTTCTTATTTTTCGTCTTGCACTTAGCTGCGCCGGCGACAAGATCGTCATCAATTTGCCCAATGGCATTTGCGATTCTCGGTGTTTTCATATTTCAACGCCCTCCTTAATCAAGTAATCTTTTAGCTTGTTTCGGGTGTAGAACAACATATTTTTGACCTTACTCTCAGTAAAAGAATAGCGCTTTGCAATCTCCCTTATAGAATCGAAATAAAAATACTTGCGGATGAAGACATTTCTGACATATTCCTCCTGACTGCGAAGAAACGTACTGATCAGCTCACCTACATCCTCGTCGCTCACATCGGGGGCATATCGTTCATCCGGCAATACTGCCGCAAGCTCGTCCAAGGATAAAATGATCTCCGCTGACCGTTTCTTTCGCTTCATAAACTCCAGTCGCTTCAAAGAGAGATTTCGTGCAATCTTGCAGATAAAGGGCATGAAATTGTGCGGTCTTGTAGGCGGAATGGTGTTCCACACACTCACATAAGTATCATTAACGCATTCCTCAGAATCTTCGTGATTATTTAGAATGTTATAGGCAATACTGTGGCAAAGTTTTCCGTACTTTGCATCCGTCTCCTTGATCGCCTGTTCATCTCTATTAAAATAGAGTTCTATGATTCTCAGATCATCCATGTTGTTCACCTCCCTCATTTGACCTAAAAGCGCTTTCACCTATTAAGTACGTTTTTTGAGGCGATGGTCTTAAAAAATAACTCTTTTAGAATTATACCATAAATCTTTGATTTCTCGGTCATATACATAAAAACGGCGGCGAGGAAAACCTTGCCGCCGCTCCGGCTTAACTGTAAATCAGTTCTGCATTTACAATCTCCATTGCTCTACTGCGGATGTTATTCATCCTGCCAACCCACTCTATCTGATTTTCCGCCTTTAGCTGTTCGGTCACGCCCTCACGATTTGCTATCTGCTCTACCAGCCGAAGAAACATATCTTCAGCCTGCTTGTCAATATCCGCAAGATAACTGTTCAGCTTACCGCTTGTGAGCAGGTTGGTGTAAAGCACTTTGCGGTGCTGTTTAAGATAGCGCAAATGTCGCTGTCCCCATACGCCGATATTTGCTTCCTTTTCTTCTTCGGGCAGTTCCAGATCGGGGAGAAGATAATCCCCGATCTGCGTGTAAGTACCGCCTGTTTGTTCTAAAATTGTGTTTGCCGTTTTGTTGCCAAAAAGCATATACAATCGGCAAAAGCCCAGTAAAATAAGGCTTTTTCACGGGTGTGAAATTACTCCCACTCCACCGTTCCGGGGGGTTTGGAGGTGATGTCGTAGACGATGCGGTTGACGCCGTCAACCTCGTTGGTGATGCGGTTGGAGACGGTTGCGAGGATATCATACGGGATTCTTGCCCAGTCTGCGGTCATGAAGTCGTCCGTTGTGACGGCACGGATCGCGATGACATTCTCGTACGTTCTGTGGTCGCCCATAACGCCGACCGACTTTGAGCCTGTGTAAACGCAGAAGAACTGGCTGAGGTTTTTCTCATAGCCGTTCTTAGCCATCTCATCTCTGAGAACAAAGTCTGCGTCCTGGAGGATTCTTATCTTTTCGGCTGTTATATCGCCGACAATTCTTACACCGAGACCCGGACCCGGGAACGGCTGGCGCCATACAAGCTCATGGGGAATTCCGAGCATCTCGCCGACCTTGCGAACCTCGTCCTTAAAAAGATCCTTAAGAGGTTCAATCGTGCCGAGAAACTGTATATCAGACGGCTTTTCAACCATGTTATGATGAGTTTTGATAACGGCGGTGTTTGCCTTATCCTTGCTCTTACCCTTGCCTGACTCGATTCTGTCGGGATAAATCGTACCCTGTGCGAAAAATCCGTCCTCAGCCTGTTTTCTGACCTCGTCCCAGAACACCTTATAGAATTCCGTACCGATGATTTTTCTCTTCTGCTCGGGGTCAACAACACCCTTGAGCATCGCAAGGAAGTGGTCGCCGCAGTTTACACGGACAAAATTCATATCAAAAAGGGAAGTGAAGGTTTGCTCGACAAAATCTCCCTCGTCCTTTCTCATAAGACCCTGATCGACAAAAACGCAAGTGAGCTGCTTGCCGACGGCACGGCTGAGAAGCGCAGCGGCAACGGAGCTGTCAACGCCGCCCGAAAGACCGAGAACGACTTTTTTGTCGCCAATCTTTTTACGGAGCTTTTCAACGGTTGTATCAATGAAGCTGTCCATCTTCCAGTCACCTGTGCAGCCGCAAACATTGAAAACAAAGTTTCTGAGCATTTGATTGCCGTACTCGGAATGAGTAACCTCGGGGTGGAACTGAACGGCATATAGCTTTCTGTCAACGTTCTGCATTGCTGCGCAGGGGCAGTTGTCAGTTTTGGCGATAATCTCAAAGCCCTTCGGAGGCTCGGAGATATAGTCCGTATGGCTCATCCAAACAACACTCTTTTCGGGAACGTTCTCCCAAAGAAGGCTGTCCTTACTCTGCTGAAGCTCAATCTTGCCGTATTCGGAAACAGGAGCGGTTGCAACCTTGCCGTTGCCCATCCATGCGATGAGCTGACATCCGTAGCAGATGCCGAGAATAGGAACGCCGATGTCAAGAATATCTTTTGTATAATGCGGAGATTCCATATCGAAAACAGAGTTCGGACCGCCTGTGAAGATGATTCCCTTGTAGCCGTTTGCCTTGATCGTCTCAAGGTCGGTGGTGTAGGGGAGAATTTCGGCGTAAACGTTGAAATCACGTACTCTGCGGGCGATGAGCTGATTGTACTGTCCGCCGAAATCGAGGACAAGTATTTTTTCGTTCATTCTTTTCGTCCTTTCTAAAAATGGTGAGGGGTTGTTGAATTCAGATGCAGAAAGCGTTTTCTTTGCCACGAAGCTGTACTTGTGTACTGCGAGAGGGCAAAAAAGCGCTTAAAAGAGCAAAAAAATTTTAGATAACATCAATTAAATCAAAGCTATAATCCACATGGCTTATCTTGGCTACTGTATGTGAATTATAGCTTTTTATTTTTGCTTTTTGGTCTGCGCTGAATGCGGCAACACTTTTTTATCGGTATATAATTTCTTCTCTCTTCGGACCGTTGGAAACCATTGTAATCGGTTTGCCGATCTCCTTTTCGATAAAGAGGACATAGTCCTGTGCTTCCTTCGGGAGCTTGTCGAATTCCTTGATGCCTCTTATGTCGCACTTGAAGCCGGGAAGTGTTTCGAAAATCGGTTTTGCTTTCTTGAGCATATGAGTGTTCGGGAAATCCTTAATGATTTTTCCGTCAATCTCGTAGCCTGTGCAAACCTTGATTTCATCAAGATAGCTGAGACAGTCGAGAGCGGTCAGGCAAACCTGAGTTGCGCCCTGAACCTCAACACCGTAGCGTGTTGCAACGCAGTCGAACCAGCCCATACGACGGGGACGACCTGTTGTTGCGCCGTATTCGCCGGCATCGCCGCCGTGATTACGCATTTTATCGGCTTCCTCGCCGAAAATCTCGCTGACGAATTCGCCTGCGCCGACTGCCGAGGAATAAGCCTTTGTAACCGTGATTATATCCTTGATTTCATGTGCCGGAATACCTGCGCCTACAGTGCCGTAGCCTGCGAGAGTTGAGGAGGATGTAACCATCGGGTAGATACCGAAATCGGGATCTTTAAGTGAGCCGAGCTGACCCTCAAGAAGAATCTCCTTGCCGTCCTTGATTGCCTGACGAATAAATGCGCCCGTGTCGGCAACATAAGGCTCAATCATGTCCTTGTACTCCATAAGTGTGTTGAAAAGCTCGTCAACATCAAGGAGAGGTTTATGATAAACGTACTTAAGAAGGAGGTTCTTAACCTCGCAAACGCTTGCAAGCTTTTCTTTAAGCTCGTCGGGGTAGAAAAGATCGCAAACCTGGAAACCGATCTTAGCATACTTGTCAGAATAGAACGGAGCAATACCTGATTTCGTTGAGCCAAACTGCTTGTCCGCAAGACGCTCCTCCTCATATGTGTCGAGAAGAACGTGATAAGGCATCATAATCTGTGCCCTGTCGGAAACAAGAAGCTTAGGCTGAGGAACACCCTTGGAAGTAACGTCGTTAATTTCCTTAATGAGCTTCGGAATATCAAGGGCTACGCCGTTACCGATGATGTTTGTAATCTCGGGATGGCATACACCCGACGGAAGAAGATGCAAAGCAAATTTTCCGTAATCGTTGATAATCGTGTGGCCTGCGTTTGCACCGCCCTGGAAACGGATAACGACATCCGCTTTGGAAGCAAACATATCTGTGATTTTACCCTTACCTTCGTCGCCCCAGTTAGCGCCGACAATTGCTCTTACCAATGAAAGCACCTCCAAATGAAATATGGAACTCTCGTTCCAAACATGATAATTATAATATTTTTAAGAAGTAATGTCAATGAGAATAAGTAAGTTTTTCGTGGTAATCGACGGAAAAAGAAGAAAACAGTCGTTCGGGTATGATTGACGACGGTGACAATTGATGATATAATCAAAGCGGTGATTAAATTGAGCATGAGAAAGCAGATAAAATTTAATAACGGACACCTTAAGGTTTTGCAGATTTCCGATTTGCAGGATAATCGCTTCACTTGCGTTGACACACTTCGCTTCATGAAAGCGGCGGTGAAAAAAATAAAGCCCGATCTTATAGTTTTCACGGGCGATCAGCTTGATGTCGTTGACCTTTGGGGCAAAGGAGAGAGGTGCCGAAGGAATGTTGAAAAGGCGATCAACCGCCTTTTCAGTGTTTTTGAAAGTTTTGACATTCCTTTTGTGCTGACCTTCGGCAATCACGACCGTGAAACGGGTCTACCGAATGAGGAGCAGGCGAAAATCTATGCAAAGATGAAAAACTGTATCTGTTTTGACGATGTGAACGACGGCAGACCCGATGCAGGAACGTTTAATGTACCGATCATGTCCTCAGACGGAAGCCGCACGGCGATGAATATTTATGTTTTTGACACGGGTTCGAAAACCAACGGAGTTTACGGCGGCGTCAGGAAGGAACAGCTTGAATGGCTTGACAAAACGAGCCGTGAGGTCAATGCGGATTCAATCGTTTTTCAGCATATTCCGGTTGACGAAATATATGAACTGCTCGAAAAGGTTCCGAAGGGAACGGAGGGTGCCGAGCCTGCCTACGGAAACAGAAAAGGCGAATATTACAGGCGCAGGGACGGTATTAAATTCATGGGTGAGTACGGCGAAACGCCCGCGGCTCTGCCCCGTGAGTGCGGCGAATTTGAACAGCTGAAAAAGCAGGGAGATGTTTTTGCCGTCTATTGCGGCCATGACCATTATGACAGCTTTATCGGAACGGTTGACGGAATTGACCTCGGCTATTGCCCCGGTGCAGGCTATAACACCTATGGTATATATCAAAGAGAGGTCAGAGTTTTTGAATTCAACGAAAACGATGTAAAAAACTATAAGACCTATACTGTGAGTTACGGCGATGTTTGCAATAAGCCGCTCGCCGAGCCGGTCAAAACCTATATTTTCAGCATTGCACCGTGCTGCACTCCGCAGCTGCCTATGTTTGCTGTCAAGGTATTTGCGTTGCTTGCCGCAATTGCCGTGCTGTTTGTTCTGCTGGCAAAGGTCATCGGATCGAAAATCGTAATCGGAATACTATTGGCGCTGCTTGCCGTTGCTGTAATATATTTCGGCGGAGCGATAATTTATAATATTGTTACAAGAAAAAAGCTGATTGAGAGGTATCGAAATGAACGAGGTAATTAAAGCAATTCTTGAAAGACAGACAATAAGGTCATACAAAAAAGAGCAAATTACGGACGAACAGCTTGACCAGCTCATGCAGGCGGCAAAGAAAGCGCCAAGCGGAAGAAATATGCAGCCCTGCCATGTCCGTTTTATTCAAAACAAGGAAATGCTTGACCAAATGAACACCGATTTTAAGGAGCTTGTCGGCTACGATACGCCTGCTTACACCCGTTGGGATGTGAATCCGGTTTACCACAATGCTCCGACCTTTGCGGTTCTTTTCGCAGAGAATGAGAGCTATATGGACGGCGGAATTATGTGCGAAAATATCTGCATTGCAGCACAGGGTCTCGGACTCGGAACATGTATAATTGCAAGCGTAGGTGCACTCTTTGCTGACGGAAATGCCGAGGGGAACAAGTGGAAAAGGGCATGGGATATTCCGGAAAACTATAAATTTCTTATCGCCATAGCAATAGGATATCCCGATGAGAAGCCCGAGGAAAAGCCACGCTTCGACGATCGTATAAAGGTAATAAGATGAAATATTCGATAGACAGAATTGAAAAAAACATCGCCGTTTGCGAGGGCGACGACGGCAACGTTCTGAAGCTGAAGCTTGACGAGCTGCCAAAGGGAACCCGTGAGGGCGACATAATAGAGAAAACAGAAAACGGCTTTATAATTGACGCCGACGAAACACAACTTCGCCGCAAAAAAATGGCGGAAATGCAAAGGAATATATTCGGAAAGAAAAGAAAATGAACTCTAAAAGGGTGATTTTATGAAAAAACTGGAATGCCATCTTTCCTTTGACAATACATGCTGCTGGATGTGGACACTGTCGTCTATATTTGTCGGCTTTAAGATCTTGGAGGAAAAAGGACTTTTGAAGGTTAAATCCGTCTCGATGGACAGAAATTTTCGTGCCGACGGACGCTATCCCGACCGTATGATAGTTGAACTGAAGGCAGACGGAAAAACAATTGCCTATGATATGTCCGACGGATATCAAAGCATCAATATTCCCGAACTGTTCGATTCTCAGCTGGACAGGCTTGATTATTATTTTAAATCGAGCTATGATCCGAATTTTGCCGAAAAGCTCAGGAATCACGATAAATTTCTTCCTCTCGGAATAGCTTACGAATGTTCATGTGACGGAAACTATTTTGAAAAAGCAAATATTAACGATGCGCTGAAAAATCACAGATATAAAGAGTTCGCTTTTCAGATATTGACAAAAGCCAAAAGGCAAAGGCTGTTGAACTACAAAAACTTTGAAGGCAATGAGCACTTTGATAACTATAAAATCCTTTTTTGGTCACGGCTTTGGAATGTGCATACGACGCCGGAAGAAATTTTAAAGGTGTATTCTGAGCTTGATTATGATATGGCAAAGGAAAAGGCAGAGACCCAGAACCGAATGTTTGAGGATGTCAACAGGCAAAGAATTCAATGCGTGCAGGTTCTCAAAAAGGAATTCGGCTCGCGTTTTGTCGGTGGACTGAGTGACAGTGAGGAAAGCCGCAGTCTTGCCCCTGAACTGATTACTCACGATCCTGCTATAGAGACAAGGGAGGAATACCTCGCTTCATTAAAAAAGAACTACATAAATGTTTTATCAAAGGGCTTGCACGGCTGTATAGGTGCGAGATACGGAGAGACATTTGCTGCGGGCAGAGCATTTATGACGGATCCGCTTGTGTATGCGCCGGCAGGAAACCCGCAAAAGGATATCAATTATCTTGAATATACTGATGCAAATTCCTTGGCAGAAAACATGAATCGACTTATTACCGATGTTGACAGGATACATGAAATTGAAAACGCAAATAATGAGTATTACAATAATTATGTCAGACCTGATTCAAGAATACTGAACACGCTGAAAATTGCTTTCCCTGAATATTTTTAAAAAGAACAGAACCGCAGATTTTTGAGATGCTGCGGTTCTGTTCTTTTTATTTTAATTTAACTGCAATATATTCATCCGTTTCAACGATACAGTCTTTGCTCGGGTAGGGGGCGATATCAGAATACTTTTTGTGAGCTTCATCATACTGCGCTCTTGTGCAATGCTTAAAGCTGACGCCGATGTAATTGCAGAATTTGTAAAGTTCGTCCTCGGGCTTGTCTCTGTCAAATGAGTTTCTTATGCTCCAGTCCAGATAGGATCTTCCGATATAATCATATTTTCGTTTTGCTTTATCGGCAGAATTGCCGGATGCTAAACGGTTTATGAGCTTGACCAACGGAGATGAATCGGAAACGGAGGTTAAGTCTGTTATGTGATCCGACATGTTATAGCCGCCGATAAATACAACAGGCTTATTTGTATCGCAGTTTTCACTTATTCGGCTGTTCACTGTCAAAATAACGTTTTTTTCTTCCTCAAATCGCTGGTTATTTATCCAATACGATTTATTTGAAGCGCCGATTTGAATAATCAGTGTGAAAACAAATAAAGCGGCAAAGGATTTCTTAGCGAGGCTTTTGCCTGATTGAACATTAAGACAAAGAAGAAAAGCCGTAAAAGCAACAAAGAACGGCATTCCCTGTTCAGTTCTGTATTCTGCGCCGCCGCCTCTGAAAAGTGTCATAGCAAAAACAGGGAGAATCCCGCCGAGAAAAAGAAGAAAACTCGAAAAGCTTTTTGTCTTTTTTATGTTGACAATGAATAAAATAATGAATATTATTCCTGCCGCAAACAATACAGTAAAGGCGGGATTGCAGAATACTTTAAGCCCCCAATAGGCAATATATGAACGGATAAGATTTTTAACAGCTTTTATTGATGCTGTCCAAAAGCTTTGAGTTCTTGCAAAAGAATTGACTTCAATTGAGAAGATTTTTATGAGCGCCTTTGTGATAACAGTCTCAAACACAACACCGAGCACAAGAACTGCGGCATGAAAAATTCCTTTTGAAATAACCTCTCCCGTTTTTATTCCGTTTTCAGTGCGTTCTTTAAGTATAAAAACTGCAAATACCGTGCCGATATAGGGCAGAATCATGCATTCATACCAGGAAAAAACAAACATCATCAGCACAGTCGGCAGAATAAGGCAACGCCATATATCGCTGTATTTAATCGAAAAATACAATGCAAGCGACAGCAGAACCGTACAGCCTCCGACCGTCAGTATTGCTCCGTTATAAATAAAATACTCCGCCAGAAGAGGGAATGAGATATATATGCAGGAAAAAACAATAGACGGAACGATGCTTCTGTATTCCGTGAAACCGTCAAAAATTGAGAGCATTATAAGCGTTCCGAGAATGAAACAAACGAGCCCGAGCAACGGCTCAAACCAAACAGGGCAGTCCCATAAATTGAGCACTCTTTCGACAACCGTTGCCGTAAATCTTCCCTGACCGAAAAGCATACCGCTGTAATATCGGTCATATGAAAGCCAGTCGATTGACGGCGAAGGGTTGGTAAGATAAAAGCCGTATGCTCCGAGAGCGGTCAACGCAACCGCTATCAGATAAAAAGGGTTGGTTATTCGTTTGCATATCGACTCTTTGAGATCAAGATTTTGATTTGTAAGCTTATGTTTAATCATTTTTATTTTCCCCGTTATTATTAAAGTTTATTCTTTCTTCCTCAATAACAAGCGGCCGATTCATAACCCTTGTGTTTATATTGAGAACATATTCTCCGAGAAGTCCGATAAAGAATAGCTGAACGCTTCCGAGAAAGCACATGCCGATAAGCACGGGTGCCATGCCCATCGGGAAGTTATCCCACATGATAAGCTTGAGAATGAGATAAATTATTCCGACAATGAAGCTTATCGCACCTACTCCTACGCCGAAAAATGTTGCGAGCCTGAGACCGATTTTGGTGTAAGAGGTGAAGCTGAGCATCGCCGCATCATAAAGCGTGTAAAAATTATTATGTGTCTTTCCCGCTCTGCGCTTTGCCTGCTCATAGGGAATATCCTTGCGCCTGTAGCCGAGCTCCGCAACAATTCCTCTGAGGAAAGGCGTGGGATCCTTGAGATTTCTGAGAACCTCAATAAACGACTTGTCATAAAGACCGAAGCCGGTAAAGTGTTCAATCTGCTCAACGTCGCTCATTTTCTTGATGAGTTTATAATAGCAGGTACGTAAAAATCTGATGATTTTATTTTCCTTGCTCGTTGTTTTAATGGCGCAGACAATTTTATAGCCGTTCTCCCATTCGTGAACAAGCTTCGGAATCATTTCGATCGGGTCCTGAAAATCGCAGCACATACAAATTGTGCAGTCTCCTGTTGTTTGCAGCATTCCGTAATAAGGTGAATTGAATTGGCCGAAGTTTTTGGCATTGAAAATTGCCTTGATCTTCGGATTGTTTTTGCAAATTTCACGTAGGAGCGGACGTGTGTTGTCCTTTGAATCATTGTCAATAAAGAGAATTTCATAGTCATATTCGGGAAGACTTTTTCCTAATTCATTTATGACAGCCTCACTTATCGGAACAACGTTTTCTTCCTCGTTATAGCACGGAATCATAATGCTGATTTTTTTCATATTCAAGACCTCAATCCAAAAATTCTTTTATTCCTGCTTCAAAGCTTATTTCGGGAACAAATCCCGTGTCCTTTGTCAGCTCGGAAATATCTGCCTGTAAAAACATGACCTGATTGCGAGAGTACGGTATTGCACCGAAGTCAATTTCCGACCGGCTGCCGCAGAGCTCATGTATTTTTTCTATATATTCCCTCAGCGGTTTGGCTTTGCCGCTTCCGAGACAGTAGATTTTTTCATTGTGTTCACTGTCACAGCCGACGAGATAAAACGCGTTTGCGGCATCCCTTGCACTCAGAAAATCCCAGAGCTGTTCGCCCTTGCTGAATTCGGCCTTTTCATTGGCGGTGAATTTATTTATTGCCGATTTTATTACGGAATTCTCCGGATCGTACTTCCCGTAAACGCTGAGAATTCTCACCCATGTGTGATTTATGCCGAGCTTGCGGCATTTTAGCCTGCTGAGCTGACCTGCGGCAAGCTTAGCCATGCCGTAGCCCGTAAAAGGAAATGCCGGTGTTTTTGGGGTCAGCGGCTTATCGCAAAGACCGTATTCCGCCTGCGAACCTGCGCCGATAAATTTTCGGCAGCCCATTTTTTTTGCCAGCTCAACGGCATCAAGGGTGTATTCAATATTTTTAAGCTGAAGGTCGGCGTCGTCTCTTGCCGTTCCCGTGGTGCCCGCCCAAGCGAGGTGGTAGAAAACATCAAAATCATTTTCTTCGGGAACAAAGCTTTTCATTTCGTCAAGAGAACAGCAGACTTTTTTTATAAGTCCGGTGTCGGGAATATCGTCAACTCTTTTTGAACCTCTGTGGCAGAGCACGGTGACCTCGACGTTTTCGGCGATGAGTTTGTCGATTATTGCTCGGCCGACCGAGCCTGTTGCACCTGTTATTACGGCTTTTTTCATAATATCACTCTTTTATCAGCGGAATGTACATGTTCTGAGCCAGCTCATCTCTGTCAAGGAACGGAGCAAGATCCTCAAGCGGAGGACTGACAAGCGTTCCGTCGGGGAGACGTTTAGTGCTGCTCTTAGGCTCCCAAACCTGCTTTGTATCCGTGAAGATTTCGCAGAAAGCATAGCCGTCGGTTGCAAGAGTCTTTTTGACCGCGTCCTGCATTTCGGCATTACTGCGTGCCGAAAAATACGGGAATCCGAAGGCCTTTGCTATATTCTCAAATTTCGGGAAGGAAAGATCGCCGCTCTCCGGACCGATGCCTACCTTAGTATGATCTTTGAACAGGTTGTTTTGAGTTATTCTGATACTGTGGTAGCCGCTGTTGTTAATAAGGAAAAGCTTGATCGGCAGCTTATTTGTTACTATTGTCTGGAGCTCCTGAAGATTCATCATTATGCTGCCGTCACCCTCGAGGCAAATCGTGTCCTGCTTTTTGCCCGAAACGCAGAGACCGACAGCCGCCGGCAGACCGTAACCCATGCTTGCGATTGCGCTGTTGATGATGAAGCGTGAGCCGTGCTTGATTGTCCAGCACTGATGGCCGGCAACGCAGCAAGCGCCGTTGCTGACCGCCGTAAGCGAATTTTCGGGAAGCTGATCGGCAAGATATTTTATGAAAGCATAAACATTTGCCGTTGTGCCGTTCTCCTCCTTATGACGCGGGAGCACGACCGGATATTTTTCTTTCCATTCAAGACACTGCCTGCGCCAATCGTTACCGCCGAAAATGGGAGCATTTTCATCACTTACATTTCTGATAACGGCTTCGAGAAAATCCTTTGCGTCCGCCCAAACAGGCATATCAACATGAATGGTCGGCTTTTTCATCTCAGCCTTGTCAATGTCAACCATGATTACCTCGGCGGCTCTTGCCCATGTGCCGTAGTCATAGCCGACCTGACGTATGCTGATTCTTGTGCCAACCGTGAGAAGAAGATCGGAATTTTGAACGGCAAAGTTTCCCGGGCGGTCGCCCATGTTGCCGCCCCTGCCGCAATAGAGAGGGTCTTTATCCTCTATAACGTCAATGCTGTTCCAGTATGTTACGACGGGAACGCCGAGAAGCTTTGAAGCTTTTTTGAAAGCTTCATATCCGCCCGAAAGACGTATTCCGCCGCCGGCATAAATAACCGGGCGCTTGGCATTTTTTATTTTTCGGAGAATTATTTTAATTGTATTGTCATCGATCTTGGGCGGAAGTTCACCGTCGTCATCGGTCGGGTCATAGCCCTTGAGGTCATCCGTTTCAATATAACTGCCCTGATAATTAACGGGTATATCAAGCCAAACGGGACCCGGTCTGCCCGTTGTGGCGAGATGCCATGCCTTTTCAAGCATATAACGTATATCGTTGATATCCTCAAGCATGGCGGAGTATTTGCACATGCAGGAGATAGCTTTTGTGATATCAAATTCCTGGTCGCCGACAGCTCTGAGAGGGAGTCCTTCGGTGAACTGCTCGGCATATCGTGCCGTTGTGGTGTATTTAACCTGACCGCTGACGACAAACATAGGAATCGAATCGAGCCATCCGCCGACAACGCCGGTAATTGCGTTTGTGCCGCCGGGACCTGTAGTAACGCAGAGAGCGGCAATTTTGTTATTGAGTCTGGCATAGGCTTCTGCCGCAATTGCACTTGCCTGCTCATGGTGATTATAGGTGCAATGAATTCTGTCGTTATGACCGAATGCGTCATTGAGGTGCATTGCACCGCCGCCGACAACAGTAAAGCAGTCGGTTACGCCGCGGTCGGCAAGAAAATTTGCAATATAGTCAGCAAGTCTGATTTTCATTTTCTTCATCCTTTGTCGGTTTTGATTTAAAAGCCCAAAATTTGTTCATGACAAAATTGAGCGGAATTGTTATAACGAGCGCGCCGAGGCTTGCAATGAAGAACGGAACGCTGATTTTTGTAAGTAGAATTTTTATTATCGGCGAAAGTATCAAGCCTGTAATACCGTAGCAGGCAAAGGTCTTGAAATAAGTTTTGAAATGCTCGGAAAAGCTCTTTTTGCCTGAGCCGAAAACATATCTGTTGTTCCAAAAATACGAGTTTGAAACGCTGACAACAAAAGCAATGATAGTCGTTATAACGATTTTAACATTGTTGCCGTCGGTAGATATGCCGAGAAGCGCAAGAAGATTTAAAATGCCGATGAATTTTGTGTTCTTGAAAAGAACGTAGTAGCAAAGCATTTCAATGCCGTAGGAAATCGCGGTATTAGACACGCCGACAAGCCCGAATTTTATAAACTGTATCAGCGAGCTAAGCTTTTCGTTCTGCAAAAGAGCTTTGATTTTATTCATTTTTGAGCGCCTCGATGACAGTCTTTGCCATATACATGAGCTTTTCGTCCGTCATGCCGGGATAAACGCCGATCCAAAAGGAATCATTCATGATTCTGTCGGTGTTTTCGAGCGTACCGACAACGCGGTAGCCCTTGCCGCTTGCACGCATCTCGTCAAAGCAGGGATGCTTTATAAGATTGCCGGCGAACAGCATTCTTGTCTGAACGCCCTTACTCTCAACGTATTGAACGAGCTTGTTCCTGTCAACGCCGTCCCTGCAGGTGATGAAGAAGCCGAACCAGCTCGGGTCGGAATTCTCATTCGCTTCCGGAAGCATGAGCTTATCGGAAACGCACTCAAGAGCATCGTGAAGTACCTTGAAATTGTGCTTTCTCTTTTCGACGAAGCTCGGAAACTTCTTCAACTGAGCGCAGCCGACAGCCGCCTGCATATCCGTGGCTTTAAGATTGTAGCCGAAGTGGGAGTAAACATATTTATGGTCGTAGCCGAGCGGAAGCTCGCCGTACTGTCTGTCAAATCGGTGACCGCAGAGGTTATCCTGACCGGGCTCGCACATACAGTCACGTCCCCAGTCACGCATAGAGCGGATAATCTTGTGAAGAAGCGGATTGTTTGTATAAACTGCGCCGCCTTCGCCCATTGTCATATGGTGCGGCGGATAGAAGCTGCTTGTGCCGATATCTCCGATTGTGCCCGTAAATTTCGTCTCTCCGTCAATTGTATAGGTCGAGCCGAGCGAATCGCAGTTATCTTCAACAAGCCAAAGGTTGTGCCTGTCGCAGAAAGCCTTGACAGACTTGAGGTCAAACGGATTGCCGAGCGTATGTGCAACCATGACGGCCTTTGTCTTATCTGAATATGCTTTTTCGAGCATGGAAACGTCAATGTCTGCATTCGGAAGCTTTACATCAACAAAAACGGGAATTGCACCGAACTGAATCATCGGTGTAACGGTCGTCGGGAAGCCTGCCGCAACGGTGATTACCTCATCGCCGGGTTTGATCGCTCTTTCTTTGAGGAGGGGAGAGGTGAGCGTCATAAACGCAACGAGGTTTGCGCTTGAGCCCGAATTGACGAGCGAACAAAACTTTACGCCGAGATATTTGCTGAAATCGCTCTCAAACTGCTTTGTATATCTTCCTGCTGTGAGCCAGAATTCAAGCGCGCTGTCAACAAGGTTCACCATTTCCTCAGAGTCGTAAACTCTTGAAGCGTAAGGAATTCGCTGTCCTTCTCTGAATTCGGTTGGAACATTGTGAAATTTGTCGCAGTATTCCCTTACCTTTTCGAGTATTTCATCATGTAACTGTTCTTTTTCGTTCATTGCGATTTCTCCGTTCAAATATTAAAAAATTCTTTTATCTGTTTGGCGGTATATATCGTCATGTCCTCATTGCCGACATATGCCTTTGTCCATTCAACGGTTTTTTCAACAGCCTGACGTGCCGTCCATCTCGGCTTCCAGCCGAAAACAGATTTGACCTTTGAACAGTCAAGCTTGAGGAAATTTGCCTCGTGCGGTCCGTCCTTATGCTCGGCAACGAAGCTCTGTCCGCCGCCCCATGCGTTGCAGAAGCAGCCTGCCAGCTCGCCCGTTGTGAGACAGTCGGACTCATTAGGGCCGACATTGTACCAATCGGCAACGCTTGCGTTTTCATACTGCGCCGCAGCTATCATCAAGTAAACATAGAGCGGTTCAAGCACATGCTGATAGGGACGAATGGAGTTCGGATTTCGCACCTTAATATCATCGCCTTTAATTGCCGCCCTTACGCAGTCGGGGATAATTCTGTTTGCCGCAAAGTCGCCGCCGCCTATAACATTGCCTGCTCTTGCGGTGGAAATTCTTACACGATTATCTGCAAAGAATGAGCTTTTGTAGCTGTGGGTTACAAGTTCGGAGCAGGATTTTGAGTTTGAATACGGATCAAAGCCGTCAAGAGGCTCATTCTCACGGAAGCCCCAAATAGTTTCATCGTTTTTATAAACTTTATCGGTCGTAACGTTGAGAAACGATTTGACCGAATCTCCCGTTCTTATACATTCGAGAATGTTGACCGTGCCCATTACATTGGTTTCATAAGTATATTTCGGATTGTTGTAGGATTCGAGGACGATCGGCTGAGCTGCAAGATGTAAAACAATCTCGGGCTGAATCTCGTCAAAAACATTTTTGAGATTCTCAAAGTCTCTGATATCGCCGATTACGGAATTCATTCTTCCTCCGAGACCCGTAATCTCAAACATGCTCGGGTTCGTCGGCGGTTCAAGCGAATAGCCTGTTATATCGGCACCCGCAAGCAGGAGAATGTTGCAAAGCCACGTTCCCTTGAAGCCCGTGTGGCCCGTAATGAGAACCTTTTTACCTTTATAAAACGTAAGATCAAGCATAATAATTACTCCATTAAGTTATCTTTATTACCAGATTTTCCACGGTGCGGTGGAGTCTGCCCACATTTTTTCAAGCTGCTGCTTTTCTCTGAGGGTGTCCATCGGTTTCCAAAAGCCGTCATGCATATAAGCGTCAAGCTGACCGAGAGAAGCGCAGGTTTCAAGCGGCTTTTTTTCAAAAACAGTCTCATCTCCGTCGATAAAATCGAAAATTTTCGGCTCAAGTACCATAAAACCGGCATTGATGCGTCCGCCGTCGTTATCGCTTTTTTCACGGAAGGAAGAAATCTTATTGTCTTTTTCAATATCAAGCACACCGAAGCGCTGACCGATATTAACGGCGGTCAGTGTTGCAATGTGTCCGTTATCCTTATGAAATTTAACAAGGTCGTCAATATTGATGTCTGCAACGCCGTCACCGTAGGTCAGCATGAAAGGCTCGTCGCCTATATATTTCTGAACTCTCTTAACTCTGCCGCCTGTCATTGTGTTAAGACCCGTATCAACTAGCGTAACCTTCCATGGCTCATTCTCGTTTGAATGAACGATCATTTTGCCGTTATCGGTAAAGTCGAAGGTGATATCACTTCTGTAAAGGAAATAATCTGCAAAATATTCCTTGATAACATGCTGCTTGTAGCCGCAGCAGATAACAAAATCATTATAGCCGTAAGATGAGTAGATTTTCATTATATGCCAAAGGATCGGCATACCGCCTATCTCAACCATAGGTTTAGGAATAAGATGACTCTCCTCACTTATTCTGGTTCCGAATCCGCCTGCAAGAATAACCGTTTTCATAAAATCGCCGCCTTTTCATTATTTTTAAATACAAATTCCCAGTATAAAATACCTATACTACTATATCACATGCGGCGGTTAAAATCAAGAATTTAATACTGTTTACATGCTTTGATTTGAATAAAAAACTATCTTATGCGCTTTATGTCCAAAATAGGAAGCACGTTTTTTTGCACATTTCACAAAAATAAAAAATCTGAGGGAAATCTATTGACATTTGCTCGTGTTTGGTTTATCCTATGGTCGTAGGGTAAACGATTACCCAAGCCAAACGAAATGGAGAGTATATGGACGGTAAAAGCATTTCGATGGTCGATATAGCCCGAATGTCGGGAGTTTCGATCGCCACGGTCTCAAGGGTTCTTAATAAGAACGGACGGTATTCCGCCGAGACCGAAAAAAAAGTAATGGCAGTCGTCGAGAAGTACAATTACGCCATAAATCCCAACGCACAGGGATTAAGAACCAACAGGACAAAAACTATCGGAGTTATAATTCCCGATATTACAAACGAATATTTCTCACAGATAGTAAGGTCGGTTGAAAGCACGGTTATCCCGATGGGATATAACGTATTTGTCTGCGACAGTGACGAGAATGTTGATTATGAATCTCATCATATTGCGTCACTCCAGTCAAAGGGTGTTGAAGGTATAATTTATTTCAGCGTAAGAAAACCGGGCGACGAAGTTTCAAAGGAATTTACGGTTCCCGTTGTTTACATTGACAGACGTCCGGGTGTTGAATTTAACTTCGTTTCTTCCGACAACGAAACGGGCGGCTTTCTCGCAACGGAGGAGCTTATCAAAAAGGGCTGCCGAAAGATAGTTCTTATTCATGATGTAAACTCTTACTCAACGGTTAACAAACGTAAGCAGGGCTACCTCAGAGCACAAAAGCAATATGGCATTGAGATTGACGACAGCAGAATGGTTCCTTGCAGAGTTTCTTATCCCGATGCGAGGAACACGGTGAAAAAACTTATCGCCGACGGCGTAGACTTTGACGGAGTTTTCTGCACAACGGATTCCATGGCACTTGGAGCACTGAGAGGTCTTAAAGAGTGCGGAAAAAGAGTTCCCGAGGACGTGAAGCTGGTAGGCTTTGACGGTATAACACATACCGAGATTTCAGATCCGCCGATAACAACGGTCATTCAGGACACAGACCAGCTCGGTAAAAGATCGGTTGAGGTTTTGATGGATCTTATCAATAACAACACGGGTAAGATTCACGAATACACAATTCCCGTTAAGCTTTCGGTTAGAGGAAGCACGGACTGATTAAATAATTTAAGAAAGGGTTCAGCCCTTTTTTAAATAGCTGTTGAGTAAACCTTTACTCAACGATATATACAAATTATTTCCACATAATATATTTCGTAAAGCAGCATTGAGAAAGGAAGGATACCATGAGTACTCTCGTTGAAATGAAAGGGGTAGTCAAAAAGTTCCCCGGAGTTACAGCGCTGAAGGATATTTCCTTCGATATCCAAGCGGGCGAAGTACACGTCCTGCTCGGAGAGAACGGAGCCGGTAAATCGACCCTGATGAAAATTCTTTCGGGCGTTTACCAGCCGACCGAGGGAAAAATAATCATCGGCGGCAAGGAATTCAGCAAGCTCACGCCGAAGGACTCCTATGATAACGGAATCAGCGTTATCTACCAGGAATTGAGCGTTATCAATGAACTTTCGATTCAGGAAAATCTTTTTGTCGGAAAGCTTCCGATGAAAAAGATAGGACTTGCATCGGTTGTTGATTACGGCGAGATGAACAGGAAAGCGAAAGAGCTTCTGGCAAAGATCGGTCTTAACAGAGACCCGAAAACGTTGGTCGAGGATATCAGCGTTTCGGAAAAGCAGCAGGTCGAAATTGCAAAGGCGCTGGCATCCGACAGTAAGGTAATTGTCATGGACGAGCCTACGGCCTCTCTGACAAACAAAGAGGTTGAGCATCTTTTTGACGTTGTCAGAGCACTGAAAAAGGAAGGCAAAGGAATTGTATTTATCTCGCATAAGCTTGCCGAGATTAAAGAAATCGGAGACAGAGTTTCGGTTCTTAAGGACGGTGCTTATGTCGGAACAAAGCAGGTAAGCGATGTTTCGGTTGACGATCTTGTAACGATGATGGTCGGCAGAACGGTTCAGAACACCTACCAACATGAGGACGCTCCTGATAATTACGACGGCGAGGAGGTAATCTTCGAGGTCAAGAATCTTTCCCGTAAGGACGGAAAGGTAAAGGACGTTTCGTTCAAGCTTCATAAGGGCGAAATAGTCGGTTTTTCCGGACTCGTCGGATCGGGCCGAAGCGAAATGATGAACTCGATCTTCGGTGCCGAACCGAAATCGTCGGGCGAGGTTTTCATAGGCGGCAAGAAGGTCAACATCAAAAGCCCGTATTCGGCAATAAAGCACGGACTTGCGATGGTTACGGAAAACAGACGTGAGACCGGATTCTTCCACAACTTTGATATCAAGCAGAATATTTCGATTCTGCCGTTTATAAAATCGTCAAGTCTCGGCGGTGCCGGCGGACTGATAAGCAGCAAATTTGAAAAAGAATGTGCCGAAGCTCAGAAAAAGAGCCTTAATATCAAATGTTATTCCGTAGATCAGGGTATCACGGAGCTTTCGGGCGGTAATCAGCAGAAGGTAATCCTCGGCAAATGGGTAGCCGCCGATTCACAGATAATTATTTTTGACGAGCCCACAAAGGGTATTGATATCGGCAGTAAGAGTGAAATTTACACCCTTATGCGTAGGCTTGCCGACGAGGGCAAGGGAGTCCTTGTTGTTTCGTCGGAGCTGCCGGAGCTTCTCGCGGTTTGCGACACGATCCATGTTTTCAGAGAGGGTCAAATAGTTAAAACCTTCCCGCACAGAGAAGCAACAGAAGAAAATATCATCAAAGCGTCTACGGCGGATATCGCCTGAATTAGGAAAGGAACGTGAATACCATGTCTGAAAAAATAAAGCAGGTTAAACCTAAGGAAAAACTCACTTTTAATATGATCTGGCAGAAGTACGGAACATTCGGAATTCTTGTAATCTTGCTTGTAATTCTTGCGGTTATGAGACCCGGAACCTTCTTCTCCACAGCAACGATAACACAGATTCTTTCACAGAGTTCGGTTAACATTCTTATTGCGATGGGCGAGTTCTTCGCAATCCTTATCGCAGGTATCGACCTTTCGGTCGGCTCGGTTGTTGCCCTGACCGGTATGGTCTCGGCTCAGATGATGGTCGCAGGCATCAATCCGCTGATTGCAGTTTTGCTCGGCATAATCTTCGGCGGCTTACTCGGCTTCATCAACGGACTTCTTATCAACGTAACCGGACTTCATCCGTTCATCATCACGCTCGGTACGCAATCAATTTTCAGAGGCGTAACACTTATCATCTCAAACTCAAGCGCAGTTTTCGGTTTCCCGAAATCATTTACAAACATTATTTCTTACAAAGTATTTGACCTTCTCCCAATCGTTGCGATAATCGCAATCGTTGTAGCGCTTCTCCTCTCGTTCCTAACAAGGAAAACAAAGGTCGGCAGAAACATTTACGCACTCGGCGGCAACAAAGAATCGGCTTGGTACTCGGGTATCAACGTTAACATGCACACGCTTATCGTATTCATTATCTCGGGTATTTGCGCAGGTATCGCAGGTATCGTCCTTCTCGGACGTGTCGGTTCTGCTGAGCCGGCAGCCGCAACAGGATTTGAAACTTACGCAATCGCAGCTTCAATCATCGGCGGAACAAGCTTCTTCGGCGGTAAAGGTAAGATCTTCGGCGTTGTAATGGGCGGTCTCATCATCGGCGTTATCAACTACGGTCTTAACATTCTCGCAGTTCCGAGCGTTTGGCAGCAGGTTGTTATGGGCTTGCTCATCATCGGTTCCGTTGCACTCGACAGATTCGTAGCTCGCAAGAAATAATCTAACCGCAAAGAGGTGCTTTTTATGAAACCAATGTTTAATCCGTCGCTTATGTGCATGGATCTCCTTGATATAAAAAATCAGACGGAGATCCTCAACGAAAGATGCGACCTCTATCATGTGGATATAATGGACGGCCACTTCGTCAAGAACATTACTCTTTCACCTGATTTTGTAAAAGCTTTCTCAACTATAGCAAAGAAACCTATTGATTGTCACTTGATGGTTACAACACCCGATGATTACATCGAAAATCTCGCTAAGGCAGGGGCAGGCTATATCTGTCCCCATGCCGAAACGATAGTCAACGACGCTTTCAGAATCATGAACAAGATTGAGTCGCTCGGCTGCAAAAAGGGAGTTGTGCTCAGTCCGTCAACTCCGCTCTCGGCAATCAAGCATTATATCAACAAAATTGATAAGCTTACAATAATGTCTGTTGACCCCGGATTTGCAGGACAGCCTTTTATCGAGGAAATGCTTGATAAAATCAGCGAGGCGAGAGAGCTTAAAGAAAAGTACGGCTATAACTATCTTATTGAGGTTGACGGCTCATGCAATCAAAAAACCTTCAAGCGTCTTTACGACGCAGGAACGGAAGTGTTCATTGTCGGTTCCTCCGGACTGTTCTCAAAGGATCCGGATCTTTGCAAGGCATGGGATATCATGACAGATGAATTCAAAACCCTGACAGGCGCAGAAATATAATTGATTACCTGCCAAAAGGAGGTGGACAGGATGGGAAATTTAACTTTGGGAATTGACATCGGCGGAACGAATTTCAGGCTCGGTGCAGTCGACGAGGAAGGCAACATCAGTCACTTTGAAAAAAATTCAAGCAGAGTTTTTGATGCGGGCGATGTTGTGGAGATAATTCACAAGGAAATTGAGGATTATATGGACAGATACGGAATCCGTGATTCTGTCAGAGCCGCGGCGGTCGGAATACCGTCAATAGTCAGCAAGGATAAAAAGACAATTATTTCAACTCCGAACCTTAAAGGGTTCAACAATATCCGATTCAGCGACAAGCTTCAGGAAAAGCTCGGTATTCCGGTTTTTCTTGACAGAGATGTTAATTTTCTCCTTATGAATGACATGAATAAGCTGAAAATCGACAATACTAAAACCGTGCTCGGTTTTTATGTCGGAACCGGTTTCGGAAATGCTATCTGCATCAACGGCAAGCTCTATGCCGGCAAGAACGGTGCGGCAGGCGAGCTTGGACACATTCCTCTTTATGATGTTGATGAGGAATGTACCTGCGGCAATATCGGCTGTTCGGAAACAAGATGCTCGGGCAAGAGACTTGAATACCTTGCGGAAAGGTATTTCCCCGATGTTTCGATAAGAGAGGTTTTTAAGTATCACGGAAATTCACCGATTATTTTAAAATTTGTCAAGGATCTTGCAATTCCTATCGCAACAGAGATAAATATTCTTGATCCCGATTATTCAATAATTGCAGGCGGAGTTACCTTTATGGAGGGCTTTCCGAAGGACGTTCTTCTCAAAGCTGTCCATGAAAAGGTGCGCAAGCCTTACCCGGAGGAAAACCTTGAAATCATGTTTACCGAGCATGACCAGCAGAGCGGAATTTACGGCAGCGGAATTTACGCTCACCAAATGTTAAAGAATATTATCTGACGGCAGATTGATCCGTTGGTAGTATTAAAAAACGGAAGCTGTTAAAACAGTTACCGAAAAAAATATTCAAAACAGAAAGGATAATCACTATGAAAAAGACACGAATTCTCAGCATTATTTTAGCGGCAGTTATGGTATTTGCACTTGTACTCACAGGTTGCAGCACAGGCGGCAATACAGACAAGAACACAGGCAGCGCAGACTATGCAGTTATTCTCAAACCGCTTTCAAATGACTTCTGGGCAAAGATGAAGGCAGGTATTGAGGAAGAAGCAAAGAAGCAGGGTGTTACTGTTGATATCTTTGCAGCAACAACAGAGGAAGACACAGAAGGCCAGCTCAAGATCCTTGAAAACTGCATCAACAAGGGCTACAAGGCAATCGGCGTTGCTCCGCTTTCACCGACAAACCTTATTAACGGTATTGTTGAGGCTAACAAGAAGGGCATCTATGTAATGAACATCGACGAGAAGATCGACATGGATACTCTTAAGGCAGCAGGCGGCAGCGTTATCGCTTTCGCAACAACGGATAACGAAAAGGTCGGCGAAAAGGGCGCTCAGTATATCATTGATAAGCTTGCAAACGGCGGCGAGGTAGCTATCATCGAGGGTAAAGCAGGTAACGCTTCCGGTGAATCAAGAAAGACAGGCGCAACAAACGCATTCAATGCTAACTCAAAGATCAAGCTTGTAGCTTCTCAGCCGGCAGACTGGGATCGTCAGAAGGCTCTTGACACTGCGGCAAGTATGCTTCAGTCAAATCCGAACCTCAAGGCTATCTACTGCTGCAACGACACAATGGCACTCGGCGCACTTCAGGCTGTTAAGAATGCAGGCAAGGACGTTATCGTAGTAGGTACAGACGGTGCAGAAGAGGCTCTCCAGAGCGTTCAGGCAGGCGAGCTTTCAGCAACGGTTGCTCAGGACTCCGCAGGAATCGGTGCAACATCACTTAAGCGTATGATCGAAGCCGTTAAGAATAAGGAGACTATCGACGCTAACGCAACTCCGGAAACAATTCCGGTTGACTCCAACCTTGTTACAAAATAATTAAATAAGGTTCTTTCCTCCGAACTTTATTATATGTAATCTGTAGATTACAAAAGCTCCGGGACACCTACGGCATACTGCGTCCCGGAGCACGAGCAAAAAAATGACGGCTCGATCGGCTCACTTCTTGATATATTTTCCCCTTCTATTTTCCAAAAACTGCTTTACGAGTAGAGATCGACCGACATTTTGTTTGATGGGACTGCCGTGCATTTAGCGAAGAACGAAGAGCAAAGAGTGTTTCGCTTAATGCTATGTTTATGGCACGCTTTGCTCTTCTAAACGCTTTTTTGCCCACTCGCAGTATCAATATACAGCTTCGGGGCAAAGAAAACGTTTTCTTCATCTAAATGCACGACAGTCTCGCAATATATAAATAAATTTATAATCGCTGATTAAATTTCAGCACGGTACAGCGAATGCGTGCCGCAATTTAATCAACGATTATTTGAAAGGTGGTTTTTTCTATGAAAATTGCAATAGGCTGTGACCATGTCGGATTTGAGTTAAAGGGCAAGGTCATTGAGCATCTTAAAGAAAAAGGAATCGAAGTTGTTGACTTCGGCACAAACAGCACCGAGCGTACGGATTATCCTATTTACGGCAAGGCGGTAGGTGAGGCGGTTGCCTCCGGTGAGTGCGATAAGGGCATATTGATTTGCGGCACAGGCGTAGGTATTTCTCTGGCGGCAAACAAGGTAAAGGGTATCCGAGCCGTTGTTTGCAGTGAGCCCTATTCAGCATTGCTTTCAAGACAGCACAATGATACAAATGTGCTTGCCTTCGGCGCAAGAGTTGTCGGACTTGACCTCGCTTTGATGATTGTTGACGCATGGCTCTCCGGCGTTTATGAGGGCGGACGTCATGCAAAGAGAGTACAGATGCTTGCAGATATTGAAAATGAAAGATAATCGGATTGCACCGAAAACGACCGTTGCAGATTTTTTGCGGCGGTCGTTTTTCGGTGCCGGAACCGTGTATATACAGATCTGAGATACCTATTTAAAAGCAGCAATAAGACATAAATCTCCGTAAAGTGCATATTTCACAAAAAAAGCCAACTAATATTGTCTATTAACACCAAGTCAAGCACCTTGCACTTTGACGGAAAATAATTTATAATATTATTTGTGATGGTATAGTCAATTATTAGATTTTGTATAATAGGAGTGTTGCTTATGAAACGTAGGATTTTATCCGTCGCGATAGCGATTCTTATTTTGACCGTCTCGGTGATTCCGGGACTTTCCGCGCTGGCGGCAGGTACGGTGCCGACCTTATCGGGCGGAGTTTATCAAATCGGAACCGCTTCTGAGCTCATTTGGTTTGCCGATGCCGTAAACAGCGGCTCACAGTCAATAAAGGGTAAGCTGACGGCGGATATCCAGCTCAATGCTCCCGGCTCTGTTGCTAACAAGTGGACGCCTATCGGTACGCAGGCAAGTCCGTTCCGCGGAACCTTTGACGGTGACGGACACACGGTCAGCGGAGTTTATGTTGATTCGGGTATTGACTGTGCGGGATTCTTCGGCAGCGTTGTAATTCCGAGCAATACTTCCGGTGATGCGGACGCTCCCGATAAAATGACCTCGGAATATGTTCTTCAGCACACTCAGACAAGCATTAAGAATATAAAGATAACAAATGCGGAAATTCACGGCGGCTACAGCGTCGGCGGTATTGTCGGCTATGCCGAGAACCTCGGGCTTTCCGATTGCTCCTTTGAGGGAGATGTTTACGGCTCGGGTAACAGCATCGGCGGCATCGTCGGTTGGGCATACTATTATACGGTTATCAATCAGTGCTATTCTTCGGGAACAGTCAGCGGTAATCAGCGTGTCGGCGGCATCGTAGGCTATGCAAATGGCAACTCGGTTATAGTAAAGAGCTACAGCAATATGGCTGTTTCCGGCAAATTGAATGTCGGCGGTGTCGGCGGAACTCTCTCGGGCGCATTCCTTGAGGGCTGCTTCTTCCTCGGCTCTGTTTCGGCAGATGATACTGTCGGCGGACTTGTGGGCTACGCCCTTTTCTCAACAGTTTGCGACGCCTATGCAATAGCTCCCGTTACAAGCACGGGAAAAGAGGTTGGCGGTACGATAGGTTCCGTTTACGGCAGCGAATGTGACAGCAACTTCTACAGCTATGAGACTTCGGGCGTTGACGGCACGGCAGGTGTCGGACGTACATTGGCAGACATGAAGCTTTCTGCCTTTGTAAAAGAACTCAACGGTCAAAAAGCATACTTCTGCTTTGACTATACGGAAATCAATAACGGTTATCCCGTTCTTGCATGGATGCTTTCGCTTGATGTTTGGGCAGGCGACCGCTCTGTTCCGCAGAAGAATTCAAGCGGTACATATCTCATTTCAAAACCGTCGGAGCTTGCATGGTTTGCGGCTTTGGTAAACGGTCAGCTCAACGGCATGGATGCAAATCCCAATGCCAATGCAACCGTTACGGACAACCTTCTTATGAACATCAATGTCAATGATGACAGCTTTGGTGTTATTGAATGGACGCCGATAGGCATTGACGAGGCACACGGATATAACGGCATTTTCAACGGCGGCGGCTACAATATCGCGGGTCTTTATACGTCATCAAGCTCGGGCGACAGCGGAAGAAATATCGGTCTCTTTGGATATATCAATACCGGTACGGTCACGAATACGGTCGTGCTTGACGGCAGAATCTCAGGCATTGAAAATGTCGGAGGTATTGCCGGCTATTTAAAAAGCGGTTCGATTCTTAACTGTGCGGTTGACAGTGAGGTAAGCGGTGATAAGGCAGTCGGCGGAATTGTCGGCAATCTCGGCGGCTCAACGGCAAGCGTATCAACGAGCGGTATGCTCGGCAGCATCGTGGGAACAAATTATTCCAACGATAAATCGTTCCTGACAAATGTCGGAGGCGTTGTAGGCTTCAGCAATAAGGCAACGGTAAACAAGTGCTTCAACTATGCGACGATAAGCGCTCCGAATGCAAGATTTGTCGGCGGTATTCTCGGCTACAACTCAGCCGGAACACTTACCAACAGCTACAGCACAGCGGCTCAGACAAGCGGTAACGTCATGGTCGGCGGACTTGTCGGCTACAACAATAACGGCACGGTCAAAACCTGCTATGTTTCAAGCAAAGTAACAGGTTCAAGCCAGGTCGGCGTCGCTTTCGGCAATACTGTGGGTGCAAATGTTTCGGGCATTATATTTGACGGAACATATAAAACAAACCTGTTGACAACGGGTGCAACGGAAAAAACTCCCGCCCAGATGACAGGGTCTTCCTCTGTTTCAAATATCGGATTTTCAAGCTCAGACTGGAGAGCAACTGCCGATGATACGTATTTTTATTATTATCCTCAGCTTACATCAATGTACAACATGTCCTCCGTCAAGGTGATAAAAGACGGTTCCGTGAGGAGCGTAAAGAGAGTTCAGGACAAGTATGTTGCAAAGGTTCAGATAGACGGACGCACGGATACATATTATGAAACCGTTGCGGCAGCTATTGACTATGCTTCAAACACAAGCTCAACCGTTCTCCCGACGGTTTATGTTATCCGTGATACCGAGCTTGCCTCAACCGTAAACATCACCTCGGAAATCGGAATTTTCTCCGAGGACGGCGCGACGCTTACAAGGGCGGCTTCGCTTACCGCCTCGATGTTCAATGTAACCGGCAAGCTGACCTTGGGCTCAAAGGTTTATGGAGACGAAAGCTCGGCTAATTTCTATATCGACGGCAACAATGTTGCGGCAACGGCTTCTGCAATCAAGGTTGCCGAGGGAGCAACGCTTACGGTTCAGCCGGGTGTTGAATTATATGACTTCAAAACCGCAGAGCAGTCAGCGGCAACCGTAATGGGTGCAGTTGTTTATAACAAAGGTACAACGGAGATCGTCGGCGGTATTTTCAGCGGAAATATCGGCAAGTCTGTCGGCGGCGTAATCTATAACCTTGAGGGCACCGTAAAAATCAGCGGCGGCATATTCAGATCAAATGAGGCGACACAGGGCGCAGTTCTTTACAATAACGGCGGACAGGCTGTCATTACAGGAGGCTCATTTACCGCTAATATTGCAAAGCTGAAGGGCGGTGTTGTGGCATCGTACAGTGTTTATGCAACAACGGCTGTCGGCGGAAAGGCTTCAATGACCGCTAATCAGGCAACCTATGGCGGCGCGATTTGCGCAATGAATTATTCAACGGTTGAAATCAGCGGCGGTACGCTTTCCTCTAACCGTGCATATTCTTCGGGCGGTGCAATTCAGATAGAAACAGGCGCAGAGGTCAGAATCTCAGGCGGCGATATTTCAAGCAACACCTCAGATAAGGCACTCGGAAATGCAATCTATAACGGAGCAACGCTCTCTCTCGACGCTGCGGCTCAGATCGACTCTTCAAATGATATTTATCTTGTCAGCGGCAAGACCGTTGATATAACCGGCAAGCTCACATGCTCCGGATTTGCGGCAACTGTAACGCCGCAAACCTACGCTGAAAAGACAAAGGTTCTCGGCGGAAGTGCAATGAGCACCAACTATATGAAATTCGGACTTTCAAATTCCAACTGGTACACGCTCGCTAACGGTACAATAACCAGCATGGAGACCACAACGGTCGCAAGGGTAAGTAAGGCAGGAGCCTTTTCGGTTGAATACACCGATTTGTCCGACGCTTTTGCGGCAGTCTCGGCAGATGAGACGGCGATAATTACGCTCGTTGCCAATGCTTCGGTAACCTCAACAATTACCGTCAACGGCGACGTAACTCTTCTCTGCGACGATGCGGGCTATAAGGCGATCAGAACAGGCTCATTCTACGGAATAATGTTTGATATCAAGAAAGGCGCAACGCTGAGATTGGGCAATTCCGTTGCCGATAACGTTCAGCAGTCCCAGAGCGACTATGAATCGGGCACGGATTCCGACGGACTTATGATAATCGACGGAGGCAAGGAGCTGACCGGAGTTGTCGGTGCAGCGGCTGTAAATGTCCAGACGGGCGGAAGTCTTTATATGCACGAGAAATCTGCGGTTCAGAATTGTAAGAACACCACAACCGGTGCAATTACAGTTTCCGGCACAATGTATATCTACGGCGGAACGGTAAGGAATAATGAGTGTAATTACGGCGGCGTTTATGTCAAGGCAGGGGGCAAGCTCTTTACCTACGGCGGCGTTATAGCCGATAATAAATCCGCAACGAGCGGAGACGCAGTCTATTCCCTCGGCAAAGTTACAAGGGTTGTTCAAACATACAGTTACCTCTATGTTGAGAAGGAATATGACGAAGACGGCAACGTTATCGGCTCAAAAGATCCCGTTGCGGCAGGCTCTTCAAAGACAGATATATTGATTAAGAACGGCGACGCGGTCTACAATTCAACGAACATTATCTATATTGACACGGCGACGACGGATATTTATATCACAAGTATGTCGCAGGTTCCCGAACAGACGGAGTTCAAACGCTATGTCATGACTCTTGACTGTGCAAAGTACACTGTCGGCAATGTGATTGTTTCGGGTGAGAATGTGATAGACAGCTACAGTTATTTCAACACCTATGTTGACGGCTATTGCATACTTTATACGGGTAAGCTTGGCATAAACAAGCTTGTTGCGAAAAGCACTTCGGGATTGACTGTTGACAGAAAGAACAATCTGGTTTCAGGCTTCAATTTCAACAATCTGACCGTAAGCAAGGTTGTTTCACTCTTTGAAAATGAGGTAGTTTACCTCAGAGTTTATGATGCAAAGAACACCATGCTGAAAAACACGAATAAGGTGACAACAGGCTGCACCGTAAGGCTGATTGATGCTTCGGGCAATGTGATTGATTCACTCACTGTTGTTATTCGCGGCGATGTCAACGGTGACGGCTACATTGATGGCAGAGATTCTGTTATTGTCAGAGCAATTGCAGGAGGAATGTTGAGCGGCGATAATGTGACTGCGGCTCAGACGGCGGCAGGCGATGTCAACTTTGACGGAACGGTAACTTCCGTTGATGCAGAACATATCGACCTCGCAGGCATCGGACTGCAAACAATCGCTCAAAAAGCTTGAACGATTAAAACGGGAAATTGATTTTTCATGCAACAAAACAGTGATTTAAGACATCCGAAAGGGTGTCTTTTTTCATATCGTCACTTCAAAAGTCTGTGAAAAAGAGAGTGATTCAAATACAAGATGTAACTTGTAAAAATGCAGGATAACATTTTATTGCAAAAATGACGGTTGAAAGCTCCGTTAAATGAGTCTATCGAGTCTTTTTATAAGTGTAAACACTTTGATTTACCCTGAAACACCGACAGGCTACGGAAAAACTCTTTCGGTAACCTTGAACCGATATAAAGAGAAAACCGTCGCCCCCGATTCTGAACAGATTACAATAATCGGAAGTGACGATTTGAAAGGATTTGAAAGTATAGCTGTCGCTCAGATAGAATTAAACAGATTAAGAAAACCCAAAACAAGAAAAAAGCCTTATTTATCAACGTTTTCATTGATAAATAAGACTTTCAGTAAGTGGTACGGATGTTCATAAGGGATTTAACAAACACACCGGAACCGTACAATCATATTTATTAAAACGCACATTTTTCAATTATCCTCTTTTGCAGTACAATGTACTTGCAAAGGAGGATTTTGCATTATGAAAGTTAAAGATGTTAAGCACAAAGTAACCCTTGATGATTTTGAGCACCGCCTGCTCGTTGGTTGTGTAAACGTGGCAAGAACAATGTATCTTGAGCAAAACAAACCGACTGAGGATGTGGATGATTTGCTTGTCAAAATCATTAAAGCACCGTCAAAGAAAGTGAGTGCGAGAGTATGAAAGATGAATTTGTAAAGAACATAGGGGTTTGGGGACAGCGGCACTATGTTTACTTGAAAAAACACAGCCCGACAGTAATCAATGTTATGCGGATGAAAGGAACGCTTGAACAGTATCTGACCGACATCGACCGGGATGCACAGGAGATGTTCGAAATGCTGATGAGACAGTACGCCGAGATTGAGGGCATCACCGAACAACTGAAAGCTGAGAATCAGATGGACTGGGTTTGTAAAATGAATAATATCTGTGACAGAATCAATGAGATTATTTATAAGGAGTTGATTTATGTATGAGTTGCACCATACCCAAAGAAGCACTTGAATCTTTTGCTCATGCCATTTATCCTGATATAATTGCTTTCTTTGAATCCGAAGAAGGACAACGTGAGTATGAAGAATGGCTAAAAACAGAAGAAGGTCAAAAAGCTATAAACAAAATTAAATAACAAGAATCTCGGCTAAAATCGCATCCAATCGTATTTTAGCCGAGATTTTTATTTTGGGAATAACTAACGCATCATTCGTTATATAAAACCTCTTGATATTATTCCCGAAATGTGATATACTACTAACGAATAAGGAATAATCAGTCGGAGGTAAACTCGAATGGATTATATAAAAGTATCAAAAGCGGCTGAAAATTGGGGCATTTCTCCCCGCCGTGTGCGTATTCTTTGTGCCGAAGGCAAGATTCCCGGTGTGATCCGCAAAGGTAAATTGTATATGATTCCCGCTAACGCCATCAAACCTGCTGATGGACGTTTAGCTCGTCCTGCCATTTTTGCAGTTATTGATGCTAAAAAGGAAAGATTGTCTCACCTTCGTCCTTTGACTGAAGGCGAGGTTGAGCGTTTGCGCGAAGAATTTATGGTCGAGTTTACTTACAATTCCAATGCTATTGAGGGAAACACTTTAACGCTCAAAGAAACCGCTATGGCATTAGAAGGTATGACCATTGACCAAAAACCGCTTAAAGACCATTTGGAAGCAGTAGGTCATCGTGATGCCTTCCTCTATGTGCAAGACATTGCTCAAAACGATACCCCTCTCTCTGAGTCGGTTATCAGAAATATTCACTCTTTAGTATTGATGAATCGCCCGGATGATAAGGGCGTATATCGTAGTATTCCTGTTCGCATTATGGGTGCCTACACCGAGCCGGTTCAACCTTATATGATTGAGCCTAAAATGGCTGAACTTATTTCTAAAAACGAAGGTCGCGAACAGTCAATGCACATTATTGAGCGTATTGCTCGCTTCCACCTTGAGTTTGAGGGGATACACCCGTTTATTGATGGTAACGGAAGAACGGGACGTCTGATTATGAATCTTGATTTAATTCGTAATGGTTTCCCGCCTATTAACGTTAAGTTTACCGACCGTAAACGCTACTACGAAGCATTTGATGCTTATTATAAAGAAGACGATGCAATGCCTATGATTGAACTTATCGCTGAATATGTTGATGCGAGGTTTGAGGATTATTTCAGAGTATTAGAAAAGTGATTTTATATTAATTACTTAATTAAGAAGGAGGAGAATTGATGACTCCCGAACAAGAAGCAAGAATAAAAATTGATGCTAAGTTAATACAGTCCGGTTGGGTGATTCAAGATGTAAAAACCTTAAACTTATCCACCTCTTTAGGCGTTGCCGTGCGTGAATTTCCAACAAGCACAGGACCTGTAGACTATGCTCTTTTCATAGGCGGCACACCTATAGGCGTTGTTGAGGCCAAGAAAAGTGATGCGGGTGAAAATATCACTACTGTAGAAGCGCAGTCGGCACGATATGCCAACAGCACATTCAAGTGGATTAAAAACGATTATAAAATCCGCTTTGCTTATGAAGCTACCGATAAACTTACTCGTTTTACCGACTATGAGGATATCAAGTACAGATCCCGTACCGTTTTCTCTTTTCATCGCCCCGAAACTCTTCAAAAATTGTTGAAAAGTTCAACCACGCTTCGCAACAATCTGAAGAATTTTCCGGCATTTGATTCTACAGGTTTTCGCAAGTGCCAAATTGCAGCTATTGAAAATTTGGACAAGTCCTTTGCCGACAACCGCCCGAAAGCACTGGTGCAAATGGCTACCGGTGCAGGTAAAACATTTACGGCAATTACAGCGGCTTATCGTTTGCTTAAATATGGCAAGATGAATCGCATCCTGTTTTTGGTTGATACAAAAGGTTTGGGTGAGCAGGCAGAACGTGAGTTCCTTGCTTATACACCCAATGATGATCCGCGCTCATTTTCGCAAATATATGGCGTAAGCAGATTGAAATCCTCTTTCATCCCCGGCGATGTTCAGATTTGCATCAGTACCATTCAAAGAATGTATTCCATACTCAAAGGCGAAGACCTCGATGAGTCCACCGAGGAATCTTCTTTTAACGAGTATGTGACTGCTGAATCGAAAGCACCCAAAGAGGTCGTATATAACGAAAAATATCCGCCCGAGTTCTTTGATTGCATTATTGTCGATGAATGCCATCGCTCAATTTACAATGTGTGGAATCAGGTTCTTGAATATTTTGATGCTTATATTATTGGTTTGACCGCCACGCCCGACAAGAGAACTTTTGCATTTTTTAATGAGAATATAGTCAGCGAATATCCTCGTGAGCAGGCCATTATTGATGGCGTTAACGTTGGCGAAGATGTATTCCTCATTGAAACCAATGTGGGTAAAAACGGTGCACACCTTATGAAGCAAATGATAGAGGTGCGTAGTCGTCTTTCGCGCGAAAAACGGTGGAAACAGTTAGACGAGGATGTGGATTACAAACCTACACAGCTTGACAAAGATATCGTAAATCCGAGCCAAATCCGTGCGGTAATACGTTCCTTCAAAGAGAATGTATTTACCTCTCTTTTCCCACGTCGTAAAGAAGTGCCTAAAACGCTGATTTTTGCTAAAACTGATAGCCATGCAGACGATATCATTCAGATTGTCCGTGAGGAATTTGGTGAAGGCAATGAATTCTGCAAGAAGATTACATATGCCGCAGAAAACCCCGAAAGCGTGTTAAGTTCATTCCGCAACGACTATTATCCCCGTATTGCCGTTACAGTTGATATGATTGCAACGGGAACGGATGTTAAACCCATCGAATGCTTAATATTTATGCGCGATGTTCGCAGCAAAAACTATTTCGAGCAGATGAAAGGTCGCGGGACAAGAACGCTTAATAAGGATGACCTTAAAAAAGTTTCTCCCTCGGCTACCGAAAATAAAGATCACTTTGTTATCGTGGATGCCGTTGGCGTTACAAAGTCTAAAAAATCTGATACTCGCCCTTTGGAACGCAAGCCGTCAGTAAGTATGAAAGAACTGATGATGAATGTGGCGCTTGGAGATAAGAGTGAAGATACATTAACCTCTCTTGCAAACCGTGTCATTCGCTTGAACAGTCAGATGTCCGTTGGGGAAAAGAAATCATTTGCCGAGACAGTTGGTAATAGTGCCGGTCAGATTGCAGAGAATCTGTTAAATGCCTTCGATGAAGATGTAATTCTCACCGAGGCCAAGAAACGTTTTGCAACCGAAGAACCGTCCGAAGACCAACTTGCACAAACCAAAAAGATTTTGGTTACGGATGCTACTGCTCCGTTCCAAAATCCTGACGTGCGCGACTACATTGAAAATGTTCGCCGCAGTCATGAGCAAATTGTTGACAATGTAAATCTTGATGAAGTGCTGTTTGCAGGATTTGACTCGCAGCAAGAAGCAAATGCCGACCGTATTATCCAAACCTTCCACGAATTCATCGAGGAAAATAAGGATGAAATTATTGCTCTTCGTATCATTTACGATCAGCAATATAAAGATCGTCCGATGGCTATTGAAAAGTTAAAGGTGTTGTATGAAAAGCTCAAAGCCAAAGGGGTAACGATTGAGCGCCTATGGGATTGTTATGCCATTAAAAAGCCGGAAAAGGTTAAGCGCGGTAATGTTGCACAGTTGACCGACCTTATCGCTATTATCCGTTTTGAAATGGGATATAGTGATAACCTTACTCCCTTTGCCGATAAAGTAAACTATAATTTTATGCAGTGGACTTTACGCCGAAACGCAGGTGCTGTGCATTTTACTGACGAGCAAATGGAGTGGTTGCGCCTTATCAAAGACCATATTGCAACCTCATTAAGCATTGTACCGGACGATTTAGACCTCAGTCCCTTTGACCGCAAAGGCGGTCTCGGTAAGTTCTATGATGTGTTCGGCGATGCATACGAGGGAATTTTAATTGAAATGAATTTAGAATTAGTAGCATAAAGGAGAATTATTATGGCAGTACCAAGAGTTTTTATAAGTTCAACATATTATGATTTAAAACAGGCACGAAATAACATAGGAGATTTCGTTAAGAGTTTAGGCTATGAGCCTGTAATGAACGAACGTTCGGGCGTTGCTTACACTCAAACCGAACCTCTTGAAATTGATTGTTATCACGAACTTGCAAGTTGTGATATTGTTGTGTGCATTATCGGTAATCACTTTGGCTCGAAATCATCCGTAAATGATTTTTCTATTACTATGAACGAAATCAATACAGCAATAAAAAACAAAAAGAAGGTTTACATCTTTATTGCAAATGATGTCTTTATTGAGAATAGAACATACGAACAAAATAAGGATACAGGGACTTTCAAATCCGCATATACCGACGATATTAAGATTCATGAATATATTTCTGAATTGAAAAACAACAACAAAATACATGTGATTGAATCTTTTGAAACTACGGAACAAATTATTCGAACTCTCAAATTGCAATTTGCTGGTCTGTTCCAAAATCTACTTGCAAGAGAAGCATCAATGACAGAGGCGAAAACCGCTTATGATTTACAAGAAACAGCAGACGGAATTAAAAATTTAATAGAACAATTCGACAAACAAAAAGAAGAGTTTTTTGCGCATTTTGATAGCACTATCATAGCAAACAATTTAATTCTAACAACTTTGAAAAAATATCTTGGATTTGAAAAGGCCGCTTTCTTCGCACCAGATTATGATGCATTAAGCGAAATCTTAAAAATAGCTGGATATAACGAAGAACTTGGTGAAGAAAGTAATGAGATTTATAAGCACACAAAAACTGAATACCATTCTCACTCGAAAACCATAAAAACAATTATTTTAAAAGATGGTTTGTTTGATGAAGATTTGAATTTGTTAAAGTTAAGAAAAAAGGCTGATGTCGATGCAAATTTAATTTATGCTGAAGTTGAAGAAGATACATCAGATGATGAGTTGCCTTTCTAAAGAACATAAATAGCGTAAAGATTTAAGGGTGCTGGAAAGGACGGATAAACTATGAGTTTTTATGATGCGTTTAAAGATGCTATAAGTGTAGCGCAAAAGGCTGATAATGTTGAGTTGTATCGACAGTTGCTGGATTTAAGTGCGCAAGCATTAGATTTACAGTCAGAAGTTGCACGCCTAACTGAAGAAAATAAAAAACTAAAAGAAGAACTCACAACAAAAAGTAATATTGTACGCCACAAAGAAGCCTATATTACATTGGCGAACGATGAGATCAATATTCCTTACTGCGCCATTTGCTACGGAACTGAAGGTAAGTTTTTACAGTTAATGGATTATGATGAAACCCACTATTATTGTTACAATTGCAAAAAATACATTGAGAAAGAAATTGATTAAATTCATTTTTGGAGCGGCAAATTATGAAATTAATTGAATTTGGCTCTATATCGCATATAAAAAAAGGAAAAAAACCTTTAAGGCAAACTAATCAACCCCAAGTCGATTATTTGCCGTATGTGAATATTGAAGCTTTCGAAACAGGAAACGTGAAATCATATACTGATGGTGAAAAGTGCTTGCCTTGTAAAAAAGGAGACATTTTAATCGTTTGCGATGGCTCTCGTTCAGGTCTTGTCGGAAAAGCGATTGACGGGTTTGTTGGTTCAACGTTAGCTATCATAACAGCTGATGGCATGTCACAAGAGTATCTATACTATTTTCTACAGGGTAAGTTTGCAGTGCTTAATACAAAGAAAAAAGGTGCTGCTACACCTCACCTTGATCCTAATATTTTAAATCAGCAAAAACTTATAGTTCCTCCACTTGACGAACAAGAATGTATCGTTGCTAAAATTGAAGAATTATTTTCTGAACTTGGCAACAATATTGAAACACTGAAAAACACAAAGAAACAACTTGGTGTATATCGTCAGGCGGTATTGAAATCAGCATTTGAAGGAGCTTTCACACACCACGAAGTGAGTGAACTGGATTTGGATTGGGCTTCTGAAGAAGAAACAAAAGACCTACCTACAATTCCCAAAGAATGGAAGTATGTTGCACTTTCAAAATTAGGTGATTTGGGAAGAGGAAAATCTAAGCATAGACCTCGTAACGACCCGAAGTTATTTGAGGGTGGGAAATATCCTTTTTTGCAAACAAGCGAGGTAAAAACAGCCAAGCGCTATATAACTGAGTACTCAAAACAGTATGGTGAATTTGGCTTACAACAAAGCAAATTATGGCCTAAAGGCACCCTTTGTATAACCATTGCTGCAAATATAGCGGAAACAGCCTTTTTAGGGATTGATGCATGTTTTCCTGATAGTGTTGTTGGTTTCACCCCCTATGAACACATATTACCTGAATATATTAAGCATTTTATTGAATCGCAAAAACTAAAACTGTGGGCATTTGCACCCGCAACAGCGCAGAAAAACATCAATTTGGATACCTTGGAAAATCTAATAATTCCTTACTGTGATGTCAATGAACAAAAAGCTGTAATTGCAGAAATCGAATCCAGAATTACTATTTGCGATAATATCGAAAAAACAGTTGATATTGCTTTGAAACAAGCCGAGGCTATGCGGCAAAGCATTTTGAAAAAAGCATTTGAGGGGAATTTATAAATCATGAAAAAGAAAGTACATCCTATTGGCAAAAAGGCAGTAAGAGAAAAAATCAAATATCCCTCTGCTGAATTTTTGTATTCAGTTAGCCTTGAAGATTACAATCGAACCTTGAATAATTATGATAGAATTTATGACCGTATCAATATAGTCTTAACTGTATGTAGTGCGGTGTTGATTGTGTTTTTGTCAAACATTAATGTAAAATGCTTTTTAGATTGGCAAAATTATACCACTCACCTTGAAAAGATATCTGTGTTAATATACGCTGGTTTGGCTTTATCAAGTGCCATTCTGATGATAATTGCAGTAATTAAACTCTTGCTTTTATCGCGCAGTAAAGAATTGTTGTGTTTTGATAGCAATAGCATCAAAGAAGAAACTCTTTACGAGGAAAAGGTCGAAGATTCTGCATTATGGGTAACTTTGCAATACATAAAAGTAGTAAATGATATTCGAGCCAAAACCAAGGAGAAACAAAACAAATTTAATGCAGCGATTATTTTGATGATTATATCAATACTATGTTTTGCACTTTCGGTATTGATTTTCAACGGAGGATTATCATGAGTAAGGATAAAGATTTAGAAAGAATCAAAAACGGAGAGGGATTAAAGAATTCGAACACATCATCTTCTCATTCTTCGGGAACAACGACAGAACAGCGCGGATCTGGCGTGCGTATAGATCAATATACGCTAAATGATGAAAAGAAGAAAGGAAACTAATATGTCTGAACAATCATCATCCATAATTTCAAAAGTTTGGGGTATGTGTAATCCGCTCCGTGATGACGGCGTTTCATACGGAGATTACCTTGAGCAGCTTACATATTTGATCTTTTTGAAAATGTCGGATGAATATTCCAAGAAGCCGTATGAAAAGGAAACTGGTATTCCGACAGGCTTTACTTGGAGTGATATGAACGCCCTAAAAGGTGCAGAGCTTGAAGAACAATACAAGAAAACCCTTGAAGAACTTGCGAAACAAGGCGGAATTTTAGGTAAGATCTTCTATCAGGCGAGTAATAAAATCAGTAATGCGGCCATTTTATATCGCATCGTTCAGATGATAGATAAAGAAAAATGGGTATCTATGTCCTCTGACGTGAAGGGCGAGATTTATGAAGGCTTGCTACAAAAGAATGCGGAGGACGTAAAAAGCGGTGCAGGACAGTATTTTACTCCTCGTCCACTTATCAAAGCGATGGTTAAATGCCTTCGCCCCGAGCCAATGAAAACCATTGCCGATCCATGTTGCGGTTCGGGTGGTTTCTTCCTTGCAGCACAAGAGTATATTACCGATCCCGAAAATTATACCCTTGACCGTGAACAAAAAGAGTTCTTAAAGAACGGAACCTTCTATGGAAATGAATTAGTAAACAATACGTTCAAAATGGCACTTATGAATTTATATCTCCATAATATCGGTGATATTTATGGAAATGTGCCCGTTACCAAAGGCGATTCGCTTTTATCCGATCCCGGATACCGTGTGGATTATGTTCTCACAAATCCTCCTTTCGGTAAAAAATCCTCTATCACTATGACAAATGAAGAAGGCGAAGAGGAAGAAGAGGAACTCGTATATAACCGTCAGGATTTTTGGACAACAAGCTCCAACAAACAGCTCAACTTTATTCAGCATATAAATACTATTCTTGCGGCAACAGGTAAAGCCGCCGTTGTTGTTCCCGATAATGTTTTATTTGAGGGCGGCGCCGGTGAAATAATCAGACAAAAATTGCTTCAAACTTGCGATCTGCATACTATTTTAAGATTGCCGACAGGCATCTTTTACAAACCCGGTGTAAAAGCAAATGTGCTTTTCTATGATAAGAAACCGGCAAGTCCCGAGATGCAGACCAAAGATATTTGGATTTATGATTTCCGTACCAATGTTCATTTCACACTTAAACAGCATCCGATGACTGATGCCGACCTGCTCGATTTTATTGAGTGTTACAATCCTGCGAATCGTTATGAGCGCAAAGAAACATGGTCGGAAGAAAATCCCGATGGTCGTTGGCGTAGGTTTAGTGCCGAAGAAATACTCAAAAGAGATAAAACAAGCTTAGATATTTTCTGGATAAAAGATAAATCCTTGACTGACCTCGAATCACTCCCTAACCCCGATGTGCTTGCGGCAGATATAATCGATAATCTTCAATCGGCACTTGATGGTTTCAATGAGTTAATGGGAATGTTGAAAAAATAAATATAATACTTGAAAAGTTGTCATGCGACTTCTTTTAGATGTTGTGTGGCGACTTAGTATTTTATGGTCACTAATATCCGTTTTATGGTACACTTAATTTTGTAAGATGTATATACACAAAGCAAGTAATAAAGCCAAAGGGGGCTGATCACATGACAAATAAAGTAGAACTTACACCCGAGCAAAAAGATAAATTAGTCGCATTCTTTCAGAGCAATGACTTCACGGCAAATATGGCACTGGAACGAGAGCACAATTCCGAAGGCGAATAGGCTAAAATCTTTGTCCGCACAAAGAAAATCTTCGGTGAATACTGGCTCGGCAATCTCCATAAAATCGGAGTCAAACGGAAGATGAAAAACTTCTCCAAAGATCATCCAGTCAACTTTTTGGAGAATGCCGACGCTGACTATTTTTCCGAACAGATTTCTGAAATCTACACAGACCCGGAAAAGCTGAGCGAATATATTGATCGCTTTTTTGAAATGTACGGTGGGCCGGTTATGCTCGGTCTTGATTGCTATGCGAAATCGGTAGGCAAAGAGGCTGAAGATCTTACCGATGACGAGATACATACGGTTATTGAAAAAGTAGCCGGAGTGATTGACGAAACTCTGATTGAAACGGTTATGCAAGGACAGCAGGAGCCGCAGATTTTCGGCATTTCCAAAAAGATTCCGCAGCATGAGGATTTTACAGAAAAATTAAGTCAGGATAAAATCAACTTTTACAACAAGTGGACGCACGCAAAAACAAAGCTCGGCGCTCCGCTCCTTTTCAGCGAGTTGTCGGAGGATGAAGCGACCAATATTGAAGGCGCAAAAATGTTTTTTGCAAATAATCCGGAGGAAGAACGGCGGTATATATTCTTACGTGATGAGTTCGCCAAGACGCTGAACGGCACCGACAGAGAGATATATTACCTTTTGGAAAAAGGGATTACTCAAAAAGAGATTGCAAAACTCCTCGGCTACAAAACACATAGTGCAGTCAGCAAGCGAATGAAAATAATGAATAAGGATTTTAAAAAATTCATAGGCTTTGAAAACTGAATAAGTAAAAATCTACGGCGGTGTTCCACCAAATAAGGGGCACCGCCGTTTTTTATGCGCAAAAAATATTTTTGAAAAATCCGAAAATTTTTTTACGGACGCAGGAACATTTTTGTTTTTTCTCTTTGTACTGTATATGGATGGGGATAAAGCTGCAATCATTTTTTCAAATGTCATTGAAAGAGAGAAACAACAATATTTCCATAAAAACAAACAAAAAGGAGTACGATACAAAATGACGAATAGCAGTCTTTGGGAACAGGAAAATCAAGAAAAGCTTAGGGATGACTACTTTTACAGATGCGCACATGGAATTCAAAACAATTATGTTTATCCTATTCGACGGATTATTTGTGAAGGTTGCGGCAACATCTTTTATACTATGGTGCCTGTCAAAAAATACTGCAACGAAAGATGCTGCTATCTGGGCTTTTGGAAACACAAGCGTGAAAAAAGGTTGGCGATGAGAAAAGATACGGTCTGAAAAACCTGCGGAAATACTTTTACGCCAAAACGTTCCGATGCCGTATATTGCAGTAATGCCTGTCGGCAGAAGGCATACCGACAAAGTGTTACGGATAACGGTAAGTGCTCAAAATGACCACCTACCGTTATCTGTAACGTTTGAGGAGCCGAAAAGCTATTCCAAGGTGTCAAATTGGCACCTTGGAATCAGAAAAATTCAGATGCTTAAGTTAATTCAGATCGGCTGAAAAGTCGGTCTTTAATTATGCAAAAATTCAGAAAAGAGGCGATGAAAATTGATTGTATTAAAACGGAATCAGTGAGAGGCGTAGGTTTAGCAAGCACTGAATTTGGGTGTACCAAATTCTATTCGCTTGCAAATGGCATCGCATTAGCAAGCATCGCGTTTGGGTGCACACACCGCAAACACACTTGTTATGGGGCTGCCCGCGCCCCTAACCCCCCGAAAAGAAAGGATGGTAATTATCGAAAAAAGAACAGAGAAAATCAAGTTTTGGTTGACAGATAAAGAGTTAAAACAAATCGGCCGCAAGGCAGGAAAGCTCGGTATGAATCGCTCGGAGTATATTCGTCACCTTATTGCCAACTGCAAACTTGTACACACACCGAGCATTGATTATGAGAGCTATTATAATCGGCTTAAATGTATCAGTGATGAAATAAAACACCACTTAATTGTTCTGAATCAAATCGGAACATTGGATGAGCCACGGTTTAATCACCTCTGCGAAGACGCAGTCAGAACAGCGAAAGAATTATCTGACGAGCTGACCGAAAAGCTGGATATTGAACTTGAAAAATCAAGGGAGGTGAATGCTTGAGAAACGGAAAGCACTATGTTCAAGTTCGGATGACAAAAACCGAAAAGGAAAATTTCTTAAGGCTCAGTAAACTGTGCAACGCCCCTGAGAAAACAGTTCTGTATTGGCTTGTAAATGACATGGTTGTCTACGAAAAGCCGCCGGAGATATTTTTCAAAATCACAAGGTTGATGCTGAGGCTGCAAATAAATGTAGATCATATTTGCCTCAGCAGATACGGATTGTCGGAAGCAATAAAGATGAAATATCACAGGTTTTCAAAAGCACTGAATAATTACGATTGCGAAATCATTTACAAAGGATTATTTGCAGAAGCACACTACGGTGAAGACCGTAGATAACAACATTGAAAGGCAGTAATTATGAAATACACAAACCAAACTGCCGTTTCAATCATATTTTTCTATACACAATTTTCTACAAGAAACGGCAGACAAAAAGAAAAATGAATTACGAAAGGAATATATTGAATGAAAAACGAAATCAAAATGTCTGCCGAAAAGGTAGTAAAAGAAACCTTAAAGCAACCCAAACCGAAGCTAATGAACATTAAAATCGAAAAGCTTCACCCGTTAGAGAATCACCCGTATAAGGTGCTGGACGATGAGTCTATGAAAGAACTTGTCGGGAGTATCAAAGAATACGGACTCTTGAACAGAATCATCGTTCGTCCGTTAGAGGACAAGCCCGAAGAATACGAAATCATTTCCGGTCACCGCAGAGTACACGCCGCTGAGTTTCTTGAAATGAAAGAAGTCCCTGCGGTTGTTCATTTTATCGACCGTGACGAGGCCACGGTTATGATGGTAGATTCCAATTGCCATAGAGAAAACTTAACGCTTATGGAAAAAGCTCGTTCTTACCGCATGAAAGCAGATGCGTTATCTCATCAAGGTAAAACTTTGGGACAGAATGTCCCGAAGCCCGAGGACAATCGAACTACGGCAAAAATAGGTAATGAAGCCGGCGACAGCTATAAAACCGTTCAAAGACTTATTCGCCTAACCTACCTTGTTCCCGAACTTCAGGAGTATGTGGACAAAGGCAAGATGAAAATGCTCCCGGCATATGAACTATCATTCCTTGATGAAGATGCACAGAGAGATATTGTTGACAATATTGATGAAACCGAAACTTTTCCGTCACACGCACAGGCTCGCCGTATGCGAAAAACATTTGAGGAAGGCAGTCTTGACTATGATGCCGTAACCGAAATTATGAACGAGATAAAACCGAATCAAGTAGAAAAGCTCAAAATTCCAATAGACGATATACGCAAGTATGTGCCGAAATCTATGACACCCGCTGAAATGCAGGCATACCTTCTCAAGCTCGTAAAACAGGACTACGAACGTCAGCATAACCGCGACGCAAGATAAGGAGTGTGCTTATGGATAGGTTTATTGTTGGATTCGGCAGTACCCCTCGAGAGTATGTCATTAACGGAGTGAGATATGTAGTTGAGTCGAGATTTCAAAAGTCTGATTACAAAAAGCCAAGAGAAAACACCTTGTTGAATAACCGTATCGGGAATTATCTCACAAGCGATTTCGCAGATTTGCCGTCTGTCGATGCAGATAATATAATAGACACTGAATATGATTGTACGGCTGCCGGAAAGGAGGAAAACAATGCAGCCAAAAACTAAAAAAGACAAAATCGGGATAACGACGCTTTATTGCCGTTTGTCCCGTGACGACGGAATGGACGGTGAAAGCAATTCAATCGTCAATCAGAAAACGCTGCTTTCGCAAAAGGCAAAGGAAAAAGGATTGACCGATATAAAATTCTATGTGGATGACGGATACACAGGAACAAATTTCAACCGACCGGGATTTCAGCAGATGCTCTCCGATATCGAAATGGGATATATCTATGCCGTAATGGTAAAAGACTTATCCCGTCTCGGACGAGATTATGTTTCGGTAGGAAATTACACCGATGTATATTTCCCTGGTCATGACATTCGCTTTATTGCCGTTAATGACGGCATAGACAGCGAAGAGGGCGAAAGCGAATTTGCTCCTTTCAAGAACATTCTTAATGAAATGTATGCAAGGGATATTTCAAAGAAGATTCGTTCCTCACACCGCTTGCGCGGTTCCATGGGAGAGCCGTTATCCCAACCGCCATATGGGTATATGAAATCCGCTGAAAACAAAAAGAAGTGGGTTGTCGACCCGGAGGCAGCAGAGGTGGTGAAAAGCATTTTCAAAATGTGTCTTGAGGGCAAGGGCAACGAAACTATCGCGCGAATATTACAGGAGAAGCAAATACTTGTTCCTATGGCGTATTGGCAAAACAAAGGTCTGCCGAGAGGCGGAAAGAAAACGCAGCCTAATCCGTACAAGTGGTGCAAGACAACAATTCAAAAGATTTTGTCTCAACAGGAATACTGCGGTGACGTAATCAACTTCAAGACCTGTTCCAAGTCTTTTAAGAACAAAACAAGACTTCCGAACGATCCTGAGAATTGGGCAATATTCAAGGATGTTCACGAGCCGATTATTGCACGGGGTGATTTCGAAAAGGTACAGACGCTCATAGCCAAAACCAAACGCCGCGCACCAAAGGCGAAAAACGGCGAGAAAAGCATATTCTGCGATTTGCTGTTCTGTGGGGACTGCCACGGTAAGCTCCGTCACCATACGAACACAATCAATAAGGATATTCATTATTTTGTATGTGCAAACAATAAGGTGGATTATCGCGGTGAGTGTCCCGGTCGGCATTATGTCAGGGCAGATGCCGTTGAACAGGTTGTTATGCTGGAGCTACGCAGAATGGCAGAGTTTCTTGAATCGGACGAAGAGGCCTTTGCCGAGCTGCTTGCCCAAAAGACCGACCGCGAGCTGTTGAAAGAAAAGAAACACGATGAGGAGGAGCTTCAAAAGGCAACCGTGCGAAACGATACCGTCTGCCGACTTTATGAAAAGCTTTACGAGGACAATGCAACGGGCAAGGTGAGTGACGAATGGTTTATGCAGTTATCTCACAAGTATGAGGTAGAACGGTTGGAACTGAAAGCTAAGATAAAAACTCTCCGTCAAAAGCTTTCCGATTGCAGACAATGTGAAAGGGACCGTGAAACCTTTACCTCAGCAATCCGCAGGTTCATGCGAATGGACAGGCTGACCGCACCGCTTCTGCGTGAACTGATCGACCGCATTGATGTGTTTGAAACGGAGGGCACAGGCAAAAACAGAACCCAAAGAATCGTTATCTATTACCGCTTTGTCGGGTATGTGGAAATACCCGAGGTATCTCAAAGACCTCGCATCAAAGCAGACACCCGAAAAGGCGTTGCCGTGGAGTATCTCACCGAGCCACTTCCGGCATAACAAAAGAGCAGGCATCCCGCCTGCTCAGTACATAAAGCCGTATCAAGATAAAAAATCGAGTATTCATAAGTCAAATCCCTTATGAATACTCGATATGGTCGGAGTGGCGGGATTTGAAGAAACGGCGACGATAGGCTCAAACGCTTATATATCAACGGTTACACTGCTTTTTGACTTGCATGTTGACTTGCACTGTTCAAAAAGTCGTTTAGCTTTTCAATGGAAGATTTTTTCTTTTCTTCCGAAAGATGCGTATAAATTCCCATTGTGGTTTGTACGTCTGAGTGCCCGAGCAAGTCCCTTGCGGTCATAACATCAACCTCGGCATCGTAAAGCAGCGTCGCATATGTATGACGTAAACAGTGCATCGTGAACGGCTCAACAACCATAGGCTCTTTCTTGTTGTGCAGCGTCGGCTTCCAACCTCTAAAATCGCCGAAAGTGTGATTGTAATTATACAAGTATGATTCCCACAGGTGCCGCCAATTCGTTTCGGTCATTGTACCACCCTTTGTATTCGTGACGACAAGACTGTTCTTTTTACCTTTCAGCGGTTTTAAGAATTGTATCAGCTCTTCGGGCATTGGTACCGTTCTGATACCTGCGGCAGTTTTGGGAAGCTTAACCTTATTGTTTTTGAAATCAAATGATTTTGAAACGGTGATCGTCTTTTCTTTAAAATCTATGTCCGACCATTTTAAAGCGGATATTTCGCCTCGTCTTAAACCGCAGAGCATAGCAATCATAGCCGGAAGCTGCGCACGGTGTTTAAATGTACGAACTCGGTTTTGCTCTTCGGCAGTTAAGGCTCGTCTGTCCTTTTTCGGCACGGCCTGTTTAGGGATTGTCAGAGCTTTCGAAGAGTCAAAATCAATATATCGGTTGTCGGTCAAATATTTATAAAACATCTGTACGGTGTTTTTATAATTCAACACGGTCTTGTATGACGAGGGATTTTTTGTGGTAGGATTGTTGACGGCTATATCGTTTAAAACGGCCTGCAGGTTCTCAGGCTTAATATGGCGTAGTGGATAATTGCCCAAGCGTTCAACAAATACGGATATACGGTATTCATATAGATTGTACTGTGACTCTGATGTTTGAAACTTCATCGTTGACAGCCATTTTTTCACGCAATCGGCAAAAGGCGTTGAGCTTTCGACAATGTTAATTCCTCTGTCAAGTTGGTTTTTGATTTCTCTGACTTTCTTTTCGACTTCCTTTTCGGTTTTTCCGTACACGACTTTATATTGTCTTTTGCCGTTGATCCTGCCGAGATAAACCTGACGTTGAAATCTTCCGTCAGGTCGTTTTGCTGTTTTAGCCATAAAAATAACCGTCCTTTCAAAAAATGGTTGCAAAAACCTGAGAAAGGCGGTATAATGTAGCCACAGCCTTTCTTTTGGTGGTTCGAGAGATTGGATGTATTGCCGTTCGGTGTTCCAGCGCCGGGCGGCGTTTTTTATTTTAGCTTCTTTACTTCTTTTTTTGCTGTTTTTTCGGTTTCTTTGATTGTTTCAAGGTATGACTGTTCAACGGGGGAGAGGTTGTCTCGTTGATATTTACGATATTCTTTTTCGGCTTTCTCGAGAGCCTGTGTATGGCTTATTCTGCCTGGACCGGCGAGAACATCTCTGTTGCCGGAAGTAAGAACAGCGTCAAGTTGTCGGATATAATCTTTCATATACATCGGCCTGTGTTCGATGGCGTTGATTTCTGCCAAGTCAAAGTAACCAGAAACGAGGTTGTTTAAAACTCTTAATTCGTCCTCAGAGAGGTAATTTTTAGCAACCTTTGTATCGCTTAAAACAGGAAAATCACCTTTAAATGAGGTTAGTCCCATGAACGGCTTTTCTGCGTCTGCACGTTCATATATTACTTCTGCAGCGGTGTGACCGTGTGTGGCATAGTGTAATTTGTTTTGAACTATTTTGAAAAATTGAACGGACTCATCGCTTTTGGGGTCATAGTCAATACTTGTTGCATACAAATCTAAAACCTGTCTGTAAAGAACTTTTTCCGAAGAACGAATGTCACGGATTCTGGCAAGCAACTCTTTCCAGTAATATCCGCCTCCGACGGATTTAAGCAAATCATCATTCATCGAAAATCCTTTAACAAGGTATTCTTTCAAAATGCCGTTTGCCCATATACGGAATTGTGTTCCACGTAAGGATTTTACACGGTAGCCGACAGAGATAATCATATCAAGATTATAGTAATGAGTATTATAAGGCTTACCGTCTGCGGCAGTTGTCAAAAAATCCTTGACAACTGAATTTTCGTTTAGTTCACCTTCCTTGAAACAGTTACCTATATGATAACTGATATTTTGCTTCGTTGTTTGGAAAAGCTCTGCCATTTGAGACTGATTAAGCCAAACCGTTTCATTTTCAATTTTTACGTCAATATGTGTTAATCCGTCATCAGATTGATAGATGATGATGTCGCCGTTATTATCTGACATATTGAACACCTCTTTTCTTACCGCCCTCAGCAGGAGCTGCGATTTTTTCTCATGGTTTTATTAAAAAATGGCAGTTAATTCGGTGTAATTCCACGGAATTACGTGTTAATCTTTATCATTGCCGTTAGCTACTGCCTCTATAACGCCTGTTACAAGTTCGTTTAACTGCTGTGCATTGTTTGAGGTAATAACGGGCTTGCCTGTTTGCGTCTCAATACTTTTACGTGCGTCTCCGGCAATCTTTCCGCCGGTCTTTGCAACTTCTTTATTTTCTTCAAGACCGAACGGATTTTGTACTTTTGTCAGCTCGGTGGTTGATGCTTCGGCTAACATATTAAGAGCCAATTCAAGTGTACTCATATTGTCACGGAGATTCTCTTTTTTTAATCCCTTTAGGTTTTTATATTGTCTTGTCGTCATGCCTGACCAAGCCTTTGTTACTTCGTCGGTAAGAATTGCATATTCTTTGCCCTTTTCAACTCCGTGAGACTGCCATTCGTCTGTAAGTTCTTTCCTTGCACGGATCGTTTGTAATCTCTGATTTATCCAATTGGGAGAATAACCTTTTTTTGCATAGGTATCCAGCGCACGCTCAATTGTCAGTTCGGGATCAATGATTTCTTCAATTCTCTCTCTGCCGACCTGAGCAAGCCACATTTTGAAAGGCTCGGCTTTTTTGGACGGAACAGATTGAATTATACGCAGCAAATGTTCTGTGTTAGCTACATCGGTTAAACGATTTTTGCCGTCTTGTGCTTTCATTTTCAACTGGTGACAATTTGTCACCGTTTCAGCACCTTCTTCTTTTAACCTTTGTTTCAACTTATTCCAATATTTTCTTGATTTTTGATATTCCGGTTGCTCAATTAGCGCTCCAATAACATCAACAATGGAGAAATACCATTCTTCCGCATTTTCATCCCATGCTGTACGAATAGGACTATCCTCAAACATTTTCAAATTATGGTTCCCTTGCATGGCTCTTTCCTTTCTCCACTCTCAGAACGGGCGGCGTTTTTTACTTCTATTGATGCGAAAATAAATCACAAATCAGTCTTTCGGGTAGTTATGAAGAAACTTGTGAATTTAACTCATTTTTAACGTTTTCCCATTGCTTTTTTGTTATAAGTACCTGTCGTGGCTTGCTGCCCTCGAATGGTCCGACTACATTTAATTGTTCAAGCTCATCAAGAAGTCGTGCGGCACGAGCATATCCAAGTTTGAGCTTTCTTTGGAGTAAAGTTGTTGAAGCCATTTGCAAATCAGTAATTATGTCTATAGCTTGCATCAATGTTAGCTCTGTTTCAGCATAAAAATCACTTTCAGGATGAAGGTTATAGTCGGGGGAACACCTTATTATTTCCTGCTCCGCTTCGTTATTGTGCGGTTCCGAATATTCATTCTTCAAGAAATTAACGATATTAGCAATCTCGTTGTCTGAAACATAACATCCTTGAATATGCTTTAACTCCGTTGACCTGAGTGTTTTCATAAGCATATCTCCACTCCCGAGAAGCTTTTCGGCGCCTATCGAATCAATGACAATTTGAGAGTCAATACGTGACGCTAAAGTGAATGCTATTCGGTTCGGAATACAAGCTTTAATAATACCTGCAACGACTTTAACGGAAGGTCTTTGAGTAGCAATTATAAGATGTATACCGGTTGCACGACCTGTTTGGACAATACGCCTTATGTTGTTTTTTACATCGTCAGGATATGCTTTAGCCATATCTGAAATATCATCAATTATTATTACAATATCGGGTAAAGCATTTTCACTGTTTTCTTTACTTACTTTTTGGTTAAATCCATTTATATCTTTTGCGCCATGTTCTGCAAACTTTTTATAACGGTCAGTCATTTCAACAATTGCCCATCCGAGAACACCAACAGCTCTTGAACAATCGGTAATGGTTGGCACAAGAAGATGAGGAATGCCGTTATAGATGTTAAATTCAGACCCGAAAGTGTCAATTAAAACAAGTTTTACGTCATTTGCAGATTTATAAAGCAAATTGACAATGATTGAGTGTAAGCAAATTGATTTTCCTGACCCGGTAGTACCGCCGATAAGTAACGGAGAGATGTCATGAAGATCAGCACATATTGCCTGATTTTCCATGTTCTTACCGAGACAGATTGACAGCTTTTTATGTAATTGAATGTATTCTTTGGACTCCATAATATCGCGCAAATGCACAGGCTGTCTGTTTTGGTTGGAAACCTCAATACCTATAGCAGCTTTGTTCGGGATTGGAGCTTGAATATTGACAATAGGAGAGGCAAGAGCTACGACAATTTCATCTTTTAAACCAAGAATTTGACTTATTCTTACGCCTAAACCCGGTTGAATTTCATAACAGGTTATAGATGAACTTCGATAAGCATCAATTCCTTTAATTGAGATTTTAAAGTCTTTAAATAATTTTTCAAGATTACAGATGTTAGTTTTAAGTTCTTCATAATTATTTATATCGTAACTCTCGGATTTATCGAGAAGCTCTAATGGTGGATTTTGATAAACATAATCATATTTTGAATTTTCAACTTCTTTTTCTGGTGTAGTATCACTCACTATTTTAAGCCTCTGTTTTAACATAGTGAGATCTATTTCGGGAGAATGAACGTAATTTTGTACTTGTAAAGCAGGCTGTGGTTCGGGAATGCTTGGTTGTTCTTGAACCTCGGTTATTTTTTTGACGTTTTCAGGTGGATTTTCTTGAGCTTGTATCTCTTCCTCGTTTAATTCTACCGTGACTTTTCTTTTCTTAATTTTCAGATACATAAAAATTCCAACAACCCATAAGACTAATAAAGTAAAGAAGATTAAAGCCGCTTTCACGCTATTATTGTTACCAGCAATAACGCCTGCTGCAAAACTGCTTGTTATAGCGATGAAAGCGATTCCAAGCCATTTTAAAATATCAAATAATATTGAAAGAGCGTAATAAAACTTGTCTTTTCTTGTGTATTCGACTTTTGGGTTGTTTTCATTTTCTTTCATTGTTATTCCTCAATGTGTATTTATTTCATTTTTAATGTTTTTCCATTGTTCTTTTGATATAAGAATTTGTCTCGGATTGTTACCATTAAACGGTCCAACAATTTTCAATTGCTCTAATTGATTTATAATGTTTGCAGAAGAAGCGTAGTTTAAATTAAGATTTTTTTGAAGCAGTGTTGTGGAAACCATTTGCCGATCAATGATTAAATCTATTGCAGGAAAGATAATGTCTTTATCAACAAAACGAAGTTGAGTGACAATGAGAGGAACGTATGCATTTTTCTTTGTATGAGGAGTTATAATGGGCTTGTTTTCTGGATGTTGAGTTGCTTTTAACTGTTTATTTGGATAATTCTGCTCTTTTTTGCTTATGTATAATTGATATAAACGACGAAAAACATATTTAATAAGACGCCACAACCATCTGATCCAAAAAGGGAAAAGAACTATTATAGCTGTGCAAAAAATGTTGTATGCAGCTTTCCAAAACGACTGATCTTTAACAACTTTTACCGTAGCCGCTACAATAGCTGAAACAAAAAAGAAATAAACACACCAAAGTAATATTTTTATAAATTTATTATTTATTTTAAAAGAAAATGAATTGTTCGATGTTATGTTATCAAGCAAAATAACATTATTGGATTTTGCAAGTGTTTGAGCAGGTTGCGTAAAAGTATTGTTTGTAACAACTATTGCATAATCACAAGAGTAAAAGGATTTACCTGCTACTACTTCTTGTATGGCACCTACGCCGACAGGATTGGAATAATACTTACATTGTACGGCATATTTATATCCTTTTTTATGAGCGATTATATCAACACCAAAGTCACCGGAAGCTCTTGTTACTTTAACATTTGTGTAACCGTGATTTCTCAGGTAATTAGCAACTTGATATTCATAATCGTGTCCGTCCATAAACTTCACCGTCCAATGAAATTATATATTTCCTAATTGATAAAAATTTACGGCTTTAATTATAAACCCTTCGGTAACATTAAAATACTCAGCCAAATCCCAAGGTTCGGTGTAACCTTGTTCAAATGCGGCTTGTAGCTCGTCCTTCGGGATGAGCTTTTTTATTGCCCATTTATCTGCCTTGTACTCGGATCTTGCTTTGATATCAAAATCCGAATATCTGTTATAAAAGCTCCCTGTAATGCAATGACCGAGCTCATGAGCTAATCGTATTTTCTCATCTTTGGTGGAATTAAGTCCGAAGGGATCAATAGCAACTGCACAAGAACCGTCATTATTCATCAATGATAAAGAGTGCGTTTGCGGCAAATCAAAGGAATAAACGGGTATATGTTCCGCATCGGCGAGTTGGTACAACTCTAATAACTCCATTATTTATTCTCCCTTTGTTTTACATATTCGGCAAAGCGCTTGACTTCTTCATACATTTCATCTGTTATATTGTCCGCACCGTCAAAGAGGGCGAAGCGAATATCGTCGTCTGTAATTTGGGGCTTTGCTCCTCTTCCTAAAAGCTCATCAACAGTGACATTAAAGTATTCAGAGAGCTGCAAAAGCGTTTCATAGCTTGCTTCTCTTTTATCGTTTTCATAATTACAGTATGCTTGTCGGCTTATTCCAAGATAATCAGCAACATCTTGCTGGGATAATCCTTTGGATTTTCTTATTTTCATAAGGGCTTCCATGTAATCACCTCTACCTGTATTATAGCAACAATATGAAACGTGTCAAGACTATGCAACAAAACGAAACATAATTTTGTGCAAACTAACAAAAATCAAATAATTAGCAACAGAATGTTGACAATAGTAATAACGTGATGTATAATAGTGTCAACGAAATGAAACGTTGGAGGTGATAAACTTGAGAGCATATCTCGTTGAATTAAGAAAGAAGCACGATCTTTCGCAACAGGACGTTGCTGATTATGTCGGGATTTCAAGGCAATATTACAATGCCATAGAAAACGGAATTCGTCAAAAGAAGATGGACGTCACGCTGATTACTAAATTTGCAGACTTGTTTAAAACTTCTTTACAAAGAATCTGCGACGCTGAGTCAGAGTGGCAAGACGAAAATCAGTAAACGCAAGAACAGGAGGGGTGAGATGAAACCGAGAGAAAAGATTATTAACCGTCGCAAGGAAAAGGGATTGACGTCGAAAAAAGTATCAGAGCTTATCGGCATTACTCAAGGCGGTTACAGTCATATTGAATCAGGCAGTCGTAATCTGACTGTGCCGGTCGCAAAAAGGCTTGCAAAGGTGCTTGATATGCACTGGACAGAATTCTTTGAGGACTGATTCGACAAAACGAAAATAATTCACATTATCAAGGAGTGTCAATTATGAAAAACGGTAATCACACTCAGAACGGCAATACAACCTTTATGAACCACCAAATAAAAAATGAGGAGGTGCGAAATGAAACAGAAGATTGATTATTACGACGAAGTTTTTACCCTTAATGAATTGTGTTGCTTTCTTAAGTTGAGCGAAAAGACGGTCAGAGGACTGTTGCAAAAGGGCACAATCAAAGGAGCAAAAGTCGGAAAAAAATGGCGCATTTACAAATCAAATGTTATCAAATACTTAGGCGCATAACAGAAAGGAGGGATAAGCAATGAGTGATTTTATACATAAGCACATTTATTACATTGCCGCTACCTTGATTTTTTTGATAGGTCTTGTGGGCGGAATACTTATAGGAAACATAACCGGACAAGCAGTACCCGAAAGCAAAACAACGGCAGTTTCCGATGAAGCAGATCACATTGTATCTGTTATGCTGTCGGACAAGCCGAAAAGTCTCGGAGAGTTCAAGCTGACGGCATATTGCACCTGCTCGGAGTGCTGTGATGAATACGCTGACGGTTATACCGCAACAATGACCAAAGCGACGCCCGGAAGAACAATAGCGGTTGATCCCGACGTAATTCCTTACGGAACAAAGGTAATTATCAACGGTAATGTGTTTGTTGCCGAGGACTGCGGCGAAGCAATCAAGGGCAACCGAATTGATGTTCTCTGCGCTTCGCATGAGCTTGCGGAACAATTCGGTGTTCAATATGCGGAGGTTTACATTGCAAACGAATAAGGCTCGCTTGAGCCTTATATGAAGGTGTAGTCAAACGGTAAGACAACAGACTTTGATTCTGTGATTGTGGGTTCAATCCCCACCGCCTTTGCCAAACCCATAGAAAATCCTCAGGATTGTTACCTCCATATATTTTTCATTCTTTCTATTTTATTAACTCAGAGGTTTGGAACGGACACCGATACAAGTACAGTAAAAAGGGCATTCGGTTGACGGCTCGGAACAGACGAGCAACACGGGAACGTAATTCAACGGCAGAAAGTTCGCTATATGGACAGATGTGAGTTCGACTCTCACCGTTCCCACTTGGGTGTTTTCCCATTTTTTCTCTTTCATAAATGATGAGCCACGACGGATGTGAATATATCATTGCTCTCGGAATCCGTGCGGTGAAAATCCGCAATATTTTTAGAAAAGGAGGTCAGAACGATGCAGCTTATATCAATGGTTGAAAGAATTCTCGGAGATGAACCGGGTATTGAAGAATTCACCGATGCTTTTAACAAGGCTCAACAGAAGCTTCACAGAATTATTCAACGCGAGGGCTCCGACGGCGGACTTCGTTTCGGCGGCAGTTATTTTGCACAGCTTATAGCCGAGCAGATAACAGAAAAGAGAGCCTCCGATTTAACAGAAGCTCTCTACAAAAGCAAAAGGCGCACTGCTCACACAGATACGCCCCACATCACATTGACTATTGTATCACTTAACGAACGATAAGTCAAGTATAGAAAGGATGAAAAATTTGTCAGAAGTAATTGAAACCACTGCGGAACAGATTGTTGATGTTCCGACAGGTAATGATTTAATGGCAGTTACTCAGCTGCCGGTTATCACAGAACAGCTTGAAACGCTTACAAATGTAATCAAGGCGAAAGTCGATTATGCACTCAGTCTCAGCGTCACTGAAGAGTCATATCGTGAAATTAAGAGCATAAGAGCCGATCTGAACGCAGATTACAACGGCCTTGAACAGCGCAGAAAAACGATCAAAAAAGCTATCAATGCACCGTATGAGGCGTTTGAAGATGTCTACAAGAGATGTGTTACACAAAACTTTAAGCCTGCAATTGACGAGCTGGGTTCCCGTATTTCAGAGGTTGAAGCAGGTTTAAAGGAAAAAAAGAAGCAGAATGTTCTGCAATATTTCAATGAGTATTGCGAGCACAAAAACATTGATTTCGTTTCGTTCGATTCGCTGGGATTAAAAATCAATATGTCGGGCAGTTTGAAATCTCTTAAAACTGCTGTTACAGAGTTTATCGACCGAGTTTCAGATGATCTTGAAATGATTAAAGCCCAGGAGTATTCGGCAGACATTCTTGTTGAATATAAGAAGTCTTTGAATGTGTCACAAGCAATCCTTACGGTGCAGAACAGGATAAAAGCTATCGAAGCGGAAAAGGCAATGATGGCAGAGCGTGAAGCAGCTATGAAAAGTGCCGAAGAGACTGCCGCAAAGGTTGATGAAGTCCTTGAAGAAATTGAACAGGACGAAGCATTTGAGGCTCCCGAACAGCTTCAGATGCCGACAGAAGAACAAATTGAAGAAGCGCCGAGAAAGAAATATACGGTTGCGTTCAAGTATTCGACATACGACCTCAATTCAATCAGAGAAATCAAAAACATAATGGAAAGGAACGGAGAATATGAACAACTCTAATGCGGTCACAACACCGCAAAAGCCAAAATTCAGTGTGGCTATATCTACCGACAAATACCGTAAGCTCATAAACAATACCCTCGGCGATCCGAACAGAGCAAGACGCTTCGTTGCCGCTATTTCATCGGCAGTTGCCGTAAATCCGGCTTTGCAGGAGTGCGAGGCGAGATCGATACTTTCAGGAGCACTTCTCGGCGAAAGTCTTAATCTATCGCCGTCGCCGCAGCTCGGTCAGTATTATCTTGTGCCGTTTAAAAGCAAGGCGAAGAAAGACCGTGAAGGACGTATTATTTCACCCGAATGTACCAAAGCACAGTTTATCCTCGGATATAAGGGATATATTCAGCTTGCAATCAGAAGCGGTCAGTACACTAAAATCAATGTAATTGAGGTAAAGGAAGGCGAGCTTGTTCACTTCGATCCGATAACGGAAGATGTTGATTTGAAACTCATTGATGATTACGAAGCAAGAGAAAAAGCTTCGACTGTCGGCTATTGTGCGACGTTCCAATATCTTAACGGTTTCCGCAAAACGATATATTGGAGCAAAGAAAAGATGCTTTCTCATGCCGATAAATTCAGCCCTGCGTTTTCAAAGGAAAGCTACTACAAAATACAGAACGGTCAGATTTCTGACAGGGATATGTGGAAGTATTCTTCATTCTGGTACAAGAACTTTGACGATATGGCAAAGAAAACAATGCTTCGTCAGCTCATCAGCCGTTGGGGTGTAATGAGCATTGAAATGATTACCGCCTTTGAAAACGATAACAAAGAGATTGAAACTACGGCGAACGGCGATTTTGTTTCATCTGAAACTGAACCAACAGAAACACCGGCATTAAATTTACAGCCGGAGGTGACAGAGGTCGAGGAACAGGTTGACCTCAACAGCCTTGATTAAATATAACATCATTTCCACAGGCTCACAGGGCAATGCAGTCATTATAGAAAAGGTCATACTGATTGACTGCGGTGTAGGTTTTAAAGTCTTAAAACCGTTTTATTCGGATCTGAGATTGGTGCTGTTAACACATATTCATTCGGATCACTTCAACAAGCGGACAATCAGACGTTTAGCGGCAGAAAGGCCGACGTTGCGCTTTGCTTGTTGCAGATGGCTTGTTGAACCCTTGACAGCCTGTGGTGTGTCAAAAAATAACATTGACATTTTGGAGTTTAACAGACTGTACGGATACGGCTTGTGCAACGTTATCCCCGTTCCACTCGTTCACAATGTTCCGAATTGCGGTTGGAAAATACATTTTGCTAAGAAAGGCAAGATGATATATTGCACCGACACGAACAACATGAACGGCATTATGGCTCTTAATTATGACTTGTTTATGATTGAAGCCAACTACGATGAAAACGAAATAGAGGAGAGAATCCGTCAGAAGAAGGAAAACGGCGAGTACGCCTACGAACTCCAAGTGATAAAGAACCATTTATCAAAACAAAAATGTGATGATTTCATATACCGTAACATCGGGCCTAACGGCGGTTATGTTTATATGCATCGGCACATAGACAAAGAGGTGAACGGCATTGATAACGACAGCAAAAATACTCAAGGTAGTTGATAATCAGCTTATATTGGCACCGGATGCAGACCTTTCAAGAGAAATTGCAAAGAAGCATATAGGAAAGGTTGAAATTCGTTTGAACGATGGAAGAACGATATCCAACGAACAGCGCAAGAAAATATTTGCGATTGTCAGAGATATCGCTATTTGGAGCGGACACGAGCCTGAGTACATAAGAGCTTTTTTAACCTGGGATTTTTGCTTAAAGTCGGGTGTCGATGCCTTTAGCTTATCAGATGTCGATATGACAACAGCAAAGGATTTCATAACATATTTGATTAACTTCTGCTTTTATAACGATGTTCCGACGAAGGACACGCTTCTCAATCAAACTGACGATATCGGGAAGTATCTGTATATGTGCCTTGAGCATCGTAAATGTGCAATCTGCAACAAGCCTGCGGAAGTCCATCACGTTGACCGTATCGGAATGGGCAGAGACCGTGAAAAGATAGTTCACGTCGGACTTAAAGCAATAGCTTTATGCCGAGAGCATCACGATGAAGCTCATCTCCGAGAGAAAGATCTCTTCAAAGAGTATTTTGTATACGGTATCAAGCTGGACGAATATCTTTGTCGCTGTCTTAATCTCAATACCAAGAAAAGGCGGTGATCGTGTGGCTCGTCCCATAAAGGACGGGGTTGATTATTTTCCCAAAGATACCGATTTCTATCAAGATGATAAGGTAAGGTTGTTAAGGGCAAGATTTGGGCCCAAAGGGATGTATCTGCTCGATTACATCCTCTGCGAGATATATGGCAAAAATGGATACTATATGGAATGGAATGAAAACAAGTGCTTCTTAGTGTCAGACGGTGCGGGTTGTGCTTGTGATTCCGGATTTGTTCAAGAGTTTATAACCGGGTGCCTCCAATGTGCTTTCTTCGATGAAAGCGTGTTTAACGCGTTTGGTGTATTAACGTCTTTGGGTATCCAGCGCCGCTATATAAAAATGCTCAAATGGCGTGAAAAAGTTAAATTGATTTCAGAGTATTGGCTTGTTTCAAAAGAGGATTTTGAAACGATTTCTGCCAACACTCTTAAAAAAGTTGACTTTTTAAGTATTTCCCAACAGGGAAACCCTCAAAAACAACAGGGAAACCCCAAAAAACAAGAGGAAAACTCACAAAGTAAAATAAATAAAAATAAAGTAAATAAAAGTAAAGTAAATAATATTAGCTCGGAGCAAGTCGAGCTTGCAACCGAGCCGACGGTAATTGCTTTACCGATGATTGACGGTAATGATTATCCTATATGCCAAAGTCAAATTGATGATTGGGCAGATGTTTTCCCGGCGGTAGACATATTGGCAGATCTAAAGCGTATGAGAGCTTGGCTAAATGCCAATCCGACAAGGCGTAAGACTCTGAGAGGGATAAAAAGGTTTATTGTGACTTGGTTATCAAAAACTCAAGACTCGGGAGGTACAAGAGGATATAGACCGAAGCCGTCATACGATAAAACTGATCCGGCAGCTTATACCGGAGAGGATGACAGCGAGGCGTTTTTAAGATATGCGAGAGAATTGGAAAACACGTAAAAAGATATGTTCTGTTTGCGGCAATGAATATACACAAAGATATGTTCCTTACATAAAGCTTTGGTGCGGCGAATGCGACTGTGTTATCAACCAAAGAAGAGAAGCTGAACAGGAATGGCACGAGGCACAACGTCAACGCAAGATTGAAAGGAATATCCGTAACAGCAATATTCCGAAGTTATATACCGAAAGTACGTTTGAAACATTTGAAATGAGACCCGAGCTCAAACGGGCGATTGACATATCGAAGAAATATGCTGAGCTTTTTCCAAAATTAAAAGAAAACGGCAAAGGGATATTGTTTATCGGCAACACGGGCAGTGGTAAAACACACCTTGCAATTGCCATTGCACACGAAGTCCTTAAGCAAGGCTATATTGTCAAATTTGCTTCTCTTACAAATGTAATTGCACAAGCAAATTGTGCAGACGATTATGGAAGAACGGAAGCTGAAACGATTATGTCACTTTCAAAGTGCAGTTTGCTTATTCTTGATGATATATGCGTAACCAATGTCAGCGACAGATGGAAAAGGGTTTTGTTTACTATCATTGATAACCGTGTCAATGACGTTAAACCTACGATCTTCACCTCAAACATTTCAAACGCCGAGGAAATAAAAACGCTGTTAAATGAACAAATTTATGACAGGATAACGGGTAGCTGCACCACTATCAATGTGACTGCCGAATCCTTCAGAAGAAAGAAGAGATAAATTGACATACGATGATTTTTTAAATAACAAAGTCTGCATTGCGGAGGACAGCGGCTTTGACGTTGCAGACGATGAAATAAATCCGAATTTAAAGCCGCATCAGCGTGAAGCTGTAAAGTGGGCTTGCAAGGGCGGCAGACGAGCGCTGTTTGAGTCTTTCGGTCTCGGTAAAACAGTTCAAGAACTTGAATTTTGCCGACTTGTCTTGAAGCATAACGGCGGACGGGCGCTACTGGTCCTGCCACTCGGCGTTAGACAGGAATTTACACATGATGCCGTTAATCTGCTCGGTATTGAGCCGCCGAAATATGTTCGCACAATGGAAGAAATCAGAGCTTGCGACGATGCTATATGTATGACAAATTATGAACGTGTCCGTGACGGTGACATTGATCCGAAATACTTCTCATGCGTATGCCTTGACGAAGCGTCGGTATTGCGCTCGTTCGGCTCGAAAACGTATCAAATGTTTTTGCCGAAGTTTAAGGGTATTAAGTATAAGCTTGTCGCAACGGCAACGCCAGACCCGAACAAATACAAAGAGATTATACATTATGCCGGATATCTTGAGGTTATGGACACGGGACAGGCTTTGACGAGATTTTTTAAGCGAGACAGCACAAAAGCAAACAACCTCACGCTTTACCCTCACAAGGAACAGGAGTTTTGGCTGTGGGTGTCCTCGTGGGCGCTGTTCCTTAATTCACCGGCTGATCTCGGATTTGATTCAACAGGATATGATTTGCCGCAAATGGATATACGGTATCACAAGCTGACGTCGGAAATCAGATATCAGACCGACCGCAGAAACGGTCAAGTAGAATTTGAACTTGATGCGGCGCAAGGGCTTACGCAAGCTACAAGAGAAAAACAGGAAAGTCTTGAAGCTCGTATAGATTGTATGAAAGAAATTGTTGACAGTGCACCGAATGATCACTTTATTTTATGGCACGACCTTGAAAGTGAGCGAAAAGCGATTTAAAAAGCTCTGCCGGAAGCTGTTGAGGTTTACGGTTCGCAAGATCTCGACATCAGAGAGAAAGATACAATTGATTTTTCTGAGGGCAAAATCAGACTTCTTGCAACAAAAAAGATAATCAGCGGTTCTGGCTGCAATTTTCAGAAGCATTGCCACAGGGCGATATTTGTCGGCATAGATTATAAGTTTAACGATTTTATACAGGCAATACATAGAATTTACCGTTTCTTGCAGACGGAGAAGGTCATTATCGACATTATCTACACCGCAAATGAGCAAAGCATACTCGACGAGTTGCTTGCAAAGTGGGACAGATTTAATTATCAAGCTCGGCAGATGTCTGAGCTTGTCCGCAAAAACGGAATAAGCCATAAAATTATTATGGAGAAAATGAGAAGATCAAAAGGGGTGAAAAGAGTGGAAGTCAAGGGCGAAAGATTTACGGCGGTCAATAATGATTGTGTTGAAGAAACGAAGTCAATGCCGGAGAACTCGGTTGATTTGATCCTCAACTCAATCCCATTTTCGAATCACTATGAATACACGCCGAGTTATAACGATTTCGGACACAATTCCGACAATGATAAATTCTTTGAGCAGATGGATTTCCTTACGCCGGAGCTTCTCAGGATTTTAAAGCCAGGAAGAATTGCGGCGATCCACGTTAAAGACAGAATCCTTTTCGGTAATGCAACCGGTGACGGAATGCCGACGGTTGATCCATTTAGTGACATGACGGTTATGCATTTCACAAAACACGGATTCCGTTATATGGGAAGAATTGTTGTGCTGACTGATGTTGTCAGAGAAAACAATCAGACTTACCGCCTCGGTTGGACCGAACAGTGCAAGGATGGTACAAAGATGGGCATCGGCTGTCCCGAATATGTTTTGTTATTCCGAAAGCTGCCGACGGACACCACAAAAGCATACGCGGATATACCTGTCACGAAAGATAAGACCGACTATACCCGTGCACAATGGCAGCTTGACGCACACGCTTTTTACCGTTCAAGCGGTGATCGCTTGCTGACAAAAGAGGAAATCAAAAAGATGACTGTTAAGGATATCCAAAAAGCATATAAAAAGCAGTCAGAATCCAATGTCTATAACTTTAATCAACACGTAGCAATGACCGAAGCTCTCGATGAGGACGGCAAACTCCCGGCAACGTTTATGATGATGCCGCCTGCTTCGTGGTCGGATCAGATATGGGATGATATCAATCGTATGCGAACGCTCAATACAACTCAGAGTCAACGTTGTAAAAATTTGCATGTTTGTCCGCTTCAGCTTGATATTGTTGAAAGAATAATCAACAGATATTCCAATGAGGGCGACCTTGTTCTTGACCCGTTCGGCGGACTTATGACGGTGCCGTACACGGCCGTAAAGATGAACCGCCGAGGATACGGAATTGAGCTTAACGCTGATTATTTCCGTGACGGCGTCGGATATCTCAAAAGTGCCGAAGAACAGTACGACACACCGACTTTATTTGATTTTATAGGTGAGGGAGCGTAAATGTAATTTAGTGATATACAGCTCAAACCGAGAATATTCAAAAACGCATCGAGAGGAGAAAAGATAATGGCTGATTGTAACAAAACTATTGATTTTTTAAGAGAATATGCACGGATGCACGGGAAACAAAAGGCGAAGCATGACAAGAAGAAAATGTATTGTGAAGACTGTCCTCTTGTTGATCTCAGAGCAAGATGTTACTCAAATTGTATCCAGGCAATGCTAAAATTTCCTAAAGACGCAATTCAGATTGTGCAAAAATGGAGTGATGAACATCCGGTAGAAACAATGATTGAACATTTAAAGACGCAGCACCCAAAAGTACAGTTAGATGAAGATAACGTTCCTCCGTTTTGCCCGTCAAGTATAGGCTATGAAGAAGATCATAGCTGTGATAAGGATTGCATTAAATGTTGGAACAGACCTTATATGGAGGAGAATGACATATGAATAACCTTATATCAGAAGCAAATGACTTGTTAATGGCGGCGGGAATTGAACAGAACCCCGAGTTAGTCAGAAAGGCTGTTAACAAAATTTCAATGCAAATTTCACAGGCGTTAATGCCGCTCAATCCAATGAATTTGCCGTTTGTTACGGCGGTTCTTCTGAGTTATACAGAACTTCTTGAGAAGCAACTCAAACCGGATCAGTATGTTGCTTTTCTTGCAATGAAACAGTTGATGGAAGACAGTACCGAAAAGTATACGGTAAAAATTCCAATAACCGATATAAGAGGTGAATAACAATGTCGGATGTAATTAACTTGTTTGACTGTGATAAGGATTTCAAAGCGCTTGCGGTTGAGCGCATAAATAAGGAGCAGAAAGACTTTAAAGGCGATAAGTACGGAAAAGCAGTATATACATATGTTGCAAATTCGCTCAGAGATTTTTGCAATCAAGATGAACGCTTTGCAGAAGCCGTTGTTAAAAGCAACAGAGGATTTGCGGAATGTATCAAAAACATAATGAAGGGCTGCGGTAATGCGATTTCCGATATCGAAGTCTACCGTAGGGCAGCAAAGTTTTTCTTTCCGGACAGCGAAGTGAGCTTCATTATGACGATTAAACTCGGCGAGTTCCCGACGGAAAAATATCTTTCTCAAAAGAGTGCTGTGAAGAATGAGCCGAAAGGCAGTCAGCAAAAGAAGCCCGAACCTAAGCAAAAAGCAAATGTGGAGAAAAAGAAAGATCAAAATATAATTCAACTTTCTCTTTTCGGCGAGGTGTGAATTATGCTGAACAAAAAAGAGCTTAAAAAAATTCCTCTTTGCCCGATTCCGAAAATCGGCAAAAAGGAATTGAAAGACACAAAATTTGTCACCGCAGTAAAGGTCGTCGAAAATCCAAAATGCGGACAAATCTTTGTTGCCGATAATTATAGCATTGATGATAACAAATTGCAAGTAAGATTTTTTGCAGACAGAAAGAACAGCATAGTTTATAAAGTTAAGTCGGATCAATGGGTAGACAAATATTTGACCCAGATGTTTACCGACAAAAACAATTCGTACCGATCTTGCGTTTCGGCTGCGGTCAATGAAGATATTGAAACTGCAAAACGTTTTTTCGACAATCAGTCCGATTATTTTTATATGTCGAAAACCGGGTGGCAATATTACACTACCCACGGCATAATTGCGGTTATTGACGGAGCGATCCAAAGGCGAAAAGCAGAGAAAAGGCAAGAGGCAAACGACAGAGCGGAGGGCTTGTTTGAAGAAAGACGGCACTGGTTTCCGAAGTATAACGACAAAATAAAAAAATTCTGCAATGATGTCGCTTTTAAAGAAACCTATATATTTTTCTCAAACAAGGGTTCTGACCATACACGAAAATGTACCTGTTCCCGATGCGGCAAATCGTGGACAACAAAAGAAAAGGTTAAACATAAGTCGGAAACAATATGCCCCAAATGCAAAAGTAAGGCTTTGTTGTGGGCAGAGCGATATGAACACTGTATAAAGAACAAAGCAACTATCGTAACACCCAATAAAAAGGCAAATCAGCTCATTTTACGGTGGGCGGTAGTAACAAGACGGTTCTCAGGGCAAAAGTCTTTAATCGCCTTTGAGGACGATGCTTACACGTTTTACCTGAACGAAAAAGGCAAACAGAAAATAGTGTCATATTTCAAAACCAGCAGTTATTATGCAAGTGGAGAGTTCACAAAGGCTTTTATCAATCAAACTTGCCGCCATGATGCCTATGTTTATACCGGAGATTTGAAACGGACATTCAGCTATAAGTATTACAATGTTAATTTTTCGGAAGTGTTAAAGGCCCAAAACAGTCCAATGAACTTTATCGGACTTTTAGATAATTTGAAGAACTATCCGCAAACCGAATATCTTTGCAAAATGGGATTGGCATCGTTAGCGTCTTATTTTACTCAAACTGATTTTTTAAATGACGGTTGCAGGATAAAAAGGCAATATCTTGATATGTACCGTAATATGGGCGTGACTGCTTCTGAGCACAGGATTATAAACAGCACAGATAGGTTTGTTCACGAAAACGATTTAAAAGAGATAAGAAGATTACACAAAGCCGGAATAACGTATGAATGTCTGCAACAGGCTGTTCAATATCAAAGACCTGACATATTGCATGATTATATCTTACGTCAAAAAGCCGTAACGGGTGCTCCGATTTCACACATAAATTATTGGCTTAGGGATTACTACAATATGTGTGACAGCCTTGATGTTCCGATAATGGGGCAGACTGCAAGACCGAAAAATTTAAAGAAAGCTCACGATATAATCCTCAAAAGATACAATGAGGTTAAAAATCGGATTGATGCAGAAAAAAGCAAGGCTGCATTGCAGGTTGTTAATCAATGGTTTAAAGGCTATGAAAAAGACGGTATGTGCATACAAGTTCCGCACGAAAGAGCTGACTTCATTCGTGAGGGACAAGCACTCAGCCATTGCGTAGGAAACGAACGTTACTATAAAAATCATATTGCAGGAACGCAAATGATATTTTTTATTCGCAAAGCGGCGTTGCCGGACAAGCCTTTTGTAACCTGCGAAATTGATATGCGTACCGGAATGGTTATTCAATGCTACGGTTTCGGGGATTCTGTTCCGCCGAAAGAAGTGAAAAGGTTTGCAAAAGACTTCGCAAGGTTCATTCAATCTCGGATTTCAGTTGTAAGAAAGGCGGGATGATTTTGATACAAAGAATATATCCGCAAAAAGCCGGTGCCTTAAATGAAGCCGAACGGCTTGAAATAGCAAAACTGCTTATAAAGGCAGGATATGCCGTAAAAATCGGAATTGAAAAACCGAAAAATACAAACGTTTATTTCATTGAATATTGGGATGAACAGACAAAGAATGATACATAAAAGGAGTGTGCATATATGAAAGTCGAAAAGACTGAAATTGCAACAAAACTGAAAAAGTTGAAAAGTTTTGTGAAAGCTGAAAAAGAAACGGTATCGGGTATTCTTTACAAAGACGGAATGCTAATTGCTTCCGACGGTGAGGTGATAGCGAAAGCTGTATTGGAATGTCAGCCTGCGCTGGATGAAACATTTGTGATACCGATAACGGTAGTCAATTTTATTGATAAACTCCCACAGGGAGTCGCAGAGATTACAGCGGATAAATCAACCGTTAAAATTAAATGCGGCAAAGCAAAAGGAACATTTGCAACCGTATCAGATTTTGAGGGATTTGATGATGAGACGAAGTGGACTGTGGTATTCTCGGATGAAAACGGTGAGGTCTTTGAGAAAATCAAAGAAGTTATTCACTGTTCGTCAAAAGATGCAAACGGATCAAACGTAACAGTCAAAGGTGTGTATTTTGACACATCGGATGAGGAAGCGTCAATTGTAGCATGTGACGGATTCAGAGCTGCGATATCACATTGCAAATGTCGGTATGAGGCAAAGCCTATTTTGGCTCTCGCTGCGACACTTCAAAAGATTGTGTCGTTACATAACGGTGAGCCGACAGAAGTTTTTACATCAGGAAACAAAGCGATGTTCAAATTCGGTGACTATGAGATAATCACCAAACAGTTGAGCGGAACTTTTTTGGATTATAAAAAGATATTCACAACTGAACCCGGAAAGGCGGTTTTCAAAATATCAAGGAGCGGCGCTTTGGATATTCTGAACAGAGCAGAAGCCTGTATCGGAGGAGCACAAATTCCCGTTATGCTTACTGCTTCGGAAAATAAAACCGTTACCTTCAGCGTTTTGTCGTCAACAACGGAATTTAATGAGTCAGCCGAGATTGACGGCGTTATCACAGAGACGATTGAAATAGCTTTCAACCCAAGATATCTGATTGACTGCATAAAAGCATTTCCAAAAGAGCAAATCGAAATGACTCTTTACGGCCCGACACGCTTTGCTATGTTTTCTGCAGGAGAACTTCAACAGATTATACTTCCAGTCAGAACCAGGAGGAATAAATGATGGCTGACATAAATACAGCGACATTTACCGGTCGTCTCGGCTCGGACATTGAGCTTAAATGTACACAATCAGGCACTTCGGTTTGTTCGTTTGCTATTGCGGTTGAGAGACGAAAAGGTAAGGATGAAGAATCGGCAAGAGTGGACTGGATTGACTGTGTTGCGTGGAGATCAACAGCCGAATATTTGTCAACATATTACGGAAAAGGCAGAAAAATCGGTGTTTCGGGAAGACTTCAAACCCGTATATGGGAAGATAAAAACGGACAGAAAAGAAAATCTGTTGAGCTTATCGTTGAAAGCGTAACACCTTGTGACAGCAAGAGATCAGATGCAGCGGAACAGAATGTTGCAAATATAGATCATTCCGATTTTGAGGAAATTCCGGGCGAAGATGATCTTCCGTTTTAATTTGAAAAGCCCCATCTGAAAAGGTGGGGCAGAAAGAAAAAAAACAATGATTTTTGAATTTAATATTATGAGCTTTGTTTTTGGCGGATTTTTCGCTTACGGGCTCTTAGGTATAGGTTTAGTTGTATATTGCTTGATCTGCGGAGGAAAAGACGATGACAAGTAATGCAAATTGGCAGGACAACTTGTTAATAAACAACAAGCGCGAAATCCTTGCCGGAGTTATTCGTAATAGCAGTGGATTTGTCGTTGTTGCATTCAGGTCAAAGAGCTATATTGACTTTGACGGATTTCAAACTTTAGAAGACGCAAGATGCTTTGCGGAAAGGGCGGTCGGATAATATGAAGCTACATACTGTATCGGATGTTTTTGAGCTTATGGGTACTGAAATACGTCTTGTTGGAGAAAATGGCTGGTCGAGTCCGATTTTTAAGGTTATCAGCAATTATTCAGCAACTCAATGTGAGCGAACTTTTGTTTTTCCACCGGAACACAACGTATTTAAAGCGTTGCAGAGAAATCCAAATGTTTTTATTTCAACGGGCGACAGTCTACTAACAATTTTTGATTGCGGTGAAATACTTGACTGCGGAAGAGTTGTTGCATCGTGGGCAAAAGTTGAGGGGGTTCAAAAATGACTGAACGTGAAACACAGAAAAAGATAATTCTTGAGCATCTGTCAGCAGGTGAAAAACTGACACCTGCAGACGCATTCCGGCTTACGGGGTCAACACGTCTGTCTGCTCGCATATATGACCTCCGACGTGACGGACATGTTATCAACACTGAAATGATAACGATTCGCAACCGCTTCGGCAGAACGGCAACGGTCGCACAGTACAGCATGGAGGCGAACTCTATTGAGCAAGTACAATAATCAAAAATTCAGAGTAGGCGGAGAATTGTTTGACAGCAAGCGTGAATATAACCGTTGGTGCGAATTGCGCTTGCTTGAGCGCTCCGGCATAATCTGCAACTTACAACGACAGGTAAAATTCCGCTTGATTGACAGTCAGAAAACATCAGAGCGAACAGAACGCCCGTGTGATTACATAGCTGATTTTGTGTACTATGAAAACGGTAGCCGTGTTGTTGAGGACTGTAAAGGAATGAGAACCGACGTGTATAAAATCAAACGTAAACTTATGCTTGAAAAATATAACATCTCGATTAAGGAGACTTGACTATGAATACTAAAAAGATGAGGATAGTCCTTGATGATGGCGCATATATGCCTGTCAGAGGGCACAAGACAGATGCAGGGCTTGATATAAAAACGCCGAAAGATGTTACCGTTCCTGCAAAAGGATCGGTAATTGTTGACACGGGAGTACATATTGAATTGCCGCCGAATACAGTTGGAATGCTTAAAAGCAAAAGCGGACTGAATGTTAAATACGGAATAACCTCAGAGGGCGTAATTGATGTCGGATATACAGGCTCAATTGTTGCAAAGCTCTATAACCATAGTGAAACACATGTCATTTTGAAAAAAGGTAACAAGATTACCCAACTTGTTATTCTTCCTATTGTTCCGGTTGAATTGGAACAGGTGAGTGAACTGACGGCTACAGAGAGAGGATCGGGCGGATTTGGCTCTACGGGTAGATAACCATGAAATCAGTAATAAGAACGGAATGTCTGCCGAAGGAGCAGAGGGTGGCTAAAGCTATGGGTTATAAGAAAGTGATAACGTACATTCTTGATACTGAAACAGGCTCGTCGTTAAAAGCAAGCGGATATAAGTGTATCGGACAAGCAGGAGGGCTAAGATGGACGGGAAAACGCAGACCCGAAGTTGACTTATATCCTGCACAGTTAAAATTTAGGTTTGAAAGGACTGAATAGAGAATGAAATGTGATTGTTGCCCATTAGCTCCGTATGATGATATTTGCCCCGAATCCGAGGGTGAATACGGAATAGAGTATAAAGATGGCTCGTTAGGTTGCCGACACCCATGGAATTGGATTGAAAAGCGAGATAATGAACGTTCCGAGTATTACGGTGATATGGGAACGGATATGGGAATTGAAATGACTTTGACAGAATCGGAGCTTGCAAGAGCGATTAAGCTTTGTAAACATATGGTTGGGCTTGATTATAAAAGTCCGTATCATCGACACGTGAAAGCATTTTACAAGCCATACCGAAATTATTATGAAGCTCCGAAAGACGGCAATCCGATTTTGGATAAACTGCCGTTTAACATTATAACCAAAAGGGTATGCGGTGTATCAGTTTGGTATGAGCTTACAGAACAAGGCTTGGCGTGGCTCGGCAGACAGTTAAAAATAACAATATGGGAGGTTAAATAATGATTGACTGCAAAAACTGCTTACATTATGCGGTGTGTGGATATGCTTTTAATAGCAAAACGGTATATGGGTGTGATTATTTTGCCAATAAGTCAAAAGTAATTGAACTGCCCTGTAAAGTAGGAGACATCTGTTGGTTTATAAGAAACAACAAAATTATAAAAACCACAGTTGAAAAGATTGTCTTGAAAGAAAAAGGTCGTCTATATTTAAAACTTTCCTGCAATTCTCTTTATGAGACTTCTTGTAGAAGTATAGGAAAAACAATTTTCTTTACATATGAAGAAGCAGAACAGGCATTAAAGGAGCGTGATTGACAGTGACAGCTTATGAATGTGACCGATGTGGTGCATTGTTTAGAAGAAAGTGTGTGCCGAAAACAACAATAATTATTGACCAGCACCCGAACGGATTTGAACGTTTAGATTTATGCAAAAAATGTCAAAAAGAACTTGAGAATTGGATTGGCGGGTCATCGTTTGACAGCAACTTTAATCCGACCCTAAGAAACGGAGCGTGAATAAAAATGACACATTGTTATGTGTGTGGAAGGCTTCTGAAAAGGAAAGCTGAGATGCTTGATGTAGTAGTTGACAAAGAATTTTTTATTTACAGAAGTTATACGGTATGTAAAAAATGTTCTAAAAAGATAGACAAGTTCATCAATTTTAAGCGTGCAAGAAATAACAAAAGGAGATGTGAAGATGAATGATATAAAGAAACCACAGAATAGAACCGAAGCTACAAATGTAATCTATGATCTCGTCAAAGAATTTTGGGGAGAAAATGTGTCTGTAAATATTTTCGTAAACTGCTGCGGCATAGATGTTACAACAATCGAAAAGCCGTTTACAGTTGGCTGTGCAATGAGAACGATAAACGGTACTTGGTTGCCGAGAAAGGACGGAGACGTATGAGCATAGTGCTATTTGCAATGATTGGAGCGGCGATTGACGCAGGAACCTTTTACTGGGTTATGTTTGCAATATATTGTTTGTTTCAAGTCATCGGATGGATAACGAAAGATTGAAAAACCGAAAGGAGCTAAACGTGAATTTCAACGATTCTCACATTCCGATTTGCAATGTGAATTTTATAAACGGCATAAACACATCACAGGTTTTTTATTGCCCAAATTGCGGTAAAAGGCTCAAAGTAAATCAAAGACAATGTGAATGCGGGCAACTGCTCAGATGGGATATCGAAGGAGGAAAGACAATGCAGTTAAGCGATATCGTGAAACTTGCGGCAAAAGTCGGAGCGGAGGCGGCAACGGCGGAAGCTGCACGAAAAGAGAATCAGCGGCAGAAAGAACTGAAAGACAGACGGCTTTATAACACAAAGCTCTTGCTTACAAATTACCGTGAGTTTAAGGCTTGCAGTAAAGAAGCTATTTTCAAGGCTTCACAGGCGGATGAGCTTATCAGTGTGCTTGATTTGATGTGGGACCCGAACAATCGAACCGATGCAGTGGTTGAGAGCATAAAAAAGTCAGCGATAAAGACTAAGATCATTATGACACACATTGACGCGATGCTGTCGGTGTACGGTGAGATCGTTGCAGCTTCGGATAACAATATTGACCGTCGTCGGTACTACATAATGAAAGCAAGATATATTGATGATGAAGCTCGAAGCATACAGAGCCTTGCAAAAGAGTATTTCATTGATGAACGAACGGTATATTTCGATATTGATATCGCCATAGACAAGATGTCGAAGCTCCTTTTCGGCATTGAAACGATACGCAATGATTGAACTTCAAAATATCTTCATTGACTATTCAGAAGCGGTATAGTATAATGATATCGTTGAATAATAGAGATACAGAAAGGAAAGAGCAGATAACAGCTTTAAAAGTCGTTATCTACTCTTTTTCTTGACATTAAGGATATGTTGTGATAGAATATGTTGTGTTTGTTATTAGAAAAGGGACATTAACTTTTTTACAAACAAACATAAGATGATGGTAACAACAGCTTCAGGAAAGTATTTGTGTACAATCATCAACACTATGGCAATAGCGAGGACGACGAAAAAGATGGTCAAAATTATACCAATGGGGGTTGGGCGTTTTGACTTGCTCGCTTTTCTCGCTTTTGCTTTGTCCGGTGGTGCGTTTTCATCGTGAGTTGAACCGATAGAAAACGAGCTCTGGTTGCCGAAAAAGTTTCCGACGAAAATGGTTTGATTTGAGGATGAGGACGTAGAATTTTTCATTTTGAATGTAACACTCCTTTACTGATGGTTTAATATTCAATATATATATAAAAAGGCTCGGTTAAGCCGAGCCTTGTAAACAAAGAAACTTGGCTCCCTGGACATAAATGTGACAATCGACATAAATTAATAATCTTTTGCGTCAAAAAATCAGGGAGACAATATGCTGTGAAATTGTATCCTGAAATTAAGTTATGAGTTTCATCAAATAACACCATTTTTTTATTTTTTTATGAGGAATTATCCTGCGTACAAGATAAGGATATCATAATTTTTTTCAATAGTCAACGATGATATTAAATTTCGTATATTTTTACAACAAACTACGGGAATTATTGTAAAAAAAGACTGTTTGTTCGTGAAAAATCAACAGATTTATTGCAAAGATGCGAGCTAACTGTGTTATGGCAAAAAATTAGGATTATAGATTTGAAGAGGTGCGACTTTTCTTAACAAGTCACACCTCTTTTTGCGTGTTTATGCATGGATAGATCGCTGGTTAAACTGTCGGTTTGGCTCTTGAGAATAAAGTAAAAAATTAAAGGTTGCAAGACTAAACAATAGCGAGGTGGTGAAAGTGACTTGAAAACCAAAAGCCCCGAAAGGGAAAAAGCACGTAAATTGTACCTTAAAAGCAATAAGACGGCAAAAAACAAAGAGATAGCTGAAAAGCTGGGTGTCTCGGCATCTCTTGTCGCAAAATGGAAGAGTCAGGACAAGTGGGACAGCGAAGATTTACCGAAAGAAAAGGTAAAAAGTAAAAGTAAAAACAAATCAAAAGGTAAACCCGGAGCTCCTTTTGGTAATCATAACGCTTTCGCAAAAACAAGCGGCGCACCTCCCGGAAACTCATATGGACTTAAACACGGCGGTTACAGCCAAGTGTATTGGGATACGATAGACGAGGCTGAGCGAGAAATGATACAGAATATGCCAAAAGACGAAGAGACAATGCTGCTCGATCAGATCAAGCTGTTTTCGGTAAGAGAACGGCGCATAATGCAAGCTATTGAAAAGGTAAAAGGTAAAGACGAGCAGCTGACAAATACAACGGTAAAGACGGAAGTACGGATGGATAACGACAGCAACGAGACGGAGGATGAAAGCCCGAAACCATATACTTTGGTAACGTCAACCGAGAATAAACATAACGTTGTGGCAAGGCTTGAGGATGAGCTGACAAGAGTACAAAGGGCTAAAAGCCAGGCAATAGCGACACTTTCAAAATTGAATATCGAAAAACAAAAAATTGCACTCATAAAGGAAAAGGACGATGTGGAAATCGAAGATACATCAGAAACGGATGCGGTGATATATGGCGAAAACATTTCATCAGAGTAAAACCATTCCGTATAACTTCGGACAGAAACACATTGACTATATCCGAAAGAGTGCAAATTGTATTTATAACATAGCTGAGGGCGCAGTTCGTGCAGGAAAGACGATAGACAATGTTTACGCTTTCGCTCACGAGCTCTGCACAACACCCGATAAGATCCATCTTGCAACAGGCTCGACTGCGGCGAACGCAAAGCTGAATATAGGCGATGCGAACGGCTTCGGGCTTGAATACTATTTCAGAGGCCAGTGCCGTTGGGGCAAATATAAGGGCAATGAATGTCTTGTGATACAAGGGCCGTCAACCGGATACAAGCAAAAGGTTGTTATCTTTTCGGGTGGGGCGCTTGCAAACAGCTATAAGAAAATTAGAGGAAATTCGTACGGAATGTGGATAGCGACTGAGATCAATCTGCATCACGATGATACGATAAAAGAAGCATTTAACCGTACTCTTGCGTCGAAGCGGCGTAAATTCTTTTGGGATTTAAACCCTGATAACCCGAATGCGCCGATTTATGTCGACTACATAGACAAGTATCGCAAGAAAGATGCCGACGGCACACTGCTCGGCGGTGTAAACTATGAGCATTTTACAATTTTTGATAATATAAACATCTCCGAGGCTTCACGGCAAGCGACAATAAGCCAGTATGATGTCGGATCGTTATGGTACCGACGTGATATTGAGGGTGAGCGTTGCATTGCCGAGGGTCTCGTTTATGCTTTATTCGACGAGAAACGGCATATAGTGGACGATATACTTCCACCGAGCCCCCGACATCGTTATTTTGTTTCGATAGACTACGGTACAGTCAATCCTTTTGCTGCAGGCTTGTGGGACGTTGATGAAGCCAATAAGACAGCGACAATGCTCCGGGAACTGTATTATTCCGGCAGCAGCAACAATCGAAAGAGCGATGAGGAATATTACAAAATGCTTGATGAGTTCATCGGCGAATATGACGTTGAGTGGATCGTAATAGATCCGTCGGCTTCTTCGATGATAGAAGCGATAACAAGGCACGGTAAATATATCTGCGTCGGCGGTCAGAATGATGTCAGAAACGGTATTCAATGTGTTACACGTTTTTTGAGAGCAGGAAATCTGCGGTTCAGTAGAAACTGTGAGAACACATTCAGAGAATTTCGGTCGTATTGCTGGGATAAGGAAGCAAGCGAGAAAAACGGCAAGGACGAAGTAATTAAGAGGAACGATCATGCAATGGATATGATTCGTTACTTCTGTTATACGACCCTCAGAACAATATTCTGGTGGGTTACAGGAGAATAAGAGGCGGTGAATAATATGAGCTTTGGTTCTCGTCTCATAGGGAGGATCAGAAGAATGTTTAATTTAACAATGAAGAATGCTTCGGAGACGTTCGGTATAGATATCATCCATTCCCCGGAAATGTATGCGGCACAAAGCAAGTGGAACTCCATTATTACGGGTATTCCGCCTTGGCTTGATGCTGAGGATGATATTGAAACGGTAAATCTTGCTTTGCTTATGTGTAATACAAGAGCAAGGCTGACAACGCTCGATATAGGCGTTGCAATGAGCCAATCTCCGAGAACAGAATACATGCAAAGCGTAGCTGATAATCTGTTATCAAAGGTCGGGGAGAAGCTGTCGAGAGGGCTTGCTCTTGGCGGAATGATGATCAAGTATAACGGTGAGTCTTGGGACATAATGTACCCCGGGCAGTTTGCTGTTACGGATAAGGACAGCAACGGCAATATACAGGGCGCGATTTTTTCGGTTCAAAAGGTTCAGGGCGATTCTATATATACAAGGCTCGAATGGCACAGATTTGAGCAAAGCGGAACCGGTAAGACTTATCGAATTACAAACAAGGTGTTCAAAAGTCCTTTGAACGGTAATGATGAGCAACTCGGCAAACCTGTTAAGCTCAATGCTGTTGAAGCGTGGAAAGACATTGAGCCCGAAGTAAGAATAGCAAATCTCGATAAACCGTTATTTGCCTATTTCAGAGTGCCCGGGGATAATTTCATTGACGAATCGTCTCCGCTCGGTGCTTCGGCGTTTGCGGGAGCGATATCTGAGCTTAAAGCGGTTGATGTCGCAATCAGCCGTAAGAATGCAGAAGTTGAGGACAGCAAGCATATTACTTTTGTCTCACAGGTTGCTATTCAATCGGCACAAAAGCAGGGAACGAAACTTCCAAGGTTCGTTAAGGGGCTCGGTGTCGGAATTAACGCCAATGAAAACTCGGCTATACATGAGCACGTTCCAACAATGCTGACGGATCAGCGCATTAAGGATATCAACTTTAACCTTTCACTGGCAGGAACAAAATGCGGCTTCTCTGAGGGCACATTTGTTATGGACGGTCAGACGGGTATGATTACAGCAACACAGGTTGAAGCCGATGACCGTGACACAATTCAGCTAATAAAAGATACCCGTGACGCCCTCAGACTCGCACTCGATCAGGCACTTTACGGTGCAGATCAGATCATAACGCTATATAACCTTGCTCCGCTCGGACTTTATGATATTGATTACAATTTCGGCGATATTACATACAGCTATGAAGAGGACAAAACTTCGTGGAAGCAATATGTAATTCAAGGCTGGGTTCCCGCTTGGAAGTATTTTGTAAAGTTTGAAGGTATGAGCGAGGAAGAAGCAAAGGCTCTTGTTGTAGAAGCACAATCGGCAAAGAAAGGCTTGTTTGAGGAGTGATATAAATGCTTACTCCCGAAGAATTGGCAATCATTGCCGAGACAATGCAGCCGCACCTTGATGAACTGAATATGTGGATATCGCAAGATATGATTCGCCGCTTTATGGCTCGAATGGGACGTGGCGAAAAAGATCTTTTGAGCGGTACCGATCAATGGCAGGCACAGGTTTACAAAGAAGCGGGCGGTTTGTATGAGGATTTGCAAAAGGAATTACACGAATTTACAGGCAAGTCCGAAGATGAAATCAAGGCTATTTTTGAAGATGCGGGTATAAGAGCTTGGAATGCTGATGATATTTTCTATGTTGCGCAGGGCTTTGAATCTGTACCGTTGCTTAGCTCGGAGCGGATGTTAAATATTCTGACCGACTGTTATCAAAGAACAAACAATGAGGTATATAACTTTACGAGAACGACAGCAAACGAGACTCAGCGGCGGTTTATCAAACTGCTTGATTCAACGCATATGAAAGTAATGAGCGGCGCACAATCATATACCGCTGCGGTAAAAGAGGCTGTCAGCGAGCTCGCAAGCACGCAAACAGAAGTTATTTATCCGTCGGGACATAAAGATACAATTGAAACAGCGGTTCTCAGAGCCGTAAGAACGGGCGTTGCACAGGCAAGCGGCAATATGACGCTGCAGGGAATGGAAGAACGTGACTGGGATTTGATAAGAGTCTCGGCTCATCTCGGCGCACGTTACGGTGACGGCGGCGAAAATCCGGGTAATCATTACTGGTGGCAAGGCAAACTATACAGCAGAACGGGCAGAGATAAGCGTTATCCCGACTTTATATCATCAACAGGCTACGGCTCGGGTGAGGGCTTGTGCGGTTGGAATTGCCGTCACTCATACGGCCCGGGGGAGCCCGATCATAATCCTTACAAGGAATATGATGCAGAGAAAAATAAGAAAGCCTATGATCTCTCGCAAAAGCAGAGAAAGATTGAGCGTACTATCCGAGCTGACAAGCTGAAGGTTAAAGGGCTTCGGGAAGCTATCGACTGTGCAGAGGATAAGACTTTAAAAAAAGAGCTCTCTGAGGACTACGAAAAAGCCTCTGCAAGGCTTTCAATGCATAATGCAGAATATAACCACTTTTGCAAAAGCAACGGTCTGAAACGCTATGATGACAGATTATCAATAGCCAAGTGGAATAGGTCGGAAGCTATGAAAGCGGTTAGGGCGGCGCAAAGACTTGAAAAAAAGAAAAAATCTGCTATAATTGATGCAGAGAAAATACGGAAAGACATACTAAACAATAAATACAATTTGAACCTTAATATCGGTAATCAAAATAAGCATATAAAGGGTTCACATTCGTACAACGAAGAAAATCATAAAAGTATTTTGTTCGGTGATTTAAATTATGCTCAAGGCTTAGTTCAAAAATATCACGGAACAGGTGATATAAAGATGACGGAAGATGGAGCGTGGACAAAAAAAGAATTCGTTGAGGCTAATTTTGATGTTGGGTTAAGTTATAATCGAGATAAGCAACAGATGCAACCGACCAACAGATTTGCTATACATTATGGCAAAAGAGGAACTCATATTGTACCTGTAGAAAGGAAAGAATAATATGGAACTATGGAAATATAGCGGAAAAAACGTAAGAATATACTTGAAAAACGGTGATGTTTTAAGCGGTAAAGCGTATGACTATATACCAGAATGGGACAATCCGTCGGGAGTTGCCAGCATTTCTATTGACATTTATGAAATATATGAAAACAGAATCAAAAAAATAGAGGAACTTAAATGAAAGCCGCCGCGTTTTAATGTGGCGGCTTTTTCTATGCTCGAAAACAAATAAACAGGAGGTTTGAAATTGAAAAAATTTATATCACAGCCCATGAGGGGCAAGTCGGATGAGCTTATTGCCGCTGAAAGAAAACTGATTATTGAACGGGTTAAGTCAATGTACGGTGATGACGTTGAAATTCTTGACAGCCTTTTCAATGATTATAATACATCACATATAAAACATCCGCCGGTTGCATTCCTCGGAAGATCTCTTGAGGTTCTTGCACAGGCGGATGTTGCCTTTTTCTCGAGCGGTTGGAAATCGGCAAGAAGCTGCCGTATCGAATATGACGTGGCACGGCTTTACGGCATCAGAGTAACCGGTGATGCATCGTGATCTGTCCTTATATTAAACCGACAGAGATTGAGAATAACAAGTAAATATTTATAATTACGCTCTGTTTTTGCAGGGCGTTTTTTTATGCCCTTTTTTAGAAAGCGTCGGGGCAGAACCGGCAAAGGGCACCATTATCAGACTGTCGGCGGTCTTAATAATGCCGAAATCCGCAGGGTGCGAGCATCATCCTTAACAACTGCTTAGCGGATAACAGGAGGTTTTTGTAATGAAAACTGAAGAACTCAAGGCTCTCGGTCTTTCCGATGAGCAGGTAAGAAGTGTTTTTGAGCTTAACGGTAAGGAAATCGATAAGCAGAAGAAGCGCATTGCTGAGCTGGAAGCAGATCTCGAGAATGCAAATGAACAGTTCAAGCAGGCAGATGAAACTCTGAAAAAGTTCGGCGATATGACGCCCGACAAGTATCAGGAAGAGCTTGAAAAGTACAAGAAGGCGGCAGAAGATGCAAAGTCCGAGTATGAAAGCAAGCTCACACGAAGAGATCAGTCGGAATGGATTGATCAGAAACTGGACGAATACGGAGTAGCTTCACCGTATGCCCGTAAACAGCTCAAGGCAGAGTGCTTGTCTGAGGATAGCGGACTTAAATGGAAGGATAATACCTTTTTTGGCTTTGACGACTTTATGAAAGCGGCAAAGAAGAATGACAACGGTCTTTATCTTTCGGAAGAAGAGAAGCAGGCTGCGGCAAAAGAAAGTGCCGCAAAGGAAAAGGCGGCGAGGTTTACCGGACCAATGCAAGGTGACGGCACAGGGACGGAAACAAAAGCCAAAGTACCGCCTAAGATTTTTTAAATTAAGAAAGGATTGATATTTTATGTCACGTATCACAGCATTGTCAATGTTGACAGAAGCAGAGGGCAAGGCTTATCTTGCCGAACGTTACGGTGCAGTTATTGAGGGACTTCAAAAGTCGCTCGTTTCCGCATCAATGAAAAACAAGGAGCTTTCGGGCGATCCCGACGCAGGTTCACTTGAAGCAAAGAGATTTGTAAATGCCAGTGCAAAGACGTACGGTACTGCGAGAACAGCAGGTAAGGGCGATAAGGTAAAGGCTCAGGCGGTTACAGTCCCGCTTGACCAGGACAAGGAGATTATCGAGGAGCTTGCGGAGAAGGACGTACGTCTTTTGGGCGTTGAGGGTGTAATCGACCGCAGAACAAACAACCACGTTCTTGTTATGAACTCAGAGCTTGACAAGAAGTTCTTCGCTTGCGCCGCAGACAACGCAACAAGCGTTAATCTTACGGGATATGACAAGATCGAGGATAAGCTCGAAGCATTTATCCAGGAGCTTGAAACAACTCAGAATGATTTCGTTGACGGTATTCCCCGTGAGATTATGAGACTTGTTCTTTCCCCGAAGTATTACGGACTTATTCGTAATCAGCTTGATAAGCAGGAGAGAGCGAATGTCGACACAGGTACAGAGTCGTTTAATGTATGGCACGGCGTTGAAACCCAGTCTTGCGTTCATCTTCCTACAGGTGTTGACGCTGTTATTATGGCTGACGGTGCGGTTGCACAGCCCGTTTATTCCAACGGCTATAAGGCAGAGAAAATTCCTCTTTCGGACGACTATGCCGTTGAGCTGTTCTTCTATTACGGCACCAAGGCGGTCACTCCCGACCTTATCTTCAAGCCGGCAACGTTTACAAAGGTCAATACAGCTTCGGAGACCTATGACAGCTCCAAGACGTATTACACCGAGTCGAACGGAGTTTACACGGTAGCCGAGATTACCTCTTTTGCTTCGGGTACTACTTATTACACGATGAACTGAGGTGACGGCAATGCTCTTTATGAATAAGCGGACGGGAAATATCCTTTCCGCTACAAACAAAACGAGCATAGCTATGATGCAGGCTTCGGAGAACTATACAGAGTATAAATCCACACCGAAGCCTGCCAAGAACGGCAGAAAGAAGAAGCCGGCAAAGGAGGGCTGAGCATGTATTCTACAAGTCAATTCTATGTTGAAGAATACTTCGGGAATGAAATCCCTTTAGATGATATAAACAAGTATTTGAGTCGTGCTTCTGACGAGCTTGACACGCTCACATACGGTCGTTTAATCAAAGCCTATCCTACAGAACAGATATACGATGAAAAAGTCCAGAAAGCCGTTTGTGCGGTTGCTGAGTGCCTTTACAAGATAGAGGAACAGCGCAAAGCGGTTGCGTCAAGGCTTGATACTGACGGAAAATACACGGGACCGATATCCTCAATAAAAGCAGGGGAAGAATCGGTCTCGTATGCTTCCGTGAACAACAGTTCGTCTGTGTATTCCGCTGCGGCCGCAAGCAAGGAAGCACAAAATCAGCTGATAGCTGGAACTGCGGCACGATATATCGCAAATGTTCCCGATGCGAACGGAATCAATCTGTTGTATGCAGGCGGTGAAGCCTATGTTTGACAAAACTATAACTCTTTTTAACCATCTTGACGGTCAATGGCTTGTTTCCGTAATTCCCGGTGTATCACTTATTGAAAAGAAATCAAGCGAGCTGAAACCGGGAGAAACCAACAACGGTGATACTGTCAAATTGCTGATACAAAGCGACAAGGAACAGCAAATCCGAACGACAGACGGATTGAAGCGATACGCTCAGCCGAAAATGTTTAAAGGATCGGATGTGATAACGTTTGATCTTGCAAAAGATTTCTTTTATGTCGGTGATTGGAACGATGTCAAGACTGTCTCCGACTCGGACTATGAAAACGGACTTTATAACGCAATGAACGACGCATACGACGGAGTGTATCTCATTTCATCGTGTGCGTTTTATTCTCTGCTTCCTCATTTTGAGATAGGGGGTAGGTAATATGAGCGATATAAGTCATTTTAAAGGGATATCGGTTGTTGACGGAACGATCAAAGCCGATATAAGTTTTGACCGCTTTTCCAAACAGTTTCAAGAGGCTCAAGATTGGCTCGGACATCAGGTGCTTGAAGATTGCAAGCCCGTGATGCCGCTTAAATCAGGCACATTGCAACAAAAAGCATCTGTTGAACAGGGTGGAAGATATGTTGTTTTCCCTGGACCTGAAAGCCGTTTCCTTTATATGGGAAAAGTAATGGTTGACCCCGATACGGGAAGTCCATGGGCAAAGCCGGGCGCAATTAAGGTGCTTACAGACAGAGACCTTATTTACGGCAGACCCGAAGCAATGTCACATTGGTTTGACGAAGCTAAGGCGAGAAACGGTGAATACTGGATAAAAAGAGTTAAAGAAATAGGAGGCGGCGGATAATGCTACCAAAAGCAAAACAAACGATAAAGATCGACGTCGAGGGTTCGGAAGTGGTTTCAACAACGCTTCTGAAACTCATAAACGAGTTTCCGGGTAAGACAGAACGAATTGCTTTTTCAACACTCGGAGAAACGGCTGGAATAGGCTTTTTCCCAACCTCCGGGGCGGCTATATTGTCAGATAAAACAGATATTTGCGGTCATGTAACGCAGATATGCCAATATCCGTTCAGCGTGGTTTACCGCTGTTCACCGTCAACAGAGCAAATGAGAATAAAAATTAAGGAGTTTCTTGACCTGCTCGGTAAATGGCTTGAAAAGCAGGACGTCATTGTTGACGGTAAAACATACAAGCTCGAAGAATATCCTGCTTTATCGGCAGGAAACAGAATTATCCAGTCTATAAGCCGTACCAATGTTGCACACCTTGCGGCGGCATATCAGGACGGTACAGAAGATTGGTCTTTTTCAGCAACGCTGAAATACAAAAATGAATATGACAAATAGGAGTGATTTTAATGAGTATTGAAAGAAAATACCTCGCACATTACATTGACTCATCCTTTAGCACAGGTACATCTGCTTACGTCCGCCTTGGTGCAGACCTTGAGGAGTACAATGTTGAGCTCAACCCTGATGTTGAGACAAAGAAAAACATCTTGGGCGAAAACAGTGTCCGCATAAAGGGATACGAGGCGTCGGGAGAGCCTGACCCGTATTACAGCGAATACGATGATGCGCTTTCCGAAAAGATTTTGGATCTTGCAAATGAAAGAGCAACAGGCGACACCTGCAAGACAACCGTTGTCGATGCACTTTTTAAGGCGGACGGAACGTGTCTCTGGGCGTACAAAGAAGATGCAATCATAGTCCCGAAGTCAATCGGCGGTGACACATCGGGTGTGCAGACACCGTTTACCGTACATTATGCTGGAAATCGTGTCAAGGGAACGTTCGACGCTGATAGCAAGACGTTTACTAAAAGTGAGGCTTCTGCCTGATAAGCTTAGTGGGCTGTGCTTAACAGCCCTCAATCATTTTAACCAAACAAGGAGGATATCATTATGGCAAACGATAAAGTTAAAAATTTCGGTATTGTGGTTGACGACGGTACCGTCAAAGAGGTTATTCGTAATAAATACGGACAGGAAGTCGGCGTGTTCTATTTTGTGCCGACCGATTTGAATATGGCAGAACGTTACGACGAGGTTGTCAAAAAGATACCTGAGATTACAAAGCCGCTCGGAAATATTGACATAAATCCCGATGGCTCAACTAACGAGGAGTCGGCAAAGGAAACAATGGCAGAGGCGGTCAGACAGCTTTATGAAGCCTGCGATTATTTGTTCGGCGGCAACTATTCGGAAGCCTTCTTCGGCAAAGTTCATCCGTTTGCGCCGTGTAACGGTAAATTCTACTGCGAAAACGCTCTTGAAGCGGTTGGTAATTATATCGGCAGTCGCTTTGACCATGAGTTTGCAAAAATTGATGACAGAGTTGCAAAATACACTCATGGATACCGCAACGGCAAGCACAAAAACGGCGGACAGCGCAAGAAAAAGAAGTGATGAAGTATGCTGCCAAACAGATTAAATGTAAACGGCAAAGAATACTCTATCAGAACCAATAAGGATGATATCCTCAAAATTATAGAGGCTTTTAATGACCCTGAATTGGAAGATAAGGAAAAGGTCTATATATGTCTGTATATCCTTTATCGTGATTTTAATATGATCCCGCAAAAGGACTATGAGGAGGCTTTCAAGGCGGCAGTCGGATTCATTGACTGCGGGATAAAGAATAACAATAAGCGACCTACACCCAGCACAATGGATTGGGAACAGGACGCTCCGTTGCTTTATCCTGCGATCAATAAGGTTGCAGGCTTTGAAACCCGAAAGGTGCGCTATATGCACTGGTGGACTTTTATGGGATATTATATGACGATCGAGGACGGCTTGTTTTCAACGGTCTTAAGGATAAGATCAAAAAAGGCAAGCCACAAAAAGCTCGAAAAGTGGGAGCAGGAATTTTATAACTCAAACAAAGATTTATGCGTTATAAAGAAGAGGCTCTCTGCTGAGGAACAGGCGGCTAAGGACAAACTTATTGCAATTTTGGACGGTAAAAGCCCGTAAAGGACGGTGACAATATGGCTGATAAAGCTGATGGTTCAATTATTGTTGACACCGAAATAGATCCTACGGGGTTTGAAAAGGACAGCGCAAAACTGCGAAATGCCATACAATCGCTTAATAAAAAGGTCGAGAATTTAAGACCTACTTTTAACAAAGCGATTACAGGTAGTGCGTCGGCGCTGTCCTCTTTTAATGCAAAAGCGGGTGCTCTCGAACAAACCATTGCGGACATTGAGGACGAAATGACGGCACTTGCAACAAAAAGAGTTCCGACGGAGGGATATCAAGAGGCGTGCAAGTCAGTTGAAAAGTATGAGGAAAAGCTGGCGGCTTTGGAAGCAAGACAAGAAAAGCTCGCAAATCGCGGAGTGAGTGAAAATTCTTCCCAATGGAAGAATTTAACAAGTGATATCAATCTCGTATATGACAAATTAGAACGAGCGGTTGAAGCAAAACAACATTTTGAAGAATCAGGAAACACCCACACATTAGGTTCTGAGACAACACAGTATGCACAGCTTTCAACCTCTCTTGAAAGAGCAAAAGAAAAACTCTCAGATATGCAAGGAGGCTCGCAACAGACATCAAGCACATTAAAAAGAATGGCACAGGGGGCGAAATCCGTAGCTTCACGTCTTGGTAAAGCGGCTGCAACAGTCGGCGGTAAATTGCTCTCAGGAGTAAAATCGGTTGCTTCCAACATTGCAAAATCTGTAACTCACAGCAGCAAGCTCAAAGGCGGATTTGACAGGGCTCTGCCCTCAATAAAACGAATTGCTCCTGCATTGTTAGCGGCAAGGGGTGTTATGGGTATTCTTCGTAAAGCCGTAAGTGCATATATGGAAGAAAACGAAAGCCTTAAAAGCACCCTTAACGCTTGCTGGAGTGGTATCGGTCAGATACTCGGACCTATAATCACTAAGATGGTAAATCTACTTGCTCAGGGCGTGTCTTATGTTCTTAAATTCCTGAGCTTGTTCGGAATAATGGGTAAAACAACATCAAAATCAATTGACTCAAGTACATTGAAAGCGAAGAAAGCAACCAAAGAGCTTAAAGGTCAGCTTGCTTCATTTGATGAAATAAACAAGTTAAGCGATAACAGTTCTGATTCAGATACTGATTCGGGAACAGGCTCTACGGGATCACTTCCGAGCGTTGAAGTACCTGATTTTGCAAAGCTCATTGCTGATCAGCTGAAAAATGGCGATTGGGCAGGAGCGGCAACAACACTTTCAGATAAGGTCAACAGCATAATCAACGGTGTTGACTGGGAGGGCGTAGGTGCAAAGACTGCTTACTATTTCAACGGCGCATTAACATTCATTGCAACAGCTATTGAAAAGATAAATTGGTACAACATCGGAGTTAAGCTCGGAAAGTTTCTCAACAAGATAATCACGGGTGTAGATTGGAAAAATCTCGGTGTAATTCTCGGTGCAAAATTTAAAATTGCAGTTGAAAGCTTGGGCGGACTGTTTGCAACGATCAAATGGAAAGACCTCGGGAAAGCATTATCCGACTGCCTTATGGGTTTGTGGAACTCAATTGATTGGGCACAAGCCGGAAAGATGGTTTCGGACGGTATAACCGGTATTTTGGACACAATCAACACGTTTCTCGAAGAGACGGATTGGCAGCAAATTGGCGAAGATGTTGCAACATTTATTCGTTCCATTGATTGGAACGGCATTTTTGACGGACTCTGTGAGGGTATTGGCGCGGCACTTGGCGGATTAGTTTCTTTTTTGTATGGACTGATAAAAGATGCGTGGAAGAGTGTTGTTGATTGGTGGCATGATGTTGCCTATAAAGACGGCGAATTTACAATGCAAGGTCTACTCGACGGTATATGGCAAAAAATAAAAGATATCGCTAATTGGATCAAGGAACATATTTTTCAACCGTTTATTGACGGCTTCCAAAAAGCCTTTGATATTCATAGCCCGTCAAAGGTTATGGAAGAGCTTGGCATTTACATAATTGAGGGCTTGTTCAACGGTATTTCAGCAACTTGGGAAAACATAAAGACATTCTTTTCCACAATGCTCAATGATGTGAAAAATGTTATTACTCAAACGTGGGATAACGTGAAAACAAAGACCAAAGAAGCGTGGGACAATGTCGGCTCAAAGATTTCAACCGTTGCGGCGAACGTTTATAATTCCGCAAGCACCAAATTCAGTAGCTTGAAAACGTCAATACATAATAATGTTGAAAGCATGCGCTCCAAAGTCTCAACCAGCTTTGAGAACATCAAGAGTAATATAACAGGCAAATTGCAAACAGCTTATGACCTCGTGAAAAATAAAAATTGGAAATCTATTGGTACTAATATCTGTACTGGTATTTCTAACGGTCTCAATGAAAAATGGGAGTGGCTGAAAAATAAGGTCGGAAATGTTGCATCTTCTTTGCTCACCAAAGCGGAAAACGTTCTTAAAATTCATTCTCCATCAAGAGTATTTAGAGACAGAGTCGGTCTTAATATCGGTCTCGGTATCGGCGTAGGTGTTGAAAAGTCAACACCGCAGGTAGTTAAGACTGTATCAGGCTTGGCACAGGCAATCTCTGAGGAGGTTAAAGCGGGGGACTATACCGCAAGCATGAGTATTAACACAACTAAGCTAAACGGCGGCTTAAACGAGTTCTCAGACACTGTGGTTGACAGTTTTAACACTCTTATGGATCGCTTGCAAGCAATAGCCGATAGCGTGACATTTACTATGCCGGCGGTTGCTAAAAGTACAGTTGTTCCGTATGCAGTTTCAAGCGGATATTCTGATCTTGTCGGCACCAAAGATAGCTCGAAAGAGGACTTCGGAAAATATATCGCAGTAATTGATCAGCGATTCGTTGAAATCTTGCGTGTTTTACAGTCGCAAGCAAACAGTGATAGAGTTATAAAAATTTATCTTGACGGAAAAGAGATATCCTTTTCCTCCAAAAAGCATTCGAGCAGATTTGATTTCGCAACAAACGGAGGTGAGCTTTAATGCCTATTTATACAGGGACTGTTGATACCTCAACGGAAATGATTTTGATAAAAAAAGGCAATAGCTGGTACACCGTTCCGAATGTGCAAAATGCAAAAATTACAGACTGTAAACTTTGGGGAGAAGATGCTGACCGGTCAATGACCGGCGAATTTAAAGGAACGCTCATAGGGTTGTTTCCTAAACTTTCATTGACCGTAGGTTATCAAACTGCGTCTGAGCGTGCCGAGCTTTCGACTTTGCTCAATCAGGCTGTAACGACTGTACGGGCGTACAATGTCAGCAAGCAAAAGTTCCAGATTGTGCCATTTTACTTTGATGATGTTGAAAACACTATCGGATTTTGGGACAAGCACGGACATTTTGACAGTAGCGGAAAATACATCAGTGATACATTATTTGATGAAATATCATTTAAAGTTATTGCTACAAAGAAATCAACGTAGGAGGTGACGCTATGAGCAAAACCGTACAGGAAATAATGGAGGTAATGGGCAAGACTGTCGAGGTGTTCGTCGCATTGGAACGTAAAAACGGCAGTTCATACACCCACATAGCCGACATTACCCCGGAAGATATCAATGAAATACGGTATTACTTTGACGGGGCATTATACCGCTCCGTGATGCGTTGTCTTGAGGTTAAGCTCAAAGGCGACTGGACAGCAAAAGCAAAAAAAGGCTTGCTGCTTGACAGCCTCAAAATCAAAGCAACACACCCGGAGGGTGACAGCGTAACAATCGGTTACGGCGGATTTTATATCGCAGAAGCTCCCGAATATGATGCGGCACAAAATCTTACAAGCGTAATTGCTTACGATGAGCTTTATCAGTCTATGCGGCCATATACTGCATCATTGTGGCAAAGCGGTATTACCGTTAAAAACTATCTTATTGCTATATTAAATAAGCTCGGTATCAATTACGATGCAAACAGTTTTAATTTAATGGCAAACGCCGATAAGGTGATCACAAGCGAGAAATATCTTGACATTGAGAACGACAGCACCGAAGCGGCTTATACATACCGTGATATTCTTGACGAAATCGCAAAGGCTTCGGGCGTGACGTTTGCGTTCAAGAATTCGCTCGGTGGCGATCCGTTTAAGCTCTATGCAATAAAGCCGACAGAGAGCGGCTATGTGATTGACGAGAGCAACCTCCGAAGTGTGACAATCGGTGCAAAGTACGGACCCGTCAAGGGCGTTGTGCTTTCCCGAGAGCCGCAGGAGGATAATGTCTATTATCCGTCAAACCTTTCGGATTCTCAGACCGCGGTTAAAATATCGAACGTCGAGCTTATTGAGGACTCAAGCAACGACGAATACCGGAAGCAGTTTGCGAAAGGTATTTATGATAACGTTGCAGGCACGGAGTATTACCTTTATGAGCTCGACTCGTTCGGCATCGGCTTCCTTAATTTCGGTGATATATTCACTCTCAAGGTTTGTGAACGCACAGGCGGTATGATCGGTGACGAAAAAGAGTACAAAACAATCTTTATGCGTACCGATATGACCGTCAGCCAAGGAGTAAAAGAAAAGTCGAAGCTTGAAGCGCCGCAGGCTACATCAACGGACTATTCGGCGGCAGAGTCGGCATCTGATAAGCTGCTGAAGAAAACCATGATCAAGGTTGACAAGCAGGAGCAGAGGATCACATCTCTTGTTAAAGAGAGCAACGAGAAATTCTCAGAATTTACGCAGACGGTTGAAGGTCTCAATGGAGAAATAGTTGATACCAAGAACAATCTTGAAGCGCAGATAAAAGCAACTGCTTCGGCGGCAACAAGCCAATATACGGCGCTGAAAACGGAGGTTAAGGAAAACTATGTGGCGAACAGCACATACAATACATTCGTCAATCAGACCGCCGAAAAGTTTTCAACACAGGCAGAGTCAATCAAGAATATTCAGGACGCAAGGTATATCACCGAGGAGCGATGTAACTCGCTTATTGAAGCGCAGTCGGACAAGATTACGCTTTCGGTTGAGGAAAACCTGAAAATCGGCACAAGAAATATTTTGCTGAATTCCGAATGTTTCGCGGGATTTACACCGACAAAATATAAGGTCGACAAAGCGTTGATATATCCGTCATACCCCGATACATATGTACCGTCGGGGAAATACAGTCAAGTGATTTTTACCACTGATTCGACAGGCGGAGATACAGGAATAACAAGGGGTATCCGTTTTGTTGAGTCTGATCTCCTCGGTCAGAGCACTGTTGATAAGGTCAAGCCGAATACGACATATACATTGTCATTTTGGCTTAAAACAGACAGTGCATTCTCACATCCGGGTAATCTTGTTGCTTCATCTGCGATTTATGCCGGAGAGGGTGCATCGGTTTCTCTGGACTTAAACCGCAGTGTCACGCCGACGCCTACAACCTCATGGCAGAAATATGTATTGACTTTCAAGATTACAGGCCTAATCAGTCATTTTTATATAATGCTTTTCTTTACAGACTGTTTAGCAAGCACACAATACCGAGTTGATATTTCCTCATTTAAGCTTGAAGAAGGTAATATCGCTACCGATTGGACGCCGTCGGCGGAAGATACCGAAAAGTCCGTACAAGCTAAAATAGATATGTGCGTAAAGATGGATGAAAACGGAAATCTCGAATCCGAAATCAACATATCAAGTGATAAATTAACTATTGACACACAGAATTTTACACTTGCAAAAGACGGTACTATGACGTGTGAAAATGCTAATTTAACGAATGCTACTATTTCAGGAACCATAACGGCAGTTAATGCTATATTGGGCGGTTGGCACATAGCGGACAACGAACTTTATTCTACATGCGGTAGCTGTACCGCACACATTAAAGCCCCACAATCTTCATCAGAATATTTCTTTGCAGTTAGGGAATCACTCGGCGATAATAAGTACACAAGCAATTTTGCGATAAATACCGACGGTTCTGTGTATATGAACAACCTTCTTGCAGCAGAGTTAGGAATTACCATAAAAACGATTGATTCCAAAAGCAATAGATATATTGAAAATCTAACATTTCACGGGCTAACCCAAGGCAATAAATATTACGATGCTATTACCGCAGCGCACGACCTCACAATTGACGCAAGTAATATACATTTGTATCCGGATGGGGGTGTATATTTACACAACTACGTTTATCTGAGCAGTTATGCAAGCGGAAAAGCAGGGAAAGCGGCATTGTATGTTGATACTAAAACGGGTGAAATAACTGTTGAAAATTAACAAGGAGGCACACATGAAAATATCAATCAAACAAATATTAAACGCCCGTGAGACGCTTTCACGGCTTGCGGGGCGGACATTGCCTGTAAAGCAGAGCTACAGACTGGCAAAGCTCATTAAAGCCGTTGACGGCGAAATCAATGTGTACGACGGCGAACGTATCAAGCTCTGCGAGAAGTACGGCACGCTGAACAAGGAAAAACATATCTACGAGTTTGAGGACGAGGCGTACAAGAGCTTTGAGGCTGATATAAACGTCTTGCAGAGCCAAGAGGTCGAGCTTGATATCAAGCTGATTGACATCAGCGACCTTGAGCTTTCGGCGCAGGAAATCATCAGTATTGAGCCTTTTATTGAGGTGATCACCGATGATTAACAAAATCACAGTCAGCGAAAAGAGGGGGCTGTTTCCCGAATATTCAAGCCTCGGAACAATAGGGGAGAAGAACGCAACGACGCTGTTGTTTCTTCTCCCTTCGTCGTTGCAAGGGTACAGTAAAAATATCGTCTGTGAGACCACACAGGGCAGTTTTAATTATACGGTATCAAACGATACCTTCGACCTGCCGAGTGAGGTTCTGACGGACAATACGCTTGCTTTACAGCTTGTTCTCAAGGACGGTGACAAAGTAATTTGGAAGTCTGTCCCGTATACATTTACCCTCAATCCGACCCTTGACGACAGCGGCGAAAATGTCATTGAAAAAGCGAAAACGGAGCAGAGAGAGACCGACAGGACGGAGCTTGGCGAAGCTTTATCCGACCTCACGGGGCAGGACTTAAAGAAAGCGGATTGGAACGAGCTTATTGACATTGCCAATGAGCTGCCGCTCAAGAGTGAGCAGGATGTTGTTGACCTTAGGAAATGCAGTGAGTTAACCTATGCTTTTGCACACGCAACAACGCCGCCGAGCTTAATCACGGGCGGCTATAAGCTCGACAAAGAAGAACCCGATGTTCCTGACTCGCCCGATGTTTTGATTAAGCTGCCTTTTTTGGAAACACCGAATGCAGCGTACAGTAAAAGTACCCGTGTTTCACAATCTGTCGAGGAGTGCGGATTCAGCGTTAAAGGCTCGGCGAAAACAATCGCGGGGAACGAAAGAAGTATGTTTAATTCTCTCGGCGGAGCGGTCGCGGCAAATTTAAAGAAACTTACACTTGCCGACTTTGAGTGCGTTGTTGACCCTCGTGGAATGTTCAACGACAGCGGTTCTATTGAGGAAATAACGTTGATTGAAAGAGGAAACAATACAGAAGAATATCACACAAACTATTGGTATGAATTTTTCCGAAACTGTTCAAACCTACAATCAATTCTTGGAACACCACTTGACATGAGCCGCGGAACAGGTTACACGCGTACATTCCAGAAGTGCTCAAAGTTAAAGTGTGTTCGGTTTAAGCCATTTACAATAAGTCATGATCTTGACTTATCAGACTGCTCAGGATTGATGAAAGGAAAGTACGGAGCAAACACCGACGACCCCGGAACGCTCTTATCAATCGTCAACGGTGTCCGTGAATATAATTCGGGAATGGGTCAGATAACGATTAAGCTTTCAGCTTTCGTTAAGGATTATTTGACCTCATGGCGTTGCGTTAAAGACGATGAAACTGGCTTGTACATTGCATCTACGCAGGGTATGACGCTGGCGACTGTCTTGACGAACTACAAAGGAGTGATAATAGCATGATTTACGAAAAACAGCCGATTGAAAACGCTGCTGTTTCGGTGTTTGAGGACAACGGCTTTAAAATGCTTGTGATTGAGCCGAACGAGGGTTATAAGCTTAGAGCGAACAGTGACGATACATACAGCACAATGCAAATAATGTTTTCAGCGGATTTTGAAAACTTGCTGAATAATTATCACGCCGTACCGCTCGACGAACCCGATGAGGAGGTCGAAAATCCTCCAATAACGCCGACGGAGGACGAAGAAATTTCAGACAGTGAGGCGTTAGCTATAATAACATCGGGAGGTGTTGACAATGACGAGAGCGGAAGCTAAAGCTTACAGAAATAAGGTCGTGCAGGGTGAGCAGGTCGAAAAGCTCGGCGGCATTACGGAGAAAATCGAGCAGTCAGATAAAATCGGGTATGATTGGCACAACTACTATGTTGGAGATAAGCTTGTCAAGTCAGAGTATGTCGAGCAGGACAACCCGGTCGGAACAGCTAATAATCCATTTGTTTGGTCGCCCGGTATGCGACTTATCCTGAACGGATATTACACTTATGGCGGCAGGCGATACGTTGCAATTGCCGAAGGTTCGCCTGAAACAATTACAGAAGAATATCTCGTTGAATTTTAAGGAGGAGTCAAAATGACACCAACAGGAAACAGACTCATAGACACAATTATTTACGTCGCAGGCTCGGCGATCGCATTTAACGTGATTTTGCCGATTTTTGCACTGATAATCGAGTTTTTAAATGCTTTGATGTGAGGTGAGAGTATGAGCGAAAACATATCGACAGAGGAGCGAATTGCAAAGCTCGAAAGCGAGAATGTGACATTGTTTCACTATATCAAAGAAATAAAGGACGAACAAAAGGAGTTCCGCAAACTCGTAGCTGCGGTTGAAAAGATAGCCAATCAGACGGCGGACAACAGAGAAATGCTTGAGCAGAACAATACCAAGCTTGACGACATTTCGGCACGTTTGACGGACGTTGAACATCAGCCGGCAGAATCAGCCAAGAAAAGAGCCGACAAAATATCGGACACGGTTATCGCGGTCGTTGTGACCGGAATTGTGAACGCTATAATTACGGCTTTAATTACATTCTTAACCAAATAAGGAGGAATCATTATGAAAAAAATCAATCTCAAGGGCGTAACAGCACAAACATGGGCAAGAACGCTCGTTCTCTTGCTTGCACTCATCAGCCAGCTTGCCGTTATCCTCGGTAAGAGAAGCGAAGCGATCGACGTCGATCAATGGCAGGAGTATGTGACCTACATATTCACCGTCGGCGCATCAATCGTCGCATGGTGGAAGAACAACAGTTTTACGAAAAATGCACAGGTTGCCGATGATGTCAAGAACAGCCCCGAACTGACAAACGGAAGAGGTGAGTGAATATGAGTAACAGCTCACTCGCTACATATCAGCGACTGACCGATAATTACGACCCTCGCAGAAACAAGATCGACACGATTACAATTCATTGTTACGTTGGACAGGTCACGGCAAAGCAGGGTTGCGATTATTTTTACAACACCGACAGAGAGGTTTCCTCAAACTATATTGTCGGTCGTGACGGTTCGATCGGTCTTTCGGTTGCAGAGAATCACAGAGCGTGGACGTCGTCCTCTCCATCAAACGACCACAGGGCAATCACAATTGAAGTTGCCTCGGACACAAAGCCGCCGTATGCGGTCACAGATAAGGCATATAGTGCGCTCATAACACTTGTAACCGACATCTGCAAGCGTAACGACATCAAAAGGCTTGTGTGGTCCGATAACAAGAGTAACCGAGTTAACCACCGCAACGGCTGCAATATGACCGTACACAGGGATTTTGCTTCGACTGCTTGTCCCGGTGCATATCTTTACAGCCGTATGGCAGATACTGCAGCTCAGGTCAACAAGAGACTTTCCGCAGGCACAACAAAGCCGACAGCCAAACCGACAACCACAATCAAAATTGACGCACCGTCAGACGTAGGAGGTAATGATATGACAAGAGGATATTTTCAGGTAGGCGACCGCAACGAGGGTGTTTACGCATACAAACAGCAGCTTATGCTCCTCAAGAAAAAGGGTATAATCTCGCAGGGTGTTGACAACAACGAGATTTTCGGCGCAGGCACAAAGACAGCCACAAAGCAGGTACAGCGTGCCGCAGGCATAACCGTCGACGGCCTCGCCGGTCCGCAGACAATAAGAGCTTGCTATGTGCTCGCGGCGAAGTAAATGAACGTATCTTCTGGGGGATTGACATATAGTATTATTTGAATTATAATGTTCAAAAAATAATTTTATCTTTCTATACGATGGAAAGAAGGAAAAATAATGAAAACAAAAAAATTTCCGGATTATTTCCCGGAAGGTTGTCCCCCAGAAGAAGCTACTGAAAAAGAAATGACTTTATTCCGATTGTGTAAACATAATTATCCTTGCGAGGAGGACTTTCAATCACATGTGATTCTTTATCCTGATAGGGAAGAATACAAAACAAACGTTTTGGCATATGGTCTGTCAACTCTTCCGTCTGTGGAAGATTGTGAACATTTATTGAAAATTAGTTCAAAAATGCGATCTTGTATGAAAAGCATTGCCTTTGGCAAAGTCGATGGTGACACTGGAAAGGTTCTTAATACACCCAACAAAAATAATTCTAATCATATGACTTGGTGGGTATATGAAGGAGTAAAACCACATACTTTTTTTACAGCATATCAAGAAGGTGGTGCTAAAGATGAATGAATTTTTACTTTTGCCGGTATTTGGCAAGCTCTACTTTCACCATATTTATGCATTCTATGATGAGCCATTGGTATTTTCATGCGTTTCTAATGCACAACAATACTTTTTTGTAACTGCCATTCCTTCTTCTGAAAATTCGGAGAGATGGTTGATTGTGCCAGTTTCAACTGGCAGGCTTTTAACTGCCGAACGAAACAAAATAGAAGTCAGAGATTTGTTGCTTGATCCCGAAACAACTGTACTTATGATTTCGCAAAACAAGTCAGATGTTTCTGTTGAAGTTGTTAATCCTGATGCTTTAGGTGATGATCTTCTCCCTACAAAAGGGGCTTTTCTTGATTACAATGGATCTTCTGAATTAACTGCATCTGAAATTCCTACAGCAAATCAAGCTGTCACAGAAATGAGAGATGTTATTGAGATATCTCTCGAAAAAGATGATGGACATGTCCAAGAGTTGCCATGTTTAACAATTTCAGATACACTTGAAAATTTACAACAATTGATTTACGCTTTGGCTTACAAAGATGGAAGCATTAGGGGAGCAATTCCAAAATATATAAAAGAAAAATGTAATTTATCCGTAACGGGTATGTATGCAGCGTCAGTTGGTATAAGGATGAAATCAGATGAACTCTGTAATATTTTTATGGAAACACCCTTAACGGAAACGCTTAAAGATTTGACAAATCTGTTTGATTCATCAGATGATCAGCAAACGTTAAAGAGGTTTCTATCATCGCAAAATCCTAAAGTAGCTTCAAGATATAAAACTTTTATTTTATCTTTACTTCGTGGAAATGTTGGCATAAACTTTAATTGTGCTTCACCAGATAAAACATCATATTCAAAACATTATTCTACATTTCAGCTCAGAAAAAATTTGGCGCGTATTAGTTCAGAAATTAACGAGTATTCAGAGGAAGAAACCATATTCGGAAGATTGGTTGGAGTTAATACTGAAAAAAGCACATTTGAACTTATTACGGTGGAAGATGAATATATTAAGGGCACGATGATGTGTCAGAAAAAAGATTATTCAGTTCCACGCCAAATAGAAGCTAGAGTTGAAATGCGAATTGGACAGGATGACATTACAGGAACCGAAAAGATTATATATAAAATATTGGATTATAATGAAATTGTTCCGACATAAACTTATCCCCGGACTATCACACGATAGCTCGGGGATTTTTTGCGTTTATGGGACTAATTTTGACTTGCATTTTGACTTGCATACTTGCATTTTGACTTGCATTTTTAGAGGTAATTTGCGGTAAAATTAAGCGGATTAGAGAAGCTAAAAACAAGAAAAAAGCCTTATTTATCAACGTTTTCATTGATAAATAAGACTTTTAATAAGTGGTCGGAGTGGCGGGATTTGAACCCACGGCCTCTTGGTCCCGAACCAAGCACGCTACCATCTGCGCTACACCCCGACAACGCTTGAATATTATATACTATAATCATCATAAAATCAAGTGTTTTTCTAAAAAAATTTGATTTTTTTTAGAAAAGCAGATGAATTGAGATAAAGGAAAAATAAATGCGTTAGTGATAGGACATGTATTGCGGTAATTTCTTATTTCCTGCACCGTTATTTTGCAGAGCTTTTTTGCTGAAACGTCGCAGGTGCGTCACTTGACTGAGAATCCATTGACTTTTTCGAGCTGTGGGCGTAGAATTACGGCAAGGTGAAAGTGCGGGAATACTGAGGTGAACAGGCGCCGTCCGTCGGTGTGTTTCCGGCTGTCAACTTTAACTTGTTGAAAGGATTGATCTTATGATCGAAAAAAATATGCTTGGAAAATTCATAAGAATAAAAAGAGAGGAGTCCGGACTTTCTCAAAAGCAGTTTGCCGAACAGCTCTTTGTGACCGAGTCGGCTGTTTCAAAATGGGAGAGGGGAGTTAATTATCCCGACATCACAATGATCTCCGACATTTGCCGTGTGCTGAATATAAGCGAAAAGGAGCTTATTACGGCTTCGGATGACACAGCATATCGGCAGATGAAAAAGCAGTCGGCAAAATATGAGAGAATTCAAAAGCTTACGTTTTGGATCCCGACCTCGGCATACCTTTTAAGTTTTATTATTTGCCTTATTTGTGCCTTATGCGGCGTCATGCCGTTTTCGACCCTGTTCATTGTTACGGCAAGTCTTTTTTGTGCATTTCTTTTCTTTCCGTCGGTTACGAAATTTTTCGGTAATCAAAAGCTGCTTGCCTATCTTGTTTCATCGGCGATAGGTGTTATATTGTTGCTTGTTGTATGCGGAATCGCAACAAAGAGCATCACATGGGTCCCGACAGCGGTTATGGGGACATTGCTTGGATATTCTGCCGTATTTCTGCCGATTGTTTTAAAAAAATATTCAAAAGCAGGATTTGTTTCAACGCATAAAACATTTATAAGCTTTATCGCCGATACGGTGCTGACAATCATTCTCGTTGCAACGGTTCAAATTCTTATACCGATAAATTTACGCAATGCGGAGCTGACGGTGCTTTATTGTTTCTGTCCGTTGCTGATAACAGGTCTTGTTGTCAGTCTCAGACTTAACGGACTGATAAAAGGCGGAATTTGTACGGTTATATTCGGTATTTATGCTTTCCTTGCGAACTATTTTGTCGGCTTGGTTTATGATGTGCCGGCAGACATGGCAATCAATCTGTCAGATTGGGCAACATATACCAACGGAAATGTGCTGCTGACTGTGCTGGTCACCTGTATTTTTCTCGGAATTGTGCTGATTGGTTTCGGAATTTGGCAAAATATAAAGAAAAAACAAAATAAATATTGACAAAATATATAAAATATCTTATAATCTGCTTGTAATTATGCGCACTTTTACACCACTATGCAATCAAAAAGCGATAATTTAATTTATTTTTAAAGCGATGTCAGTGTTATCGCTTTGAAATACAAATTCAGCGGTTAAAAATACGGAGGGATTAACGATGGAAAACATGAATCAAGCAGAAATGAACATGACAGAACAAAAGGTGTCACAGGCTCCTGTTGCGCAATTGAGAACGAACAGAGGTTTACTTAAATTGATTCTTCTGTCATTGGTCACATTGGGAATTTACGGATTGATCGTAACGGCACATATCTCGGAAGATGTCAATGTTGTTTGCAGCAGATATGACGGAAAGAAGACAATGAATTATTGGCTTCTTATCTTCCTTGTCGGTCCTCTTACGCTTGGGATCGGTTATATTGTTTGGATGCATAAGCTTTGTGAGCGCATCGGTAAAGAGGCTGACAGAAGAGGCCTTGACTGTAAGTTCGGCGCATCAACTTTTTGGCTTTGGAATGTTCTCGGATCCCTTATTGTTGTAGGTCCGTTTATTTTCTGTCACAAGTGGCTTGCAACAGTTAATGCAATCAATCAGGATTTCAATCAGAAGGGTTAATTATATATACATCGCTGAATCGTAAAAAAAAACAAGTCAACGTATTTGCATTTCCGCATTTACGTTGACTTTTTTTATTTTAAAATGAATTTTTTAACATATTTTGATGTCATTGCGTTGAGCAGGCAGTTGTAGGTCATTTTAAAATCTACGACCGAGCCGACTTTATAATCGTCACAGCAGTCGGTTACGTCAAGAACAACATGATCACTGCTGCCGCCGACAATTTTCATTCGCTTGTCTGCACAGATAAGTCCGGGCAGGTAAATATCCTGCTTGCCGATTGCAACTATTGCACGCTTCATCAGCTTGTCGCAGTCCTGCGGAAGGGTTTCGGGTACACTCGGCTTTTCTTTCAGCTCGATGATTTCGGCTTTAAGAATGAAATTGTCCTCTCTCGCTCCGTCAAAGGGAACATCATAAACGGGAATGTTGCCAAGAAAAATCGACTCACCCATTCGCATATTGTTGATGACTTTCGGCAATTTGCCGTCAAAAAGCATATTTATTGAGCTTGACGCACCGCCGGAAACTATCGGAAGGTTAATATTGTATTCCTTCTGAACTTCATTGACGGCGTTCTCAAACAGAGCCATGTTTTTTTCACTCGGGAGCACCTCGTTTACACAACTGAGGTTCGTTCCTACGCCGTAAAGCTCAAGGTTCGGCATTTTGAGGATCTCGCCCGCAAGAGACTTTAGCTCGTTTGTATAGCAGCCGTCACGTAAGTCGCCGCATTCATACATGAGAATAACCTTATGGCGCTTATTCTGCTTCTTCGCTTCGTCATTCAGTGCACGGAGCACATCAAACTCACTGTTAAGGCTAACGTCGGTGAACTTCACAACGTCGCTCACCTGCGAAAGCATAGGAGAGCGAATCAGCCATTTTTCAGCCTTGATATCAACAAATTCCATGAAGTTTTCAACTCTGGAATCGCAAATTGCCTTGATTTTGCCCTCCTCGACGAGGTAGCGCACAAGAGGCTCATAGCCGACAAGCATCTTGGTAACGACCGAGAGAGACATTCCGTTTTCTGAACATCTTTGCTTCATTATTTTAATGTTATGAAGTATTCCGTCCGGTCTTATTTCGATACATGGAAACATATTTTTACTCCGTTTTCTGATCTATGAAACGTCTTACGGTCTTGAACGAATTGCGCTCGATTTCAAAAAAGCTTTCGTCAAGCGGCTTGCACTGTTCGCAGCCCTTTGCCTTGAGAGCCTCGTTTATTATCTTCTCCGTGTACCACGGATTCTTTACAAATACCGGACCGAGCGCATTGGTGAAGATAACGTTTTTGTATTTTGCACCCTCGGTTTGATCCTTGTCATTGTTGCCCTTGCCGTAAGTGAGCTTTCCGAGTGCGATTGACGGGTCGTTAAGGAAGAAATCAACAAGGTGAATCTGAACCGCCATGATTTCAAAATTTTTGTCCTCGCAGAGAGAGAATTGAAGATCGTCTCCGTAAATCTCGTTGCGTTCAACAGCAGTTGCGTCAAGAAGTCCGAGGCCTTCAACAACAGAGCCGTCGCATCTTTTTGTGGACTTGATGAGAACCATACCCGTTGTTCCGATTGCAATAATCGGTTTTCCGCTCTCGGCGAAGTTATAAACGGCATCGCCGTATTTTTTGATGCTTTTTACTATTGAAGCCGCGGTTTTTATTTCGCCCGCATTCATAAAGATAATGTCAGAATTCTCAAAATCAATCTCCTGAGCGAAGGTGTCAATACGGTTGATTTTAACGTCGAGACCCATTGCCTTTCCGACACGCTCAAAAGCCATGAGATTTCCGCGGTCGCCGTGGAGATTAAGCAGGTCGGGATAAAGCCATGTTATATTTAATGTGTTCATTATTCGTTACCTCCGTACTGCTTTGTGGATTTTTCAAGCTCATGGTATTTCTTGAGCCACGTGATAAGGTAAACATTGTCAACGTCGAATTTGTCAAGCTCCTTGAGAATTGCCTCGTCGCTGTCGTTCGGAAGTATCGAAATGTCATTTCTGTCGATACCCGCATAAATCATTCTGTTTGCAGTGTCATATGCAACGGCCTCGGAGAAGCAGATATAGTGCTTGATGTTGTTCTTTTTAAGTGACTCAAAATCAACGTCAAAAGCGTAGAATGTGTTGGTATAGTACGGGTCGAAGTCCTTGAGCTCCTCCAGACCCATGAGAAGAAGCTTCGGCGAATCGTCCTTTGCGATATAGTCAAGCGCAGTCTGGAGAGTTTCGGGATTTTCCTGTTTGATTCTGATATATTTGAGTGTCTTGGTCTTGTATTTGAGGGTTTCCATGCGGCCGCTTATGTTTTTAAAGTTTGAAAAGCTCCTTTGAAGCTCCTCGTTTGTCATGCCGAGCTTTGTGCAGACGGCAATGCAAAGCGCATAGTTGAAGATGTAGAAAGGCTCCTTGTTCGTTACGGTGAAGCGATATCCGTTACAGTCGAAGCTGCACTCGGAGAAATCAACGTTCTGAGCGTAGAAATCAACCTTTTTCTCGGATGAAAAATCGCAGCCTGCGCAGTGAAACTTGCCGACATTGTCAACGTTGTAATAATCGAAAATAATCTTGTCGTTGCACTTGGGGCAGGGCATTGTTACGTCGTAGAACTTGTCCTTGACGAAAGAATACTGAGTTTTGTCAACGCCGTAGTAGTATACCTTGTCGGAAAAATCCTCGAAGGATTTTGATCTTGGCTCACCGTCATTGAGGAAGAAGGTCATGCTGTCGTTAAATACCTTGCGGAATTTCTGAACGATGTAATCCGGCTCGCCGTTACGCTGAACCTGATCCTTCTGAAGGTTTGTTATGCATATCTTCTTAGCCGGGATATATTTATAAATACCGGCAAGCGAACGCTCGTCGATCTCAAAAGAGAAAAACTCCGTTGTAACCTTGCCTGTAAGCGTTGAATTGCGGATGAGAGCTGTTGCAATTCCGCCTATCATGTTGGCACCCTCAAGATTTGAGCAAACTGTTCTGCCGGAATCTCTGAGAGCGTGAACTATCATATTGTTGGCTGTGGATTTTCCGTTTGTGCCCGTTATAAAAATAACCTTCTCGGGGTCGATTCCCGTAAAATGACCGATGAAATCAGGCATAATTCTGTTTGCCTTTGCGCCGGGCATATTTGTTCCTCTGCCCTTGGCAAAGATATTTGAAAAGAGCATAAGCCCCTTGCCGATGAGCAGAGTTAAGATGAATTTTAGCTTTTGCATTTTGATCCTCCCGAATAAATAAAACGTTCATTTAATTAACGCTATTATTGTATCACATTTAATTGTAAAGTCAACATTGACAGACAGAATGAGTGAATATATTTTTTTGAATCGCAAAGACTGAATATAACAATATTTTTTTCTTAATCGCTATTGACAACACCCCCTTTTCGGGGTTAAAATATTCGTATCAATTCAATGGAATTGCCAAAATTCAATGTGAGGTGAGATTTCAGTGAGTAGTGACAGTAGCTACGGGCAACGAAACTTGAACAAATTCAATAATTTGCACAGCATGAATACCGTTGCAGACGTCCTCTCGCGAGATCGGAGCTGAAATTACGCCTGCAGCGCGGTTTTGTGCCGTGCTGAAAGGGGCGCTTAAAATTGGACACTATGGTTGAAATCATCAGCAAGATGCTTGCCAACAACAAATTTTCTGCCATCAAGGAAATGCTCAGCGAAATGAATGTCGTTGATATTGCCGCCTTGATTGAGGAGATGGAGCCGGAAAACCAGGTTCGCCTTTTCCGCTTGTTGCCCAAGACGTCATCGGCTGATGCTTTTTCTTATTTGCCCGGCGATATTCAGGGTAATATCGTTGACGCAATCACAAATTCCGAGCTTGAATTCCTTATGGAGGACATGTTCCTTGACGATGCGGTTGACTTCCTTGAGGAGGTTCCGGCAAACGTCGTAACCCGTGTGCTTGCCCACACAAAGCCGGACACGAGAAAGCTTATTAACAAATTCCTTCAATATCCCGAAAATTCGGCAGGAAGCATCATGACTATCGAGATGGTTTCTTTCCCTGAGACCTATACTGTTAAACAGGCGATAGAAATGATAAGAAAAACCGCTCTCGACAAGGAGACGATTTACACCTGCTACTGTATGGACGATAAACGCAAGCTTGTCGGAACGGTTCCGCTTCGCAAGCTCATTGTTGCTCCCGAAAATCAGATTGTTAAGGACATCATGGAGGACGATGAGCAGCTCATTTTCGTCAACACGATGGACGACCAGGAAGAGGTTGCCGCAATTGCGAAGAAATACGACCTGCTTTCAATTCCCGTTGTCGATAAGGAAGAAAGACTTGTCGGTATCATCACCATTGACGATATCGTTGACGTCATCGAAGACGAGAACACAGAGGACTTTGAAAAGATGGCTTTGCTGTTGCCCTCTGAGGATTCATATCTTAAAACAGGTATTTTCACCCTTTACAAAAACCGAATCGTGTGGCTCCTTATTCTCATGGTTTCGGCAACCTTTACGGGTCAGATAATCGAGGGCTTCGAGGATAAGCTTTCAATGATTGCCGGTCTGACCGCCTCCATTCCCATGCTTATGGACACCGGCGGAAACTGCGGCAACCAGGTTTCGACCCTTGTTATCCGTGGACTTGCCCTCGGCGATATTCACATCAAGGATTTCTTCAAGATTATCTGGAAGGAAATCCGAGTTGCCGTTCTCTGCGGCTTGACGCTTGCCGTTGTTAACTATGCGAGAATGTGGATCATCAAGCTGGTAACGCACAATGACATTTCAAGCAACACATTTATAGTTGTTTGTCTCGCAATGATTTGCGCCGTTATCGTTGCCAAGGTGATAGGCTGTGCATTGCCGATTCTGGCAAAGCTTTTGCATCTCGACCCTGCACTTATGGCAGGACCGATGATTACAACTATTGTTGATGCGCTTACGCTGCTCATTTACTTCGGCTTCGCAACCCTCTTTATCAACGGCGGACTTTTGGTTTAGGTTAAAACAGAATAGTAACGCTTCGTTATCTTCGGATTGCGGAGCGTTTTTTCTTGCACTCATCAAAAAAGTATTATATAATCAGCATGAATTCTATGTTTCTATTTACGAGAGTGACCGCCAAGTGAAGCTTGAATTTTTCAACACATGTGCCGAGCTCCCCGACGCAGAACCCGATAAGCTCTTTGACAGATTCTATCGAGGCGACAAGGCTCGGACACAGAAAAACGGCGGCTACGGGATCGGACTTTCGGTCGCCCAATCGATTGCCGAAGCGAATAGAGGCTCTATAAATGCCGAATTCATTGACGGCGGAGTAATGTTTAAAATAAAATTCAGGAAATAAAAAATCGCACCGAGTTAAAAAATTCGGTGCGATTTTATCTTGTTAAGATTTGACGGATTTAATCCAACTCAATCGTTCTTCCGAGGTCGAACGAATAAATTACCGTGCCGTGAATTTTTTTGCCTGTGCACTCGTGCAGGGCAAATTCGTACATTTTCAACTGCTCCTTGTAGCGGCTTTTCAGTATTTCCTCGTCCGTTCTGCGGTCGGTTTTGTAATCGACTATAACCAGTCCGCCGTTCTCTTCAAAAGCGCAGTCGACATAGCCTTGAACGACTATTGTCTCATCAGCCGAGTTTTCGGCGATATCGGGGTATATGTCACCGGCACGAATGCCGACTGTAACCTTCTTTTCACGCATAATAAGCGGCGAATGTTTAATTCTTGCGGCGATTTCATTCCTGAAGAATCTTTTGAGCTTGTCGCGCTCAAGTATTTTCGCTTCGTCCTCTGTCAGGTGATGTTCGGCAACCATGCGCTCAATCTGTTTGTCAACATCAAAGCTCTCGGCAGAATAATCGAAAAATTCCATAAATTTGTGTGTTGCCGTTCCTCTGTTTGCCGGATTCATGCCGCTTTTGCTCAAGAATTGCGGCTTCTCGGAAGCAAAGTATTCTGTCGAGAATTCCGTTGTTTCAAGGTCTGAGGGTGAAACCTTTGCCATAATGCCTGCAAGCGATGAATACGGGTATTTATACTCGGTTTTGCGCCTTATTTTTTCCAAAAGATCGGGGTCGGCGGCAAGCTTTTCTCCCTCACCGGTACTTTCAACCGGTGAACCGAGCTCTTTTATCAATTCGAAGTGCATATTTCTTGCTGCCGGGAGGGTTATCGGCGAGTTTTCACCCCAAAGTGACGCTGCATCGGGGTGTCGGATAAAACCGAGCAGAAGCCAGTCCGCCATTGAACTTTTTGAAAGCAGAGCAAAGGGCATTATATGCTCCTCTGTGCCGATTTCGCCCCTGATTGCGGAAAGCTTCTTTTCCGGATTGTCATATCTTGTGATGCAAATCAGTCTTTCCTTGGCTCTCGTCATCGCAACATAGAGAACTCTCAGCTCCTCGGAACGTCCGGAAATTTTTTCGGCAATGTCAATTGCTTTTTTGCCGACGGTCGGATATTTGCATTTGCGCTTTGAATCACGCCGCTCAAAGCAGATACCCATATCCGGGTGGTAGGCAGCAACATTCCTTGCGGCATCGCCGTTGAACGGCGCATTGAGGTCGGCGATTATGCACACGGGGAATTCAAGTCCCTTGCTTTTATGAATCGTCATAATATGCACAACGTCTGCGGCTTCCGAAACGTCTGCAGCGGCTTCAAGGTCACTGTTTTTGCGCTGAATTCTGTCGATGAAACGAATAAAGCCCGAAAGTCCGCGCTTACCCGAGTCTTCGTATTTCTTTGCGTAGTCAACAAGCATGCTGAGGTTTGCTTTGCGCTGTGAGCCGTTCGGCATGGCGGAAGCAATGGCTTTACAGCCTGTTTTTTCAAACATTTCTTCAAGGAATCGGTCACAGGGGAGAGTTGCACTGAGCATACGAAGCTCGTCGATTTTTGAGAGAAATGCGATGCATTTTTCATTGCCGCTGTCGGCAGCTTTCCTTATGCAATGGTAGATCGGCTTTTTGCGTTCGTCAATTCGCATCTGTGCCAGCTCGTCCGCAGTGAAGCCGAAAATCGGCGAGAGCAGAATTGCCAGCAGCGGAACGTCCTGGATGGGATTGTCCGTCACTCTCATTAGACTCAGCATGGTGCTGATTTCTGGCGAGGCAAAAAATCCCGACTTACTTTCGATATATGACGGTATGAGGTTTTCGGCAAGTATCTTTTCGTATATTTCGGCTTTTCCGCCGCCTGCCGAGCGCAGAAGAATACAAAAGTCGCGGTACGACGCTTTTCTGTAGCCGTTTTTATCCTTTACCTTCATATCGCCCGAAAGAATTTCGTGTATCTTATCGGCAATGAACTGCGCTTCGCTTTCTCTGCCGACTTTTTCCGCCATATCGCCGAGAATATACATCTCGGCTTCGGGGAAGCTGCTTTCTTCATAATCCGCCGCCGCAACAAGCTGTTCATTCTCGTTGTAATCGACCGAACCCATCTGCCTTGACATTATCTGAGAAAAGAGAAAGTTAACATTTTCCGTAACACCCGAACGGCTTCTGAAGTTGCGGTCAAGCGTAATTTTTGCAGGATAGTTGTCGCACTCAAAGTCATTGAGAGCGTCACGCCGTGAGAGGAAAATTTCGGGCATTGCCTGGCGGAAACGATAGATGCTCTGCTTGACATCGCCGACAGTGAACATATTTGTTTCATCCCTCGAAACAGCCCAAAACAGAGTGTTTTGCAGGTCGTTGACGTCCTGATACTCGTCAACAAGGATTTCTTGGAAACGCTCGGCGAAGCTTTCGGCAAGCGCTGTCTTTTCGGCGTTGCCGCTCTCGTCGAATTTCACAAGAAGCTTCAGCGCAAAATGGCATATGTCGGAGAAGTCATAGCTGTTTGCCCTTTTTTTCTCCTCACCCAGGATTTCGCCGTATCGCTTAACCGCTTCAATGAGCTTTTCGGCAACAGGGCGAAGATAATCCATGTCGTCTTTATTCTCACTCTCAGACGCACAGAAAAGCGGCACAAGCTTCTTCAATTGATCGGTAAGAACATTTTTCTGTGCCTTGACCGATTCGGACTGGACAGAGGAATACTTGTTCGGCAAGCGGCCGAGACTGCCGACAGAAGCTGAGGTGACAGCACTGCGTATCTCGTCCCATGAGCCGTTCTCAATCACCTTGGAAAGCTCGTCAAACATTACGGCGTTGTTGGCGATTCCGACTCCGTATTTTTCGCCGACAACGGGATCGTCCTTGCCCGAATCAATCATTTTGCCGCAGAGCATACGGCAATATTCAACCGACTTTGCGGCGTAGTTTATGATAATTTTGCCCCACACTTGATCACGCAGGGGAGCGTCGGTATGATATGCGCTCGTAAGACTGTCGAGAAAGGCTTCCGGCCTTGCAAAAGCCATTGAATCGTTATAAAGCTTGCATATAAGGTCGGTCAGCGCACTGTCGTCCGTGCTGTTTGCCATTATGTCTACAAGTTCGACGAATTCGGGCGAATTTTCTCTGTAAAGCTCGTCCATAACCTGTGAAACGGCGTCGTCACACATCAGGGCAAGCTGTGAATTGTCAAGAATCCCGTAGTCGGGGGAAATCTCTATATCGTGAAAATTCTCACGAACAATGTCGTTGCAAAAGCCGTCGATAGTACTTATTCTCGCAAAGGGGAGCAGAAGTGCCTGACGCTTGAGCAGATCGTTATCGGGAGCCTTGTCAATTTCGGACATGAGCGCCTGATAGATTCTGTCTTTCATCTGTGCGGTTGCGGCTCTGGTGAAGGTAACGATTAAAAGCCTGTCGGCAGGACAAGGCTCTTTCTCATCCATGAGCCTTTCGATAACACGCTGAACCAAAACAGCCGTTTTACCCGAGCCTGCCGCAGCGGAGACGAGAATCGAACCTTTGCGCGAGTCAATCGCTTTTTTCTGTTCTTTTGTCCATTCAGGCATTCTCATCACCTCCTAATTTCTGCAAGCTTTCGGAATGGTTCGGGCTTGTTATCTCTCTCGTCGGCGTATTTTCGTCAACATGGCAAACGTCCTTGTAGTCGCAGTATTTGCAAACATCGTTGTAGGGACTTTGACTGTTGGCTGCATGCGCCGGCATAACGTGAATAATTCCGTTGTGGAGATCAACTGCCATTTTTTCGAGTATTTTTTCACATCGCTTCATCAGAAGCTCCATTTGTTTTATTGAAATAAGATTGCCGCCGTTCGTGCCGTCCTTCTTGATTGAGGCGGGCACGAACATTCCGCTGCCGCTGTTATCCATCATGTAAATCACACGGCTGTCGTCAAGCACCATGCCGTTCATTTTTGTTCCTTTGAGTTTTTTCTGCTCAATCGTTTTTTCGTTCTCGTCGCGCTCCGTTTCAACGAAGGGAGCATTAACGGGCATATACAGAATACCGGCAGGGGTAATATTTTTGTAATCCCTGAATCCGTTTTTCCATATGGCGAAAAGATATATAAGCATTTGCATATTCAACCCGTAGAAAACCTCGTTGAGGTCGAATTTTTTTCCTCCGGATTTGTAATCGACAACCCTGACATAGCTCGTTCCGTTCTGTTCGGCAACGTCAACACGGTCAACCGAGCCTTTAATTTTAAGCGTTCCGCCGTCGGGCAGGGGAATGTTATAGGTATCAACCTCGCCGTCGCTGTCAATGCTCAGCTCAAATGCGACAGGAACAAAGTTGCTGTTGGCAAATTCTGCAACAAGCCTGTCAACGACCTCACAAACGGTGAGACCGAGCTGACGGAAAAGGTAATCGAATCTTTCACCCATTTCTTCGCCGGAGGTCAGATTTTCTTTGAAATATTCCTCAAGAATGTCGAAAACGCATTTGTCACGGTCTGCTTTCTCCATGGAGCAAAGTCCGTCACTGCCGTATGCGGAAATCAGCTTTTCAAGTATATAGTGTATAGCTGTGCCCTTTTGCATCGGATCAAGCTCAGCGGTCTTTCTTGGCTGAGCGTTCAGTCCGTATTTGCAGAAATATTCAAACGGACACTTGTGATAAACCTCGGTTCTCGAGGCTGACATATACATGTTGAGCCCGAAAAGCTTGGTTGCGATTTCCTTGTCTCTGATTTTGATTTCTTCTTTGTTAATTCCTCTTTTGAGGGCGGCAAGACGGTCGGAATATCCGGGAACAGCTTCGAAATATTTTTCAAGCGTGCTGTGCAGAACGGTGTTTTTTTGCGTCAGCTCCGCCATGATATCGAAGGCGCTTTCGACGCTTTCGATCCTGTCGGTGCCGTCAATATCAACGGTGTCAATAACGGTGAGCTTCGGAAAAAGCTTTTTTATCTGAGTGACGATTTCCGAAGGGGAAACCTGTGCGCCGTTTATGTCCTTGCGAAGATATGTGACGTAAAGTCTGTCGTAGGTTGAGCAAAGCGTATTGTATGCTATAAAACGCTCCTCCATCATTTTTTCTTCAAAGCTGTCGTCGGTTTTCAGTTCAAATTCGGCAAGCTCACGCCGCTCGTTCTCCGAAAAAATGCCGTCGGAATTCGGAATCATCGGGAAAACGCCGTCGTTCATTCCGACGGCAAATACGATTTTCGGCGCAGAGGTCTTAACCCTGTCCGCACTGCCGATAGTGATTTCGTCAAGACCCTGCGGCAGGTTGCCTACGGAATAGGTGGAAACCAGCAAATCAAAAAGCTCTCTGAATCTTGACGGCGTGAGTCGCACTCCTTCAAGAGAGTCGGCTATACGGTCGAGCATTTCCATTGTCAGCGACCATATTCTTTCCTGCTCGGAGGCGAGTTCGGACTGTGAACTCTCATTAAGCCTTATCGCAAGCTTTTTGAGATTTTCGCCAACATTCATGTCAATGAGCAGGTAATAGATAGCCTGCGCCGCTTCAAGTGACGTGAAGTCCCTGAGCTTGACTCTGAATTTCTGCAACGGTGCAACGAGCTTTATTCTTGTGTCATTTATTTCCCTGAGCTCGGCGGCATCCTTTTCAAGCATTTTTTCACCCAAGCCGTTTGGGTGAGCAGTCCATTCATCAAGCCATTTTTTACCGTTTATCTGCCACATAAGCGCATAGTTTTCAATCTTTGCGATTTCTTCGATTGTAAGGTCGGTAAGACCTGTTTTTGCAAGTCGCATAAGCGCGTCTGTCGAAAAGCCCGATGCACCTATTTCAATCGCACTCCTGACAAATTCAATCAGCGGCTCAGAGGTTATCGGTTGACGCTTGTCCTCGAAAACGGGAACGCCGTTCTTGATAAGGGCAGAGCGAATCTGCCTTGAATAATTATTTTCGCTTCGTGAAATTACGGCAATGTCACGGCAACGAATGTTTTCGGTTCTGATGAGTCTTTTGATCGTGCAAGCGACGAACTCACATTCGCTTTCAAAATCCTCCGCCGAGCAAAGCGTGATTTTTTTCGTTTTTTCACCGTATATTTCGGCACCGCCCGAGTAGAGACCTTTTTCAAGGGCATTAAGCTCGGGGTCAATGCTGCCGTCACGGGTGAGAAACTCAGGCTTCGCAATATCTGTTCCGCTCTTTTGTGCACAGCGGATGAGCTTGCGCTTTGTTCTGAACGTGTGGGCAAAAACGCCGAATTCATCATCTGCTTTGTCAACGCAAAGCGTCACCCAAGTTTCGGCGGATTGGCGCATAATTCTTTCGAGCACGGCATATTCCTGCGCCGTGAAGCCGCGAAAGCCGTCAACGAAAACCTCTGCACCGTCAAAATCTCTGTGTTCGTCCAAAACGTCGCAAAGAATATCAAGCGCACAGTCATCGTCAAAATAATTCTGCTCAACCAGTGCGGTGTATGTCCTGTCGATAAGCAGAATTTCGCCGAGCTTATCTTTAAGAAGCGACGGCTTCAGCTTTGCGAGCGTCTCTTCGATTTTATCGGAGGTCACAGAGCACTGACGGAAATCTTTAAGAGTTTTGAGCATCTGCAAAATTACGGCCGGACTGTATCTGTGGCGTGAATAGACCTGCAAATCGTCACCCGCTTCGTCGAGAGCGACACTCATCAGCATGGCACGGGTGCTGTCGTCAAGAGACTTTTCGGAATTCAAACCGTATTTCTTCAAAAGATTCTTTGCAAGGAAAGAGAAGCTGACAACATTGACCCTGTCGGCACCCCGAGCACCGAGCATTTCAAGCATTTTTTTCTCCGTATGGAAGGAATACTGCTCCGGAACGACGAGTGTAACCTCGCCGCCCTGTTCGGTTATTTTGCGAATTTCTTCATAAATGCGTGCGGTTTTGCCGCAGCCGATCCGTCCTGTTACAAGTCTGAGCATATTTTCCATTTTCCTCCGTGCTTTAATGATATAATTATATAATAATCGAGCATTAAAAGCAACAATTAAAACAAATCGACAGCACCGAAAAAGGTACTGCCGATAAGATAAGTTATATTATGTTAAGTAAACCTGTTTTGCTCGTGAAAACATTTTCTTCGTCAAACTGTTTTTCCCGCTGACGTTCAAGCGTTCTTACCGTTTCAATTTCATTGTCGTCGGCATATGCGCCCGTGATCGCCACCGTAGCAACCTCGGAAAATGAGCTTGTCGCCTTTTCGTTGGCTGCGTAAGCGACTATCTTGTAGAAGTATTCGCCCGACCGATTTGCAGAGAAGTCGGTGAAGCTCGTACCTCTTACGTCGCTGATTGCAACATAAACGCCGTCAACGGTTCTTGAACGGTAAACAACATATTTTTCCGCTCCGTCGACCTTGCTCCATGTGAGATTTCCAAAGCCGTTTTTATCATTTTCGACCTTTGAAACAACCGGCGCAGGAAGCTTTGCCGTGATGTACATGATTTCGGTAATGTCGCTGTCATATTTTTCTTTATCAGCAATGGTCTTGAGCTTGTAATAATATCTGTGACCCTCTTTAACGTCCTTATCAATGTAGCTTGTTGTGCTGCTGTCAAGCTTTTTATGTTCCTTGAATTTACCGTTTGAGCTTTCGCATCGGTAAATTATGTAACCCTTTGCTTTGTCAACCTTATCCCAGCTTATGCCTATTTCGTCCTTGGCAATATTTGTCAGCTTGATATTCTGCGGCTTGCCGATCAGAACGTTGACGTCAACCGAGGAAAAAGCCGAACCGTAATTTGTCGTTGCCGTGAGAGTAACCTTGCCGTAGCCCATGCCGGTTATAATTCCTGTATTGCTGATAACGGCAATGCTCGGATCCGAGGATTGCCATGTTACGCCTTTATCGGTTGAGCCGACAGGGAGCTGCGCCCACATGATTTCGGCAGTCTGACCGATACCCACGTTAATTGAGGTTTCGCTGAGAACAAGCTGCTGAGGAACGTCACTGACCGTTACAACGGCATACATCGGGCCCGTGTAAAGATTGCCGTTTATCGTGGCATACGCTCTGTAATAGTATGTGGTTTTCGGCTTAAGCTTGCCGAATTTTTTTGAAACGCTCATGCTCAGCGGAATTTCCTTGCTTGATGATGACGAAACAACGGGATATTTTGTAAGGTCATTTTTGTCAGCGCCAAAGTAGAAGCCTGCCGCCGAAACATAGTTTCCGCCCGTATTCCTGATCGAACCGTTCAGCGTTGCGTCGCTGCTTGTTATACCTGTCGCCGTGGTGGTTACAACCGAGAGATTACTTCCGTATGCGGTTGAATTGGAATGTGAGCCGCCCGAGGAAGAAACGGAAGCCGCAAAGGCGTATGAGCCGACATAGGTTGAAGCGTCGTTATATTTCGGAACTCCGTAGCCGAGGACATAGGAGGCATTCAGCTCTCTTGTTCTGCCGTTGCACATATAGCCCTCATCGCCGTCCGTGTTGCCCTCGATGGTATAGAGACTGCCGCCGGAAACGCCGGTTACGATTCCAATGTGCTGTGCACTTGAGCCGCCGCTCCAATTAAAGAATACCATGTCACCCGGTTTGGGAATATAACCCGAGGAGCGTGAATAATAAATCGACCTGCTTTGATACCAGTCGGTAAGCGTTACGCAGTTGCCGAGCCGAGGAACGACAGAGGAAGGGATGCCTGCCTGAGAAGCGCACCAGGATATGAAGTAAGCGCACCATGCGCCGTTCGGCTCACCGAAGGAAGCACCGTATTTTGTATAGCCGCCGTCGCTTGCGGATGAAATCGGATTACCGGAGCTGTCAAGTTCCGTATAACCAAGCTGGGTTTTTGCAACACCTATTAAATCTGCAATGTGCGAACCGGTGTTTCTGTGAGTATTCGGATAGTAGTCGGGATAGCCGGCCGCCGCCGCTTCAAACGCAACAGAGAAGCACAGCGCAACTATCATAAGCAATGCGCCGATACGTTTTATGCCGTTTTTCATTACGTTCACTATCCTTTCTTAAGACAATTTGTGCTGTGTTGCCTTTGTCCGTATAATTTTATTTTATCAAATTGCCCGTTATATGTCAATGGAGCAACGTGGTAATGATGCCTGTCAAAGTTCCGAGAATCATCAGTCCTGCGAGGACGAGAGCAATTATTTTAGTTGTGCTTCTGTTCATTCTTTTTACCTTTCTTTTTGAAAAATCCCGCTTTTGAGAACGCCGTGATAAACATTCCGGTGAGTGAGCCTGCCGCACCTATTATAAGGTCGATCATTGTGTCGATGAGTCCCGCCTCGGTATTGAAGCCCGAGCGCTGAAGATTAAGACCGTAGAGCCTGTCCATTGTGAATTCGTAAAACTCCCAGCCTGTCAGGAGCATTACGGAAAACGCAAGACCGAACATTGCGGCAAGCGCCGGACTGAGCTTCTTGTCCTTTGGCTGTCTGCTTTGGATTATGACGGCGAGCTCATAGCTGCCTGCGGCGGCGATATAGCCTGCAAAGAAATGCTCGGGAATATCTATGTGCTCAAAGGTTGTGAATTTATTGATGGTAGAGCCTACGACGACGCCGAAGCATATCAAAAGATTGAGCATCGTCTGCACACGGTGCGGAAAGAGTGTGATAAAAGTTTTTCCTCCGAGAAGCTGAAAGAGATCCCACAGAAAAGTAAAAATTATCGCAAAAACCGCCTCAAGAAATTCCGTTGTGTAGCCGGTTAAAAGCATGACTGCGCCCCATATGAAAAGGAGCCCTCGACACACATACCATGTCACTTGAACGGCGGTAGGTAATTTCGGGATTGAATTCAATGTTTTTTTCTTCATTTTAGCACCTTATTTTTTTTATGATCTTCCGCCTGTAACGATATTTAACAGCTTGGGAGCGATTTTTCCGAGCATAAAGTGAATGAACGCTGCAGCGGCAATTATAATTATAATGAATAAAAAGCGAAGCGTAAGGCTTGCAAAGAACGCATACGGTATTTTTGACACGGCCGGGATCAAAAATCGCCTGAATTCAAGAAGCGGCTGATGAATTGCATAGACGAGAAATGAAATGCGATAAGCTTTTTTGCCTTCAAAAGCCGTAAGGTCAGGCATAAAATACAAAATCAGCACCGGAAGAATTCTGACAAGCGAATCCTTTGCAATTCCCGTGAAAGCCCCTTCAAAAAGTATGCCTGCAAGAAGCAGAGACAGGATATATTTTATCTTATCGGTTCCGTCGGAATTCTCCGAGAAATGACCCATAAACGCTCCGATGAGAAACGACGGGAGATATGAAAAAACCAGCCTGATATATCCGTAGGAAAGAATTTGCCTATTAACGATGTTGTCGGTGTTGTCCAGGCAATATATAAGCACGGTCAAAGCCACGGTTGCGAGCCAGCCGATGTTTTTATTTTTGAATAGCAAAAGAAAAAGCGGCGATAAAGCGGTCAGCAAAAACAGGGCGTAGAGATACCAAAGCGCACCGTTCGGCGGCAGGCTTTTCATCAGAAATACGCCGCAGAGCAAATCTTGAAAAAGCTTGAAAGAAACAATTGAGCTGTGACGTATGAGCGGTATAACGATCAGCGGAACAACTGCGGCAAATTCCCAGATGAAATACGGCACCAAAAGCGAAACCGCACGTTTTTTTAACTTCTCTGCATAATTCTTAAGAGTCAGATTGCGAAAAAGCAGGAACCCGCTGATTGAAAAGAACCAACACATAGCAACAAAAGCCAAAGCTTCGGCAGATGAATCGACAATACCGATTGCTTTGCCGTCAAATGAGCCGAATGGCTCACCGCTGTAATTGCAATGATAAAAAACAATTATAAGGGTCATAATAAATCCGACGGATTTTATTGTGCTGCTCATTTTCTTTGTAATCAAGCATTTACCACCTCAGATATCCGCAATATTTATATTATATCATCTGTAAGCCCTTTCGTCAACAAATAAGAAAGTAAAGATGATAATAAAAACAGTTGCATTTTTTATAATAAGGTTTTATAATAATTGACGGAAACCAATAAAAGTGAGGTTGTTTAAAATGTCAAATCAGGTTTTAGTCGAAACATCGGCTCGCCATGTTCATGTCACACAGGAAGTTCTTGAAACTCTCTTCGGCAAGGGATATGAGCTTACCAAAAAGAAGGACCTTTCTCAGCCGGGTCAGTTCGCTTCAAACGAAAGAGTTCAGGTTATCGGATCCAAGAGCAGTTTTCCCGCTGTATCAATTCTCGGCCCCGTTCGTCCCGAGACTCAGGTTGAGCTTTCCGCTTCGGACGCCCGTTCGATCGGCGTAAACGCGCCCTGCCGTGAGTCGGGCGATATCGCAGGCAGTGGCGCATGTAAGCTGGTAGGCCCCGCAGGTGAGGTCGAGCTCAGCGAGGGCGTTATCGTTGCAAAGCGTCACATTCATGCAACTCCCGAGGATGCCGAAAAGTTCGGTCTCAAGGATAAGGAGATAGTTTCCGTTAAGATCAACTCCAACGGACGTTCGCTTGTTTTCGGTGATGTTGTTGTAAGAGTAAGCCCCAAGTATGCCCTTGCAATGCACATTGATACAGATGAGTCAAACGCAGCTTTCGCAACTCCCGGCATGATGGGTGAGATAATTAAATAAGCTGCAAATTTTAAAAAGACTGCTCCGATTTTCGGGGCAGTTTTTGTTTTCGTTGAGATGTGTTGCATAGGTTTGGTAAAAGCACAATTCGTAGGGGCCGATGCCTGCAGCGACTCAAGTTCGGCAGAAGCCTCCCCTTGGCACCGTGCAGGGCGGCGGGAATATTCATATGCAAAAAAGCTTGACTAAACCACAAGATATAGTGTAAAATATACTTTGTATCTTGGAAAGTATTGCTTTAGAGAAAGGAATGGTCATTTTTATGGCAAAAAAGACAAGCTACGGAAATAACGATATTGTGGCGCTCAAGGGACCCGACCAGGTTCGTAAACGTCCTGCCGTTATTTTCGGCTCCGACGGATTGGAAGGTTGTCAGCATTCCGTTTTTGAAATTTTGTCAAACTCAATTGACGAGGCTCGTGAGGGATTCGGCGATAAAATCATTATCACGCGCTTTCTCGACAAGTCGGTTGAAATTCAGGATTTCGGCCGAGGAATTCCGGTTGACTATAACGAGAAAGAAAAGAACTATAACTGGTTCCTTGTTTTCTGCACTCTTTATGCGGGAGGCAAATACAACACGAACAACGGCGGCAGCTATGAATACTCACTCGGTCTTAACGGACTCGGACTTTGTGCTACCCAGTTCGCCTCGGAGTACATGGAAGCCGAAATTCACCGTGACGGCTGGTGCTATAAGCTCAATTTCAAAAAAGGCAAGGCCGTCGGCGAAATGGAAAAGGAAAAATACACCAAGAGGGACACGGGCTCACGCATAAAATGGCGCCCGGATCTCAAGGTCTTTACCGATATCGACATTCCGCTTGAATATTATCAGAGCACTATTAAGCGTCAGGCTATAGTCAACGCAGGCGTTAAGTTTATTCTCAAAAATCAGCTTAACAAGACTCAGTTTGAAACGTTTGAATATTGCTACACGGACGGCATCACGGACTACGTCAAGGAGATTGCCGGCGATAACGCAATGACAAGTGTGCAGACGTGGAAAGCCGAGCGTGTCGGACGTGACCGAGACGACCTCAATGACTATAAGGTGCTCATCAATTCCGCCCTTTGCTTCTCAAATAAAAATCAGCTTAAGGAGTATTACCACAATTCGAGCTGGTTGGAGCACGGCGGCGCACCCGAAAAGGCGGTCAGAAATGCGTTCACATATCAGATCGACGCTTATCTCAAGGCGAACGGAAAATATGTAAAGAACGACCCGAAAATCAAGTTTGAGGATATCGAGGACTGTATGATTCTCGTTATTTCCTCGTTCTCAACCCAGACCTCATACGAAAATCAGACGAAAAAGGCTATTACAAATAAATTTATTCAGGAAGCGATGACGGATTTCTTCAAGCATCAGCTTGAAATCTATTTCATAGAGAACAGGGCAGAGGCTGAGAAAATCGCCAACCAGGTGCTCGTCAACATGAGAAGCCGAGTTAAGGCGGAAACAACACGTCAGAGCCTTAAAAAGACGCTTTCAACCTCGAACGACCTTGCTAACAGAGTTCAGAAGTTTGTCGACTGCCGCACAAAGGACGCAAGCGAACGTGAGCTTTTTATCGTTGAGGGTGATTCTGCTCTCGGTGCCTGTAAGCAGGCGAGAAACTCTGAATTTCAGGCACTCATGCCCGTCAGAGGTAAGATACTCAATTGTCTGAAGGTTGAGTACGACAGAATTTTTAAGAGCGAGATCATAACAGATCTTATTAAAGTACTCGGCTGCGGCGTTGAGGTCAAGAGCAAGGCGATGAAGGGTCTTGCACAGTTTAATCTCGATATGCTCAGATACAATAAGGTCATTATATGTACAGATGCCGACGTTGACGGTTTTCAGATAAGAACGCTTATTTTAACGATGATATACAGACTTATGCCGACCCTCATTGAGGAAGGCAAGGTCTTTATTGCGGAAACTCCGCTTTATGAAATCAACACGAAGGATCAGGTATGGTTTGCCTATACCGAAAAGGAGAAAGCGCAGGCTCTTGAGGAGATAGGAAATCAGAAATATACAATTCAGCGTTCAAAGGGACTCGGTGAAAATGAGGCGGATATGATGTGGATGACGACAATGAATCCCGAGACTCGCCGCCTTGTCGAGATTCTTCCCGAGGACGCAGAGAGAACGTCACAGATATTTGATATGCTGCTCGGGGACAACCTTGCAGGACGTAAGGAGCACATTGCCGACAACGGACATCTTTATATCGACATGCTTGATTTAAGCTGAGAGGAGTGGTATGAATGGCTAAGAAAAAGAAAACGGAAAAGCCCGTTGAAAAAATGGATCAGAATACCCATATTCTCGGCGCAGGCGAGGTTTTACGTCAGAATATCACCGATACGCTTGAAACGAACTATATGCCATATGCAATGAGCGTTATTCTTTCACGTGCAATTCCCGAGATTGACGGTTTCAAGCCCTCTCACAGAAAGCTCCTTTATACAATGTATAAAATGGGGCTTATCAACGGAGCAAGGACAAAATCGGCGAACATCGTCGGTCAAACTATGAAGCTCAATCCCCACGGCGACGCTGCGATTTACGATACGATGGTTCGCCTTTCGAGAGGCTACGAAGCGCTTTTGCACCCGTTTGTTGACTCAAAGGGTAACTTCGGCAAGGCGTATTCAAGAGATATGCAGTGGGCGGCTCCGAGATATACAGAGGCAAAGCTCGCGCCGATCTGTACGGAGCTTTTTGCCGAAATTGATAAGGATACAGTGGATTTTGTCGATAACTACGACAACACAATGAAAGAGCCGAGCCTTTTGCCTGTGCGCTTTCCGAGTATTCTCGCCAACCCGACGACAGGTATTGCCGTAGGTATGGCAAGCTCAATTTGTCCGTTCAATCTTCGTGAGCTTTGTGAAACGACGATTGCGCTCATTAAAGATCCCGAAGCCGATATTTCCGAAACGCTTAAGGCTCCGGATTTCGCCGGCGGCGGCCTTCTTCTCTATGACAGAGATGTTATTGACACGATTTACAAAACAGGTCGCGGCGGCTTCAAGATAAGAGCGAAGTATAATTACGATAAAGACGGAAAGTGCATTGATATCACCGAAATTCCGCCGACAACGACTGCCGAAGCGATTATCGACAAGGTTATCGAAAAATTTAAGTCCGGATCTCTGCGTGAAATCAGCGATATCCGTGACGAAACGGACAAGTCGGGACTTAAAATTACAATCGACCTCAAAAAAGGCACGGATCCCGACAAGCTCATGCAGAAGCTTTATAAGGCTACTCCTCTCGAGGATACATTCTCCTGCAACTTTAATGTACTGATTGCGGGTGCGCCGAGGGTCATGGGAGTCGGCGAGATACTCAACGAGTGGATAGCATTCAGAACAGAATGTGTCAAGCGCAGGGTTTATTTTGATTTGAGCAAGGCTAAAGACAAGCTTCATTTGCTTGAAGGTTTGCAAAAGATTCTTCTTGATATCGACAAGGCGATTAAAATAATCCGCTCGACCGAGGAAGAAAGCGAAGTTGTTCCCAACTTGATGATTGGCTTCGGTATTGATGAAATTCAGGCGAATTATGTTGCCGAGATAAAGCTTCGTCACCTCAACCGTGAGTATATTCTCAAGAGAACGCAGGATATCGAACAGCTCAGAGCCGACATTGAAAAAATGGAGGATATCTTAGCTCATAAGTCGAAGATAAAGAAAATCCTTGTAAACGAGCTGACCGATGTTGTAAATAAATACGGTCAGGACAGAAAAACCCGAATCATATTCGCTTCAGAAGTAGCCGAGGAAGAGACCGAGGAGGAAATTCCCGATTTTTCTGTCAATCTTTTCTTCTCAAAGGAGGGCTATTTCAAGAAGATAACGCCGCAGGCGCTCAGAATGAGCGGCGAGCAGAAGCTCAAAGAGGGCGACGAAATGCTGCTTGAAATTGAAGCGACTAATAATACGGATTTGCTGTTCTTTACGGATCAGTGTCAGGTATATAAAGCAAAGGCGGCCGATTTTGACCTCGGCAAGGCGAGCCAGCTCGGCGATTTCGTCGCAAATAAACTCCAGATGGACAGCGGTGAAAACGCAATTTACATGGTTTCAACGCTCGACTACAAGGGATATGTAATGTTCTTCTTTGAAAACGGAAAGGTTGCAAAGGTTGACCTTGCGTCATATCAGACCAAAACGAACAGAAAGAAGCTTATCAAGGCATACAGTAACAAGTCACCCATAGCGGCAATAAGAAAGATTGAAGAGGACTGCGATCTTGTGATAGAATCAACGGCAGGCAAGCTGCTGCTGTTCAACACAGGGGCAATAGTTCCAAAGACAACCAAGGACACTCAGGGTGTTGCGGTCATGACGCTGAAAAAGGGTCATGTTGTTAAACTCGTCAGGGATTATCGCAAGGGCGAATTTGCAAAGCCCTACAGATACAAGACGAAAAATCTTCCTGCCTCGGGAGCAACCCTGAGCGCAGAGGACGCCGGTGAACAGCTTTCACTGATATAAAGGCAACACCGCACAAACTGACAAAAAATTTTGCTACGCAATTCGCACATCTCAATTTGTGCGATATTGTCCGAAAAAAATCGCCGCTCACTTTAAAAAGTGAACGGCGAACAGCGGAAAACTGCAAACGCCGGTTATTTATAATTTCCGCTGACAGCGGCTTGTTTTTGCCGCCTGATATTATAATGAACCGATTTTTTGCAATAATTCATTGAAATACTTTGCTTTCTGAAAAAATTATGGTAATTGCTATTGCATTTTGTGAAAGTGTGTGCTAAAATAAATCGGTAAAAATACTTATGGAGGTTTGATTATGAGTGCTTTGCAGTATGTATTCGGAGCAGTTCTTATAATTCTTGCGATTTTCCTTATAATTGTTGTTCTTCTTCAGGAGAGCCGTTCGGCAGGCCTTTCGGGAGCTATTTCCGGCGGTGCCGACACATTTTTCGGCAAGAGTAAGGGCAGAACTATGGAACAGAAGCTCGTTAAGCTTACAAGAATTTCCGCAATCGCTTTCTTTATTCTTACACTTGGCATTACGATTTTCTTCATGTTCAAGTATTGATTAAGATTCAAAACAAATGAAGCAGATAACTTCGGTTATCTGCTTTTTATTTTGCTCATTTTTTGTGGGCAATTTTTTTCAAAAAATTTATTCTCTAAACTTCAGCTAAGGTAAGCCCGTTATGCTATAGACAACAAAAACAGCAAGGGAGTGATAAACATGAACTTCAGACACGAATTTAAGCACGAGATAGGCTATTGCGATATGCTCGCTTTGAGGTCGAGGCTGTCGGCTGTTATGCAGCAGGACCCTCACGCAATCAACGGAAGATACAAGATTCGCAGTCTTTATTTTGATAATCTTGACGACAAGGCTCTGCTTGAAAAGGTGAACGGCGTTGACCGACGTGAAAAGTTCCGCCTTCGATGCTACAACGGCGACACATCTTTGATTTTTCTTGAAAAAAAGATAAAGGTCAACGGGCTTTGTGCAAAGGAGCAGACAGTTGTTGATCGGGAGCAGGTAATGGCTATCGTCAACGGAAATGAATTTGACAACGGCGGGAATGAACTTTTGAAGGATTTCAGAATAAAAACCGAAACGCTCGGGCTGAGACCGAAAACAATCGTTGATTACGTACGTGAGCCGTTCGTTTTCCCGGTCGGAAATGTCAGGGTGACAATGGACTACAACATCAGAACCGGAATGAATTGCACGGATTTCTTCAACAGCGACTGCGTAACCGTTCCGGCAGGGGAGGCGCCGATAATTCTTGAGGTCAAATGGAATGAAGTGCTTCCGTCACTGATAAGAGACATAGTGCAGATTCCGAGTACACGCACATCGGCTTTTTCAAAATATGCGGCATGCCGTGTTTACGGATGAAATAAAAAATAAAAAAGGAGTTGCTTTTTATGAGTTTTAACGACATTTTCAAATCCAGCTTTTTGGAGAACATAACCTCCGTTTCACCGCTCGATATGGTGATTTCACTGGCACTTGCATTCGGCATAGGCCTTTTCATCTTTTTAATTTATAAAAAAACCTTCGCCGGCGTAATGTATTCGTCAAGCTTCGGCGTAACTCTTGTGGCACTGACAATGATATCAACCTTTGTAATCCTTGCCGTAACCTCGAATGTGGTTCTTCCACTCGGTATGGTCGGTGCGCTTTCAATCGTAAGATTCAGAACGGCAATCAAAGAACCGCTCGACATTGCGTTTCTCTTCTGGGCAATTGCCGCAGGTATCGTTCTTGCCGCATGTGCAGGTGTTCTGATACTCGGAGTCGCATTAGCGTTTGTTTACAGAAAGAAAAGCTAAAAATAAGGGGCGGTTCAATGTAAACTGCCCCTTAAAGTTATTTAATAATTTTTACATATTTCGGATCGTTTGATCCGTGGTAATCATATACTACATTTGTTTTGCGTATCCGATATATTTTTATTTTGTCGGATTCTTTGAGCAGTACGGTTCCTATGTATTCCTTTGGCATAAATGGCGGAAATTCTTTCCTGAGTGTGCAGTGCCAAAAGCTCGTTTTCAGTGAAACAAGATCACAGCCGATTGTCACAATGTATGTGTATTTCGAAGTATCAAGCTCCAGTTTTGACGGATCTATACCAATATCCCGCAAGCGTTCCGGGGATGTGCTTATGACTCCGTTCTCATAATCGCTGACGGAAAACCAGAAAATATTTTGCATCTCTTCGCTGATTTCCTGCGGTTTGTCAAAGGAATAAACCTCGGTAAAATTATATCTGTGCTCAAGAAATATTGAATTAAGAACAACAATTGTCAAAACTATTGCAGCTATTATAAATAATTTTCTTTTTCCTTTCATCTTTTCCGCTCCCTAAATCAACCGTCATAAACGCCCATTATAACAATACCGGTGACGGTGAGAAGGATGCACACATAGTGTTTCCACGAAAGCTTTTCCTTAAGGAAAATTCTGCCCCAGAGGACGGATGCGGCGCAGTAAGCGGAAATAATCGGCGCCGAGAGGGCAAAGTGCTCACTGTCGGCAATGGCATAGATATATGCAAACTGACCTGCCGTTTCAAACGCTGCGCCGATATATTTCGGAGCTTCCTTTTTCGGAAAGAACTTATCCTTCTTGATGAATTTAACATAAATGAAGCAAAGTATGCCGCAAATAAGGAATGTCAGTTCATATGAGGTGTTGGCGGCATCCTCGTCAAGCTTTTCAAGAACAAGGCTGTCGGCAAAAGATCCGAGCGCATCAAGCAGACAGTAAATAATCGGCAAGAGAATTGCGAGAACACTTTTTGTATATTTATAGTTGCTTTTGCTCTGGCGTGCCGCTCTAAGGTTATCATCCTCTGTCATTTCGGCAATGCTGAGTCCGACAATGCCGATGGCAACAAGGGCGATTGCAATGTACTGAGCCTTAACGAGTACTGTCATTCCTGTGATTATGCTGATAATAGAAGCCAATGAACCGGATGAATTGCATATCGGAGAGGAAATCGAAAGCTCGATAAAACGAAGTCCGACATAGCCGATCGTCATTGACGATATGTAAAGGAATGAGACGGGCAAATAGGTGAGCATGGTTTGAAAAGTGAAGTCAACATCGGTAAAAATAAGCGTGTATGCAGCATGAAGGCCCATAACAACACCGACTGCGGTGACCATCTTCAGTGCGCTGTGTTTATCCTTTGAGTCGGCGCAGCCGATTTTTGAAAATAAATCCGAAAAGCTCCAGCAAAGCAGAGCTACAATAGAAAAAATAAACCATTTCATAATAATAACAACCTCAATATACTAATTTTTTTTCAACATATAGCGTCCCGTCGGCAAGGCTGATTTTGCCTAACCCGAGGAACTTCTTTGCGGGAGAATAAACACGGCAAAAGCCGTCGTTTTTTTCACCCTTGATTCTGTTGAGGTCGAGTTCTCCGCCGTTTTCAAAGCGTGTCGCCTGCTTTTCGCTGACATTGACGGCAGTGTAGCAACGAAGCATTTCGTCACACGGGGTGATCAGTTCGTCAATTCGTCCTTCGTCGGCAAGCTGCTGAACGGTTTCAAGTGTAACGGTTTTGTCTATTGAAACTCCGTTGGCTTCAATGCGTCTGAGTGCGGTTATTACTGCCCCGCAGCCAAGTTCGGAACCGATATCTGCGGCAAGCGAGCGAATATACGTTCCGGCACTGCATGAGACCTCGATCTCAAACTCGTTATTTTCGTCCGGAACGTCGAGAAGCTTTATATAGCGAATAACCACATTTCTTGCTTCTCTTTCTATTTCGATGCCCTGACGGGCAAGCTTATACAATCTGACGCCGTCCTTTGAAACAGCGGAATACATCGGAGGAAGCTGACTTATTGAGCCGACAAAACGGTTGATTACCCCGTTGAGTCTGTCAACGCTGACGTTAACAGGATTTTTCTGAAGCACCGTACCTGTTATATCGAGCGTGTCTGTGACGGTGCCGAGTAAAATTTTTGCACGGTAAGCCTTGTCGTGAGTCGGCAGGTACTGTGAAAATCTCGTCGCTCCGCCAAGCATGACAGGAAGCACGCCGGTTGCCATTGGATCGAGTGTGCCGGTGTGCCCTGTTTTATTTATTTTCAGTATTCTCCTGACTCTGTTTGCCGCAACAAAGGACGTAAGCCCTTCAGGCTTGTCAAGAAAAATGAATCCTGTCAAAATTATCCCTCCGTGAGAGCATAGTGCTGTTGAATTATACATTATAGACGAAAAAAAGTCAAATATTATCTATGTATCAGAGCGATTGTCACATTGAAAATATGAAAAGTTTGTGCAATTAAAATATTTGTGTCAATATAAGTACAATTTTAATTGTTAAAACGACCAAAAAATATCTGTTAAATTTGTTACAATCTTCAAAAATTGAGAAAACAACGGATTTTTTGTTGACATTGATTAATTAATGGGATATCATATAAACGTATCTTAGTCCTGTGAGGTGTGCGTATGAGCAAAATTCCGATAAATTCGGATAAAGTTTATGCGGCACGTTACGGCGATAAAGCAGCAATGAATGAACTGATTTCATCTCTTGCGCCGACTGTTGAGTGCATTGCCACAGGCTATGTCGGACGGTGTCCGATGAGCCGGAGCGATCTTATTCAGGAGGGCATGATAGGTCTTCTCGGTTCTGTTTACGGGTACGACCCTGATGAGGGCGTGAGGTTTGAGACCTTTGCAACGGTTTGCATTTCCAATCGCATCAAAAGCGCCGTGCGAAATCAACTGCGGAGCAAGCATATGCCGCTCAACGGATATGTTGACATTGACGGCGTTGAAATCAGTGACGATATGTCTGACCCGCAGACGATGATAATTATGCAGGAACGGTTCGAGGATCTCAGCGAGAGTATCGAAAAAAAGCTGACGGATCTTGAAAAAGATGTGCTGAGGCTCCATATCGGAGGTCATAATTACAGTTCTATTGCCGAAATGCTTTCAATAAGCGTCAAAAGTGTTGACAATGCTTTGCAAAGGGCAAGAAAAAAGCTCAAGGAAAAATGATACCCCTATGCCTGCGCTGTACATAACGTTTAAGGACGTGCGCAGAGCGTAAATAAAATTTAGCGAGGTAAATTATCATGTACGAAGACAAGACGTTAGTATGTAAGGATTGCGGTCAGGAGTTCACTTTCACCGCAGGCGAGCAGGAGTTCTACGCTGAGAAAGGCTTTGTTAACGAGCCGCAGCGCTGCAAGGCTTGCCGTGATGCAAGAAAGAATGCAGTCAGAGGCGAGCGCGAAATGTTCGAGGCAACATGCGCTAACTGCGGCGGCGTAGCTAAGGTTCCTTTCCGTCCGAGAGAAGACCGTCCTGTATATTGCAGCGAGTGCTTTGCAAAGATGAAGGAAGAGGGCTAATTACCGAATAATTGAGGAGCTGTATCAGAGTTCGTAAAAGCGAACAACGGTACAGCTCCTTTTTTGTTTTAAGTCGAAATTCACAGATTGCCGTGAATGCCTTAAGAATTTGAAAAGCCTTTAAGAAAATCATCTACGTCAAAGCTTTCAACGGTTTCCTTTGCCATATCGGGTTTTGAAGTCTTAGGCGGATTATATTGTCCCTTCGGCTTACCGAAATCCTTAAGATAACTGTCAATTTCCTCCTCGGAAAGCTCCCCGTTATGCGGCAAGGCGGATTGAACAGTGTTTTCTTTTATAATCTCTTTGAATTGACTCGGGCTTATCTCGGCTTTATCGTTGAAAGCCTCAATGTTAATTACTTCTTTTTCCTCTTGCGTTTCAATCGGCGCTGCATTTTTTGTTTTTTCTTTTGCTGCGACGGTTGATTTTTTTTCGCTTGTTTTTTCTTCGACGGATTTGGCTGAAGAAGCTTTTTTACAATATATTGCAACCAAAGCAAGGGAGATAAGCTGAGTTGCAAGCATATGGATCATAAAGAGCCATTTGGTGCTTTGATCTACAATATGGAGGCTGTTTGCAAGGAAAACATAAAGAAAGTTGTCGATAATTGAAATATATACCGCTCCGCTAACTTTTGCAAGCATGCCCCATTTCAAGCCCGTTATAAACTCGTGAACAAGATAAAAAATAACTACAAATGTCGCAAGCTTTACAATATCCTCACTGTAGTAGTTCATGGCAAAATTTCGTATCAATTTCGGAATAACGAATGTCATGTATAGAAGTGCCTGAAAAATGTTTGCTACCTTAAGGGTCGTTAGCTTTTCAAGCTTGTGGAGCAAAAATCCGCGGAAAAACATCTCCTTGAAGCAGGCGGCAAAAAGAGAAGTCAAAATATAAATCGCAATACATAAAGCCGGTGTGAGATATCCCTTGGTTTGCACATAGCTGAGGCTCGGCGGAGTGAAATTGATATCAATGGCATTTGGATAGATTATCTTAAAAAATATATATTCAAATATTGAAACAGTTGCAATCGGGACAACGGAAAAAAATGTGCCGAAAATAAATGCGGATTTCAGTTTACTTGCTTTTCTGCGTATACCAAAAGTTATGAAGTGCTCCCTTTTGAATACAACTGTCATCAAAAGTACTGTTAAGCAAAGAAAACGCGAATAAAAATTATCGCCGAGAACCGTGAGATCGGATTTGAGAAAAAACACATCCAAACAGTATATTACAAGCATTATAAGATACATTGAAATCAGATTCGGTAATGCTTTGCCTTTCGGATTGCTCATCGGCTCACTCCTTTTTAAGTATTTTCGTTGTAATTATATCATGGATTAACAGACTAATCAATACAACAATAAAAATTTGATTCCCATGCAGGGACGTAAGGATGATGAGCAAAATAAATTCTGTAATCCCGACATATCGAACGGATTTTCAGCGGCAGAGCGAACAGGTCGCTGTTGCGATGATAGGCGCAAACATAAAGCTTAGGGCGAAAGGTTTTTATTGTTTTCACGGCTCCGTCAAGTGCCTTCTCTTCGCTGCCCTCTATATCCATTTTTAACAGAGTAATTTCTTCTCCATTGAGAATACCGTCAACGCTGTTTGCATCAACTTTAATTTTGCCGAACGATGAAAGCTTTGAATTTCTTCCCTTTTTCTTTTCAAAGAAGAGGGTTTCTTTTTTATCCCAGGCCGCAAGATTAAATCTCTGAATTCTTGAAAGCTCGGATGTTTTGTCGAATAGCTTTTTGAAATTTTTTTCATCGGCCTCAACGGCATAAATTTTTTGATATTTGTTATCGGTTACGTTGAGTAATTCTCTTATCGTGTCACCGTCATAAGCGCCGAGATCCATGATAATTTCATTATCGCCCGGGCGAAGATAATCGGAATATATTTTTTCTTTTTCTCTCTCGCATTTAAAGAGATATTCCGTTTTACCGCTGACTTTAAAATTGAGAACATCAATATAGCTTTGCCGTGATTTTTCATCGCTCAAAAGAGAATACGCTTTATCAAATTCGCTGTCATGTTCTTTAATATATTCTCTTGAAAAAATTCCGTCGCCGACAACGGGAACGTCGGGAAAATAAAGCGTGTGTTCCTTTGAAAGCTCCTTAACTCTCGCAAGCATTTTTTTGTCATGAACCGCAAATGCCATTACAATAACGAAATCATTGTATTTCTCCTGGACTTCTGAATATTTCAGCACCTTTTTGCCGTGGAAGCTGTGACCCCTTACAAACTCGTCGCTCGCAAAAATATCGGCAAAATCAACGCCGATGCTTTGAAGCTTTTCGATAATCATATCCGCTCCGTTTCCCATGCCGTAAATAACGATGGGAAGAGTTGTTTTTATTAACGAATCCCAGACGTTTTTTTCGTGAATTTTTTCAATCATTATTTCATCGCTTTCTATTGCTTAATTGCCTTGTTTTATGATATACTAAATTGAAAAAATAATCAAGGCTGTGATGAAATGATTTTTATGTTCAAAGACATAAAAATAATTGCCGACGGGGAAAAAGCAAAATTCGCCGCCGAGCTTTTCGCGGAAGAAATTGAAATCAGAACAAGTAAAAAGCCGCTCGTTTTCGACAAAAAAACAGGCGACTGTTACGTTGAACTGAAGCTCGTTGACGAGAGCGAAAGCGAAGATTTTTCGATTGAACATGAAAAAGAAAAAATTACGGTTACGGCGCATCGTTTGCGAGGCTTGATTTACGGCTACTCTGTCTTTCTCAGAAAATGCAGGGTGACTGACGGGGAGCTTGCACTGACGAAAGATATAAGCGGAAAATATTCACCGTATATGCCCATAAGAGGTCATCAGCTCAGCTATACGGATATGAACAATACATATGAGACGTGGGACGAAAAGCAATACGAAAGATATATCCGTGATTTGATGATGTTCGGAACGAACACGGTTGAGGCGTGTCTCGGCGACGATGAAAAGCACACGGATTTGATGAAATACAGCTTTGAAGAAATCACAAAAATTAAATCGCAAATTTGCGAAAAACTTGATATAAATTTTTCAATTTTCTGCGCTTATGCAAAGAGACTTTCCGACGAAGAAAGCAGCGATTATTTCTGCGGCTGTTGTCATAATATACCGAAATTTAATTTTTATTTTCCGCCGGGAGGAGATCCGGGTGATTTGCAGGCTGAAGACTTTTTTGTGCGCTGCAAAAAAATAAAAAAAGATCTGCAAAAGGAATTTCCGGACATTGAGCTTTGGCCGTCGGCTCAGGCTCCGCATCAGTATGCCGATTGGGGCAAACGGTTTATAAAAGAAATGGCAAAAATGCCCGAGGAAATCGACGGACTTATTTACGGGCCGAATCATCCGTTTACGCTCGATGAAATGCGCCGATTTGTTGATGTTAAATACCCGATAAGATACTACCCGGATATTTGCCACAATTTGCGCTGTGAAATTCCCGTTCACTTTGACCGTGACGATTGGCACTACGCCTATGCCGCAACGCTCAGCCGCGAAGCAATCAACCCGAGACCGAGCGAGTACAGACTGATTCACCGCCTGACGAAGCAATATGTTTGCGGCAGCGTTTCTTATTCCGAAGGTGTTAATGACGACGTTAATAAAGTTGTTTTCGGTGCTCTTGATTTTGAACCCGATGCCGACCTTCGTGAAATTCTCAGGGACTATGCACGTTCATTTTTCTACGGCGAGGACTGCGAGAAAATCGTTGACGTGATTTTTGGAATGGAGCAGAGTTGGAACGGCGACCCGGCCGATAATTCGTCGGTTGAAAATGTTTACAGGGCGCTTATTGAAATGAAGTCCGATAAGCTAATGAAAAACTGGAGATATGTTCTTTTTCTTTTCCGAGCGAGCTGTGACAAAATTGTTCGCGACAGAAGAATTTTTGAGCTTGATTTGATTGACGACACAAGGACTCAGATAAGAAAAGGCAATATTGAGCTTGCAAAAGAAATTCTTTCAACGGATTTTGACGAAGAATATAAAGATTTGCGAGCGGAATTATTCCCGCTTGCAGAGAAGCTTTTTAATCTTATCGGAATGCAGCTTGATGTTGAGCATTTCGGCGGAATGAACGTCGAAAGAGGTTGTGTTCTTGACACGATTGATATGCCCGTGACCGACAGAAAATATCTTTTAAATAAAATCGAAGATCACCCCGACAAGAAGTATCTTGCTGAAATATTTGACAGGAACAGGGTTGAAAAGGACGAGTATTATTTTTCTTTTGCCGAGCACGGCTTTGAGGTCTGCGGCAAACAAAAGGGTGAATTCTATATGAATTTCCAAGGGGACGGTAATACCGATGCAAGGCTTCCGATGTGCATTACCAAGGTTTATGACCATTTCAATTTTAACTGTAATGTTGCGGGACTGACAGGCGGCGATTACGAGCTGCGAGTGACATATAAATCACGCCCGAACAAAAAAATAAATCATCATAAAATTACAGTGAACGGCAACGTTATTTATGACGGACCGCAGTTCGGCGGCAGACGTGACGGGGAGTACGAAAAGAAATTCCTTGCCGACGGATATCAAAGTATTGTCTATGACGTGCCGAAAGAGTTTTTGCAAAACGGTTGTGCCGAGCTTGAAATTACAGAGCCGCTCGACGGCTTTATGATAAGCGAATTTCGCTTTGTGAAAAAGAGGTGAGCCAATGCCGAAATACAGTGTTTTGCTGACGGTTTACAACAGTGAAGAATATCTCGACGAATGCTTCAATTCGATTTTGTGCCAGACCTTTAACGATTTTGAGGTGGTTGTTGTCAATGATGCCTCGACGGATTCAAGCGGAAAAATTTGTGATAAATATGCCCGAAAAGACAGTAGAGTTAAGGTTATTCACAAGGCAAACGAAGGAGTAAACGTTGCCCGTAAAACCGCTTTTGAAAATTCAACGGGAGATTATATCCTGACCGTTGATTGCGATGACATAATTGATCATGATTTAATTGAAACGGTTGACGGAATTTTTGAAAAATATTCCTGCGATATTGTCATGTTTGATCTGTCGATTTTCGACAACAAAACGGGCAAGGTTACAATAAAAAAGATGTCCGAAAAAAGCTGCTTTTACGATAAAAAAAATAAAAAAGAATTGTATTTGATTTTGCTGAATCGCTGCATGAATTCACTTTGTACAAAATGCTGCCGCAGAGAAATTTACGGCAGGTCGTTTGACTTTTTGAAATATCTTTCGATGTGTCACGGCGAGGATTGGTTCCAATCGGCAATTCAGGTTTACAAAATGAAAACAGGCTATTATCTTCAGCGACCGATGTATCATTATCGAAACCTCGGCTCGAGTCTTTCTCACAGCTTTGACCTCGACTCATTCAGACTCAATTCCGATTCGCTTTCGGACGTGAAAGCGATGATTATTGATGACGGATATTTTGACGCCGAAGTAAAAGCAATGTGGAAGGCATATGCAAGGAAGGTTGTCAATACACTTTTGCTCGGACTTTCAAGTTCCGATTTGAACATGAAAGAAAAAATCGGCACGGTCAAATCAGTGGCCGATACCGATATTTATAAAACTGCGATTGATAGCGATGCCGATTACGGTTCGTCAAGAATGACAGTTCTTAAATTCCGCTTGCTTAAAAACAAAATGTACAGATTGCTTTTTGCGCTGATGAAAAGCAGAGGTTCAGGATCTTTTTAAACGGAATATTCGACAAAGTGATGATTGATTATTAATATGATTTTTAGTTTACCAGAAGAAAATATAAGGATAAAACAGAAAAAAGCTTGCATAATTTAAAAATATATGGTATATTTATAATCACCGAAAGGGAGTAGTCGGCGAAAACCGTTACATTCAGCGTCAATTCGGTCAAAAAGACCCGCTTTTGTATTAAATGACGAGACTTTTATTGCTATTGCAGTAGAAGTCTCTTTTTTTATGCCGATTCTTCCAAAAATTTTTAAAAAGGAGTTTGTTTATGGATTTTTTCTCTTTTCTGTATCAAAATGCCGTAGATAATTTTGATTACAGAATGCTCATCATGTGGGCGATAGGCGGATTGCTGATTTTTCTTGCAATCAAAAAGAATATGGAGCCGACGCTGCTTTTGCCGATAGGCTTCGGCGTTATTCTTGTTAACCTGCCGCTCTCGGGAGTGGTTGACCGTGTGGTAAACGGCTTGCCGCAGGAGGGTGCGCTAAGTATTCTCTACAAGGCAGGAATCGCAAATGAGCTTTTTCCGCTGATACTTTTTATCGGCATAGGGGCAATGATCGATTTCGGACCGATTCTTGCAAATCCGAAGCTGATGATATTCGGTGCGGCAGCGCAGTTCGGAATATTTTTTACCCTTTGCACATCGTCAATGTTTTTTGACATAAAGGACGCTGCGGCGATAGCAACGATCGGAGCGGCAGACGGCCCGACCGCAATAGTGGTTGCTCAAATGCTGGATTCGAAATATCTCGGCGCAATAATGGTTGCGGCATATTCATATATGGCACTTGTACCTATCATTCAGCCGCCGGTAATAAAGCTGCTTACAACGGAAAAAGAGCGAAAAATACGAATGAAATATAAGCCGAGTCAGGTTTCAAAGCTTACAAAAATACTGTTCCCGATTGTGATAACAATAATTGCCGGAGTTGTTTCGCCAAACTCCGTTGCACTCGTAGGATTTCTCATGTTCGGAAATCTTATCCGTGAATGCGGTGTGCTTGATTCGCTGTCTGAAACGGCGCAAAGAGTGCTTGCAAATCTTGTCACGATTTTTCTCGGAATTACCATTGCGACTCAGATGCAGTTTGACAAATTTCTTCGGAGGGAGACGCTGCTTATTCTCGGCCTCGGATTTATAGCGTTTATATTCGATACTGCAGGCGGTGTTATTTTTGCAAAATTTTTAAATCTTTTCCTCAAGGAAAAAATCAATCCTATGATTGGTGCCGCCGGAATTTCGGCTTTCCCGATGTCGGGCCGTGTTGTTCACAAAATGGGCCTTGCCGAGGATCCTCATAACTTTTTGCTTATGCAGTCGATGGGCGTTAATGTTTCGGGTCAGATTGCCTCGGTAATTGCCGGCGGACTCATACTTAACTTTTTTGCATGATGAAAGGAGATTTATTTATGAATTTATTAGGTTTTAATCCGTACGCTTTCATAGAAACGCTCCCGTATATGGGAAAAGGTATGCTTGGAATTTTTATTGTTATAGGAATTATAATAATTTGTGCAACAATTTTGAATAAGCTGACAGGAAAGAACAAATCAAAAGACAATAAATAAAAACAGCCGCAAAGCAAACGTCACAATTTGCTTTGCGGCTGAAATCTTTTTTATTCAATACTCATCGTCGCATAGGCGTTCAATGACATATCGGCGGTATTGCCACCGATGAATTCATAATAGCCCTGTGCACCGACCATTGCACCGTTGTCGCCGCAATATTTAAGCTCGGGGGCGAAAAGCTCCCAGCCGTTCTTTTTGCAAAGAGCCTCCATATCCCTGCGGAGAACCGAGTTGGCCGAAACGCCGCCGGCAAGCACGATCTTTTTATAACCGAGGTCCTTTGCCGCTTTCTCCGTATTTTCGGTCAGGCAACGCACAACCGCCTTGATATACGATGCGCCAAGGTCGGGAACGTTTATCTCCTCGCCCTTCTGCTTTGCGATATTTATGGTGTTCAATGCGGCTGTTTTCAGTCCTGAAAAGCTGAAATCGTAAGGTGCGCCGTCAACTCTCGGGTGCGGCATTTTGTATGCCGTCGGGTCGCCGTCCTTTGCAACACGGTCAAGGTTCAGACCGCCGGGGTAGGGCAGACCCATTGCTCTTGCCGCCTTGTCCATTGCTTCGCCTGCCGCGTCGTCATGCGTGTAGCCGACGATTTTAAACTTCGTATAGTCCTTAACCTCGACAATGTGACTGTGTCCGCCCGAAACAACGAGACAGAGAAATTCAGGCTCAAGCTCGGGGTGAGTGATGTAGTTTGCGGCAATGTGTGAGCGCAGGTGATGCACGGGAACAAGCGGAATACCGCTTGCAAGCGACAGACCCTTTGCGTAATTTACACCGACCAAAAGTGCGCCGATAAGTCCGGGCGCATATGTAACGGCGATTGCCGAAATGTCGTCAAGTGTACAGCCGGCATCACTCAGAGCCTTATTGACAACGCCCGAAACGGCTTCGACATGGCGACGCGAGGCAATCTCGGGCACAACTCCGCCGTAGATAATATGTTCCTGCACCTGAGAAGCTACAACGCTTGACAGTACCTTTCTGCCGTCCTCAACGACGGCGGCCGCAGTCTCGTCACACGAGGATTCGAGGGATAATATTTTCATTTGATATCACATTCTTTCAATGTCATGATGACCGCATCTTCGGCGGGATTTGTATAGAAATTTTTGCGCTCGCCTGCCGTTTGGTAGCCGAGCTTTTTATATAGCGAAATCGCTTTTTCGTTGCTTCTGCGAACCTCAAGAGTGATGAATTCACACTTCCTGCCGAACGCATTTTCCTGCGCCGCCTTTAGAAGCTTTTCGCCGATGCCGAGCCGCCTGTAATCGGGGCGCACTGCGATATTGTCAATGTACGCCTCGCCGCAAACCTCGTGAACTCCGATGTAGCCGAGAACATTTTTGCCCGACTGAGCGACGAGAAAATGAGCGTTTTCATTGTCAAGCTCCTCGGCGATCCCTTTTTCCGTCCACGGAGCGGAGAAGCAGAGCTTTTCTATCTCGGCAATGTCGGAAACGTGCTCGGCGGACATGGACTTGATTTCGGCAGTCAGGGCATCGAGAAGCCTTGAAACGAAGCTTTCAATCTGATCCGCACAGGCGGAGTAAATGTCCTCGTCACCGCCGTAAGGGTCGGAGATTTCAGGTTCGGGAACAATAACCTTGAATTTCGGATTCAGCGTCATTATTGCCTGCTTATGCGCCTTAGTCATGCAGACCATGAGGTCGGTTCCGTCAAAAATATATTGGTTGATCTGCCTTGAACGGTGGTCGGAAATGTCCGTACCGTGCATTCTTGCCGCCCAAACGGCAAGCGGCGATGCGCTGTCGCCCGTAAATGCACCGAGACCGCAGCTTTGACAGGTTATGTTTTCGATTTTTTTGTCGGCAATGAGCCTTTTGCAAATGCCCTCTGCCATTGCACTGCGGCAGGTATTGCCGGTGCAAACAAAGGTAATTGTCATATTATCATCCTATCAGATAGCGGTTGTCAAGCGTTCCGTTAAAGAATTCGATAACGCTTTTGGCAGCCCTGTTGTTCATTTCACGGAAATTTTCTTTTGTAAAAGGAGCTGTGTGAGGTGTTAAGACAACATTCGGCAAACAGATAAGAGGGGAGTCCGTGCAAGGCTCATTGTCAAAGACATCGACCGCCGCACCGGAGAGCTTGCCGGATTTCAACGCATCGACAAGTGCATTTGTATCAACAATTTTGCTCCTTGCCGTGTTGATGAGGACTGCTCCGTCCTTCATTTTTGAAAATATTTTTTTGTCTATCATGTTGACGGTGCTTTCGTTGAGCGGAACGTTGATTGAAACGTAATCGCTTTTTGCGAGAAGCTCGTCAAGCTCGGCGTAATTTGCACCGAATTTATCCTTGGGGTGGCGGCAATAGTAAAGCACGTCCATACCGAACGGAACGGCACGCTTTGCGATTTCCTTGCCGATTCCGCCGAATCCGATAAGGCCGAGCGTGTGACTTTTTGCGCCCGGGGTCATGATTCGCTTCCATTCGCCCTTGTTCATGCTCTCGCTTTGCAGGTCGATTCGTCTTGCAAAATAGAGGATATAAGCCATAACGCTCTCTGCAACCGAGCCTTCAACCGTACCGAGCGCACGGGCAACTGCAACGCCGTTCTTTTTGCAGAAATCAATATCAATAGAATCGTAGCCGATTCCTCGGCGGGAAACGATTTTAAGATTTTTGCTTTCTTCTATTGCCTTGTTGCTGATTTTTTCGGGACCGCATATAACTGCGTCGGTGTCAAGCACAAGCGAACGTATATACTCCTCGTCCGTGCCGCTGCCTATGTCCTCTTTGCTGTGATCCTCAACCTCAAAGCCTGCATCCTGCAGCATTTGCAATGCTGTTTTGTCATCTGTCGAAAAATTTCTTGCCGTAACAACAACCTTCATTTTGCATTATCCTTTTGCGTCGTACCAGCTCTTGCCGCAATGCACATCTGCGGTGAGCTTTACCTTCATCTTACATGCATTTTCCATCTCTTCACGGATGATTTTTTGAACCTGCGCCTGCTCATTTTCGGGAGCCTCGACAATAAGTTCGTCATGGATCTGCATGATAAGCTTTGATTTGAGATTTTCTTTTTCAAGCCTGTCGTATACACGAACCATCGCAATTTTGATTATATCTGCGGCGGTTCCCTGAATAGGCATATTCCTTGCGACACGCTCGCCGAAGTTGCGGATCATAGCATTCGACGCGGCAAGCTCGGGCAGATAGCGGCGGCGCTTGAACAGAGTCTGAACATAGCCGTCATCCTTCGCCTTGGCAATAACATTTTTCATGTAGCTGTCAACGCCCGAAAAATGATGAAGATAGCCTTTGATGTATTTGTCGGCTTCGGCTCTCGTTACGCCGATATCATGGGCGAGTGAGAATGCGCCGATACCGTAAACTATGCCGAAATTGACCGCCTTTGCACGGCTTCTCATCAGCGGAGTTACCGCCTCAACAGGCATGTTGAAAACCTGCGAAGCCGTTATTGTGTGGATATCGTCGCCGTTGTTGAAGGCGGATATCATTGTTTCGTCGTTTGCAATGTCCGAGAGAACACGAAGCTCAATCTGCGAATAATCGGCATCAACGAGCACGCAGCCTTCCTTGGCAATAAAGAATTTTCTCAGCTCGCGTCCGACGGGAGTTCTGACGGGAATGTTTTGCAGATTGGGTTCGGTCGATGATATTCGACCCGTCTTTGTCTCGGTTTGGTTGAGCGTCGAATGAATCCTGCCGTCAGGCGCAATGCATTTCTGCAAGCCGTCGCAGTAGGTCGATTTGAGCTTTGCAAGCGTTCTGTATTCGAGAATGAGCGAAACTATCGGATAATCGGGTGCAAGACCTTCAAGCACGTCGGCATTGGTCGAATAACCCGATTTTGTTTTTTTCTTTGCCGGCAGTCCGAGCTTTTCAAAAAGGATTGTGCCGAGCTGCTTTGGCGAATTTATATTGAATTCCTCGCCTGCAAGGTCATAAATCTCGCTGACCAGGGAGTTGATTTTTTCTTCAAGCACCGCTCCGTATTGTTGAATGCTCTCACGGTCAACAAGAAATCCCGTAACCTCCATTGAGGAAAGCACCTTTGAAAGCGGCATTTCAATATCGTATAGGAGCGGAAGCTGGTCGTTTTCCTCGATTTGCTTGATGACCTTTTCCCATGCGCCCTTTAAAGCGGCGGCTTTAAGAGCGGTCTCATTTTCCTCGCCTATTTCAGGACAGAGTGCACCGTATTCCTGTGCCATTCTTACAGGCGAATAGTCGCTCGCCGAAGGGTTAAGAATATAGCCGGCAATCATAATGTCGCTTACTTTTCCTTTTATCCGAACATCACGCATGAACGCCCATGAATAGAGCTGCTTGGCATCGCAGGTTATTTTTTCGATTTTTTCATTTGAGAGAATATCGGCAAGCTCAGAAGCAAATGTGAAGCTGTTATTATCAACAACGGCAATAAATTCGCCGCAGTCGAAAGCGATTGAAATTATATCGCCGTCCGAAAATTCGGGAATGAAATAAGCCTTATCGCCGAGCCTGATTTCCGAGAGCGACTCAAGGTGCTTGATTGGAATGCTGACTGTTTCGATATCGGTCTGCTCGCCCTTGCCGAGGTCAAATTTTTCAATCATTTTAAACATTTCAAGCGAAGCAAGAAGCCTTGAGGCCTTGCCGCTGTCGGGAACGGACGGAATGTAGAAATCCATGTCCGTATCAATCGGAGCGTCCGTGCGAATGGTGCCGAGCGTGTGGCTGAGCATTGCGCTGTCCTTGGAATTGACGAGCTTTTCACGGAGCTTGTCCTTTATTTCAATTGTATCAATTTTACTGTAAATGTTTTCAACCGAGCCGAAGCGCTGAATTAAATCTCCTGCGGTCTTGGGACCCACTCCGGCAACTCCGGGAATATTGTCCGAGCTGTCGCCCTGGAGAGCCTTTATTTCAATCATCTGCCACGGTTCAACGCCGTAGTCCTCTTTGATTTTTGCTTTGTCATAGGGGATTGTCTGAGTTTTGCCCATCTTGGTTGAAGCGAGAAGAACGGTCGTCGTGTCGCTGACAAGCTGTAAGCTGTCACGGTCTCCCGTTGCTATGAAGCACTTGTCACCATCCTTCATCTGAACCGAAAGCGTGCCGAGAATGTCATCGGCTTCCCATCCCGCTTTTTCGACAACCTTGTAGCCCATGAGCGTCAAAAGCTCCTTGAGAACGGGCAGTTGCTGCTTAAGCTCCTCGGGCATGGCATGGCGGCCTGCCTTATATTCGGGATACATTTCGTGACGGAAGGTCGGCTTCTTGACGTCAAAAGCAACGGCAACCCTGTCCGGTCGGCAATCGTCGAGAAGCTTATGAAAAATATTCATGAAGCCGTAAATTCCGTTTGTATATTTGCCGTCCTTGGTGCTAAGGAGCTTTATTCCGTAAAAAGCACGGTTAATTATACTGTTGCCGTCAATAACAAGAAGTCGCATTTTATTTCACCTTACTTAATTTAGCGTTGATTTTGTCGCGGTCGGGTGTGACGTTGACCGAGTAGTAAACGTGGTATATGACCTTACCGTAGGGCGCACCCTGCGGCTTTTTGAGATTTTTAACATATGTGTAGTCAACCGGTACAAGCTTTGCATCGCGAGCTTTTGAATGATAGGCGGCGATTTCGGCCGCTTCAACTATCGCTTCGTCGCTTATCTCCCTGTTGTCGCTGACAATTATAACGTGAGAGCCGGGAAATTTCTGCGTGTGAAGCCACATATCATTTTTTGCGGCCGTTTTAAGCGAAAGCCTGTCGTTTTGTACGTTGTTTCTGCCGACGAGAACCCGAAAGCCGTCAGTTGTCCTGTATTCAATCGGCGGCAAGGCCTTTGATGATTTTTTATCAGTTCCGCGCTTTTTCTTGACGTAACCGCCAAGCGAAAGCTCGTTGCGAATTTCGTCAATTTCAGCCTGCGTGTCGGCTCGCTCGAGTGAATCCGCAACTGTTTCAAGATAGGCAAGCTCCTGCTTGCTCTCCTCAATGAAGCCTGTAAGAAGCTGTTCGGCGGTCTTTGCCTTGCGATATTCCTTGAAGTATTTTTGTGCGTTCTGCGACGGGGATTTTGACGGGTCGGCTTTAATCCTAATCGGTTTGTTTTCGTCATAGTAATTTTCAAGGTCGTAGAAAAGCGCACCTTTTTCGAGTCTGTAAAGGTTTGCGTTGATAAGCTCGGCATTGATTCTCAGCTTTTCTCTGTCTGCACAGTGAGCCAGCTCCGCCTGCCTCAGACTGAGCTTTTTTGAAACTCTCGATATTGCGGAATTGAGAAGCTTTACCAAGTCCTGCCCCTTTTGCTTTGTGCGTTCGAGTCGGTCACATTCGTAATAGAACTCGTCAAGAAGCTCGGAAAAACTTGACTTTATCTCCGTTCTGTAGCGGTCGCCGTACTGTTTTATTGGAAAGAAAGAGAAGTCAACGGGCTTGCCTGTCTCGTCCTTGAGCATGAAAGGAACGCCCGGTTCATTCATAATAATATTGCGTAAACTGTCGAGATTTTCGGAGAGATACTCAAAGCCCTTGTCGCTGACCTCGTCGGTGTGAAGCTCACCGAACTCTCCGCAAAGCTCACGGCAGGTGAGAGGAGAGGCACCCTGCAAGGTGCTGAGAACGGCAGACGAAAGAGACTTTGACGGGAAAGTCTTAATCTGTGCGATGATATTCTCTGTCGTATGGTCGGTTATATTAAGCTTGCTCTGCGGCGGCGGTGCAATATATTTGAAGCCGGGCAGAATCTGACGGACCGCCGACTGGCTGAGGTCAACACGTTTGATTGCGTCAACGATTTTTCCGTCGCCGTCGAAGAGAATGATATTTGAATATTTTGCCATTATCTCAATCGAGAGAATGAGTTTTATTTTATCGCCGATTTCGTTTGTTGCATTGAAGTCGAGGTAAAGTATACGGTCAAGACCCGATTGGCGGATATCGACAAGCTGAGCGTTGAGCAGCTTTTTTCTCATCAGCATACAAAACATCGGTGGAACAGCCGGGTTCTCGGGCGCATGTTCGGTCAGATGGATTCTCGGGCTGTTGCCCCTTATCGAAAGAAAAAGCTTCTTCGCTCCGTTTTTGCCGCGCAGGTGAATAACCAGCTCCTCACGGGAGGGCTGGTGGATTTTTTCAACTCTGCCGAATGAGATTTCTCTGAGCAGTTCGTCTTTAATTTTGCTGAGAAATATTCCGTCAAGTGCCATAATTACCTCAAATAAATTTTATCGGATTTTCCTGTTTAATATCTATAATTTCAATGTCGGGGAACTGTGCCTGCAATTTTTTTACAAGAACGGGAACAACAACTATTTCCGTTTCGTAATGTCCCGCTGCGATGAGCGTGATGCCTGCCTGAATGCAGTCGAGAAAGTTGTGGTGCGATGCGTCGCCCGTGATGAAAGCGTCAATTTCACCTGCCGCTTCAATCAGCGAACAGCCTGCGCCGGTGCAGATTGCGATTTTTTCGATTTTTCTGCCTGCGTCGGCATAGCGCACTTTCGTGTTGAGCGTTTTTGCGATTTTGCCTGCAAGATTTTCCGCCGTGGTCGGCTCAACCGTTCCGAGCCTTAATATCGGATCTTCGGTACGGGTGACCTCTATTCCGAGCAATTCGGCAAGACTGTCGTTCGTTCCGCCGTCTGCAATGTCGAGCGGAGTATGACAGCAGAGAGCGTTTATCGAGCTTGCGACAAGCTCATACGGCACACTGCCCCTTGTCACGGATTTTATCGGGTTAAAAATGACAGGGTGGTGGCTGATTATTAAGTCCGCACCGATTGCTTTGGCTTTTTTGATTTCTTCGTGAGTGATATCGAGCACAACGGCGGCTTTTTTGACCTCGGCGTTCATATCGCCGACGAGCATTCCGCTGTTGTCCCAGCCCTCCTGCGTTTCAAAGGGAGCAATGCTGTTAAGATAACCGTAAAAATCCTTTACCTTTGCCATTTTTCCACCTCTTTTATTATTGCTTCAAGCCGCTCTTTTTCGTCCTCGGCACCGCCGTGTGCGTTGAGTGCGGAAAGGCGAGCATTTATTCTTTTCAGCTTTTTGTTTATGAAAGCCTCTGCCGCTTTGTCATGGCGTGTGAGGAGGCTGCCGAACATGATCTCGGCTTCGCTGTGTGATGTTATTGAGCCTGTATAAACAGCTCCGATGCATATGTAAACCTTGCCGTCCTCAAAGCAGACCGTCTCGTCTGTTATATCAAAGCCGTTGGCAAAAAGGTATCTGCGAACATCCTCGTCATGCGACTGCGGTTGTAGAATAAGCTTGTATTTTTCGTTTTTTACCCATTCGGCGGCTGTCAGAATTTCGGAGATTAAAATACCGCCCATGCCTGCGATAACAATATCGTCGGCATCATCGGGGGAAACACATTTAAGCCCATCGGAAAGGCGAAGCTGAACCCTGTCCTCAATATGATTGGAGCGGACGGTTTCCAAGGCGTTTTCCAATGGACCTTTTCTGAGGTCTGCCGCAACGGCAGACGGTATTTTGCCCGACAAAATGAGCGCTGTCGGCAGATAGGCATGGTCGGTTCCGATGTCAGCGACACGGGAACCGTAACGAACCATATCCGCCGCCGATTGAAGCCTCGGCTTAAGTCGAATCATTTGCTTGCAAGATAAGCGTTGATGTCTGCAACCATCTGCTCAACGTCAACACCGTGAACGGCGCATGCCATCTCAAGGCTCTCTCCTCTTGCCGAGGGGCAGCCGAGACAGTGCATACCCATGTTGAGGAAGAACTCGGCTGTGCCGCTGTCTGCATCAAGAATATCGCCTATAAGCATATCTTTAGTAACTTCTGTCATGTTAAAACCTCCGTTTCATACTGTTATATATATTATACACATTATTTATTATTTTTCAAGGTTAAATGCCTTTATACTCTTTTCAAAAGGGTAAAAATATGTTAGAATAAACCGAACGGAGGGTTAAAGATATGAAAAAGTTTTTGTTTTATCTTGTAGAATGGACATGGGCGCTGCCGATCAACCTTATCGGCTTCATTGCCTATATAATTTTTGCGGTCATCAAGGGCTGTAAGCACGAAAGATTTTTTAATGCGACGGTTACATATGTGCCCGGCGACTGGGGCGGAATTTCATTCGGAACGTTTATCTTTATGAATCCCGACCGACCGGATGACTGGCTTCGGGATACAAAAATTCACGAGTACGGCCACACATGGCAGGCTCTTCTGCTCGGCCCGATATGGTTCCTCGTCATTGCGATTCCGTCATTCATCTGGTGCAATTTTAAGCCCTGCATAAACTACCGAAAGAACAACAACGTTTCTTATTACTCCCTCTATTGTGAAGCTTGGGCAAACGCATGGGGACAGAAGTTCACAGGCCTCAAGCAGACGAGAATAGGAAAGTGAGTATTGAAGATAAATTTAAGGTGCGATGTGGGCATCGCACCCTACGAGTTAGTTATGACAAAGGCGCGTTTCGTAGGGGTAGATGACCACATCGACCCAAAGTAAGAAGAAACCAATTTCGGCGACCCTATATGGGAACAAGAGATGATCTCGGCGGATTTGAAATAAATTATAATAGTTTTAAATCCCCACCACCGCAAGCGGTCCCCCTCCCCTTGCTTCAAGTGGAGGCTGAATACTGCGATATCTTTGATTTATGTGAAATCATTATCATTTAAACTAATGAGGAAAGTATGAAAAGAAAGAGTAATGAAAAGCTTGTGATTCTTGCCCGTAATCTCAGGAAGAATATGACAAAAGAAGAAAGAAAATTGTGGTATGACTTTTTGAGTGGATATCCTATCAGATTTTATAGGCAAAAAATTTTAGGAAAATATATTGCGGATTTTTATTCTTCAAGAGCGAACTTGGTTATTGAGCTTGACGGAGCACAGCATTATGAAGATACGGGAATGATTAAAGACCATATAAGAACAGAATATTTAAAAGAGTATAATATACAGGTAATAAGAATACCGAACAATGAAATAAACAGTAATTTTGATGAAGTTTGCCTGTATATTGACAATATAGTTAAAAAAATTTAGAAAAACTATAAACTTGAAGTCGGCCTTAGCCTCCCCTTGAAGCAAGGGGAGGGGGACCGCTTGCGGTGGTGGGGATTTGGAAATAATCACCTTAGAAATGAACCTCCTACCGCAATACAGACTTAAACTGCCCGAAAGGAAAGAACATATGAAAGCAGAATACAAGGCAGCAGCCAAAATAAACCTCATGCTCGATATACTAAGAACGCTTGACAACGGATATCACAGCCTGTTTATGATAATGCAGTCTGTCGGACTTTACGACACGGTGAGTGTTGAGACAACGGACGACAGAAAGATCACGATAACGTGCAGCGAAGCGGCTCTGCCGTGCGACAAATCGAACATTGCATACAAGGCGGCACAGGTATTTTTTGACTATACAAAAATCAAAAACACAGGTATAAAAATTCATATTGAAAAGAACATTCCGTTTGCCGCAGGTATGGCAGGCGGCAGTGCGGACGGAGCGGCGGTCATTGCCGCACTTAACGATATTTTTTCGGCAGGTTTGACATTAAAGGAGCTTTGTGCAGTCGGCGTTAAGGTCGGTGCGGATGTTCCGTTCTGCCTGACGGGCGGCACATGCGTTGCACAGAATATCGGCGAGATTCTTTCTCCGCTGCCCGATTTAACGGATTGCCGGATAGTGCTTGCGAAGCCTGATAGGGGAGTCTCAACAAAAGAGGCTTACTCTGCTTTTGATACGGCGCAGAATATACGCCACCTCGACACCTGCGGAATGCTGTATGCCGCATCGCAGGGCGATCTTTATGAGATGTGCCGCCGCTGTAAAAATATTTTTGAGCAGCTTATCGAGGTGCCCGAGCGTGTGCCGATAAAATCGGTTCTCAACCGCTACGGGGCGTTGGCTGCTTGCATGAGCGGAAGCGGTCCGACGGTTTACGGAATTTTTGACGACGAGTCGAAAGCCGAGTGTGCCGCAGAAAGCCTGAAATCAATTGTTAAACAGGTCTATGTAACCAAGCCTGTCAAGTCGGGACTTGAAAAGATTGTATAATTCGGGAGAAAACGCTATGAATAATAAAATTGCAAAAGGCATCGCTTTGATTTTGTTCGGCATACTTCTTTGTGTAGCCGGTACGGATATTAACAAAACTCTTTTAAGTAGCTTTTCCGATTTTCCGTTCTCTTTGGTCGGTATAATCAGCGGAATCGCAGGACTTGTTATGATATTTGCAAGAATAAGGATGCAAAGGATAAATAAAGCTTAATCGAGTTTCAAGTGGGAATTATAATGAAATTATTTTTAAAAATTATAGCTGTTGTTATTGCTTTGGCGGCTGTTTTGTTGCCGCTCGAACACTATTATTGCGACAATATTTACGCATTGGCAGCATTTTCAAAGGCTCCTGTAATTGAGGTTGACAAGAACGTGTATCGCTGTGCAAAGGACGATTATAAGGATTTTATCGAATATATGCAAAGTGAAGGCTGGAGCTATGTTACTCAGTTTGGCTCGGTACATTTCTTTGAAAAAGGGGATAAAATTGTCGGCTGTGATTTGTCGATAAAAAAGCTTTATGCCGAATGGACCGTGGAGGAATGCAGCTCGCTACCGATTGAGCGAGTTGATGAATAAAGAAGGAGAGCGAAAATGAATAAAAAAGCTATTGCATTACTAATGGTATTCTGTTCTTTTGTTTTGCTTGTGTCATGCACAAGCCGTGATTCCGGCGAGTTTTGGGGCTCATATACCGCCGACAAAACCTACAGCCATGATAATAAATATTATGCGCTTCAGACCGTTGAGGATAATATGATTGTTGTGACGGTCTATGATTCCGAAACAAACAAAAAGATTGACAGCTTTTCCCCTGCACGATCCATGGACTTTTGGGGAATCTGTTGGGAGAAGGATTCGTACAACATCTGGACGCAGTCTGCCGATATCGGTGACTATTGCTTTGAATATAAAAACGGGAAATGGGTGCGCCACGACGAGTATATGACGCCGCCCGACTACATAATTTCAAGATACGATGAAAAATACAGGGATAATCACGAGATGTGGAGCAACATATACATAAGCCCGACAAAGTGATAGGATTACAGGGGAATCCTGAGCGAAATACCGAATTTGAGTTTAACTTGGAGGTAAAGACCTTAAAGGTCTTCAGCTCGAAAAAGCCGAGAATTATGACGGTGAGATATCTATGTTTTAAGTCAAGTGAACAGTAAATAAAAAGGCAACGAAATCGTTTTGATCTCGTTGCCTTAAATATTTATTTTTCAGTCAAGATTACTTGCCGAGAGGTGAGGGAATCCAAGCATAGATTCCTCTCAAAAGTGCAAGGATTCCGTGAGCAAGATGACGAAGTACTATTCTGAACCTGTATCCTGCAACAGTCTCCGAATGCTCCTGATTCGGGATGTTTGAACCGTCCTTAACTGCAAGATCGCTTGTATAAAGAATCTCTGTGCTGTAGGTTGAAAGATCTTTTTCGTCAAGAGTAATTACCATTGATCCTTGATCCGTAACGCTGCTGTATGACTTGAAGGTTGTGCCCGGAACACTGACTGCCGTAACGCCGTCAACATCAACGCTGAAGTTGTTGACATGGTCATGGCCGAAGAAGCAAGCCTTAACGTCGCCTGTCTCTACGAACGCATCCCACTGACCCTCGTTATCGGGTGACGGGCACGGAGCTTCGGAAAGGATTCCGTTGAACGCAAAGTAGTTCGGAAGATATGTAGCGGATGTTCCGTCGGTAAAGTTCTTAGTGAGCTTGCCGAGCTGGAACGGAAGAGAGAACATAACAGCCTGTGCTGCTTCCTGCGGAATGATGTGCTGGAATGCAAGTGACGGAACAGCTTCGCCGCCGTTGGCCGCCTTGAGCTTTGCACTCTCTGCCTTGTACCATTCGATCTGGTCTGCACGAACGCAATCATAGCCTCTTCTCTTGCCGTTCTCGTAGAAAACATAATCTCCGCTGTCGAACATCCAAAGGTTGTAAGCGACCTTTTTACCGTCGCTTGAGAGAATCGGAAGATTGTGAGTTGCACAGCCGTGAAGCGACGGGTCTGCATCATAAGCAAGGCAGCCGTCATAGGACTGATACTTTTTGAGCATTTCTTCCTTTGTTACCGTCGGAGCGGACTCATCATCGTGATTGCCGAATACGAAAGTGAACGGGACGCCCTTGCTTTCGAGGATCGGGAATACCTCGTCGTAGCCCTTCCAGTAGCTTTCAACCGTGCCGTCCTCGGGGCTCATAATGTTATCGCCGAGGAACATAACAAGGTCGGGATCCGAGGCGTCAATAGCTTCAGCTATATAAGCCTTGAGTGCTTCGCCGACCGGGAAGCCGGACTGAATATCGGCAAGAGCAAGAATCTTAAACTGTCCGTTCTCGTCAAACTGAAGCTTGTCATTACCCTTTGCAGACGCAAAAACAACGCCCGAAATGAGAATAACAACAGCTAAAAAGATTGATAATACTTTTTTCATGGTTTCACCCTCCATTATTTTTTTCGTATATATGTTAGCACAAACTAACTGTAAAGTCAACCGACGATTAGTCGATTCTGTTTATTTTATCGACAATTTTGCTGAGACAAAGTTCATTATTTTTGTTGAGAATCCATACCTCGCCGCCGTCATTGCCTCTGACCGTACCTATCATACCGTCGATGAAAAGCAATGCGGCGCCGTTTTCAATCGCAAGTCCCTGCTCGGGTCGGTCAAGAATAGCCTTTTTGAAGGTCTGCCAGTGGTCCGATTCATAGTGCGGACAGGCACAGTAGGGGAGAATTCCGAGGCAGTCGCAGAACATGAAGCTGTGCTCCGGGCCGCAGTCGTCATAGCCGACATCGAACCAGCAGACTGCGCCTGCGCTGTAGCCTGACATGATTTTGCCGCTGTTGTATGCTTCAATAAGAGCTTTATCGGCCCCTGTTTTGCGCCAGGTTTCCATCATGAAGCGGACATCACCTCCGCCGACATAGACGATATCCGCATCGAGAATGACTGAGCGAATATCATCGACGGTTCTTTTCTCATCCGTGAGATAGAGAATATTATATTGACAGCCGTATTTTTCAAAGCTGCGCTGAATATCCTCGTCTCCGTTGATATCGTCATAGCCTGCCGTCGGAAGAAACAGAACCTTGGGGTTCTTTTTGTCCGCAAGGGAGACTATTTTTTCAAAGATATTGATTATTTCGCCGTCACTGTAGCGTCCGCCGCCGATTGCAACAATTTTTCCCATGCTGTTCTCCTCATTTGTGATAGAGCTTTTTGGTCTGATATTTCGGTTCACAGGTTATGTTGATACCGAATTTTTTGAAAACGGATTCGTCCTGCTCCTTGAGGATAACCGTTGCGTGAGCCTCCATACCTCTGAGCTTCGGAATTTGCTGAAGTGCAAGCTTCGCAAGCGGATTTGTTGCAGCAGAAACGGAAAGAGCAATGAGCACTTCGTCAACGTGAAGTCTCGGGTTGTGGTTGCCCATGTATTTTACTTTCAGCTCCTGAACCGGCTCGATAACGGCAGGTGAGAGGAGATGAATATCGTCGTTGATACCCGCAAGACTTTTAAGTGCGTTAAGCATTGCTGCTGCACCTGCACCCATGAGAAGTGAGGTTTTGCCCGTAACAAGAGTATCCTTGCCCGTCTCAATTGCCATTGCCGGCTCTCCTGTTTCCTCTGCCTTGGCCTTTGCTGCGGCGATAACGGGACGCTCATCAAGAGAAATACCCGTTTTTTTCATGATAAGCTTGATTTTGTCAACGCTTCCCGAATTGCCGAGACCCTTTTTAACCGAGCACTGTTCGGCATAGAAACGTCTGATAATCTCCTGCCTCGAGGCTTCGCAGCAGGCTTCGTCGTCAATGATGCAGTTGCCCGCCATGTTAACTCCCATGTCTGTGGGTGACTTATACGGACATTCGCCGTAGATCTGGTCAAAGGTTGCCGCAAGAACCGGGAAAATTTCAACGTCACGGTTGTAGTTGACCGTCATTTCGCCGTATGCCTCAAGGTGGAACGGGTCAATCATGTTTATATCGTTGAGGTCTGCCGTTGCTGCTTCATAAGCGAGATTAACAGGGTGGTTGAGCGGAAGATTCCAAATCGGGAAAGTCTCGAATTTCGCATAGCCTGCACTGATTCCTCTTTTGTGCTCATGGTAAAGCTGAGAAAGACAGGTCGCCATTTTTCCGCTGCCCGGGCCGGGAGCGGTGATAACAACGAGTGAACGGGAAGTTTCGATATATTCGTTTTTTCCGAATCCCTCGTCGCTGACGATTCTGTCAACGTCGGACGGATAGCCGGGAATCGTGTAATGGCGGTATACCTTAACGCCGAGGCTTTCAAGTCTTTTACAAAATGCATCTGCGGCCGGCTGCGCACTGTAGCGTGTCATGACAACGCTGCCGACAAGAAGTCCGATTCCTCTGAAAGCGTCAATAAGTCTGAGAACATCAAGGTCATATGTAATGCCGAGGTCTCCTCTGATCTTGTTTTTCTCAATGTCAGAAGCATTTACAACAATAACAATTTCAGCCTGATCCTTGAGCTTCATAAGCATTTTAACCTTGCTGTCGGGTGCAAAGCCCGGGAGGACTCTCGATGCATGGTAATCGTCGAAGAGCTTGCCGCCGAATTCAAGATAGAGCTTGCCGCCGAACTTGTTAATTCTTTCTCTTATATGCTCAGATTGCATCTTAACATATTTTTCGTTATCAAATCCGATTTTTTTCAACACCAACACCTCAAAAATTGCAACATTCGATTTATTATAATACTAACGGCTTTTTTTTTCAATAAGATTTGCTGATTTTGTTTTACAAGCCCTGTATTTTTTGCCTTATTGCATATAAAGTATAAAAAAGAAACAGATAAACTAATTTTTATTTGACTTGCATACAAACTATAGATATAATTATAGTAACCGAAAGTTAAAGACAGGAGTTGATTTTTTGAAAAAACCGCTTCACAAATGGGAAAACCCGTTATTCTTTCGTGAGAACAAAAAAGACGGGCATAACCTCGCTTTGCCGTATGACGCAAGAGACAGGGTTGAATACGGCAAGTCAAAATACAAGCTTTCGCTGAACGGAAAATGGAAATTTATGTGGCAGATGGGGGTAGAAAATCAGCCGCAGGATTTTTTCTGTCCCGATTTTGATGACAGCGGCTGGGATACGGTAAATGTTCCGTCGGTATGGCAGATGCAAGGCTACGGCAAGCCGATTTATCTCTGCTCGTCAATGCCGCCGCAGGTATCGACTGCCGAATCGCAGATTCCGAAAATAAGCCACGAAAAGAACGAGATAGGTTTCTATCGCCGCAGCTTCACTCTGCCTGAAGGCTTTGACGGCAGGAGGATCATTCTGCATTTCGGCGCGGCAAAGTCTGCGCTTTATGTCTATATCAACGGCGAATATGTCGGTTATTCGCAGGGCTCAATGACCCCGGCCGAGTTTGATATAACCGATGTGCTCCATGAGGGCGAAAACACTCTTGCCGCAAAGCTTATGCGCTTCAGTGACGCAACCTATCTTGAAAACCAGGATATGTGGCAGTTCTCCGGAATATACCGTGAGGTCTACCTTGTTGCCGAGCCCGAAACCACGGTTGAGGATATCTATGCAAGAACAACACTTGATGACAGCTACATTGACGGCATACTTGACCTGAAACTTAAATTCAGCACGGACAGGGAAGTTACATGCCGTGTTGACCTTGACAAAAAGGAAATTTTCAGGGGCAAGGTAAGCGGCGAGCTTGAAATAAACCGCATTGTCGAAAAATGCCGCAAATGGAGCGCGGAAACACCCGAACTTTATACTTTGACCGTCAAGCTCTATGAGGGCACGTACTGCTCGGTCAAAAAAGAGATAAGAATAGGCTTCAAGCGTGTTGAAATAAAAGGAAATGTTTACTATATTAACGGACAAAAGGTTATAATCAAGGGCGTAAACCGTCACGACTATGACCCCGATTACGGCTGGGCTGTGCCGAGGGAGAGATATTATCAGGATCTTTATCTAATGAAACAGGCCAACATCAATGCCATAAGAACCAGTCATTATCCGGACGATCCGTTCTTCTATGAGCTCTGTGACGAGCTTGGCTTTTATGTAATGGACGAGTGCGACGTTGAAAGTCACGGTGTACGCAGAAAGAATGTACCCGGCGACAATCCGCTTTGGACCTCGGCAGTAATTGACAGGGCAGAGATGATGGTTTTGCGTGACAGAAGCCACGCCTGTATCTGCTTCTGGTCGCTCGGCAACGAAGCGGGAGACGGATCGAATTTCGCCGAGATGAAAAAGGCGATTTTGAAGCTTTGTGACCTTTATCCGATACACTATGAGGGCGATTTTGACCTCACAAAGTCTGATTTTATCAGCCGAATGTACCCGATGGAAAATGTTGTTGACAAGCTCGTTCACCGGGAAGCAATCACGGCGACACTGTTTGACAACATAGCCAATGCCCTTGCCGCCGACAACAAGGACGTACCGGAATCGGCATTTGAGGATCATCCGGTGATTTATTGTGAGTACGCTCACTCAATGGAGAACAGCCTCGGCAATTTCAAGGAATATGTTGATGATTTTGAAAAGTATGACCACATGACGGGCGGATTTATATGGGATTTCGTCGATCAGGCGATACACAAGGACGGCAAGTGGCTATACGGCGGCGACTTTAAGGAAGGCTGGTCAAGCTTCTATTTCTGCGCCAACGGAATAATTGCCGCCGACCGCACGCCGCACCCGGCATATTATGAGGTCAAGCAGGTCTATTCCAATGTCTGCGCCGAGGATATCGACGTTGAAAGAAAAAGAGTTAAGATAAAGAATAAGAATTATTTTATTCCGCTTGATTATTGCTATCTCGAATGGTCCGTTGCAAAGAACGGCAAGGAGCTTGAAAGCGGCAGAATCTCACTCGACGGAATTGCTCCGCAGACGGTAAAGACGCTCTCAATCCCGTATTCTGCCGAGTTCGAAACGGGAGAATATATTCTTACACTTTCGTTTAGATATAAGAATGAAAACGAGTGGCACAAGAGCGGCGATGAAATCAGCTTCAATCAGTTCACTCTTAGCAACGAAAAGGCGAAGCCCGAGCCGAGAGAGGGCATGGTCAAGGTTCTTTCAAAGGGCAACGTCCACAAGATAATTGCAAGCGGCACAACCGTTACCTTTAAAAATAAGAAGCTTCACGGAATCGACTTCGGCAGCGGAAACATTCTTGACAATTCGCTTTCATTTAAGCCGAATTTCTTCCGCCCGTTGACTGATAACGACACAAACTATTTTAATTTTGCCCCGATGTTCAAACGCCTCAATCCGCTCTACCTTTGGGATATAACAAGCCGAAGCGTCAGCATAAAGAGCTTTGTTATCTTCCCGTTCAGCGGATCATGTATAGTAAATATTCATTGGTTTGCACCGTTTGCAGGTCATGTTGAGACTGATATAATCGTCAACAGCGACGGAAGTGTAAGCATCGGACAAAATATGAACAGTCCCTTACTTCCGATGCTGCGTTCGGGTGTAAGACTCGGAATAAACAAGGATTTTTGCAATGTCAAGTGGTACGGAAGAGGCCCCGAGGAGTCGTATTGTGACAGAAAAACGGGACAGCGCATTTCTGAATTCAATAAGAAGGCCGATGAACTCTTCCATTATTATATGAGACCGCAGGAAAACGGCAACCGAACCGATGTGCGTTCGCTTGAAATTACGGATGACAGCGGCAACGGCTTCTCCGTCAGCTCGGATTTCCCGTTTGAGTTCTCCATGCACAGCTATTCTCAGGAAAAAATTGAGAAAGCAATGCATAATCACGAGCTCACCAAGGATGAATATTATTCGCTTTGCATTGATGCGAAACAACGAGGCGTCGGCGGCGATATGCCCGGCACGGCGTGTTTACATGAGCCGTACAAGATGCACAGCGGCAATTATTCTTTTGCATTCTCGATAAGAGGAATTAAGGCGGATAAGTGAAATTTACACAAAGGCGCCCGTAGGGAAGCTGTCGGTGAAGCCGAATGAGGGCGTAGAGCTTCATCGGATATAAACGTCGCTTCTTTAAACAATTATTACTCGAAAGGACTTGATTGAAATGGTATTATCAACTCAGACTGAAGTGGGCTCAAAACGCTTAGGTGACGAAAAGTGTGTTCGCATGATATGCGAGGCAGGCTTTGATGCATTGGACTATTCAATGTTCTGTATGCAGGCAGACGATAATATCCTTAATCAGCCCGCATATCTTGAGCATGTGATTGAAGTAAAGAAAATCGTTGAAAGCTACGGTAAATACTTTAATCAGGCTCATGCACCTTTTCCGAGCTTTAAGGTCGGGGAGGATACATACAACACGGTAATTCTTGAAAAAATCAAGCGTTCAATAGAAATCGCAGGTACTCTCGGAGCGAAAAATATTGTAATTCATCCGACATATTACGGCAAAGACAGCAAGAGAAATCTTGAGCTTAATGCCGAGTTTTACAATAATCTTATTCCGCTTTGCAAGGAATATAATATAAAAATCGCATGTGAGAATATGTTCGGCAGGGATCGCCGCAGACATTGTATTATTCCGAATATTTGCAGCGTCGGCGAGGAGTTCAAAGCCATGATGGATATGCTTGATCCGAGATATTTTACCGCTTGCGTCGATATAGGACACGCAGGTCTTGTCGGAACAACGGCTCCCGAAATGCTCAGAACTCTCGGCCACGATAATGTCGGCTGTCTGCACGTCCATGACAATGACTATCTTGAGGACAGGCATTGTCCGCCGTATTTCTTTGATCTCGACTGGGAGGAAATCACTCAGGCTCTTGCCGAGATTGACTATAAGGGCGATCTTACATTTGAATCTGATGATTTTCTTGTTAATTTCCCCGAAGAGGTCTTCCCGGCAGCATATAAGCTTTTGCATGATATCGGCAGGAGCTTGATAAAGAAGATTGAGAGTAAAAAGGAGAAAATATATGGCAATGCTTGAGTGTGACCTTCACGGTTCATTGTTTGAAATCAGTGAAGCCATTGACAGGGCGGTCAACAAAAGCGTTTCTGCTTCCGTTGAGGACGAGTCGTACTGCGAAAAAGGAAATTGTGCCTGCTCTGTAAAGGTCTATGAGCGTTACAGCTACATAGGCGGCAACAGAGTCAGCCTGAGCGTCACACTTTTTGCGTGCGGAGAAGACGTGCATCTCACGGCAATAAGCTCGGGCGGAAGTCAGGCAGTCTTTTTCAAAATCAACACATGGGGTGAGGATGCGTTTCTCGATACAATTCGTGATACGGTCGAACAATTTACTTAAGGAGATGATAGAATGAAAAAATTTATTTCAATTCTTACGGCACTTACATTTGCGGCGGCGCTGACCGTCGGTTCGTCGGCGGCGTTGCTCGGCGATGTAAATAAAGATGGAAAAGTTAATTCAATGGATGCACTTTCAATTCTGAGATACAGCGTAGGGCTGGCGGTCGGAGATTTTAAAAGCTATCTTGCGGATATAAACGGCGACGGAGCGGTAAATTCGGCTGATGCGCTTACCGCACTCAGAATTTCCGTCGGCATTGAGGAGAGCAAGAACGTTGACACTCTCTTGTATGATCAGGAAGAAATGCTGGATTTCTATAACAAGGCTATCGACAGAACATATGAAAAGACAAAGAAATTAAGATGCACTCTTGAAGATGAATGTGATATTTATATTGACAACGAGGGCGAGCATTTTAACGAGGGCCCCGAAGAATACGAGATCGATTTTGTTGACGGTAAGGATGAGGAGGGCTATACACCGTATGCTTATGCTCCTGCGTCTTCGCTGGATTTAATGATGGTAAGCGATATAAAGTTTCAGAAAAACGGAGACGGCTACATTGCTGAGGTCTATATAAAGCCCGAAACCGTTGATAATTTTATTATGGACAAGCTGTATTATCAATACGCAGGCGGAATGCCGATCATTTATCAGAACGGCGATGAATTTGAATACGTTTTTTGCCTGACCTCATATCCGGGAACTTATGTAAAAGCGGAAATTGATAAGGACGGTTATGTTACCTCTTTTTATGTCGATGTTCCGTATTCGACAAATTCGTACATTGAGTATTATGTTGACGGGGAATGCTGTCACAACGAGATCAAGGAAGAGGGACGCAGACAGCACCATATTTACATAGAAACCGTTTAACCGAAGCTGAAATATGCTAAGAATAAGGAGCGATTTTAAATGAAAAAGTTAATTTCGATTATTTCTGCGCTTTCGCTTGCGGCGGCGCTGACCGTCGGTTCATCGGCGGCTTTGCTCGGAGATGCAAATGATGACGGAAAAATCAATTCCGCCGATGCGCTTTGCGTGCTTCAATACAGCGTCGGAATGAAGGTTAAAAGCTTCAACAAAGCCAATGCCGATGCAAACGGTGACGGGAAAATCAATTCCGCCGATGCGCTTAAAATATTGAGAATAACTGTCGGTCTCGAGCAGGCAGAAAATATCCCGACGGTTAAGGGCGAAATTGTCAAGTATTATAACGACGCCCTGAAAAAGACATATTCTCAGGTCAAAAAGGCAAAGGTAACATTATCCGACGAGGGAGTTTATACTTTTAACGGAAAGTCGGAAAAAATGGAGCCGAACAAAAACACTTTTACGGGGAATTTTGTGAACGGTGTTGATGAAAACAATTTGCCTGCCTATACGTACGGACCGGATACAAAGCTCACGGAAAATATGCTCAGCTCGGCAACGATTGCCAAGATGAGCAACGGTCTCAAAATCAGATTGGTTATCAAATCCGAAAAGGTTGATGTAAAAAAGGATTCGGTTTACAATGCCGCCGGCGGCTTCCCGTTTGAGTTTGGTTATGACGGAACGTTCATAAAGGACTATACCTCGGGCAGCGTAACCTACAGCGGTACGGTTATTGAGGCTGTAACGGACACAAACGGCAGGGTGAAGGAGCTGAATGTCAAAACGCCGTACAGTTCCGAGTTCACTATGAAGCAGAAAAACGGTAAGGTTGACAAGATAACCGAAAAGGGCGAAACGTCATACTACGGAATATTTACTTTCTGAATAAATAATAGAAGCTGATGCGGGGGCGAATCTGCATCAGCTTCTTTCTATTTTGTCTTTTCGATAATTTCATACGGCTTTTCGGCAATATATTCCGCTCCCGCCGTGATCAGCTCGGAAACGTCACGGTTGCCCCATGTTACGCCGACACAGGGAAGGCCTGCATTGTGCGCGGTCTGAACGTCAACCTCGGAATCACCCGAGTAAACGCATTTTGCCTTGTCTGCGCCGAGCGTTTCAATGACGTAAAGCACCGAATCGGGCGCAGGCTTTGACGGAAAGCGATCCATCTTGCCGACGACGAGGTCGAAGATGTTGCCGAAGAAATCTTCAACCACCTTTTTTGCCGCCTCGTCGGCTTTGTTCGACACAACGGCAACCTTGCAGCCGTTCTGCTTGAGCGTCTTTATAACGTCAACAATGCCGTCATACGGTTTTGTGAAGTCTGCGATATGGTCGAGATAATACGCCGTGAAAATCGCAAGCGTTTTGTCGTAATCCTCCGAGGAAATGTCCTGCGGAGCGGCGCGCTTTATCAACATTCTTATACCGTTGCCGATGAAGCGACGAACCTCATCAATTGTTCTTTCGGGATAATTCATTTGACGCATCGCATAGTTCACGGCATTTGCCAAGTCCTGTAATGTGTCAAGAAGCGTTCCGTCAAGGTCAAAAATATATGTGTTGTATTTCATAATTATCACCGATTTGATATTATATCACAAACGTCGAAAAATGCAATATAAAGAAACAAAATGACCGCTTCAATTTTTTACAAAAATGAAACGGTCCGAAATTATTTTTGAATGTGGTCGTAAATGGTTTTTGCTATCGTCTCGGCGGTCTCGTCGAGCTTTTCGTCGAAGATTTTGTTGTCGTTATCGTTGGTGATGAAACCGACTTCAAGAAGAAGCGAGGGCATATCGGTGTCGGAATTTATATAGTAGTCGCCGAACGAGTTGTCACGGAAGCCTTTTTTTATTCCGCGATTCTGTTGGCCTGTCAAGTTGCAGATATTACTGACAAGATTTTCGGCGAGCGTGTATTCGTCACCTTTGGAATTCCTTGAAACCCACGCTTCGATTCCGTTAGCCTTTTTGTCCTCGGCGGAATTTCTGTGAATGCTGACAAAGAGCGTGCAGTGCTTTTTATTTGCCGATTTGCAGCGTTCGTCAAGCGTAACGTCCGAGTCATCGTCACGGGTGAGATAAACCTTGATGCCCATTGCTTCAAGCTTCTCTTTAATTTTCAGCGTCAGCTTGAGGTCATCGTCTTTTTCGTAGCGGTCGCCGTTTGCTGCGCCTACGTCATAGGCACCGTGTCCTGCGTCAAGGCAAACGTACGGGTCACCGGAGTAGGAGTATTTCGGCTTGAAAACTCCGCTTCGTACGCAAACAGCAATGATGACAGCCGTTAAAATAACAGCGGCAATGATGATATTTCTTTGTTTCTTCCTGATTTTGAACTTCATTTTATCACCTTAATAATGATTGGTTAAACTTTAATGTTTTTGCTCCGAGACGGTTACTTCATCAGCTTTTCGTAAACCTCGCCGGTAATGCAATAGGTTGCGATTGAGCCGTCGTTGAAGGTTATTTCGGCAATTCGGTAATCGTTGCCGCAGTAGCCGTAAAGGAAGCAGTTGTCAAGAACCTTTTGGATGGTTGATTTGCTTGTTATCTCGTTGGGAACATTATGCTCGATATAATGGGAATTCAATTGATTATAATTGGCGTAATATAAATCCATGTCGGAATCAAAGCTCTTTATATCGGCAATGCTGTTATATCCGCCCGAGAAAAGCGGCAGCATATCGGCATTTGTTTTGTTTATGGACTCCGATTTTGTGCAAAGCTTCATGCTTTTGACGTCGCTTGCCGTGATTTTTGACTCAAGACACTTCATGTATCCGTTGTCGGTGAGATACTTTATCGTGTTCGTCATGGTCTTTGTTATAACGAATGATTTAGATGTGTTGTCCATTGCGCCAATCGTCAGGTCGGTAAGCTTCATTGATTCCTTCGCCTGTTCTGTTTGCAGAGTGTTATCATTTACAATTTCGCATGTATATCTGTCAATAAGATCCCCGTATTCGTTGTAATAATATTTATCGGGCATATCGTCTATGAAATTATCACCGATTCCGAAGCTTATAACGCCCAGCTCATCCTCCGGCTTGTGAAAGAAAATATCGTTCGCCGTCTGGTTTTCGAGATCCTTCAGAACGGCTTTTTTCAGTTCATCGGTTATCATGCCGCAGCGGTAACTGTCTTTGAGATACTTTGAATAGAGATAGAAATAGTTTTCGGGATTCAATTCGGCAGATATTTTGCTGAGATAGTTATCGCTTGCATAGTAATCGTCGTGATTGTTTTCAAAATATTCTTCAATTCCGCTCTTGGCGACAATTGTATCGCTAAGTCCCATGATTCTCTTTGCGTTTTCTTCCGTTGTTACGCTGTAGTAGCGCTTGACGGTCTTGCCGTTTTTGAGAGTATAAACTATCTGGAAGTTCATTGCACAGGTGTCAGAAGCCGTGCTCTTGATATGTCCCTTTTGAACAAAGCTCCTGTGAATTTCAATAAGCCTGTGAATCATGCTCTCATCGTCAACGGAGTATTTTGGATAATATATATTCTGATTACCTCCGCCGTAAAAGAACCGATCAAAGCCGCCGGTGCTTGTGTAGCCCGAGTAGGTTTTCATTACCGCGTATCCGTAAATCGGACGGCGATGGAGGGCATCGTTATCGTTAACGCTGCTGTAAGGGTTGGAGATTGTAGAAGAAAACTCAATTGAATCAATGTCCTCGGCGTCGGGTATTCTTGAAGCATAGCCCAAAAGTCCGGAGTAGAAAACCGTGGTAACTATCGCTATTGCTGCGATATAGCACGGTATTCTTTTGAGCATGGATTTCAATATCAGCTTACGCTTATGAGCGAAGATCATTTTGAAAACGAAATACGGCACAATAAAGAAGCCGAGCGAGTAGAGGAAGGTGAGCATGTTTCCTCTTTCTATTCCGAGCGTGCCTTTGACAACGGCATACATTCCGAAAGTCATGACATATATTCCCGAAAATGCAGCACAGATCTCGTTGATGCCCTTTGCTCTTCCGAAAGACCCGCTGATTTCGTTTCTGCGCTTTGGAAAAGCGAGAAAAGCAATTGCAAAAATTATTGCGGCATAGACAAAGTCCGTGATTGCACCCGAGTAATCGGAAATTGTGAGATTATAAAGCGGTGCACCGCTTTCGTTGAATGTAAAATAAAGCTGATATCTGCTTAAGACCATGTTTAAGCCTTCGCTGTATTGCTCCTGAGCGCCATATTCGCCCGGACGGAAAAATCTGAACATATAAATGTAAGGGCTGAAGAAGTTCCAGTCACCCTCATATACGCCTATTCCGCCGACAGTGTAAAGTCCTCTCATTTCGCTGAAGAGCACACCGGCAGCCATAGGAAATACGGCGATTATGGCGGTGAATACCAAGCCCTCCGCAATATTTCCGGTATAGGCGATTACCGCCGAGGTTATAGTGAATGAGATGGCGTATATTCCGATAAAGCAGACTACCCAGTAAACAGCCATCTTGATTATCGGTGCGTTCGGCGTGTAACCGACGCCGAATACAGACACAAGCTCAAAAAATGCGGCTATAATGACGGCAGCGCAGAAGGGGAGAAGTCCTCCGAGATATTTCGCAAGGAAGAGTTTTCTTCTGCTTATACCGAGCGAGAAAATGACGTTGCATTGCTTTTTGCTCTGTGCAAATGAAAAGAGGAATATTCCGGCGAAAACGCCGCCGAGGATAATCAGCACTTCCGCAAGAAGGATGCTGTCACTGACATTGCTCCAGAAAAATCCGAAAAATCTGTCTTTTACAAACGGTGAACCGCCAAAGCGATGGAATGCTTTTATGTTGATATAGTTAAATAGCGTTGACATGAACAGCGCAAAAAAGGTGATTATCGGAACGAAACAGGATTTTATAAAAGAGTTTCGGAACAGCGCTGAGAAAGATCCTGCCGCTGTATGTTTATATTTCATAGATTGTTCCCTCCTATTTAATATTCAGCTTGTTGTAAACGTCCGCTTTTAAGGCGTAGGTAGCAATCGAGCCGTCGTTGTATGTTACCTCAACAATGCGGTCATTGTTATCGTTAAAGCCGTAAAGCAGGGCATTGTCAAGTACGGTTTGAATCGTAGCTTTGTCCTTGATTGATCCGCCGACGTGGTTTGCAAAGTCGTGGCTTGCCTGTCTGCTCATGGTATCGTTCGATTTGACCTCATCGGCGCAGGCATAGCCGGCAGCAAAGAGCGGAAGCATTTCGGAGTTTTTCTTGCCGACCGTTTCGGCTCTTGTTGCAATCTTAATTTTGTCTACGTCATTGGCAGTGATATCGGACTTGAAATATTGCATGAGATTGTGATCTGTAAGATATTTAACTATGTTCGTCATATCCTTCGTGACAACTATGCATTTATCTCCAGAGATTGAGATATTCGTATCGGGAAGATTCGGAAATCCGGCACGCCGTTCCTTCACAGTGCCCGTAATTTCGTTTGTATCGGCATTGATAATTACTCCGTCGCTGCCGATTATCTCGTTATCCCGGAGACCGAGAATTGATGAAACCGAATCGTTAAGCGGGAAATAGATAACTCCAAGTTCATCCTCGGGATTGTGAAAATAAATCTGCTGTGCACTTTGATTTTCAAGGTCGGCGAGAATTGCTTTCATAAAGTCGTATTTCAGTCCGTCAACATACTTGCAGCTCTTGAGATTTTTCGACAGCAGACAGAAACCGTCAAGATAGTCCGAAGGCCCGAGCTTTTCCATTGATTGGGAATGATAATAGAAATATTCAGATATTTCGTCTTTAAATCCTTCAAGGTCGCCGAGGCCGAGCATTTTCATTGCGCTTTCCGTGCTGACGGTGCTGTAACGGCGGTCTACCGTTCTGCCGTTGCTAAGCTTGTAGCTTATCATAATACCGTAGCCGCAAGCGTTGTCCGCATTGGCTTTGATCTTGCCCTCTTTGGCAATGGCTTTGTGGATATCAATAACTTTTTTAATCTCATTGTCTTTTTCAACCGTACAGTCGAGATAAAAAGATCCGAAGTTTGCTGTTCCACCCCAAAAAATAACGTCGGATAATTCAACCTGGTTTGAAAAGCCGTTGCTTATCATCGGAGAGTAGCCGTAGACCTCATCGCCGTGAATATCCGTGCTGTAATTGATTATGTCGTACGGATTGGATATTTCTAAAGAAATTTCAATTGATTCGACCTTTTTAGCGTTCGGAACATATGAGGAATAACCGAAAAGTCCCGTTGAAAAAATAACAGCAATTAAAGCGAAAGCGGCAACATAGGCGGCAATTCTTTTTACCGATTGCTTCATATTTTTCATTCGTTTGTATGTGAAAAGGAATTTGAAAACCAAATACACAAGTATAAAAGTTAAAATGAATGAAACGAACGCGATAATTGCACTGTGATTTTCCGTCAGATTTAAGGAAACAATCGTTCCGATGTAAAATCCCGTCATTGCACCGCAGATTTCGTTGAGACCCTTCGCTTTGCCGAAATAACCGCTGGTCTCGTTTTTGCGCTTCGGGAACGCCCAATAAGCAATTGCAAAAATAATTGCAGAAAGAACAAAACAGGTGATCGTACCCGACCAGTCGGTGGCGGTCAATTTATCGCTCGTATAGAGAATACGGAGAAGATAGTTTTTTCTGTAGCCTTCACCTGTTTGTACAATGAGCAATGCCGAAAAAGGACTGAGAAAGTTCCAGTCTTTGCCATAGGCTTCGACACCTCCATGGGTAAAGATGCTGCGCATATGGCCAAAGAAAATACCTGAAAAATTCGGAAAAATCGCAAGTATGACCGAAAAAATTCCCGATTCGACAATGTTTCCAGAAAAAGCCATTGACACAGCCGCAACGGTAAATGCGAATGTATATGTTCCGAGAATACCGGCTACCGAAATCAGCGCCAAGTGTATCGTCGGAAATTTGACGATACATCCGGAAATAACGTCTGCAAGAACTTCGACTGTTGCCGAAAAGGCAAGCACAGCCGCAAGGGGAACAATTCCGCCGAGGTACTTCGCAAGGAAAATTTTCCTGCGGCTGAGACCGAGCGAAAATATGACGTTAACTTGCTTTTTGCTTTGCACAAATCTGAATAAAACGGTTCCCGAGATGACTCCGAAAATAACTATGATCGGAACAGCAATGAGTATTCCGTCAAGAATGGAATCCCAAAAATGTCCGTATCGTTTTTGGTTCCAATCATAATAACCGTTTATATAATCAAAAACAATTTCGAGCAGTGTGGTGAGAAGCAACACAACAAGCGTCACGATCGGAACAAAACGCGTCTTTTTGACCGAGTCCCAAAACATTGACGCAAAGGGATTACGAGAATATTTTTTCAAAGTCATAATCCGTATCCTCCATCTCCTCAAGGAAAATCTCTTCAAGTGAAAGAGGAAAGCGTTCGCAAAGCACGGGGTCAAGCGAATTGATAACTTCCTGAGCTTTTTCGACATTTTCCGAGACCGTAAATGTAACTATCTTGCCGTCTTTTTTGAAATTCTTGATTTTGAGGTCGCCGAATGCTTCGCGCTCAACCTCGTTCTTGAAGGCAAGGCGGAATTTGCAGCGTGTGCCGTTCATATCGTCAACGGCACAGTTTATTGCAATCGTCTGACCGTTGATAAGTGCAATGTGGTCGCACATATCGGCAAGCTCATGGAGGTTATGCGAGGAAATGATTATCGAACATTCCTTTTCTGCCATGTAGTCAAGCAAAATCTTTTTTGTCAGATTTCTCTTTGCCGGGTCAAGTCCGTCAAAGGACTCGTCGAGAAGAATTACCTTCGACAGGCAGGAGAGACCGAGTATCATTTCAGCCTGACGCTGCATACCCTTTGAAAAACCGATAAGCTTTTTCTTTGGGTCAAGGCCGAAAAGACCTGTCAGCTTTTTGAATGTATCAATGCAAAAGTTCGGGTGAAAGCCCATGTAAAACTTTGCCATGGAATTCATCGAAGCACCGAGACCGAAATACAAATCGTCGGGAACATAGAAAAGGTCTGTTTTAAGCTCCGGATGCTCAAAAAGACTTTTGCCGTTGAGCAAAACGTCGCCGCAGTCGGGGAGATAAACGCCTGCGATGATTTTCAGAAGAGTTGTTTTACCTGCTCCGTTGTAGCCGACAAGCCCGTAAAGCGAGGATTCGTTGACTGTGAAAGAGAGGTTCTTAATTGCCGTATAATCATCGAAGGTTTTCGTTATGTTGTTTATTTCAATCATTTATTATTCCTCCTCATATATCTTGTTGATGAGCTTAATTACCGAGTCCCTGTCGACTCCTTTTGATTTGAGCGAATACAGGTCGGGTTCAATGTCCTTGAGCGCTTTTTCGGCAATTGATGTGTTGTTCGCAGCGTCCGAGGCAACAAAGCTTCCTCTGCCTACAAGCGAGTAAATTATCCCTTCGTCCTCAAGGTCTGCAAATGCCCGCTTGACCGTGTTGACATTGATGCCCGTTTGAGTTGAAACCGATCTGATAGACGGGAGCTGCTCATCTGCCTTGTAGATTCCGAGGCGGATACACGTTATCAGTTGGTTTTTGATCTGTTCGTAGATCGGGATCCTGCTCCTGGAGTCGATCTCAAACATAGCATCACCTTCCTTCGTGTGTGTGTATTAAGTGTGATATCTGTACTATCACACTTGCATGATATCATTTATGCGAAAAAAAGTCAATAGTTTTTTAAAAAATTTTTTTCATGGGTTGACATCGGTTACTCTTTGATTATAATAATGTTGAAATAAATAGTTGCGACGGAGGTTAACCCTTATAGCGGTTCGATATCTTCCGTCTCCCGTCTAAAATATATATTCGGAAACAGAGATCGTATATGGCAAAAATCAGTCAAAAATCAAAGGGAATACTTTATATTATGGCGGCGGCGTTCGGCTTTGCAATGATGTCGCTTTTCGTAAAGCTGGCAGGGGATTTGCCGGCATTTCAAAAGGCATTTTTCAGAAACTTTGTCGCGCTCATTTTTATCTTTATTATGATGCTTCGTGAAAAGGTCGGCTTCATTCCGCCCAAGGAGCACATTCCGGATCTTCTCGGCAGAAGCTTTTTCGGCACAATGGGCTTGCTTTGCAATTTCTATGCACTCGGCAGGCTGAATCTTTCCGATGCGAATATGCTCAACAAGCTTTCACCGTTTTTTGCAATCATTTTTTCAATTTTTCTCTTGAAAGAGAGGCCTAAATTTGCACAGATTATCGGCGTTGCGGTGGCGTTTGTCGGCAGTTTGTTCATCATCAAGCCCGGCTTTGACAATCCGCAGGCTTTGCCGGCGGTTGCGGGACTTTTGGGCGGCATGGGTGCAGGAATTGCATATACTTTTGTGCGCCGTCTCGGTCAAAAGCAGGAGAACAGCCGCAGGATCGTGTTCTTCTTCTCGGCATTTTCGTGCATTTTGTGTCTGCCGTTTTTAATATTCGAATATGAGCGAATGAGCGGCTTACAGTTGATTTATCTCATACTTGCCGGAACGTTTGCCTGTATCGGGCAGCTCGGCATAACAAAAGCGTATATATTCGCCCCGGCGAGGGAGATTTCCGTTTATGATTACACGCAGGTCATCTTTGCCGCCGTGTTGGGATTTTTCGCTTTCGGAGACATTCCCGATTGGCTCAGCGTCCTCGGCTATGTCCTGATTATCGGCGCAGGCGTTGCAATGTTTTTCTACAATAAAAAACGAGCCGATTAAAACAGAATAGAAATAAACAACCGTTTTTCTTATCTTGACGATAGGGGAGACGGTTGTTTTTATTAACTGTATTGTGTTTAAAGCCGCAAGTCACGGAATTTCCGCAGCTTACGGCTTTTATTTTTTGCTTGCGCTTAGACGAATCGTTTCGAAAGCGCAATTTGTATTATAGATTAAAGATATAAGACAGGCAAAATTCAAATCTGCAATTTAATTCAAAAGCAATCTGATGTCTGCCATCTAACATCTAAAATCTATTTATGGCAGGAACCTCTCATTGCACAGTTCGCACAGTTGCAACCGCAGGAGGATTTGCCTTTTTTCTTATCCCTCACCAGGCCCACAATTATCAAGGTGACGATAAGCGCAAGCACAAGGCATATAATAATGGTTGCAAGGTTTTGTGAAATCCATGAAATCATAATATCAGTTCCTTTCACATTGAATTATGGAATATTGCACAAATTGCGGTGCACGTTTTGCATAAATCGTTTTCCGTATATTTTGCATTCGCACACCTCAATTGTGCGTTTTTTCTTTAGATTTATTTTTTAACCTTTACGTTATGAGTAAGCTTTGTAGCCTCGGTGTACTTCTTGAAGAAGAGCATGTAGATCATACCGATAAGGATAGCGGCCGCAACGATGATGCCGATAACGTTTGCCTTGCCGACAAAGATGTTGCCAAACTGAGTTACCATGAGTGCGATGCAGTATGCAAAGCCGCACTGATAAGCGATTGCGAACCATGTCCACTTAGCGTTGTTCATCTCACGCTTGATAGCACCGATTGCTGCGAAGCAGGGAGCGCAAAGAAGGTTGAATACGAGGAATGAATAAGCAGTGATACCCGTGAAGGCAGCTGCAATGTTGCTGTAAACCGTTCCGTCTCCGCCGCCGTAGAGAATACCGAGCGTACCGACGATGTTCTCCTTTGCAACAAGACCTGTGATCGATGCAACGGCTGCCTGCCAGTTGCCCCAGCCGAGAGGTCTGAATATTACAGCGATTACGCTACCGATCTTTGCAAGGATGGAGGAATCGATTTCGTCCTCGGAAAGCATTCTGAATGCTCCGTCAACAATACCGAAGTAAGTTGTGAACCAAACAAAGATTGTTGAAAGAAGGATAACCGTACCTGCCTTCTTGATGAATGACCAGCCACGCTCCCATGTCGAACGGAGAACGTTTGAAACTGTCGGCCAGTGGTAAGCGGGAAGCTCCATAACGAACGGAGCAGGATCGCCGGAGAAAATCTTTGTCTTCTTAAGCATGATACCGGAGCAGATGATTGCGAGCATACCGATGAAGTATGCCGAAGTTGAAACAAGAGCCGAGCCTCCGAAGAGTGCACCTGCAATCATTCCGATGAACGGAACCTTAGCCGAGCAGGGAATAAATGTTGTTGTCATGATTGTCATACGGCGGTCACGTTCATTTTCGATGGTTCTTGAAGCCATGATACCCGGAACACCGCAGCCTACGCCGATAAGCATCGGGATGAAGGATTTACCCGAAAGACCGAACTTTCTGAAGATACGGTCAAGGACGAAGGCGATACGTGACATATAGCCGCAGCCTTCAAGGAATGCAAGAAGGAGGAAAAGAACAAGCATCTGAGGAACGAAGCCGAGAACCGCACCGACACCGGCTACGATACCGTCAAGGACAAGTCCCTGAAGCCAATCGGCAACATTGCTGTTTTCAAAAGCGTTTCCGATGAGTGTCGGGATACCCGGAACCCATACGCCGTAGTCAGCCGGATCGGGCTCGTCAAAGCCGTTTTTGCTGAGGTAATCAACAGCCTCAAGATAAGTCATACCGATTGTTGAATCTTTATCGGCATTTGCGGGAATCTCGCTGTAGTAAGCTGTCATGTCGTTGATAGCAAGCGTCTCTTCATCTTCAACGCCGATAACCGCCGACTGCTTGTCGGTCTTGAAGTTTTTGAGTTCTTCAACAGTCTTATCTGCGTCGAAGTCTTCTGCCTCTGTGTCGAAATCAACGAATGCCTGCGCAGCTTCCGTTGCATTTGTATAATTATCGGCCTTTTCGCTATAAGCGGATGAGCCGATTCCGAAGAGGTGCCAGCCGTCGCCGAACACACCGTCGTTCATCCAGTCCGTTGCAGGAGCGCCGACACCGACCATTGCGATCCAATAAACAAGGAACATGATAACGGCGAAAATCGGAAGTCCGAGCCAACGGTTTGTAACAACACGGTCAATCTTATCTGAGGTTGAAAGCTTTCCGGCATTCTTTTTCTTGTAGCAAGCCTTGATGATTGAAGATATGTAGATATATCTCTCGTTTGTTATGATGGACTCTGCGTCGTCGTCCATTTCTTTCTCAGCCGCTTTAATGTCGGACTCAATGTGATCCATAACAGCCTTGTCTATATTAAGATTTCCGAGAACCTTGTCATCACGCTCAAAAATCTTGATGGCGTACCATCTCTGCTGCTCCTCGGGCATATTGTGAACGGCGGCTTCTTCGATATGAGCGATAGCATGCTCAACGCAGCCTGAGAAGGTGTGCATAGGAACTGTCTTGCCGTTCTTTGCAGCGTCGATAGCCGCTTCCGCCGCTTCGTGAATTCCTGTTCCTTTAAGAGCGGAAATCTCAACCACCTTGCAGCCGAGCTGACGTGAAAGCTCCTGAATGTTGATCTTGTCGCCGTTCTTTTTAACAACGTCAATCATGTTGATTGCAACTACAACCGGTATTCCGAGCTCTGTGAGCTGAGTTGTAAGATAAAGGTTTCTCTCAAGGTTTGTACCGTCGATGATATTAAGAATTGCATCGGGACGTTCACCGATAAGATAATTTCTTGCAACAACCTCCTCCAAGGTGTACGGAGAAAGTGAATAAATACCCGGAAGGTCGGTGATGATAACGCCGTCATGTTTTTTGAGCTTACCTTCCTTTTTTTCAACCGTAACGCCGGGCCAGTTACCAACATACTGATTTGAACCGGTCAGCGCATTGAACAACGTAGTTTTACCGCAGTTTGGGTTACCCGCAAGGGCAATACGTAACTTCATACCAAATTCCTCTCTTTCAATTAGCTTATGCTAATCGTAATTTCAAAAAAATAGGGGTCAATCCCCGTATGTGTCAGTTAAGCCGATTTACTCAACCTCAATCATTTCAGCGTCTGCTTTTCTGAGCGAAAGCTCATAACCGCGGACGTTAACTTCAACAGGATCTCCGAGCGGAGCAACCTTACGGATATAAACCTCAACGCCTCTTGTGATGCCCATGTCCATGATTCTGCGCTTAACTGCGCCCTCACCGTGGAGCTTGACAACCTTGACCGTAGAGCCAACCTTTGCTTCCTTTAAAGTTTTCATCTGTCTCATCCTCCTTAATATTGTACAGATTATTTGAAATACCTTTTTGGTATTCGATTACGAATCAGATCATTATTTTTCTTGCCATTTCTTCGCTTATAGCGACTCTGGCTTCCTTCACGTTGACGATTACGTTACCGCCGAGCGTGTTAATGACCATCACGTTTCCGCCGACTACAAATCCGAGATTTTCAAGATGTTTCTTGACTTCCGGACTTCCGCCGATTTTTTTAATGGTGTTCATTTCACCGACATCTGCAAGTGCCAAAGGCATCATAGCTAATCCCTCACTTTCGCTGGTTAGTTTAGACTAACCGAAGGCTTTAAATAAGGTTAGCTCTCGCTAACTAAAAATATATTATCGCCAAAAAGCAGAAATGTCAATATAAAAAACGAATTTTTTTGTTTTTGCGACGATATTTGTCAGTATGAACAAACAGTTAGCCGCATCTAACTAAAATACTATTTATTTTTGTGAGTTCATAATAAGAAAGATAACCATAACTGAGCTTGAATTTATTTGATTGTTGTGATATAATATTAAAAGTGTAATTTTGGAGGCTTTATTATGCATTTACAGGAATCCGGAGAGATGTATCTCGAAACTATATATATTCTTTCAAAGAAAAGCAGCGCCGTCAGGTCGCTTGATGTTGCCGAGTATATGGGCTTTTCCAAGCCGAGTGTGTGCCGTGCGGTCGGACTTCTCAAAAGCGGTAATTATATCCTCGTTGACAAGGACGGATATATTACCCTGACTGCCGACGGACTTTATGTTGCAAAGAAAATCTATGAGCGCCATACCGTTCTGACGGATTTCCTTGTGAAGCTGGGAGTTGACCCGAAAATTGCCGCCGAGGACGCATGCAAGATAGAGCATGACATCAGCGACGAATCTTTTGCGGCTATCAAAGCCCATTTTCCGAAAGATTAAGCAATAAGTTTCTTAGTATGCTATATATGGTATGACATAGAAAAACCTACCGTAGCTTGAACTGCGGTAGGTTTTTTATTATTTTCGATTAAACCCATGAGAATGTTACGGATTTCTGGGCTCTGTTGACAACATAGCCGTTGCCGTTTGCAAATTTAATCTGACGTTTTTTCTTTGATGCGTTGTGCTCAATTTCTGTGCATTTTTCAAGTCCGCCGATAAAGGCGTCCATCATTTCCTCTTCGGTAAAATAAATTGTTGCACTTAAACGAAGAACCTGAGTGGATTCCGCGGTGTAGCCGAGCGAATCGAGAGTGCCGAGCTTAAATCCTGTGAGCCACCATGAATACTGCTTGCTGCGATGGAAGAACATAGTATCGTTCTTATACATTGTAAGCTCCATTTGCATAAGCATTTCATCATCGGCGCACTTATAGAACTTTCTGCCGTTGGCATCAACAAGCTCGTCATCGTCAAAATCACGATAGTAAAGACCAACCTCGCAGCCGTTGAAAATTGCGCCGTACTGACCCTTCCAAAGCTGTACCATCCATTCCATATCGTTGTATTCGAAGAAGATGCGGCTTGTATCAAAGTTACATAAAATCAGCGGTGCGGCTACGTCATAAAGATATGTATAGCCGAACGTCCTCTGCCAGGCATATGTTGAGGCGTAAAATGCTCCGTCCTTTGCATCATACGAAAAGCCGAGGAGACCTGAGCCGTCCGTATTCGTTACCTTGCCGGTTGCTTTGTCATAGTAGAAATCGCCGAAAATATGAACTCGTCCCGCATCTGTCTGAGCCGGAAATCTGTCAATAATTCCTGCCGAGAACTGGAGAATATAGAGAGCGTCGGTTGATGTAACCTTGCCGTCAAGGTCAACATCTGCGGCAACGATTTCCTCCTTGGTGAGTGTATCGGCACCCGTGCAGTATCTAACGACCGAAAGCGCATCAAAAGAGTTTACCGAGCCGTCACTGTTTACGTCGCCGGGGGTGTTTGCAACTGCCGATGATGAGGTAGCCATACATGTCATTGTCGCAGCAACGACCGACAGAGAAACTATCGCACAAATAATTTTCTGAAATGCTTTCATTCTTCATCCTCCTTTTAATCAAAGCGAATTCTTTATTCCGACAACATATTGAAGAATATACAACGCGTCGGCAGAATTTATTTTTTTGTTGCCGTCGATATCGCCGAGACCTATCTGCGTCGGACTGAGGGTAATTGAACCCGTTGCATACTGAAGAAGATTCAGCGCATCATAAGCGTTGATTTTTTTATCCAAGCTTACATCGCCCTTTGAAAAGCTTGTTTCGGTAACAAATGTTACATTAAACGGAGCTTTTTTGCCGCAGAAGGTTATATAAAGTGTATCGTCTGTCGGCAAAACCTCGTTTGTATCCTCCGGAATCGACCAGTTCAAGCATGCATTCGGAGCTTCAACGGTTTGTGTAGCGGCATTGTCATATGTTGCGCTGATAATCGTACCTGTGAGGTCGTATTTAGTCATTTCAACGTCCTTGCCGATGCCGTAGTTCCATTCGACCCCGACAACAAGCTTCGTTTTGGGAGTTCGGACAATGCTTATTTTGGTAACCGAAGCAAAATAGACCTCGCAAAGAGCATATACCCCGTCAAAGCTGTCGCAGTAAATACGAATTGTATTCTTGCCTGCCTGCCATGTGCCGGAATTGCTTTTTGCATACATATTGGGACCGACATTAGTCTTTTTATAATCTACGGTTTTGTTATTGTACGAAATTGATGTGCCTGAGAGGTTAAGCCCACCCTTCATCAAGATGATTTCGCCGCTCTTTGAGTACATCCAATCAACGCCCTGATAGAAGGTTGTGTTGTCAGGTTTGCGCACGACCTTGGAGTTGACTGCCGAGGCCGGTATCATAAGGCACGAAAGCATAATAACCGTTGCAAGGATTACTGCACATAAAGATGATATTTTCTTCATTTCCATTCCTCCGATATGTAATAATCTAATTGTATTATATAGCATATTTAATTAAATGTCAACGGCTACCCGGGCAGAGGGATAACAGTTTTTAAATAGTATCTCTTTTTCCGGTTTAAGTTGCTCTTTTTTTAGCTTAAATTGGCTATTGACATCTTATCATGTTTGTTATATAATTTTTAAAAATAGCATGAGTGTTTATGCATTTTTGCTGATAAGGATGAAAGAGATGCGAAAATTTACCGAAAAAGCAATATCAGTTTTTCTTTCTCTTGCCGCTGTTGCGTCATACCCTATGACATGCGGTGCCGGAAGTGCTCGCCTCGGAGATGTAAACGGGGATTCGACAGTTAATGCTTCCGATGCACTGGCTGTGCTTAATTATTATGTAGGCAAACTTGAGCTTTCTTCGGAAGCGTTTTTTCGTGCCGATGTCAATGCCGATAAAAGCGTTAATTCGATAGATGCGCTTGAAATTCTCAGATACACGGTCGGTATCATTGACCGTTTCAAAGCAGAAGACGGTGAAACCGTTGATTCGGCAGAAGCAGTTGAAACTTATAACAAGGCGATTGAAAAAGCAAAAAGATTTAGGCCTTCTTACACATTGCTTGAAAACTTTTCAAACAACGTTGACGATATAAAGGTCAGCTCTAAGAATCCCTTGATTAGCGCCGCAAGGCTCAGAGAGATTGAAGAGAGAACGAAAAAAGAAAACAGCTATAACAAAAGCTATTCAAGTATAATAAAGCAAAAGAGCGATGATTCAGCCGATAAAATGCTCGGTGCGATTGAGAGCTCCGACATTTCCCGTTATGCAGATGTCGAATGCTTTAAAAATAAAAATGGTCATTATATGCTGACTGTCAAATTTAAGGACGAAAAGAATCCGACCGAAAACAGTCGGATAGTAAAAGTTCTCGGCTGTGATTCATATGATGAGGCTAAAAAGAAGATCGGGAACGAAAATGAGGTGGGCGGTGCAAAATCAAACGTCGAATCATTTGATTTTGTTTATAAGGATTGTTTTGTCAAGTGTGAAATTGATCCGCTGACCTCGGAATTCGTCGATATCGAATGGTACGCAAGCTGTATTTCCGACTCCAAGGTTACCACCGTCGGCCTTACCGCCGAAATGACGACACTTGGAAAGAACGGCGCGCATTATTCAAATTTCGGCTATTGATTAACTTAGGTTAGCTCATTGTCTCCTATTCGCCTATGGGCGACAGTGTCTAATATAAATTCATGCACCATGTGTGTAAATCTACAATGAAGGAGAAATTGGTGATTACAATGAATAAGATTGCAAAAATCCTGTCAGTTGTTCTTTCCGTTTCTTTAGTAATCGGTGTTACAGTTGCAATGCTTGTTTCTGCATTCGCAGTTACAGCTCCGAAGTTCTCCATCAGCGTTGCTGAGGAAAGCAAGGATTCTGTAAAGCTTGCTCTCTGTCTTGAGTCGGGCAGCATCACAAGCTGCGGCGTTAACGTTAAGGCCGCAGATTGGGACAATCCCAACAAGACAACCGGTTTAACTATTAAGAGTGTAGAAAGAGGTCCGGCTTTCAGAGACTTCGCAACTGCTCACGAAAATGATGAAGTTCCTCCGCTTGTTGCTATCAGTACGAAAAGCGGATTTGGAAGGGCTGCTTTTGCTTCCGTAGCAGCATACAGCGAAAAGGGTGTTATGCTCTACTTCACCTTTGCAAAGGGCAATTCTGCGAAAGCAAAGATTGATTCGAGTGACATCATTGTTGAGTTCGACGGTACTGTAGACGGAAACAATAATCCTGTTACACCGACTCTTGACAACAAGATTCCGGCACCGGCAACAACTACAACAACAACGACAACCAAGAAGGCTGACGTTACAACGACAACCAAGAAGGCTGATGTTACTACAACAACAACCAAGAAGGCTGACGTTACTACGACAACCAAGAAGGCTGATGTTACTACGACAACCAAGAAGGCCGACGTTACTACGACAACCAAGGCTGCCGAAGACGTTACAACAACAACTAAGGCTGCTGAGGACGTTACAACAACAACAACTAAGGCTGCTGAGGATATTACATCATCAACAAAGTCTGATGACGTTGTTACAACTGCTCCGGCAGCAGATACAACAACAGCCGCGTCAAGCAGCGATGTTGTTAACCCTGAGACAGGTGACCGTCTCACTGCTTCTGCAGCAGTAGTTGCACTTCTCGCTATCAGCGGTGCAGCAGTAGTTGCACTTCGCAAGAAGGAAGACTAATCTAAGAATTTAGGATTTATTCCGGATAAATCCTTACTGGAATTCTAAACGCCCCCACACAAGCCTATGGGCGTACGGCTTGTGTGGTTTTTCTTTTTTGAGGTTCATTTTGAGCCTCATTTTATTTTTATGTGAAAAAATGAAGAGTATTACGTTTCTATGCATTTTTGAAGAAATCAGACTTAAATCTAATTTGATATGTTATTTAAAGGAAATGAACCCGTATTATATTCTAAAAGTGTGTCAAAAATACGACGTGACATAGGCTTCGTGAAATGCAGCCAAAAACAAAAACGGGCAGCCTTTTCGACCGCCCGTTGAATTATAATATTAACTTATTTAATCCACTCTCTGACTCTCAGCGGAATGCCCATGTTATCTGCAATCTTCTGACATTCGGCAATCTCTTCCTTATTAAGGACGTCAACTACTGTGAATTTTATTTTCGGAATATATTTTTTACAATCCTCGGCAAATTTCAGTAGGGCAGGGAATGCATCCTCGCCGAAGCGTGAACGGCTGACCTCCTGGTAGCGCTTTGCATTCGGTGCGTTAAGGCTGATTGAGATTGAATCAACAATGCCTTCAAGAAGTTTTGCAGTCTCCTTGCCGTTGATAAGGTCGCTGAGCCCGTTTGAATTGAGACGAATTTTAAGTCCGTACTTTTCCTTGAGATACTTTGCACTTGCGATGAGATTATCAAGAGCCTGTGTCGGTTCGCCGTAACCGCAGAATACGACTTCGGAATACGGTGAAAAATCAAACTTGTTGATTTCATCCTCAATTTCTTCAAGCGTCGGATCCTTCTTTAACCAAAGCGATTCTGCTGAGCCGAGGCCGTCGCCGTTGCTCCTGATGCAAAAAACGCAGGAACAGGGGCATTTGTTGGTTATATTCATATAAACGCTGTTGCTATAGGTGTAAACAATATCAGCCATGATTTAAATCTTCCTTATTCTGTCTTTAATTTTTACCTTGTCAAGTGCGGCGGAAAGTACGATGTAAAGTATTCCGCTCGAGCCTGCCTGAATTGCGTTGCCGGGGAGAGTGTTAAGCGCACTGACCCATGACGGAACGCTGAAAAGATATTCCGTGAATCCGACCGGTGAGGAAAGTGCAAGGATAATAACCTCTGCGATATAATAACCGACCATCGTGATTGCGGCTGCAACGAAAACGGCGATAATGTTTCTCTTGCAAAGAAGCTTCTTGGCCGTATGCGTAAAGCAGAGAACCAAAAGTGCCTTGATAATAAAGGTCGGAATGATATACATTGTGTAGCCGCCCACAGCGTCGGAAAGAGCAGCACCGATACCTGCCGAAAGAGCGGCAAGCGGTGTCGGGAGAATGCTGGCACAGAGATAAATCATCGAATCGCCGATGTGCATGTATCCGTTAACGCTCGGAATCTTGACGTAATAGGTCAGGACGGTCGTAAGTGCCGCAAAAAGTGCCGCCAGAACGACTTGGTTAAGCTTGAATTTACTCTCTTTTTTCATAATATTGCCCTCCGAATATCATATGCGAAATATTATAATCAGTCAATGTTGAAAAATTAACAAAATAACGAATCTTTGCTTATGCAAAATGACTAAAGATACAACGGTTGAAAAAAACATTGTTTTGTGTTATACTTACTTTTAATAAAGCCTATGTCACATATATAACATATTGTTTAAATAGGTTTATAAACGGAGGTCGTTTTATGAAAAAAATTATTTCGATTATAATTGCCGCAGTGATGGCATTTTGCCTGTGTCTGCCTGCTTTTGCGGCGCAGAGCGCAACCTTTGCGGTCAATGTTGTCTCGGAGGACAATACAAAAGCCGTCGTTTCAATTGATTATGAGGGAGGAACTGCATTTAACTGCCTCGATTTTGAGGTAACTCTTTCAAGCAGGGTCAGCGTTGAAAAAAGTGCGAACGGTGCAGGCCTCAGAAACTTTAAGATTTATACGGAGGACAATGAAAACGGCGTTGTATTGACAAGCTTCAATAAGGATGCAAACCCTATGATGTTTACCTTTGCATCAATAACAGGATTCAAAGCTGTGAACGGAAAGGATCTTCTTGTGCTCACGCTGAAGAAAACATCGTCTGCCAAGCTGACAGAAAAGGACGTTAAACTCAAGGTTGCAGACTGCGGAATAAGCGGAGCAACCGCAAATGAGGTTATTTCCGTGAATGCTCAGGTTATCCAGATCGGCGGTTCGGCGGATATAAAAACCTCTGCGGCGGCGGGTCAGGCTGGCACAGCTGTTGACAAGACAAACGCTTCGGTCAGAACGACCACGACCTCAGCGGTTACGACCACTGCCGACAGCTCCGAACTCAGCGCAGAGTCAACCACGCCAGTTGCCGAATCGACATCGGACAAGAACGGCGAGAATAACAGCACAAAGATAACCGATAAAAAGAAGATTGTAATTGTCGGTGCGGCGGCATTGATCGTGCTTGCAATTATCGTAGTCGGTGTAGTGGTTATTGCAAAGAAGTATAAAAAAGAGGACGCCGAATAATGAATTTTTTTGAAAGTGATCTCGCATTTAGGCAGCATGCCGACGAGCCGATTTACGATTGCCGTGAAAACTGCAAAATGGCGATTTATCGCTCGACGGATATTGATGAAGTCAACGTTTGGCTCAAAAAACTCAGCGAAAACGGCTTTTTAGCCATAAGAAAGAATGAAATAGACGGGAATCGTTTCGCCATGTTCGAAAAGGACGGCTTGCACATCACGTCATATTATACGCCATGCGACAGCTCGCTCAGAGTGACGGTAGGGGAGAACCCTGTCCCCGAGGACGGCGAGCCTGTGTGCGACGGAGACTGCGAAACAGTGTTCTACGGCTTCGAGAATGACCACACATATATCGACTGCGGAATGTGCCTGCTTATTCAGTGCCCCGATTACAGCTTTTTTGTTGTGGACAGCGGTCACTATTTCCAGTTCAACGACAATGACAGAATTCATAAATTCATGCGTGACAGAACGCCGAAGGACAGAAAAATTGTTGTCAATGGCTGGTTTATCTCTCACGCTCATTCCGATCATATCTCTAAAATGATGGATTTTCTTCGCTATAACTGTGATGACGTTATTATTGAAGGATTCTATTCAAATCTTATTGACCCCAAGTATGACGTTGATAACGAATGGGATATTGAAGAAGTGCTTCTTTCTCAGAAGCTTTTCAGACAGCTTGATGCGCTTTCGATTCCTAAGTATAAGCTTCATTCCGGTATGCGCTTTACGGTGAGAAATCTCAGCTTTAATGTGCTTTGCACCCATGAGGATATTTTCCCCGAGAAGATGCCCGATTATAACGATTCCTCATGTGCTTTGATGATGAGCGTCGGCGGAACGAAGGTGTTTATCCCCGGCGACTGCTCCGCCCTTGCAGGCAAGGTGCTTGAAGCACGCTACAATAATGAACTGAAATGCGATGTTGTTCAGGTCGCTCATCACGGACATTCGGGGCTTTCGACGCATGCATATGAGCTTATCGGCGCAAAGGTCGCCGTATTCCCGATTACAAGAATTATGTTTGACGAGGAATATCCAAAGCAGGAGGCAAACAGGAGACTTATCGAGCTTGCCGAAAAGTATTACATAACCTCTGACGGCACGGTTTGTATTCCGCTTCCGCTTGATATTGACAGGATCACGACCCTGCCTGACGAGACCTTTGAGGATTTTGCAAAGATAAAGAATCAGTGGGGATATACCTATTCGGATGAACGTCAGCAGGAGCTTTACGGGATTTATCTCAGCAACGGCGGTAACCTTGAAAAAGAGGTTTTGCCGGTTCGCCGTGAGGGCTTTTCATTGAGGTAAAATTGAAATAAAATAATACGGAGCTGTGCAATTTAGCATAGCCCCGTTCTTCTTTTTATGGCCCGCCCGAAGAGATTTGAACTCCCAGTCGTCAGAATCGGAATCTGATGCATTATCCAATTATGCTACGGGCGGAAACAATAATAATATTATATCACAAAGATATGTATTCTTCAAGCAAAAAATATAGGTTAAGTAATCTTTATATTTTAGCAATTGACAATTCTATTTAAATAATATAAAATATAATAAATACTATGGCAATTATATACTTGAAAGGGTGGAAAGAATGAAAGGATTATTCAGAAGGATTGTTGCGGTTACGGCTGTCTTTGTGCTGATTTTCTGTGCAATGGCTATTTCTCCGTCAGCGGCATCTGCTGATATTTCTATAAGAATTGATGCGACCTCATATTCCCAGGACGATCAGATTACCGCCGAAGTTTATTTTCCGAGGGCATATAAAAAGATCTCGTCTCTCGACATGAGCCTTTTATATGATTCTCAAAAGCTTGAGTTTGTCAGTATGAAGCAGGGCAAGGATCTTAGAAGAGCAAGGGATAAGCAGACAAACGGTGAGGTTTATTCCGAATATGCAGGTGATCCCGGAAAAATCAACTGGAGCCTTGCGGGAGGAAATAACTATGAGTTCTCAGGAATTTTCTCTACAATTGTTTTCAAGGTCAAAAGCTATGCAAATCACGGAAGCAGCAAGTTGAGCCTGAAAATCAACAATGCCGTAAACTCCGGTTTTGTTAACATGACGAACGATGTGAATGTATCGGGTGCATCATTTACCATTCTGCGCAATTCAATGAATGATATTGACTGTAAGCTTAATAAGGCAGGCACGGGTTATATTATTACGGATTATACTTGTGCAACTTATGATACCGTTATTCTTTCGGATACATATAAAGGACTCCCTATTGTCGGAATTGATTATGCGGCATTTCTTAATCATGCCGAGATAAAAAAGCTTGTTCTTCCGTCAACTCTTGAGTATATCGGAAAAGAAAGCTTCATGGGCTGTTCGGGAATTACCGAGCTGGTTATTCCGGATAATGTGACTTCAATTTATGAGGGTGCTTTCAGACAGTGCGACGGCCTTAAAAGCCTCAGCTTGCCTTTGGGTCTGGAAACAATAGGTGTAAACGCTTTTTCCGGATGTCCGTTCCTGACATCGGTTGAGCTTCCGTTTACGCTTAAGACTCTCGGTAAGGGTGCATTTGAAAACTGTACCTTACTTAATACGGTTAAGATTTCAAAGAATACGACCGTAGGAGCAAATGCGTTTAAGGCCTGCTCCGACAATTTGAAATTTATTTCCGTGGCAAACAACACAAGACTTAATAATTATATCAAATCAAGCGGAATCAAAGCGTCGGTTGAAATTGTTAAGGACCTTTCCCTCGGTACGGTTGCCAATATTGCCGGACAGGAATATACAAAGTCTGAGGTAATTCCTGCCGTTACAATCACGCTTACAAGCGGTGAAAAAGTTGTTTTGGGCAAGGACTATAAGGTTGTTTGTCGTAACAATATCGAAATAGGAACGGCAAAAGCTTATATCGTAGGTATAAATTCATACGGCGAGGGTTATGTTAAGCAGTTTAAGATTGTATGTAAACATAAAAATGTAACAAAGAAGGTCAGCAAGGCAGCTACCTGTACAAGGGCCGGAAACTATATAGTTACCTGTAATCTTTGCGGAAATAAAACCAATGAGGTTATTCCGGCAACGGGACATACCGGCGACGGAAAATGGGTAATCGAAAAGAGACCGACGATCAGCACGACCGGATCAAAATATATGCTCTGCAAGGTTTGTAAGGTGAGGGCAAAGACAGAGATAATCGCAAAGGCGTATCCCGATGTTAACGGGGATAAGCTTATTAACTCGGCAGACGCATTGATTGTTCTCCGCCATGCGGTCGGTCTCGCGAGTGAGATAAACACCGATGAGAAATTTATGAATGCCGATACAAACGGCGACAACAAGGTTAACTCCATGGATGCACTTACGATTCTCAGAATTGCTGTCGGATTGGTTAGACTGTAATAATTATATAATAAACCGAAAATGACGTTCCTTTTTCTTGCGGAACGTCATTTTTTCTATTGTCTAAAATGTTTTTTTGTGGTATTATATAAGTTGGTTTAGGCTAATTTATGAAAGTAGGTATCAAAATGGATAAAAAAGTTCCTTTAAGAGAGAAGCTTGGCTACGGCGTAGGTGCGGTCGGTCTTGATCTCAGCTATGGCTTATTCTATTCTTACCTTTCGCTTTATCTTACAAATGCGCTCGGTATCAGCTCGCTTTTTCTGCTCATTCTTGCGCCGATCGCGAGATTGTGGGACGGTATCAATGACCCTATGATGGGAACTCTTGTTGATATGTCAAACAGCAAAATGGGTAAGTATCGTCCGTGGATACTGAGAGGCGCAATAGCAAACGCAGTCGTCCTCTGCCTGCTTTTTAATAATCCGGGAATAAAAACAGATTCGGTTTGGATGTATGTTTATGTTGCGGTTTTCTATGTGCTTTGGGGCATGTCAAATACCTTGGCGGATATACCTTACTGGTCAATGATTCCGTCGTTTGCAACTGAGGAAAAGGACAGAAACTTCATTTCTACGGTTGCAAGAACCTTCTCCGGTCTGGGTCAGGGAATTGTGCTTATTCTTACGGCGCCTATTGTTGCATATCTCGGCGGTTCAAGCGAGAGCAGTCTCAAAGCAATGACGCCGGAGTGCCTTAGAACAGGCTTTGGAAAATGGTCAATCATTGCCGCCGTCATGCTTGTTGTTTTTGCATGCATCAGCGTCGCCTCGACAAAGGAAAGAAATGTAATTCAAAGCGGCGAGAAGTTTTCGTTTAAGCAGGCTATAAACGTTGTAAAGAACAACGATCAGCTTTTGACATTTATGCTGTTTGCCATGATCTCAAACGCAGGCTATTATATGACCTCGGGTATCAGCAGCTATTATTTCAACTCGGTTGCAGGTGACCTCAACCTTCAGTCAAAGTTTAATATGTTCGGAGCAGTCGGCTCGGTAATCGGTATTGCCGTTATTCCGATATGTTCAAAGCTTAATATGAACAACAGAAATATCTATAAGCTTTCGCTCGGCATGGCGGCAGTCGGATATATCGGCATGGCTGTGATCGGCTACGGCTTCGGCGGCAACGTTTACGGACTCGGTGCGTGCTATCTTATAACATCAATCGGTATCGGAAGTATGTTCGTCAATCAGACCGTTATGCTTGCCGATGTTGTTGATTACGGCGAATATAAGCTCGGCAAGAGAAATCAGAGCTTGACATTCTCGATGAAAGGCTTTTTGCAGAAAATGGCATATACGGTTCAGTGCATTATCATGTATCTGACGTTCAGCATAACAAAGTATGAGGGAACTGCTCCCGAGCAGACGCAGGAAGCGAAGGACGCTATCTCGGCGCTTATGTTCATTGTTCCTCCGGCGCTTATCATTATTTCATTCATTGTTTTCTCAAAGAGATACAAAATCTACGGCGATTTCAAGAGAGAAATTCTTGCCACGGTTTCCCTAAGACACGAAGAAGCTTCCAAATAACAGCCGGCAGGTGTTGACATGAAAAAAATCGTATTTTTTTCACACGGACTGAGCGCAAACGGAATCGAAACCTTCCTTGTGAATGTGCTCAGGAAAATCGACAAAACAAAATATGATATAACGGTGATAATTGCGATTGACGAGGGCGTTTATTGCCTTCACGAAAAGACAGTTGTCGATATGGGCATAAGAGTTATCCATGCAGGCGATCTTGATGCACCGAAAAAGAAGCTTGATTATATCAAAAATGTCAAGAAAATTCTTTCGGCGGAGCATTTTGACATTGCCCATTCAAATATGGATCTTCTCAACGGAATAACGCTGTCAATTGCAAAAAAATGCGGAATTCCAATGAGAATTTGCCATGCGCACAATTCAAAAAGTCAGTATGATCCCGTCGGCAGATTGGCGGCTTTGAAGAAGCTTTTACAAAAAATCTACAGCCGCACTATGAAAGGTCTTATTATTCGCTCGTCAACAGAGCTTTTGGCCTGTTCGGATGTTGCATCGGAATACTTTTACGGCGAGAGAAAATCAACGCTTATTTATAACGGAATTGACACCGAGAGCTACAAAAAAGCAGATGATTTTGACGCTTGGGGTTACGCTCAAAAACTCGGTGCCGACGGAACCGAAAAGCATTTGCTCGTTTCCGTCGGAAGACTTTCGGCTCAGAAAAATCCGATTTTTGCCGTTGAAATAATTGCGGAGCTTGCAATAATAAGAGATGATTTCAAATACATTTGGGTAGGCTGCGGCGAGTTTGAAAATGCCGCAAAGGACAGGGCGGAGCAACTCGGTGTTACGAATAGGATTATTTTTACGGGTGTCAGAACCGATGTTAAAGAAATTCTTGCCTGCTGCGATTGTTTCCTTATGCCGTCGCTTTTTGAGGGACTTCCGTTCTCTCTTATCGAAGCGCAGGCAGCGGGACTTCGCTGTATTGTTTCCGATGTTGTTACCAAGGAAGCCGACGTCGGATTGATTGATTATTTTTCACTTGAAAACGGTGCCAAAAAATGGGCGGAGTTCATTAACAGAGAGCTTGACGAGCCGAGAAAATCGGCGGATGAAAACAAACTCAGACAGTTTGATATTTCACATACCGTGCGACAGCTTGAAGAAATTTACGATAGATAAAAGAAAGGAGATGCGATATGAGCAGAAAAAAGTGGATAGTCAAAAGCGGCGATAAAGAAAATGCAACGAAGCTTTCCGAAGAGCTTAACATCAGCCCGTATGCTGCGCTTATCGCATCGACAAGAGGAATAAACACGTCCGAGGAAGCGAAGGATTTTTTCGGAATGGGGGAGCGCAGAAGCGTTGACCCGATGGATTTTCCCGATATGTATCCGGCGGTCAAGAGAATTCAAAAGGCCCTTGATGAATTTGAGAGAATTGCGATTTACGGTGACTATGACGCCGACGGAGTTACGTCAACCGCATTGCTGTATTCATATCTTGAAATGCAGGGCGCGGACGTGGTTTATTATGTTCCGAACCGCCACACAGAGGGCTACGGACTGAGCTATGAGGCAATTGACAAGCTCAGCATGATGGGAGTTAAGCTCATCATCACTGTCGATAACGGAATAAGCGCCGTTGAAGAAGCAAAATATATCAATGAGCTTGAAATGGAGCTTATTGTTACGGATCACCATCTTCCGTCGGACACCTTGCCGCAGGCCGTTGCGGTCATTGATCCTCACAGAGAGGATTGCAATCTTGAATTTAAAGACTATGCAGGTGTCGGAGTTGCATATAAATTGATATGTGCACTTGAGGGCGAGGAGAACGGAGTCACGGACAGCTTCGCAGACCTTGTTACTATCGGTACGGTTGCCGATGTTATGCCGCTTATAAAGGAAAACCGCGAGCTTGTACGCAGGGGAGTACAACTGATTGCCGATTCGGACAGAATGGGAATACAGTCGCTTATCGAGGCTGCCGGTCTTTCGGAAAGAAGAATGACGTCAACAACCGTTGCGTTTGGCATTTGCCCGAGAATCAATGCGGCAGGACGTATGGGCTCGGCAGACAGAGCGATAAGACTGCTTCTGAGCGAGGATTACGAGGAAGCAAACGCTCTTGCACAGGAAATTAACGATGAAAATGCAACCAGACAGCAGACAGAGCAGGAGATACTCAATCAGGCTGTCGCTCAGATAAAAAATAATCCGAATTGGATTTATCAGAACGTGCTTGTTGTCGCAGGTGAGGGATGGCACGACGGAGTTGTAGGCATTGTTGCGTCGAGACTTGTCGAAAAATACGGAAAACCGACGCTTGTTATAACCGTTGACGGCGACGACGCAAAGGGATCCGGAAGAAGTATTGATGGTTTCAATCTTTACGATGCGCTTTCACATTGCGGCGAGTGCCTGACTCATTTCGGCGGACATATGCTTGCCGCGGGAATAGGACTTAAAACAGAAAACATCGGCACTTTCAGAAAGGCGATAAACGAATATGCCGACAGTATAGAAATGCCTTTCCCGATTCAGACTGTTGATTTTAAACTGAACCCTGCATATGTTAATGTGGAAATGCTCAGCGCGATTGAACAGCTTGAACCGTTCGGCGCAGGCAACCCTCAGCCGGTTTTCGGTCTTTACAACATGACGATAACCGATATTCAGCCGATAGGAAACGGAAAGCACCTGAGAATAATCCTTGAACGAAACGGAGTTTCTTTGCAAACGCTCAAATTCAGAACGCTTCAGGCGGATTTTCCGTACGTCAAGGGTGATGTGATTGATGCTGCTGTCGGACTTGAACCGAATGAATATCTCGGCCAGCTTAGGGTGAGCATTTTGCTCAAAAATATAAAGCTCCACGACATGGTGGAGGACGATCTGTTTGTTTCGATGAGAGATTTTTCAATGCTTATGAGAGGAAAAAGCGAGGGCTTCGACGCTTCGCTGCTTGTTCCTCAGCGTGAAACAACGGCTAAGGTTTACAGATACATACGCTCCGTCGGAAGATGGAATTACGATACGGAAACGCTCTGCCACAGGCTTGATTTCTGGGCGGAGGACTACGGACAGGTAGCGGTGTCCGTTGAGGCAATGCTTGAAATGGGTATACTCATAAGAGATGAAAACGGCGGACTGAGCGCACCGAAAACAAGCGAGAAGGTCAACTTGCAGGATGCGCCGGTGCTCAAAAGATTAAGGCAACACCTCACGACCGGAGAGTGCGAATTGCCTTAACAGAACTTTTAAAGGAATCGGCATGGTAAGCCGAGTGGTATAAAAATGTCAGAAGCTAATGAAAAAAACAAATTAACCGCAACAATGAACGAAGCGACTGCGGAGCAGGACGAAAAGAAAGATTTCGTCCCTGAAAATCCCGATGAACTTTACGGCAAGCTTATAAAGCTTGTCAGGGAAAACATGACCGAAAACGATGTTTCCCTCGTCGAAAAGGCGTATTTTATAGCAAAAAAGGCACATGAGGGTCAGTTCAGATTCTCCGGCGAGCCTTATATAATCCACCCTGTCTCCGTCGCAATTATTCTTTACAATTTGGGCATGGACGGGGAGTCAATGGCTGCGGCTTTGCTGCATGACGTTGTTGAAGACACCGATATGACCAAGGAGAATATCCAGGAGGAATTCGGCGAGGATGTTGCAAACCTTGTTGAGGGCGTTACAAAGCTCGGCAAGGTGCCTATCTTTACAAAGGAGGAGCAGCAGGCGGAGAATGTGCGCAAGATGCTGATGGCAATGTCGCAGGATATCCGTGTTATCATCATCAAGCTTGCCGACCGTATACACAATATGAGAACCTTGTCTTTTATGCGACCGGATAAAAGACGTGAAAAAGCTCAGGAAACACTTGAAATATATGCTCCGATCGCTCACCGTCTCGGTATCAGAGGCGTTAAGGAGGAGCTTGAGGATCTTGCAATCAGCTATCTTGATCCCGTTGCTTATAAGGAGATCAGAGACAGGCTCGAACAGCAGCAGTCAAAGAGGAAGGAATACCTTGACAGTATTCAGAAAAAAATCAGCGAGAGAATAAAGCTTGTTGTGCCGAACGCAAGCATTTCCGGCAGAATCAAGAGTGTTCACGGCATTTACCGTAAGATGTATATGCAGGGCAAAAGCTTTGATGAGATCTACGATATTTATGCCGTCAGAATAATTGTTGATGACGTTATTGACTGCTACAACTGTCTCGGAATAATTCACGATATGTTCAAGTCCATTCCCGGACGCTTCAAGGATTATATTTCAACGCCGAAGGCGAACATGTATCAGTCCCTGCACACGACGGTAATCGGCGACGAGGGAATACCGTTTGAGGTTCAGATAAGAACATGGGAGATGCACCGCACTGCCGAGTACGGTGTCGCCGCCCACTGGAAATATAAGCTCGGAATGAGCGGAAGACAGAAGTTTGAAGAGAAATTTTCATGGATTCGTCAGCTTCTTGAAAGCCAGAATGTTTCCGAGAATCCGCAGGATATTGTGAACACGATAAAAACCGATCTTGTACAGGAGGAGGTTTTTGTGTTCACACCAAAAGGAACGGTTATCAACCTCCCGGCAGGCGCAACCGTTGTTGACTTTGCCTATGCCATACACTCTGCAGTCGGCAACAGAATGGTCGGCGCAAAGGTTGACGGAAGAATCGTACCGATAGATTATGTTGTCAAAACGGGAGAGATTGTTGAAATCATTACTTCCTCTCAGCAGAATAAGGGACCGAGCCGGGATTGGCTTAAATTCGTCAAGACCAGCGGTGCAAGGAATAAAATCCGCTCATGGTTTAAGAAGGAGCGCAGAGAGGAAAATATCCTTGAGGGCAAGATGGAGGTTGAGCGTGAGTTCAAGCGCAATTTCATAAGGCTCAACGATCAGCAGTTTGACAAGTTCATCCTTGAGGTCGCTCAGCGTCAGCGCTTCAACAGCGCCGATGATTTCTTTGCGGCAATCGGCTACGGCGGCGTTTCCATTAACAAGATGATGCCGCATATCAAGGACGAGTACGTTAAGGAATTCAAGCAGACTGAGCCGGCTGAGGAGGACGTTATTAAGATAACAAAGCCTTCTCAGAAGAAGCGCGCAAAGAGTCAGGACGGCGTTGTTATCGAGGGAATAGACAATTGCCTTATCAAGCTTTCAAAGTGCTGCAGCCCTGTTCCGGGCGATAAGATTATCGGTTTTATCACAAGAGGTCACGGCGTTTCCATACACAAAAGGGACTGTACAAACGTGCCTAAGGTTATCGAGCTTGCCGATGAGCCTGACAGATGGATTCCCGCAGGATGGGACAGCTCTGTTAAGGAGGATTTCACAGCTACGGTTTCGATGACTTGTCTTGACAGAGTCGGACTTATGGCTGATGTTTCAAAGATGATCGCAGACATGAGAGTTATGATATACGGAATCAATACAAAGAGCAAAAAGGACGGCAGAGCATCGCTCGAATTGACAATCGGCGTCAACGGAATCGAGCACCTCAACGGTGTTATGGCGAAGCTCAGAAAGATAAACGGTGTTCTTGATGTTGAACGTTCCAACAGCTAAGGTAAAAAATAAGAGGTTTTGATATGAAAGCAGTAGTACAAAGAGTAACTTCGTCGGCGGTAGTCGTTGACGGCGAAACGATAGGAAAAATCGGCAAGGGATATAATGTTCTTTTGGGCGTTTTCCCCGACGATACAAAGAAGGATGCGGAAATTCTTGCCGCAAAGATAGCCAAATTGCGTATTTTTGAGGACGAGGATGAGAAGATGAATATGTCAATTCTCGATGTTGACGGCGAGGTTCTTGCAATCTCTCAGTTCACGCTCTGCGCAGATATCAAAAAGGGCAACAGACCTTCTTTTACAACGGCGGCGAAGCCCGACTATGCCAATGAGCTTTATGAATATTTCATGGAGCAGCTCAAGGTAAACGGAATTAAAAAGGTCGAGCACGGTTCATTCGGAGCGGATATGAAGGTCGAAATTCACAACAACGGCCCCGTTACGATAATTATGGACACGACTATCTGGAACAAGAGGGATTAAAATGACTGTTGAAACAATGGCGCTGGGACCTGTCAGCGCAAACACATATATTGTAACGGACGATATTAGCTGTGAAACGGCGATAATCGACTGCGGCGAATGTACGCCTGAGCTTATCAATAAACTCAACGGCAAAAATGTTAAATATATCCTGCTGACTCACGGTCATGCGGATCATATTCTCGGCGTATATGACCTCAAACAGGCGTTTCCCGAGGCCAAAATCGTGATTCATAAAAAGGATGCCGATTGTCTTACAAACGAGATGATGAGTATTGCATTCAGCATTGCGCCGCATATGCAGAAAAATATCGAGCCGGATATCACGGTGGAGGAGGGAGATGTTATTTCTCTCGGAAGCCTTGAATTTAAGGTCATGCATACCCCCGGACACACAATGGGCAGTGTTTGCTATTATATCGAGAGCGAGCACACGCTGTTCACAGGCGATACGCTTTTCTGCCTTACGACCGGAAGAACCGATCTTTTCGGCGGCAATGACGATGATATGTATGCTTCAATCAAGCGGCTTTATGAAATGCCGGGCGAATATACGATTTATCCCGGTCACAACAGAGCCACGACCATGGAATATGAACGCAGAAGAAACAGATATATGAGGAGATTCAAATGATACTCAGGGTCGTTAATCACAAATTTCATTATGAAATGGAAAACCTTTGTCGGGTTTTCTTTCCCTATGAGACGATCCGTGTCATAAATGACGAGTCCGATGAAACGGACGATATAACCGTTGTTACTTCAATGAGCGGCGAATATGTTGTCGGTGTTTCGGTCAATATAAACGGAGCAACGGGCGAGAAGAAAAAGACGGTTGCCGACTATGACGACTGCGAGAGAGAAATGGCAATTTTGCTGTTTTCGCTTCTTTCCGAGATAACCGGCTATGTGCCGAAATGGGGCATACTGACGGGTGTAAGACCGTCAAAGCTGATGAATTCGCTTATTAAGGATTACGGTGATAACGGCGCAAAGGCGTATTTCACGGATAAGCTCCTGGTTTGCAAAAATAAAACCGAGCTTGCCTATTCCGTTGCCAAGGCCGAGGAAAAAATAATGTCACTTTCCGACGAGAAAAGCTTCAGCCTGTATGTTTCCATACCGTTCTGCCCGACAAGATGCAATTATTGCTCATTTGTTTCCCATTCGATTGCACAGGCAAAGAAGCTATTGCCCGATTATGTCGAAAATCTCTGCAAGGAGATAAAGCAGACTGCCGAGATCGCAAACGGTCTCGGGCTGAGGCTTGAATCTATCTATTGGGGCGGCGGCACTCCGACAACTCTTTCGGCGGAGATGCTTGAAAGAATCTGCGCCGAGATAAATAATGATTTTGACCTTTCACATATAAGAGAATACACGATCGAAGCCGGCAGAGCCGACACGGTAACCGCCGAAAAGCTCAGAGTCATCAAGGCGGCGGGAGTCGGCAGAATAAGCATAAATCCGCAGACCTTTAACGATGATGTTCTCAAAGCCATTGGCAGAAGGCACACCGTTGACGATGTTGTTCGTGTTTTCAATGAAGCAAGAGAACTCGGCTTTGACAATATAAATATGGATCTTATTGCAGGTCTGACGGACGATACATACGAGAGTTTTTGCAATTCGATTGACCGTGCGATAAGCATGAATCCCGAGAATATTACGCTCCACACGCTTGCTTTGAAGCGTTCATCGACTATTGTTACTCACGGCGTTGACGTTCAAAGCGGGGAAATTGCAAATAAAATGCTGGAATATGCTCAAAATCGGTTCTATTCCGAGGGGTATAAGCCGTATTATATGTACAGACAGTCGCGTTCACTCGGCAACCTTGAAAACGTCGGCTGGTGCAGGGACGGATTTGAATGTTTATACAATATTTTCATGATGGAGGAGTGCCATACAGTGCTCGCCGTCGGTGCGGGAGCGGTAACAAAGCTTAAAGATCCGAACAGCAGAAATATTGAAAGAATTTTTAATTATAAATACCCATATGAATATAATTCACGCTACGATGCTATTGCCGAGCGTAAGAATCAAATAAAGGAGTTTTACGGTAAGCTGAGATGAGAGGTAGCAAAATGGCATACAGAACTTTAAATGATATAAATAAAAGCGTTGCTTCGGATGTTGAGTCGTTTATCGAATCGGCAGAGGAGGGCTTTGACAGCTCTGTTTCTTCACTGGTCGGTAATTTCATTTCCGATTGCGACTGCGATATCGTTCTGCTTGCAGGTCCCAGCTCATCGGGAAAAACTACAACGGCAGGAAAAATTGTAGAAAAAATCAGGGACAGCGGCAGAAATGCCTATACACTTTCTCTTGACGACTATTATCACAACGCAGCCGATATTCCCTTGACCGCAAAGGGTGTCAAGGATTTCGAAAATATCAATGCTCTTGATGTTGATTTGATTCACAGAAATTTTTCGGATTTAATTGAAAAAAGAGAAGCGCTTGTGCCGGAATTTGATTTTATGAGCGGTACAAGGAAAGGCGAAATGAGACGCATTGAGCTTAAAAAGGACGATGTTATCATTGTTGAGGGATTGCATGCTCTCAACCCCGTTATTACCAATGGACTTGACGAAAGCCATATTTATAAGGTTTATATCAGCGTTTCATCGAGGGTGACGGATGACGAGGGCAGGGTGGTTTTCAGCAAGAGAAATCTTCGCCTTATCCGTCGGATGATAAGGGATTATCACTACAGAAACACATCGGTTGAAAAGACTTTTTCGCAGTGGCCGGAGGTTCTCAAGGGAGAGGATAAGTATATTTTCCCTTATGAGAAGAATGCACGCTACAGAATAGATTCGTTCCACCCGTACGAGTCGTGTATTTTCAGAAACGAAGCGGTTGAGCTGCTTGACACGGTTGGAAAGGGCAGCCGTTTTTATCCGCTCGCTGAACAGCTGAAAGAGGATTTTTCAAGGCTCAAGCCGATAGATATATCTAAAATGCCGAATGATTCACTTTTGAGGGAGTTTGTGTGAGCTTACGGCAAAGTCGGCAGAAACTAATTTTGCTGCCAATTATGGCGGCAAGAAGGTTTCGGTGCCGAAATGAATATATTTCAAACTTTCTTGATGCGATGAAGGACAGCACACCCTACGATAAGAGTGATAAAAGGAACAATTCGTAGTGGTCGATGCCTATATTGACCAAGGGTCAGAAGAAATCTAACAAGGCTTTCCTTGAGAGGAAGGCTGATAAGTTATCACTCCGAAAGCGTTTTTATCTGAGTTATGGCATGAACGGTTGAAAAATTTAGAACATGCCTCTCGCATCTTCCCACACGAAATATTTGATAAACATATTGATAAATAAGGAAATATATGATAAAATAATTTCTGCCGTTTTTATAAGGGCATTAAAAAGTTAAAATTTTCTTTCTAAATATAACAGTATTGAACAGGAGGAAATACGATGGCTGAAGAAAAGTCGGGCGCAAGAAGTCAGTCGCTTCTCAGCGGAGCTTTTATACTCGTTGTTGCCACTGTTCTTGTCAAGGTTATCGGTGCACTGTTTAAAATCCCGCTTTCCATGCTAATCGGAGAGGTCGGACGAGGATATTTCAGCACGGCTTATGAAATATACACTCCTCTTTATTCTATCTCAATGGCGGGCTTGCCGGTTGCAGTTTCACGGCTCGTCGCAAAGGAGCGCTCGCTTGGGCATTTCCGTGATGTCAGAATGATAAGGCGTGTTTCGGCTCGTCTGTTTCTGTTGATGGGTGTTCTCGGAACAGTCCTTTTGATGCTTGTCGCTTATCCGTATACGAAGTTCATTGTCAAGTATGTTGAAAATGTTTACTGTGTACTTGCAATTGCGCCTTCGATTTTCTTTTGTTGCTGTATGTCAACTTATCGAGGCTACTACGAGGGTATGCAGAATATGCTTCCTACGGCAATTTCCGAAGTTATAGAGGTTGTCGGCAAGCTCATAGTCGGCCTGGGTGCGAGCTATGCGTTGCTTAAAAGTCAGCTTGCAAGATTTGAAGCAGGTCAGCCTGTTTTCGGAGCTGTTCGTGAAACGAAGGAGGATGCACTCGCTGCAATTTATCCTTATGCGGCAACGACGGCGGTTCTCGGGGTTACCTCGGGCACGGTTTTAGGTCTTGTTTATCTTATTATAAGGCATAGGTTGAAGGGTGACGGTATAACCAAAGCTCAGCTTCTTTCTTCTCCCAAACCTGCCGACGGTCAAACTCTTGCAAAAATAATAGTCATGACGGCTCTGCCCATTGCGGCAAGCTCACTTGTTACGAATATTACAAATCTGATTGACGCCGCAACCATTCAGGCTCGGCTTCAACATGCCGTCGAAAAAGCTCCCGACGTTATCTATTCCCTCTACGGGGCGGAATTCGATGAGATGAAGGTTGCCGATTCGCAGATTGTTAAATATATTTACGGTATTTATAACGAGGTTCTTGATTTTAAAAATCTTGTTCCGACGATTACCATGACGCTCGGCATCAGTGCCATTCCCGTCCTTTCGGCGGCGTGGGCCAATCAGAAGCGTCACAGCATTAAGCTGGCCGTTGAGTCGGTTATCAGAGTCACGATGCTTATTTCCCTGCCGACCGGATTCGGCCTGGCAGCGGTCTCGTATTCGCTTCTGGATATGTTCTATCCTGCCGCAACGGCGAGCATAGGCTCAACGATACTGGCTGTCTATGGCTGTACGATTTTCATTTTTGCCGTTTCTTCGCCGATTACAAGTATGCTTCAGGCTATCGGCAGAACCGATATTCCGTTGAAGTCGCTTGTCGTTGGAGCGGTTATCAAAATCGTTCTCAATTGTATTCTCATCGGCAATCCGCATATAAACATCAACGGTGCGCCAATCGCTTCAATTGCATGTTACCTTGTTGTTGTTATCATCAATTTGTACAGCATAATCAAGATTACAGAGGTTAAGATAAATTTCGGTTCCGTTTTTATCAAGCCCTGTATCTGCTCGGCTATCAGCGCATTTGTGGCTTTCCTGACAAATCTTGTTTTCGGAAAGTTCCTTGGCAGTCTCGGCAACACCGACAGTATGCTGAACGGCAACACGGTTGCTTTAATAATTGCGGTTATTGCGGCGGTCATTGCATATGTCATTACAATACTTCTTTTCAAGGGAATTTCAAAGGACGATCTTCTTATGATACCAAAAGGAGAAAAAATTGCCGAAACTCTTGAAAAACGTGGATTTTTAGGGTAAAATAATATGGATATGAAAAACAGTTTTAAATTCAAAGATAAATACAATGTTTATGATCTTGTGGAGATATTGAGAGTTCTCCGCTCTGAGGGCGGTTGCCCTTGGGATATCAAGCAAACGCATGAAAGCATAAAGAAAAATCTTATTGAGGAGACCTACGAGGCAATTGAGGCTATCAATAAGAAAGATCCCGATATGCTTCGCGAAGAGCTGGGTGATGTCCTGATGCAGGTCGTTTTCCATTCTCAGATCGAGGCGGAAAAGGGCGTGTTCGATATCGACGATGTTGCCGATGAGAACTGTAAAAAGCTTATTGAGCGTCATCCCCATGTATTCGGCGAGGTTAACGTAAACGGCGTTGATGATGTGTTGACAAATTGGGACGCTATCAAGCGCAAGACCAAGGGTCAGAAATCAACCTCGGAGGCTATTGACTCAATTCCGAGAGAGCTGCCGGCGCTTATGAGAGCGACAAAGGTTCAGCAGAAGGCGGCAAAGGCAGGCTTTGACTGGGATGATGTCGGCGGTGCTCTTGATAAGCTCAGTGAGGAAATTGCGGAGCTTAAAGCGGCGATCGCAAGCAACGATAAGGCGAACATAAATGAGGAGCTGGGCGATGTCCTGTTCTCGGCAGTCAATGTTTCGCGCTTTGTCGATACGGACGCCGAGGAGTCGCTTACAGACGCAACAGACAAATTCGTCAGCCGCTTTAAAACTGTTGAAAAGCTCGCAAAGGAGCGAGGCATCGACATGAAGGAGTCCGATATTGAGACTCTTGACAGGCTTTGGGATGAAGCAAAACACTGATTTAAGTAAATGATAGCTTTGAAACGCCGCGGTGCATCGGCAGTATCAAAGATTTCATAATAAAAAACTGGAGGAATTACAATGAATAAGACAGAATTTATCAATGCAGTAGCCGCTAAGGGCGAGATGGACAAGAAGGCTGCCGAGAAAGCAGTTAACGCTGTTATCGCTGCAACAACAGACGCACTCAAGAACGGTGAGAAGATCCAGCTTGTCGGCTTCGGCACATTCGAGATCAGAGAACGCTCAGAGAAGCAGGCTCGCAACCCGAGAACAGGCGAGACAATGACTGTTCCGGCAAGCAAGGTTCCGGCTTTCAAGGCAGGCAAGGCTCTCAAGGACGCTGTTAAATAATTCTCTTTTACTTCGATTGTATCGGGCAGGACAGATGCTTTTGTCCTGCCTTATCCAATTAAAAAAAGAAAGGTATTTAATATGAGACTGGATAAGTATCTCAAGGTTTCCCGTGTTATCAAGCGCAGAACCATCGCAAACGAGGTCTGCGACGCAAAGCATGTCCTTGTCAACGGAAAAATCGCAAGAGCTTCCTATGACGTTAAGGAAAATGATATCATCGAGATAACCATGGGTTCAAATGTTACAAAAATACAGGTGACCAAGGTTTCGGAGCATGCCACAAAGGACGATGCGGCTTTGATGTACAAGGTCATAGATTAAATCAGAATATTATAGTATTTTTAATGCGCCGACCTCATATGTTTATATGAGGTGTTTTTTATGTCAGAAGCATTGATGCACAATATTGTTATAGAAAACCGACAGCGTTTGAGCGCAACGGGAATACAGAATGTTGACAGCTATGAGGATGACTGCATAGTTGCTCAAAGTGAGTGCGGCGAAATAATTATCAAGGGACATGACCTTAAAATTACCCGTCTTTCGGTTGAGACGGGCGATATGACGGTCGAGGGCAGTATTGATTCCGCTAGCTATAATGCGCCGAAGGTCAGCGGAAGCTTTTTCAGCAGGGTGTTCAAATGATTGAATACCTCCCTAAAACCTCCGAACAGCTCTTGACAATAATTTATTCCGTCGGAATCGGCTTTGCACTCGGATTATTCTATGAATTTTTGAGATTATTTTTTTATCTGCTGTCAGGAAGCGATAAAAAATTCACTCTTTTAAGAGATATAATATTTTTACTTTTCGTCCTCACCGTTACATTCTTCTTTTTCATTGTCCGCTGTAACGGCAGGGTGACTTTCTATTCCGTAACAGGTGAGGCGGTCGGCGGCCTTGCTGCGTTTAAAACTACCGATTCCTGCATGGCATTTTTAATCCGAAAAAAGCTGAGAAAGCTGAGAAAAAAGCTTGAAAGGCTTCCCGATATAGGACACAAGATATACGTTTTTACCGAAAAAATCAAAAAGAAACAAAAAAATATCGCAAAAGGTAAAAAAATTTCGGAAAATGACTTGCATAATCGGCACGATATAGTGTATAATCAATCCGTAACGGTGTGCCCGTTAATTGATGAAACAGAGAATCGAGGTGACTGAAATGGCAGAAAAGAAAAAGCGCAAGCGCAGCTTTATTGTTTCGTTTTGCATAATTGCTTTGTGCGCATATTTCGCCATTTCATTGATAACCATACATAGAAATATTAAAGAAACCAAAGCTGAAATTGCCAATGTCAAGGCGTCTTATAACGAGCAGGTTGCCGAAAACAACCGTATCAAAAAGCGCATTGGCGGCGGTGAAATAGATGAATACGTTGAGAAGGTCGCAAGAGATGAGCTTGGCTATGTTAAGCCCGGTGAGCATGTTTATTATGACGTCTCGGTGAATGATTAACGGTTCGGAAAAAAGAGGAGTACGCATTTTATGCAGTTGGAAGTTGGTTCAATAGTTGAGGGAAAAGTAACCGGTTTTACGTCTTTCGGCGCTTTTGTCGATCTTGACGGCGGCAAAAAGGGAATGGTACATATTTCCGAGGTCGCAACGGAATTCGTAAAGGATATCAAGGATCATCTCAAGGTCGGTCAGCAGGTAAAGGTAAAGATTCTTTCCATTGCGGACGACGGTAAGATAAGCCTTTCCATCCGAAAAGCAGTTGAACAGCCGAAAACCACAAGGCCGAAGCCCAATCAGCCGAGGAGACCTGCGGCGAATGTTTGGCAGGGCAACAAGAGCACGGACAATCAGCCTCAGTCATTTGAAAGCATGATGGCAAAGTTTAAGCAGGTAAGTGACGAGAAAATGTCGGATCTGAAGCGTGACTCCAAGCACGGCGGCGGATATAACCGCCGAGGCACAAATAAGCTGTAATGTAATTTCAGGAGCAGGTTTCTGCTCCTGTTTTTTATATTGGCAACCGCTAATTAGCTTGCCGGAAAGAATAAGTTAATATTGAAAATGATTGTAGCACAACTCTCAGCGGCTGATCTATAATCGGAATATCGAAACATTCAGGTGATATATTTGAGAGAAATTGATGTAAATAAAATAAGCGAGACAGTCGCAGAGCTTTGCGTCAAGGCGAACAAGCTTCTGCCCGATGATCTTGCCGAAACAATAGTCAATTGCCGCAAATGTGAAAAGAACAGACTTGCCGAAAGCGTTCTCGGCGATATTGAAGCCAATCTTGATGCGGCAAAGGAGCTTGATATTCCGATCTGTCAGGACACCGGAATGGCGGTTGTTTTTCTTGAAATCGGTCAGGACGTTCACTTCGTTGGCGGCAGCCTTAACGAAGCCGTAAACAAGGGCGTTCATGACGGTTATGTAAACGGCTATCTTCGCTGTTCTGTTGTCGGCGATCCGCTCAGACGCGTCAACACCAAGGACAACACGCCTGCCGTTATTCACACACATATCGTTGACGGCGATAAAGTGAAAATCACCGTTGCGCCCAAGGGCTTCGGCAGCGAAAATATGAGCTGTCTTAAAATGATGACGCCGGCAAGGGGCAGGGAGGACATTATTGAATATGTTCTTTCGTGTGTCAGAACCGCAGGCGGAAATCCGTGTCCGCCAATCGTTCTCGGAATCGGAATCGGCGGCGATTTTGAGCAGTGTGCATACCTTGCCAAAAAAGCTCTTTGCCGAAGCGTTTCGAAAAAAAATCCCGATGAATTCTATGCTCAAATGGAAGCGGAAATTCTTGAACGCATAAATGCAGAGACAAATGTCGGACCGATGGGCTTCGGCGGCGATACAACGGCACTTTCCGTCGCCATCGAAACAGCACCGACTCACATTGCCGGATTGCCTGTAGCAGTTAATTTCGGATGCCATGTTACACGTCACTCTACAGCAGAAATTTGAAGTGATTTGACGGATCTTTTTCCGTTATACAGCCTAAAGCCCTCTCGGCATATAAGAATATAGCCTTCGAGAACCTTAAGCTGTCTAACGAAAAAATCTCTCGTCAAAAGGTTTGCATCTTTTCCGTAGTACAGCCTAAAGCTCTCTCGGCATATAAGAATATAGCCTTCGAGAACCTTAAACTGTCTAACGAAAAAATCTCTCGTCAAATGGTTTGCACCTTTTCCGTAGTACAGG